>WNGG01000002.1_pt1 | contig 204767 bp, 202 predicted proteins | sample 5400661 | NCBI WGS metagenome assembly WNGG01 (sample SAMN13153372, study PRJNA577476) | soil metagenome | isolation source: 100 cm soil or saprolite under Garry oak tree replicate 1 | place: USA:California | collected 2016-06-15
CGACCCGCGTACATCAGAGTGGCGGTCCTTCGATCCACGCCCCGGCGCTCCTCGCCCGTCCGCGGACGCGGCCTCCACCGCCTCTTGGAGGAAGCCACGCACCACAGCCGAACACCCACTTGACGGGCCGTTCCACATCGGGAAGCTGGTTGATCATCGTGAAGGCCGTCCCCACCACCAGCGCGATGGGGACGGTTCGATTCAGGGTTGCCGCGATCACCGCCGCTCGGGACAGGAAGGCGAACTGGGCGACGAAGCTGGAGTAGTCCCGGTACAGGCGCATGGTGGCCAGCCGGCCTCCCCGCTCTTCGGCCACCACGGCGGAGCGGAACCGGACGGCCGCGCCGGTGGGAGGGACGTCCAGGAATGGCCCCCGGTGGTGGCCCTCCAGGACCTGCTCCTGGACCACGACCTGACCGGACACGAGCTCGCGAGCCACCTGAAAGGAGAGGTCGGGGAAGGCGGTCGTGAGCACGCTCCATCGCCCCACCGCCGCCTCCGGTCCGTCGGACCGGCCGAGGGCCACGTCCTCCAGCACGAAGTCGTCGGTCAGCAGGTGGGTGGCGGATCGCGGATCGCCTCGCTCGATCGCCGCGTTCACCTCACGAAGGATGCCCGCCGAATCGCTCATCGTCCCTCCCCTCGGAGATGGTGCAGCGCCGTGGCGGCGGCGGCGCCCGCGGTTCGGCGTTCGGCGCTAGTCCCAGACGCCGCGTTCGATGCGGCGGAGGCGCTCGTTCCGGGCCAGCTGACTGGCGTCCAACAGCTGCTGCAGCGCTTCCGGCTCGTTGAGCGCGCCGGCCAGCACGCCGGCCAGGTCCCGCTGCGACAGGATCCCCACCACCCGTCCCTGCTCCACCACCGGGAGGTGGCGGATCCACTTGTCGGCCATGACCGCGGCGGCCTCGCGCAGGGTCATGGCGGGGGGAACCGTGACCACGTCCTTGGTCATGGCGTCGGAGACCCGGGTTCCCTCCAGGGGCCGACCGGTGGCCACGGCCTTGAGGACGTCCCGTTCGGTGATGATCCCGAGGAGCTCGTCGCCGTCCATGACCAGCAACGAGCCGGTCTGCTGCTCCCACATCTTGCGGGCCGCTTCGGCCAGGGTGTCGTCGGCCCGGTCGGTCACCGCCGCCTCGGTCATGATCTCGGAGACCTTCACGACGCCGCCTCCGTCTCCGCACCCGTCTCGGAGCGTTCCTCGATCGGGACGTAGTGCTGGTCGAGCGGCCCGATGTACTCGGACTCCGGGCGGATCAAGCGGTTGTCCGCGTACTGCTCGCGCACGTGAGCGGTCCACCCGGCCATGCGGGCCAGGGCGAAGATCGGGGTCATGAGGTCGGTCGGGACGCCCATGGAGTGGTAGACGCTGGCCGCGTAGAAGTCCACGTTCGGGTACAGGCCCTTCTCCGCCATCACCACCTGCTCGACGCGCTCCGAGATCTCGAACCAGCGGGCGTCGCCGGCCCGCTCGCCGAGCTCCTTGGACAGCCGCCGCAGGTGCGTGGCGCGCGGGTCCTCGGTCTTGTAGACGCGGTGCCCGAACCCCATGATCTTCTGCTTGCGGCCCAGGCGCTCCTTGACGTACGCCTTCGCCCGGTCCGGGTCGCCGATCTCCTCCAGCATCTTCATCGCTTCCTCGTTGGCTCCGCCGTGCAGGGGGCCCTTCAGCGCGGCGATGGCGCCGGTGATCGCCGAGTGCATGTCCGACAGCGTCGACGCGATCACCCGGGCGGTGAACGTGGAGGCGTTCAGAGTGTGGTCTGCGTAGAGGACGAGCGTGATGTCGAGGGCCCGGGCGGTCTCCTGGTCGGGCTCCTCGCCCAGCAGCATGTTCAGGAAGTTCGCCGCGTGGGGCAGCTTGGGATTCGGCAGGACCGGCGCCTGCTCCGTGCGGAGCCGGTGGTACGTGGCCAGCAGCGTCGCGGTCTTCGCCACCAGGCGCATGGCCTTGCGCAGGTTGGCCTCGACGCTCTGGTCCCACCCGTCCGGGTCGTACGCCGAGGCCGCGGAGATGCTGGTCCGGAGCATGGACATCGGGGAGGTCTGGCGGGCCAGGGTGGGCATGAGGTCCTGCAGGAACCCGGAGATCTCGCGCTCGCCGGAGAGCTGCTCGGTGAGGTCGTCCAGCTCGGGCTGGGTGGGGAGCCGGAGGTGATGGAGGAGGAACACGACTTCCTCGAACGTGGACTGCGTGGCCAGGTCGTGGATGTCGTAGCCGACGTACCACAGCCGCCCCAGCTTGCCGTCGATGTCGGACAGCTTGGTCTGCGCCGCGACGACCTCTTCGAGACCTGACTGCTTGGCCACTCGACCTCCGTCGTTGGGAGGGTCTCCAGCGAGTATACCCAGGGGTAGGTTCACCGGATTGGCCACCGGGGCCGACGGCGCCACCGGAAATGGGAGAATGGGGTCCCCCCATTGGAGCAAGGAGTGCGATCGATGCCGCACCGTGTGACGTTCATCCCCGGCGACGGGGTTGGCCCCGAGCTGTCCGAGGCCACCCGGCGAGTCCTGGAGGCCACCGGCGTGGAGTTCGACTGGGACGTCCAGGAGGCCGGCGTGGACGTCATGCAGGAGTACGGGACGCCGCTGCCGGATCACGTCCTCGATTCGATCCGGGCGAACCACCTGGCCATCAAGGGCCCCATCACCACGCCGGTGGGGACCGGGTTCCGCAGCGTGAACGTGGCGCTGCGCAAGGAGCTCGACCTGTTCGCCTGCCTTCGCCCCTGCAAGTGGTACCCGGGGGTCCGGTCGCGCTACGAGCACGTCGACGTGACGATCGTGCGGGAGAACACCGAGGACCTCTACGCCGGAATCGAGTTCGAGCAGGGGACGCCGGAGGTCCACAAGCTCATCGACTTCATCGCCGACCAGACCGGCAAGCGCATCCGGGAGGACTCGGGCATCTCCATCAAGCCGATCAGCGTCACGGGCACGCGGCGCATCGTCGAGGCGGCGTTCAACTACGCGAAGGACTACGGCCGGCGGAAGGTCACGGCCGTGCACAAGGCGAACATCATGAAGTTCACCGACGGGCTGTTCCTGGAGGTGGCGCGGGAGGTGGCCAAGGAGTACCCGGAGATCGAGTTCGAGGACCGCATCGTGGACAACCTCTCGATGCAGCTCGTCCAGCGGCCGGAGGAGTACGACGTCCTGGTGCTGCCCAACCTGTACGGCGACATCGTGAGCGACCTGTGCGCCGGGCTGATCGGCGGCCTGGGCGTCGCGCCGGGAGCCAACATCGGCGACGACGCGGCGGTGTTCGAGGCCACCCACGGAAGCGCGCCCAAGTACAAGGGCATGAACAAGGTGAACCCGATGGCCATGATGTTCTCCGGCGTCCTGATGCTCCGGCACCTGGAGGAGGTCGAGGCCGCCGACCGCCTGGAGGTGGCGCTGGCGGGGGTCATCGCGGAGGGGACCTCGGTCACCTACGACATGAAGCCGACCCGCGACGACCCCACCGCGGTGGGGACGTCCGACGTGGCCGACGCGGTCATCGAGAAGCTCAGCGCATAGCGAAGAAGCGAAGGGAGTCGAGCACGTGGAGGAACGGAACAACCTGACCCGCGACGAGGCCAGCGCCCGCGCGTCGCTCATCTCCAACCCGGACTACCGAATCGAGCTGGACCTGGCCGGGTCGAAGGAGCACTTCCGGTCCGACGTGGTGGTGCGTTTCACCTGCCCTGAGCCGGGCGCGTCGACCTTCCTGGACCTGATCGCGGACGAGGTGGAGTCCGTTCGCCTGAACGGCACCGCCCTCGACGTTTCGTACGACGGCGCCAGGATCACCCTGCCGGACCTGGCGGCGGAGAACGAGGTCCACGTCGTGGCGCGGTGCCGGTTCAGCCACACGGGCGTCGGCCTGCACCGGTTCACCGACCCGGTGGACGACCGCGTGTACACCTACACGGACTTCGAGCCCTTCGACTCCCATCGCGTGTACGCGTGCTTCGACCAGCCCGACCTCAAGGGCGTCTTCACATTCTCGGTGCGGGCGCCGGAAGGCTGGGAGGTCGTCTCGAACATGGCCGCAGCCGCCGACCCCACGCCCGACGACGGGGCCATGCGGTGGGAGTTCCGGCCGACCCCGCGGATGTCCACCTACATCACGTGCGTGGTGGCGGGCCCCTATCACGTGGTCCGTGACCGCCACGGCGACATCGGCCTCGGGATCTACTGCCGGCAGTCCATGGCCAGGCACCTGGACCCGGAGGAGATCTTCGAGGTCACCAGGCAGGGGTTCGACTTCTTCGAGCAGGCGTTCCAGTACCCCTACGTGTTCGGCAAGTACGACCAGGTCATGGTGCCGGAGTTCAACTCCGGGGCCATGGAGAACGCCGGCATCATCACATTCAACGAGAGCTACATCTTCCGCTCGAAGGTCACCGACGCGTCCAGGGAACGGCGGGCCGAGACCATCCTCCACGAGATGGCGCACATGTGGTTCGGGGACCTGGTGACCATGCGGTGGTGGGACGACCTGTGGCTGAACGAGAGCTTCGCCTCGTTCGTCTCGGTCCTGGCCATGGTGAAGGCCACCAGGTTCACCAACGCCTGGACCACGTTCGCCAACAGCGAGAAGACCTGGGCGTACCACCAGGACCAGCTCCCCACCACCCACCCCATCACCGCGGACATGCCCGACACCCTGTCCATCCGCAACAACTTCGACGGCATCACGTACGCCAAGGGCGCGTCGGTCCTGCGGCAGCTGGTGGCGTGGGTGGGGGAGGACGAGTTCCTGGCCGGGCTGGTCGCGTACTTCCGCCGCCATGAGTTCGGGAACACCGACCTGTCCGACTTCCTGGCCGCGCTGGAGGAGACCTCCGGGCGCGACCTGCACGCGTGGGCCAAGGAATGGCTCCAGACGGCCGGCCTGAACACCCTGCGTGCCTCGTTCCAGACGCGGGTGGAGGACGACCAGGAGGTGTTCGACTCCTTCGCCGTGCTGCAGGAGGCGCCGGCGGAGTGGCCCATCCTGCGGCCCCACCGCCTGGCCGTCGGCCTGTACGACCGGACCGGCGACGGGCTGGTGCGGCGGCGCCGGGTGGAGCTGGACGTGGCCGGGTCCGCCACGCCGGTGCCCGAGCTGACCGGCGAACGGGTCCCCGACCTGGTGCTGGTCAACGACGACGACCTGGCCTATGCCAGGATCCGCCTGGACCCCCGGTCCCTGGCCACGGCCACCGGGCACCTCGGGGAGCTCCGCGACTCCCTGGCCCGGGCCCTGTGCTGGGGCGCCACCTGGGACATGGTTCGCGAGGCGGAGATGCCCACCCGCGACTTCACCACGCTGGTCCTGGGGGCCGTCCACGCCGAGGACGACATCGGCGTCGTGCAGCGGGTCCTGGGACAGCTGGCCTTCGCCATCGAGCTGTACGGGGACCCCGAGCACCGGGGCCCGGCCAAGCAGGCCCTGGCCGACGATGCCCTTGGGGCGCTCCGCGAGGCCGAGCCGGGTTCGGACGTCCAGTTGGCCTGGGCCCGCGCCTTCGCGTCCTCCGCCTCCAGCGGGGAGCACCTCGCGGTCGTCGCGGGGCTGCTCGAGGAGACGGAGGTGATCGAGGGCCTTGCCGTCGACACCGAGCTGCGCTGGCACTTCCTCCAGGCCCTCTCCGCGGCCGGGAAGGCCACCGACCAGGCCATCGGGGCGGAGCTGGAGCGCGACCCCACCGACCAGGGACGCCGTCACGCGGCCGCGGCGCTGGCGGCTCGGCCCACCGAGCGGGCCAAGCAGGAGGCCTGGGACGCACTCGCCGGCGACCCCTCCCTGTCCATCGCCACCATGTCGGCCCTGATGCGCGGGTTCCAGCAGCCCGGTCAGGTGGAGCTGCTGCGCCCGTACGTCGAGCGCTACCTCGAGGCGCTGCCGGCGGTCTGGGAGAGCCGGTCGCTGGAGGTGGCGCTGGCATTCGCGCGGGGCCTGTATCCGGGGTTGGTGATCTCCCAGGACGTCGTGGCCGCCACGGATCGGTACCTGGAGCAGTCCCAGCCGCCCGGGCCCATCCACCGCACGGTGCTGGAGGGGCGTGACGGTGTGGCCCGCGCGCTGCGGGCCCAGGCCCGCGACGTGGCCGCCCATTCGTAGCGCAACGCGAGGAGAGATCGAGCCATGCGAGTGACCGTCGTCGGGAGCGGGTTCGTGGGGGCCACCGCGGCCATGCGGGTCGTGCAGAAGGGCCTGGCCGAGGTGGTGCTGATCGACATCATCGAGGGGTTGCCCCAGGGCATCGCCCTGGACATCAGGGAGTCCTCGCCGGTGGAGGGGTTCGAGCCCCGCATCACCGGCACGAACGACTACGCCGACACGGCAGGCTCCGACGTCGTGGTCATCACGGCCGGTCTGCCGCGGCAGCCCGGCATGAGCCGCATGGACCTGCTGGAGAAGAACGCGGGCATCGTTCGCGGCGTCGTGGAGCAGGTCCGGGAGGGCTCGCCGAACGCGATTCTCATCGTGGTCACCAACCCGCTCGACGAGATGACGTCCCTGGCCGCGGAAGCCTCCGGCTTCCCGCGGGAGCGGGTCATGGGCATGGCCGGGGTCCTGGACTCGGCCCGGCTGCGGTACTTCATCGCGGAGGAGCTGGGCGAGTCCCCGCAGGGTGTCGAGGCCATGACGCTGGGCTCCCACGGCGAGGCCATGGTCCCGCTTCCCCGCCAGGCCACGGTGAACGGCAAGCCGCTCACCGAGCTGGTGGACGAGGAGACTCTGGAGCGCCTGTACCAGCGGACCCGGGACGCCGGCGCCGAGATCGTGGCCCTGCTCAAGAAGGGAAGCGCGTACTACGCGCCGTCCGCCTCCATCGCCCAGATGGTGAACGCCATCGCCGGCGACACCAGGGAAGTCCTGCCCGTGTGTGCCTGGTGCACGGGCCAGTACGGGATCGACGGCGTGTACGTGGGCGTGCCGGCCCGGCTCGGCTCCCGCGGGGTGGAGGAGATCGTCGAGCTCGAGCTGAACGACACGGAGCTGTCGGCGCTGCGCGAGGCGGCGGAGGGCATCCGCGCGAAGTGTGCGGACCTGGGCACCCTGTAGGGCTCGTGGACGCCCCGGTCGACGTCGGCGCCGTCTCAGCGTCCCTCCAGGAGGCGTGGAAGCCCGTCGACCTGGCCACCGCCAACGACGCCGTCGTTCGGATCGCCCGTCTGCACGGCGAGTTCCCCTGGCACCACCACGACGAGGACGAGCTGTTCCTGTGCTGGTCCGGCTCCTTTCGCATCGAGCTCGATGGAGGCAAGGCGGTCCAACTCACGACGGGCAGCCTGTTCGTCGTGCCCAGAGGCGTCCGCCATCGGCCCGTCGCGGATCAGCCGGCCATGGCCCTGCTGGTGGAACGTCCCGAGACGAAGCAAGCAGGCAACTGATCCCCTTCACCGAGAACCGGGGGCCCCGCTCAGGCTCGACCCTGAGAGAGGCAGGCCAGCCGGGGGAGGTACGAGGATGGGAACGCCGCCGCGAAGACGGGGGCGTCCCGGTGCCCGCCGTTGTCCCGCTCGGTGTAGCCGGTCAGGTACCGGGCCACGTCCCCAACCCGGTAACCGGCCTGATGGAGCTCGGCGATGTCCACGTAGACGTAGGTCGGCTCGACCGCCTCGATGGCCGATCGCCCGTCCCCGTCGTCGAAGGCCCTGCGGAGGTCGTCCAGGAGGACCTGTTCGGAGATGGGGAAGGCCCCGCTGGCCCGGGGATCCGGCGTCGAGCCGTGGTCCGCGACGAGCGCCATGACCCACCGGCCCTGGCCCACCTTGCGGTCGAGGAGCCGGACGAGCTGCCCGAGCACCCGGTCCTGGACCTCGAGGGTCTCCCGCATCTCGATGCTGTTCATGTCGAAGGTGTGCTCGATGTGGTCGATCATCTTGTAGTTCACGTACAGCAGATCGGGGACGCGGTCCCCCCCGAACCCTTCGCGCTGGATCATCTGCCCCACTAGCCGCGTCTCCCATGGCAGCCTGGCAGGCGTATTGAACCCGTTCTCCAGCTCATCGATGGGGGTGCCCCACCACCGACCGTCCAGGAGTCCGTCGGATGCGTCCGTTCTCCGGACGTCGGCAGCGAAGCCCGGCACGGAGTTCGCGTAGGTGGGAAGGTAGAAGAAGGGGGCATCCCCAGGCGGCAGGTTCCACGGGTTGCCCGGCTCCGCCCCCGCGTGCATGACCGCCAGGTCACGGTCGCCTCCCGGCCACATCGAGCCGTGGCCGATCATCCCGAGGTGCCAGATGGAGGTCCCCACCGCGCCCACGAGGGGACGGCTCCCGCGGGCCACGTCGTAGAGATCGGCCAGCGTCGGCGTGTGAAGGACCGACGGGCCGCCGTACCAGGCCATCCGCAGCTTCCCCTGCTGGCGGAACGTGTTGTCGATCACCCCATGATGGTCGGGGAAGGCTCCGGTGCCGAGCGTGGCGTGGTCGGGCGCGGTGACGGAGGGAGACGAACCCACGGTGGCGTGCTCGAACCACGCCCCCCGAGGGATCAGCCTCCGGAGCGTGGGCCAGTTGTTCGGCCAGGTGGCCAGCACGTCCCGCCCCCCGGCGTCCCACACGACGGTCACCACCAGACGGGGAGGGCGAGCGGCAGGTTCCAGGGCCTCCCAGAGGGGCCTCCCGTCGGGCGCCGAGAAGTCGAATCCGATCAGCCCGGCGATCGTGGGGGCAACGTCGGCGAGCGTCACCGGCCGCTCGTAGGTTCCCGAGTGCACGATGCCCGGGCCGTACCAGAACATGGGCACCCGTTGGAGGTACGGCCATGGGCCTGCGTGGCTGATGCCTCCCGCGACGAAGTTCGGCTCTTGGGGCACGATGGTGATCTCGCCGGAGGCCCGGCGCTCGTAGCCGCGCCAGATCCTCGTGAGCTGTTCGGTTGGCAGCGCGCACGCCACCTGCGCTAGCGGCCCCGTGAGCAGCGGGGCTGTGGGCGCCGCCGGGGAGATCGCGGTTGAGCTGGGCGACGGGGAGGACGGACGGAGGTTCGGGACGGTCGTTTGAGGCGCCCTGCCGCATGACGCGAACGCGGCCACCCGGAACAGGCCGGCGGCGAGCGCGGCCATCGTCCTGGCACGGGGGGGCCGGGGTCTCATAGAACACCTCCAGGTGAAGCCTGGCATGCCAGTTGATGGGTGGATGGTGCCGGGGGTGCCCCCTTGTGGGGGCCGGTCGGTCCGGGAAGGGACCCGCGGCTTGGTCAAGGACATTGACGACCTTCGCATGCCGGTGGGAGGATCGGGACGATGGCCTCGCCGCATCTCGGACGCCTGCTCCAGGAGGCGCAGCGCGCTCTGGCCACTGAGTTCGTGCAGGGGGTCCAGGAGCGGGGCTACCCGGACGTACGGGCGGGGCACGCGGCGGTGTTCATGAACATCGACCGGCGGGCCGGCACCCGGCTCACGGAGCTGGCCCGGCGTGCCAGGATGACCAAACAGGGCATGATGCTCCTGGTGGACGACCTCGAGGGACGGGGGTACGTCCGCCGGGTCCCCGATACGGAGGACGGGCGGGCCAAGGTGGTCCGCCTCACCGCACGGGGGCGCCGCTACGTGGCGGAGGCGCGGCGGACCCTGCTGGCGCTGGAGGCGCGGGTCCGGCGGCAGTTGGGGGACCGCCGGTACGAGCAGCTTCGCCAATCGCTGGAAGCGCTGATCGGCGTCGAGGAAGGTGAGGAATGACCCAGACGGGGTTGCAGGGGGCCGTGCAGGATCGGCTGGCGGCGTTCCAGGAGGCGCAGATCGGCAGGCGGATCTGGGAAAAGGACCACACGGTGTGGCGCCCCGACCCCACTGAGATCTCGAACCGCCTGGGGTGGCTCACCGAGGCCGCCGACATGCGCGCCCACGCCGGCGAGCTCCGCGCCTTCGCCGAGGAGTGCGCCGGGGACGGCCTGACCACTGCCGTGCTGGCCGGGATGGGCGGCTCCAGCCTGGCCCCGGAGGTGTTCCGGGAGACCTTCGGAGTCGCACCGGGCGCGCTCGACCTGATCGTGATGGACACCACGAACCCCGACCAGATCCTGGCCGTACAGGAGTCGCTGGACCTTCCGAAGACGCTGTTCGTGATCGCCAGCAAGTCCGGGAAAACCACCGAGACGCTGTCGCACCTGGCCTACTTCTGGGAGCAGATCCCCGACGGGGCGCACTTCGTCGCCGTCACCGACCCGGGGACCTCGCTCGGCGAGACCGGTCGGGAACGCGGGTTCCGTCGGGTATTCGAAGCGGATCCCAACCTGGGCGGCCGCTACTCCGCGCTCTCGCACTTCGGGGTGGTCAACGCCGCGCTGGTGGGGGTCGACCTGGAGGGGCTGCTGGAGGGAGCCGTGGCCATGGCGTCGGCGTGCGGGCCCACCGTCCCGGCGGAGGACAACCCCGGCGTGGCCCTGGGCGCGACCATGGGCGAAGCGGCCCTGGCGGGGATGGACAAGCTCACCCTGGTGCTGCCGCCCGCCATCGCCAGCTTCGGCTACTGGGTCGAGCAGCTCATCGCGGAGTCCACGGGCAAGGAGGGACGGGGCATCCTGCCGCTGGAGGGCGAGGACCTCGGGCCGCCCGCCGTGTACGGCGACGACCGGCTGTTCGTGGTGACCGGCGAAGCCGGCGACGACATCGAGGCCATGGCTGCGGCCGGCCACGCCATCGTGCGGGTCCCCTTTGACGAGCCCATCGGCCTGGGCGCCGAGATGTTCCGGTGGGAGTTCGCCACCGCCGTGACGGGGGCGGTGCTGGGGATCCAGCCGTTCGACCAACCGGACGTGGAATCGGCCAAGGTCGCCACCAGGCGGATCCTGGCCTCCGGGGAGATCCCGCCGCTGGACCCCGGCCAGCTCGACGACCTGCTGGCCCAGGCCGAGCCGGGGAACTACCTGGCCATCCAGGCGTACGTGCCCCGGAACGCCGAGACCATGGCGCGGCTCCACGCGGTCCGGATGCGACTCCGGGACCGCTTGCGGCTGGCCACGACCGTGGGGTTCGGCCCCCGGTTCCTGCACTCCACGGGCCAGCTGCACAAGGGCGGGCCGAACACCGGGCTGTTCGTCCAGGTGGTGGAGGAGCCGTCCCACGACGTGCCCATCCCGGGCCAGCCGTACACGTTCGGGCACCTCCTGGCAGCCCAGGCGGCGGGGGACCTGATGGCGCTGCGGGACCGGGGACGGCGCGTGGTCCGGGTGTCGTTCGAACAGCTGGAAGGCGCGTGAGCCGCGAGCTGCGCGTGGTGGACGACCTGCCGGCGGCGGCGGTCGACCTGTTCCTGGAAGCTGCACCGAAGACGGTCGCGCTGTCGGGCGGTTCCACGCCGCGGACCATGTGTGAGCGCCTGGCGGAGACGCCGTATCCGTGGGACGAGGTCGACGTGTTCTTCGGGGACGAGCGCTGCGTCCCGGCCGACCACCCGGACTCCAACTTCGCCATGGCCAACCACGCGCTGCTGTCGAAGGTGCCGGCCCGGGTGCACGCCATGGTGGCCTGCGACCCCGGCGGGTACGAGGAGGCGTTGCGATCGGTGTTCGGGGAGGACGTTCCCCGGTTCGACCTCGTGTTCCTGGGGCTGGGCGAGGACGGGCACACGGCGTCGCTGTTCCCCGGGGACCCGGCCCTGGACGTCACCGACCGCTGGGCCGTCCTGGTGGAGCGGCCCGACCACACTCGGATGACCCTCACGCTCCCCGTCCTGGACGCGGCCCGGCTGGCCGTGTTCCTGGTAGGGGGTGAGGGCAAGCGTGGACCACTGGAGCAACTGCTGAGAGACGGCGACATCCCCGCAGCGCGGGTGCACGCCGAACGGGTCGTGGTGCTCGCGGACCGTGCCGCAGTGCAGGTGGCCTGACCCCTCCGCGACCACGCCGGCTGACCCGGACGCCGGACTACGCGCCTGGCTGCGGGCGTGGGCCAAGGATCATCCGCGGCGTGGGTTTCGTCCTGCCTATCACGACGCCCGCGCCGAGGGTTGGAACCGTCAACCACAAGAAGATCCAGCGACTGTGGCGCGACGAGGGCCTGCGCGTGCCGCAACGGCGCCGACGCAAGCGCTTGGGCGCCTCAACGACACCGAACCCGCCGACCGCGGATGCGCCGAATGTGGTGTGGGCGGTGGATTTCCAGTTCGACGCCACCACCGACGGGCGCCCGATCAAGATCGTGTCCATTGTGGATGAGCACACCCGTGAATGCCTCGGCGGCCTGGTCGAGCGCAACATCACCGGACGACACTTGATCGACGAGCTCGACCGCCTCGCCGTCGACCGGGGCTATCCGGCCGTGCTGCGCTGCGACAACGGCCCCGAGCTCGCCTGCGCCGCGATGGCCGACTGGGCCGGCGAACGCGTCGGCCTGCACTTCATCCCACCCGGCCAGCCCTGGCGCAACGGCTACACCGAGTCGTTCAACAGCCGGGTGCGCGACGAATGCCTCAACATCAACATGTTCTGGTCACTGGCTCAGGCGCGGGTGGTGATCAGCGACTGGAAGGCGGACTATAACCACCGCGGCGACACTCCGCGCTCGGCTACCAGGCGCCAGCTGTCTACGCTGCAGCCCGCACCCATCCATGATCGACTCTCACTGACTGCGGCACCTATGTCACGTCCTTCAGGTCGGCGGTGGCGGTTGCATACTGCGGGCGCCCGGTGGGCCGGTAGACGTGGATCGTTACGCCCTTCGGGGTGGCTCGCGAGTCGACCAGGTCAAGCGCTGTGTCCGGGCCGGTGTCGGGGAATAGCCGCCTGCCCTGGCCGATGACCACGGGATAGGTGAGCAGGGTGATCTCGTCGACCAGGTGGTTGTCGAGCAGCCAGCGGACCAGGGCGCCGCTGCCGTGCACCTGCAGCTCACCTCCTGGCTTGGCTTTCAGCTCGCCGATGGCCGCCGCGACGTCTCCGGAGAGGACGGTCGTGTCCGCCCATTGCGGGTCGGTGAGCGTGGTCGATGCGACGTACTTGGGCCGCGTGTTCAACGCCTCCCAGATCGGGCTGTCACCCGGATCTGGCCACGTGCCCCAGGAGCCGGCGAAGATCTCGTAGGTCCGCCGGCCGAACAGGAACGCGTCGGCGCGCTGGTAGACCTGGTTCAGAAATGTCGCGGCCTCGTCGTCGAGGTTGAACAGTGGCAGAGCCCATCCGCCGCGCTCGAATCCGCCCCTGCGGTCCTCATCCGGCCCGCCGAGCCCCTGCATCACTCCGTCGACGGAGACGTTCGTAGTGGTCGTCAGCTTCATGGGTTCGTCCTTTCTCTCGTGGTGGTCTTTCTCGTTATGACCGCACCGAGGCGCGGATCTCATCGGTCGAGCGTGGCTCCGTGCTGCGAGTTCACTCTGCCTCCTTCCCGAACACGGGCCGCACGTCGGCGATGTCGTACTCCTGAACGGACACCGTGAGCATCGCCGGGCACTGTTCCGTGTCAGGGCCGCTGCTGCGGAAGGTCTCCAGCGCCGCCTGCGACTCCCAGCGCTCGAAGATGTTGACACGGCCTCGGAGATGTTGACACGGCCGGGGTCGACCAGGTCCGCGCAGATCGCGACGTCGAGGCAGCCAACTGCCCGGCGAGCCTGTTCGACGATGCGCACACAGCCCGCGAGGTAGGACTCGCGCTGCTGCGGCTCAACGGTGATGTGTCCTGCAACGATGACCATGGGTGCGCTCCAGTCCTGTCGCCTTCGTGTCCAGCCCGCCGGGCTGTTCCGCTGAGATAGACCTCCAGGGCAGGAGAAACTCATCGTTGGGCAACCCAAACCAGCCGGCGAACACCGACAAATCGCGCACAGTGGCCCGTCCCCTCATCGAGTGAGGCTCATGGAGACAACGCCCGCGGGCTACCAGGAACCAGCGGTATAACCTGCTGCCTGCACCCACCAATGACCGACTCTGACACGAGACGGATCGGTTCACGGGGTCCTGTCACAGGGGATTAGGGGGCTGACCGAGGTCAGACCGTGGCGCCGCCGACGTGGAGGAGCCGTCCCACACCGTAGGTGATCCCGGCGGCCACGGCGCCGACTAGCAGCATCCGGACCCCGGAGGTGTAGAAGCGCTTGCCGGTCAGGACGGACATCGCCGCGCCCACGGCGAACAGGGTGACCGCGCTGGCGGTGATCGCGGCGAGCGCTGCCGCGACCCCCGAGCCCACCAGGAACGGGACCAGCGGCACGATGGCGCCGAACGCGAACGTGACGAAGGACGAGCTCGCCGCGCCCCACGGGGACCCCAGGCCGGATTCCGGGTCAAGGCCGAGCTCCTCCCGAGCGTGGGTCTCCAGGGCCAGGTCGGGGTCGCGGTGCAGGACGTCCACCAGCTGCTCGGCGATGTCCGCCGGCACGCCCTTGTTCCGGTAGATCGCCATGAGCTCCTCTCGCTCCTCCTCGGGCTCGGTGGCCAGCTCGTGGGCCTCCAGGTGGATGAGGCGCTCGAACACCTCGCGCTGGGTCCGCATCGAGATGTACTCGCCGGCGGCCATGGAAAAGGCCCCCGCCATCAGGCCGGCCACCCCGGCCAGCAGGATCACCCGGTTGCTGACCCCGGCGCCGGTCACCCCCATGATCAGGGACAGGTTCGACACCAGCCCGTCGTTCACCCCGAAGATGGCGGCGCGGAGCGTCCCGCTCTTGCCGGTGGCCGCGGCGGGCTGGTCGCCGCCCGCCACGGGCCCCCGGTGCGGGCTGATCGGGGGGGTCCTCGTCCTCAACAGGCCTCGGAGCAACTGCGCCTCCCTACCGCTCGTCCCCGCCCCGACCCTCCGGCCCGATCTCGCGAAGGAACCGCTCGACCTCCGCGGCCAGGGACTCGCCTGACACGTTCGGGGTGGGCGGGACGCCGGCGACCTCCTCCAGCCGCCGGACGTACTCGGAGAGGGTCTCGTTCTCTTCAACTAGCTCCGTCACCCGTTGTTCCCACTCGGTGACGGCGGGGCTGAGCTCCTCGGCGTCCACCGGGACGTCCAGGAACGAACCCACCCGCGACACCAGGGCCAGGACGGCCTTCGGGTTGACCCCGGCGGGGACGTAGTGGGGGACCGCCGCCCAGAAGCTGACCGAGGGCAGCCCGGCCCGGTTCGACAGGTCGTGGACGACCCCCACGATGCCGGTGGGGCCCTCGTACCGGGAGGTGGCCAGGTCCAGGCGGGCCGCTTCCTCGGGATCGGGCGCGGAACCCACCACGGGGACCTCTCGGGTGTGGGCCACGTCCGCGAGGAAGGCGCCCAGGGTTACCAATCGCTCGGCACCAAGGTTCCGGCCCATGTCCACGATGGCCGTGGCGAAGGTCCGCCACCGGACGTTCGGCTCGCCGCCGATGAACAGCACGACGTCCCGACCACCCACGCGTGCGTGGTGGAACTCGTTGGGGGGCCACTCGATCACCCGGCTGACGCCGTCCACCAGCTTCACCACGGGCCGGGTCACCTGGAAGTCGAAGAACTCCTCGGGGTCCAGGCGAGCGAACATGGTGGCCTTCCACCGCTCCTTCAGGAAGGTGGCCGCGGCGCTGGCGGATTCGCCGGCGTCGTTCCAGCCGCGGAACGCCGTGACCAGGATGGGGCGCTCGAGCGTCGGGTGGCTGGAGAAGACGATGGGGTCCACGAGCAGAGATTACCCCGCGGCCGTGACGGCCAACTCGGGCCGTCAGGCCCCCGCGCAGGCGGGCTGGGGTCCCAGGTCGGCGGGGAGGGTGGGCAGGAGCCAGGGCCGGGCCGTGGCCCCCACGACCTGCGCCAGCCTGCCCGACACGCCGGAGCTTCCCGAGGCGTCGCCGTCGATGATCCCGCGGATGAGCTCCTGCACCTGCGCGCTCTTCACCAGGCCGCCGTGGGTGGAGGCGATCACGTACGTGGGCACGCCGGGTGGCGCGGCCGGGGGCGGGTCGACCCAGTCGGCCAGGGCCTCCACCTGGACCTCCGTGACCCCCGGAGGAGGCGGGGAAGCCGCCTGCTGCGAGAGCGTGCTCCGGCAGTCCAGCACCTCTCGCATCAAGGGGGAGTCCGCCGACAGGTGCATAGGGGCGATGGCCCCCAGCAGGTTGGACAGACCGCGCAGTCCCCATCCCGTGCCCACGCCCCACCCCTGCTGCCCCCGGGGCGGGAAGTACACCCCGGCCACGCCCGACGGCATGTCCAGGGTGATCAGGCGGTCCACGTCGTGCGAGGCCGGCCGGTAGAACTTCAGCAGGTAGGTCCGGGCCACCAGGGCGCCCTCGCTCTCCGCCACCAACGTGACCGGCTCGTGGTAGGCGTCGTGGAGCTCGTGGACCTGGCGGGCCATGAGGGTGGCCGTGGCCGCCAGGGACTGCTGGGTGGCCTCCGGCCCGTACGGCAGCGGGCGCCCCCGCGCGTCCATCCCCCGGTAGGAGAACCGCCACCCCACGTAGCCGCCGGGCAGGTCCAGCGGCGGGACCGGCGAGAACCGGCTGTGCAGGCCCGCCGCGAGCAGCACCGGATGCTCCCCGGGCCGCGCCGCCGGGGGTGGACCGACCGCTCCCAGCTGGCCGCCGTGCCCGGCGGTCACCGCGAGGCCGATGGCCGTGCCGCCCACCGTTACCGCGAAGATCGAGGCCACCAGCGCCGGTGCCAGCGCCGGGAGGGACCGGCGCTCCGTCCCGGTGGCGATGTCGCGGACCACGCCGAACCACGCTCTCGCGTTGGCCAGCCCGGCCGCCGCGGCGGCCAGCACGGCCAGGGGCAGCGGCGCCGTCGCCGTGACCGCGCCGGCGGCGCTCAACCACACGAACGACGCCAGGACCCAGCCCGCGCTCCGCAAGGTGGGCCGCCATGCCCACAGCTTCCCCGCGGCGTGGCTGGCGGCTCCGCGGGGAAGGACGGCCGCCAGCGCCAATGCGGGCGGGAGGGCCGCGAAGAACAGGAACGACACGTGGGAGATGGCCTGGCCGGCCAGCACGATCACCCACGGCACGAACAGGAGGATGGCGATGGAGTAGAAGATGGCCACCCGGCGAGCCGAGGCCAGCAGCGAGGGCAGCGGGTTCGCCCCGGCACGGTCGCCGTCCGACGGCCAGGACCGGTGCACCGCCCAGGCCACCCACAGGCTTCGAAGCACCACCATGGCCGACAGTTCCAGCGCGAGCGTGATCCAGGAGTTGTGGAACACCGAGATCCAGCGGAGGTCGTGGAACAGGTCGAGCGGGGGCGGTGCGGTGACCTGGGGACCGAGGGCGGCCGAGCCCGCCGGTCCCTGGAGCCGGACCGCGAGGGTCTCCGCCACCGGGGCGAGCACGGCCGGTAGCAGGAGGCCGGGGCGTCGGAAGAAGCCCGGTTCGTTCACCTCGCCCTCCTGGGCGCTGTCTTGGTGGTCCAACAGTTGTTCTACCCCCTTTGATTCCCGGAGGAAATAGCGGACCAAGCCCGGGGCTAGGCCATTGGTCCCGATGCTTTTGGGCCAGCTAAAGCGCCCCCCCGCGAAGCCGAAACCTCCTGGGTAGGCCCTTTTCGGGGCCGACGAGGAGGAGCGGGTGCAAGACCTCAGGGCGTCCGTGGAAACGGACGGTTCACATCGTGTGCTCTCCGACGTCGCGCGCCTGCTGGTCTCGGAATCGGACCTCACGGCCCTGCTCGACTCCATCGCCGACGCGGTGGCCACGCTCATCCCCTACGACTCGCTGATCATCTACGAGGCCGACCCGACCATCCGGCAGTTGCGGGCCGTCCTGGTCCGCGACCCGCACGAGCACGAGATCCTGCTCCAGGGCATCTGCCGGTTCGGTGAGGGCATCACCGGCGTGGCGGCGGAGCGCCGGGAGGGCGTGCTGGCCAACGACGCCGACCTCGACCCGCGGGCCCGGCACATCGAGGGCACGCCGGTCGAGGAGGAATCGCTGCTCACGGTGCCCCCTGGTGGCTCGGAGCGAGCTGAAGGGGATGCTGAACCTGTACCGCGACGGGCGGGGGAACGGCTTCGCCGAGAGCGAGCTGGAGCTGGCGGAGCGCTTCGCGGAGCTGGCGGCCCTGGCCCTGGACAACGCCAAGATCCGGGAACGGCTGCAGGCCGAGATCGTCACCGATTCCCTGACCGGCCTGTTCAACCACCGCTACTTCCAGGAGCGCATGGCCGACGAGCTCCGCCGGGCGGCCCGGGCCCGGATGCCCGTGTCGCTGGTCCTGATCGACATCGACGACTTCCAGCGGATCAACGAGCAGCACGGCCACCTGGCCGGCGACCACGTCCTGGCCGGGCTGGGAACCCTGATGCGGACGGAGGCTCGGCCTCGCGACGTGGTGTGCCGGGTGGGGGGCGAGGAGTTCGCCGTCATCATGCCGGTGACGGGATCCGGGGACGCCGTGTCCCTGGCGGAGTCGCTCCGCGAGCGGATCGCGGAGACCACCTTCAACGGCGAGCGGACCAGGCTGACCGTCAGCATCGGCGTGGCCGAGGGCCCCTCGCAGGCGCCCGGCCCCCAGGAGCTGATGGCGTGCGCCAACCATGCCCTCCTGGCGGCCAAGACGGCGGGGCGCAACCGCGTCTCCTCCTACCTGGAAGAGGACTGGAGCGGCGTGCGCGCGGTGCCGCAGCACGAGGCCCGGATGGTGGGTCACCTGAAGCTGCTCCAGGCCCTGTCCAGCAAGCTGAACCGTCTGCAGGACGTCCGGCGCATCGGCGAGACCGTGCTCCAGGAGCTCCGCAACCTGATCGACTACCACAACTGCCGGATCCACCTGCTGGAGCCGGACGGGCGGACCCTCATCCCCGTGGCCTTCAAGGGCGAGCTCACGGAGTACCAGGGGGAGACCTACGAGCACCTGGTCACGATGGTGGGCGAAGGCATCACGGGCCGGGTGGCGGAGACCGGGGAGCCGATCTACGCGGCCGACGCGGCCCAGTGCGAGTTCGCCGTGCTCATCCCCGGCACGCCGGTGATCGAGGAGTCGATCCTGGCCGTGCCGATGAAGTTCGACAACCGGGTGACCGGGACGATCGTGCTGTCCAAGCTGGGACTGAACCAGTTCGACGCGGACGACCTCCGCCTGCTCGAGTCGCTGGCCTCACATGCCGCGGTGGCCTTCCAGAACGCGCGGCTGTTCCAGGAAGAACGGCAGTCCGCGGACACGGCCAACGCCCTGCTCCGGGTGTCGCAGGCCCTCACCCGGACCCGGGACCCCAGCCGGGTCCTGGGCGAGGTGGTGGCCTCGATGTCCGAGCTGATGGGCGGCCTGCGGGTGTCCGCCTGGCTGCTCGATCCGGACGGCGCCTTCCGGTGCCGGGCCGTGGCCGGCCACCCCGCCGATGAAGCCGAGCGCCTGGGGGCCATGGCCGTCCCCGCCGAGATGGGCCGCCGCTACCTGCTGTCGGTGGAGGAGCCCTTCTTCCTGCCCACGGACGTGGTGTCCGAGATCCCGCCGGAGTACCGGCTGGGGCCGGAGGGCAAGCCCACCCTGGTCGCGCCCATGCACTGGGACCCCGACGGCCTGGGGGCCCTGGTGGCGAACGGCGCGGAGGGAGAGACGTTCTCCTCGCGGCAGTTCCGGCTGGCCCGCGGCGTCGCCGACATCGCCTCGCTGGCGCTCGGAAACGCCACCCGGTTCGCCGACCTGGAGCAGGCCTTCCTCCAGACCGTGGAGGTCCTGGCCAACGCCCTGGAGGCCAAGGACGAGTACACCCATGGGCACGCCCGTGAGGTCGCCGAGCTGGCCATGCACGTCGGCCGGGCCGTGGGCATGGGCGAGGAGGAGCTGCGCATCCTGGAGCTGGCCGGCATGTTCCACGACATCGGGAAGATGGGCGTGTCCAGCGACATCATCAACAAGCCCAGTGCGCTGACCGACGAGGAGATGGCCGCCATGCAGCGGCATCCCGAGATCGGTGAGCAGATCCTGGCCCCCGTCGAGTTCCTCCAGCCGGTCCGGCCCATCGTGCGCTCCTGCCACGAGCGCTGGGACGGCCGGGGCTACCCGGACGCCCTGGCGGGGGAGGCCATTCCCCTGGCGGCCCGGATCATCTTCGTGTGCGACGCCTACCACGCCATGACCTCGGACCGCTCCTACCGGAAGGCCCTTCCCGAGGTGGAGGCCGTCCGCCGGCTCCGCGACGCCGCGGGGACGCAGTTCGACCCGACGGTGGTCGACACGTTTCTGAAGCTCCACGCCGTGGGGCTGCGCCACGGGTCCAACGGCACCCGCTAGCGTTCGATCGGGTCGGAGGTCGGGGGCCCGGTCAGGAGCATGAGATCGTCACGGTCGAGGGGGGAGCGCTCACCCCCGCAAGCGTATGGCGGACCGTCACGGTCCCGTGCGCGGGGATCGGTTGCGTGAGGACGGTTTCACCGGCGAGCTCGGTGTTGCTACCGTCGCGGAGCGAGATCCGGCAGGTGGAGCGAGCCGTCTTCGATCCCTGGTTCTCCACGGTGGCCACCACCCGTTCGTGGTTCGGCTGCCACAGTGCGTGTTCGACGCTGCCCTGGAACGGTCCGACGCCGTGATGGGACCAGAACGCGAACACCGCGATCCCCACCAGCACCAGGAAGATGGCCACCATCACCGTGGCGTGGTACTGGACCGGGCTGGGGCGAGGCATCTCCGGCGGCCACCGGCTGGCCCGCTCCTGGAGCTCCGGCGGGGGGCGGCGCTCCCGGGTGGCCGTGGACCTGGTGGCCACCGGCCCGGGGCCCTCCTCCCGGCACGTCGCGCACAGGTGCTCGCCGGGCTCGACCGGGCGCCCGCACCGGGCACATCGGTTCGTGGCGACGCTCACTGACGGACAGGCTACTTCGTCGGGGCCAGGGATGGACGCGAGATACGGAACCGGTCCAGGGGAACCGGCGGACGGTCACCGGTGGCCAGGGTGGCCAGGCACTCCCCGATCAGCGGCGCGAACTTGAAGCCGTGCCCGCTGCACGCCGACCCCACCACCACCGGCCCCATTCGATCGAGGACGAAGTCCTCGTCCGGGGTCGTGGTGTACAGGCACGTCTCGGACCCGGTGGGGCGGAGGCCGGCGAACCGCCGCGTGGCCCACGCTTTCACCCGGGCCACGGCGTCGGGATCCGGATCGAACGTTCGGGTGTCGGGGTCCACGACGGGTCCCGACCGGTGCTCCCCGAGCTTGATGGTCCCCGGGCGGGTGGGGTCGGGGACGGCGTACCGGGCGGGACCGGGGTCGTCCGGCACGGACCAGTCGATCACCGTGGGGAGGGCGCCCGGCGACGCGCGCTCGAAGTGGGTGACCTGCTCCCGGGTGACCTCCAGCGGCACGTCGATGCCGGCGGGCGCCATGAGCGAAGGCATCCAGGCACCGGCGGCCGTCACCGCGACCCCGGCTCGGACGAAACCGGCCGCGGTTCGGACCTCCACGCCGTCGTCGCCTGGGAGGATGGCCTGGGCCGGCGACTCCTCCCGGATCTCCGCCCCGGCGGCCCGGGCCGCCCGGGCCATGGCCAGCACGGCCCGCTCCGCCGTGAGCACCCCGGCGCCGGCCTGGAACAGGACCTGCTCGCCGGGCCGTGCGATGAGGCCCGGCCACCGCTCAACGACCCGCTCCGGTTGCAGCCATTCGAACGGCATCCCCGCCTGGCCCAGGGCCTCCGCGGCCACCGTGGCCCCCGGTCCGACGTCCAGCCCGCCGGTCACGTGGAGCAGGGTCTCTCCGGCGGTCGCCTCCAGCTCGCGCCACCGGTCCCGGGCCGCCTGCGCCATCCGGACGTAGTCGGGGTGGTGGTAGGAGAACCGGAAGATCCGAGTGGCGCCGTGCGAGCTCCCGCGGTCGTGGCCGATCCGGAACCGCTCCAGCAGCAGCGTGCTCCGGCCCCGGCGGGCCAGCGCCCACGCCGCGGCGGTCCCCATGGCCCCACCGCCGACCACCACCGCGTCCCACCGTTCCCGCACGACGGACAGGGTAGTGGGCACGCCCGCCTATGCTGGGTACGAGCCCCCTTGGCCGCAGGCGTGCCGGATGGAGGGATCGACGTGGCGAAGATCGGGTTCCTGGGGACGGGTTCGATGGGCCGGCCCATGGCGGCCCGGCTGCTGGGCGCCGGGCACGACGTCACCGTGTGGAACCGCACGCCGGAGCGGGCCCGGCCGCTGGAGCAGGCGGGCGCGACGGTGGCCGGGACGCCGGCCGAGGCGGCGCGGGGCGCCGAGTTCGTGTTCACCATGCTCGCCGACGGGGCGGCCGTCGATGACGTGCTGTTCGGGCAGGACGGCGCGGCCGCCGTGATGTCGCCCGGGACGCTGGTCGTGGAGATGTCCACCATCGGTCCGGCCGGCGTCCGCCGGATCCGGGAGGGCCTGCCGGTGGAGGTCGATCTGATCGACGCGCCGGTCATGGGCAGCACGCTCCGGGCGGAGGCCGGCGAGCTGGTCATCGTGGCCGGGGGCTCGGAGGACGCGTTCCAGCGGGCCCGCGAGCTGCTGGAGGTCCTGGGACACCCGCGTCGGGTGGGCGAGCTGGGCGCCGCGGCGGCGCTGAAGCTGGTGATGAACTCCACCCTGGGCCCGATGCTGGTCGCCATCGGCGAGGGGCTGGCCCTGGGGCGGGCCCTCGGGCTGGACGAGGGGACGGTGCTCGACGCAATGGAGGCCGGCTACCTGGCTCCCCTGGTCAAGCTGAAGCGACAGATGATCGAGACCGGGCAGTTCCCCGCCCAGTTCAAGCTCTCCCTGGCGGCCAAGGACTTCGGCCTGGCGGCGGACGCGGCGCGCGGGGCGGGTGTGGTGCTCCGCGGGCTGGAGCTGTCCCGGCGGCTCCTGGACCAGGCCACCGCCGCCGGGCTGGGCGACCAGGACTACGCGGCCCTCATCGCGTTCCTGGACGACCGGGCGGGCGGACCGTAGGAGCCGGAGCCCCGGCCCGGGCGGGGGATTCGGGCGTGCCTCATTCATTTCCGGGCCCGCCGCGCCGATAATCCGGGCACGGGCCGGACGGCAAGCGGCCCACCTCAGCATGTCGAAACGTCGCACAGACCTCCTGCTGGGCCGCCCGGAGGACCGACCGGGGGGCGGGGCCGTGGGCGCCACCGGGGCCGGGGCGGGGCCGCACCACCCGGAGGCGGTCCTGGAGGCGGTGGCCCACGCCGCGGAAGTGCTGCTGGGGGCGGCGTCGTGGGAGGACGTGATCCCGGAGGTCCTGGCGGTCCTGGGACGGGCAGGCGGGGTCGGCCGGGCGCACCTGTTCCGGAACCAGGTCAGGGAGGGCGAGCGCACGTCGATCCTCCAGGCGGCGTGGACGGCCCCGGGCGCCCGGCCCCGAGCCCACGCGGACCGGCTGCCCGGTCCGTTCCATCCCGGCTTCGAACGGTGGGAGCGCTCACTGGCGGGAGGCGTCCCCATCCACGGCCGGATCGACACCTTTCCCGCGGCGGAGCGCCGGGCCCTGGACACCCAGGGCCTTCGATCGACCGCCGTGGTCCCCGTGTTCGCGGGCCAGGAGTGGTGGGGGAGTCTCGGGTTCGATGACTTCGAGGACTCCTCCGACTGGTCGCCGGGTGGCCTGGAGGCGCTCCGGGCGGCCGCCGGCGTCCTGGGCGCCAGCGTCCAGCGGGGCCGCCAGAACGCGGCGCTGCCGGAGACCGAGGAGCGCTACCGCAGCCTGGTCGAGCTCTCGCCGGACGCCATCGCCGTGCACCAGCACGGGGTGGTGGTGTTCGCCAACACGGCCGCGGCCAGGTTGCTGGGCGCTCGCCTGCCCTCCGATCTCCTGGGCCACTCGGTGCTCGAGTTCGTCCATCCCGACAGCCGGCCCAGCGTTCTGATCCGGCTCCAGCGGTTGCGAGAGGGCAAGACCGTGCCGCTGGTCGAGGAACGGTTCGTGCGGCTGGACGGGAGGCCGCTCGACGTCGAGGTGGCCGCCACGCCCTTCACCCTCGGCGGCGAGAGCGCCGTCCAGGTGGTGGTGCGGGACGTCACCGACCGCAAGGGCGCCGAACGGCGCGGGCAGGCCCAGCGGCAGTACCTGGAGGCCCTGCACCAGACCACGCTCGGGCTGATCCGGCGGCTCGACCTGGACGACCTGCTGGAGGCCATCGTCAGCCGCGCCGGCGCGCTGGTCGGCACGGAGCACGGCTGGGTGTACGTCGTGGACGACCGCGAGGAAACCATCGAGGTCAAGGTCGGTCTCGGGATGTTCTCGCCGTGGGTGGGCTTCCGCCTCGGCCGCGGCGAGGGGGTGGGGGGGAAGGTGTGGGAGGCCGGCGACGTCCTGTGCGTCCAGGACTACGACACCTGGGAGGGGCGTGCGCCCGACTGGCCGACCGGCATGTTCCACGCGGCGATGGGGGTGCCGCTCACCTCGGGCGAGAAGGTGGTCGGGGTCATCGGGCTGGTCCACGTGGAGGGGGGCGTGGCCTTCAGCGAGGACGACGTGGCCATCCTGTCCCGATTCGCGGAGCTGGCCTCGCTGGCCCTGGACAACGCCCGCCTGTACACGTCGGCCCGGACGGAGCTCGCGGAGCGGCGCCGGGCCGAGGAGGCCCTGCGGTTCCAGGCCCACCTCCTCGACATCGTGGAGAACGCCGTGGTGGCCACGGACGGCGACGACCGGATCACCTACTGGAACGCGTTCGCGGTCCGGCTGTTCGGCCGGCCCGAGCGGGAGGTGCTGGGGAAGCGGCTCCGGGAGGTCATCCCGATGTCGGACCACCTGGCCGCCCGGGTGAACGCCGAGGTGGCGGTCGGTGGCACCTGGTCCGGCGACTTCGACGTGGCCCGCGCGGACGGGACGACCTTCGTGGCCTCGGCCCGGGTCTCGCCGATCCTGGGGAGCGACGGCGAGCGGGTCGGGCTGATCGGGGTGCTCATGGACGTGACGGAGCGGCACCGGGCCGAGGAGGCGCTGCGCGCCGCGTTCGAGCGGGAGAAGGACGTGTCCAGCCGGCTGATCGCGCTGGACGAGATGAAGAACACGTTCCTGGAGGCCGTGTCCCACGAGCTGCGGACGCCGCTGGCCTCCATCCTGGGGCTGGCCCTGACCCTGGAACGCCAGGGCGACGACCTGCCGCCGGATCGCTCCCGGGAGATGCTCGAGCGGCTCTCGGTGAACGCCCGGAAGCTGGACCGCCTGCTGTCCGACCTCCTGGACCTGGACCGCCTGTCCCGGGGGATCGTGGAGCCGCGGCGCCGGCCCACCGACGTGGGCGAGCTGGTGGAGCAGGTGGTGGCCGGGCTGGAGCTGACCGGGGACCGTCCGGTCCACGTCGACGTGGCCGATCCACCGGTCAGCGCCGAGGTGGACGGGGCGAAGGTCGAACGGATCGTGGAGAACCTGGTGGTGAACGCGGCCCGCCACACCCCGGACGGCCTGCCCATCGCGGTGCGTGCCCGCCGGGAGGATGACGGCGTGCTGATCACCGTGGAGGACTCCGGTCCGGGGGTTCCCGAGCACCTCAAGGAAGCGGTGTTCGAACCGTTCCGCCAGGGACCGCAGTCGCGGTCCCACTCGCCGGGCGTGGGGATCGGCCTGTCCCTGGTGGCCAGGTTCGCGGAGCTGCACGGCGGCCGGGCCTGGGCCGAGGACCGGCCGGGCGGCGGTGCCGCGTTCCACGTGTGGCTTCCCGACCGCGACCCACCACCGAGCTAGCGACCGGCTTCGTCCGTCAGCGCGACCGCGACCTCTGCCGCCAGGGAAGCGTTCGACTCCAGCAACGCGAGGTTCGCTTCCAGGCTGTCGCCGCCGGTTTCCTCGGCCAGGCAGGCCAGCAGGAACGGCGTCCGGGCCTTCCCGGTGACCCCTTCCGCGTCCGCTCGGGCCTCGCACCGCTGGACGGCGTCCTCGACACGGTCGAGGGGCAGGGCGTGGGCATCGGGGACCGGGCTGCACAGCAGGATCGCCCCGGCGGCGAGATCGCGTCCCGCGGCCGCCATCGCCGCGGCCTGGAAGGGGGAGTCCACCCGGTGCTCCAGGCTCAGGCCCGCGTGGCGGGCCACGAACGCGGGGAGGAGATCCGTGCCGTAGCCGACCACCGCCACGCCGAGCTCCTCCAGCCGCTCCAGCGTGGCCTCGGCGTCGACGATCGACTTGGGGCCGGAGCACACCAGCAGCGCGGGGGTGCGGGCCAGCTCGACCAGGTCGGCCGACACGTCCCGGCCCCCCCGGTGCACGCCGCCGATCCCACCGGTGGCCGCGACGGCAATCCCGGCCCGGTGGGCGGCCCACAGCATCGCGGAGACGGTGGTCGCGCCGAGGGCCCCGCCGGCGAGGGCCGGGGCGAGGTCCCGGCGAGCCACCTTCGTGGCTCGTCCCGGCTCGGCCAACTCCTCGATCTCGCCGTGGGCCAGCCCGACCCGCACGGCGCCCTCGACCACGGCGATCCACGCGGGGATGGCCCCGCGGGCGCTGATCGCCGCCGCCATGGCCTTCGCCGCCTCCAGGTTCCGGGGCGGCGGCAGGCCCTGGGCCAGCACGCTGGTCTCCAGGGCCACCACGGGGCCCCCGGCCTGGAGCGCCGCGCGGACCTCGTCCGAGGGGCGGATCACCGGGCCGGCCATCGCAGCCCCGAGGCCACCCGCCGGCCCCCCGCGACGCAGCCCTCGAACGCGGCCTCGCCGGCGGAGGCTCCGCGGGCCAGCGCTGCCAGGAAGGCGCCGTCGAAGGCGTCGCCGGCCCCGGTGGTGTCGAGTCCCTCGGCGTCCACCGCCGTGCTCGGTGCGACCCGGGTCGCCGTCTCGCCCTCCAGGACCAGGGCCCCGTGTCGGCCCCGCTTCACGCACACGATGACGTAGCGCTCCGCCAGCGGCGCCAGTTCCGGGCCGGCGGCCAGGACGCCGGCCTCGCGTTCGTTGGCCAGCAGGATCGTGGCGGGCCGGGTGGCATCCTGGAACCGCTCCACGCCGTAGGCCTCGATGAGGGGCCACGACGCCGCGTCCACCGCCACGTGCTCCGCGCCAGCCCGCTCCATGGCCGCCTTCGCGGCGGGCTCCGACCCCGGATGGAACAGGAGGTAGCCCGAGACCAGGACGGCGCCCGCCTCGATCCGGGGCGGCAGGTCGTCCGGCGACAGCCGGGCGTTCGCGCCACGGTCCGCGACCATGGAACGCTCGCCCCCCTCCAGGACTACCAGCATGGTTCCGGTGGGCTCGTCGGGATCGGCGGCCAGCGCCGGCTCGACGCCCCGCTCCGCCACCGCCTCCCGCAGCATCCGCCCGGGGACGTCGGCGCCCACCCGCCCGTACAGGCGCACGGACGCGCCCGACGCGGCCGCCCACACGGCCGCGTTCGCGGCTCCGCCGCCGGGGTGCACGCGGACCCGTCCGTGCACGTCACCGCCCCGCGCCAGCGCGGAGGACTCCACCACGACGTCGAGCATCACGTCGCCCACCACGACCACGTCGGTCACGGAACGGGGATGGTCTCGATGCCCGCCGGGCCGAGCGCCACCGGTCGGTCGCCCACCCGCGCGGACACGGGCTCCGGGCCCGGGTTCCAGATCGTGGCCACGACCTCGCCGTCGCGGCGGCGGATGCTGGACACCTGCGCTCCCTCGATCTCGAGCAGGCTGCCCCGATCCGGCAGCGGCCCTCCGCCGGTCCCCTCGCGTCCCACGAAGGACAGGGCAAAGCGATCCCATGCCGGGAGCAGATCCTCCCGCCGCGCTGACGGCATCACGCCGATGGCGAACTCCATGTCACCGAGCATCTGCGCTTCCGGGGTGGGCACGTCCGGCCCGGCCGGCCAGGGCCGGGTCTTGATGCTCTGCCTGCTGATCGTTCCCACCGCCCGCTGGAGGGTGACGGCGATCTCCCGGCCGCCGGCGACCTCGTACTCGACCACGCCCTCCGCCAGCACGGCCACACCGCCGGCCATCACCACGTGGCGAGCGGGCCAGGTCGGCGACGGCGACTCAAGGTCGCTGCCCTCCGAGACCAACCCCCGCTCCACCAGTTCGAACGGTGACCCCGCCACCACCCGTTCCGCCGGCTCCGGTAGCGCGACGTGGAGGCGCAGCCGGTGGTCAGGCCGGCGACTGTGGACTGTCCCGATGAGGCGAACAAACGGCTCGGGGCCCCGGTACTGTCGGTAGAGCGACACGGAGAGGTCAGGGCCGAAGGAGAGCTCGGCGCGCCGCCCGTCGACCTCGACCCGGTCCGGCCCCAGCGGCTTCGCGTGGCCAGCCGGGCAGAAATTGTAGAGGTCGCCGACGTCGGGCTCGTCGAGGAGCCGGAACCGGACGTCACCGGCCTGTAGCCACTCACCGTTGGCGCGAAGGTCCAATGGCTCGGCGCGGGCATCCCTCGGCGGTGACCAACCCACCGCCCACCCGAGCCCGGGTATGCCGTCGCGCTCGAACGGCGACGGGTTGAACGCGACCTCTCCGGCCGTGGAGACCTGTTTGCCCAAAGCCACCAGAGCCCGCCCCACGATCTGGCCGGCCAGCTCGCGGGCCTCGCGGAACCTCGCGTCGACCGCCTTCCCGACATCGTCGTGCGAGCACCCGCAGGCCGAGTCATGGGCCCCATTCCACAGCAGGAGCTGCCAGATCCGGTGGAGCTCGGCGGCCGGCCACTCGAACCCCGGGACCAGCGCGGCCAGCGGCTCGGCGTAGCGTTCCACCAGGGCCTCGACCCGGCCGCGCTCCCGCTTCTGGTGGGCCCGGGCCGAGTACACGTTCGGCAGGAGGTGCGCGCGGGCGGACGAGCGCAGCTCGCCCCGCCACACCGGCAGGGTGCCTTCCGCCGCGCCGTCCAGGTGGTCGGCCAGCCCGCCGACCGAGGCCACCAGGTCGGGGACCTCCGGCTGGGCCTCGGCCAGGCGGGAGGGCAGCTCGGGGTCCGGCCCGTGATGGTCCGCCCCCACCATCACCAGGTACCGGCTCCCGGTGGACATGGGAGCGAGCCGATCCACGGCCTCCCGGAGGCGGCGGGCCAGGTCGTGCGGGTCGTTCGCGTCGCGGAACTGCCCGCCCAGGAAGTACCCGAAGGCCAGGTACTCCGCGGTCACGCGGCTCCCGTCCGGCGATTCCCACACGAACGCCGTGCGGTCGATCTCCCGAGGCACGCCCCGCCACACCACCGCGCGCGAGATCCCCGCGCGGGCCAGGATCTGCGGCATCTGCCCCACGTGCCCAAACTGGTCCGGCAGGTATCCCACGGCAGGTCCGCCGCCCAGGTCCCGGGCCCGGGCCAGGCCCCGTTCCAGGTTCCGGACCAGCGACTCGCCCGACACCAGGAACTCGTCCATCTGAGTGACCCACGGGCCGACCGAGAGCTTCCCCGCGGCGGCCAGGCGGCGGATATCGGGTTCGCGCTCCGGCCGCTCCGCCAGGTAGTCGTCGATCACCGCGGTCTGCCCGTCCAAGTGGAAGTGAGGGAAACCGGCGTCCAGCAGCTCGATGAGCCCGTCCATCATCGGCACCAGGTGGGCCAGGAACCCCTCGAACGGCAGGTACCACTCGCGGTCCCAATGCGTGTGCGGCACCAGCGTGACCCGGACCTGCTCCATCGGCGCGAGTGTACTTTCGAGAACTCGCTCCGGCTGCGCTCGGTCTAGCTTGCCTTCGGCTCGCTCGCCTCGACTCCGCCTCTGCTCGGCACGCTCGTCCGTACGTCCCGACCTGGACGGGCCCTTCGGCGGCCCACCCTCGCAAAGGACCCGTGCGGCCCGGCCGTGTCGGCGGCTGCCGCGGGGGACACGGGGCCCACCGCTCCCGGAACGCGAGCGGGCCACGCCGTGCGGTCCCTTTGGCTCCGCACCGCGTCCACCGCTCCCGGAACGCGAGCGGGCCACGCCGTGCGGTCCCTTTGGCTCCGCACCGCGTTCCTCCGCGATCCCCCCTGGCCCCCCGCGGCCCCGCCTGCAAGCGATCCATTCGACCGCCCGCTTCGGCCGTCCCCTCAAGTGCCGGGGGGCTCGACGTGACAAGCTCAGGTCGGTTCGTGATCGTCACGAAAGGGTTGGCGGTGGCCGAGCTGTATCCGGAGATCGAGCCATACGAGCACGGACTGCTCGATGTCGGAGAGGCCAACGCGTGTACTGGGAGGTCTGCGGGAATCCGTGGGGGAAGCCGGCCGTCGTCCTGCACGGCGGCCCGGGGTCCGGGTGCACCCACGAGCATCGCCGGTACTTCGATCCCACGGCCTACCGGATCGTCCTGTTCGACCAGCGCGGCGCCGGACGAAGCGCGCCGCACGCCGGTGACGTCACGGTCGACCTCTCGACCAACACCACGCACCACCTGATCGCCGACATCGAGCGCCTTCGAGAGCATCTCGGCGTGGAGCGGTGGCTGGTCTGGGGCGGCTCATGGGGAGCAACCCTCGCCTTGGCCTACGCGGAGCGGCACTCCGAGCGGGCCACCGAGATCGTCCTGGCATCGGTCACCATGTCACGCCCGGCCGACATCCACTGGCTCTACCACGGCGTTGGCCGCTTTCTCCCGCGAGAGTGGGCGCGCTTTCGGGACGGGGTCCTGGCGGCGGAGCGGGACGGCGACCTGGTCGACGCCTACCACCGGTTGCTCAACCACCCGGATCCGGGCGTCCGCGAGAAGGCCGCACGCGACTGGTGCGACTGGGAAGAGGCCGTGGTCTCCCTGGAACCCGGTTACCGGCGCAATCCTCGCTATGACGACCCGCGGTTCCGGATGGCGTTCGCCAGGATCGTCACGCATTACTTCCATCGCCACGCCTGGTTGGAGGACGGCATCCTGCTGGGCGAGGCCCACCGTCTGGCCGGGATCCCCGGCGTCCTGGTCCACGGCCGCCTCGACCTCGGCAGCCCACCTGCAGCGGCCTGGGAGCTCGCGCAGGCGTGGCCGGACGCCGTGCTGAAGCTCGTGGGCACTGGTCACACCGGTGGCGACGAGATGACCAAGCGGCTGATCGCCGCGACCGACCGATTCGCCAGGTAGGGACCGCGACGGCGGGAACAAAGCGGGCGGAAATGCTGGCATCACCGGGGCCCAAGTCTGAGAGTACGGCCATGGCGGAGCGCGAGGAGCGCCGGGTGCTTCCGCCGCTGCGGTTGCCTCCCATGAGCCACTACGCCAAGGCCACGGTGGTCATCGTGCTCACCCTGGCCGTGCTGGCCGCAGCCTGGAACGTACGCAACATCCTGACCCTGGTCCTGGTGGCCGTGGTCCTCGCGGTGGGCCTGGACCCCGCCGTCCGCCGCCTGGAGCGGTGGCGCGTCCGCCGGGGGTGGGCCGTGTTCCTGATCTTCTTCACCGCCGTGGCGTTCATTGCGGCGTTCGTGGCCCTGGTCGTCCCGCCGCTGGTCCGGCAGGTGACCAAGCTGGCCTCCGACATCCCCGGCTACATCGACCGCCTGCGGCACTCGAACGGCTTCTTCGGGGACCTCGAGCGCAAGTACCACATCGCCGAGAAGCTCCAGGACCTCACCAAGAAGCTCCCCACCGTGGCCGGGTCGTCCATCAAGACCATCCTCGGGCTGACCAAGAGCGTCGGCACGATCATCTTCAACCTGCTGACCATCACCATCCTCACGATCTACTTCCTGCTGTCCCTGCCCCGCGCCAAGGAGACGGCCGTCTCGCTGTTCCCGGCGGGGGAGCGGGCCCGCGGCGGCCACATCCTGGGCGAGTCGCTGGACCGGGTCGGCGGCTACGTCTCCGGGAACATCACCATCTCGATCATCGCGGGGGTGGCCGCGTACGTCGCCCTGCGGATCATGGGGATCCCCTTCGCCATCGCCCTGGCCATGTGGGTGGCCATCGCCGACCTCATCCCCACCGTCGGGGCCACCCTGGGCGCCCTGGCCGCGGTCATCGTGGCGGCGTTCTCCTCGATCCCGGACCTGATCGGCACGATCGTGTACTTCATCGTGTACCAGCAGGTGGAGAACTACCTGATCGCCCCGCGCGTGATGCGCCACGCCGTGGACCTCTCGCCGGCCGCGGTCATCGTGTCGGTCCTGATCGGCGGCAGCCTGGCCGGGTTCGCCGGCGCCCTGCTGGCTCTTCCGATCGGAGCGGTGATCAAGGTCCTGGTCAACGAGTTCTACGTCAGCAGGCGTGTGGCCGCCCCGGCCGCGACGTCTGATTCCTGAGAACTCGCTCCGGCTGCGCTCGGTCTCCCTCGCCCTTTCGGGCTCGGTCGCCTCGACTCCGCCTCCGCTCGCACAAGCCAAAACCATCACGTCCCGGCCGTGTCGGCGGCTGCCGCGGGACCCGCGGGGCCCACCGCTCCCGGAACGTGAACAGGGACCGCCACCGGTCCCTTCAACCTCTCACACGTTCCTCCGCGGTCCCCCCTGGGGCCCCGCGGCCCCGCCTGCAAGCGATCCATTCGGCCGCCGCCGTTCGTCCATACTCATCTCGATATGGCGGTCGCTCGGTGGCGGCAGGTCAGGTGGATCCCTCGCCTGCTCGCGCGCTGGCTCGGTGGTGCCCTCATCGCGGTCGGGATCCTCTACGTCTGGCTCTTGTACATCCTCACCCACCGTCGCTGTCCCGGCTACGAGAACATTGCCGGCCGCGCCCGAGTGCACCCCCCGTGCGGATTCCACACCGCCCGTTTCTTCGTGCTGCTCGGTATCTCAGCCAGCATCGTGCTCGTGCCCGTCGGCGTCTGGTTCGTGATCAATCGGCGCCTGCGGCGGTGAGAGCGCGTCGAAGCGAGCGGTTGCGTGGAGCGCTTGCAGGCGGGGCCGGCGGGGTCCAGGGGGGACCGCGGAGGAACGCGGTGCCAAGCCGAAGCGGTCGCACTACATCCCCGCTCGCGTTCCGGGAGCGGTGGGCCCCGGAACCCCGGCGACAGCCACCGACACGTTCGGCCGCAAGGGTTTCCGATTTTGGCGCTCTTTCTGGAGTTATCCCCTGGACACGTCGAAGGGGCGCCCCCTAGAGTTCGCCGCGTCAGGAAACAGAGGTCGGCAGGCCGCAAGGCCAGCAGATTGAAGGGACCTGATTGAAGGGGCGGTCTTCGGACCGTCCCTTCGCTTTCGCGCGCTGTCGCGTCGACCCCCGGCCTCTTCCGGGAGCCGGATGCCGTGGGATCACAGGTCGGCTTGCGTGAGGCCCGTGTGGCGCGCGATCCGAGCCAGCATGCGTGGGCCGGTTTCCTCGCTGCCATGAAAGGCGAAGACGAAATCCGGCCATCCTTCGCGCTCGAGCACTCGGTGCGATCCGCGCTGCCTCTAGATCGTCCACCCGGTCCGGAGGAGGCGTTCAGGACGTGCTGGGCCTTCGTGCTCGGCCAGCGGCTCACGCCGCGACAAAGGCGATGTCGCCGATGTCGGCGTCCGTCTCTCCGTGTTCGAGACGATCACCCAGCACACGCAGGGCCAGAGCCTGCGCCCTGGCCATGGCTTCCTCGGGTGAGGCGCCGTAGACGAGCGAGCCTGGGAGGTCGATGACTTCCCCGATCCACCGGCCGTCCGCCTCTTCCCCCACCTGAACGGTGAGTGTCACGCCGGAGATGGTACGTCGGTGCGTGACGGCCTTGCGCGGTGAGTGGCCGTGTGGCGCATCCTTGCCGGTGTCGCCGAGAGCAGGAGAGGGCCATGTTCACGATGGGAAGCCCTGCGTGGGGCATCACTGTTCGCACCATCGTCGTGTACGTCGCCGTGTTCGCGGGGCTCCGCCTGATGGGCAAGCGCGAGCTGGGCCAGATGACCGTGTTCGACCTGGTGGTGATCCTGCTCATCGCCAACGCGGTGCAGAACGCCATGGTGGGGCCGGACTCTTCGCTGCAAGGCGGGCTGTTGGCGGCGGCGGTGCTGCTGGTGGCCAACCGGGGCCTGGCCGTGGTGCGGGTCCGGTTGGGCCGGTGGGGCCGGCTCATCGAGGGCACGCCGACCATCCTGGTCCAGGACGGCCGCTACGTGGACGCCAGCATGCGCAAGGAGGAGGTCGAGCCCGAGGAGGTGGAGGAGGCGGTGCGGGAGCACGGCATCGACTCCGTCCAGAAGGTGAAGCTGGCGGTCCTGGAGATCGACGGCTCCATCAGCATCGTCCCGGCCGACGCGCGGGTCCTGCGCAGCAAGAAGCACGTCCGGCAGCTCAAGAAGCGCTGACGGCTATCCTGGAACGGCCATGGCCGAGGAAGCGAAGGGGAAGTCCGGCAAGCCCCAGCCCGAGCGGTTGAAGCCCGAGCGGCCGCGCGACGAGCTGGGCCGCCCCCAGCCGTGGTCGTCCCAGAACCGCCTGCACCTCGAGGACTTCGACCGCCTGTCGCTGGAGGAGAACCATCGCCTGGGCGCCGGGCACTTCAACGCCGGGCGGTACTTCCCGGCCCACGAGGCCTGGGAGACCGCGTGGAAGCAGGCCCGCGACACCGACGACGCGGAGTTCTTCAAGGGCCTCTCGCAGCTCGGCGCGGGTTACACGCACCTGTTGCGCGGCAACCGCCACGGGGCGTTCACCCTGCTCCGCCGGGCCGCGGGCCGGGTGTCCCGCTACCCGCGCGGGCACCTCGGCATCGACACCGAGGCCGTCAGCGCGAGGGCCGAGGCGGACGCGGACGCCGTGGAGCGCGGCGACGTGGAGCCGGGCGTCGCTCCCACGGATCCGCCGCGGGTCTGACCCGCGGCTACGGGGTGGGGGAGAAGTACGGGTCGGCCCCCATGGCCCGGAATGCCCGGAGGCCCCCGGCGGTGAGGTGGGAGTTCCCCGGGCCCGGGGCGTCCCACCACACGAAGGCCCGGACGCCCACCATCGAGCTCTCCAGGGCGGCCCGGGCGCCGTCGATGTAGGCCGACTGGCCGGGCGGCACTCCTGCCGACGCCCCGGTCATCACCAGGAGCGGCTTCCGGCCGGCCCAGTCCTTGGAGAAGACCGCGAACACCTTGATGAACGACCGCGCCGGGGTTCGGCTGGAACCGTCGGCGCACACCCAGTCCACGAACCGCGGCCCCGGGTAGTAGCGGTCGGCGTCGGGGAACCCCCCGGCGGTCGGGCACCACACCCATGCCACGTTGTCCACGTGGTGGGCACGGAACACGTTCCAGACGTGGCGCCACGCGGACTTGAACGGACCGGGTCCGGCCCCGGCGCAGGCCCCCCGGTCCATGTCGCGGCCCAGCGACAGCAGCACGGGGGCTCCGAACGCCGCCACGGCGTCCGCCCGCGCCGCGATCAGCGGGTCCTGGCCGCCGCCGGCGATGCTCGACGCGTGCGTGCAGCCCCACGACACCAGCGGGATGCGCCCGCCGGCGAGGTCGAAGCGCTCCGCGTCGCCGGGGAAGGAGTCCCGCCACCCGTGGACGTGCTCGTCGACGGCCAAGGTCCGTCCCATCGAGCCCTCCAGGTGGAGCACTGCGTGCCGGGCGGCGACCGGCCCGCTGGATCCCACCGGCGCCACTCGTGCCCCCAGGTAGGCGTGGCCGGCCGGGACGGCCGGGGGAGCGGCCAGGCCCAGGTACTGGCGGAGGAACGCGATGCTGGGTTGCTCCACGTCCCCCGCGTACTCCGCCGAGTGCCGGGACCCCGGCAGCACGTCCAACCGGTACAGCCGGTCGTCCGCCGCGAGCACGCCGGCCATCGCTCTGGGCTGTGAAACGGGGATGGCCTCGTGCGCGCTGTTGGCCATGAACAGCGGTGGGTCGGTACGGTCGACGTGGGTGACCGGCGACGTGGCCAGCAACCGGTCCCGGCACGCCGTGGCCTTGGGGTGATCGCATCCCACGAACTGAAAGACCGCCGCGCGCTCGCTGTTCGTCGCGCCGTGCAGGAAGGTCAGCAGGTTCATGGGGCCGGACCACGAGACGGCCACGGCGATCCGGGACCCCACATCGGTCGGGCCCTGCCCGACCATCGCAAGCAGGGCGGCGAGGTGGCCGCCGGCGGACCCCCCGATCGCGCCGATGCGGCCGGGATCGACTCCCAGCGAGGACGCGTTGGTCCGGATGAACCGTACGGCGGCCTGGACGTCCTCCAGGGCCGCGGGGTACGGGGAGCCAGGAGCGAGCCGGTAGTCGACCGAGAACCCCGCAGCGCCGTTCTGGGACAGCAGGCACGCGACGGGATCCCATTCGGTCCTGGTCCCGGTGAACCATCCCCCGCCGTGGATCACCACGACCGCCGGGTGGACCTGTCCGTCCGCCGGGAGGAACGCGTCCAGCAACAGCGGGTCGCCACCGGGGGCCGCGTACTGCATCGTGCGCACCCCCGCGCCGGCGCACGCCGGGGGCGCGGCCGACACGGGAGCGGCCACCGCGAGCACGGACACCGAGACGGCCAGGGCCGTCAGGAAGGCCAACCGACCGGCCGAGCGAGACGCACCAGAGGACGTCACGGTGATCCGTTATAGCGCGATCCGCGCCGGTTTGGCCCCCCCGGGGGCCGGGCATCCCTCCGGCGTGTTGACCACCGGACGGCGAGCGTGGCTTGATTCGGTGGGGGACCGAACGAGGAGGCCGGGGATGAGGACCGAGGAGATTCTGTCCGAACGGGAGGCCATCGACCGGGAGGTCGAGGGCAAGACCCTCGGTGACCTGTTCGCCCGGAACGCGGAGATCCACCCGGACGAGCCCGCGCTTTCCTGGAAGCAGGATGGCCAGTGGAACCGCCTCACCTGGCGGCAGTATCGGGAGCGCGTGGCCGAGGTCGCCTGCGGCCTGGGCGCGTTGGGGATCGGGCCGGGCGACTTCGTGGTGATCATGGCCCGGAACCGTCCCGAGCACCTCATCGCCGACCTCGGGATCCTCCACGCCGGGGCCACGCCGGTCTCTCTGTACAACACGTTGGCCCCCGAGCAGATCGCCTACATCGCCGGCCACTGCGAGGCCAGGGCCGCCGTGGTGGAGGGCCGGACCTTCATGGAGCGCTTCGAGAAGGTCAGGGCGGACCTCCCCGCCCTGGAACGGGCGGTGCTGATCGAGGACGCGACGGAGTTCTCGGACTACGAGTGGGTCACCCCCTGGGCGGACCTCATCGCGACCGGCCGGGACTCGCTGGCCCGGGACCGGGAAGGCTTCGAGCGGACCTGGCGCGGCGTGAAGCCGGAGGACCCGGCCACGATCGTGTACACCTCCGGGACCACCGGGCCGCCCAAGGGCGTGGTCATCACGCACCGCAACGTGCTGTGGACGTGCGAGTCCCTGGACCGCACCGGCGTGTACGCGACGGGCCTGCGGGCGGTGTCGTACCTGCCGCTGGCCCACTCGCTGGAGCGGCTGGCCACGCACTACCTAGGCGTGTACAAGGCCGCGCACGTCTACTTCTCGCCGGAGGTCCTGCAGGTCTTCGAGCTGATGCCGGAGATCCGTCCCGACGCCTTCGCCGGGGTGCCCCGCGTGTGGGAGAAGATCCAGACCGGGATCATGGCTGCGCTGGCGGAGGAGCCCAACGCCCGCCGCCGGAAGATCGCCCTGGGGGCCATCGAGGCCAGCCGGCAGGCGGCGCGCCTGGAGGCCGAAGGGAAACCGGTTCCGGCGGGCCTCCGGTTCAAGCGAGCGCTGTTCGACCGGCTGGTGTTCTCCAAGATCCGCCGTAAGCTGGGCCTGGACCGGTGCCGGATCGCGGTGTCCGGCGCGGCGCCCATCGCGCCGGACGTCCTGGAGTTCTTCCAGGGGATCGGGATCCGAATCCACGAGGGCTACGGGATGACCGAGTGCACCGCGCCCTCGAACCTCAACCGCATGGACCGGGTGAAGCCGGGCACGGTCGGTCCTGCCCTGCCGGGAGTGGAGGTCCGGCTGGCCGAGGACGGCGAGGTCCTGGTCCGTGGCGGCAACGTCACCCCCGGGTACTACAAGGCGGCGGAGCAGACCGCGGAGACGTTCGACGCGGACGGCTGGCTGCACACCGGCGACGTCGGAGAGCTCGATGCCGACGGGTTCCTGCGGATCGTGGACCGCAAGAAGGAGCTCATCATCACCGCCGGGGGGAAGAACATCTCCCCGGCCAACCTGGAGGCCCTGCTGAAGCAGCACCCGCTGGTGGGGCAGGCCGCCGTGATCGGCGACCGCCGTCCCTACGTGGCCGCGCTGATCGTGCTGGACGGCGAGGTCGCGCCGGGATGGGCCAAGGAGAACGGCGTCGCGTTCACCGACATCGCGCCGTTCGCCGGCTCCGACCGCGTCCGGGCCGAGATCCAGCGGGCCGTGGACGACGCCAACCAGCACGTCTCCAACGTGGAGGCCATCAAGCGGTTCACCGTCCTGCCCACGGAGTGGACGGTGGACAGCGAGGAGCTCACCCCCACGCTCAAGCTGAAGCGCCGGGTGGTCAACCAGAAGTACGCAGCCGAGATCGAGGCGCTCTACGCGCCGGCGTAGGCCGCCGTCCGGAGGCCGCACCGCAGCCGCCGCGGGCGGATCGGGAGGGCGACATCCGCGGGTGAAGCGCTGGCATACTAGGCCCGACACCGGTCTCCTTCTTGGAGTCGCGGCCGGTGGCGGATGGGGATGGCGATGCTCTCGTTCGGGATGAACCTGCAGGCGAACCCGCCGGTGTCTCGGGTGGTCGAGTGGAGCAAGCTCTCCGAGGACAGCGGCTTCGACTACCTGTGGCTGTGGGACTCCCACGTCCTGTGGCAGGAGGTCGTCTCGATCTTCGCCCTGATCGCGGCCAACACCTCCCGCATCAAGATCGGCCCCTGCGTCACCAACCCGGTGACCCGCGACCCCACCGTGACCGCCAGTGCCCTGGCCACCCTGAACGAGGTCTCCAGCGGACGGATGGTCATGGGGATCGGCCGCGGCGACAGCGCGCGGCGGGTCATCGGCAAGAAGCCGGTGTCCGTGGAGCGCCTAGAGTGGGCCTGCCGCCTGATCCGCGACCTCTCCGCCGGGCGGGAGGTGGACTTCGAGGGCACGAAGCTCCAGCTGAAGTGGTCTCTCGGCCACGAGGTGGAGATCTGGGTGGCCGCGTACGGTCCTATGGCCCTGCGCGCTGCCGGCCGAGTCGCCGACGGCCTGATCATGCAGCTTGCCGACCCCTACATCATCGAGTGGTCCCTGCCCTTCGTCCGGGAAGGGGCGGAGGAGGCGGGTCGGCGGTTCGAGGACATCCAGGTCATGAGCGCCGCCCCCGCCCACGTGGGCGAGGACCTCGCGTACGCGCGGGACCAGGTCCGGTGGTTCCCCGCCCTGGTGTCGAACCACGTGGTGGACCTGGTGAACCGGTACAAGACCGCGGAGCTTCCGCAGGAGCTCACCGACTACATCCGGGCCCGCGACCACTACGACTACGCCGAGCACGGCCGGGTGGGCGCCGAGCATGCTTCCTTCGTCACCGACGAGGTCGTCGATCGCTTCTGCGTGCTGGGGACGGCCGAGGAGTGCATCCGCAAGCTGAAGGAGCTGGAGGCCCTGGGCGTGACCCAGTTCAACGACTACAACATGGGGGAGGACCCCGCGGAGCAGATCCGCATCTTCGGGCAACAGATCATCCCGGCGTTCCGGCAGCCCGCCATGAGCGAGGAGGTCCCCACATGAGCACGATCCGCGCCGCCGTCATCCAGGCCGAGGCGAACATGCCCAAGGAGGAGGCGGTCGACAAGCACGTCGAGCTGATCGGGAAGGCCGCGGCGGAGGGCGCGCAGGTCACCTGCCTCCAGGAGATCTTTCACGGGCCGTACTTCTGCGCCGAACAGGACCCCAAGTGGTACGCGACGGCGGAGCCGGAGGACGGGCCCACCATCACGCGCATGCGGGAGGTGGCCCGGGAGCACAACATGGTGCTCGTGGTGCCGTGGTACGAGGAGGCGCAGACCGGCGTGTACTACAACTCGGCGGCGGTCATCGAGCGCGACGGGACGCTGCTGGGCAAGTACCGCAAGACCCACATCCCGCACGTCGGCCCGTGCTTCTGGGAGAAGTACTACTTCAAGCCGGGAAACCTGGGGTACCCCACGTTCGACACGAGCGTCGGACGGATCGGGCTGATCATCTGCTACGACCGGCACTTTCCCGAGGTCGCTCGCGCCGTCGGCCTCAAGGGCGCGGAGCTGGTGTTCAATCCGAGCGCGACCGTCGAGTCGCTGTCCCGCTACCTGTGGGAGCTGGAGCAGCCCGCCCACGCCGTGGCCAACGGGTTCTGGATCGCCGCGATCAACCGGGTGGGCGTGGAGGCGCCGCTGAACTCGCACAAGTTCTACGGCTCCTCGTACTTCTGCGACCCGCGCGGCCAGATCGTGTGCCAGGCCTCCGACTCGCAGGACGAGGTGCTGGTGTGCGACGTGGATCTCGACAAGATCCGGGAGGTCCGCAACACGTGGCAGTTCCTGCGGGACCGCCGGCCGGAGACCTACGGCTTCATGACGGAGCTGATCCCGTGACGGGCGACGCAGACGGCGGCGCCGGGGAGCTGCTGGCGCGCCACCGAGAGGTCCTCCCGAAGTGGCTGGCCCTGTACTACCAGGAGCCCATCGAGCTGGTCCGGGGCGAGGGCACCCGGGTGTGGGACGGTGCTGGGAAGGAGTACCTCGACTTCTTCGGCGGCATCGTCACCACCATCTCCGGCCACGCGGTGCAGGAGCTGGTGGACGTCCTCACCGAGCAGGCCGGAAAGATCGCCCACACCTCCACGCTGTACCTGATCCGGCCCATGGTGGAGCTGGCCGAGCGCATGACCGGCCTGGCCCCCATCGACATGCCGGCCAAGGCGTTCTTCGTGGGCTCGGGGACGGAGGCCATCGAGGCGGCGCTGCTGTTCGCCACGAACTGGCGCCGGTCCAACGAGATCATCGCCCTGCGGAACTCGTACCACGGCCGTTCGTTCGGGGCCATCGGCATCACCGGCAACAAGGGGTGGTCCGCCTCGTCGTTCAGCCCCCTGAACGTGTCCTACGCGCTGGCCCCGTACTGCTACCGGTGCCCGCTCGGCCTCACCTACCCCGACTGCGGCGTGGCCTGCGCCGAGGACCTCCAGAACGTCATCGAGACCACCACCACCGGCGAGCCGGCGGCGATGATCGCCGAGCCCATCCAGGGCGTGGGCGGCTACGTCACCCCGCCGCCCGAGTACTTCCCGATCGTGAAGCGGATCCTGGACCAGTGGGGCATCCCCTTCATCGCGGACGAGGTGCAGACCGGATTCGGCCGCCTGGGTGAGACGTTCTGGGGCATCGAGTCCTTCGGTGTCCGCCCCGACGCCATCGTGTGCGCGAAGGGACTCGGCAACGGCATGGCCATCGGCGCGGTGGTCGGCCGGACCGACATGGTCGACTCGCTGAACGCCAACTCCATCTCCACGTTCGGCGGCAACCCCATCGCTTCGAGCTACGCGCTGGCCAACCTCAACCACATCGTGGACAACGACCTCCAGCACAATGCCCATCGGGTCGGGAAGTTCCTGGTCGAGGGGCTGAAGGAGCTGGAGGACCGCTACGACATCGTGGGCGAGGTACGCGGGAAGGGCCTGATGCTCGGCATCGAGCTGGTCAAGGACCCGCAAACGAAGGAGCCCAGCCCGGACGGCGCGAACCAGCTGCTGGAGGGATGCAAGGACCGTGGGCTGCTGATCGGCCGGGGGGGCTTGTACGGGAACGTGATCCGCATGGCGCCCCCCCTGGTGATCACGGAGGAGGACGCCGCCCGGGCCATCGAGACCATCGACGCCGCCCTGGGGGAGGTGCGGCTGTGACCAGGACCCTGATCAAGGGCGGAACCGTGGTCACCGCGGCCGAGGCCACGGAGGCCGACGTCCTGATCGAGGACGAGAAGGTCGCCGCCATCGGCCGCAACCTGGTGGCGTCCGAGGAGGGCCTGGACCGGGTCATCGACGCGTCGGGCCGCTACGTCATGCCGGGAGGCATCGACGCCCACACCCACTTCGACCTCCCGTTCGGGGGCAGCTTCTGCTCCGACGACTTCTTCACCGGAACCCGCGCCGCGGCGTTCGGCGGCACCACCACCTGCGTCGACTTCGCGGTGCAGGGCTACGGCGAGCCGCTGCGGGTCGGCCTGGACCAGTGGTTCGAGAAGGCGCAGAAGGCCACCACCGACTTCGGGCTGCACATGATCGTGCGCGAGGTCAACGACCAGGTCCTGGACGAGATGGACACGCTGGTCTCGGAGGGCATCACGTCGTTCAAGCTGTTCATGGCCTATCCGGGCGTGTTCATGCTGGACGATGCGTCGATCTTCCGGGCCATGCAGCGGGCCGCGGACTCCGGGGCCCTGATCCTGATGCACGCCGAGAACGGCGGGCCCATCGACGTGCTGGTCCAGCAGTACCTGGCGGCCGGGAAGACGGAGCCGTTCAACCACGGACTGACCCGCCCGGCGGCCATGGAGGGCGAGGCGGTGCACCGCGTGTTCAAGCTGGCGGAGCTCGCCGGGACCCCCGCGTACATCGTGCACCTGTCCTCCCGCGACGCGCTGAACGCGGTGCGCGAGGCCAGGGACCGGGGCCTGCCCGCCTTCGCCGAGACCTGCCCGCAGTACCTCTACCTGTCCGAGGACGACATGGCCCGGCCGGGGTTCGAGGGGGCGAAGTTCGTGTGCTCGCCCCCTTTGAGGCCGGCCGACCACCAGGAGGACCTGTGGGACGGCCTGAAGGCGGGCGACCTCCAGGTGGTGTCGACGGACCACGCCCCGTTCAACTTCAAGGGCCAGAAGGACCTGGGGAAGGACAGCTTCGCCAAGATCCCGAACGGCCTGCCCTCGGTGGAGGACCGGTTCACCCTGCTGTACCAGGGCGTGGTGAACGGCCACATCGGCCTGACCCGGTTCGTGGAGCTGGTGGCGACCGCGCCGGCCCGGATGTTCGGGCTGTACCCGCGCAAGGGGACCATCGCCCCCGGGTTCGACGCCGACATCGTGGTGTTCGACCCGGACCACGAGCGGGTCATCTCCGCCGAGACCCATCACATGAACGTGGACTACTCGTGCTACGAGGGGAAGACGGTCAAGGGCCTCCCGGAGGTCGTGCTGCAGCGCGGCACCGTCCTGGTCGAGGACGGCGAGTTCCACGGCAAGGAGGGCGGCGGGAAGTTCGTGCAGCGCAGCCGTCTGAGCGTCTGAGAGGGGTAACCGGGATGAGCGCCACGAAGGTCCAGAGCTACATCGGGGGGCGGTTCGTCGAGCCGCGGTCGGACTCGGAGGAGGTCGAGCCCGTGTACGACCCCGCCACCGGCGAGACCATCGCCCTGCTCCCGTACTCGACCGGCGGCGAGATCGGCGAGGCGGTCGCCTCGGCTCGGAGGGCGTTCCCCGCGTGGGCCGACACGCCGGTCCCCGACCGCGCGCAGGTGATGTTCCGGTTCAAGCAGCTCCTGGAGGAGCACGTCGAGGAGCTGTCCATGCTGGTGGTCCGGGAGAACGGCAAGACGCTCCCGGAGGCCCGGGGTGAGGTCCGCCGGGCCATCGAGGTCGTGGACTTCGCCTGCGGCGCCCCGACGCTGTTGCAGGGCACCAACATCGACCAGATCGCCGACGGCATCGACGAGCAGCTGGTGAAGTTCCCGGTGGGGGTGGTCGCGGGGATCACGCCGTTCAACTTCCCCATGATGGTCCCGCTGTGGATGATGCCGCTCGCGCTGGTGGCCGGGAATACGTTCGTGCTGAAGCCGTCGCAACGCACGCCGCTGTCGGCCATGCGCGAGGCGGAGCTCCTGGCCGAGGCCGGTCTGCCGGAGGGCGTCCTCAACGTCGTGCACGGGGCCAAGGACTCCGTGGACGCCCTGCTCACGCACCCTGACGTCGACGCGGTGTCGTTCGTCGGCTCGGCCGGCGTGGCCAGGTACATCTATGCGACCGGCGCCGCGAACGGGAAGCGAGTCCAGGCCCTGGGCGGAGCCAAGAACCACCTGCTGGTGATGGACGACGCCGACCTCCCGAAGACCGTGACCGCGCTGATCTCTTCCGCGTTCGGCAACGCCGGCCAGCGGTGCCTGGCCGGGAGCGTGGCGGTGGGCGTGGGGTCGGTGGGCGACGCGCTGGTGGAAGAGCTTCGTTCACAGGCCTCGGCGCTGCGCCTTGGGCCCGGCGCGGACCCCGACACCGACATGGGCCCGGTGATCCGGGAGGAGCGCCGAAAGGAGCTCATCGGCTACATCGAGGAGGGCGAGGAGGTCGGCGCGGCGCTGGCCCTGGACGGCCGGGGCATGGGGCCCACCGACGGCTTCTTCCTGGGGCCCACCATCTTCGACGGGGTGACCCCCGACATGCGGCTGTGGAAGGACGAGCTGTTCGGGCCGGTGCTCTCGGTGGTTCGGGCGGGCGACATCGACGAGGCCATCCGGGTGATGAACGCCAGCTCCTACGGCAACGCCGCGTCCATCTTCACCACCAGCGGCGCGAACGCTCGGGAGTTCCGCCGCCGGGCGGAGGCCGGGATGCTCGGCGTGAACATCGGCGTGGCCGCGCCCATGGCGTTCTTCCCGTTCACCGGGTGGAAGAGTTCGTTCTTCGGCGACCTCCACGCCACCGGCCTGGACGGCCTGCGCTTCTACACCCGCCAGAAGGTCGTGACCACGAGGTGGTGGCTGGCGCCCAAGCTCGACCACACCCAGCCCGAGGGCCGCGGCCACTAGGGCCTCGGGCGCTGCCGCCCGGATCGACCGAAAGGACACGAGCAATGAGAAAGCTGATCGTGAGCACGTTCCTGACCCTCGACGGCGTCATGCAGGCCCCGGGCGGACCTGGAGAGGACGACAGCGGCGGCTTCGCCTACGGTGGCTGGTCGGTGAACTACTGGGACGAGCAGATGGGTCAGATCATGGGCGAGGCGATGAGCACGCCGTTCGACATCGTGCTCGGACGCAGGACCTACGACATCTTCGCCGCACACTGGCCCCACGCCACAGACGATCCCGGCGCCAAGCCATTGAACGACGCCACCAAGTACGTCGCGTCGCGGAGCCGTCCCACGTTGGAATGGACCAACTCGGTCCTGATCGAGGACGACGTGGCCGAGGGCATCGCCGCGCTCAAGAGGGAAGACGGGCCGGAGCTGCAGGTCCACGGCAGCGGGAATCTGATCCAGACCCTCTTGCGCCACAACCTTGTCGACCAGTACCGCCTGTGGGTGTTCCCCCTCGTCATCGGGTCGGGCAAACGCCTGTTCTCGGACGGCACCATCCCCATCGGGCTGAAGCTCCTCGACAGCACGGTCTCCACCACAGGCGTCGTGATCGGGACGTACGAGCCGGCCGGCGAGATCGTCACGGGATCGTTCGCGCTGGACTGACCGGTCAATCCGTCGGGCGCAGCGAGGCGACGGCCTCCACGCGGTAGCCGGCGGCGCGGAGCGGCTCGGCGCCGCCTCGGTCGATCACCAGGATGATCGCCTCGATGACCGCGCCGGATGCTTCCAGGGCTCGCGCCGCAGCTTCGACCTGGTGGCCCGTCGTGCTGACGTCTTCCACCAGCGCGACGCGTGAGGCGTCGGGGAGCGGTCCTTCCACCTGCGCCTGGGTCCCGTAGGTCTTGGGTTCCTTGCGCACGACCACCATCGGGAGGCGCGCCTCCAGCGCCGTGGCTGCCAGCAGGAGCGTGGCGGCGCCCTCGGGCGCGGCCAGATGCGTCACCCCTTCCGGCACGAGGCCGTGAACCTCCGTGGCCAGCTCGCGAAGCAGCGACGGGTCGGTCAGGAAGCGGAACTTGTCGAAGTACACCGTCGAACGCTTCCCGGAGGACAGGACGAAGTCGCCGTGGATCTCCGAGGCCGCGATGAGGCGTTCGACCAGGTCGCCGGGCATGGTGCGGGTAGCATAGGGCCCCGATGGGCCTGTACCGAGCGGTGGGTCGCCCCCTGTTCTTCGCCCTTCCCCCCGAGGCCGCCCATCGGGTGGCCGGGAGGGTGCTCCGGCTCCCGCTCCCCTGGAAGGCCATCGGCGGCGCGCATGACGACCCGGCCCTGCACACCGAGCTGGCCGGGATCCCGCTGCGCAACCCGGTCGGCCTGGCCGCCGGGTTCGACAAGAGCTGCCGGTTCCTGCCGGCACTGGGCGACCTGGGATTCGGCTACGTGGTGGGCGGCTCCCTGACCCGGGCCCCACGGAAGGGCAACCCCAAGCCACGGATCGACCGCCGGCCGGAGGACCGAGCCATCGTCAACGCGATGGGCCTGCCGAACCGGGGAGCGGAGTATGCGGAGCGCCGGCTCCGCCGCCTCCGGAAGACGTCGCCCGTCCTGGTGAGCCTGGCCGCGGAGGACGTCTACGACGTGGTGGCGGCGCACGCGCTGGTCGAGCCGCACGCCGACGGGATCGAGCTGAACGTGAGCAGCCCCAGCCTGGCGTGGGCCTCGCCGGATGAGCGGCGGGACCACCTCGGCCGCCTCCTCGACGCGCTGCAGCCCCGCCGACGCAAGCCGCTGTTCGTGAAGCTGCCCCCCGTGGGAGACAACCCTACGGAGGTCCTGGCGCTGGCCCGAGCCGCCGTCGACGGCGGAGCGTCCGGCCTGACGTGCTTCAACACGCTGCCCGTAGACGAGCCGAGGTTGTCCACCGGCCGAGGCGGGCTCTCCGGTCCACCCCTCACCGCGGGGACTGTCGAGGGCATTCGCGAGATCCGCCGGGAGGTCGGCGACGCCGTCGCCCTCAACGCCTGCGGCGGCGTCACCACGTCCGCCGACGCCCTGGCCTGCCTCGAGGCCGGAGCTACCACCGTGCAGGTGTACACGGTGTTCGTGTACGAAGGACCGCGCCTGGTCCGCACCATCACCGAAGGCCTGGCAGCGTCGCTCGGCGATCGCGCTCGCCTTGCCTGAGCGGGTCCGGCCGTGCAAGATGGTCCGCACCCTTCCAGGGAGGATTCGCTGGCTCAACAGGCCCCGCAGGTCGATCAGGCACGCCCGCGCCCCGAGCCGGAGATTGCGGTTCGGCTGGAGGGCGTGGCGAAGCGGTTCGGTGACGTTGCCGCCGTCGAGCACGTCGACCTGGAGATCCGGCAGGGCGAGTTCTTCTCGCTGCTGGGACCCTCCGGGTCGGGCAAGACCACCTGCCTGCGGATGATCGCCGGCTTCGAGGCCCCCACCGAGGGGCGCATCTGGCTGGGCGGGCAGGACGTCACGCGCCTCGCGCCGTACGAGCGCGACGTGAACACGGTGTTCCAGGACTACGCCCTGTTCCCGCACATGACCGTGGCCGAGAACGTCGAGTACGGCCTGCGGGTGAAGCGAGTTCCGCGTGAGGACCGCGTCAATCGCGCCGCCGAGGCACTGCGCATGGTCCGGCTGGAGGGGTTCGACCAGCGCAAGCCCGCCCAGCTGTCGGGCGGCCAGCGCCAGCGGGTGGCCCTGGCCCGGGCCCTGGTGAACCGTCCGAAGGTCCTGCTGCTGGACGAGCCGCTCGGCGCGCTCGACCTCAAGCTCCGCCAGGCCATGCAGATCGAGCTGAAGGAGATCCAGCAGGAGGTCGGGCTCACGTTCGTGTACGTGACCCACGACCAGGAAGAGGCGCTCACCATGAGCGACCGCATCGCCGTGATGAACCTGGGCCGGATCGAGCAGGTGGGGACGCCGGCGGGCGTGTACGAGCAGCCCGCCACGAGCTTCGTGGCTGGGTTCGTGGGCGTGTCGAACGTGCTCTCGGGCGACGCGGCGAAGGCGGTAACCGGGTCGGCCCAGGCCTTCACGGTCCGCCCCGAGAAGATCCGAATGGTCGAGCCGGAGACCGCCGCGGGCCCGAACGAGTGCACGGCGACCGGCCACGTCCGCGAGGTCGTCTACCTGGGGGCCCACACCCGCTACGTCGTCTCGCTCGATTCCGGCGGCGAGCTGGTGGTGGTGCAGCAGAACCTGGCGACGTCATCGATGGAGGCGCTGCAGGTCCGGGGGCGGGCGGTCCGGCTGGTGTGGGACCGGCAGCTCAACCGGGCCGTGGAAGAGGGAAGCGATGCAGGCATCGACGAGGAGGGAGGGAGCACATGACGGGAAGGAGGGGGGCGTCTGCCGTTGTGGCCGCACTGGCCGCGCTGGCCCTGGTGGCGTCGGCGTGTGGAAAGAGCGGTGGCACCGGCGAGACCAAGATCTTCAGCTCCATCGGGAAGGGCGAGGGGCAGCTCAACCTCATCGCCTGGCCCGGGTACGTCGAGAGCGGCCAGAACGACCCCAAGTTCGACTGGGTCACGCCGTTCGAGAAGCAGAGCGGCTGCCAGGTGAACGTGAAGTACGCGGACACCTCGCCCCAGATGGTCACGTTGATGCGCCAGAGCGGGGGCACCATATACGACGGCGTGTCGGCGTCGGGGAACGCCACCAACCTGCTGATCGCGCACGGCGACGTGGCCGGCATCGACGTGAACAAGATCATCCCGAACTACGACCAGATGCTGCCCTCGCTCCGGGCCCCCGCGCACAACACGGTGGACGGCGTGCACTACGGCGTGCCGTACATGTACGGGCCGGACTTCCTGATGTTCAACACGGACGTGGTCACCACCAGGCCCGACAGCTGGGACGTGGTGTTCGAGCCCACCCTGAACGGCCAGCCCAACCCGTACGCCGGGAACGTCACCGCGTACAACGACTCCATCTACATCGCCGACGCGGCGATCTACCTGAAGGCGCACGACCCGTCACTGAAGATCACCGACCCCTACGAGCTGACGTCCGACCAGCTGGACGCGGCGGTGAACCTGCTCCAGCAGCAGCACTCGCTGGTGTCGAAGTACTGGGCCGCCTACACCGACGAGATCGATGGGTTCGAGTCCGGCGACATGGTGATCGGGACGGCGTGGCCGGTGAACTACGCGCTGATCAAGTCCGACGGCAAGGTCCCGGTGGACTTCGTGTTCCCGAAGGAGGGCATGACCGGGTGGGCGGACACGTGGATGATGTCCTCCCACGCCCCGCACCCAAACTGCATGCTGAAGTGGATGCAGTGGACCTCGCGGGCCGACGTGCAGACCGAGGTCGCGGAGTACTACGGGGCCACCCCGAGCAACTCGGCGTCGTGCGACCAGCTGCGCAAGGACATCGGCTCGGACGCCGACACCGCGTACCACTGCGGCGACGAGAAGTTCCTGAGCCAGCTGTACCTGTGGAAGACGCCGCTGCCGGACTGCGGCGACAGCCGGGGCAGCACGTGCACCGACCTGAACACGTGGACCGACAAGTGGACCCAGATCACGGGCGGGTAGGCCAGAGCGCCCGGCGCTGAGCGGCCGACGAATGGCGACCATCGCCACCCGCGGACCCGGCGAGCGCACCGTCGCTCGCCGGGTCTCCGCGTTCCTGCATCGGCACCGGGGCGCCCAGCTCGCGCTGACCCTGGGGCCGCCGGTGGCCTGGATGCTGGTGGTGTACCTGGCTGCGCTGCTGCTCCTGCTGGTGACGTCGTTCTGGCAGGTGAACCCGCTGACCAGCTCGATCGAGCGCGTGTGGAGCCTGGGGAACTACCGGGAGCTGGTCACCGAGTCCATCTTCCGCACCATCGCCCTGCGGACCTTCGGGATGGCGACGGCGGTGGCGCTGACCGACATCGTGCTGGCATTTCCGGTGGCGTACTACGCGGCCCGGATCGCCACCCCCCGGGCCCGGGCCGGGATCCTGCTGGCCGTGGTGCTGCCCCTGTGGTCGAGCTACCTGGTGCGGGTGTTCGCCTGGAGGACCATCCTGGAGGGCGGGGGGCCCGCGGAGTCGTTCCTCAAGCTCATCGGCCTGGGAGGGTTCCGGGTCACCTTCTCGAACTGGGCCGTGTGGATCACGTTCACGTACCTGTGGCTGCCGTTCGTGATCCTGCCCATCTTCGCGGCCATCGAACGGATCCCGTCATCGCTGCTGGAGGCGAGCTCGGACTTCGGGGCCAGGGCCCCGACCACGTTCCGCCGGGTGATCTGGCCACTGGCGTTCCCGGGGGTGGTGGCCGGGTCGATCTTCGCGTTCTCGCTGACCCTGGGGGACTACATCGCGCCCAGCCTGGTGGGGAACACGCAGTTCATCGGCAACGTGATCTCCGAGAAGGTCGGGACGGTGGGCGACCTTCCGTTCGCGGCCGCGTTCGCCATGGTCCCGGTCGCGATCATGGCCGTGTACCTGACCGTGGCCCGCCGGCTCGGTGCGTTCGAGGCCCTGTGAGATGAGCATCACGGCGCCCCCGGCCCAGCGTTCCACCCCCGCGGAGAGCGGCTTCACGGAGTCCCGCGCCGTGCGGATCCTGCTGCGCGTGGCCACGTACCTGGTGCTGGCGTTCCTGTACGTCCCGCTCGCGATCGTGGTGATCTACGCGTTCAACGAGAGCCGCGGGCAGTCGTGGCCGCCGTCCGGCTTCACCACGCACTGGTTCTCGGTGGCCTGGCACGACCGGGAGGTCCGCTCGGCGCTGTGGCTGTCGGTCCAGGCCGGGCTGGGGGCCACCGCGATCGCGCTGGTCCTGGGGTCGGCTGCGGCGTTCGCGGTGCACCGGTTCCGGTTCTTCGGCCGGGAGACCATCTCGTTTGTGCTGGTGCTGCCCATCGCCCTGCCGGGCATCCTCACGGGCATCGCGCTGAACTCCGCGATCAACTTCAGCGGGATCCCGTTCTCGCTGCTCACGATCATCGTGGGGCACGCCACGTTCTGCGTGGTGGTGGTCTACAACAACGTGGTGGCCAGACTTCGCCGGACGCCGGGATCGCTGGTGGAGGCGTCCATGGACCTCGGCGCGGACGGGTGGCAGACCTTCCGCCGGGTCACCCTGCCGAACCTGGCGACGGCGCTGGTCGCCGGCGGGCTCCTGGCGTTCGCGCTGTCGTTCGACGAGATCATCGTCACGAACTTCACCGCCGGCGCTGCCGTGACGTTGCCGATCTTCATCCTGGACAACATCCACCTCCCCCGGAACCGCCCAATCGTCAACGTGGTCGCGTTCGTGGTGATCCTGCTCTCGCTCATCCCCGTCTACCTGGCCCAGCGGCTGACCCGGGAGCCCGCCGCGCGCGTCATCGAGCGGAAGCCGGCCGCCCTGGAGACGGCCCCGTAGGACCCGTGCGTCAGCGGGGGTCGGGGCGGGGCTCCGGCCGGATCAGCCGGAGGTACGTGCCCAGGCAGGCGTAGGACACGACCACGATCGCGGCGCCGGCGGACGCGAACACGGCGCCGACCAGGAGCTGCGTCGACCAGTGGGCCGACGCACCCTCCGCGATCCCGTGCCACGCCGCCAGCGCGGCCCCGAACCCCAGAGCCAGGGCCAGGCACCAGGCCAGCCGGTGCCGCCGAGGCCCCCACCGGGACGCCGCCACGGCGGCCACGGTGGTCCCTCCCCAGGCCAGGAGCCCACCGATCCGGCGCGACCACCGGGCCAGCGAGCGCCCGGCCGTCTGTAGCAACCCGGCGACGTCGTCGAGGGCATCCGGCTCGGCCGGTGCCGCGCCCCAGGCGCGACGGGGTGCCGGCGCCAGGGAGCGGAGTCGCGTCCGGGTCCGGGCCATGTCCACGCTCGCCACCAGGGCCAGGACCCCGGTCAGGGCCACCCGGCCCTCCAGCCACCCGAGCCGCGGTCCCCAGGCGTCGTGCCGCGCGTGGAGGGCGAGGGCGGCCACACCCGCCACCACCGGGGCCCACACCAGCGCCAGCACCACGCCGATCCCGCGGACGATCGTTCGGACCGTCGCCGGGGGGATCACCGCCGCCGCCGCGGCCGCCGACCGCCACCGCAGGAGCCGCACCGTGGTCACTGCCCACACGAAGGGCAGCACCAGGCTGGCCACCGACAGGACGGCGTCGTAGGGGTCGTCCGACCACGGGCTGTGGGCGCGGACCGTCGGGAGCTGCGTGCTGGCCACCCACAGGGCGGCCAGCGCGGCCGCCGCGGCGGTGGAAAGCACCCAGGCCCGGGTCAGCGCGTGGGCCGGGGAGCGGGTCCCGAGCATGGCCGGATGATAGGTGGACGCGGACGGGCCGTGGAGGACGCTGGGCGAATCGCCACGCACTCTCCACGTCGTCCCACCGGCGACCCGAGAGTCCCCGAAAAATTCGCCGCCGAGCCTCTCAAGTGGGCCCAGAATCGTGCCGATACCTTGCCCGCAGGCAGGCGCTCAAGCCGGGCCTGTTCAGCGCATGGGGAGGTGTCGAGTAATGAGGAAACTGCTGGTCAAGGGGCTCATCGCCCTGGTCGGCCTGGTCGGGGTGCTCGGGGTGGTCGGGGCCGGCCACCACTACCACCACTACAAGCCGCCGCACCGGGCGGACATGTACACGTCTCCGATGGACATGTACCGGGCGCCCGCGGACATGTACTGAGCCTCCAGCGGCTGAACGGACATGGAATGCCTTCCCTCCTGAGCAGGAAGCGGAGGCTGCGGAAGGAGCTCGAGGAAGAGCTGGCCCTGCGCCGCCATCTCCTGGAGATCGGTGACCGGCTGGGCGCCGCTTCCGCCTCGGCCTCCAGCGACATCTTCCCCCTGCTGTCGGAGCGCCTCTCCTCGGTCGTTCCGATCAAGTCCCTCACCATCTTCGCGGCCGACCATGCCTCCCGCCGGGTCCGGGCCGTGTACCACTCCGAGCCCGAGGTGGCCGACAGCATCATGTCCTTTGACTTCCCGTTCGGTGACGGCGCCACGGGGCGCGCCGTCGAGACGGGCGAGGGCGTGATCGCCAACCAGCAGGTGGGGACGGGCGTGGCCCGGTACATCCCGGGGACCCCCCAGATCCCCGAGCACCTCCTGGTGGTGCCGGTGAAGGTGGAGGAAGAGGTGAAGGTGGCCCTGACCCTCCGCCGGAACGCCGCCGACCCTCCGTTCCTTCCCGAGGACGCCCGCCGGGCGGGGCTGTTCGGGCAGCACGTGGGCTCGGCGTTCCTGCTCCGGGAGCTGGCGGAGAAGCGGTCCCTGCTGGCCCGGCAGGTCGAGCAGCTCCAGGGGCTGAACCGGCTGAAGGACGAGTTCGTGGCCAGCGTGTCGCACGAGCTGCGCACGCCGCTCACGGCCATCATCGGCAACGTCGACACGCTGGCCCGCCGGGGCGACCGGATGTCCGAGGACGACCGCCAGCGGTTCCTGGAGAGCGCGGAGCGGCAGGCCAAGCGGCTGGCCGAGCTCCTGGAGAACCTCCTGGCCGAGTCCCGCCTGCTGGGGGGCTATCCGGAGGTGGTCCCGGTGACGCTGCAGGTCGCGCCGTTCCTGGAGGAGGTGGCGGACACCCTGCGGTCCCGGGCCCCGGCCCGCGTGGTGGAAGCCTCCTGCCGGGGGCCGCTGGCCCTGGTCACGGATCGCACCCTGCTCTACCGGATCCTGTTCAACCTGGGGGACAACGCGCTGAAGTACTCCGACGGGCCGGTGGGGCTGGCCGCCCGACCGGAGGACGGCGGCGTGCTCCTGGAGGTGACGGACCGCGGACCGGGGATCCCGCCCGAGCACCTGGCCACCATCTTCGAGCAGTTCCGGCAGCTGAACACGCCCAGCGCCCACCGGGCCGGGGGCGTGGGCCTGGGGCTGCACCTGTCGGCCCGGGTGGCCGAGGTCCTGGGGGGGCGGATCCGGGTGGACAGCGAGCTCGGCCGGGGCTCGACGTTCTCCCTGTGGCTGCCGAAGGAGCGGACCCCGGCGCAGGAGCCGGACGACCGCGGGACCGGCATCGAGGGGCCGGTCGTTCGCATCCCCGACCCGATCGCGCCAGGCCGGTCCCGCCACCAGGCCGCGTCGGCCTAGCCTCGGGCTCAAGCCGTCGCCGCCGCCGCGGCGTCCAGGAGGCCTCCCGTTACAGGTACTGGCCCGGGGCGTGAGGCCGGCTCCGGTTCGCCGGCTCAGGCGGCCAGCTCGACCCCGAAGCCCCGGCGGGCCAGCTTCAGGATGACCTGGCCGGGGGCCCGGAGGTCGGCCACCCGGGCGCGGGACAGCTCCTCCAGCTCGGCTAGCCGCTTCGAGAGGGCCTGCGGTCCCGTTCGCCGGGCCAGGCTGAGCTGGCGGGCGTTCGACCACACCTTGCGCCGGGCCTCCTTCAGGAACCGTTTCGTGCCCTGCCGGTTGAAGGGCTGGAGCATCCGGTCCAGCACGGTCCGCTCGCCCGGCCCCTCCACCTTGGCCAGCTCGCGGTCTTCGGCGGCCACCCGGCTGGCCAGGATGTCGTCGATGCGCTCGTGGTCCGCGGCCCGGCGCGCGATCAGCTCCGGATCGTCGAACTCCTGGTCGGAGATCACCTCCAGCAGGGCCTGCGGGAGGTCGTAGTTGATGTGCGCGTTCATCCCCAGCAGGACGTACCGAAGGTGCGGCACCCCGCGCTGGCGGCAGGCCTCGAACGCGATCTGCCACGGCGTGGCGGGCGGCTCGCCGCGGTTCCACTGGTCCAGGGCCACCAGGTAGAGGTCGGCGAACGCGACGTCCCACCGCTCGACCCACTCAGTGTCCAGGAAGTGGCCGTCCGCGAGCGCTTTCTTCACGGCCCTGGTGGTCCGGAGGTACGTCGCGTGGAAGTGCTGGAGCTCGTCGTCGTCTCGTTCCAGGGGGACGAGCATCTCCTCCATGCGCCCGACCAGCTCATCCATGGAGCCGGACCGTTCCCGCATCTCGCCCACGTCGCCCTCCTCCCCGCCGAGTTCGCAGCAGTCTACGCGGCGGATGGGCCTGGTCAGCCGGTGTCGAGCCGGGGCCGGTCCCGGCTCACGGCAGCGTGATGGCGCTGTTGTCGCCCACCATCAGCTGGACGGACGCCGGCGCCGCGTCGCCGCGGACGATGCGCACGTTCCGCCCGATCAGCGAGTCCCGGATCCGGCGGACCTCCTGGATCCAGCAGTCCTCCATCACGATCGAGTTCCCGATCTCGCTGTCGGTCACGGTGGTGTTCAGGTAGATGGACGTGTAGGGGTCGATGGTGGACCGCTCGATGCGGCAGCCCGGGGCGATGGCGGCCGGGCCCCGGATCACGCTCTCCCGGATGACCGCGCCGGCCGCGATCCACACCTCACCCACCAGGTGCGAGGCCTCGTCCACGTCGCCCTCCACCAGGCGGGCCTGGTCCTCCAGGGCGAACCGGTTCGCCTCGAGGAGGTCTTCCATCCGTCCGGTGTCCTTCCACCAGCCGGTGATCCGCTCGGCCCGCACCCGGTACCCCTGGTCGATCAGGTACTGGATGGCGTCGGTGATCTCCAGCTCCCCCCGCCCCGACGGCTCGATGGAGGAGGCTGCCTGGAAGATGATCGGAGTGAAGACGTAGACGCCCGACAGGGCCAGGTCGGAGATGTGCTCCCGGGGCTTCTCCACCAGCCGCACCACCTGGTCGTCCTCCACCACCGCCACCCCGAAGCGCTCGGGTTCCGGGACCTTGGTCAGGAAGATCTGGGCGTCGGGACGGTGCTCCTCGAACGTCCGGACGAACGTGCTCAGTCCCTCCCGCACCAGGTTGTCGCCCAGATACATCAGGAACGGCTCGCCCTCCAGGAACTCGCGCCCGGTGAGCACGGCGTGGGCCAGGCCCAGGGGCGCCTCCTGGTTCAGGTACTCGACGTGCAGCCCCCATCGCGAGCCGTCGCCGACCGCGCTGCGGATCTCCTCCTCGGTGTCGCCCACGATGATCCCGACCTCGGTGATCCCCGTTCCGGCGATGGCCTCCAGGCCGTGGAACAGCATCGGCTTGTTCGCCACCGGGATGAGGTGCTTGTTCTGGGTGTGGGTGATCGGGCGCAGCCGGATCCCGTGCCCGCCCGCGGTGAGCAGCGCCTTCACCGGCCGTACTCCGCGAGGTACGACAGCAGGAGGGCCTCGGCCAGGCAGGAGCGTCCCAGCTCGCGGAGGTCCACGCTCTCGTTCTCGCCGTGGGCCCGGCAGTCCGGGTCGGCGGCCCCCGTCAGCAGCAGCGCGGCGTCCGGGTACGCGGCCGAGAACGCCGCCACCAGCGGGATGGTCCCGCCCGTCCCCATGGCCACGGCGTCGGTTCCCCACGCGCCCCGAAGGGCTTGGAGGGCTGCCCGGTGGGCGGGGCCGGTGGCCGGGATGTCGAACGGCTGCGCTTCCGACCCGTCCGTCACCCTGACCTGGGCACCCCACGGCGCCGAGGCTTCCAGGTGCGACCCCAGCGCGTCGAGGGCCTTCGCCGGGTCCTGGCCCGGGGCGAGCCGCAGGCTGACCCGGGCCCGGGCCACCGGGACGAGCTGGTTCGAGGACTCCCGGATGCTCGGCGCGTCGATGCCCAGGACCGACACCGAGGGACGCATCCACGTCCGCTCGGTAATCGATCCCTCGCCGATCAGCCGCACCCCCGGGAGGACCCCGGCCGTGGCCCGGAATTCCGCCTCGTCCTGGTCCAGGTCGGGCGGGGGGCCCGAGACCAGGCCGGGGACCGCCACGTTGCCTCGCTCGTCGTGCAGCGCGGCCAGCACGCGTGCCAGGCAGGTGAGGGCGTCGGGGGCGGGGCCGCCGAACGCGCCGCTGTGGACGGCGTGGGTGAGGGTCCGGACCTCGACCGTGCAGTCGACCAGGCCCCGCAGCGACGTGGTCAGGGCGGGGACCCCCAGCTTCCAGTTCCCGGAGTCCGCCAGGACCAGGACGTCGGCGGCCAGCAGGTCGCCGTAGGCACGGAGGAACTCGGCGAGGTGCTCGGACCCGATCTCCTCCTCGCCCTCCACGACCACCTTCACGTTCACGGGTGGGTGCGCGCCGTGGGCCCGGATGGCCGCCGTGTGCATGACGATGCCGCTCTTGTCGTCCGAGGTTCCGCGGCCGTACAACCGGCCGCCCCGCTCCGCCGGCTCGAACGGCGGGGTGCCCCAGTCCTCGTCGCGTCCGGGGGGTTGCACGTCGTGGTGGGCGTACAGCAGGACGGTCGGAACGCCTTCACCGTCGTCGTCCCGTCCGGGGACCTCGCCGAACACCGCCGGGTGGGCGCCGTCTGTCTCCAGCAGCCGAACACCGGCGCACCCTGCCTGCTCGAGGGCCTCGGCCGTCGCGTCCGCGGACGCGCGAACGTGGGACGGGTCGAACCCGGGCGCGCTGACCGACGGGATCCGGACCAGCCGCTCCAGCTCGTCCCGGACCCTGGGCTGGTCCAGGGCGACGCGCCGGCGGATCCCCTCGGGGCCCTCCGGCGTCATTCGGCGCCTTCCTGCTGCCGCAGCTCCACCCGGCGGATCTTCCCCGAGATGGTCTTGGGCAGCTCGGGGACGAACTCGACCTCACGCGGGTACTTGTACGGCGCGGTGGTGCGCTTGCAGTGGTCCTGGAGCTCCCGGACCAGCTGGTCGGACGCCTGGTAGCCCGGCGCCAGCACGACGAAGGCCTTCACGATCTGGGTCCGCTCGGGATCCGGCTTGCCCACAACCGCCGACTCCGCCACCGCGGGATGCTCCACCAGCGCCGACTCCACCTCGAATGGCCCGATCCGGTACGAGGCCGAGATGATCACGTCGTCGTTTCGCCCGACGAACCACAGGTAGCCGTCCTCGTCGCGGGTGGCCCGGTCGCCGGTGTAGTACCAGCCATCCCGGAACACCGCCTCGGTGGCCTCCGGGTCACGCGAGTACTCCTTCATCAGGCCGACCGGCCTCTCCGGCTCCACGCGCACGGCGATGTGCCCTTCCTCGCCGGCGGGCAGCCGGTTCCCGTCGTCGTCCACCACGTCCACGTCGTGGCCGGGTGTGGGCCGGCCCATCGATCCCGGCTTGACCGGCATGCACGGGAAGTTGGCCACGATGTTGACCGTCTCCGTCTGACCGTAGCCGTCGTAGATGGTGGTGCCGGTGGCCTCCTTCCACACCTTGATGACCTCCGGGTTCAGCGGCTCGCCGGCGCTGACGCTGTGCCGTACCCGCGACAGGTCGAACGACCCCAGGTCCTGCAGCACGAACGCGCGGAACAGCGTGGGTGGCGCGCAGAACGTGGTGACGCCGGAGCGTTCCAGCACGCGCAGCGCGAGCGCCGGGTCGAGCTTCCCCCGCTGGTCCCACAGGAACACGGTCGCGCCGACCTTCCACTGCCCGAACAGCTTTCCCCAGGCGGCCTTGGCCCAGCCGGTGTCGGAGACTGTCCAGTGCAGGTCGTCCGGCGTGAGGTCCTGCCAGAACCGGGCGGTGATCTCGTGGCCCGCTCCGTACGACGCGTGGGTGTGCAGGACCATCTTCGGGTACGCCACGGTGCCGGAGGTGAAGTAGACGAGCAGGGGGTCGTCCTTCGAGGTGGGGCGCGCGTCGGGCTCGGCGTCGGAGGCCCGCTCCACGAGGTTGGCATACCGCGTCCACCCGGACATCGGCTCGTCGCCCACCACGATCAGGTGCTTCAGGGTGGGCAGGCGATCCCGGACCTCCTCGACCTTGGCCGCGCCCGCGGCGTCGGTGACGGCCACCGGGGCCTCGGCCCGGTTGATCCGGTACTCGATGTCACGCGGCGTCAGCAGCGTGGTGCCGGGCATGGGGACCGCGCCGTGGCGGAACATGCCCAGGAGGATCTCGTACCACTCCGGAACCCGCGGGAGCATGACGAACGCGGGCTCGCCGGGCGCCACGCCCAGGCCGGAAAGCGCGTTGGCCATCCGGTTCGACGCCCGGGCCAACTGGGCGAACGTGAACTCCCGGCGGCCCTGGCCGTTCGGGTCCACGGCCACCAAGGCCGGTCGGTCGGGTTCCTTCCTGGCCCATTCCTCCACCACGTCGCGCGTGTAGTTGAAGTCGTCCGGCACGGCCAGGCGGAACGTCCGGTGGGTCTCCTCGTAGTCCGTCATGTTCATGGCGGCGGCCTCCAGCGCGACGATCGGGCGCCGCGTGGAAGCCTACCGCCGGACCGGGTCGTGCACGCCGGACGGCGGAGGCCGTTCGGGCTCAGGCCGCCGGGGTCAGGGTCACCCTTCCCTTCTCCCTCGTGGGGAGGGTCAGCGACAGCGACGAGATCGACAGCGACGAGGCGAGGCTGTCCGGGCGGAAGGTCGGCGAGTCGGTCTGCCCACCTGCAGCTCGATGGTGTCGCCCGCCGGGAAGGCCCAGTGGTTCCCCCACAGCTTCGTGGTCAGGGTCCCCGAGGCGGGGTCGCCGGCCTCAGTGGCCACCCGCGTGTCGCCCCGTGTGACCAGGGTCTTGGTCCCGTCCGGCTCCACGTCCCACAGCTTGAAGATCACCGTGGCGTCCACCCCGGTCAGGGCGTAGCCGAGCTGGGCGGTCGGCAGGCCGGGGAGCGTGAGCCCGCCCGACGGCACGGTCCAGGACCAGAACGCCTGGCCGGGATCCTCGTTCGAGGTCTGTTCCTGCATGCAGCCGGAGTTCCCGATGGGGTCGGTGGCCGCGCCGTCCGCGGAGTTCGGATCGCCCGACGTCGTGGTCTTCGCACCGGTCCACGTCCCCGTGGCCGAGCCCCGGGCCAGGGCGTCCCACGCCCCCGACACCGGCGTGGCGGTCCCGCCGGCCGCGGGACAGTACGTCTGGAAGGAGTACGCCTGCGATCCCGGTCGCTCCGATGTGTGGCCCAGCACGTACGCGTTGACGAACCCGTTCGCCAGCGTGTTGATGGGCTGCCACTGGGAGGCGGGGTTCTGCGCGTTCGAGTGGCCGACGTCGCCGAACACCATCTGGATCGGGTACCCGGGGTCGGCAGCCTTCAGCTTCCGGAACATCTGCAGGGTCTGCACCGGCGGGAACAGCGGGTCGGTCCACCCGGAGATCGACAGCACGGGGACCTCCCGAACCGTGTGCGCCGCAACGGCTTGCAGGTAGGCGTCCGCGTAGTAGGCCCCGCGGCCCTTGAATGACTGCTTGACCGCGTCGATGTTTGGCTTGGAGTCGTACGGCTCGCCGGCCTGGATGATCCCGTACTGCTGGTCCAGGTTCGTGGTGGGGTGGTTGGGGTCGGTGTCGTAGCGGCCGTCTGCCAGGGCCCGACCCGCCGCATACAGCGCGTCGATGTAGCTCTCCTTCGGAACGCCCAGCGGGGTCATGTGGTCGGCGCTCTGGTCGACCCCATCGGTGGCCCGTCCGCTCGGGGTCAGCGAGTCCAGCAGGTCGGTCCACGGGTACTTGGCCACCGCCGCGGCCACCTGCAGCGTGTGCCCGTTCGGCGACTGCCAGGGGAGCGAGGTGGCCAGCAGCCAGGACTGCCCCCCGCCATACGACCCGCCCGTCGACAGCAGCTGCTTCGCGCGCGCGATGCCGGCGTCGACCAGCTTGCCGAGCAGGGTCTGGGAGTCGCGGCCCTCGAAGTTCCGGTCCGACAGATGTGTGTAGCCGCCGTCGCAGTTGGGGTCGGAGTCGGACTGCCCGCAGGACTCCTCGAACCCGCGGGCGGTGTAGTTCACGGCGACCCAACCCCGCGAGACGAACCACACGTTATCCCAGTGGTACTGGTCGGGTGTGTCGCCGTCCGCGGAGCTCGCCTCCCAGTCGGTCTTGTCCCCGGACCACCCGTGCAGGAACAGCACCGTCGGCGCGGCCTTCGTGGCGCCGGTGGGGATGCTGAGGTCGGTGTCCAGCCCGATGCCATCGAAGCTGGCAATCTCGCCGGTGCAGCTGGTGTAGGCGACGCCGTCGTCGGAGGTAACAGGCGAACAGGTCAGTCCCATCTTGGCGGCGCGGTCGGCCAGGGTCTGCGATCCGGTGCCGAGGGCGGGCCGGATCGGGGAGAGCAGGGCGACGGCGGACAGGGCGGCGATCAGGGCGAGCGAACGCGGGCGACACACCGTTTGACCTCCCGAGGCTCCAGGCGGCGGCTGTGGCTGTGGCGGCCGGTTCTTACCCCGGGGTAGGTTCGGTCACACGTGCCGAAAGCGGGGGCCCTATCCGCGCTCGGGGACGTAGTGGCGCGAGCCATCCATGGGGTCCACCCACACCCGCATCAGGCGGCCGGTGGTGGGGTCGCGGAACACCTCGTCCGTGCGGTGCCATCCCTCCTGCGGCACCTGGCTCTCGCCGTGGCGTCGCAGCGACAGGCTGAGCACGAACGCGACCACCAGCACCCCTCCGATGATCAGCCAGACCAGCATGGCGGCGTCCGTTCGCTACTGCTTCGCAGCCACGACCACGGCCGTGCCGTAGGCGACGATCTCGGTGAGGCTCTCGCCGATCTCGGAGGAATCGAACCGCATGCCGACGATGGCGTTGGCACCGAGGAGGCGGGCGTTCTCGATCATGCGGTCCATCGCGTGGCGGCGGCTGTCCTCGAGCAACTCCGTGTACTGCGAGACCTCGCCGCCCTTTCAGGGTCTTCCACGCCGCCCCGAACCCCTTGGCGAACCCCATCGACCGCACGATCAGTCCGAAGCAGGCGCCCAGGGAACGCTGGACCTGCCAGCCGGGGAACTCGAACGCGGTGGTCACGGGCATGGCCAGGGCCTGTCCCTGCGGCGCCGGCGCGGTCTGTGGCATCGATGGTTGCTGCATCGTCGGGGCCTCCTTCCGGTCAGTGAACGGCGCCGAAGTCCGGCATGGGTTCGTAGCGGGCTCGAAGGCCGTCGGCGAACCGGGCCAGGCGCTCGGCCAGGTCGCTGCTCTTGATCTCCAGCACGTTCTCGGCGTTCTCCTCCCCGGAGTGCGACAGGTTGTAGCTCCCCAGGAACACCACGTCGTCCACCACCACGACCTTCGCGTGCATGTAGTCGTGCACGCTTCCCGGACCGTACGGAGTCGATCGCTTCCCCGAGAACGGCGCCTTCGACAGGATGCTCTGCACGATGGGGATCTTCCAGGCCGCGTCCTCCTCCCACTGCCGGCGGACCTCGGCCATCTGCGTGGCATCCAGCACGCCGGCCACGTCCACGCGGCCCGCCGCCGCCACCTCCGCGAGGGTCGCGATGACGGCGCCCGACGTCATCACCGGCGAGCACACCCGGATCCGGCGCTCCGCGCCGCCGACGGCGGCGGCGATCCGGTGCGCCAGGCGCCGGCCCCGGCCGGGCGAGAACAGCACGCGAATCGGCGTGCCGGCCACCTCGACGGGCTCCGGCGTGTACTCGCCCGTCCCGGCCACGCGCTGGCGGGACCACAGCTCCTCGAAGTTTCGCGTGTAGCTGGCCGCGATCTCGGCGCTCGGGACCACGGCGATCACGTTCTCCTCCCGGGTCCAGGAGTCCTCGGTCCAGTTCATGGAGCCCGTCCACACCGTCTCGCCGTCCCGCACCACGTACTTGTGGTGCATGAGGTCCGGGACTCCGGGGACGCCACGCGTCGGGACGCCACACGCCTCGATCTGGGTCCGGTTCGTCTGGGGAGGCGGCGGGACCGGGATGGGCTGGTCGTGGTCCTCGTTGTACACCAGGCGGACCTCGACGCCCCTGCCGGCCGCCTCGTTGATGGCCTGGATCACGGGAGCAGCCGTCGCCTCCGACAGCGCCAGGTCGTACAGGGCGATGGCCAGCGAGTGCCGAGCCTCCCCGATGAAGGCGGCCACCCACTCGCCCACGGTGGCCGCGCGCTGGCCGCCGTCCACGAGGGTCTGGACCTCGAGCGTTGACGGGTGGGCGGGGTCCCACGGGCCGTCGAGCGCGGCCGCCCTCGACGCCGTCACTGCGCGTCGGCCTTGTGCGGCTTCACGTGGGGCTGGGCCGTCGGTTCCTCTGCCGGGCGGCGCCGGTCCAGCACGCGCTCGATGTGCGCGACCACCTCGGCCGGCTCGTCGGCAAGATGGAACAGGTCGAGGTCCTCCGGGCTCACCTTCCCGCCGCTCAGCACCGGGCCGTGCAGCCACTCCACCAGCGGCGCCCAGTAGCTCCGGTCGAACAGCACGATCGGGAAGTGCTGGATCTTGCCGGTCTGGGTCAGGGTGAGCGCCTCGAACATCTCGTCCAGCGTCCCGAACCCGCCGGGGAACACCACGAAGCCCTCCGCGTACTTCACGAACATGTTCTTGCGGACGAAGAAGTAGCGGAACTCCACGCCGAGGTCGACGTACGCGTTCATCTTCTGCTCGAACGGGAGCTCGATGTTGCATCCCACCGACAGGCCGCCGGCCTCGTGGCAGCCCCGGTTCGCCGCCTCCATGACCCCGGGACCGCCGCCCGTGATGACGGCGAACCCGGCCTTCGCGAGCTCCGCGCCGACCTGGCGAGCCGCCTCATAGGACGGGTCGTCCTCCGGTGCGCGGGCCGACCCGAACACGCACACCGCATCCGGGATGGTGGCCAGCACGTCGAAGCCCTCGATGAACTCCGACATGATCCGGAGCACGCGCCAGGGGTCCTCGCGCAGGAACCCGGGCTCCTCCCGGCGCAGGAGGGCGGTGTCCTCGGTCGACGCGCCCGGCTTTAGTTCGGGCCGCCGGACCCGCCGGACCCACGCCCCGCTCTCGTCCCGCGCCCGCCTGCTCACCCGCACAGGATGAGGGACGGAGCGCCGATCGCGCCACTCAGCGAACGACCAGGTCTGTGCCCCCGGTGGTCTTCGTTCCCAGGACACCCCACGTCAGCCGAGCGGGGCCCGACCGGAACGAGTGAGGGACGCGCAAGACCATGGCGAATGTCACCGAGGAGTGGGGCGGTATGGAGCTGACCGTGTCGCAGTTCAATCGGTATTTCCTCGTGACATGGACGCTGGAGACGCTCAGCTCCTCGCTGTAGGTGGGGCACGGGTTCAGCGGTACGGGCTGATCCGCCAGGTTGGCCAGCGTGACCGTGTAACTGATCTCGCCGCCGGCCGACACGGTATGAGGGGCGCGAAGGATCGGTTGCACCAGCGAGAGCGGAAAGGCCAGCGAGCCCGGAGGGGCCGGGAAGAGACCTCCAATGTAGGCACCGGACGGGGACCCCGGGGTTTCGCAGGAAGGCACAAGGAATCCGACGGGAGAAGGGCTGGCGACCAGGATTCCCATGCCGTGCGGAAGGGTTACCTGGACGAGTGGCCTTGCGAGGGCTGGACCGCACCAATTGGACCACTCGAACGTTGCGTCCGCGATTCTGTCAGGAGAGAGGACCACCGGCCGCACGCCGGCTCCGGGCGTCGGTCCAGCGGCCCTCGAGGTGACCGGCACGCCCAGCGGCTTCCCGGTCGGACCCAGAAGGCGGACCCTGGCACGCCCCGAACCACGCAGGTCTTGCCGGTGACGTTTCTCAGCTGGAGGACACCGGCCGCCGACCCGGTTGCACCCTCCGTGAACACTGTCCCCTCCAGGTCCGATGCCTTGCAGGGGGGCTCATAGCCCGAGGGAGTCGCCGGGGCGGGCGACAGGGGAGCCCAGGGCACGATGGAGGGCTCTGGTGAGCTGGCGGAATGTCTTGGATGGTGTGTCTGGTAGCCCGTGGCCAGCAACACGATCGTAGCGGTGGAAACACACAGCGCTCCGACGATCGAGGCCATCCGGGCCAGGACCAGTCGCTTCCCGCGGCGCTGGATCCCTCGGCGTACCCCGGTCCACAGTGCCTGCGCGGGCTCGGCCTCTCGCACGGCATCCGCGAGATGCCGGCGCAGGCGGTCCTCCAGGTGGCTCTGCCGACCGGTGTCACTGCTCATCGCGCAGTTCCCGCCGGAGTGTCGCCAGCGCCTTGCTGGTCTGACTCTTCACCGTCCCCAACGAGCAACCCAGCGCGGCCTCGACCTCCCGCTCGGGGAGGTCGACGTAATAGCGAAGGACCACACAGGCTCGCTGTCGCGGCGGCAGGCCTCGGACGGCATCGACAACCTCGTCCCGCCGTTCCGGCGGGGTATCCTCCGTCCGCGCTTGGCCGCCGATTCGGGCTCTGGCCTTGATCTCGGCCGCCGGGCCGCGAAGGCGGTTCTTCCACAAGTTGATGGCGATCCGTCGCAGGTATGGCCCGACGGCATCGGGTTCGAGCCGCGCCAGCTTGGGGGCGAGTCGCACGAATGCGTCCTGCACGATGTCTTCGGCCACCTCTAGCCGCCCGGTCAACAGCAGACACAGCCGCAGGAGCGTGACGGCGTGCTCGTCGAAGGCCGCCGCGAGCGGATCCGGCGCCGGCGGCGCATCCGGGATGGTGCGCGATTCGATCACACTGCTATGGAACACCCCAACATGACGAAAGGTTGTCTGCTGCACGCGGGTCGCACGGTCGAGGCCGCTACGCGCGAGGCACCAGGGCCAGGGCCCGCGCGGGGCTGCCGGAGCCATTGACGATCTTGAGGGGGGCCACGATGAGGACGGCGCCGGTCGGCGGCAACTTCGACAGGTTGGCGAGTTGGGTCAGGCCGTACTTGTTCGCCCCGAGCATGAAGGCGTGGCACGGGAACGGCGGGTCGAACGAGTGCGCTGCGCCGGCGTCCGTGCCGACGGTCTCCACGCCGATGCCCACGATCGGCGCCTCCTCAGCCAGCCACCGGGCACACTCGATGGCGATGCCGGGCGTGTGCGGGCCGGTCTCGTTCGCGTTCAGGAAGGCCTGCTGGTCCTGGGCCCGGGCGTCCCATCCGGTCCGGTACAGCAGCCACCCGCCCTCGGGGAGCGGGCCGTGCTCGGCCTCGAACGCGCGGATGTCGTCGATCTGCAGGAGGAAGTCGGGGTCCGACGCTGCCTCCGCCGTCTTGTCGATCACCACCGCGGGTCCGACCAGGCGGTGGGCCGGCACCTGCGAGACGTCGTCGCGTTCCTGACCGGTGATCCAGTGGATCGGGGCATCGAGGTGGGTGCCGACGTGCTCGCCCCCCTCGAACGAGTTCCAGTACCAGGCGGGACCGCGCTCGTCGTAGTGGCTGATCTCGTGCAGCTTCCATCCGGGCGTGTTCGCGAACGGCGGTGGCAGCTGGATGATCGGCGTGGCCTCCAACAGCGGCTGGGTGAGGTCGACCACCTCCACCGTGCCGCCGGCCAGGGCCTCGACCAATGAGGAGAGCGCGTCCATCAGGCGACCGTCCTTTCAGCTCTCGGGCACGCGGAGGGCCCGGGCGAACTCGAAGCGGTTCTCCAGCAGGTGCAGGTCCATGTGGAAGCTGGCCGGGCCGACGGCCTCGACCTTGGCCACCAGGCACGTCAGCTCGTCCGCAGCGAGGTCCTCCCGAGCGGCCGCCGTGAACTCCTCCAGCGTGGCCACCGACCGGGCCCGGGAGATCCCGGCGGCTCGGGCCACGCCGGCCAGGTCGGTGCCGGTGGACGTGGCGGTGGGGAAGCCGCCCACGGACAGCAGGCTCTCGTTGTCGAACACGACGTGCGTCAGGTTGGGCGGGGCGTAGCGAGCCAGCGTGGTCAGCCCGCCCAGGTTCATCAGGACCGAGCCGTCGCCGTCGATCACCACCACCCGGCGCTCAGGCTGGGCCATCGCTATGCCCAGGCCGAAGGAGGGGGCTAGTCCCATGGCGTGCTCGAGGTAGAAGAAGTTGGGCCGGTGCCCCAGCGAATACAGCTCCGCTGCGACGGCGCCCATGATGGTGACCACCGCACACTCCGACAGGTCCTCGTAGATGGCCGCCAGGCAGTCGATCCGTTTCACGCGGGCGGTTCCTCCCACATCAGGTCGCGCGTCAGCAACAGCGCGACCGGGGACAGCGACGAGAGCGCGAGCGTCATGGCCTTGGCCACCTTCGGCTCGACCTCCTCGGGGGTCCACAGCTCGTCCCACTGGATGTTCAGGGCGTCGAGGACGTCGCGGGTGAACCGGCCGCCCTCGGTCTGCCAGTGGTCCCGCTCGCCGAAGTGCCCGCGGTCGCTGATCAGCATGAGCAACGGGATGCGGTACAGCATGGCCCCGGACACGATGCCGTTGATCGAGGCCAGGAAGCCGTGGTTCTGCATGAGCATGGCCGACCGCGCCCCGGCCAGGTGCGCGCCGGCGGAGATCCCGACGCCCTCCTCCTCCTTGGCCAGGCGCACCAGCGTCACGTGGGGGTCGTCCTCTGCCATCCGGATCAGGTGGACCAGCCAGGTCTCGGGCAGGGCGGAGACGATCCGGACGCCGGCTCCCTGCAGCGCCTCGTAGACCACCTTCGAATTCGTCTCGGAGACCGGCATGGCGCGGAGGCAACCACGGGCTCCGAGGGGCCGTCAAGCGACGAACGGTGCCCGCGTGAGGCTAGATGGCGCCCGCCGCCGTTTCCTTGGATGCGGGGGAGCCCGCCGGCGAGAACACGCCGAGGAGCTTCAGGACTTCACGGCCGGTGTTCTCCAGGTGGTGGGGAACGCCGGGGGGCAGGAAGACGGCCGTGCCCCGCGAGAACGGCAGGTCGCGGCCCTCGACGTGGGCCACTCCGTCGCCCTCCAGGATGTAGACCGCTTCCTCGTAGGTGTGGACGTGTGGGGGAGCCTGGCTCCGGTCGATGTACCCCACGAACTGCGTCATGCTCCCGCACCCGTGACGCGGGTCGACGAGGACCTTGAACGTGCGATCCTCGCCCGCCGGGAGCGCCGGCTCGTCCTCCTCCCGGACGACGTACGTGGGCGACGATTCGGCCCCCGGCCCGGCCGCTGCCGGAGTCTGCGAGCTCCGGGCGGATGACAGGACGGACACGAGCACCAGGTCGTGCGGGCCCGGGTTCTCCAGCACGTAGGAGGCTCCCATGGGGACGAACACCCCCGTCCCCGGGGCCAGCTCGTAGGAGGCGCCGCCCAGGTCCACCGTCCCCAGGCCCTCCACGACGTACATGGCCTCTTCGCGGTCGTCGTCGTGCAGCTCGGGCGTTCGTCCGGGTCCGAACCGGAATTCGCGCTGGAGCAGGTTCCGGGAGCCGACGCGATGGTCGACCAGTACCCGGACCCAGCCGTGGGAGCCGGGGAGGGCCTCTTCCGGGCGGTCGGACCAGGAGATGAGTTGCGCGGTGGGGGAAGGGGACATGGGGCGGGTAGCTTAACGGCTGCCCAATCGGCCGGACCACCAGCAAATGGATGAGCGTGTCGCGCCCCGATGCGCGGGCGGCCGGCTTCGGCCCAGCCGGGCCCTGCGGGTCAGCCGAGCTCCGCGATGGGGTCCCCGTCTTCCACGACCTCCCCGGCTCGGACCCGGACCGCCGTGACCGAGCCGGACACCGGAGCGCTGACCTGGGTCTCCATCTTCATGGCTTCCAGGATGGCCACGGTGTCGCCCGCCTCGACCCGATCGCCTTTCCCCACTTCCAGCTTCAGAATCGTCCCGTGCATGGGCGAGCGGACGACGCCGTCGCCGCTCGCAGTGCGCGTGGCCGTGGACGCGGCGGCTTCCGCGGCCATCGCCGGGTTCCACAGCCGGACGGCCTGGCCCGCCACGAGCAGGACGGCGGCCTGGGACAGAGCGGCGTCCGGAGCCGCGCCCTCCCCGGTCGCTCCGTCGCCCGAGCCGCTGGCCGAGGGCCCGGTCGCCGCACTCGGTGCCCCAGTGCCGGCGGGCGTCGCCCGCCCGACCAGCGAGTCGAGCGCGCCGCTTTCCACGGTCCGGGTGGTGTAGGAGCCGTCCACGAACTCGGGATGGTCCAGCAGCAGCAGGTGCGCGGGGATGGTGGTGGGGACGCCCGCCACGTCGAACTCCCGCAGGGCCCGGAGCATGCGGCGGCGAGCCTCCTCGCGAGTCGGCGCCCACACCACGAGCTTGGCCAGGAGGCTGTCGTAGGCCCGGGGCACCTCGTCGCCCTCGGCGTAGCCAGAGTCGACGCGCACGCCGATGCCGCCCGGCTCGCGGTACCGCTCGATCCGGCCGGGTCCGGGCAGGAACCGCCGGGCCGGGTTCTCGGCGTTGATCCGGCACTCGATGGCGTGGCCCCGCGGCTCCGGCAGGGCGTCCCGGGAGAAGCCGAGCGGCTCGCCGGCTGCGATGCGGAGCTGGCCGGCCACCAGGTCCAGGCCGAGGACCTCCTCGGTGATGGTGTGCTCGACCTGGAGGCGGGCGTTCACCTCTAGGAAGTAGAACTGCCCGTCCGCGTCCACCAGGAACTCGACCGTGCCCGCGTTGACGTAACCGCAGGCGTTCGCCACCGCCACGGCGGCCTCGCCCATGGCCGGGACGATGCCGGCGTGCAGCGGCGGAGGGGTCTCCTCCACGAGCTTCTGGTGGCGGCGCTGCAGCGAGCAGTCCCTGGCCCCGAGCCACATGGCCTCGCCCGGGGCGGGCGCGAGCACCTGGACCTCGACGTGCTTGGGCCGTTCGAGGTACCGCTCCAGGTACACGCCGGGCGAGCCGAACCAGGCCTCGGCCTCGCGGGTGGCTGCGGCGAAGGCTTCGGGGACCTCCTCGGGCCCGGCGGCGACCCGAAGTCCCCGGCCGCCCCCGCCCCCGGCCGCCTTGATCGCTATGGGGTATCCGTGCGCTTCCCCGAAGGCATGCACCTCCGCGGGTTCCTGGACCGCCTGGAGCGTACCGGGCACCACTGACACGCCCGCCCGGGATGCCAGCTGACGTGCGCGAACCTTGTCGCCGACGGCGCGGGTGGCCTCCGGATGCGGTCCGATCCACACGAGACCAGCCTCCTGCACGGTCTCCGCCACGTCGCCCCTTTCGGAGAAGAAGCCATAGCCGGGATGGATGGCCTCCGCGCCGGTTCGACGGGCGGCCTCCAGCACGGCCGGAAGGTTGAGATACGTGTCGGCGGCGGACTCACCGGGAAGGCGCGCGGCCTCGTCGGCCATCGCGACGTGCCGGGCCTCGGCGTCGAGGTCGGAGTACACGGCGACCGTGGCCACGCCGAGCTCTCTGCAGGTGCGCGCGATCCGGACGGCGATCTCGCCGCGGTTGGCGATCAGGACCTTCGAGAACACGGATCCTCCTCGTGCGGCGGACGCGCATCGAGAGGATAGGGTGTCCCGCGTCGGACCAACGCACCAGGGAGTGAGCCATGGAGGTCTATACGCTCGGCGTGTGGCGGGTCAGGGAGGGAAATGAATCGGAGTTCGTGGAAGCATGGAGGCGCCTCGGCGAGTATTTCCGGGGCCTCCCAGCCCCGCCCGGGCCCGGAACGCTGATCCAGAGCCTCGATGATCCACGCCTGTTCTACTCGTTCGGTCCGTGGCGGAGCCTCGACGACATCAAGAAGATGCGAGCCGATCCGGACACTCCCGGCGCCCTGGCGCGGCTGGCCGCGCTGTGTGACCAGGCGACGCCGGGAACGTTTCGCGTGGTGGCCCGCGTCGAGGGCCCACGTGACGCCGACTACACGGGCGAGGCTCACCCGAGCTCCGGGTAGTCGGCCCGCCAGGCCCGGCCGGGCACCGGATGCCCGATCATCCCCTCCAGCATGCGGGCCGCGGTGAACAGGGCCATGACGTCCACGCCCGTATCGATGCCCATGCCCACCAGCATGGCCACAAGGTCCTCCGTGGCCAGGTTCCCGTTCGCGCCGGCGTGGCCGGAAGCGAACGGCGAGCCCCCCAGGCCGCCGACGCTGGCGTCGAACTCGTCCACGCCGACCTCGAGCGCCGCCACCACGTTCGCCAGTGCCGCGCCCCGAGCGTCGTGGAAGTGGAGGTTCAGCCGGAGGCCCGGCACGCGGTCCCGGAGGACGGGGACCAGCTCCCACACCTTCCGGGGGTTCGCCATGCCCGTGGTGTCGCCCAGCGACACGCCCACCGCCCCCAGCGCGGCCACTCGCTCCGCCACCGACACCAACCGCTCGACCGGGACCTCACCCTCGTACGGGTCGCCGAAGGCACAGGAGATCGAGACCTCCACCGGGACCCCCGCCGGCGCCGCGGCTTCGATCACCTCCCGCACGTCGCCCATCGACTCCTCGACGGTCTTCCCGACGTTGCGCTCGTTGTAGCCGTCGGAGGCTGCCACGAATGCCTGGAGCGATGCGAACCCGCCGGCCTCCAGGGCCGCCTCCGCCCCGCGCCGGTTGGGGACCAGCGCGGAGTACGCGACCTCCGGCCGCCGTCCGACCAGCCGCCACACCTCCGCCGCGTCCGCCATGGCCGGAATCGCTTTCGGGGAGACGAAGGAGACCGCCTCGATCTTGGGGAGGTTCGCCCCCGTCAGCATGTCGATGAGCCCGGCCCGCTGATGCACCGGAAGCGGCGCCTCGGCCTGGAGCCCGTCCCGGGGCCCCACCTCGCGAATGGTCACCCGCGAGGGGAGCGCGCCGCCTAGCGGCCCTTCCACTGGGGGTCGCGCTTCTCGTTGAACGCGGCGATGCCCTCGACCCGGTCCTCGGAGGCGACGGCCTTCCGCCATGCCTGGTCCTCGATCTCGATGCCGTGCTCGATTGGGACCTCTCCGCCGCGATCGATGGCCTTCTTGGCCTCCCGGACCGCCACCGGCGAGGATCGGCAGATCTCCTCCGCCAGCTGCAGCGTCGCGGCCTCCAGCTCCGCCCGCGGCACCACCCGCGCGACCAGGCCCATGTCGTAGGCCTCCCCGGCGTGGACGCGCCTGCCGGTGAAGATCATCTCCCTGGCCCGCCCGGGCCCCACCCGCCGGGCGAGCAGCTGCGTCCCGCCACCGCCCGGCAGGATGCCCACCCGGACCTCCGGCAACCCGAGGACGGCGTCCTCGGACGCCACGATGAGGTCGCAGGACAGGGCCAGCTCGAACCCGCCCCCCAGCGCGTAGCCGAACACCGACGCAATGGTGGGCTGCGGCGCCGACCGGATGGCCTCGAACAACCCCCGCATCAGCACGCGGTTGCGCATCCACCCGCGGTCGTCCAGCCCGCCCCGTTCCTTCAGGTCGGCTCCCACGCAGAACGCCTTCTCCCCCGCCGCCGCCAGCACCACCACCCACGCGCCAGGGTCGGCGGCCGCCGACACGAACGCCCCGGCCAGCTGGTCGGCCACCTCGCTAGAGATCGCGTTCAGGGCCTCGGGCCGGGAGAGCGTGACCACCGCGATGTGGCCGTGGTCCCGCCGGGTGACGAAGCTCACCGCCGGGGACCCGGCCTGCGGCTGCCGAACCGCGGCCGCAGGATCAAACCGGCGGCACCCCGTGGCGGCGGGCGCTGAACACGCGTTCCTTGCCGGACGCGTGGGCCAGCCGCCGGATCAGCTCGTCCCGGAGCTGGTCCGGCTGCACCACCGCGTCCACCACGTTCTCCGACGCCAGGTGCAGCAGGTCGATGTCCTCCTCGTACTCGCGGCGCTTCTGGGCCACGAACGCCTCGCGCTCGGACGGGTCCGCGATGGCCTGGATCCTGTTGAAGTACACGGCGTTCACCGCGGGCTCCGGACCCATCACGGCGATGCGCGCGGTGGGAAGGGCGATGGTCACGTCCGGCTCGAAGCCGGGCCCGGCCATCGCGTACAGCCCCGCGCCGTAGGCCTTGCGCACCACCACGCACAGCTTGGGAACGGTGGCCTCGGACACCGCGGTGATCAGCTTCGCGCCGTGGCGGATGATGCCCTGCCGCTCCACGGCCGAGCCGATCATGAATCCCGGCACGTCGGCCAGGAACACCAGCGGGATGTTGAACGCGTCGCACAGCCAGATGAACCGCGCCGCCTTGTCCGCGGAGTCCACGAACAGCACGCCGCCCTTGTGCAGCGGCTGGTTCGCCACCACCCCAACCACGCGGCCGTCCAGCCGGCCCAGCCCCACGATCACTTCCCTGGCGTAGTCCGGCTTGACCTCGAAGAAGGACTCCTCGTCCACCACGCCGGCGATCAGCGCGTACATATCGAACGACTTCGACTCGTCCTCGGGGACCAGCGACGCCAGGGAACCGCGGTACGCGGCGGGCCGTCCCGAAACCACCGGCGGATCCTCCGCGTAGTTCGACGGGAAGTAGGACAGGTACCCGCGCGCGGCCTCGATGGCCGCCTTGTCGTCGGGGACCAGCAGGTCGCCGCACCCGCTGACCTCGCAGTGCATGCGGGCGCCGCCCATCTCCTCCAGCGAGACCTTCTCGCCGATCACCTCCTCGGCCATGCGGGGCGAGCCCAGGTACATGGAGGCGTTCCGTTCCTGCATGAACACCACGTCGCAGAACGCGGGGATGTAGGCGCCGCCGGCCGCCGACGGCCCCAGCAGGCAGCACACCTGCGGGATCCGGCCGCTGGCCTGGACCTGGTTGTAGAAGATCTTCCCGGCCCCCCGCCGGCCGGGGAACATCCGGACCTGGTCGGTGATGCGGGCTCCGGCCGAGTCGACCAGGTAGACGATGGGGATCTTCCGGTGCCGGGCCAGCTCGATGATCCGGATGATCTTCTCCACCGTTCCCGGCCCCCACGAGCCGGCCTTCACCGTGGGGTCGTTGGCCATGACGGCGACCGGCCGTTCACCCACCGGCCCCACACCGGTCACCACGCCGTCCGCGGGGAGCTCGCCCGCCAGCGCCGAGACCAGCAGCCCTTCCTCGGCGAACGAGTCCTCGTCGTCCAGCAGCAGGCGGAGCCGTTCCCGGACGAAGAGCTTTCCCTGCTCGGCCAGCTTCTGGTGGTACTTCTCCGGGCCGCCCGAGCGGGCTCGCTCCACGGCCTGCGCGACGGCCTCGCTCGTGCTCGTCCTGTCGGCCACGGGCACAGTGTAGCCTCGGTCACCCCGCGGACCTGCGGGTTCCGTCCGCGGCCGTGCCGTGCCATCCGGGCCGGATACCCCATGCTGGGAATTCCTCGCGATGTACCCTTGAGCATCCGGACATCCCGGGGCAGAATGCGCCGAAATGTCCATCCGCTGGGGGGGACTCCACGTCGCGCTGCGCCGGTCGCTGCTGACCGTCGTCCTCGCGCTGTCCATGCTCCTGCCCGCGACCACGGCGGCGGTGGCGGCCGGGCCGGTGCAAGCCGGTTCCGCCAGCCTCGCGGCCTCGAGCGGCCAGATCACGTTCGGCGGCTTCGTCCGGCTGACCGGTGCCGTCCAGTCGGACCCGGCCTGCCAGGCCGACCGGCTGGTCCAGCTGCAGGGGCAGCAGCCCGGCCAGACGGCCTGGACCGAGCTGGCCTCCAAGACCACCGCCTCGGACGGGACCTTCTCGTTCTACCGCAAGCCCCAGTTCTCCAGCAGCTATCAGGTGTACCTTCCGCCGGCGTCCTCGCCCAACGGGGCCTGCGACGCGATCACCTCGAACCTGGCCGGCACCGAGGTCGCCGCCAGGGTGACCGCCACCCTCAGCCGGAACCCGCTGGGGGCCGGGAACTGCACGACCCTGAACGTCACCGTGGCGCCGCCACGCCCGGGGCAGACCGTGGCCATCCAGGAGCAGGGATCGGGCGGGTGGCAGGACCTGGACCAGGCCACGCTGGACTCGGCCTCCGCCGCCGGCCAGCAGCTCTGCTACGGGTGGTCGGCCATCGGGACCGACATCCCGCTGCGCGCGGTGTGGACACCCCAGGACGCCCTGAACACCGAGGGCGACAGCGCCACCCGCACCCTGGCCGTGGTCGAGGCCGCGTGGATGACGCGGATCGACCGGCTCACCGCGGGGCACGCCATGTCGGTGCTGGTGGCCACGGGCGGATCGACCGTCTACGACCGCGACAGCACCGTGCCGCACGCGCCGGCCTCCAACGAGAAGCTGCTGCTGTCCATGGCCCTGCTGGACCGGTTCGGGCCGGACTACCGCATCCCCACCATCGCCGCCGCGCCGAAGGTGAGCCAGGGCGTGGTTCCCGGCGACCTGTGGATCCTCGGCCGGGGAAACCCGGAGGTCGGGAAGTTCGCCATGCGCCGCCTGGCCGCGCAGATCGCCGCCGCCGGGATTCGCACGGTCCAGGGCTCGGTCATAGGCAGCACCGGCTACTTCTCGCACGACTGGTTCGCGCCCGGGTGGAAGCCGGAGTTTCCCGCCGAGGAAGTGGCGCTGCCGACGGCCCTCACCTTCCAGGGGAACCAGGTCCACGGCGTCCACGTGGCGCATCCGGAGCTGCTTGCGGCGGCGGACCTGACCAGGCGGCTGAAGGCGCACGGGGTGACGGTGGTCGGGAAGCCGGGCGCCGGGCAGCCGCCGGGCCACCTGGCCACGATCACCTCCATCCAGTCGGCGCCGCTGGCGGTGCTGCTGGCACATCAGAACTTCGACTCCGTGAACTTCGACGCGGAGGTCCTGGGGAAGGTGCTGGGCGCGGCCCGGTCCGGGGTCCCGGGGACCATCGCCAAGGGGGCCGCGGCCATCCAGGCCTTCGCGGCGGCGCACGACGCCACGGTAACGTCCAACGACTCCTCCGGCCTGTCGTACACGGACCGGGCGACCGCGGCCGGGATCGTGCACCTGCTGGAGTTCGCGGTGGGCCAGCCGTGGGCGGACGCCCTCCGGGACTCGTTGCCCCCGCCCGGCCAGGGGACGCTCGAGCAGCGGCTGGGGGGCGTGCCCCTGCGGGCCAAGACGGGGACGCTCGAGAACATCTCCGCCCTGTCCGGGTATCTGGTGCTGAAGCGGACGGGGGAGTGGGCCGAGTTCTCCATCCTGTCCTCGGGGTTCTGGCCGTCCACGGAGAAGGACATCGAGGACGCCATCGTCCGGACGGTGTGGCGCTCGGCCGCGTAGCCGCCGGCAGCGGCCCCGCCCCCGATCGGGCGAGAATCCCGTTGCCATGAACGCGTTCCGGTGGGCCGGCCTGGCCGGCGCCGTCACCGCGACGCTGGTGCTGGTGTCGGCGTGCGGCTCCATCGCCCCGGAGCCGCCGACCCCGACCTCCCGACCCGGACTCGGAGCGACGCCCGGCGCCCCCTCGCCCACACCGCAGGCCCCCGTCACCTCGGACGCGCCGGCCGGCCGGGCCGTGAGTCGTCTTCCCGCCCCCGACGCCGCGGTCCCCGCCGATCCGGCCCGAGCCGCCCGGGCCCTGGACCGGACCACGCTGGCCCTGCGCGCCGCCATCGATGCGTGGACGGCGGGCGGCGGCGTGGACGCGTGGCCGCCGCCTCGCCCCGTGGTCCTGCTGGCCCTGTACCAGCAGCGCATCTACCGGGAGCTGGCCCAGGACCCGGCCTTCGCGGCGCGGGTGGTGTCCCACCTCCCCCCCGGCCTGGCCCAGGAAGCCCGGACCAACGTCGCCGCTGGCACACGGCTGTTCTCGCTGGTCCACCGGCCGACCCACCGGACCCCTGTCGCCCTCCGAACCCGGCCCCCGCTGCCGGCCGGGGTGCTCCTTCGCTACTACCGGGAGGCCGAGCGCCGGTTCCACGTCTCGTGGGAGGTTCTGGCCGCCGTGAACTACATCGAGTCGAAGTTCGGGCGGGTGGTCTCGTCGAGCTCCGCGGGCGCGCAGGGTCCCATGCAGTTCATCCCCTCCACGTGGGCGGCGTACGGCCTGGGCGGCGACGTGCACGATCCCCACGACGCGATCCTGGGAGCCGCGAACTACCTCCACGCCTCGGGCGCGCCGGGCGACGACGCCAAGGCGCTGTACGCGTACAACCATGCGATCCCGTACGTCTCGGCGGTCCTGCTGTACGCGCGGCGCATGGCCAGCGACCCCCGCGCGTTCTTCGAGTACTACAACTGGCAGGTCTTCGTCCTCACGCCAACCGGCGACCGTCGGCTCACCGGCCCGGGCCTCGGGTGAGCTTCGGGTAGCCTGCTCCGACGTGGACGTCGACGCAGACATCTCCGCCCAGGAAGAACAGGCCCTCCGCGAGTCGTGCACCCGGTCCCTGCACTGGCACGGGGCCCGGCTCCCGGCGGACCTGCTGCGGGAGCTTCCCGAGGACATCGTCCCCGATCGCTACGGTGAGGGCGGCGTGGTCGCGGAGCTCGAGGCCGAGGTGGCCACGCTGCTGGGGAAGCCGGCGGCCGCGTTCCTGCCCAGCGGGACCATGGCCCAGCAGATCGCGCTGCGGGTCCACGCCGACCGCCGGGGGAGCCGGGTGGTGGTGTTCCATCCGGCCTGCCACGTCGACCTCAGCGAGGGGAAGGGGTACGAGCGGCTCCACGGGCTGGTGGGGCGTCCGGCCGGGAACGCGAACCGTCTGCTCACGCTGGACGACCTTCGTGATGTTGCCGAGGCACCGGCGGCCCTCCTCCTGGAGCTGCCGCAGCGCGACATCGGTGGACAGCTCCCCTCGTGGGACGACCTCCTGGCCCAGGTGGCTTGGGCCCGGGAACGCGGCGCGGCCGTGCACATGGACGGGGCCCGGCTGTGGAGCTGTGGGCCGTTCTACGATCGAACCCTGGCGGAGATCGCCGACGTGTTCGACACGGCCTACGTGTCGTTCTACAAGCAGCTGGGCGGGATCACGGGATGCTGCCTGGCCGGGCCCGACGACGTCGTGGCCGAGGTGCGGGAGTGGCGGCTGCGACACGGGGGGACCCTGTTCGCCCTGTGGCCGTACGCGGCCTCGGCGCTGTCCTCGCTCCGCAGGCGCCTCCCCTCGATGCCGCGGTACGTGAACCAGGCCCGGGCCATCGCCGCGGCCATCAAGGACCTGCCCGGTGTGGAGGTGGTTCCCGACCCGCCGCAGGCCGGGATGATGCACATCCTGCTGCACGCGCCGGCGGACCGGCTGCGCGCCGCCATGCTCCGGCTGGCCCGGGAGGAAGGGATCTGGACGTGGGCGCGGGGCCAACCCACCGCATCACCGGGGGTCCAGGAGGTCGAGCTCGAGGTGGGCGAGGCCACCCTCCAGTTCGGTCCGGGCGAGGTCCGCGACGTGCTGCAACGGTTGCTGGCCGGCTGATCATCGGCGTGCCGGAGACGAGCGAGCGCGCACCGCCAGGACCCCCGCCACCAGCCAGCCCACCCCCACCAGCCCGACCAGCGTGAGTGCCCGGTACACGATCACCGCCGCCACGGCCGTCGCCCCGTCGGACCCGAAGGCCACGAACGTGGCCACCAGGCCCCCCTCCACGATGCCCAGCCCGCCCGGCGTGATCCCGATGCTCGAGACCACCTTGGTCCCGGCGAAGGCGAGGAACACCGCTCCCCACGGGACCGGCCCTCCCACCGCCAGGAACGCGAAGGCCAGGCATGCCACGTCGAGCAGCCAGTTCAGCGCGGAGAGCCAGAACACGGCCACCCACTGCGGAATGGTGGGGTGCACGCCACGGAGTCCCCGGGCGATGTCCCGGACCCGGGCGCTGGCCCGGGCCACCAGGCCCCCGAGGTGCCGCCCGACGTGCCCCTCGATCCATTCCACCCACGCCACCAGCACGTGCGGGTGGCGGAACACCGCCGCGGCCGCCACGGAGCCGGCGAACACCACCGACAGCAGGGGGAGCAGGATGGCGGCCACCCCTCCGGCGTCGATGATCGCGCCGGCCAGGGCGATGCCCGCCAGGGCGCAGAACGCCACGGCACCCGCCGCCAGCTCCCCCCACGCCGCCACCGCCTTGGTGGCCCCGAACTGCCGGTACCGGTTGTACGCGTAGCCCTCCGCCACCGCCACCCCGCCCGGGACCGACATCGAGATGGCGTTGCTGGCCAGCGTGACCAGGATCATCTCCCAGCGCGGCGCGGTGACCCCGCCGACCGAAAGGACGAGGCGCTGGGCCTCGGCCAGGGGGACGATGGAGGCCATCTCGGCCGCCAGGGCCAGCACCAGCCAGTACCACGAGATCCGGGACATGGTCGAGCCGAAGCCACCGAACAGGTGCCGCTCCCGGAGGAAGAAGAACACCACCACGGCCACGGCCAGGACCTGGAGCGCCACGCGGACCACCATCCGGCGTCGCCGTTTCCTGCCGGATCCCTCGTCCCCCCCGCGCTCGCCCACCCGCCCAGCCTACGGGGGTTTGTCAGTCCCTCCAGTCCCTCCAGTCACCCGGCGAAACGTCCGAAGAACCTTGCAGGAAGGCGAGGAAACCGCCACCAAACCCGGTACTCTGGTACCCGAGGGGCGGCGCCGTCGCCCCGTGAGGTTTCTCTTCTCCAGTCCTCCTTTCCGGCGGTCGGGTCGAAGCTGAACCCTCCCGACACCGCGGTCCGCGTGGCCGCAGGAAAGGTTGGAACATGCAGTCTCCCTCGTTCGCCGAGCTCGGCGTATCCGAGCCCATCGTGCGCGACCTGAAGCGTCGCGGCATCGAGGAGCCCTTCGCCATCCAGGTCATGGTGGTCCCGGACGGCCTGGCCGGCCGGAACATCTTGGCCCGGTCGAGGACCGGGTCGGGCAAGACCCTGGCCTTCGCCATCACCATCGTCCAGCGCATCGAGCGCGGCTCCGGCCGGCCGGTGGCGCTGGTCCTCGCGCCCACCCGCGAGCTGGCCGTGCAGATCCTGGAGGAGATCCGGCCGCTCGCGGCGACCCGGAACCTGCGGGTCGCGGCGGCCTACGGCGGCACCGGGGTCAAGGCCTCCGGCGACGCCGCCCGGAAGTCGGACATCCTGGTGGCCACGCCCGGACGCCTGGAGGACCTCGCCACCCGCAAGCTGGTGTCCCTGGAGGGCGTGCGGATCCTAGTGCTCGACGAGGCCGACCGCATGCTCGACATGGGCTTCCTGCCCCAGGTCGACGCAATCGTGCGCCGGATCCCCTCCCAGCGGCAGACCCTGTTCCTCTCCGCCACCCTGGACGGCGAGGTCGGTAGGCTGGCCGGCCGGTTCGCCCCCGGAGCCGTCCTGCACGAGGTTGAATCGGCCCGGGTCACCGTCGACGAGGCCGAGCACCGGTTCGTGCCGGTCACGGCGGAGGGCAAGGTGGCCTCGCTGGCCGCCCTCATCCGGAACGAGACCGGCCCGGTGCTGGTGTTCGTGCGGACGAAGCGGGGAGCCGACCGTCTGGTCCAGCGGCTCCGGGCCCACGACGTGCAGGCCGCCGCCATGCACGGCGACCTGGCCCAGTCCCAGCGGGAGCGGGCCCTGGCCCGGTTCCGCTCCGGCGCGGTGCAGGCGCTGGTGGCCACCGACGTGGCCGCCCGGGGCATCCACGTGGACGGCATCGCCAACGTCGTGAACTACGACCCGCCGGAGGACCACACCGCGTACGTGCACCGGGTGGGTCGCACGGCCCGGGCGGGCCTGAGCGGCATCGGCACGACATTGGTGCTCCCCGAGCAGCAGGCCGACGTCAGCCGGATCGCCGCGATGCTGAAGCTGGAGGACGAGTTCCGCCAGGACGGGATGAAGGTCGCGCCGGCGCGCACGGTGTTCACCTCCAAGCGGGGGCGCCGCTCGCTGCTGCACGGGCGCCCCGGGCGGGGTCGCTGATCAGCCGGTTCCCCGAAGGCCGCTGACCCGCCGGGTGAGCCGCCGGGTGACCGGCTGGGTGACCGGCTGGGTGACCGGCCGAGGGCCCTGCAACCTAGTAGGCTGGAACCCTCGAAGCGATTCGAGGGTTCGCGCCGAGTTGCGACTGGTGGGCCTCATCGCCCCGGCTCTCCACGGACCTCGCACTCGGGGCTCGGCCAGAGGGGAGCCATCCATGGCGAAGACCGCGCACGGGATCGAGTACGGCTCGGCGTCCCCGGGAAAGGCCCAGCGGCGGTGCGCCAAGGGCCGTTCTTGCGAACACGCGGGCTGCACCACGGTCCTGTCCGTGTACAACGAGTCGCCGACGTGCTGGGTCCACAGCGCCCCATCGATCCGCCGGCCGGTTCCGCGGTACTGAGCGGACCCGCCGGGCTCCACGAGGAGGCAACCGATGCCAGAGACATACGGCAAGCGACAGCGGCGGAACCTCCGCGAGCAGAAGATCGCCGCTCGCGAGGAGCGTCGCGTGGCCCGGAGCCACCGTCGCGAGCTACGGGCGGCGGGCCTGCTCCCGCCCGAGGAGTACGTCGCCCCTGAGGAACTCGACGCCGCCGTGGACGGTGCCGAGGACGTGTCGTCGGACGGTTCCGGGGACGTGTCGTCGGACGGGGGCCGGCCGGCCGATCACGACTCACCCCGGGACCCGGACACGACCTGAGGCGGGAGGCCCCGCCCGGGCACGTCGTATCGCGTCCGGGACGCTCCCTCAGCGCTCCCTCCCGCGCCATTCCCGGTCCAGGATCGCGTAGATCACCTCGCCCTGCCATTCGCCCTTCACGAACTCGTTCTCCACGAGGTGGGCCTCGCGCCGCATCCCCAGCTTCTCCATGACCCGGGCCGACGCCGTGTTGCGCGGCTCCGCCCGCCCGTACACGCGGTGCAGCCCGAGTTCCTCGAACGCCAGCCGCAGCAGGACCGTGGTCGCCTCGGTCGCGTAGCCGTGGCCGTGGTGGTCGGGATGGAACGCGAACCCGATCTCACCCTGGAGGTGCGGCCGGCTGGTCCACTGGAGCACGATGTCGCCGACGACTTCGGCGGTGTGCTTGCGCGCCACCGCCATGACCAGCTTGTCGCCTTCCTTCTCGATGGCCCGGCTCCCGATCTTGTCCCGGAGCAGCTCGCGCACCTCGACCTCCGTGCGCACCTCGTTGTACAGCCACCGGACCACGTCCGGCCGCGAGTAGATGGCGAACAGCGCCCCGAAGTCCTCGGGAGCGAAGGCACGCAGGAGCAGCCGCTCCGTCTCCAGCGGAACGTCGGAGCCACGGACCTCACGGTCGACTCCCTGGGGTCCGGAGCGGGCCGCGGAGGATTCAACCCAGGGCGGCTTCGATGTCGTCGAGGTGCTCGCCGCGGTGCTCTGAGCGGAACGCGTTCAGCGGGCAGGCCGGGTCGTTCGGGTACACCGCGGCGGGGTCCAGCGCGGCCACGTGCGCGTCGGTCTCCTCGGCCAGGCGCATCGCCAGCTCGGCGACGTCGCGGGGCGGGATGGCGTGGATCAGCGGTCGTGTGGCGTCGTTGATCCAGTCCACGTCCTCGGGTTCCTCCTCGGACGGCGAGAACGGCACTCCGCGCTCCAGCTTCCCGGCCAGTCCCAGGGCCCGCGCGTCCCAGAAGGCGATGTGGCCGAGCACGCCGGCCACCGTCCAGTGCGGGTTGACCGGGGCCTGGAGCTCATCCTCGCCCACGCGCTCCACCAGGGCGCGCATCCGCTCGAGCTCCCGGGCGTTCTCCTCCACGTACGAGCGGTCGATGGCCATAGTCGCTCCTCCAGCTTACTCCGGCCCGTTCCACCCCCACCGGGGAACCGGCAGGCCGGCCGCCACCGTGGACCCGGGCGGGCCATACGAGAGGACCTCGTCGACCGCCCGTTCCATGTACGCGCGGAGGCCGGCGCGGAACTCCGGGTCGTCGGGGAGGCCCGCGTCGTCGGCGGCCTGGACGAAGCACTCCACGAAGCGGCGGCCCAGGTCGTCCATGGGGCCCTCTCCCGCATGGACCTCGAGCATGGCCGAATGCCCGCCGAAACGTTCCGAGAATCGGGGCGGTCCGCACAGGGATTCCGTGAAGTAGGCGGCCAGGCGCTCCACGTGGTCCGGCTTGCTGTGGGAGAAGGGGTGGTTGAGCTCCGGGTCCTCCAGGCAGCGCCGGTGCAGCGCCGCGGCGAGGGCCAGGAAGGCCGGTTCGCCGCCCGCGAACTCGAACATCGAGGGTCGCGTCATGGTCCGGAGTCTCTCGTATCTCCGCCCGCTGCATGACACGTTCGGACCCTGTGGGGCGTAGTAGGGGTGATGGACGTCGAAACCCGCGAGAGGGGAACAGGGCTCCTGCCGGACTTCGACACGTTCTTCCGGGAGACGTTCGTGGTGGTGGCGCGGGCGGCAGCGCTGGTGGCGCGGGATCCGGGAGCCGGGCAGGACCTGGCGCAGGAGGCCTTCTTCCGGCTGTACGAACGGTGGGCGCGCATGGAGAGCGCCGAGCACGCTCGCCGGTTCGCGTTCCGCGTGGCGATCAACCTGGCCCGGTCGCACCTGCGCAAGCGCTTGCGCGTGACACTGGCCGGCCTCGAGCCGAGGGGAGAATGGTCCGAGCCGGTCGTACAGGTCGACGAGTGGCTGTCGATCCGATCCGCGCTGGCGGCCATCAGCCCGCGGCGGCGCGCGGCGGTCGTGCTGGTCGACTACGTCGGGATGGATGCCGGCGAGGCGGGTGGGGTCCTCGGCCTTTCGGCGGGGACCGTGCGGACGCACCTGATGCGGGGGCGAAGGGACTTGAGGAAGCGGCTGGGGCTGGGTGAACCGGAGGTGGCCGAATGAAGCAGGACGAGGAGCTTCGCACGCGGCTCGGTCGTGCGGCCGATGGGCTGCGATTCGACGCCGAGGGCGCGCTGCAGCGATTCCACGCGTCGCGATCCCGGCGTGTGGCCGTGCGCCGGGTGGCCACGGTCGCCGTCGCGCTGACCATCGCATTGCTCGGGCTCCTCGCGGTCTGGGTCGCCCGGCCCGCCGGCCCGCCGGCCCACCGGCCGGCCGCGCCCTCCGAGCCGACGGGGACGATCGCCTACATGCGGGCGAGCGAGGGCGGGAACGTCTCCGCCGTGGTCGCCGCCCCGGTCGCGGGGGGCCCGCCGGTCGCGATCGGCACGGATGCGTTCACCGACTTCCCGGTGTGGTCTCCGGATGGGGCGAGCATCGCCTACGGGGGCGGGACGGATCTCGGCAGCAGCTCCCTGATCGTCGCCGACGCGGACGGGAGCGGCGCCCATCGGGTCGCCGACCGGCCGGTCCTGGGGGTGTCGTGGTCCCCGGACGGGACGCGGATCGCCTACGTCGGCTGGGACGGCAGTGGAGGGACCGGCGCCTACGTGGTGGACGCCGACGGCACCGGCGATGCACTGGTGATGGAAGGCTTCTGGCAGTCGGTGGCGTGGAGCCCCGACGGCGAGCATCTCCTGCTGGCCGGGCGACCCGCCACGAGCGAGGTCACCGCTGGGGCCAGGGACTTCGAGCTCTACACGGTGCGCCCCGACGGGACGGACCTGGTGCCGGTGACGCACGGGGGCGGCTACGAGCAGTTCGCGACCTGGTCGCCCGACGGCGCCCACATCCTGTTCACGTGCAGCGACGAGTACGAGGCGTACGCCCAGGACGTCTACGTGATGGACGCCGACGGCTCGAACGAGCGGCGGCTGACCTCCTGGCCCGGGTTCGACTCATTCCCCGTGTGGTCCCCCGACGGCACCTGGATCGCCTTCGCCAGTGACCGGGACGCGTCAGCTGAGCAGCGCCATGCGATCCAGTCCGACGGCGCGTTCACGGCCATCTCGACCTACGTGATGCGGGCCGACGGGTCCGACGTGCGGCGCGTCTTCGTCGCGGGTGACGGGGAGGCCCTCCTCCCGGGTTCCTGGAGGCCCTGACCGGCCGCGGCCGCCGGCACGGTGATCGGCGGTCCCGTCACATCGGCCGGGTTTCATCCGTCACTACCATGAGAGATCGCGACGGAGACGGTGACCGATGGACGAACACGACTGGCTGGCCGAACGGTTCAAGGAACACCGGACTCACATGCGGAGCGTGGCCTACCGGATCCTCGGCTCGCCGAGCGAGGCCGACGACGCGGTGCAGGAGGCCTGGGTTCGCCTGAGCTGCTCCGGGGCGAGCGGCGTCGAGAACCTGGGCGGATGGCTGACCACCGTGGTCTCGCGAGTGTGCCTGGACATGCTGCGCTCGCGCCGGTCGCGGCGTGAGGAACCGGTGGACCCGGCGCTGGTCGCCGACTCGGCGGTCTCCGATCACGGCGCGGACCCGGAGCAGGAAGCAGTGTTGGGCGACTCGGTCGGCCTGGCCCTGCTGGTGGCGCTGGAGACGCTCGGCCCCGCCGAACGCGTGGCGTTCGTGCTGCACGACCTGTTCGGCGTGCCGTTCGAGGAGATCGCCTCGATCGTCGACCGTTCCCCGGCCGCGGCCCGGCAGCTGGCCAGCCGGGCCCGCCGCCGGGTCCAGGGCGCCCCGGCCGTTTCCGACACCGACCAGGCCCGCCGCCGCGAGGTCGTGGAGGCGTTCCTGGCCGCCTCCCGTGGAGGCGACTTCGATGCGCTCATGGCGTTGCTGGACCCGGACGACGTTCTCCGGCCGGGCCCGGGCCGCGCGAGCCGCCATGGTGGACGGCGCGCCGGCCCTCGTGTGGGTGCAGGCCGGAGAGACCCGGATGGTCTTCGGCTTCACCTTCTCCGGCGGAACGATCGTTCGTATCGACATGATCGCCGACCCCGAACGCCTCCGGCAGCTGGACGTGGCGCCGCTCGACTAGCTCGCGCATGCCACCGCGCTCCGGGGCTACGGGAGGGCGGTGACCTCGTACAGGCGCCAGTCGCCCGGCACCCCTTTGAGCTGGTGCTCGCCGCGATCCGCGAACTCGATCCCCGACCCCACCACCAGGTCCTTGACCGTGCCGGACACCAGCACGCGGCCGTCCCCGGCCAGCGCCATGACCCGGGCGGCGATGTTCACGGCCAGGCCGGCGATCTGGCCGCCGTGGACCTCGATCTCGCCGGTGTGCAGGCCCGCCCGGATCTCGATCCCGAGTGAGCGCACCGACCGGGCGATCTCGTGGGCGCAGCGCACGGCCCGAGCAGGCCCGTCGAACGTGGCCACGAATCCGTCGCCGGTGGTGCCCACCTCCGCGCCCCGGAACCGATCGAGCTGCGAGCGCACCAGGGCGTCGTGCTCGGCCAGCAGGTTCACCCATCCCTGGTCTCCAAGCCTCGCCTCCAGCTGTGTGGACCCCACGATGTCCGTGAAGAGCACCGTGGCCAGGATGCGGTCGTGGGCGGGCGCGGGCCGGGTGCCCGTCAGGAACTCCTCGATCTCGTCCAGCAGGGGCTCGGAGTCGATGAACGGCGGATACCAGTCCGTCCCCGGGAGCTCCACGTATCGGGCGCCGGGGATGTGCTCCGCCAGGTACCGCCCCATCGCCGGCCGGTAGTGGTCGTTCTGCGCCCGGTGAAGCACGAGGGTGGGCGCGCGCACGCTCGGCAGGACCGATCGCACGTCCACCTGGAGGACCCAGCCATAGATCCGGGTGGACGCCAGCGGCGAGGCCGATAGTCGCATGTACCGGCTGGCCCACCGTTGCAGCTGAGGATCGTCCGCCGAGCTCGGTGCGCTCAGCAGCAGCGAGACGGGCGTTCCCCAGTCTGTCTCCCACCGTTCGAGCAGCTTCCCGGCGGCTGTCTTGGGCATCCCAATGGGATAGTCGTCGGCTCGAAGCATCCGGGCGAAGGTGTTGACCAGCACCAGGGCCCTGGTCCGCTCCGGGTACGTGGCCGCGTACAGCATGGCCATGGGCCCGCCCTCGGCGTCCCCGATCAGGGCGGCCTGCGTCGACCCGGCGGCGTCCATCACCACACGGGCGTCGTCCATCCACTGCTCGAGGGTGGGGAGCGCGCCCAGGGGCACCGGGTCGGACACTCCCGCTCCGCGCTTGTCGAAGCAGATGACCCGCGGGAAGCGCCCCAGGCGGTTCAGGAACCGCGCCATCGAGGGGTGCTCCCACATGACCTCGATGTTGCTGGCCCAGTTCCCGATGAACAGCACGTCGAAGGCACCGGCCCCGAAGACCTGGAACGCGACGTATCCCTCTTCGCTTCGGGCGTACCGGGTCTCGGGGGCGCCCGTGATCGCCCCGCCGTCGGTCGCCATACTGCCTAGCGTATGCCCAGAAGCAGGCAGGGTTGCTTCAGGCGGTTCCGCACCACGCCAGCACCGCGACGAGGGTGAGGGCGGCGGGGCCGAGGTGACGGAAGTAGGCTCGAGAGGATTGCGTGTAGGTGGCGCCCAGCACGTCAAACACCATGCACGACCCGGTACCTCAGATGGGTGACGCCGGGGGCCTCGACCACGCCGATCTGTTCGAGCGTGGGCGTGCCGACGCCTTCCAGCAGCCGCTCGCCGCCACCGAGCAGGAGCGGAACCACGTGCAGCTCGAACTCGTCGACAAGGCCGGCGGCCATGGCCTGCTGCACGACGTTGGGCCCTCCTCCGATCAGGACGTTCTCGCTCCCGGCGGCCTGTTTCGCCTGCTCGAGGGCAGACTCGATCCCATCGGTGACGAAGGAGAACGAAGTCCCGCCCTGCATCGGCTGGGGCTCCCGGGGGTGGTGGGTCAGCACGAAGACCGGCGTGTGGTACGGAGGGTCGTCCCCCCACCAACCGTTCCACGGGGGATCTTCCCTCCACGGGCCGGGCCCGCCACCGAACATGTTCCGACCCATCACCACGGCGCCGTAGTCCGTCAAGGCCTCTTCGAACACGGGCGTGCTCGCGTTGATCTCGCCGCCCTCCGAGCCCGTCCGCCGGCGCCAGGCCTCGAGAGCGAACTGCCAGTCGAACAGCCGCATGCCGCCCACGCCGATCGGGTCATCGACGCTCTGGTGTGGCCCGGCGGAGTAGCCGTCCAGTGAGACGGACAGTTGGAACCAGACCTTCCCCATGGCAACCTCCACTCCTTCGGTCTGCGGAAGGTTCGCATACCGCGAGGCGGGTTCACGTTCGACGCTGGTGCCAGCATGCCGTCCTCAGCGCCGAAGACCTCTTCGGCCAGGTAAGGGACGAGAACGTCGACCCGTTCACCAACACCGTCCACGTCACGATCAGCCGACTGCGACGGAAACTCGGAGAACCCCCGGCAATCGAGACGATCCCCAGCGTCGGATACCGGATGAACAGATGAGCAGACCGAACCGGAAATTCGAGCTTGACAAGCCCTTCGATTTGGCATCCAATATATTGCATGTCGCTGCAACACGTTGAGCGGTCGTTGCTGCGGGATCGGGCGTACTGGATGTTGCGGGACGCCATCGTCAGCGGCGAGCTGGCGCCCGGCTCGCTGATCAGGGACGCGGAGCTGGCCGAGCGGGTCGGGCTGTCGCGCACGCCGGTCCGCGAAGCGCTGGCACGGCTGGCCGACGACGGGCTGGTCGAGACCAAGCCGCATTCCTGGACCCGGGTGACGCCCTTGCTGGTGCGGGAGGTACGGGACGCGCTGGTGGTGGTGCGGGCCATGCACGAGCTCGCCCTCCGCATGGCGGTGCCCCTGATGACCGAGCAACACCATGACCTGATGCGGGCGGCCAACAAGCGATTCGCCTCCGCGCTGGAGGAGGGCGACGTCCAGGGCGCGGTGCACGCCGACGACGCGCTGCACGACGTGCCGGTCGCCGTGCTGGGCAACCTGGCGCTGGCCGCCACCATCGAGCGACAGCTCCCGCTGATCCGGCGGCTGGAGCGGCTGCGCTTCGGTTCCCTGCTGGGGCGCCGCTCCATCGGCTGGCACGACCAGTTGATCGACGCGTGCGAGGACCGCGACGTGGAGACCGCAGTGGCGATCACCACGCGGATATGGACCACCCTGATCGAACTGATGGACTCGAAAGGAGGGACCGCTGATGGCACTGCTTGAGGATGGAACGGTGACGACGACGCTCGAGGACTTCCCGCGCTATCCGCTGCTGTTCGGACCGTCGCCGATCCAGCCGCTCGATCGGCTAACGAAGCACCTCGGCGGCGCCACGATCTGGGCGAAGCGCGAGGACTGCAACTCGGGCTACGCCTTCGGCGGGAACAAGCATCGCAAGCTCGAGTACCTCGTGGCTGACGCGCTGGCGACGGGCTGCGACACGCTGGTGTCGATTGGTGGCGTCCAGTCGAACCACACCCGGCAGGTTGCGGCCGCGGCCGCCGTGGCCGGTCTCAAGTGCGTGCTGATCCAGGAGAGCTGGGTGAACTGGCCCGACGTCACGTACGACCGCGTCGGCAACATCTTGCTCAGCCGGCTCATGGGCGCCGATGTGCGGCTGGTGAAGGCAGGCTTCGGGATCGGCTTCAAGGAGAGCTGGGAGCAGGCGCTCGCGGAGATCACGGCGGCCGGTGGCAAGCCCTACGCGATTCCCGCGGGAGCGTCCGACCATCCGCTCGGCGGCCTCGGGTTCGCCTCGTGGGCGCGCGAGGTCGAGGCCCAAGAGGCCGAGCTCGGCGTGTTCTTCGACACGGTCATCGTGTGCTCGGTCACGGGCTCGACCCAGGCGGGCATGATCGCCGGCTTCGCCGACCGGGCGCGCGACCGGCGGGTCATCGGCATCGACGGCTCCGCCAAGCCGGCCGAGACCTGGGCCCAAGTGGCGCGGATCGCGCGGTTCACGGCGAAGGCGATCGGGATCGAGCGCGACCTGCACGACGACGAGATCATCCTTGATGACCGCTACCACGGCGGGACATACGGCATCCCGGACGAGTCGACGCTTTCCGCGATGCGCCTCGCGGCCCGCCTTGAGGCGGTGATCACCGACCCGGTCTACGAGGGTAAGTCGATGGCCGGCCTCATCGACCTGGTCAGCCGCGGCGAGATCGACCGATCCTCGAACGTCCTCTTCGCCCACCTCGGCGGGCAGCCCGCGATCAATGCGTACGCGGCGCTGTTCAGCTGACGGTCTCGCGGGACAAGCGCTCAGTCCGGCATTTCAGCCTCAACAGAATTTCACAGGCCTGGTCAGTGCCCCCGGCAGGACTCGAACCTGCGCACCGCGCTCCGGAGGCGCGTGCTCTATCCTCTGAGCTACGGGGGCCTGCGGTCAGTGTAGCAACCGCCCCTCACCGCGCTTCCCGGAGGTTCTCCAGGTCCCGCCATGATCGAGAAGAAGCTGAAAGCGCTCATCCGCGAGGCGCTGGCCGCCGCCGCGCCCGAGCTCGGCGGCGACCCGCCCGAGGAGATCGAGCTGACCCGGCCGCCCCAGAAGCGGTTCGGCGACTTCTCCACCAACGTCGCGATCCAGTGGGCCTCGAGGCTGAAGCGGAACCCCGGCGAGGTGGCGGCCATGATCGTCCACCACATGCCGAAGGCGGACTTCATCTCTTCCGTGGAGGTGGCCGGCATCGGGTTCATCAACTTCCACGTCGTGCACGTGTGGCTGTACGACGTGCTGCTGGAGGTCATCTCGCGCGGGGAGGCGTACGGCCGGCTGGACCCGATCGGGCAGCGCGCGCAGGTCGAGTTCGTCTCCGCCAACCCCACCGGCCCGTTGCACGTCGGTCACGCCCGGAACTGCGTGCTGGGGGACGCCATCGCCTCCGTGCTGGAGGCCGCCGGGTACGGCGTCGAGCGCGAGTACTACTGGAACGACAGCGGGACGCAGATGGAGCTGCTCGGCCAGTCGGTGGAGGCCCGGTACCTCGAGCGGTTCGGCGTGCCGGCCGAGGTGCCCGATGGCGGCTACCACGGCGAGTACGTGGGGGACGTGGCGGGATCGATCGCCGAGGAGGTGGGGGACCGGTTCGTGCACGAGGACTCGGCGGCGCGCCGCGCCTGGTTCGTCGAGGAGAGCCGCCGGCGGATGATCGAGTGGATCCGCTCGACCCTCGACCGGTTCGGGGTGCAGTTCGACTCGTGGTTCTCCGAGGCCACGCTGGAGGAATCGGGGGCCGTCGACGAGGCGGTCGAGCTGCTGCGGAAGGAGGGCTTCGCGTACGACGCCGACGGCGCGGTGTGGTTCCGCTCCACCGCGTTCGGTGACGACAAGGACCGGGTGCTGATCCGGAGCAACGGGGCGCCGACCTACTTCGCCAAGGACGTCGCGTACGTGCGCGACAAGTTCGGCCGCGGGTTCGACCACCTGGTGTACGTGTGGGGGGCCGATCACCACGGCGACGTGGTGCGGGTGCGGGGCGCCGCCCAGGCGCTCGGGTACGACCCCGAGGCCATGGAGTTCGTCCTGTACCAGTTCGTCTCGCTGTACCGCGGCGGCCAGCCGGTGAAGATGAGCAAGCGGTCGGGGGACCTCATCACCCTGGACGAGCTGCTGGACGAGGTGGGCGCCGACGCCGCGCGGTACACACTGCTGGCCCGCTCCAGCGACTCGCCGATCAACTTCGACATCGAGGAGGTCTCACGGCAGTCGCTGGAGAACCCGGTCTACTACGTGCAGTACGCGCACGCCCGGATCGCCAGCATCGTTCGCCACGCGACCGAGCAGGGGATCGAGGCGGCCCCGATCGAGGGCGTGGACCTGGAACGGCTGGACGCCGAAGCGGAGCTGGACCTCCTCCGCCGGGTCTCGGAGCTGCCGGAAGAGGTGGAGGTCGCGGCGAACCTCCGCGCGCCGTACCGTCTGGCCAAGTACGTGGAGGACCTGGCCGCGTTGTTCCACCGGTTCTACACGGAATGCCGGGTGGTCACCGACGACGCCGGACTGACCCAGGCGCGGCTGTGGCTGTGCCTCGGGGCGAAGCAGGCCATCGCCAACGTCCTCGAGCTGCTGGGGGTCTCCGCGCCCGAGGTGATGAAGCGGGTGGACGAGGGTGTCGACGGCTCCGCCGGCGATGCCTGACCCCTGGCCGCGGAACGCCCGGTTCGGCGAGGGCGGGCTGTCGGTCGGCCGCGTGGCCGCCGCCGATCTCGCTGATCGGTTCGGGACGCCCCTGCTGGTGGTGGACGAGGACGATTTCCGGGCCCGGTGCCGTGCGTTCCGGGAGGCGTTCCCTCGGGTCCTGTTCGCGGTCAAGGCGTTTCCCGCCCACGAGCTCATCCGGATCGCCGTGGCCGAGGGGCTCGGGCTGCTCGTTGCCACCGGCGGAGAGCTCGAGGCCTGCCTGCGGGCCGGCGCGCCTCCGTCTGCAATTGCCATGCACGGCAACAACAAATCGGTGCAGGAGCTGGAGCTGGCGGTTGCAACGGGCATCGACGTGGTGGTGGCCGACAACGCCGAGGAGTTGCAGCGCCTGGACGCGGTGGCCCGGAGCACCGACCGTTCGATCCCGGTCCTGCTCCGGGTCAGCCCCGGGGTGTCGGGCCACACCCACCGCTACGTCGACACCGGCGGGGCCGAGTCCAAGTTCGGGACGCCCGTCGAGGGCGGGCTGGCACTGGGGGCGGCGAAGCTGGCCGCGTCCCTCCCGGGCATCGAGCTCCGCGGGCTGCACGCCCACGTGGGCTCGCAGCTGCTCGACTCGGCGACGTTCCTGGCGGAGGCGGACGTCCTGCTGGACCTGGCGGCGGAGATCCGCGAGCAGGCGGAGACCGACGTGCGGGTCCTGGACCTGGGCGGTGGGTTCGGCGCGACCTACACGGACGAGGCCCCGCCGGCTCCGGGCGACGTGGCCGGCCCGCTGCTGGCGCACGTCCGTGAGGGCGCCGCGGCCCGGGGACTGTCCGAGCCGGAGGTGGTGGTGGAGCCGGGGCGGGCCCTGGTGGCCAACGCGGTGCTCACCCTGTATCGCGTGGGGTCGGTGAAGCGGACGCCGTCGGGCCGCGTGCTGGCCGCGGTGGACGGAGGCATGTCCGACAACGTCCGCCCCGCCCTGTACGGCGCCCGGTACACGTTGGCGCAGGCGGGCCGGGCGAGCGGGGCGGACGCCGTGCCGGTGACGGTGGTGGGCAAGCACTGGGAGTCCGGCGACGTGCTGGCCGAGGACGTGCCGCTGCCGGCCGACCTCTCCCCCGGCGACCTGCTGGCGGCGGCCACCACCGGGGCCTACACGTACGCTATGGCTAGCAACTACAACCGGGTCGGACGCCCCGCCGTGGTGGCGGTGCGCGAGGGGAACGCGCGACTCCTGCTCCGCCGGGAGGATGTCTCGGACCTGGACCGGCTGGAGGTCTCGGCGCCGGAGGAGCCCGACGCCCGGCCCCCGGACGGGGTCGTGGTCCGGCCGGCCCGGCCGGGCGACGCCGCCTCCCACCTGAAGATGTGGACGGCCGTGGTGGCGGAGGGTCGTTGGGTTCGCACGGAGACGGTTCGGTTCACCGTTCGCGGGTACCGCCGCCTGTTCCGGCATCCCGTGACCGGGGAGCACGCCCGGCTGGTGGCGGTAGCCTGGGGCAACGTGGTGGGGAACCTGGTCATCGAACGGCTGGCCCACCCCGTGAACCGCCACGTGGCGACGCTGGGGATGGCCGTGGACGCGGCGTGGCGGGGCCAGGGCATCGGGAGCGCGCTGATGTCTGCCGCCCTTCGCTGGGCCAGGGCGGAGGGCGTCGAGAAGGTGAGCCTGGAGGTCTACCCGAGCAACGTCGCGGCCATCGCCCTGTACCGGAAGTTCGGCTTCGTCGAGGAGGGCCGGCTGCACCGCCAGTCCAGGAAGTCCTACGGCGACGAGGACGAGGTGCTGATGTCACGGTGGCTCACGCCGCCGGGCTGAGCGACGGAGCGGCCTCAGCCGTAGGGGTGCTCCAGCGCCTCCACCACCGACCCGTCGTCGCCGAACACCAGGAACCGCTCCAGCAGCCGCATCAGCCACCGGTCATGGGTCACCACCACCACGGTCCCCTCGTAGTCGAGTAGGGCCTCCTCCAGGGCCTCGGCCGAGTCGATGTCGAGGTTGTCGGTGGGCTCGTCCAGCAGCAGCAGCGTGGACCCCTGGACCTCGATCAGCAGGATCTGGAACCGGGCCTGCTGCCCGCCCGACAGCATGCGGAACGGGAGCCGGGCCACCTCGGTCAGCCCGTACCGGCCCAGGACGCGCATGGCCTGCCCGAAGTCGAGCGCCTCCTTCTGCAGGGCCTCCACCGGCGTCAGCTCGGCCAGCTCCGGCCGCTCGTGGAGCTGGGAGAAGAGCGCCGGCCTGACCCGGGCCCCGAGCATCCACTCGCCGCTGTGGCGGATGTCCTCGCCCGCCAGGAGCTTCATGAAATGGGTCTTGCCGGTCCCGTTGGGGCCCACCACGCCGATCCGCTCCCCGAAGTGGATCTCGGCGTCGAACGGCTGGACCAGGCCGGGGATGGCCAGCGCGCGCGCCCGCACCGCGACTTTGCCGCTTCGTCCGCCGCCCAGGTCCATGCGGACGTCCTGGTCCCGGACCGCCCTGCGCGGAGCGCGATCGCGCTCGAACCGTTCCAGCTTCTTCTCCGTGGCCCGGGCCCGCTTGGCGAACTTCTCGTTCAGGGCGGCCCGCCGCTTGAACTCCCGGATCTGCGCCACGATCCGCTTGTGCTCCTCGTCGTAGCGGCGCCGTTCGTCCTCGATCTTCTCCAGGCGATCCGCCCGCGCGGCGGCGTAGGTGTCGAAGCCGCCGTGGTGGGTCCACGCCGTCCCGCCCTCGATGGTGACGATGGCGTGCGCGGTCTCCGCCAGCAGGGCCCGGTCGTGGCTGACGTAGAGGATGGTCTTGCGCGAGGCGTTCAGGCGGTCCTCCAGCCACCGCTTTCCCGGGATGTCCAGGAAGTTGTCCGGCTCGTCCAGCAGCAGGACCTCGTCGTCCGAGCGCAGGAACGCCTCCAGGGCCAGGCGCTTCTGTTCCCCGCCCGAGAGCGTGGTGACGCGTCGGGACCCCACCCGGTCCAGCCCGGCGCCCAGGGCCGACTGGGTGGACGTGTCCCACAGCACCTCGTACGCGTAGCCGCCGGCGTCGCCCCACGCCGCCAGGGCGTGGGCGTACCGGTCCCGCGCGGACCCCCCGTGCGGCCCGGCCACGATGAGCTCCATGTGGCGGAGCTCCTCGTGGGCCCGGTGGACGGTGGACGGGGCCAGACCGGCCAGGAAGTCGCGCACGGTCACGGCGGGATCGTGGGACGCCACGAACTGCCGCATGTACCCCAGGCGGCCGTCCACCCGGACGGAACCGGTCTCGGGAACCTCCTCGCCCGCGACCAATCGAAGGAGCGTGGTCTTGCCCGCGCCGTTGGCGCCGACCAGCGCGACGTGGCTCCCGGAGGGCACGCGGAAGGAGACCCCCGCGAACAGCGTTCGCCCCGGGAACGCGTGTGCGACGTCGACGACCTCCATGGTGCCCACGGCGAGCCAGGGTACCGCCGCGCGCGCTCCCCGCCGCGGTACCCTCCAGGCCCTATGGGAGCGCCTCGCGTGGTGCGGGTCGGCATGCTGGGCTGCGGGACCGTCGGCTCCGCGGTGGCCCGGCTGCTGGCCGATCACGCCGGCGACGTGGAGGAGCGCGCCGGTGTCCGCTTGGAGGTCGCCCGGGTGGCCGTCCGAGACCCGGGACGCGAGCGGGACGTCCCCGTCGAGGCGTCCCGATTCACCGCCGATCCGCTCGCGGTGGTGGAGGATCCCGAGGTCGAGGTGGTGTGCGAGCTGATGGGCGGCACCGAGCCGGCCCGCCAGCTCATCCTGGCCGCCCTGGACGCCGGCAAGCCCGTGGTCACCGCGAACAAGGAGCTGCTTGCCACGTGGGGACGGGACCTGTTCGACCGCGCGGAGGCCGCCGGGGTGGACCTGGCATTCGAGGCCGCCGTGGGCGGAGGGATCCCGCTGGTCCGCCCCCTCAAGGAGTCCCTGGCCGGCGAGCGGGTCCGCCGGCTGGTGGGGATCGTGAACGGCACCACGAACTACGTGCTGACCCGGATGTCCGAGGACGAGCTGTCCTTCGCCGAGGCCCTGGCGGAGGCACAGGCGCTCGGCTACGCGGAGGCCGACCCGGCGGCGGACGTGGACGGCCACGACGCCGCGGCCAAGTGCGCCATCCTGGCCTCGATCGCGTTCAACACCAGGGTGGTGGCGAGCGACGTCTACCGGGAGGGGATCGGGGCCGTGGCCCAGGAGGACATCCGCAACGCCCGCACGCTCGGGTACGTGATCAAGCCGGTGGCCATCGCCGAGCTGGAGGACGAGGACGTCGCCGTCCGGGTCCACCCGGCCATGATCCCAGCGAATCACCCGCTGGCCGCGGTGCGGGACGCGTTCAACGCCGTGTTCGTGGAGGGTGACCGGGTCGGGGAGCTGATGCTGTACGGGCGCGGGGCCGGCGGCGACCCCACGGCGACGGCGGTGGTCGGGGACCTGGTCCGGGTGGCCCGGAACCTGGCTCTGGGCGGCCGGGCACAGGGGTGCACCTGCTACCTGGACCGGCGGATCCGGCCCATGGACGACATGGAATCCGCCTACTACCTCCTGCTCCAGGTGCAGGACCGCCACGGCGTCCTGGCCCAGATCGCGGGGGTGTTCGGGGACAACGAGGTGTCCATCAAGAGCGTGTGGCAGGAGGGGACCGGACACGACGCCCTGCTGGTCCTGATCACCCACCGGGCCCGCGAGGGGTCCCTCCAGAGCACGGTCCGCCAGCTCCGGGACCTCCCGCCGGTGACCGCGGTTCGCAACGTGCTCCGGGTGGAGGGGACCGAGTGACGCCCGCCCGCGTGTGGCGCGGGGTGATCGAGGAGTACCGGGACCGGCTGCCGGTCTCCCCGGACACGCCCGTCGTCTCGCTCCAGGAGGGGGGCACGCCGCTGGTCCGCTCGGACCGCCTCTCGGCCGAGACCGGGTGCGACGTGTTCCTGAAGTTCGAGGGGGCCAACCCCACCGGATCGTTCAAGGACCGGGGCATGACCCTGGCCATGTCCAAGGCCGTGGAGGAGGGGTCCAAGGCGGTGGTGTGCGCCTCCACCGGGAACACCAGTGCCAGCGCCGCGGCCTACGCGGGAAAGGCCGGCCTGACCTGCGCGGTCCTTGTTCCCGCCGGGAAGGTGGCGGCGGGCAAGCTGGCTCAGACCCTGATCCACGGAGCCAGGGTCCTGGAAGTGGAGGGGAACTTCGACGCCGCGCTGGGCGTGGCCCGGGACCTGGCCGAACGGTTCCCGGTGACCCTGGTGAACTCGGTGAACCCGTTCCGGCTGGAGGGCCAGAAGACCGCCGCCTTCGAGATCTGCGACGCGCTGGGCCGGGCCCCCGACTACCACCTCACGCCGGTGGGCAACGCCGGGAACATCACCAGCCACTGGATGGGCTACCGCGAATACCTAGAGGCCGGCGTGATCGCGGAACCACCTGCGCTGCACGGGTTCCAGGCGGCGGGGGCCGCGCCCATCGTGCTCGGTCACCCGGTCGAGCGGCCCTCCACCATCGCCACCGCCATCCGGATCGGGAACCCCGCCTCGTGGAAACGAGCAGAAGCGGCAGCCCGGGAGTCGGAGGGCGGGATCCATTCCGTGACGGACCGGGAGATCCTGGCCGCGTACCGCCGGCTGGCCGGCGAAGGCCTGTTCGCCGAGCTGGCGTCGGCGGCCTCGGTGGCCGGGCTGCTGCAGTTGTCGGCGGCTGGCCGGCTGGAGCCCGGTTCGACCGTGGTGTGCGTGCTGACCGGCCACGGGCTGAAGGACCCCGAGTGGGCCATGGCCCTGGCCGCCCGGCCCCCGGTGGTGGCTCCCGATGCCGCCGCCGTGGCCGCGGAGCTCGGCCTGTGATGGCCGCCACGGGGCCCGTCGCCGTGCGGCCGTGAAGCTCACCGTCCGCGTCCCCGCCACCGTGGCGAACCTGGGTCCCGGGTTCGATTCCATGGCCCTGGCCCTCGACCTGGTCAACGCCGTGCACCTCGACACGGACACGGATGGGGTTGCGGCGGTGACCATCCAGGGCGAGGGCGCCGGCGAGCTGCCGGGGGACCACTCGAACCTGATCGTCCGGACCATGGCCTTCCTGGCGCACGAGGCGGGCGGCAGGCTTCCCCCGTTCGCGTTGCGATGCTCGAACACGATTCCGCTGGAGCGCGGCCTCGGCTCGTCGGCGGCCGCGGTGGTCGCCGGGTTGTTGCTGGCCGACCGGCTGCTGGGGTCAGCGCTGCCGGACGATCGGCTGCTGGGCCTGGCCGTGGACCTGGAAGGCCACGCCGACAACGTGGCCGCGGCGCTGAGGGGCGGTGCCGTCGTGGCCTATCTCTCGTCGTCCGGGTGGAAGGCCGAGCCGCTGGAGCCTTCGGAACCGTTGGGCCGGCTCCGGCCGGTGCTGCTGATCCCCGAGCACGAGCGGGTCGCGACGCAGGAGGCCCGTCGGGTGCTGACACCCGACGTTCCCCGAGCCGCCGCGTCCTTCAACGTGGCGCGGGCGGCGCTGCTGGTGACCGCGCTGACCCGGCGGCCGGAGCTGCTGCCGGAGGCCCTCCAGGACCGGCTGCATCAGCAGGCCCGGCTGCGGCTGGCCCCGGCCAGCCGGGCCCTGTTCGCGGACCTGGAGGAGGCGGGCGTGCCGGTGTGCGTGGCGGGTTCGGGTCCCACGCTCCTGGCGTTCGAGGGCCCCGGCTGGACGGTTCCGGAGCTGGGGCCGGGGTGGCGGGTGCTCCGGGTCGCTGTGCGCGCCGCCGGCGCGGAGATCGAGGGCGCCTGAACGCTGGGCCTACGCCGGGTCCAGCCAGCGGATCGGCGGGCCGTGAGGCAACGCGGTGGCCAGGACTCGCCGCTCGCCTCCTGGCCACGTGGTGAGGGTCACCTCGCACTCCAGCCCGAGCTCGGCGTCCCATGCGTGCTCGAACCGCAGCCACGCCAACGGTGCCGTCCGGGTGGCCCGTGTACCAGCGTCTTCCAGCAGCTCGCGGATTCTCGCCCGCCGCTCCGCGGACAGGTAGACTTCGATGATCGAGTGGAACACCACGGTCACGTTCCCCGGGCGGGTGTCGGCCAGCCGCCGGGCCAGCCACTCGGTGGCCTCGGTCCGCTCCACCACCGCGGGTACCGCGGCGGCCACACGCAGGGCCCCCTCCAGCGCCGGAGCCGTTCCACCTGGTCCGCCCACACGCTGGACCGCAGGACCAGCCGGGCCTCCCCGGACGCGGGATCGAGCGGCGCCAGGTCGCACCCCCGCCGTTCCCGGACCGTGACCCGGACGTCGAACGGCGGGTGGCCGTCCAGAAACGTGTCGGCGAATCGGACGGGTGCGCCGGGGTCGCCCCACGCGGAGCCGACGGTCTCGTAGCGGTACCGGTCCCACCGCAGGTTGAGCCCTGCGCTGGCTCCGATCTCGGCCAGGGCGAGGGGGAGCCCGGTCTCCCGGGCCACCACCAGGAACCCGCCCAGCAACGCGGCGCTGCGGCCAACCTCGTTGGTCTGGCACGGCAGGTCCAGCAGCGCCCGGATCTCGTCGCGGTGCTCGGCCAGGGCTCGCCGGAAGGCCGGCCACGCGTCGCCCGTGGCATCGCCGCCCGCGGACGGATAGTGCCCGGCCAGGTCCGGGGCGTTCCCGGTCAGCACGAGACGATGCATCGCGGCCATGAACCGGAGCGGGGTGTCGACGACCTTCCCGCGGAGGACCTCCCACGACGGCCCGCCGGCCTCGAGGTCCCCGGCGGTGGCGTCCAGCAGCCGGACGTACAGGGGCGACCCCATCACCTCGCAGGCCGCAGCCTGCTCGCGCATCCGCCGGGCCAGCCCGTGCGGGTCGGTCGTCCCGGTGGCGTCGGTGGTGGACCCGGTCACCGGGTCAGCGTTCCGGCTCCGGGGTGGGCAGCGCGATGCGGGCCGTCAGCCCACCCCCCGGCGACTCCTCCAGCCAGATCCTCCCGGACTGCGCCTCGACCAGCGCCCTGGCGATGGGCAAGCCCAGGCCGGCGCCGCCCCCGCCGTCCCGGGCCCGGGCCGGATCCGCCCGGAAGAACCGTTCGAATGCTGAGGCGGTGTGGCCGGTGGGAAGCCCGCGGCCGTGGTCCTGCACCGTGATGACCGCCTCCGGACCCCGCTCATCCCATCGAAGGGTTGCCCGCCCGCCGCCGTGGACCGCCACGTTCTCGAGCACGGCGTCGAGCGCGGCCTCCGTGGCCACCCGGTCGGCCAGGGCCCGAACGCCGTTGCCGGGCACGCCGTTGCCGGGCACCAGCTCCAGGTCCAGCCCGTGCGCGCCACGGCCCCGGCGGGCGGCCTCACGGCACACGTCGGCGAGGTCGATGGGTTCCGGCGCCAGCCGGAGCGTCCGGCTGTCCGCCCGGGCCAGCAGCAGCAGCCGCTCGGTGAGGGCGGTCAGGTAGTCGATCTCCGACAGGACCTCGTCGCCGAGCTCCGGGTCCCGCTCCGCGAGCTCCTCCACGCCGGATCGGACGAACGTGAGCGGCGTGCGGAGCTCGTGGGAGGCATCGGCGGCGAAGTTGGCCTGGGCCTCGTAGGCCCGGCGGACGGGCCTGGCCGCCCGCCCGGCCAGCCACCAGCCGGCGGCCATGCTCACGGCCACGGCGGCCGCCCCGCCGAACAGCAGCAGCAGGCGAACCCGGTGGATCAGGGAGCGCTCGGGAGCGAGCGACCGCCCGGCCACCACGGTGGCGATGAGGCCGCCTCCGGGCGCGCGGGCCTGGAGCGTGACGATCCGGACCGGCTCGCCCCGCGCCGTCACGTCTGTCACGGACTGCGGATGCGGCCGGAGCCACGACAGGTTCGGCTCGTCCGTGTCGAGGGGCAGGCCCGACGGCAGGAACACCTCCGCGCGGATGGCGGAGCGGGACGGCACGTCGGAGTCGGGCGGGTTCTTCGGCGACCCCGCCTCCACGATCCGGGCGACCTCCTCCCGGGCGGCGGCCAGGACGCTGGAGGTCGCGCTCCGGTCCAGGCTCCTGGCCAGCAGGGCCTGCCCGATGCCTCCCAGCACCAGGAGTATCACCGCGATCACCGCGGCGTGGGAAGCGGCCATGCGCACGCGGAGGGAACGGAACACCGGCCGCCGTTCCCCGCGCACCCGGCCCACCCCCCGCGCGGGCATCAGCGTCCGATGGCGTATCCGACGCCCCGGATGGTCTCGATGACGTCCGGGGCCCCCACCGATTCCAGCTTCCGGCGGAGGTAGTGCACGTACAGGTCGACCACCTTGGTCCGGGCGTCGAACGAGAAGTCCCACACGTATTCCTTCAGCTCGCTGCGGGTCAGCACGCGCCCGGCGTGGCGCATCAGGCACTCCAGCAGGTCGAACTCCTTCGCCGTCAGCTCGACGGCGTTCCCGTTCACGCTGACCCGGCGGGCCGGCGGGTCGAGGACGAGGTTGCCGTAGGTGAGCTTGCGGTCCCGGCCCAGTCGACGGGTCAGCGCCTCGATCCGGGCCAGCAGCTCCGCGAACGCGAACGGCTTGACCAGGTAGTCGTCCGCCCCCGAACGGAGCCCCCTGACCCGGTCGGACACCGCGTCTCGGGCGGTCAGCATCAGCACGGGGACGTGGTTCCCTGCTTCCCGGAGCGCGCTGGTCACGGCGATGCCATCCATCCCCGGGAGCATGACGTCCACCACCACCAGGTCGAACCGGCCGGACGTGGCCAGCTCCAGGCCGTCGGGGCCGGTGAAGCAGGGCGTGGCCTCGTAGCCCTCGCGGGACAGCCGGCGGGCCAGCAGCGTGGCCAGCCGGTGGTCGTCTTCCACCAAGAGGATCTGCACGAGCCCATGGTCTCGCATCCGGGTCGATTTCCCATCCATTTCTTACCGGTCTCAAACCAATCTCCAGCCCGGCCCCAACCCGTTCGGGCCACACTCGGGTGGCCTCATGGGAACTCACCGCATGGACCTCTCGTCGACCTCGTCGAGCGTCGCCGCCAGCTGGAAGGCGCAACCGGTCTCGATCCGGGTGCTGCGCGCCTTCCTGGGCGTGACCTTCCTGTACGCCGGCCTCCAGAAGCTGGCCGACCCCAACTTCCTTCACGCGGGGACCCACGACTACATCGGCACCCAGCTCCAGGCCTTCGCCGAGGGAAGCCCGATCGGTGGGCTGCTCCGGGTCCTGGCCCACGCCGCGGTCCTCACCGGGGTCACGGTCGCCCTGGCGGAGATCGTGGTGGGGGTGGGGACGCTGCTGGGGGTGGCGCCCTTCGCTATGGCGGCCATCGGCTTCTCCATCAACCTGCTGCTGTTCCTGTCGGCGACGTGGCGCGTCCATCCGTACTTCCTGGGATCCGACTCCATCTACGCCGTGGCCTGGGCCGTGTACCTGGTGGCCATGTGGGAGCAGCAGATCCGGAGCAGGCGCGCGGTTCGCAACCGCCGGCTGGTCGGTCGGATGCAGCCCGAGGACATCACCCGGCGCGAGGTCATCCGGGGCGCGCTGGTCGGCGCCGTGACCCTCGTGTTCGCCGGCCTGGCCCGGGCCGCTGCGGGCAAGCCGGCGGCAGCCTCCGAGGCCGTCGGCCTCACCGGCCCGAGCGGGCCCACCGCGCCCACGGGCCCGTCCGGCCCGACCCCGCCGAGCGCGGGCCACGCTGGGCACCACGGCGCCGGGAACGTGGTCACGGGGCTCAGCCGGGTCCCGGTGGGGGAGGCCATCGGCTTCACCGCGCCGGGGGGCGACCCCGCCGTCCTGGTGCGGCTGGGACAGCAGAAGGTGGTGGCGTTCAGCCGCGTGTGCACGCACGCCGGCTGCCTGGTCGGCTACGACGCCCAGTCCCGCATCCTGTACTGCCCGCGCCCACGGCGCTCTCGCGCATTGCGGTCGCCATCCGCGACGGCAAGGTGGTGCTGGGCTAATCTCCGGGCCCTTTTCAGGGGCTAGACATCGACCGCCGGTCGCGCGGCGTGGTGGTCACGGCGATGGGGGCCCCGTGCTCGCCGCCAACAGCAGCTGGATGGCCTGGGATGCGACGGCCTGGACCCTGACCGCGTCCGGATCCAGCGCGGAGTGCAGGGCGAGCCCGTCACCGGTGGCCATGATCAGCATGGCCATGGGCTCGGGGTCGATCCAGGCCGGCAGGAAACCGGTCTCCTGGAGGGTGCGGATCTCGCCGGCCAGGAACTCCCGGAGCTCCCCGAACAGCTCGTCGATGCCCTCGCGGAGCCGGTCCGACCGCGGAGCGTGGACCAGGGCCTCGAGGTAGACGGGAAGGAGGTCTCGGGCCGGGACGAAGGCCTCCTGGAGCGCCTGGACGGCGCGGATCATCCGGGAAGCCGGGTCGGCCTCCGAGGCTCGAAGGGCCTGCAGCGCGGGCTCCACCCACCCCCGAGCGGCCTCCAGCAATGCCTGGGACACCAGTTCGTCCTTGGACCCGAAGTGGTAGGTGATGCCCGCCAGGTTCACGCCGCTGGCGGTCGCGATGGCCCGCGAGGACGTGCCCTGGCGCCCCCGGTCCGCCAGCACCCGCAATGTCCCCTCCATCAGCCTGGAGCGAGTCTCCTCCGATCGCGTCTCGGCCGGCCTCGGCCCCGCTGCTTCCGGAGGCTCGTCGTGCGAGTTGCCTCGATCACTCATACGTTCGTATGATATTCGTAAGTGGATGACACTGGAAAGGACCCATCCCGGGACCGACGCGGCCCCTCGGCGAACCCGGCCTACTGGATCGTCGCGGGATCGCTGGTGGTGGTCGGGTTCCTCACCGGCTTCAGCATCGGCATCCCCCTTCTGGCCCTGGGTCTTGCCCTCATTGCGCTGGCTCCCGTCCGGGACAGACCGGCCACGTTCTGGCCCCCACTCGCCGCGGTGGTGTTCTTCTTCCTCGGGTACGTGCTGGCAGCGCCCCTCGAATGCACGACCAGCGTGGTGTCGAGCGCAGCCCCCGGAAGCCACGGGCCGATCGCCCGCGGGCACACGGTTTGCACGAACGTCCTGGGACTCGACTATTCGGGAGGAGAGCACTACAGCCCAAGCCTGCTCCCGGCGCTCGTGGCCGGCGTCGCCGCCGCGGCGATCGCATGGGCGCTCTTCCGCTGGCTCGGGCGGCGGACGGCCGCTCGCCGCCAACCTGCGGGGGGCGGTGCGCGCGGGGGCAATGGGCCCTCGCCGCGCGCCGCCTGGTGGGTCGTGGCCGGAGGATTCCTCGGCCTCAGCGTGATCGGCTGGCTCGAGGGGATCTTGTCCTTCCTGGTCGCACTGGCGATGGTCACCAGGCTGGGCGCGAGGCGCACGCCCGGGTGGCCACTGGTGCTCCTCGGTGCTGGCATTGGCTCGGTGTGGTGGACGCTCCTGTTGTGGATCGACCCAGCCTGTCAGCGTGCATCGGCGTTCGGCCGCGCGGGGCATCAGGTGGTGGAGCAGTGCTTCGAGCGCGCGCCTGCCGTCTGGTGGCCGGCCGCGGTCTCCGTCGGGCTGATCGTCGCCGGGGCCGTCCTGTACCTGAGGCAGCGGAAGCAAGCGAGTTCGCCGGTCAGCTGATGGCCTACCTCGTGCAGGCGCCCGTGGAGACGGGGGTGGTCCGGCCGAGGGCCCGGCGGACGTCGGGGAGCACCTCGGTCGAGGTGATGGCGTAGCCGATGCTGGGGTCGGTGGTGGAAGCCGCGAAGACCAGCCCGGCCACCTCGCCGTTCGCCAGCACGAAGGGGCCGCCCGAGTTGCCCGGCAGCACTTTCGCCTGCAGTTCGTAGATGTCGCGGGTCACGGTCCCGTGCCCGTAGATGTCGCGGCCCTCGGCGTGGATGATCCGCCGGCTGGCCGCGCCGACGCCGCTCAGGCCGCCGCCCTCCGGGTAGCCCAGCACGGCCCCCACCGCCTTCCGCCGGAACTCGTGGCCCGCCAGGTGCAGGGCAGGCCCGGGCGTGCTGGCGATGCGCAGCACGGCCACGTCGATCCGAGGGTCGAACAGCACCGCCACGCCCCGCTGCGACGCTCCGTCGAAGGTCTGGACCGAGATGGAGCGCTCGCCCGCCACCACGTGGGCGTTGGTGATCACGTACTGCGAGGCCACGACGAACCCGCTGCCTTCCTGGATCCGCCCGCAGGCCTGGCCCTCGATCCGGAGGGTGGAGTCCTTCCCGTCCTCGAACGCGTGCCGGGCCTGTCCCTTCGTCGGGCCCTCCACCGCCCCGCCGGGAGCGGGGGGGAGGCCGGCGAAGACCTCCGGGAAGCCGAACTCGTTCAGGAACTTGCGGACCTGGCCGAGCAGGGAGGGCGGCGGGGGCAGGGTGTCGGCCAGGCCCCGGACCACCGCGGAGCTCCGGATCTCCCGGGCCAGGGTGGGGAAGGGGCCGTTGGCCAGGTTCAGCCCCACGAACCAGATGGCCAGCAGCATCGCGACCACCGAGACCATGGAGCCGCCCGCCGCGTCCAGCGGCGCCAGGCGCGATGCTCGGGTGGCCGCCCACACCCGAGCCCCCAGCATCCACCCCAGCGCGTCTCCCAGCGCCGCGATGGCCAGGAAGCTGACCAGGGCCACGATGGACTGGGAGCTGGGGGTCGACGCCAGCCCGGCCAGCTTGGGGGCCACCGACGCTCCGACCACCAGCCCGACCAGCAGCCCGCCGAAGGTGAAGATCTGGAACAGGGCGCCCCGCCGGAACCCGCTGATCGCCGCGAACACGATGAGGGCGATCAGGAACAGATCGAGGAGGTCCACGGCAGGTGTATCGTCCCACGCGGCCGTGGGGACCAAACGATCCCGCTCGCGCAAGACCGACCCATCGGTTCCGCCCGGTCCGAGCGCGGAGGCAGGCGGCCTTCGCCGGCTTCTCGGATATTTCCTGTGGCTGGGGACGTTCGGGTTCGGCGGGCCCATCGCCACGGTGGGCTACATGCAGCGGGACCTGGTGGAGCACCGGAAATGGGTCACCGAGCCGGAGTTCCTGAACGGCGTGGCGCTCGGGCAGACCATGCCGGGCCCGCTGGCCGCGCAGGTCGTGATGTGGGTCGGGTACCTGCGGGCGGGGGCCGTGGGAGCGCTGGCCACGGCCGGGGCGTTCATCGTCCCGTCGTTCGCGGCGGTGCTCGCGGTAGCAGTGTTCTACGTCCGCTCCCAGGGCCTGGACTGGGTCCAGTCGATCTTCTACGGCGTGGCTCCCGGGGTGATGGCCATCATCGCCATCGCGGCGGTGAAGCTGGCCCGTCTGACCAACCGGACCGACCTCCGGCTGTGGGCCATCTCCGCGGTGACCCTCACGGTGACCGCGGTGACCGGCGCCGAGATCGCGCTGCTGTTCGTGGGGGCCGGACTGGTCATGCTGCTGTGGGACGCCCCGCCCCGGTTCCTCCGCCGACCCCGGGGCGGCGCGAACGCGCTGCTCATGGCCGGTACGCCTGGCCCGGGCGTCCTGCTGGGCGCGGCCGGTGGCGGCACGCTCGTGGCCCTCGCCCTGTTCTTCCTGAAGGCTGGGGCATTCATCTTCGGCAGCGGGCTGGCCATCGTGCCCTTCCTGCGGGAAGGGGTGGTCCAGCAGCACCACTGGCTCACCGAGCGGCAGTTCCTGGACGCCGTCGCCATCGGCCTGATCACACCCGGACCCGTCGTGATCACCGCCACGTTCATCGGCTACCTGGTGGGAGGGCTGGCCGGGGCGGGGGTCGCCACCGTGGCCATCTTCCTCCCCATCTACCTGGGCGTGGTGGTTCCGGGCCGGTGGTTCGTGCGGCATCGCGAGGACGCGCGGCTGCAGGCGTTCGTGAAGGGTGCGACGGCCGCCGCCGCCGGCGCGATCGCCGGCGCGACCATCGTGCTGACCCGAAAGGCCATCGTCGACCTTCGCACCGGCGCGATCGCGGTGGGCAGCCTGGTCCTCCTGCTGGCCCTGCGGCGCTTCCGGTTCAAGGAGCCGCTGGTGGTGGTGCTCTCGGGCCTGGCCGGGCTCCTGCTGGCCCCGTGAGCGGCTTTCGGGGGGACCTGTACCGCGGCAGCCTGGACGTGATGGCGCGGGGCCAGGCCCGGAGCGGCGCCTTCGTGGCCTCGCCCACCTTCCCCACCTATCGCTTTTGCTGGATCCAGGACGGGGCGTTCGTCGCCCTGGCCATGGACGAGGCGGGTGAGCACGACAGCGCCGCGGCCTTCCACCGGTGGGTGGCCGGCGTGGTCGCTCGCCGCCGGTCCACCGTGGAGCGGCTCGAGCAGGGCCCGCCGGACGTGCTGACCGAAGCGGACGTCCTGCACACGCGCTACACGCTCGACGGCGACGACGGAACGGAGCCCTGGTCGAACTTCCAGCTCCACGGATACGGCGAGTGGCTGTCCGCGCTGGCTCGCCATCTCGGCGGCGCGCGGACGCCCCCCGGGGAGTTCCTCTCGGCCGTCAACCTGGTCGTGCGCTACCTTGCCCTCCTGTGGGACCGGCCGTGCTACGACTGCTGGGAGGAATTTCCGGACCGCATCCATCCCGCGACGCTGGCCAACGTCGCCGGCGGGCTTCGACGGGCGGCCACGCTCCTGGATGACCCCGATCCCGCCGCGCTGGCCGGGCGGATCGAGGAGCGCATCATGGCCCGCAGCACCACGGCCGACGGCGCGATGGCCAAGTTCGAGGAACCCCACGACGACGCGGTGGACGGCTCAGCCCTGCTGGCCATCGGGCCGCTGGGGACGTTCTCCCCCGGTCTCCCCCTGGTCGCCGCGACGGTCCGGCGCATCGAGGCGGATCTGGTGGCCGACGGGGGAGGGGTCCACCGCTACCTGGAGGACGAGTTCTACGGGGGAGGGCTGTGGCTGCCCCTCTCCAGCGCGCTGGCCTGGATGCAAGCGACCCTCGGCAACACCGATCGGGCCCGCGAGGTCGTCGAGTGGATGGAGGGAACCGCCGACGACCGGGGAAACTTCCCCGAGCAGGTGCCTCGCAGGCTGCGGAAGCCGGATCGGTTCCGGCCGTGGGTCGAGCGGTGGGGGCCCGTGGCGAACCCGCTGCTGTGGTCCCACGCCATGTACGTCCTGGCCCGGCGGGCCCTCGCGTAGCGCTCGGCGTCAACGGCCGGTTGCTCGCGGCGGACCCCTCGCCTAAGGTCAGGCCGACGGCGTCCCGCTGAAGGAGGCTCACGTGACCTACGAGTTCGACCTCCTGGTGATCGGTTGCGGGCCCGCGGGACAGAAGGCCGCCATCCAGGCGGCGAAGCTCGGCCGCCGCGCGGCCATCGTGGAGCGGCGCCAGGTCGGCGGCGTCTGCGTGATGACCGGGACCATCCCGTCCAAGACGCTGCGCGAGTCGGTCCTGTACCTGACCGGCCTCAGCCAGCGCGGCATCTACGGCCAGAGCTACCGAGTGAAGGAGGACATCACCATCGAGGACCTCCGCACCCGGGCGTCGGACGTCATCCGCCGCGAGATCGACGTGATCCGCGACCAGCTGGTCCGCAACCACGTGACGTTGCTGGAGGGGACCGGCCGGTTCGTCGACGCGAACACGATCCGCGTCGAGCGCAACGACGGCGGCGAGCGGAAGGTCACCGCCGAGCACATCGTGATCGCCGCCGGAACCAGGCCGTCCCGGCCGGCGTCGGTCCAGTTCGACGACCGGACCATCTTCGACTCGGACGGGCTGGTGAACGTGCACCGCATCCCGGGCGCGCTGGTGGTGGTGGGCGGCGGCGTGATCGGCGTGGAGTACGCCTCCATGTTCGCCGCTCTGGGGACCAAGGTGACCGTGGTCGACATGCGCCGTCGCATCCTGGAGTTCTGCGACGACGAGATCATCGAGGGGCTCCAGCACCAGCTCCGGGACCTCGGAGTCAGCTTCCGCCTGGGCGAGGAGGTCACCGCCGTGGAGTCGCTGGACGAGGGCGCCCTGGTGGTCCTGGCCAGCGGGAAGCGGATCGCCACGGAGGCCGTGCTGTACTCGGCCGGCCGGGAGGGGGCCACCCAGGCCCTCGACCTGGAGAAGGCCGGTCTGGAAGCCGATGACCGCGGCCGCATCAAGGTGGGCCCGCGCTTCCGGACCGATGTTCCCAACATCTACGCGGTCGGCGACGTGATCGGGTTCCCCAGCCTGGCCGCCACGGCCATGGAGCAGGGGCGCATCGCGGCCCTCGACGCCCTGGGCCAGGAGGTCCGCGACATGCAGGAGCTGCTCCCCATCGGGATCTACACGATCCCCGAGATCAGCTTCGTGGGGAAGACGGAGGCCGAGCTGACCGAGGCGGCCATCCCCTACGAGGTGGGCATCTCCCGCTACCGCGAGCTGGCTCGGGGCCAGATCCTGGGCGACTCCTACGGCATGCTGAAGATCCTGGTGTCACCGCACGACCGGACGCTGCTGGGCGTCCACGTCCTGGGCACCGGCGCCACGGAGCTGGTGCACATCGGCCAGGCCGTCATGGGCAACGGAGGGACCCTGGACTACCTGACCGGCGCGGTGTTCAACTACCCGACGCTGGCGGAGTCCTACAAGGTGGCGGCGCTGGACGCGCACAACAAGCTGCACGCCGTGAGCCGCCTGGCGGGGTGAGGGGGCAACCGTGGAAACGGAGCCCGGGATTCGGTTCCTGAGGGTGTGCGGCGTCGCGTCACTGGTGTTCTCGTTCCTCTTCCTCGGAGGCGGTCCGGCGGCTGCCGTTTCGATCAACCCCTGGTCTCCGGCCGCTTCCATGAGCACCCCGAGGGGATTCTTCACGGCAACCCTCCTCGGAAACGGCGAGGTCCTGGTGGCCGGTGGCGAGGACGCCAGTTCCACGGAGACGGCTTCGGCGGAGTTGTACGACCCGACCACGAACACGTGGTCGCCCGCGGCGAGCCTGGCCCAGTCCCGCGCGTACCAGACCGCCACCCTCCTCGGAAACGGCAAGGTCCTGGTGGCCGGAGGCCTCAACAATCGCGTCTCGCTCACCTCCGCCGAGCTGTACGACCCGGCCACGAACACGTGGTCGTCCGCGGGCTCGATGACCACGGGCCGCTTCGACCACACCGCCACGCTCCTGCCCAGCGGCAACGTCCTGGTGGCCGGCGGCCGCAATTTCTCCATCGGCCGGCTGTCCTCCGCCGAGCTCTACGACCCGGCCACCAACTCGTGGTCCAAGGCGGCGACCATGCCGTTCGGACGGTATGCACACACGGCCACCCTGCTCGGGACGGGGAAGGTTCTGGTGGCTGGAGGAGTCGGGGCCAACAACTCCCGCCAGCTTGCCGAGCTGTACGACCCGGCCACGAACAGCTGGTCGCTGGGGGCCGCGATGTCCTCTCCCCGCATTTCCCCGACGGCCACCCTGCTCGGCAGCGGGAAGGTCCTCGTGGCCGGGGGTGAGGACTTCGCGACACCAAACGTGTTCCTCGCCTCCGCCGAGCTGTACGACCCGACCACGGACACGTGGTCCCCTGCGGCGACCATGGCCCACCCCCACGCCGAGCACACCGCGACGCTCCTGGGGGACGGCACGGTGCTGGTTGCGGGGGGAGCCGGAGGCGGAGCGACCGCCGAGCTGTACAACCCGGCCGCAGACATGTGGTTGTCTGCCGGCAGTATGGCTGCGGGTCGCCGTGACCACACCGCGACGCTCCTCGCGAACGGCAAGGTGCTGGTGGCCGGGGGAGTGAGCGGCGGCTGCTGCAGCCTCGCGTCCGCCGAGCTGTACGACCCCTACTCGGTCGTCGAGGACAGCGACCCCCGGGTCCAGTTCGACGGCTGGGTCGGCTTCACCGACCCGGCCGCGGACGGTGGAGCGTACCGAGCGAGCAAGCTGTCCAAGGACACCGTGAAGTTCGTGTTCTCCGGGACCGCTGTCACGTGGTTGTCCCGGTCCGGCCCCGATCGCGGGATGGCCGCGGTCACCATCGACGGCTCCAGCGCCGGCACGTTCGACCTGTACGCGCCTTCGGCCGGCGCGTACTCCCAGGCCTTCTCCGGCCTGACGAACGCGGCCCACGCCATCGTGGTGAAGGTCCTGGGCACGAAGAACGCGTCCTCCACGAACACGTGGGTGCCCGTCGACGGGTTCACCGTGGGCTCCACGACCACCCAGGAGTCCTCTCCGGCGGTGAAGCTGGGGACGTGGTCGGGTCAGATCGACGCCAACGCCAGCGGCGGCACCTACCGGGTCAGCTCGACCCCCGGCGCCTCATCGACGCTGACCTTCACGGGAACGTCGATCGACTGGGTCACTGCCACCGGAAAGAGCTACGGGCAGGCCGAGGTCACCATCGACGGAGTGTCCCAGGGCACGGTCGACCTCTACGCGTCGACCGCACAGTGGCAGGTCCCGGAGTCCTACAACGGGCTGTCGCCCGGCCCGCACACCATCGTGGTCAAGGTCCTTGGGACGAAGAACCCCAGCTCGAAGGGGACCGCAGTCGTCGTGGACGCCTTCATCGTTCACCCCTGAGGGCCCGATGAATGGCCGGAAGGAGGGGGGAGCCATGATCGATGCCGCCGTGCGTGCCCTGAGGGTAGGTGTCGTCGTGACGCTGGTGGGATCGTTCCTCCTCGTCACCGGTGTACCGGCGTCGGCGGGGGTGGGCGAGTGGAACTCGGCCGGGACGATGGCCGCGCCCAGGAGCAGCCACACCGCCACACTGCTGCCGAACGGCAAGGTCCTGGTGGCCGGGGGGAACGGAACCTCCGCCGAGCTGTACGACCCCGCCACGAACAGCTGGTCACAGGCGGCCAGCATGTCCCAGGAGCACGACGATGCGGCGGCTGCCCTCCTGCCGAACGGCAAGGTCCTGATTGCCGGGGGATGGTTCCTCCCCTATCCCGTCACCTACCTGGCGTCCGCCGAGCTGTACGACCCGACCACGAACACGTGGTCGCCGACGGGAAGCATGGCCCTGGCCCGTCGGGGGGAGACGGCCACCCTTCTCGGGAACGGGAAGGTCCTGGTCGTCGGAGGGTCGAACGCCACGGAGAACCGGATCCGCTCAGCCGAGCTCTACGACCCGGCAACCGGCACGTGGTCCTCGGCAGGCAAGACCGCTACCGGACGGATCGGCCACACGGCCACCCTGCTCGGGAACGGGGAGGTTCTGGTTGCCGGTGGGTACGGTGGCGTCTCCTCCGCGGAGCTGTACGACCCGACCACGAACACGTGGTCCTCGGCCGGAAGCATGTCCCAGAACCGTGCGGGCCACACCGCCACCCTCCTGCCGAGCGGCAACGTCCTGGTGGCCGGAGGGACGTACAACGGCCTCATCGCCTCTGCACAGCTGTACGACCCCACATCGAACTCGTGGTCCCCGGCCGCGAGCATGGCCCGGCCCCGTGCATTTCACAGCGCCACGCTCCTCGGGAACGGTCAGGTCCTGGTGGCCGGCGGACCTTGGGTCTTCGCCGAGGTGTACGACCCCGGCTCCAACTCGTGGTCCTCGGCCGGGATGATGGCTGACGGCCCGTCGTACCAGACCGCCACGCTCCTGGGGACCGGCCAGGTTCTGTTGGCCGGGGGGTTCGACTACGACATCGAGACGACCCTGGCCTCCGCCGAGCGATACGACCCGGCGGCCCCGCCAACCACCGAGGAGCGCGACCCCGCCGTCCAGTTCGATGGATGGGTCGGGTTCGTCGATCCCTCTTCGATTGGCGGCATGTACCGGGCCAGCAAGAAGGCCAAGGACACCGCTCGGTTCACTTTCACGGGGACGCTCGTCCAGTGGTGGTACAAGACGGGTCCCGATGAGGGGATGGCCGAGGTGTTGATCGACGGCGTCTCGCAGGGGACATTCGACCTGTACCACTCGTCGCCCGGCGGGGACTACGCCAACTTCGCGGGCCTCGCCGATACATCTCACGCCATCGTGGTCAAGGCCCTCGGCACGAAGAACGCGGCCTCCACTGGCACGTGGGTGACAGTGGACGCATTCTGGCCCAAGTTCTGGAAGACGGAGGAGTTCTCCCCTGCCGTCAAGCTCGGAAACTGGGCCGGCCAAGTCGACATCAATGCCAGCGGCGGCGCCTACCGGATCAGCAGCACCGCGGGCTCCCTGGCCACCTTCCCCTTCACCGGCACTTCCGTCGACTGGGTCACCGCGACCGGACCGAAGTACGGCCAGGCCGAGGTCACCATCGACGGTGCCTCCATGGAAACGGTGGATCTCTACTCGCCCACGACCCAGTGGCGGGTCCACGAGTCGTACTCCGGGCTGTCTCCGGGCCCGCACACCATCGTGGTCAAGGTCCTCGGCACGAAGAACCCCAGCTCCAAGGGAACCGGTGTCGTGGTGGACGCGTTCACCAACCTCTGAGGCCGCCCGTAGTCTGAGCGAGACTAGTAGGTGCGGGCGGGTTCGAAGCCGCCGTCTTCGCCTTCCTCGGCCCGGATCACGTGCATGACGGCGTTGATCAGGGCCAGGTGGGTGAAGGCCTGCGGGAAGTTCCCGAGGTGCCGCCCGGTCCGGGGGTCGATCTCCTCCGCGTACAGCCCCAGCGGGCTGGCGTAGGACAACAGGCGCTCGCACAGCTCCCGGGCCATCACGAACTCGCCGATCTCGATCAGCGCGGACACCATCCAGAACGAGCAGATGGTGAAGGTGCCCTCCCGGCCGCTCAGGCCGTCGTCGGTCTCCTCGGTCCGGTACCGCAGGACCAGCCCGTCCTCGGTCAGCTCCTCGGCGATGGCCAGCACGGTGCGGCGGACCCGGGGGTCGTCCGGAGGCAGGAACCGCAGCAGCGGCATCAGCAGCAGCGAGGCGTCGAGTGCTGTGGTCTCGTAGTGCTGGACGAACACGCCCCGCTCGTCCAGGCCGTGCTCGCACACGTCGGCGTGGATCTCGTCGGCCACCTTCTGCCACTGCTCGGCCAGGTCGTGGTCGTCGTGCAACCGGGCCAGCCGGGCCCCCCGGTCGCAGGCCACCCAGCACATGACCTTGGAGGACGTGAAGTGCTTGGGCTCCCCCCGGACCTCCCAGATCCCCTGGTCGGGCTGGTCCCAGTTGGCGATGGCGCTCTCCACCTGCCGGACCACCAGCGGCCACATCCGCTCCGGGAGGTGGTCGCGGGACTTCGCGTGCAGGTACACCGAGTCCAGGAACGCGCCCCACACGTCGTGCTGGCGCTGCTGGTAGGCCGCGTTCCCCACCCGCACCGGCCGGGCCCCCTCGTAGCCGGAGAGGTGGTCGAGGGTGATCTCGTCCAGCCGCCGCTCGCCCTGGACCCCATACATGAGCTGGAGGTCCTCATCGCCCTCCGCCGAGTCGGCCAGGAAGTAGAAGAAGTCGTTGGCCTCCCAGTCGAACCCCAGCGTGTACAGGCCCCACAGCGCGAACGTGGCGTCCCGGACCCAGCTGTAGCGGTAGTCCCAGTTCCGCTCGCCCCCGGGGGTCTCGGGCAGCGAGGTGGTGGCCGCGGCCAGCAGCGCGCCGGTCGGGTTGTAGGTCAGGCCCTTCAGCGTGAGCGCGCTCCGCTGCAGGTGGATGCGCCAGGGATGGTCGGGGAACTCGCCGCGGTCCAGCCAGTGCTGCCAGTGGTGCGCCGTCCACACCAGCCGCCGGTAGGCCTCCTCGTAGGTCCGGGGCGCGGGGTGCTCGCTCCAGGACAGCGCGCAGAACCGGACGTCGCCCTCCTTGACCAGCGTCCGGGCGGTCACCCGGGGGCCCTCGAACCCCACCCGCAGGTCCGTGGTCAGCCGGAGCTCCAGGTCCACGCCGGGCGCGCGGCACACCGCCTGGTGGTAGCCGGGGTCCGCGTACTCCCACCTTCCATGCGTCCGTCCGTAGTCGAACGCCGGCTCGCAATCGAGCACCAGCTGCACCTCGCCGTTCACGCAGCGGACCATGCGGAGCAGCACGTGGTCGGCGTCGTAGTCGGTGGGAGCCCGTCGATGCGTGTGGGAGCGCTCGTCCTCGTCGTGCCACGGACCCATGAGCAGGAGGTCGCGCACGATCACCCACCCGCCGCGCGTCCCCCAGCTCGTCTCCAGGACCATGGTCCCCGGCAGGTACCGTCGCGAGTTGGGCACCCGCTGGTCGGCCGGCCCCAGCCGGAAGAACCCGGCGGCCCGGTCCAGCAGGGCCCCGAACACGCTGGGGCTGTCGGGATGGGGGAGGCACAGCCACTCCACGCTCCCGGAGGGTGCGACCAGGGCGTTGGCCTCGCCGTCGGCCAGGAACCCGTACTCGGCGATCGGCGGGAACGGGCTGCGACGCATCGAGAGGTCGTCCCGCCACTGCTCGGTCGGTGGGGGGACGGCGGTGCTCGGGGGAAGGGAGTCGTCGCCCATGGGTGGCCCGGAAAGGGAATCCGGACGCCATTGTAGGACGGCGTGGCCCCGAATCGAGCCCATTGCGGAGATGGCCGGGTCTCCTTTCGCCAACCGTCCTTGATTTGACGACCTCCGAAGGGTGGTGTTTCCATGACCCAATCCCAGTCGGGACGGAGGGCGATGGCGCAGATCGCGCTCGACAAGATCGACAAGATCTATCCGGACGGGACCCAGGCCGTCTTCTCCATGAGCCTCGGGATCAAGGACGCCGAGTTCATGGTGCTGGTGGGCCCGTCTGGCTGCGGGAAGACCACGGCGCTCCGGATGGTGGCGGGCCTGGAGGACATCTCGGCCGGCACCGTCCGCATCGGGGACCGGGTGGTCAACGACATGGCGCCGAAGGACCGCGACGTCGCCATGGTGTTCCAGAACTACGCGCTGTACCCGCACATGTCGGTGTACGACAACATGGCCTTCGGCCTGAAGCTCCAGAAGAAGCCGAAGGACGAGATCGACCGCCGGGTCCAGGATGCGGCCAAGATCCTGGGGCTGTCCGACTTCCTGGCCCGCAAGCCGCGGAACCTCTCGGGCGGCCAGCGCCAGCGGGTGGCCATGGGCCGGGCCATCGTACGCAACCCCCAGGCGTTCCTGATGGACGAGCCGCTGTCCAACCTCGACGCGAAGCTGCGGGTCCAGATGCGCGCGGAGATCGCCAAGATCCAGCGGGACCTCTCCGTGACCACCATCTACGTCACCCACGACCAGATCGAGGCCATGACCATGGGTGACCGGGTGGCCGTGATGAAGAAGGGCGTGCTCCAGCAGGTGGAGCCACCGCAGACCCTGTACGAGCACCCGGTGAACATCTTCGTGGCCGGGTTCATCGGGTCCCCCGCCATGAACATGGTGGAAGCCACCCTGGAGCAGACCGACGGGGGATGGTCCGCGGCCTTCGGCCAGAACCGCCTCCGGGTGGACGACTCGGTCCTATCGGCCCGCCCGGCCCTCCAGGGCTGGGCTGGGAAGAAGGTGGTGCTGGGGATCCGCCCCGAGGACATGGAGGACGCCCGCCTGGTGGGGGAGGCCCCGGCCGATCGCCGGCTTCCGGCCACCATCGACCTCCGGGAGGCCCTGGGCTCGGAGGTCCTCATCCACTTCACCGTGGAGGCCCCCGTCGTGATGACGGAGGACACCAAGGAGCTGGCGCGTGACCTGGGCGCCGAACGGGCGGCGGCCCTGGAGGAGCAGGCGGAGGCGTCCACCACCTCGTTCGTGGCCCAGCTCAACCCCCGCACCGCTGCCCGCGAGGGAGACCGCATCGAGCTGTTCGTGGACACCACCCGACTGCACTTCTTTGACCCGGATACGGGACTCGGGATCTACGACCGCGCCGGTTGACCCCGGCGGAGCGAAAGGAGCGGTGGCCATGCGAAACGCACGTCGGCGCCTCGGCCTGGTGGCCCTCGTGGGGGTGGTGGCCATCGTGGCCGCGGCCTGCAGCAAGTCGAGCAGTTCCACGTCGACGACCGGACCGAGCGGCGCCGCGTCCGGACTTCCCGACCTGTCCGGCCAGAGCATCAACGTGGTGGCCGTGTGGACGGGCGCAGAGGAGAGCGCGTTCAAACAGGTCATCGCTCAGTTCGACAAGGAGACCGGCGCAAACACCACCTTCACGTCCGCGGGGAGCGCGGACCTGACCACGTTCCTGGGCACCAAGATCCAGGGTGGGAACCCGCCGGACGTGGCCATGCTCCCGAACCCCGGGCTGCTCAACCAGTTCGCCACCCAGGGGAACCTCACCCCGATCGACGACGTGGCCGGCGATCTGGTCGACGCCAACTACGCGCCGATCTGGCGGACCCTGGGCACGGTGGACGGCAAGCTGTACGGGGTGTTCTTCAAGGCCGCCAACAAGTCGACCGTCTGGTACAACGTGCACGTCTTCAGCGACGCCGGGGTCGCCCCGCCAACCACGTGGCCCGACCTGCTGAAGGACGCCGGCACCATCTCCGACTTCGGGGTGACGCCCTTCGCCATCGACGGAGCGAGCGGCTGGGTGCTGACGGACTGGTTCGAGAACATCTACCTTCGGACCGCCGGCGCGGACATGTACGACAAGCTCACCAAGCACGAGATCCCGTGGACCGACCCCACTGTGACCACCGCCCTCCAGACGCTGGCCCAGGTGTGGAGCCACTCCGACTGGATCGCCGGCGGATCGAGCGGCGCCCTCCAGGCCACGTTCCCCGAGGACGTGGCCAAGCTGTTCACGCCGTCGATCACGCAGCCCGACGCCGCCATCTACTACGAGGGCGACTTCACGGGCGCGGCGATCACCGCCGCGACGCCGGCCAAGATCGGTCCCGACGCGGACTTCTTCGACTTCCCCTCGATCAACGGGTCGCCCCCCTCGGTGGTGGGCGGGGCCGACGTGGCCGTGCTGATGAAGGACTCGGCGGGCGGCAAGGCCCTCATCCAGTACCTGGCCTCGCCGGAGGCCGGCGAGGTGTGGGCCAAGATCGGCGGGTTCACCTCTCCCAACAAGAACGTCCCCACATCCGTGTACCCGGACGACATCGACAAGCGGTCGGCCGAGGCCCTGATCAACGCGGGGGTGAACTTCCGCTTCGACATGTCGGACCTCGAGCCTGCGGCGTTCGGCGGCACCACCGGACAGGGTGAGTTCAAGGCGTTCCAGGACTTCCTGGGGAACCCGTCTGACATCACCGGCGTGGAGAAGGAGCTGGAAGCCTCGGCCAAGCAGGCGTTCGCGTCCGGCTAGTCCGACCGCCGGGGAGCGGAATGGCAGACAAGGACGAGGGCCAGGGGCAGGGTTCCGGCGAGGTCGCGGTCGCCGCCGGCAGCCAGGCGGCGGCGATCGCGGCGCCCGAGGAGGCCGCCCCGGCTCGCCCCACGCGTGGCCCGGAGCAGCGGGGCAACCGGCGCAACTTCTGGATGTACATGCTGTTCATCGCGCCGGCCCTGGTGGTGCTGGGCTTCCTGGTCCTGTATCCGATCGTCTACTCGGTCTACCGGAGCTTCTTCAACCAGGCCGGGACCGGGTTCGTCGGGCTGCACAACTACAAGACCATGTTCAGCCGGCCGGAGACCCTCACCGCCATCCGCAACAACGCGATCTGGCTGATCGCCCCGGTGGTGGTGACGGCCATCGGCCTGGTGTTCGCCGTGCTGGTGGAGCGGATCAAGTGGAGCACGGCGTTCAAGGTCATCGTGTTCATGCCCATGGCCATCTCGTCGCTGTCGGCCGGGGTCATCTGGCGGCTGGTGTACGAGCAGGACCCGCACCTGGGCGTGGCCAACGCGGCCATCAAGACCGCCGTGGACGTGTTCCATCCTCCCGGGCTGTATCCGGGAGCCCGGCCGTCCGACACCACGCTGCTGACGGCCCAGGGAAAGGCCCTGGTCACCACGAAGTCCTTCTCGTCCGGCCAGACCGCGGAGCTGGGGCTGGTGGCCATCCCGCCGGAGCTGATCCCGTCGGACGCGGTTCGGGCGCAGCCGCCGAAGCCCCAGCCCGGCGCGATCACCGGCGCCGTGTGGCTGGACTTCACGCTGGGGGGAGGAGGCCAGCACGACGTCATCGACCCCACCGAGAAGGGATTACCGGGGGTGACCGTTCAGGCCGTGCAGAACGGAACCGCGGTGGGCTCCGCCGTGAGCGGGACGAACGGGGACTTCGCCATCTCCGGGCTGTCCGGCGGGAGCTATCAGCTGCGGGTGGCCGACTCCAACTTCCGGGAACCCTGGCAGGGGATCCAGTGGCTGGGGCCGACCCTGGTCACCCCGTCGATCATCGCGGCGTACGTGTGGATCTGGGCCGGGTTCGCCGTGGTGGTCATCGGGGCGGGGCTCGCCGCGATCCCGCGTGACGTCCTGGAGGCCTCCCGGGTGGACGGCGCCAACGAGTGGCAGGTGTTCCGCATGGTCACGATCCCGCTGCTGATGCCGGTGCTCCTGGTGGTGCTGGTCACCCTGGTCATCAATGTGCTCAAGATCTTCGACCTCATCTTCGTGATCGCCCCATCCTCGGTGCAGAACAAGGCGAACGTCGTCGCCCTGGAGATGTACCGCGTCTCTTTCGGGGGAGGGAACGACCAGGGCCTGGGGAGCGCCCTGGCCATCTTCCTGTTCCTGCTGGTGCTCCCGGCGATGCTGTTCAACTTCCGGCGATTCAGGGCAGAGGGAGGCTGATGGCCACCACCACGGAGGGCATGGCCGGGTACAAGCGGAGCCGGATCTCCAGGCTCTTGTCGTCGGCCCCCATCAACGTGCTGCTGCTGGTGATCGGGCTGCTGTGGCTGGTCCCGACCTTCGGGCTGCTGGTGTCGTCGTTCCGCAGCGCCGCCAGCGACACCGCGAGCGGGTGGTGGACCATCTTCACCAAGCCCGCCCAGTTCACGGTGTCCACCTACCAGCACCTGCTCCAGAACCACGACATCCTGCGCGCGTTCCTCAATACCGTGCTGATCACGGTCCCCACCACGTTCCTGGTCGTGCTGGTGGCGTCGCTGGCCGCGTACGTATTCGCGTGGGGCCGGTTCCGGGGCCGCGACACCCTGTTCCTGGTGGTGATCGGGCTGCTGGTGGTCCCCCTGCAGATCGCCCTGATCCCGGTGGCCAAGCTCTACTCGCTGATCCACATCTTCGGGACCATCCCCGGGGTGATCCTGTTCCATCTGGCGTTCGGGCTGCCCTTCGCCATCTTCCTGTTGCGGAACTTCTTCATCGGGATCCCGCACGAGCTGCTGGAAGCGGCCCGGATGGACGGGGCCAGCGAGCTCCGGATCTTCTCCCAGGTCATCCTGCCGCTCGGCATCCCCGCCATCGCGTCGCTGGCCATCTTCCAGTTCATGTTCGTGTGGAACGACCTGCTGGTGGCGCTGATCTTCGCCAGCCCGAAGTCCGCCCCCATGACCCTGTTCATCCAGTCCCAGATGCGCACGTTCGGGACGCAGATCGACATCATCGCTCCGGGGGCGTTCCTCCAGTTGCTGGTGCCGCTGGCCGTGTTCTTCGCGTTCCAGCGGTACTTCGTGCAGGGGCTGCTGGCCGGCTCGGTGAAGTGAGGCGGCGGCTCGCCGTTCTCGGCGTGGCCGCCGTGGCCATGATGGCCGCGTCGGCCGGCGGGTGGTGGCTGGGGTCGCGGCCCGCCGTGTTCTCCGTTCCGGGCGGCGCGTCCGTGGCCCGGGTGCTGGCAGAGGCGCCGGCCGGCGCGGTGATCCGCCTGGAGCCGGGAACCTACGCCCCGTTCACCGTGCGGCGCGCGGTCACCGTGGAAGGCGTCCCGGGGGCGGAGGTCTGGGGCCCCGTCACGGTGCTGGCAGGCGGAACGGTGCTGGACGGCCTGCGGGTGGTCGGCGGGCCGGTGGGCGTCTCGGTGCAGGCCGACGGGGTCCGCCTGGAGGGCCTGGACGTTCGGGGCGCGCGGCTGCGGGGCATCGAGGTGGTGGCGGGGTCGGCCTCGATCCTGGACTGTTCGGTCGGCGGGCTGATCCGGCCGGACGCCCAGGGCATCGACGTCCGGAACTCCGACGGCCATCGCCGCACGCTCATCCAGGGATGCACGGTCTCCTCGGGCCAGGAGGGCATCGTCTCCCACGTCAGCAGCGTCGAGCTCCGGGACAACGTGATCCGCGGGACCACGGCCCGGGCCATCACGGTGACGGAGATGAGCGAGGGCAAGGTGTACGGCAACACCGTCGCCCGGGCCGTTGGGGTGGGGCTGTACTGCGGCGACATGTCCCGGTGCGACTTCCGGGGAAACGTCGTTCGCGGGGTGGCGCCGGATCCGGCGGGCGTCACGACGCAGGCGGGGTTCGGTGCCGTGGCCACCTGGTACGCGATGCTCCACCTGTCCGGGAACACCTTCCAGGTCGCCTCGCCCCACCCGGTCGGGGTGTTCATGCAGTCCCTGCTCGTCCCGCGCAGCCCGCTGATGATGTGGCCACCCGGCTGGAAGGGGGCCCTGCCCGTGCTGTGGGTGGGCGGCCTCAGCCTGCTGGGGCTGGCCCTGGTCGCGGCGGCCGTCTATCCGGTGGTTCGCCGGCGCCGCGGGCGGCGACGGGGCCGCGAGGAGGCCTGGCCCGCCCCACCGATCTCGAGGCGGGCGGCGTGGGTGCTCCTGATCGGGTTCGGCGTGCAGAGCTTCCACATGCTGGAGCACGGCGTGCAGGTGTACCAGGTGTACGTGGCGCAGTCGGCCACCCGAAGCGGCCTGCTGGGCGCCCACTTCAATACCGAGTGGGTGCACTTCTGGTTCAACCTGGCGGTCCTGGACTTCCTGATCTGGGCCACGCTGCTGCTGTGGCGGAGCCTGGGCGACCGGCCTGCCGCGGTGCTGCTTGCGGCGCTGGTGATCGAGAGCTGGCACATGGTGGAGCACTCGGCCAAGATCGTGCAGTTCCTGGAACGGGGCGCCCAGCCGACCCCGGGGATCCTCGGCGGTATCGTGGGGCTGGTGTGGTTCCACTTCGGGATCAACCTGGCGGTGTACGCGGGGTTCACCACGGCGCTGGTGGCCGTGGCCCGGGCGGGGGTGCTGAGGCCGGCCTGGCAGCCCGCCCCCCGGCTGCTCGTGCCGGCGTGACGCCGGTTCGGGTCCTGGTCGTCTCGGACGAGATCGATCCGTCGCTCGGCCCCGAGTCGCTCCACGAGCTGCGGCCGGACCTCCTGGTGTCCTGCGGCGACCTCCCCTTCGACCACCTGGAGTACCTGCTGACCCTGGCCGGGGTGCCCCTGCTGTACGTGCCCGGGAACCACGACCCCGACGTCGCGGCGCGGCCGGGCGGGCCCGCGCTCACCGGGTCGCTGCCCCTGCGGTTCGCCGACGCCAACCGCGACCCCCCGGGGGTGGCCGGTGGGATCAATGTGGACGGCCGGGTGGTGCAGGCGGCCGGGCTCCGTGTGGCCGGCCTGGGCGGGTCGGTGCGCTACAAGGACGGTCCCAACCAGTACACGCAGGCCCAGATGCGCCGACGGGCCCTTCGCCTGGAGCTGCGGTGCCGGCTCCGGCGGCCGGTGGCCCCGGGCCCCAGGCGCCAGGTGGACCTCCTGGTCACGCACGCGCCGCCGCTGGGCGTGAGTGACATCGAGGACGACCCGGCCCACGCCGGCTTCGCCGCGTTCCACCGCCTGGTCCGGACCCTGGCTCCGCGGGTGCTGGTGCACGGGCACATCCACCCCTACGGCCGGGTCGTCCCGGAAAGGGCCATCGGAGACACCGTGGTGCGGAACGCGGTGGGGGCCCATCTGATCGAGGTGGAGGCCGGGCCGTGAGCGGCCCGCCGATCGGCGAGGGCGGTGGCCTCGGCCCGCGCTCCACGTTCCCGAAGGCCCGGCGGCGGAAGGCCTACCGCCGGATCGTGGACACCCTCAAGCAGGAGGACACGGGCGAGCTCCTGCCCCTGGACGAGGTCACCCGGCGGCTCCGCCAGTTCGAGCAGACCTACGTCGGCATCCGGGCCATCCCCGTGGCCCGGATCGTGGGGACGCTCGACCGCACGGCCGACTACGACCGGGACTTCCTGCCCCGGCGCCGCGGCATGGGCGAGCGGTGGCGGCGCGTGGAGCAGGTGGGTCCGGAGTCGTTCCCGCCCATCGTGGTGTACGAGCTGGACGGCCAGTACTTCGTGGTGGACGGGCACCATCGCGTGGCCATCGCCAAGCAGATCGGCATGGACTACATCGACGCGGAGGTCACGCGCCTGCGCACCCGGTTCCCGCTCCCCGAGGACGCCGACATCGCCCGGATCATCTTCCGGGAGCAGGAAGGGCTGTTCATGGAGGAGAGCGGTCTGGCCAGGGCCCGCCCGGAGGCCCACATCGAGCTCAGCCGGCCCCACGGGTACGTGGAGCTGCTGGAGCAGGTCAAGGTCCACGGCTACCACCTGATGATGGAGCGAGGCCAGGTCCTCCCCCCGGAGGAGATCGCAGCGGACTGGTACGACTGGGTGTACCTGCCCGTGGTGGTGGTCATGCACAACGCCGGGTTGTTCGAGCTGTACCCGCGGGCGCTGGAAGGCGACCTGTTCCTGTGGGTGCAGCAGCGCCGGCGGGAGCTGTTCGCGGAGCTCGGCCCGCGTTCCCTGGAGGAGGACGTGCGGGCCCTCCGGGACGCGGAGATCGCCCACCGGCAGCACCGGGCCCGGCGGGCCCTGGAGCGGATCCGCCGCCCTCGGTCCGGCCAGTGAGGGCCGCCCGCGTTAGGCTCGGGCGCCCGGCGGATACACTGTTGGCGTGGTCACCATCGCCCACATCTCCGACCCCCACGTGGGATCGCCGTACTTCGTCCCCAACCTGATGAACCGCGTGATCGTCGAGCTCAACGAGCTCGACCCGGACGCCGTGATCCTGACCGGCGACCTCACCAACGAGGGGTACCGCCAGGAGTACAAGAACTGCCTGGCCTACCTGTCGCGCATCCGGGCCCCCGTCCACGTCATCCCCGGGAACCACGACGCCCGGAACGTCGGCTACGTCCACTTCGAGGAGCTGATCGGCGACCGCTACTGGGTCCAGGACGTGAGCGGCGTGCGGGTGGTTGGCGCCGACTCGTCGGAGCCGGACCTGAACGAGGGCCAGATCGGGCGGGAGCGCTACGAGTGGATCCGGGAGCAGTTCGCCGTCCCGGCCGACCTCAAGGTCTTCGCCCTGCACCACCACCTGCTCCCCGTTCCGGGCACCGGCCGGGAACGCAGCACGGTGATGGACGCGGGCGACCTGCTCGAGGTCCTGATCAGGGCGGGGGTGAACGTCGTCCTGTCCGGCCACAAGCACGTCCCGTACGTCTGGCGCCTGGAGACCATCTACATCGCGAACGCCGGCACGGTGGCGTCCCTGCGGCTCCGCGGCCACACCAAGCCCTGCTACAACGTCCTGGAGTTCGAGGGAGACGAGGTCAAGATCTCCCGGCGGTACCCGTTCGGGGGACAGACGGTGCTCGCGCACTTCTCCCTGTCCACCGGACACCAGTACTACCGCGAGCTCGAGCAGCTGATCCAGGAGCCGGTGGACGCTCGAGCCGGCCGCCCGCGGGAGTAGCGGCCACAGTCGAACCACGCTCAGCGGGGGGACATTCCGATGAGGGTTCTGGTCCTCGTGGACGGCGAGCACTACCCGCCTGTCACCCGATGGGGCATCCAGGTCGCGCGGAGCATGGGCCACGACGTGGTGGCGGCGCTGTTCCTGGGCGGCACCGAGAAGGTCTCCGGCCTCGAGCCGCCGGACCTCGGCGTCCCGACCAGCGTGGCCGGCCACGACCGGATGGCGTCGCTGGCCGCGGCCCTGGACGCGGACCGCCCCGACGCCGTCCTGGACCTCTCCGACGAGCCGGTGCTGGGCTATCGGGAGCGCATGGAGCTCGCGGCCGTCGCGCTGGCCCGGGACGTTCCCTACCTGGGCCCGGACTTCCGGCTGGACCCGCCGCTGTGGGCGGAGCGGCTTCCCGTGCCCACGCTCGCCGTGATCGGCACCGGGAAGCGGACCGGGAAGACGGCCGTCGCCGGCGAAACAGCCCGGGTGGCCCAGGCGGCCGGCCTGAACCCGGTGGTGGTGGCGATGGGCCGGGGCGGGCCCCCCGGCCCGCAGGTGGCGGAGGGGGGAAGCGTGACCGTGGAGATGCTGCTGGACCTGGTCCGCCGGGGACAGCACGCGGCCTCGGACTACCTGGAGGACGCCCTGTTCACCGGGGTCCCCACAGTGGGGGCGCGGCGGAGCGGCGGCGGTCTGGCCGGCGCGCCCTTCGCCACCAACGTCCGGGAGGCCGCCCAGGTGGCCGTGGAATTGGGAGCCGGCGTGGTCATCCTGGAGGGGAGCGGCTCCGCGGTCCCGCCCGTCCCCTGGGACGCCGGCGTGCTGGTGGCGCCGGCCCACGTCCCGGAGGAGTACGTGGGCGGGTACCTGGGGCCTTTCCGGATATTGCTATCGGACCTGTTCGTGGTTACAATGGCTGCCGGCCCGAGTTCCGGGCCGGAGAAACTCTTCGCTCTCGAATCCCACGTCCAGCGGCTCAACGGGGATGCCCGGTTCGTCGTGACGGACTTCCAACCGGTGCCGCTCCGAGATGTGCGGGGAAGGGCCGTGTACTTCACCACAACCGCGCCGGAAGAGGTGGCTGCAAGGCAAGTCGCCCATCTGGAGTCCTCGTTCGGGTGTCGGGTGGTCGGGCACAGCTCGCACCTCGCGGACCGGGTGGCGCTGGCCGAGGACATGGGACGGGCAAGGGGCTACGACATGCTGCTCACCGAACTGAAGGCCGCCGCGGTCGACGTGGCCTCGGAGCACGCCACGGCCCTGGGTGCCGAGGTCGTGTTCGTGGACAACCGCCCCGTGACCCTCTCGGCCGGTCCCGACCTCGGGACGCTGCTGAAGCAGACGCTGGAGCGGGCGGTGGACCGGCACGCGGAGCGAAGCGGACAACCAAGCGAATGAAGAACGACCAGCGAAGCTCCCACATCGTGATCTCGGACCGTGACCACGGCCTGCCCTACTCCAAGGGCCTGATGGCCTCGCGGGTCATGGTCACCGGGCTGGCGCCCTACCGCGCCTACCAGGTGGCCGAGCGCATCGAGGACGTGCTGCTCGATCGCTCGGTGCCGTCGGTGACCAGCCAGGAGCTGAACCAGGTCACCGTCAGCGTCCTGGAGGAAGTGGCGGGGGAGCGCTACGCGAAGAACTTCCTGCGGTGGCAGGAGGTGGAGCGCCTGGATACTCCGCTCGTCCTGCTGATCGGCGGGGCCACCGGCGTCGGCAAGTCCACCATCGCCACCCAGCTGGCCGCCCGCCTGGGGATCGTCCGGGTGGTCGCCACCGACGCCATCCGGGAGGTCATGCGGGCCATGTTCTCCCGGGAGCTGATGCCCACGCTGCACACCTCCTCGTTCGACGCGGACACCGCCCTTCGGGAGCCGCCGATGCGGAATACGGACAAGGTCATCGTTGGTTTCAGAGAACAGACGGCCGCGGTGTCCGTGGGCCTGAACGCCCTGATGGAGCGGGCCGTCGTCGAGCGCACCAGCCTGATCCTCGAGGGCGCCCACATTGTTCCCGGGTTCGTGGACATCGACGCGTATGCAGACCGGTGCCTGGCCGTCCAGTGCGTGGTGACCGTGGACGACGAGCCCACCCACCGGCTGCACTTCGCGGTCCGCTCGGCCGAGATGCCCACCCGGCCGGTGGAGCGCTACGAGCGAGGATTCGACAAGATCAGGAAGCTCCAGAAGTACATCAAGAGCCAGGCGCTGTCCCACGGCGTGCCGCTCATCCCCAACCACTACCTGGACCAGGCCATCGCGGGGGTCATCGACCTGGTGGTGCAGCGGGCTGCGGAGCGAGCGCCGAGTGAGTCCATGGGGGACGGAGCCGGACGGGTCGTGGAGTTCGACGGGAGGACAGGATGAGACTCTTTCTGGACACCGCGCACATCGAAGAGATCCGCGAGATCAACCGGTGGGGCGTGCTCTCCGGGGTGACCACCAACCCCACGCTGGTGGCCCGCGAGCACGAGGACGTCGAGCGGGTGTGGAAGGAGATCCTGGCCGAGGTCCAGGGCGACGTGTCGCTCGAGACCACCGAGCCCGAGGCCGGTCCCATGTACGAGCAGGGGCAGAGGCTCGCCGCGTTCGGGGAGAACGCCGTGGTCAAGGTCCCCATGACCCCGGCCGGCCTGGAGGCGGGCAAGCGCCTGGTGGGCGACGGCATCCGCATCAACGTGACGCTGGTGTTCTCACCGGCCCAGGCCATCCTGGCCGCCGAGATCGGCGCCTACATCGTCTCGCCGTTCCTGGGCCGCATCGACGACGCGGCCGCCGACGGGATGCACGCCCTCCGGCAGATCTGCGACATCTACGCGATCCAGGGCTACGAGACCGAGGTCCTGGCGGCCTCGCTCCGGCATCCCATGCACATCGTGGATGCCGCGCTGGCGGGGGCGGACATCGCCACCATGCCATACGACGTATTCACCAAGCTGGTGAAGCACCCCCTGACCGACGTCGGCCTGCAGAAGTTCACGGCCGACTGGGACCAGCTCCAGAAGGAGCTGGGGGTGGTGCCACCGGGCACCAAGGAAGGAGCATAAGAAGTGGAGTCCCGCATGCTGGACAAATCCATCCTCGAGGGGAAGGTCATCTCCGAGCTGCAGACCATCGCGGAGAGCCTCGGCCTCGAGGGACATCAGCGCATGCGCAAGGGTGAGCTGATCCAGGCCATCGTCGACCGGGCCTCGCAGGACGGGGCCGCCGAGGACGGCGACGGGCAGGCCAAGGCGTCCGCCTCGGCCTCGGGCTCGGCCTCGATCGAGGGTGGCGTGGCCACCGAGGTCGAGACGGCCGAACGGTCCGAGAGCCCGAACGGAGAGGCCGCCGCGCCTGCGCAGCCTGCCGCGGCCGCTCAGGCCGAGACGGACGAACCGGGGGCCGAAGACGGCGCCGCGGCTTCCGTCGGCACCGAGACCCGCGAGGGAGAGCCGGGCGGGCAGCAGCAGCGCGAGCCCCGAGAGCAGCGCGGGCCCTCGGACGACGGGGACATGCGCCCCGGCGGTCCTCGGAACCGACGGCCCACCCGCGAGGAGCGCCGCCGCCAGCGCGACGAGCGCCGGCAGCGGGAGATGGAGCAGCGCGAGCAGGAGCTGGCCGAGGCACCGGTCCGCACCGGCATCCTCGACGTCCTGCCCGAGGGCTACGGGTTCCTGCGGACCTCCGGCTACCTGCCGGGCCAGACCGACGTGTACGTGTCGCTCTCGCAGATCCGCCGGTTCAGCCTCCGCAAGGGCGACACCGTGACGGGGGCGATCCGCCAGCCCAAGGACAACGAGAAGTACTTCGCGCTGCTCCGGATCGACAACGTGAACGGGATGGACCCGGAGGAGGCGAAGCTCCGTCCGGTGTTCGAGAAGCTCACGCCCCTGTTCCCCGACGAGCGGGTCCGCCTCGAGCACAGCCCGGCCGCGGTGAGCGAGCGCATCATCGACCTCATCGCGCCGATCGGGAAGGGCCAGCGCGGCATGGTCGTCTCGCCCCCGAAGGCGGGCAAGACCACCGTGCTGAAGCAGATCGCGAACGGCTTCCTCAACGCCGATCCGAACATGCACCTGATCGTCCTGCTGGTGGACGAGCGGCCGGAGGAGGTCACCGACTGGCAGCGCACGGTGGAGGCGGCCGAAGTCGTGTACTCGACCTTCGACAAGCCGCCGGACCAGCACATCCAGGTCACGGAGCTGGTGCTGGAGCGGGCCAAGCGGCTGGCCGAGATGGGCCAGGACGTGGCCATCCTGCTGGACTCGATCACCCGGCTTGCGCGCGCCTACAACCTGGCCGCGCCCGCGTCGGGCAAGATCCTGTCCGGCGGCATCGACTCCACCGCGCTGTACCCGCCCCGGCGGTTCTTCGGCGCCGCCCGCAACATCGAGGAGGGCGGTTCGCTCACGATCATCGCGAGCACCCTCGTCGAGACGGGCTCAAGGATGGACGACGGGATCTTCGAGGAGTTCAAGGGCACCGGGAACTGGGAGATCCGCCTGGACCGGGGCCTGTCCGAGAAGCGCATCTTCCCGGCCATCAACGTGGAGGCCTCCGGCACCCGCAAGGAGGAGCTGCTGATGTCGACCGAGGAGCTTGCGCTGGTGTGGCGGCTGCGGCGCGTGCTGCACGCGCTGGACCCGGGTGCCTCCCTCGAGCTGCTGATCGACAAGATCCGGGCCACCAAGTCCAACGAGCAGTTCCTGAAGGAGATCGCCAAGGCTCCGGTGAGCTAGGGCCATGGCCGGATGGGGTGACGATCCGGTCATGGCCGAGCTCCAGGCCGCCATCGCCGACGGCTTCGAGCCGGTGGCCATCCGCGAGGAGCGCGAGGGCTCGACGTCGTTCGACGTGGTCACCGCCCGCAAGGACGGCGAGGAGCGAGAGTTCCGCAGCGACCATCTGGCCTTCCACCGCTACGTCGAAGGCCTGATGGAGGACTACGGCCTCAGCTACAGCTGACTCGTCCGCGTATCAGGGGCAAGCGTTTTGTCCCGGCGGCGGAAAGAACGAGATGGCGCCACCGAAGGACTCGCCGGCCTCGCAGCTGGCGCCACTCCCGTCCCAGCGACGCTCGACCAGGCTGAAGTCGTAGTCGACGATGCCTTCGGGCCCCGAGCGTGCGTGGTAGTCGGGGAACTCCGCGGAAATCGCCCTGGTCTGGGTGACCACGATCTCCCACCGGCCCACTTCGGTTCGTGGTCCCTCGGGGAGCCGCGGAAAGCCGTCGGTGCCCAGCGTGGTGGGGAGCTCACGGACCGGTGGGGGCCTCGAAGAACAGCGTGATGTCGAGGAATCCGGCTCCACGTCGAACCTGGGCCCAGCACGTGGCGTCGAGCGGGAGCGGGTCGACGGTCGGCGGATGTCCGACGACCGGCGGGTTCAGGACTCCGTCCATCGGCTGACCATCCGGGCCCGGGCGGCACGTGTCGAACAGTCCGCCGGTGGCGGCCACGGCTCGGTCCATGCCCTCCTGCGGAGCCGGTGCCGGCCCCGCCGGGACGACCGAAAGGTCGAACGGCGGGAGCGACGGCCATCGGATGGGATCCGATCCGGACGGGCTTTGGACGAGGGAGGGGCAGAACCCCTGCAGCTGAAGCGGACCGGACCACCGAGCGACCACCGACTCGCTGCTCACTCGAATGGACTGCTCGGACCCGAGCGGCGCCGCGCGGATGGGCCCGGGGCCGGACTGGCCGTAGTGCCGGGTCTCCGTATCGAACAGGAGCCTGCCGTTCGAATCCTCCACAAGGAGCCTGCCGAACTGCCCGCCGTAGGGGTCGGCCCGCTGAGCGAAGACCTGCCGGCCAGAGTCATCGCGCACCGAGAATGCGATGGAGACGGAGTCGCCGGGGCGCACTTCGGAACTGGGCAGCGTCGCCGTGCATGTCGCGGGGAAGCCCCGCGCCTGGAGTGTCACGGTGACTGGGCGAGGGGTCAGCGAGGGAACGCGACCGGCAGGCCGGGCTGCGGGATGAAGCGCGACGACCGCCGCGGCGATCCCGCCCGTCGCAACCACGAGAGCCAGGGAAACCGAGCCGATCTTCCTGGTTCGCCGGCGTTGTCCCTCCCTGGCCCGGATCTTGTCCCAGGCCTCGAGCGTTGGCTCCACCTCAGCCGCGGCCCGCTCCAGGAGCGTTCGGAGATCACGCACCGGAGGACTCCAGATATCGACGGAGGCGCGCACGGGCCTGCGAGGCCAGGCTCCTGGCTGTGACGTCCTTGACTCCAGGACGTCCGCGACTTCCTCGGGCCGGAGGTCCAGGAACTCGGTCAGGACGAGGGCCAGTCGCTGTCTCGGAGGTACCTCGCGCAGGGCGCGCAGGATGGTGTCCCGGTCCTCGGCTGCCTCGATCGGGTCGGCCGGGGCGATCGGCATCGGCCGGCGGCGGCGCTCGACCGCACGCCTCCGCCACCGGCTGCGGAAACCGTTCATGGCTGTTCGGTACAGATAGCCCGTCGGGTTGGCCATTCCTAGAATTCGATCCCACCGCTGCAGCAGCTTCACGAACGCCTCCTGGAGGAGATCCTCCGCCTCGGCCAGGTCGCCGCCCGTGAGGAGATACAGCGCCCGAAGCAGCCGGAGATGCTCAGCACGGAACAGTTCCTCGACCTCGGCGCCGGCCGGCCCCGGTGGAGCCGCCTCAGCCTCGGTCACCGGCTCCAGACCGCCGCTCGCCCTGGATGGCATCGACCGATACATGAACGCCTGATTCGGTGGTTTGTTCAAGGCCGGTCGGAATAGGTCGCTGTTTGACACAATGGAATCTCACAACGGAGGCGAAACCATGAAGCAGGGAATCCACCCCGACTACCAGATGGCCACGGTGCATTGCTCCTGTGGCAACACGTTCCAGACCCGTTCCACGAAGTCTGAGCTCCGCGTGGAGATCTGCTCGAACTGCCACCCGTTCTACACGGGCAAGCAGAAGCTGATCGACACCGGCGGCCGGGTGGAGCGGTTCCAGCGCCGCTACGCCAAGAAGCCGGGCTAGGCGCCGGGACGTCGCCGTCGCGATGCCCGAGCAGGACGCCCAGGGCCAGGCCGCCCCGCAGGCCGGGGCTGCCGCCCCCGCCCGCGAGAACAATCTCTACGGCGGGCAGGCCGTCATCGAGGGCGTGATGATGCGGGGCCGCGACCACTGGGCGGTCGCGGTCCGGCGCGCCGACGGCGCGGTGCACCTGGAGTCGCACCGGGTCCGCACGATCGGCAACCGGCTCCCGTTCATGAAGCGGCCGGGGCTGCGCGGCATCCTGGCCCTGGGCCAGGCCATGTCCATCGGGATCCGGGCCCTCACCATCTCGGCCAACCAGTCCCAGCCCGAGGAGGAACGGCTGACCCGGCGGCAGATGGCCTTCTCGATGACGGTGGCCATCGTGTTCTTCGTCGGTGTGTTCATCGCCGGCCCGGCCGTGCTGTTCCGGTACGCGCAGCACCGGGTGCACTCGAGCATCGTGGTGAACGCGCTGGAGGGCGTGTTCCGGGTGGCCCTGTTCCTGGGCTACCTCGCGCTGATCGGGCGGATGAAGGACGTGAAGCGCGTGTTCCAGTACCACGGCGCCGAGCACAAGACCATCGCTGCGTACGAGCACGACGCGCCCCTGGAGCCGGAGGCCGTGGACCGGTTCTCCACACTGCACGTGCGGTGCGGGACGAACTTCCTGCTGATCGTGATGATCCTCACCATCTTCGTGTTCGCGGTGTTCGGGAACCCGCCGCTGCTGTGGCGGGTGCTGTCGCGGATCATCGCCATCCCGGTCATCGCGGGCATCGCGTTCGAGCTGCTGCGGCTGGGGGCGAAGTTCCATCGCTCCCCGGTCATGCGGGCCCTGATGGCGCCGGGCCTGTGGCTCCAGAAGATCACCACGAAGCCGCCGGACCACGACCAGATCGAGGTCGCCATCACGTCGTTCCAGGAAGTCCTGCGACGGGAGGCCGAGGCGGCGAGTGCGTCGTCGTAGGCTCCTGGCCGGCCTGGCGCTGGCGGGGCTCTGCGCGGCGCTCTCCGCGGCGCTCTCCGGGTGCGCGGCGACGACGGGCCCCGGCGGACGGGCCGGCGCGAGCGCCACGCCCACCGCGACGCCATCGCCCTCACCGCATTCGGGACCGTACGGGTTCGTGCTGGTCGGCGACTTCGGGACGCGGGACGCATCCGAGCGGGCCGTCGCCCGGGAGGCCAAGCGGTGGACCGCCGGCCGTCCGCTCGACGTCGTCGTGACCCTCGGCGACAACGTGTACGACAGCGGGGCGCCCGCCGACATCGCGCCCTCGTGGAAGCCGTACGGCTGGGTGAACCGGCGGGCGGTGCCGGTGCTCGCGGCGCTCGGCAACCACGACGTCGAGACCGGCGACGGACATCCCGAGGTCAAGTTCTTCGACATGCCGGGACACTGGTACGTGCGGGAGGTGGGTCCTGTCGAGGTCGTCGTGCTCGACGCCAACCAGCCGACCAACCCCAAGCAGCGGAAGTGGCTGCACATCACCCTGGCCCAGGCCACGGCGCGGTGGACCATGGTGGTGTTTCACCAGCCGGCCTACAGCTGCGGCCTGCACGGCTCGACGCCCGACGTGCAGGACCGGTGGGTGCCCCTATTCCGCCGTTACCACGTCGACCTGGTGGTGAACGGTCACGACCACGACTACCAGCGGTTCGCCCCGATCAAGGGCGTGACCTACGTGGTGGACGGCGGTGGCGGAGGACCGTTGTACGACGTCGGCGCCTGTCCCGGCGGCACCCCGACGCCCGTCGTCCCCAACGACACCGACCACGGGTTCCTGTACCTGACCGCGACTACGTCTCGGCTGACCGGAAAGGCGATCGCCAGTGACGGGACGGTGCTCGACACCTTCGTGCTCCGAAATCGTTGAAATCCGGACTGAGCGGGATACATTGGCACGAGGCGGCCCTCTGAACCTGTCCTGACCGCGGCCCGGCACGCGCCGGCCAACGGCAAAGGAGGTCACCGATGTCCGTCCTCGACATGGACATTTCAGCTCGCCGCACTCCCCAAAGCGTCCGGAAGCGGCGCTTCGCGGTGGTCCGCCGGGGGTTCGACCCGGACCAGGTCCAGTCATTCCTGGACCAGGTCGCCGGATGGATCGAGCAGCTGGAGTCCGAGCTGCACACGGCCCAGGAGGAGCTGGACGCCGCGGCGCGGCGGGCCGATCGGCCGGTGGACCCATACAACCAGTTGGGAGCCCGGGTGGCCGAGCTGATGCGCACGGCCGAGACGCAGGCCGAGCGCATCCAGCGGGAGGCCGAGGACGAGGCCACCCGGAAGCTGGACGACCTCCAGACGGAAGTGGACCGGATCAGGAACGAGTCCCGGTCCGGCGCGGAGCGGCTCCTGCGCGAGGCCGAGCAGGAGGCCGCCCGTCTCCAGGCCGAGGCGACCCAGACCCTGGAGCGTGCCCGGACCGAGGCGGCGCAGACCCTGGAGCGGGCACGGGCCGAGGCGAACAGCGTGCTGGCCTCGCTGACTGGGCAGCGGGACATGCTGGTGACGGAGCTGCGGGCCACCCGGCGGCGCCTGTCCGAGCTGGTGGGAACCATCGACGCGACGGTCGATGCCACGCCCGCGTTCCCCCTGAGCGGGCCGGGAGGCCGGACCTTCGACCCCTGGGCCGATCCGCCGGCCGCCCCGCAGCCGCCCGAACCCGTGCACGTGGCCGAGCCCGTGCAACAGCCCGAACCCGTGCACGTGGCCGAGCCCGTGCCACAGCCCGAACCCGTGCACGTGGCCGAGCCCGTGCCACAGCCCGAACCCATGCACGTGGCCGAGCCCGCCGAGGCTTCCGCCGCAGAGGCACCCGACCACTTCGATCCGTTCGAGGGACCCGACCCGTTCGCGCCTCCGCCCGCGGAGTCAGCCCTCTTCGACGACTTCGCGACCGGTCCGAGCTACGAGGGCGCTGGGACCGGGGAGCCGCTGTTCGACGACCCCGGCCTCCGCCCCCACTCGCACGGCGAAACCGGGCGGCAGTCCGGCTCCGCCACGAACGGCTTCCAGGCCGGGGGCATCGGCCCCTCGGACATCGGCGAGCGCGCGTCCTTCGAGCTTCCCGCAGGCGAGGCCCTCGACCTCGGCCAGTACGCCGAGGACGAGCCCGAGGTCACGCCGACCATCGAGCTGTCGCTGCCGGACATCCCGTCGTTCGACGACGAGGAGGACCCGCCCGAGTAGAGGCGGAAGGCCGCCCAGCCGGCGGCCGGGGCGGCTTGCACGGCAGACGGGATAATCGAGGGCGTGGATTCCCGTCTGGACGAGATCGAGGAGCGGTACGATCGGCTCGCCGCGGAGCTCTCCTCCGCTGGCGTGGCGACCGACCCCGAGCGCCTCCGCCGGCTGGGCAAGCAGTTCGCCGAGCTCGGCGAGATCGTCCTGCCCTACCGCCAGTACAAGCAGGCGGCCGCCCAGGCCGAGGAGGCTCGGGGCATGGCCAGGGACGAATCCGACCCCGAGATGGCCGCCTACGCGCGAGAGGAAGCCGCCCAGGCCGAGCGGCGGGCCGCCGAGCTGTGGGCTCGGGTGGAGCAACTGCTCGTCCCGAAGGACCCCAACGACGAGAAGGACGTGGTCGTGGAGATCCGGGCGGGCGCCGGGGGCAACGAGGCGGCGCTGTGGGCGGCCGATCTGTTCGAGATGTATCGCCGGTACGCAGAGCGGATGGGGTGGAAGACGGACGTCCTGTCCGCTTCCCCCTCCGACCTCGGGGGGTTCAAGGAGGTCGTGCTGGAGGTCCGGGGCCGCGGCGCCTACTCGAAGCTGAAGCACGAGTCCGGAACCCATCGCGTGCAGCGCGTCCCGGTCACGGAGTCCAGCGGCCGCATCCACACCTCCACCGCCACCGTGGCGGTCCTGCCGGAGGCGGAGGAGGTGGAGGTCGAGATCCGCCCGGAGGACCTGGACATCGACGTGTACCGCTCCTCGGGCCCCGGAGGGCAGTCGGTCAACACCACCGACTCCGCGGTCCGGATCACCCACAGGCCCACCGGGATCAAGGTGGAGATGCAGGAGGAGCGGTCCCAGCTCCAGAACCGGGAGAAGGCCATGCGGTACCTGAGGGCCCGGCTCTTGCGCATGCAGCAGGAGGAGCAGCAGCGCAAGGAGGCGGAGTCGCGGCGCCAGCAGGTGGGGTCCGGCGAGCGCGCCGAGAAGATCCGCACGTACAACTTCCCGGACAACCGGGTGGCCGACCACCGGGTGGACGTGAAGCTGCACGATGTCCAGGGCGTGCTGTCCGGCGACATCGACCGGTTCGTGGAGGCGCTGTCGGCGAAGGAGCGGGCCGAGCAGCTGGCGGGCGGGGACGGGGACCGCAGGGGGCCAGAGGCACCCTGATGCGTCCCTCCGAGATCCTGCATCGGGCCACCTCGTACCTGCAGCGGCATGGCGTGGACAGCCCGCGCACCTCCGCGGAGGTCCTGCTCTCCGAGGTCCTGCGGACGGACCGGGCCGGGCTGTACGCGCGAGCCGAAGGGCTGAGCACCGCGGAGGCGAAGGCGTTCGGGCGCGCGCTGTGCCAGCGGTGCACGGGCGTGCCGCTCCAGCACCTCACGGGAAGGCAGGCATTCCGGCACCTCGAGCTGGTGGTGCGGCCGGGCGTGTTCGTCCCCCGGCCCGAGACCGAGGTCCTGGTGGACGTTGCGCTGCAAGCACTTCCGACTGGTCCGGCTGCCGCGCCGACGGTGGTCGACGTCGGAACCGGCTCCGGCGCCGTGGCGTTGGCCATCAAGCAGGAGCGCCCCGATGTCTCCGTGTTCGCCACGGACCTCTCCGCCGCGGCCATCGCCCTGGCCGGTGAGAACGCAGGCCGGCTGGGCCTGGACGTGTGCTTCCTGCCGGGCGACCTGGTGGAGCCGCTCCCCGGGGAGCTGCTGGGACGGGTGGACGTGGTCGTCAGCAACCCCCCCTATGTGTCGGGGGAAGACGTTTCGTCGCTCCCGGCAGAGGTCCGGGCCGACCCCGAGCTGGCCCTGCTGGGGGGCACCACGGTCCACCGGCGGCTGGCGGATGAGAGCCGCCGGTGGCTCCGGCCGGGAGGCGCCCTGGTGGTGGAGATCGCGGAGACCCAGGGCCAGGAGGTCCGGGGGATCCTCCTCGATGGGGGATTCCAGGACGTCCGGGTGGTCCGGGACCTGGCGGGGCGGGACCGGGTGGTGGCCGGGTCCGTCCGGTGAGGCGGACCGGTCCACTGAGCCACGTCGACGAGGCGGCCCGGGAGGCGCTGGCCGGACGGCTGATCGTCCTTCCCACCGACACGGTGTACGGGATCGGAACCCGGCCGGACCGCGCCGACGCCACGGCGAGGCTGTTCGATGCGAAGCGCCGTCCCCGCGACCTGACCCTCCCGGTCCTGGTGGTTTCCGCGGACGACGCGGCGACGGTCGGGCTCATGGACAGGCGGGCCGCTGCCCTGGCCCGGCGGTTCTGGCCCGGGCCCCTCACCGTGGTCGTCCCGAGGACCGAGCGCAGTCGCCAGTGGGCCCTGGGCGGCGACGCCGGCACCATCGGGCTCCGGCGGCCCCGTCACCTGCTGGCCCTGGCGGTCCTGGAGCGGACCGGGCCGCTGGCCGTGACCAGCGCCAACCGCTCGGGGGCCCCGACACCCTCGACGCGCGACGAGCTGGTCGAGCTGTTCGGCGAGGCCGTCTCCGTCTACCTGTGCCAGGACGAGCCGCTGACGGGCGTCCCCTCGACCGTGGTGGACCTCGCCCACGGCGAGCCGGCCATCCTCCGAGACGGCGCCATCGCCGCGGTGGACGTCCTCCGCGTGGTACGGGAGGCCGATCGGGACCTCCGGCCGGGCCCGTGAGCTAGACTCGGGCCGATCGATGGCCTCCATCCTCGTCGTCTGCACCGGGAACATCTGCCGCTCGCCCATGGCCGAGGGATTCCTTCAACGGCTCATCGCGGAGCGCCGCTTGCGCGCCGGCATCCAAGTGTCGTCAGCGGGCATTGCCGCCTCGAGCGGCGCGGGGCCCATGCCCGAGGCCATCGCCGCTGCAGCCGCGCGAGGGGTCGACACCCGGCGCCACACCGCCCGGCGGCTGGACCGCCACGGCGTGCGGACCGCCGACCTCGTCCTGACCATGACCGGCGGGCACCGCCGCCGCATCGAGGACCTGGTCCCCGAGGCGGTTCCCAAGACGTTCACGCTGAAGGAGCTCGTCCGGCTGCTGGAGGCCCTGCCCGCGCCCGACGCGACGGACGCCCCCGGCGATCGCCTCCGGGCCCGGGTGGCCCAGGCCGCCGACCTCCGGCAGTCGGGCTTCGAGGGCAATCCCCACGACGAGGACGTGGCCGACCCCATCGGCATGCCGCAGCAGACCTACGACGCCGTGGCCTGGGAGATCGACGAGTGGTGTGCGCGCCTGGTGGAGGGGCTGTTCGCCGAACGGGAGACCGAGCGGCCGCAGGAGCTGGGGCCGGAGCTGGAGTGGGCCCCCACGGGCATCCCGAGCGCTCCACCGAGGCCCGACGCCCGGCCCGGAGCGTGACGGGGTGCTCGTGGCCATCGGGTCCGACCACGCCGGGTACGAGCTGAAGGAGGACCTGAAGGTGTTCCTGTCGAGCGCGGGGCACGAGGTCCTCGACATGGGGACGGACTCGGAGGAGCCGGTGGACTATCCCGTCTACTGCGCGAAGGTGGCGCACGCCGTGGCCGCCGGCGAGGCGGACCGCGGCGTCGTCCTGGGGGGCTCGGGACAGGGAGAGCAGATCGCGGCGAACAAGGTGGACGGCATTCGGGCCGCCCTGTGCAACGACTTGTACACGGCCCGCATGTCCCGCCAGCACAACGACGCGAACGTGCTGTCCATCGGCGCCCGCATCGTAGCGGCGCCGCTGGCCCGCGAGATCGCGGGGCTGTGGCTGTCGATGGAGTTCGAGGGGGGGCGGCACCTGCCCCGGCTGGAGCAGATCGCTGCCATCGAGCGAGGGGAGTTGTAGGCATGCGTGACTACGCGGCTTCGTGGGAGCAGTTGAAGGCCTCGGACCCGGAGGTGGCGGAGGCCATCGCGAACGAGCTGAACCGGGAACGCACCACGCTCCGGCTCATCGCGTCCGAGAACTACACCAGCCCGGCCGTCCTGGCCGCGCTGGCGAGCACCATGAACAATAAGTACGCCGAGGGGTACCCCGGCCGGCGGTACTACGGCGGGTGCGAGTTCGTCGACGTCACCGAGCGGCTCGCCATCGACCGGGCCAAGGAGCTGTTCGGGGCAGAGCACGCGAACGTGCAGCCCCACGCCGGGGCACAGGCCAACATGGCCGCCTACGGCGCCTTCGTGGAGCCCCGCTCGGAGGACAAGATCCTGGGCATGGTGCTCGCGCACGGTGGCCACCTCACCCACGGCTCGCCGGTGAACTTCTCCGGGAAGTGGTTCAACTTCGTGAACTACGAGGTGGACCCGGAGTCCGAGCTCATCGACATGGACCGGGTCCGGGCGCTGGCCCTGGAGCACCGGCCCAAGATGATCCTGGCCGGATTCACCGCGTACCCGCGGGCCATCGACTTCGCGGCGTTCCGCCAGATCGCCGACGAGGTGGGCGCCCTGTTCATGGTGGACGCCGCGCACTTCATCGGCTTGGTGGCGGGGGGCGCGTACCCGTCGCCGGTGCCGCACGCCGACGTGGTCACGTTCACCACGCACAAGACGCTTCGGGGGCCGAGGGGCGCGATGATCCTGTGCCGCGAGGAGCACGCCAAGGCCATCGACAAGGCGGTGTTCCCGATGATGCAGGGTGGTCCCCTTGAGCACTGCATCGCCGCCAAGGCCGTGGCCCTGAAGGAAGCGATGCAGCCCGAGTTCCAGGACTACGCGCACCGCGTCGTGCGGACGGCGCGCGCGCTGGCGCAGGGCCTGGCCGACGAGGGCCTGCGCGTGGTCTCGGGCGGAACGGACTCGCACCTGGTGCTGGCCGACCTCCGGCCCCTCGGCGAGGTCACCGGCGCGGACGCCGAGGCCGCCTGCGACGAGGTCGGCATCGCCATCAACAAGAACGCCATCCCGTTCGACCCGCTGCCGCCGATGAAGGCGTCCGGCATCCGGGTGGGCACGCCCGGGCCGGCCACGCTGGGCATGGACGAGCCGGAGATGAAGGAGGTGGCCAGCATCATGGGCGCGGTCCTGCGGTCCCGGTCCGACGACGCCGTGAAGGACGACGCGCGCGAGCGGGTCCGGGCGCTCACCGCGAGGTTTCCTGCGTACGCATCGTGATCCGGGGAAACGGCGGCGGGGTACGATCCAGATGCCCGCATCGGCAGCCGCCCAGGGGAAGGACGGACGCGTGAGGAGCCAGGTCGCTCGCGCCAGGAGCCGGGTCCGGTGATCTCCTATCTCCTCGTTTTCGGCGCCACGGCTCTCACCGCATTCGTGGTGACCCCGGTGGTCCGTCGGGTGTCGATCCTGGTGGGGGCCATCGACCGGCCCTCGGACCGGAAGGTCCATCCGAAGCCCACCCCCACGCTGGGGGGCGTGGCCCTCTTCGTGGCCGTGCTGGCCGGCATGGCCGTGTCACACTCCATGCCCTACTTCGGGAAGCTCTTCCAGTCCTCGCTGGAGCCACTCGCGGCGCTGGTGGGCGGCGGTGTCGTTGTGCTCCTGGGGGCCGTGGACGACGTCCGGGGGACCCCGGCGCCGGTGAAGCTGTCGGGCCAGATCCTGGCGGCGGGGCTGCTGGTCCTGTTCGGCGTCCAGCTCGTGTACTTCTGGTTCCCCGGCCAGGGGATCCTCTCGCTCGGCTCGGACCTCGGCGTGCCGCTCACCATCCTGTGGGTGGTGGCCATGATGAACGCGATCAACCTGATCGACGGCCTGGACGGCCTGGCCCCCGGCCTCACCGCCATCGCCGCCATCGCCTTCTTCGCCTACATCTTCCTGACCCCCGGCGTGTACGGGCAGGCCTCGCCGGCCGCGCTGCTGTCGGCGATCACGGCGGGCGCCGTCATCGGGTTTCTCCCGTGGAACTTCCATCCGGCCCGGATCTTCATGGGCGACTCGGGGTCGATGCTGCTCGGGCTGCTGCTGGCCACGGCCACCATCTCGGGCGTGGGCCGGAACCCGTACCCGCCGGGTGGCGGCGACCTGGCGGCCTACTCCATCCCGGTGCTGGTCCCGCTGGTGGTGCTGGCGCTGCCCTTCCTGGACGTCGTGCTGGCCATCGCCCGGCGGATGCGGCGAGGCCGGAAGGTCATGGCCCCGGACAAGGAGCACATCCACCACCGGCTGCTCGACTTCGGGCACAGCCACCGCCAGGCCGTGCTGCTGATGTACCTGTGGAGCGCGCTGATCTCCGGCTCCGCGCTGGCCCTGGCGCTGGTGAACGGGCGGCTGGTGGTGGGCGCGATCGGAGGGGGCGCGCTGGTGATCATCGCGGCCACCGCCATCCCCAGGCTGTGGGGGGGCCGAGCCGGGCGCCACGCCCGGGGACGCCGACCGGTGACCGTGGCCACGCCTCCCGTGCAGGAGCCGGTGGCCTCGCCGGTCGCAGCGCCGCTCGAGGCCAAGGACCGCCCGGCCTAGGTCGTGGCCACGCGCTGGATCGTCGGCGCCGCCGTCGTCCTCACCGTGCTGGCCGGGGTGCTCGGCGGGTGGGGATGGTCGGTCGTGACGGGCGCCATCCTGCTGTTCCTGGGGGCGTTCTTCTGGGCGGCGGGCCAGGTCGGCTCGTGGATGCAGGCATGGGCCCGGCGCTTGTACGGGGACGGCCGCGGGCAGGACCGGTCCTAGCGCGAGCGGGTGCGCCCGCTCAGGCGGAACTGGTGGCCCGGCGGCGACGGTACAGGAGGTGGCCCAGCCCGAGAGCGCTCTTCCCGCGGACGCCGGTTGCAGGATCAGCATGAGGACGGCGATCGCTCCCAGGAGCACGAGCGCGGTCCTGGGGCCGCCCACCAGTCCGGCGAAGACCACCACGGCCAGGTAGAACGCACCGGCAACCCACCGCATCTCGACCACCTCGGTTCCCTGGTTTGAGCTCGGGTCGGGCCGACCTCATGGTACGCCGGGGTGGCGCCTCGCGCTCCCGCCTGGGGCATATCCGGCCGGTCCTACTTGCCCTGGGCGGAGGGGTCGCGGGCCTTGGCGAGTTCCCGTTCCAGGGCTTCCACGCGCTCGATGAGCTGCTGGACCTGCTCCCGGAGCTCCCTGTTCTCCCGGCCGGGCGTGTAGGCCTCGCCGTCGGGGAGGTCCCGGGCCAGCACGGCGTTCGCCCCGATGAAGCACCCGCGGCCCACCGTGATGGGGCCGAGGACCTTGGCTCCGGCCATGATCTCGGTGTCGTCGCCGATCTCGGGGAACCCGTCGGCGAAGGTCCCGTCGAACCAGCCCTTCGCCGAGCCCCCCAGCGTGACTCCGTGCAGCAGCGTGACGTTCGAGCCGATCCGCACACCCTTGCCGATGACCACACCGGCGGTGTGGGTGAGGCGGAGCCCGCCGCCGATCTCGGCGCCGGGATGGATGTCCGCCCCGGTCAGGAAGTAGTTCACGCGCCACAGCAGCTCGGACGGGAACTCCAGGCGCCGGAGCCACAGCCGCCGGGACAGCCGGTACAGCAGGACGGCCTGCGGCCCGGGGCGGGTGGCCACCCGCTCCAGCGCCTTCAGCAAGGATGGGCGGCCCGCGGTCGTGCCGCGATCGGAGAACAGGCGTGCCATATCGCCTCGCAGCCCGTCCGGCCGGTTCTGCCCCTTCACCCACTCATCCTAAGATGCGACCATGCCCATGAACGTGAACCGGCCGGGCCAGCCGGACTACGCCGGCATCCTCACGTTCTCGGGCGTCCCGCTGGTGCTGGAGCCCGCGGACCTGGCCGGCGCCGACATCGCCGTCGTCGGCGCCCCCATCGACGAGACAGTGGTGTACCGGCCGGGGGCCCGGTTCGGCCCGCGGGCCATTCGGACCGCGGGCTACGGAGGCGGCCTGCCCAGCATGGAGCTCGGCGTGTCGCCGTTCGACGTGCTGGCCATCGTCGACTACGGCGACGCCGGGATCGTTCCCGCCGATGCCGCCCGGAGCCACGCCGCCATCCGGCAGGCCGTGGGGGACGTCGTCCGAGCGGGCGCGATCCCCGTGGTTCTGGGCGGGGACCACTCCATCGCGCATCCCGACGTGGGCGCGGTGGCGGACGCCCTGGCGCCCCAGCCGGTGGGCCTGGTCCATTTCGACGCCCACGCCGACGATGCTGTGGAGCTGTACGGCGTCGTGCGTTCGCACGGAACGCCGATGCGCCTGTTGGTGGAGGAGGGCTCGGTCCGCGGGGAGCACGTGGTCCAGGTGGGGCTGCGCGGGTACTGGCCGGGGCCGGAGGAGTTCGCGTGGGCTCGTTCCAAGGGCTTTCGGTGGCACCTCATGGAGGAGATCCACGAGCGCGGGATCCGTACCGTGATCGCGGAGGTGGTGGCGGCGCTGGCGGACCTGCCGCACGTGTTCCTGTCCGTGGACGTCGACGTGGCCGACCCGGGCTTCGCGCCCGGAACGGGCACCCCGGAGCCGGGCGGGCTATCGGCGCGGGACCTGCTGTGGGCGGTGCGGACGCTGGCCGTCGAGCTGCCCGTCGCCGGGATGGAGGTGGTGGAGGTCTGCCCGCCCTACGACCACGCCGAGATCACGGCGCTGCTGGCCCACCGGGTGGTCCTGGAGGCGCTGTCGGGCATCGCCCTGCGCAGGACCGGCGGCCCGGCCCGGCCGGAGGTGGACGGGCGGGCTCGCCGGGCGGTGCCGTAGATGCTCCGGGTGGCCGCGGCCGACGACGCCATCCCGGCGCTGGAGCCGCTCTCGTTCCCGAGCGAGGTGGAGGACGGGGTTCGGGACATCTGCCGGCGGGTTCGCGAGGAAGGAGATGCCGCGCTGATCGAGCTCACCCGGCGGTTCGACGGCGCCGACGTCGCCGGGCGGCTGCTGGTCACGGAGGACGAGTTCGAGCGAGCGGCCGTCGACCTGGACCCCCGGCTGGCGTCGGCGCTGGACCGCCTGGCCGGCCGGCTGCGGGACCTCCACGCCCGGCAGCTGCCCCGGCCATGGTCGGCCGAAGAAGGCGGGGTCCGGTTCGGCGAGGCGGTTCGCCCCCTGGGCGTGGCCGGTGCCTACGCCCCGGGGGGACGCGCCTCCTACCCGTCCACCGTGCTGATGACCACGGTCCCGGCCCGGGTGGCCGGCGTGGGTCGCGTCGTGCTGTGCACCCCGCCGGCCCATGACGGATCGGTCGCGCCGGCCATCCTGGTGGCGGCGCGCCTGGCCGGCGTCGACGCCGTGTACCGGGTGGGCGGGGCCCAGGCCGTGGCGGCCATGGCCTACGGAACCGAGAGCGTCCCCCGTGTCGACAAGATCGTGGGGCCGGGGAACGTGTGGGTCACCGCGGCCAAGCGGGAGGTGGCCGGGACCGTGGGGATCGACGGGCTGGCCGGCCCCACCGAGCTGGTGATCGTGGCCGACGCCACCGCGGACCCCGTCGTCCTGGCGGGGGACCTGGTGGCCCAGGCCGAGCACGACCCCATGGCCCGGGTCACCCTGGTGTGCTTCGAACGGGAGCTGGTGCCGTCCGTGGACGAGGCCCTGGAGGCGCAGGTGGCGGAATCGCCGCGGCGGGAGGTGGTGGAGGCCTCACTGCGCCACGCCGTGGCCGTGGTGGCCGAGACCCAGGAGGAGGCGGCGGCCATCGTGGACCGCCTCGCGCCGGAGCACCTGCAGGTGGTGACGGTGGACGCCCGGCGATTCCTGGACCGCGTCCGGAGCTACGGCGCCGCCTTCCTCGGTCCGCTCACCCCTGTCGCGTTCGGCGACTACGGGGTGGGGTCGAACCACGTGCTGCCCACCATGGGCACGGCCCGGTTCTCCTCGGGGCTCCGGGCCGCCGACTTCGTCACGGTGTCCAGCGTGGTCGAGGCCACCGGGGATGGCCTCGACCGCTTCGGCCCGGAGGTGGAGGCAGTGGCCCGAGCGGAGGGCCTTCCCGGGCACGCCGGGACGGTCGAGCTCCGTCGCGCCCGGCCGCGCCCCCCGACTCCCCCGACTTCGTGAAAGTTTTCACAAGCGGAGGAAAACATGCCTTCTACCTGCGGAAATGGGCGCCGCTCGTTTTGACGCGGCCGGAGGCACGCACGTAGAATTGCCCTGCTCATGGCCCGACGACGCGACGGTCAGGACGCGTGGGAGGGCTATGGGGCAGCGTGGTCCATCATCGGGACCCTGCTCGCGGGCCTCGCCGTCTGGGGCGGCATCGGGTTCCTCGTCGACCGGCTCGCGGGTACCCACGGCGTTTTCCTTGCCATCGGCTTGGTCGTAGGGGCCATCGGGGGCGTGTATCTGGTCGTGGTGCGATATGGCAGAGAACGAAAGGAATAGGTCCGCGCCTACGCCCTCGCCCGAGCGGGCCATGGCGGTGTGGGCCATGGTCCCGGGCGTCCCCGCCGCGATCCTGGCGTTCGCCATCGGCTCCATCGTCGGCCTCGGCGTCGGGGCCTCCGCCGCCATCGGGGTCGTGGCGGCGGTGGGAGGCTTCGTGGCCCAGGCCCTGGCCCTCGGATGGGCCCGGAACGTGTCACTGACCGCCACCCAGGTCGTGGCGTACGCGGGGTTCCTGGTGCTGATCGGCGTGGTGGGCGGCGTGTACGCGGGGCTGAACGCGACCGCGTCCTGGTTCGCGCCGAAGGCGTTCGGGGGCGGGTTGTTCGCGCTGGTCCCGGTGGCCGTCTACGAGGCGTACCTGGCCCGGCGGGGCCGGGTGGCCGAGCTCATCGTGGACGCCGACCGGGCCGCCACGGCGGAGCGGGCTGCCCGGGCCGGGCGCGACACCGGCACCGACCGCGCCACCGGCGCGCGCTCGAAAGGGACCGCGTGAGCTTCCTCGCCCTGGCCCCTGGGGCCTCCCTCCTCGCGGCCGTCCTCGGTGCGCAGGAGGGGTTCAAGTTCCCGCCGACGGAGGAGATCTTCCACGGCGACTGCCTGGTGGGCTCGGGCACGCTCTGCCTGAACCGGACCTCGCTGCTGCTCCTGTTGGTGTTCGCCCTGCTGACGGCCCTGTTGGTCGCGGCCTCGTACCGTCCCCGCCTGATACCCGGCCCGATGCAGAGCGCCGCGGAGGTCATCTACGGCTTCGTCCGGCGCGACATCGTGCACGGTGTGATAGGTCCCGACGGCGACCGGTACACGCCGTACCTGACGAGCCTGTTCCTGTTCGCGTTCCTGGCGAGCTTCATCGAGGTGGTCCCCGGGATCCAGTTCCCCGTCACGTCTCGGATGGCGCTCCCCGCCGCGCTCGCGCTGATCTCGTGGGGCATCTACAACTACGCGGGCATCAGGGCCAAGGGACTCTGGGGGTACTTCAAGGGGATCATGTTCCCGCCGGGCGTCCCGAAGCCGCTGTACATCATCGTCACGCCGATCGAGTTCGCGGCCGCCCTGATCCTGCGGCCGTTCACGCTCGCCATCCGGCTGTTCGCGAACTTCTTCGCGGGCCATCTCCTGCTGGTCGTCGCGTTCGTCGGAGCGGCGTACCTCGTTGGGAACCCGCTGACGATCCCGTGGGCGCTCGTCGCGCTCCTCGGAGGTGTCCTCGGGATCGGCTTGGAGATCTTCATCGCCGCCGTGCAGGCGTACGTGTTCGCGCTGCTCACGGCGGCGTACATCAGACTGTCCACCGTGGAAGAGCACTAGCCGCCGAGAAGGGAGACGAGATGCACGCAGGGAACCTGGCGGGCGCGGTCTTGAGCGTCCTTGCCGCGATCAAGGGAAGCGTCAGCATGATCGGGTACGGCCTGTCCGCGATCGGCCCGGGCATCGGCATCGGCATCATGGTCGGCAAGACCGTGGAGGGACAGGCGCGGCAGCCCGAGATGGCGGCGCGCCTCCAGACCACCATGATCCTGGGCATCGCGTTCACCGACGTGCTGGCGCTGATCGGGTTCGTCGGCCTGTTCATCGCGGGCTAGGCGGCGCGGGTGCTGGCGTCAGCCGCCGCCGTGGTCGCGGACAGCAACACGAAGCTGGTCCTGCCCGCGACGAACGAGCTGATCTGGGGAACGGTCGCGTTCGTCCTGTTCATCCTGGTGCTGTGGCGGTTCGGCGTATGGAAGCGGTTGGGCCAGGCCATGGACGACAGGACGGCGCGGATCCGCACGGATCTGGAACAGGCCGAGGCCCGGCGCAAGGAGGCCGACCAGCTCCTGGAGCGGTATCGCGAGCAGCTGGAGCAGGCCCGCGCGGAGGCTCAGTCCATGCTGGAGGAGGCCCGCCAGCGGGCGGAGGAGGTCCGGCGCGACCTGGTGGCCAAGGCCGAGGCCGAGTCGCAGCGCATCGTGGAGAATGCGCGCCGGGAGATCGAGGCCGAGCGGATCCGGGCGGCCAGGGAGCTCCGCCGCGAGGTGGGCCAGCTCGCCGTCGAGGTGGCGGAGCGAATCGTGGGCGGGTCGTTGGACGGCGACCGCCAGCTGGCGCTGGTGGACTCGTACATCGAGGAGCTGTCGAGCCACGCGCCGAACGGGAACGGGAACGGGGCGGGCGGCGGCGGCGGAGCCGGGTCGCCGGGAGGCGCCGGTGGCTGAGCCGGTACGGCGGGCGTTCCGGGTGGCCCGGGAACGGGCCGAGGAGTCCTTCGCCCGGGCGGCCGGCGCGGACGCGCTGGCCCGGGTCCGGGACGAGCTGTTCGCGCTGGTGCGGCTGCTGCGGTCCCAGCCCGCGCTCCGCCGGGCCCTGTCCGACATCGGCGTGCAGGCGGATGCCCGGGAGGCCCTCCTGCGCGATCTGCTGGCCGACCGGGTGGACCGGCACACGGTGGACCTGTTGGTGGAGCTGGCCCGCGAGGACGCGCTGGCCTGGCGGCTCCCGGCCATCCTGGAGGACCTCGCGGTACAGGCGGTCCTGGCGGAGGCCGACCACGACGGATCGCTGCCGGACGTCGAGGACGAGCTGTTCCGGTTCGCCCGGCTCCTGGTGTCGGAGCCCCGGCTGCGGAGCGCGCTGACCGACCCGGTCCTGCCGGACCAGAACAAACGGGCCCTGGTCGACGACCTGCTGGGCGGCCGGGTGTCCGACGCCACGCTCACCCTGGTCCACCACGTCATCGGCAGGCCGGGCGACCCCGCGGAGGCCATCCAGGATCTGGCCGAGCGGGCGGCGGCGCGGAGGGACCGGGTGATGGTGGAGGCCCGAACCGCGGTGGCGCTCGACGATGGGCGCCGGGAGCGGCTGGCCGCGGCCCTGTCCAGGGCCGTGGGCCGGCAGGTCGACCTGGAGGTCACCGTGGACCCGTCCATCGTGGGAGGGGTGGTGGCCCGGATGGGCGACGAGGTCATCGACGGAAGCGTTCGAAGGAAGCTCGAGCTGGCGCTGGAGCGCCTGACGAGCTGATCGGCGATTCGACGAGGGGAGTGCACAGGTGGCGGAGCTCACGATCAAGACGGAGGAGATCAGCGAGGCCCTCCGCAGGCATGTGGAGTCGTTCCAGCCCACGGTGACGCGAGAGGAGGTCGGCCGGGTCACCGAGACCGGTGACGGCATCGCCCGGGTGGAGGGCCTCCCCAGCACGCTTGCCAACGAGCTGCTGGAGTTCCCAGGCGGGATCCTGGGGATCGCGGCGAACCTGGACGTCCGGGAGATCGGCTGCGTGATCCTGGGCGACGCCTCCCAGATCGAGGAGGGCGACGAGGTCAAGCACACCGGGCGGATCCTGTCCGTGCCGGTGGGCGACGGTTTCCTGGGGCGGGTCGTCGACGCGCTGGGACGGCCCATCGACGGCAAGGGCGACATCGAGGCCGAGGAGACGCGAGCCCTGGAGATCCAGGCCCCGACAGTTGTCCAGCGCCAGCCGGTAAAGGAGCCCCTGCAGACCGGCATCAAGGCCATCGACGCCATGACCGCCATCGGCCGGGGGCAGCGGGAGCTGATCATCGGCGACCGCCAGACCGGCAAGACCGCAGTCGCCATCGACACCATCATCAACCAGCGGGACAACTGGGCCTCCGGGGACCCCAAGCTTCAGGTGCGGTGCATCTACGTGGCCATCGGGCAGAAGGCGTCCACGGTGGCCGAGCTGGTCAAGGCCCTTGAGGACAACGGGGCGCTCGAGTACACGGTGGTCATCAACGCCCCGGCCTCCGACCCCGCCCCGTTCAAGTACGTCGCGCCGTACGCCGGGGCGGCCATGGGGGCCCACTGGATGTACGAGGGCCAGCACGCGCTGGTCATCTACGACGACCTGTCCAAGCAGGCCGAGGCGTACCGGGAGATCTCGCTGCTGCTGCGCCGCCCGCCCGGGCGGGAGGCCTACCCCGGCGACGTCTTCTACCTGCACTCCCGCCTGCTGGAGCGGGCCGCGAAGCTGTCCGACGACCTCGGCGGCGGGTCGCTGACGGCGCTCCCCATCATCGAGACCAAGGGCGGCGACGTCTCCGCGTACATCCCCACCAACGTCATCTCGATCACCGATGGCCAGATCTATTTGGAGAAGGACCTGTTCAACGCCGGTGTCCGGCCCGCCATCAACGTCGGCATCTCGGTGTCCCGGGTCGGCGGGAACGCCCAGGTCCGGGCCATGAAGCTGGTGGCCGGGCGGCTCCGGCTGGACCTGGCCCAGTTCCGGGAGCTGGAGGCGTTCGCCGAGTTCGGCTCGGAGCTGGACAAGGCCTCCCAGCAGCAGCTCAGCCGGGGCGCTCGGGTGGTGGAGGTGCTGAAGCAGCCCCAGTACCAGCCCATGTCCGTGCAGGACCAGATCGTGTCGATCTGGACCGTGACCAACGGCTACATGGACGACATCCCCCTCTCCGACGTCCGCCGGTTCGAGCGGGAGCTCCTCGACTTCATGCACACCACCAAGAAGGAGGTCGGGGAGAAGCTCGCCGAGACCGGCAAGCTCGAGGAGGAGCTGGAGGGCCAGCTCCGCGACGCGGTGGAGGAGTTCAAGAAAGGGTTCCACGCCACGGAAGAGCACACCGCGCCGAAGAGCGAGGAGCCGGCGGAGGCGAAGGACGAGGACGAGACGGAGCGCCTCCAGCGGCGCAAGCCGAAGCCCCCGGAGCAGCAGGGCTAGATGGGCGCCGAGCTTCGCGCCGTCCGTCGCCGCATCCGGTCGGTCCGCTCGACCATGAAGATCACGCGGGCCATGGAGCTGATCGCGGCCTCGCAGATCCGCCGGGCCCAGGCCCGGGTCAAGGAATCGCGGCCCTACGCCGAGCTGATCACCCGGGCCATCGGCGACCTCACCGGGCAGAGCGAGAGCATCGAGCACCCCCTGCTGGAGGTCCGGGAGCGGCCCGAGGCCGCCGCGGTCATGGTGGTCACCTCCGACCGGGGACTGGCGGGCGCGTACAACGCGAACGTGCTGCGGCGAACGGAGGAGCTGCTGGCGGCGCTCCGCGAGGATCGCAAGGAGCCCAAGCTGTACGTGGCCGGGAAGAAGGCCCAGTCGTACTTCCGGTTCCGGGAACGGCCGGTGGAGAAGACCTGGTCGGGGTTCTCGGAACGGCCCTCCTACGACGCCGCGAAGGACATCGCGGACACGTTGATCCAGGCCTTCCTGGACCGCGAGGTCGACGAGATCTTCGGGGTGTACACCGACTTCGTATCGGCCCTGACCCAGCGCGCGGAGGCCCGCCGGTTCATCCCGCTGGTGGTGGAGGAGGTCGAGGTCGAGGAGGAGGGGCCCTACCCCCTGTACATCTTCGAGCCCAGCGCGACGGAGATCCTGGACTCGCTGCTCCCCCGGTACGTGGAGACACGGGTGTTCGCGGCGCTGCTGGAATCGGCGGCGTCAGAGCACGCGGCACGGCAGCGGGCCATGAAGGCGGCCACGGACAACGCGGAGGAGCTCATCAAGTCGCTGACCCGGGTTGCCAACCAGGCCCGGCAGGCGGAGATCACGACGGAGATCATGGAGATCGTGGGCGGCGCGGAGGCCCTGGCGGCCGAGGCGCTCCAGAAGGCAGGGGTGGGCTGATGGCTGAGCACGACGGCGACGGGCACCGCGGCAAGGGGCAGGGCACGACCACCGGCCGGGTGGTCCGGGTGATCGGGCCGGTGGTGGACGTGGAGTTCCCCCCGGACGACCTTCCCGAGATCGACACGGCCCTGCAGATCGAGCGGACCCTGGACGGGGAGACCACCACGATCACGTGCGAGGTGGCCCAGCAGATCGGGGACTTCACCGTTCGGGCCATCGCCATGAAGCCGACCGACGGCCTGGTCCGCGGGGCGCCGGTCCACAACACGGGGCAGCCCATCACCGTTCCGGTGGGGACGAAGGTGCTCGGGCACGTGTTCAACGTGCTGGGCGAGCCGCTCGACACCGACCACGTCGACGCCGACGACCACTGGCCCATCCACCGGGACCCCCCGAAGTTCGAGGACCTCGAGGCCCGCACCGAGATGTTCGAGACCGGCATCAAGGTCATCGACCTGCTGGAGCCCTACGTCCAGGGCGGCAAGATCGGGATGTTCGGGGGCGCCGGCGTGGGCAAGACCGTGATCATCCAGGAGATGATCTACCGGGTCGCCGAGCAGCACGGCGGCGTCTCGGTGTTCGCCGGGGTGGGGGAGCGGACCCGCGAGGGCAACGACCTGTTCCTGGAGATGAACGAGTCCGGTGTCATCAACAAGACGGCGCTGGTGTTCGGACAGATGGACGAGCCGCCGGGAGTCCGTCTTCGGGTCGGCCTGTCCGCCCTGACCATGGCCGAGTACTTCCGCGACGAGCAGCACCAGGACGTCTTGCTGTTCGTGGACAACATCTTCCGGTTCGTCCAGGCCGGCTCGGAGGTGTCCACGCTGCTGGGCCGGATGCCGTCGGCGGTGGGCTACCAGCCCACGCTGGCCGACGAGATGGGCGAGCTCCAGGAACGCATCACGTCGACGAAGGGCCGGTCCATCACGTCCCTGCAGGCCATCTATGTGCCCGCGGACGACATCACCGACCCGGCCCCCCACACGACCTTCGCGCACCTCGACGCGACGACGGTCCTGTCGCGCGCGATCTCGGAGCTCGGGATCTATCCGGCCGTGGACCCGCTCGACTCCACGTCGCGGATCCTGGACCCGCGCTACGTCGGGCAGGAGCACTACGACGTGGCCCAGCGGGTCAAGGAGATCCTCCAGCGGTACAACGACCTCCAGGACATCATCGCCATCCTGGGCGTCGACGAGCTGTCGGAGGAGGACAAGGTCATCGTCCAGCGAGCCCGGAAGATCCAGCGGTTCCTCTCGCAGCCGTTCTTCGTGGCCGAGCAGTTCACCGGGATCACCGGCAAGTACGTGAAGGTGGAGGACACCATCGCCTCGTTCAAGGCGGTGGCCGAGGGCGAGTACGACCACCTCCCCGAGCAGGCTTTCTACATGGTGGGCGGCATCGAGGAGGCCGAGGAGCAGGGGGCCAAGCTGGCGAAGGCGGGCGAGTCGTCGTGAGGGTTGCGTTGAGCGGCGGAAACGGCAGGAGCCGCCCGAAGGCGGCTCCTGCGTCGGGTAGCTCATCGGGACGAATGGTCCCGATCACCGCCGTCACGCAAGCCGGAAGTCTAGCAGCGGAGAGAAGGCGGCCTAGCCGTCGTTCAGCCGCCCCGAGTCGGACCCCTCCTGTCGGAGAGGGCGCCCGGGCCGGGACTCGAACCCGGATCTCCCGCTGCGTGACGGCGGTGCTCTCTCCGTTTGAGCTACCCGAGCGCCTCGCCGGGGACGCTAGCAGGGGGGTGTGACACTCCATGGCGGAGAACCGGCTCGAGGTGCACGTGGTCACGCCGGAGCGTGAGGTGTGGACAGGGGAGGCCGACATGGTCGTGGCCCGCGCGGCCGACGGCGAGGTCGGCATCCTGCCCGGCCACGCGCCCTACCTGGCGGTCCTCGCGCCGGGGCCGCTCCGCATCAAGGATGGCGGGAACGAGGAACGTGCCGCCGTGGACGGTGGCTTCCTGCACGTGAACGACGACCAGGTCCACGTTCTGGCCGAGCACGCGCTGCTGGCGAACGAGATCGACGTTGGCCGGGAGCGCTCCCGGAGGGAGGAGTTGCAGCGCCGCGCGCAGGACGAAGAAGGCGCGGAGGAGGTCCGCGTGGAGCTGGCCATCGTGGAGGCCCGGATCCGGGTCGCCGAGCCCGGGTCGTAGGGCCCGGCTCGACGGCGGGCGCTGCCGTGAAGATCACCGGCATCCGGCTGCACCTGTGCCACTTCCCGCTGCCGGCCCCGTTCCAGCCGTCCTGGCTGGCCGGGTTCCCGTCGACGACCAACGGCTGCGCGATCTACCGCGTCCAGACCGACGAGGGGATCGAGGGTGTGTCGGCCTCGCCGCTCATCGCCGACGAGGCCCGCGGGCTGGTCAACCTGCTGCGCCTCACCCTGATCGGGCGCGACCCCACGCAGGTCGAGGACGTGTTCAAGCTGCTGCGCACGGCCACGCGGTCCCTGGGGCTGCGAGCCTGGCACCTGGAACCCGCCCTGTGGGACATCATCGGGAAGAAGGCCGGCCTGCCGGTGTGGCGGCTGCTGGGGGGCGGGCGCAGCCGGGTCCGCGCGTATGCCTCCACCGGTGAGCTCCGTGAACCGAGCCAGCGCGTGGACGACGTGCAGGCGTTTCGCGGCATGGGGTTCACCGCGGTGAAGCTCCGTATCCGGTGGATGACCGTGGAGGAGGACGTCGCGGTGGTCCGCGCGGTCCGGGAGGCCGCCCCGGACCTTACCCTGATGGTCGACGCCAACCAGGGCTGGCGGGTCCACGGGTTCGGCCCGTACCCGGAGTGGGACCTGGCCCGGGCCGTCCGGACCGCCCGCGCCCTGGAGGAGCTCGACGTGGCCTGGCTGGAGGAGCCGCTGGACCAGTTCGACTACCGGGGGTACGCGGCCCTTCGTGCCCGCACGACCATCCCGCTTGCGGCGGGGGAGATGCTGTCGGACCTGCACGGGTTCCGGGACATGATCGAGCGTCGCGCCGTTGACATCCTCCAGCCCGACGCCACGCTGACCGGCGGCATCCTGATGGCCCGGAAGGTGGCCTCCATGGCCGAGGCCGCCGGGATCGGGTTCTCACCCCACACGTGGACGAACGGCATCGGCCTGCGGGTCAACCTGCAGGTCATGGGGGCGGTGGCCCAGGAGCCGTGGTGCGAGTACCCGATCGACCCGCCAGGCTGGGTCCCGGAGGCCCGCGACGCCATGCTCACGGAGCCGGTGCGGGTGGACCCGGACGGGTTCGTCACGCTGCCGGAGGCTCCCGGCCTAGGGATCGAGCTGGACGAGGAGAGGATCTCCGCGTACGGGCAGGAAGTGTGAGGGCCGGGGAACTCCCGGGCCCGATGTTCGGTCCGAACGGCATCCGGGAACCTACAATCACGGCTCACATGGACAAGCTCCTGATCACCGGAGGCCACCCGCTCAACGGCGTCGTCCGCATCGGCGGCGCCAAGAACTCGGCGCTCAAGCTGATGGCGGCGTCGCTGCTGGCGGACGGGCGCACCGTCCTGGAGAACGTGCCTCGCATCGCCGACTGCTCGACGATGGTGGAGGTCCTCGAGCACCTGGGCGCGGCGGTTCGGTGGGACGACGGGACGGTCGACATCGACACCTCGGGCGTCCACTCGCAGGAGGCCCCGTACGAGCTGGTCCAACGGATGCGGGCATCCATCATCGTGCTGGGGCCGCTGCTGGCGCGGTACGGCCGGGCCACCGTGGCCATGCCGGGCGGCTGCAACATCGGCTCCCGCAAGATCGACCTGCACACCCGAGGTCTCGAGCGGATGGGCGTCACGTTCGAGCACGAGCACGGCTACCTGAAGGCCACGGGCCAGCTGCGCGGAGCGGTGGTCTCCCTGGACTTCCCCAGCGTGGGGGCCACCGAGAACCTGATGATGGCCGCCGTGGGCGCCCGGGGGACCACCGTCATCGAGAACGCAGCTCGCGAGCCGGAGATCGCGGACCTGGCCGACTTCCTGTCCGAGATGGGGGCCCGGATCGAGGGCGCCGGGACCACCACCATCGAGGTCGAGGGCGTGGATTCCTTCTCGCCGGTCCGGCACCGGGTCATCCCGGACCGGGTGGAGTCGGGCACCTTCGCCATCGCCGTGTGCGCGGCCGGCGGCGACGTCCTGCTTCGGGACGCCCGGAGCGATCACCTGGATCTGCCGCTGTCGAAGCTGGGCGAGGCGGGCGCCGAGCTGCACGACGAGCCGGACGGGATTCGGATCCGGATGGAGGGCCGGCCGCGGGCGGTCGACTTCGTCACCCTCCCGTTCCCGGGATTCCCCACCGACCTCCAGCCCCAGATGATGGCCATGCTGTCGGTGGCCCGGGGGACCAGCATCGCCACCGAGAACGTGTTCGAGAGCCGGTTCATGTTCGTGGACGAGCTGAACCGCATGGGCGCGGACATCCGGACCGAGGGCCACCACGCGGTGATCCGGGGCGTCGAGCGGCTGTCGGGCGCGCCGGTGCGAGCCCTGGACATCCGGGCCGGCGCGGCCATGGCCATCGCGGCGCTGGCAGCGGAGGGTGTGACTGAGATCGCCGACGTCTACCACGTCGACCGCGGCTACCAGGACTTCGAAGCCAAGCTCTCCGCGCTGGGCGCGGAGGTCAGGCGGGAGCAGGAACGCTCACCCGCCTACACGTGACCCGCCGCCTCGCCGCGCTCCCGCTCCTCGCCGCCGCGCTGCTCGTGGAGATGGCGCGTCCTGCATCGGCCGCGCCCGCGCGACAGGCCATCGTGTTCCTGGTCCATGGAGCCTCGTTCGAGCAGCTCATGGCCATCCCGGAGATGCGGGCGCTGGCCCGCGCGGGCGGGGCCGCCCTGATGAGCCCTCGCACCGTCGCCGGCGACCGGGGCCCCGGCGCCTACCTCACACTGGGGACGGGTGTCCGGAGCACGGGGCCGACGCCGGGCGTTCGGACCGGCGTCCGCGACGGAGCACCACAGCTCCTGCAGCTCATGGCCTACATCCGGGCGAACCAGGGCCGAAGTTCTCCGGGGCTCCTCGAGTCAGTGCTGCAGGCGCAGGGCCGCCACACATGTCTCGAGGGAAACCTGTCGGGACCGGGACTGCTCGTAGCCATGGACCCATCGGGGAGAGCGCGCATCGCTCAGCCGGGGGTTGGTTGCAGCCTGATCGTCGACGACGACGCGGGGTCCGAGGGACTGGCGAAGGACAACACCGGCCTGCTGTTCGGTCAACTCGTGCGAGGGTTCCTGACGCGGAGGTACTCCGTGATCGCCGACGAGGTGCTCGTCCTCGTGGTCGAGGCCAGGCCCGACCCCGCCATGGATCAGGCCAAGGACGAGCTGACGCCGATCGTGATGGCGGAAGGGAGCCCCGCGACCCTGTTCGGCGCGACCGGCCCGATGCACACGTTGACGTCCGACACGACGCGGCGGGTGGGCGATGTGTCGAACGAGGACGTCGCGCCGACCATCCTGCACTTCTTCGGGATCCCGGTTCCCTCGGACATGAACGGGTCGCCCATCCGGTTCGACGACGCGCCGGCGCCGTTCGCGTTGCACGCCAAGCATCTCGAAAACCGGCGGGCCACGGTGCCCATCCAGATCGGGGCGGGGATCGCCGTGACGCTGTCCGGCCTTCTGGCGCTGGGGTTCCTGGTGTGGCGCCGCCGGGTCCCCGGGCGCCTGTACCGGCTGGGGCCGATCCTCCCGCTGATGGTCATGCCCCTGGCCGTGGCGATGCTCGCCGCGGGCCGGCTTCCCCACGAGACGTACGCCTGGTCGGTCCCGTTCCTGGTCGCCGTCACCGCCGCGGGTGGCGCGGCCGCCTTCGCCCTGTCCGGTCGTGGGCCGCTCGTCGCCACGGCCGCGCTCGGCGCCGCCGTGATCGGGTTCCTGGTGGCGGAGGCGCTGCTGGGCTGGCCGGACACCCAGTTCACCCTTCTCGGCGGCACGGCGCTGGACGGCGCCCGGTTCTACGGCCTGCCCAACAACATGATCGGGCTGGTGATGCCGGCGGGGTTGTGGGTCGCGGCGGTGCTCAGCCCGTTCGCCGGGTTCGCCCTCCTGGTCGCTCTCGCGTTCTTCGTCGGCTTCCCCGACCTCGGCGCCAACCTGGGCGCGGCTCTGACGCTGCTGGTGGCAGCCGGCCTGTGGCTGGTGCTCCGGCCCGGTCGGAGGCTCCGCTGGCGCGACGCGGCCGTGGTCGTCAGCGTGGTCGTGGCCGGAATGGGGGTGGTCCTGGCCGCGCAGGTGGTGCTGGCCGGGACGCCAACCCACGGGACCCGCTTCGTGGAGAACACGGGGAGCAACGGCATCGGGCACGTGCTCGGGACGCTTGGCGACCGACTGCTGATCGGGTGGCGGCTCCTGCTCAGGGACCCGTTCGCGTTCGTCCCCGTCCTGGGGTTGCCCGTGACGCTGGCGGTGCTCCTGCGTCCCCCGACGGTCCTCCGCTCGGCGTTCGGCCACCAGCCGGAGTGGCGGACGGCCCTGATCGTCCTGGTCCTGGCCAGTATCGTGGCGTACGTGGTGAACGACACGGGGCCGGCCGCGGTGGGGCTGGGATGGGGGCTGGCCGTGGCGGGCATCTTGTACCTGCCGCTGTGGGACACGAGCCGGCACCGTGCACCGAAACCGGCGACCCGGCCAGCCGTCCCGGTGTGAGGACATGAGCGAGCCGATCCCGCCGCGGCCCGACCTTCCCCCGGGGCCAGAGGGACCGGCGCGGCTGGGCCAGTGGCGCCCCGACGCGGGCATCCCCCGGGCCACCTGGAAGTGGTACGAGGCCATCCTGGTCGGGCTCATCGGGTTCGTCGGCGGCGGCGTGATCGGCGCCATCCTGGCGGCGCCATTCCAGTCCCACCAGATCCAGAATGCGCTCCTGGGATTGGGGACGGACATCGGCCTCGCCGGGGCCGTCGCGCTATGGCTGTACACGAGCCACCGGGCCGCCATCCCGGCCCTCCGCCTGGACGTCCACCGACCCAAGGAGCTGCTGTACGGGGTCGGCGGCGGCCTGGCCATCTACGCCATCGCCGTGCTGGGGATCGGCCCGCTGATCGTGGAGGCGCTCCGGGCAGCCTCCGGCCGCTCGTCGGTCCGGACGCCGCGCCAGATCCCGGCGCACCTGCACGGCGTCGGCCTGGCCCTGACCGCGCTGTTCACCCTGGTCACGGCCCCCGTCGCGGAGGAGCTGTTCTTCCGCGGGTTCCTGTTCCGCTCGCTGCGGGACCGCCACGGGTTCCTGTTCTCCGGGATCATCTCCGCGCTGGCCTTCGGCGCGGTGCACTACCGCCCCAGCCCCTGGCAGAACTCCATCCTGCTCATCGTGGTGATCTGCTTCGTCGGGTTCGGCCTGGCCTACGTGTACGAGCGGCGAGGGAACCTGCTGGCCAACATGGCCGCGCACGCCACGTTCAACGCCATCGGGTTCGCGCTGATCCTGTCGAAGCTGGCGTGAGCCCATGACCCGCACGGCGCGCTCACCGGTGGAACGAGCAGCCGAGGCGCTCGCCGGGGGAGGCGTCGTGGCCTTCACGGGGGCGGGCATCTCCGCGGAGTCCGGCATCCCCACGTTCCGCGGGCCCGGCGGGCTGTGGAGCCGGTTCGACCCGGCCCGGTTCGGCACGTGGGAGGGGCTGGCCCGCGAGGCCATGACCCGGCCGGACGGGCTGGCGGAGTTCCTGGCCGCCCTGCGACGGGCCATGGCCGTGGCCAGGCCGAACCCCGCCCACCACGCCCTGGCAGCGATTGAGCGAGCCGGCCTGCTCACCGCCGTCCTCACCCAGAACGTGGACGGCTTGCACCAGGAGGCGGGCAGCGAGGAGGTCGTGGAGATCCACGGTTCGCTCCTGGAACGCCGCTGTCCAGCCTGCGGCCTGGAGGAACGCGTGCAGCGGAGCGAGTTCCTGGCCGGGCTGGACCACGCCATCCGTGGGCTGCGCACCGCGTTCGTCCCCAGCCTGCTGTCACTGCTGCCACGGTGCGCCAACTGCGACGCTCCCACCCGCCCGGGCATGGTCGCGTTCGGCGAACAGATCCGGGACTTCGACCGGGCCGACCGCCTGGCCGGCGGGTGCCGGACCATGCCGGTGGTGGGGACCTCGGGCGAGGTCGAGCCCGCGGCGGGACTGCCCAGGAAGGCCCGCGAGCTGGGCGCGCTGGTGATCCAGGTCGGCCCCGGCCCCACCTGGGTCGCCGCGGACCTGGAGATCCCCGAGCCGGCCGGGCGGGTCCTGCCGCAGCTCGTCGCCAGGGCCCTGGCGCATCGCTCGACGCCTGCGAACTGGAACCGGGGCGACACCCCGTGGTTTACTCGCGAGTAGGATTCGGCCGGGACGACACGCCCACGGCACGCGCAGCGCAGAGGAGGAGGCCCCGACATGCCGCTGTTCCCCAGCGAGGAGTGGTTCGAGCAGTACATCCAGCGGGTCAACGAGTCCAAGGAGTACAGGGAGGCCGCCGCCACGTGGGAGGGCGACGTGGCCTACGTGGTGGAGCCGGAGCCCGACAAGGGCGTCCCGGACGAGATCTGGGCCTGGCTCGACCTGTGGCACGGCGACTGCCGCGGTGGCGGGATGGTCACCCAGGAGAAGGGTTCGCAGGCCAAGTTCATCATCCGCGCCCCCTACTCCCGGTGGAAGGAAGTCATCAAGAAGGAGCTGGACCCGGTCAAGGGCATGATGCAGGGCAAGCTCAAGCTGAAGGGCGACTTGCCCACCATCGTCCGCTACGTGAAGGCCGCCAACGAGCTGGTCAACCTAGCCCAGACCGTTCCGACCGAGTTCGCCGACGAGGTCGCGAGCTAGCTCGGTGCCGCCAGGGCGCGCGGGACGGAGCACGTCGTGAAGGCGCTCGTCTACCAGGACGTGCAGCAGGTCACGGTGGCCGACGTCCCCGACCCCCGCATCGAGGACCCCCACGACGCCATCGTCCGGGTCACCACCGCCGCGATCTGCGGGTCCGACCTGCACTTCTACAACGGCAAGGCGCCGCTCTCACCGGGGGACGGGATCGGGCACGAGGGCGTCGGGGTGGTCGAGGAGGTCGGTCCGGACGTCGAGGCGTTCGTTCCCGGGGACCGGGTGGTGATCGCGTTCGACATCGTGTGCGGCGACTGCTGGTTCTGCCGGCACGGCGAGACGGCCCTGTGCGACGACTTCCGCAACCTCGGGGCGGGGCCCTTCGGCGGCGGGCTGGGCGGAACGCAGGCCGAGAAGGTCCGCATCCCCAACGCGGACTGGAACCTCCTGCGCATCCCGGAGGGCATGGACGACGAACGAGCCCTGTTCGTGGGCGACATCCTGACCACCGGGTACTACGGCACGGCCATCGCCGGCATCCATGCCGAGGACACGGTCGCTGTGGTGGGCGCGGGCCCGGTCGGCTTCTTTGCCGTGCAGGGGGCGCTCATCCACGGCGCAGCCCGAGTGGTGGCGCTGGACCTGGAGCCCGACCGGCTGGCCCTGGCCGCCAAGGTCGGCGCCGAGACCGTGAACGTCCGCGAGCGAAACCCCCAGATGGCCCTGTCCGACATGACCGACGGACGCGGCGCGGACGTCGTGATCGAGGCCGTCGGAAACACCAGCGCCTTCGAGACGTCCGTCGAGGTGGTCCGGCGGGGCGGCACCATCTCGGTGGTCGGCATGTACGTGACGGAGTCCGTGGAGATCCCGCTCGGCGTGTACTGGACCCGGGGCCTGAAGCTCGTGTTCAGCGGGATCTGCCCGGTGCACACGTGGTGGGACCGGGCCATGGAGGCGGTGGAGAGCGGGCGGATCGATCCGCTACCCATCATCTCCCACACGCTGCCGCTGGCCGAGGCGCCCCACGGCTACGAGATCTTCGAGCGCCGCGAGGCCACCAAGGTCGTGCTGAAGCCGTGAGGAGCTGACCGTGGCAGCGAAGGTTGAGTACACGGACTCCGAGCCGAACGGGCTGGGCACCATGCTCGGCGGCCTGATCGAAGCCAACCTGGAGGCCCACCCGGACCGGGCCGCGCTGCTGAAGCCGGCCGTCATCGGGATCACCGCCCCCGACGCCGACGTCTCGGTGACCATCACCATGGCGCCCGGGCGGGTGGCCGTGGCCAACGGGATCCAGGGACGGCCCCACCTGTTCGTGCAGGCCGACTCCGACACGCTGATCGAGCTGTCCTCGGTGCCCCTGCGGTTCGGGCTCCCCGACAACATGACCAAGGGTGGGCGCGAGGTCACCGGCAAGCTGTTCAAGGGGACCATCAAGGTGCGCGGGATGTACAAGCACGTCGGGAAGCTGGCCAGGCTGAACAAGCTGCTCTCCGTCAACTGAGGCCGGGAGGAGGAAGATGCAGGCCGGCACCTGCCCGAACTGCGGCTCGGCGGTCCAGCCGGGAGCGGAGTTCTGCACGGTGTGCGGGACCAGGCTCGCCGGCCTGGGCGCCGCCTCCGGGTACGACTGGAGCGGCGCGACCGTCCCGCCGCCCCCACCGCCGCCGGTGAACCTGCCCCCGGGGCAGACCACCGCCCCCACCCAACCCCTCCCCCCGGCCGGCGGGTATGCCCCACAGCCCACATCGCAGTGGCCCCCCCCGGCCACCTCCCCCCAGGTGTCGTCGTGGGCAGCCACCTCTCCCGCATACACGCCGTACCCGGCCACCACCACCCGATCGTCGGCTCGCCCGGTGGCCGTGCTGGGGGCCATCGCCGCGGCGGCCGGCGCGTTCCTCCCGTGGATCCGGTTCGACTTCCATTTCACGGCGTTCAAGATCCCACTGACCTTCCTGTTCCAGGGGAACTCGAGCAGCGGCGGCCTGAACGCCGGCATCGTCCTGGTGGTCGTGGCCGGCCTGGGGCTGGTGATGTCGTTCTTCCCGGCGGTCTCGGTGGCTCGGCGGTTCCTGGGGCTGGTGGCCCTGGCCGTTCCGGTGGCCTTCGTGGCCCAGCTGCTGCGATTCGACCAGGTCACGCTGAGCAGCCTCTTCTCGCACTTGGGGGCGGGGGCGTACGCCGCCGCGGCGGGAGGGCTGCTGCTCGCCGTGGGCTGATTCGGCCGCCCCGCTTCCCGATAGGCTTGCCCGGCAGTGGACGTCGCCGCGCTCGCCGAACGGGTCCTGGCCTCCGACCGCGGGGGGGTGGCCCGGGCCATCTCCATGGTGGAGGACGGGGCCGAGGGGCTGGCCGAGCTGTCGGCCCGCCTGTACCCGCGCACCGGGAACGCCTACACGATCGGCCTGACCGGGTCCCCGGGTGTGGGGAAGTCCAGCCTGGCCGCCGAGCTGGTCCGCGCGGCCCGCTCGCACGAGCTGTCGGTGGGCGTGCTGGCCATCGACCCAACGTCACCGTTCACCGGCGGCGCGCTGCTGGGGGACCGGCTGCGCATGCAGGCGCACGCCACCGACCCGGCCGTGTTCATCCGGTCCATGGCCACGCGCGGGCACCTCGGCGGGATGGCCCTGGCCGCGCCGGAGGCCATCCGGATCCTGGACGCGTCCGGGAAGCAGCTGGTGATCGTGGAGACCGTGGGGGTGGGGCAGGCCGAGGTGGAGGTGGCCAACGCCACGGACACCACGCTGGTGGTCGTCTCGCCGGGATGGGGAGACGCCGTGCAGGTGGCCAAGGCTGGGATCCTGGAGATCGCCGACGTGTTCGTCGTGAACAAGGCCGACCGGGAGGGCGCGGCGGAGGCCGCGCGCGACATCCAGTCCATGCTCCACATGGGTCCGAACCTCGAGTGGACCCCGCCGGTGGTGAGGACCTCGACCGTGAACGGCGAGGGCATCGACGACCTGTGGGACGCTATCGAGTCCCACCGCAAGCACCAGGAGGCCACCGGCCGGCTGGCCCGCAAGCGCCATGGCCGTCTGATGGCGGAGGTCCAGGGCCTGGCGTCGCAGAAGATGCGGGAGCGGGTACGGGGAGCGCTGGAAGCCGACCCGGACCTCGCCGCCGCCCTGGAGGAGCGCCGCACCGATCCCTACCGAGCCGCGGATATCCTGTTGAGGACGCTGACCGGAGCCGGGAGCGAGTGATGGGGAGCTTCGACCAGGAACGGGAACGATGGGAGGCCCAGTACCGGGCCACGCCGGAGCGGGACGCCGACTTCGAGACGATGTCTGGTGAGCCGCTCGAGCCGCTGTACACGCCGGAGGACGTGGCCGGCCTCGACTACGAGCGGGATCTCGGGTACCCGGGGAGCTACCCGTTCACGCGCGGCGTGTACCCCTCCATGTACCGGGGTCGTCTGTGGACCATGCGGCAGTTCGCCGGGTTCGGGACACCGGAGGAGACCAACCGGCGCTACAAGTTCCTGCTGGCCCAGGGCCAGGGCGGCCTGTCGGTGGCCTTCGATATGCCCACCCTGATGGGTCGCGACTCCGACGACCCTCGCAGCGAAGGCGAGGTCGGCCGGTGCGGGGTGGCCACCGACTCGCTGGCCGACTTCGAGGCGCTCTTCGACGGCATCCCACTGGGCGACATCACCACGTCGATGACCATCTCCGGGCCGGCCACCATGCTGTTCGCGTTCTTCCTGGCCGCCGCGGAGAAGCAGGGCGTCCCGTGGAAGACCCTCGACGGCACGCTCCAGACCGACATCCTGAAGGAGTACATCGCGCAGAAGGAGTGGATCTTCCCGCCCCGGCCGCACCTCCGGCTGATCGGCGACCTCATCGAGTTCTGCGCGAGCGAGGTGCCGAAGTTCCACCCTATCTCGGTGAGCGGGTACCACATCCGGGAGGCCGGCTCGACGGCGGCGCAGGAGCTGGCGTTCACCCTGGCCGACGGGTTCTCGTACGTGGAGCTGGGGCGGGACCGTGGCCTCGACGTCGACCGGTTCTCGCAAGGGCTGTCCTTCTTCTTCAACGCGCACATGGACTTCTTCGAGGAGATCGCGAAGTACCGCGCGGCCCGGAGGATCTGGGCCCGGTGGCTCCGGGAGCGGTACAGCGCACAACAGGAGGAGTCGCTGCGCCTCCGGTTCCACACCCAGACCGCGGGGGTGTCGCTGACCGCGCAGCAGCCGGAGAACAACATCGTGCGAACGGCCATCGAGGCGCTGGCGGCGGTGCTGGGCGGCACGCAGTCGCTGCACACCAACGCGCTGGACGAGGTGCTGGCCCTGCCCACGGAGAAGACGGCGCAGATCGCCCTGCGGACCCAGCAGATCATCGCCCACGAGACCGGCGTGGCGAACGTGATCGACCCGCTGGGTGGGTCCTACTTCGTGGAGGCCCTGACCGACCGGATGGAGGCGCTGGCGGAGGAGTACTTCGCCAAGATCGACCACATGGGCCAGGGCTCGATGCTGGAGGGGATGCTGGTCGGGATCGAGCGGGGCTTCTTCCAGGGCGAGATCGCCGACGCCGCGTTCCGCGAGCAGTCGCTGTACGAGAAGGGCCGCCTGGTCAAGGTGGGGGTCAACGAGTTCGTGGATCCCAGCGACCGGCCCATCGAGACGCTGATCATCGGCCCGGAGACCGAGGGGCGCCAGATCGCCGCGGTGCGGACCACCCGCGAGGGGCGAGACCATGAGGCCGCCGAACGGTCGCTGGAGGCCCTGAAGGCCGGCGCCTCGGGCGACGACAACCTGATCCCGCTCCTGGTGGACTGCGCCCGCGCCTACTGCACCGAGGGCGAGATCGTGGACGCCCTCCGCCAGGTGTTCGGCGAGTACACCGAAACCCCGCGCTTCTGAGGCGCTACCCGCACGGGAGGTGGGGCAGGATCGACGAGGCGAAGGCCGCCTCGAACACCTTCTGGCCTCCCTGCCGGTAGGCGTTCACGTAGTCGGAGACGTTCTCCAGGGTGTGGCCGTTGGCCCGTAGCTCGTCCTGGTTGATGTTCAGCCAGATGGGGCGGAGCTTGGGGAACGCTGTCACGCCGTCGTTGTCGTTGTCGAAGTGCGACACCAGACCGGAGTGCAGGCCCGACTCCCGGATGGGAGTTCCGCCGCTGACCGACGGCGCAGCCGTGTGCCCGTGGTCGGCCGTCACCAGCAGGGCCCACTTCCCGGTTCCGACCTGCCGGTTCAGGAACGCGATGAACGACGCGAGGTAGGCGTCCTGCACGCCGATGGTGTCGTGCATCTCGCCGCTCGAGGCGCTGTACAGGTGCCCGATCTCGTCGATGATCTTGTAGTTCAGGAGCAGCAGGTCCGGTTGTGCGTGGTGTCCGAACCCCTCCGTCGCGATCACCTTCTGGATCGCCGCGGTCTGGAACGGGATCCGGGCGGGGGTGTGGAACCCGCCCTGCTGCGCGGCGATGTCGTGCCCGCGCCATTTCCCGTCCTTCTTGCCGTCGGAGCGGTCGGCGATGTCGAAATAGTGCAGCAAGGGCGGCAGGTCGTTCACGTAGGTGGGGAACCGGTAGAAGTCCGCCAGGTCCTGCGGCATGCCCCACCGATGGTGAGAGGTCGCGGAGTCCTCGGACTTGTCCTTCAGCACCGCGAGGGACCTTGGGCCGCCGTTCTGGGTGCCGTGGCCGAGCATGCCGAGGTGCCAGTTCAGCGTGCCGCACATCCCGACCTCGGCCTTGGTGCCCATGGCCGCCTGGTACTGCTCGGCCAGGGTGTCCACCAGCATGGCGCCCGGGCCCCGCGACCAGGGGTCGGCCAGCTTGCCGTCGCTGAAGCGGATGATGTTGTCGACGATGCCGTGGGTCTTCGGGAACGCGCCGGTGCCGATGGTGGCGTGGATGGGCGCGGTGTTCGAGGGGTTGGAGCCCACCGTGGCGTTCTCATACCAGGTGCCCTTGGGGATCAGGCCCTTCAGGTTCGGCCACATCCGGGGCCACAGGTTGAGCACGTAGCGGCCACCGGCGTCCCACACCAGCACCACCACCAGCTTGGGCTTCGCTCCCGGGACGATGGCCTCGGCCATCACCACGCCGTCGGGGGCCTTGAAGTCGGTGAACCCGGCCAGCTTGGCCACGGTGGGCGCGATATCGGCCGACGTGACGAAGCGGTGCACCTTCGCCTGGGCGCGGATGACGCCGGGGCCGAACCAGAACATGGGGACGTCCTGCGTGTAGCCCCACGGCGTGGAGTGGCTGATCCCGCCGCTCACGTAGTTGAACCCGCGAGGGACGATCATGATCTGGCCGCACCGGTCCGCCCGGTAGCCCCGCTCGATGCGGGTCAGGACCTCCTGGGGCAGCGCGCACGCGGCCTGCGTCCCGGTGACGGCGGGCGTCCCTGCCCCCGCCAGGGCCGGGAGGCGGTTCGCCAGGAGCAGCGAGAGCGGAACGGAGGCCGCGCCGGCCAGGAAGGATCGTCTGCTGACTGCCGGTCCGCTCGTTGCGTGCACCTGGGCGCTCCCCCCACCAGACGGCGAGCCGGACACGACGGCGTCGCGGGCTCGCACCTGTGAGGTGCAGCACTCTCCTACCACATGTCCGAATGGTCAACCCCGCAGTACCATCTGGGGCATGGAGGAGGGTCGCGCCCGCACCAGCCGTGACTACCGCTTCTGGGAGGCCGCGGCCCACTCGCCCGTCTCCAGGCGCGCCTTCCTGGGGGGCGCGGCGGCGTCGAGCCTGGCGGCCCTGCTGGCGGCGTGCACCGGCGGCCGGGCCGGCACCACGATCAGGCCAACCATCGCGCCGCAGCAGGTCAGCGCCCTGCTCCAGCAGCAGCTCCAGGCTGCCCGCTCGCTGCCCAGGGAGGTCCAGCTCCGCCTGGTCCGGGGCTTCATGGCCGATCGGGCCGGCCAGGTCATCACCGTGCCCCTGGGGTTCAACTACTTCGACGGCGGCATCAGCCACACCACGCCCTGGCCGTACACGCAGGACGTGCCCATGCTGTGGTACGGGCCTGGGATCGTCCCGACCAGCGGGAAGTTCGACCGCCCGATAACCTCCGCCGACGTCGCGCCCACGCTGGCCAAGCTGGTGGGCTTCACCGACTTCCAGGCCCCCGACGGCTCGGTGATGGAGGAGGTCATCGACCCGGCCGCGCCGAACCCGAAGCTCGTCGTCGTGCTGGTGTGGGACGCCGGCGGGAACTACGTCCTGAACCTGTGGCCCGACTCCTGGCCCCAGCTCAAGGGCCTGATGCCCAGGAGCACGTGGTACTCCAGCGCCACCATCGGGTCGAGCCCCTCCAGCACGGCGCCCATCCACGCCACCATCGGCACCGGGGCGTACCCCAGCCGCCACGGGATCCTGGACAACTTCATCCGGTTCCCGGACGGGTCCCTGGCCGACCCCTGGTCGCGGGGCCCCTCGGGGCTGCTCAGTCCCACCTTCGGGGACCAGTACGCCGAGGCCATGGGCCCGAAGGCCGCCACCGGCCTGTTCGCCACGCTGTCGTGGCACGCGGCGATGCTGGGCCACGGCTCGCAGGCCAACCCGAACGTGCGCCCCGTGATGGTGCTCCGCGAGAAGGGCGGCGGCGAGGGGGCCGAGGGCATCGCCTGGGGCCTGGGGGCCCAGACCGAGCCGTACTACCGGTTCCCGGACTACGTGAACGACCTCCCGCCGATCAGCCAGTACTTCCCGGTGGCCGAGAAGGCGGATGGGGTGAAGGACGGGAAGTGGCAGGGGCACGACATCAATTCGCTCAACTTCGGGTTCAACACCCCGGCCCGGGTCCCCTTCCAGCAGCGGGCCATCGAGGAGGTCATCACCCGGGAGGGGTTCGGGCACCACGACGCCCCCGACCTGTTCTTCATCAACTACAAGCTCATCGACGAGATCGGGCACCTGTTCACGGCCTCCAGCCTGGAGGAACGCGACAGCATCGTGGTCCAGGACGCCAACCTCCCCGTCCTGGTCGACTTCCTGAACCGGCAGGTGGGGGAGGGGAAGTGGGTGCTGCTGGTTACCGCCGACCACGGCCACAGCGCGGCCACCGACGTGAGCGGCGCGTTCCCCATCAAGGTGGACTCGGTGGACGCCTCGCTGGAGGGGCGCTTCCACGCAACGGCCACGTCGCCGCTGGCTCAGAAGATCCGGCCGGGGTGGACCTACCTGGACGACGCCAAGCTGAAGGGCCTGGGCCTGGACCTGGAGCAGGTGGCCGGGTTCATGCTGGATCTGGACAAGGAGCAGGTCGCGGCCAGGCCGTCGGAGGTCCCCGCATCAGTGCAGGGCGACCTCGTGCTGTCGGCGGCGTTCCCGGCGCAGCTGCTGTCCCAGCTGGTCGCCCCCGAGTAGTCAGCTCGCCGTCCCGCGCGGGGCGCGGGCGTCCTAACAGACCAGGTTCAGGTACGGGTAGGGGTCGACGGCCGACCCGATGACCGTGTAGCCGTACACCGAGCGGTACGGGTTGGACGGGACCACGTTGGGGTGCCACTCGAAGTGGTCGTGGGTCGGCCCGCCCTGGGCGTCGCCGGAGTCGCCCACGTACCCGATGACCGTCCCGGCCTGCACGTTGCCCATCGTGCCGTAGCTGTCCAGGTGGGCGTTGTACACGTAGCCCAGGGCGCCCCGGACGATCACCGCGTTGCCGCCCAGGCCGTTGGGGTCCTCGGACGCGTAGCCGGGGAACGGCGCCACGATCGGTGTGCCCCGCGGGGCCAGGATGTCGTTCCCGGCGTGGGGGTGGTAGCCACCCGCGAAGCGCGGAGCGCCGAAGCTGTCCGAGTAGGCGTGCGCGCCCTGGACCGGGCACGCCTGGAACGGCCCCTTGCCGTTGATGAGCACCACGCCGGCGGCTGCCGCGGCGGCTCGGGCGGCGGCGATCTGCTCCTGCTTCAGCTTGTGCTGGAGCTTGCCCAGCAGGCTGTTGACTTCGGCGGCCTTCGATGCGAGGTCGTCCACCAGGGCCTGCTGCTGGTCGTACAGGTGCTGCTGCTCGGCGAACTTCGCGTCCAGGGACTCCTGGACCTGCTGGTACTCGTTCAGGCTCTCCGTCTGCTGCTGAAGCAGGCCCTCCAGGCTCTGGCGCTTGGTGGTCAGCGAGTTGGCCTCGTTCTGGACCGTGTTGGCCAGGTCGGCGTCGTTGCGCGAGAGCTCGTTCATGAACTCCACGCGGTCGGACAGCGACGTCAGGTCCTCCGAGCTCAGGAAGAAGGCCAGGTCGCCGGCCGGGCCGGTCTCGTACGCGTACCGGGCCCGGTCGTCTAGACGGCCCCGGAGCCGCTGGTACCGGGCCTGGGTTTTGGCCAAGTCGGACCGGGTGGCCATGACCTGGCCCTCGATCTCGTTGTAGCGGGTCTGGACCCGGTCGATCTGCGCGGCCAGATCGTTCAGGGAACCCTGGAGGGACTGGACCAATGCCCGCTGCTTGTTCAGCTGGTCCCGCTCCGCGGCGATCTGCTTCTCCAGCACGGCCAGGCGGGCCTTCTCCTGCTGGATCTGGGACTTGGTGGTCTTGATCCCGGCATGGGCGCCCGGCGCAAACGCCACTGCGAACAGCGCGAACGCGAGAGCCGCGCCGCACAGCCGGCGCAGGGTGGCGCGACGGCGCGAGCCAGAGCGCGCTGGCGAATGTCCCCGGTCATTCATCATGCCAAGCGAGCCTTCCTACCTGGGCGAACGGGGGAAGTCAAGCTTCGTCGGCCGTTTGCGGGGCCGGTTCCCCGGGGATACCGAAAGGCACGGGGGGCGCGTGAGACGAATCGTCCTTCTGTCTGTACTTGCCATGTTGGCCGCGGGGTGCGGCCAGTACGTGGGCGCCCACGCCCAGGCCGCCCTGCCCACGCAGACCGTGGTCGGGCAGGGCCCGAGCGGCGACATCCCGGACGCGTCCGGGCCGGGGTCGATCCACGGCGACGCCCGGCAGGTCCAGAAGTCCGCGCATCACAAGGGCGCGACCGGCGGAGGGCGCCACGGCAGCGGGTCGACGAAGCACCACGGGAACGGTTCGAGGTCATCGTTGTCTCGTATCGGCAGAACCTTCGCCCTCCGTAACAGCCGGGTGCTGCCCCCCGGGTTCCCGTTCCTGATCTGCCCCGTCATGGGTGAGTTCTCGTACTCCGACGACTTCGGGGCGCCCCGGTGCCTGAGCGGGGACTCGAGCTGTGGCGGCTACCACCTGCACATGGGCAACGACATCCTGACGTCCCTGGGCACGCCGATCGTGGCGCCTTTCAATGGGAACGCGGTGAACTCGTCGAACACGGTGGGGGGGAACGCGGTTACGGTGTATGGAGCCCAGGGCTACGTCTACAACGCGCACCTGGTCGCGTTCGGCCAGCTCGGGCCCGTCGTGGCCGGGGACGTGATCGGGTTCGTGGGGAACACCGGCGACGCCGCCGGCGGCCCCACCCACGACCACTTCGAGTGGCACCCCCGCACCATGCCCTCGAGCCTGTGGCGTTCCGCCTACGGGCAGGCCGAGCTGAACGGCGCCATCGACCCCTACCCCTACCTCCGCGTGGTCTGCCCGCCCTCGCGGTAGCCACCCGGCACCCGCGCCGCCTTCACTCCTCGTCTGACAACCTCGACCTCGCCGTTTGACATTGAAATTGAAATCCGTTTTCATTTCGAGATGGGATGGGGCCGAGGCGGCGAGGGTGGCGACGGTGGCGACGGTGGGCCGTCCCGGTTGGCGTGGTGCTCGCGTGCAGCGTCCTGGCATCGTGTGGGGGGTCGGCGGCGGGTTCGGGGGGCCGGATCCAGGTGGTGGCGGCGGAGAACTTCTATGGGGACATCGCCCGGCAGGTGGGTGGCCGGTTCGTGGACGTGACCTCCATCCTGTCCGACCCGAAGACCGACCCGCACCTGTTCGAGCCGGGGACGGCCAACGCCGCCGCGGTCGCGGACGCACGGGTCGTCATCGACAACGGCCTGGGGTACGACGCGTTCATGGACAAGCTCCTGTCGGCCGCCCCCAACCCGGATCGCCGCGTGGTCACCATCGCCGACGTGCTGGGCATCAGCGGCGCGGACGCCAACCCGCACATCTGGTACGACGTGCCCCGGGTTCCGCAGATGGCCACGGCCATCGCCGACGCGCTCACGGCCGCCGATCCCGCCCATCGCAACGCGTTCCGGGAGGGACTGGCCCGGTTCGTGCGGTCGCTCGAGCCGCTGCGGACCGCCGTCGAGGATCTGCGCTCGAGCAGCGCCGGGACGCCGGTGGCGTACACGGAGCCGGTTCCCGGCTACCTCCTCCAGGCCGCCGGGCTGGTGGTCCGGACGCCCCCCGAGTTCGCCCGGGCCATCGAGGAGGGAAGCGACCCTTCCCCCCAGGCCGTCGCCGCGATGGAGGCGCTGTTGCGGAACCGCCAGGTCCGCGTGCTCCTGTACAACAGCCAGGCCACCTCGCCGATCACCGACCGGATGCGACAGCTGGCGGATGAGAACGGCATCCCCGTGGTCGCCGTCACCGAGACCCTGCCTGCCGGCCTGTCCTTCCAGCAGTGGCAGCTGGACCAGGTCCGGGCGCTGGCCGGGGCACTGGGCGCATGAGCTCGCCCCATCGCCCCGCCGTGGTGGAGCTGACGGGGGCCTCGCTCCGGTACGGCCCGCGGACCCTGTGGGAGGAGCTCGATCTGGAGGTCCGGGCCGGTGAGTTCGTCGCCGTGCTGGGGCCGAACGGGGTGGGGAAGACGTCGCTCCTGCGGGTCCTGCTCGGGCTGGGCGAGCTGAGCGCGGGGCGGGTGAGCGTCCTGGGGCGCCCGCCGCGCCGGGGGAGCCCGCTCGTCGGCTACGTCCCCCAGCAGCGTGCGTTCGACTCGTCGCTCCCGCTGCGGGGTCGCGACCTGGTGCACCTCGGGCTGGACGGGCACCGGTGGGGGCTGACCCGCCCGGCCGCCGGCCACGGCGAGCTGGTGAGCGCCGCCCTCGCGGAGGTCCAGGCGGAATCCTATGCGGACGCGCCGGTCGGGCTGCTGTCCGGGGGAGAGCAGCAGCGGCTGCGCGTGGCCCAGGCGCTGGTGTCGGATCCGGCCCTCCTGCTGTGCGACGAGCCGCTGCTGTCTCTGGACCTCAGCTACCAGCGGGTGGTGGTGGAGCTGCTGGACGAGCGGCGCCGCCGGCGCGACACCACGGTCCTGTTCGTGACCCACGAGATCAACCCCATCCTGCCCGTGGTGGACCGGGTGCTGTATATGGCCCCGGGGTCATGGGCGGTGGGGTCCCCGGACGAGGTGCTGACCAGCGAGACCCTGTCGCGCCTGTACGGGACGAGCGTCGACGTCCTGCGCGTGCGGGGTCGGGTCATCGTGGTGGGTGCTCCGGACGAGCCGGACGCTGCGCTCGGACCGCTGGGGCACGCCCACCAGCACGCGGACGGGCACGACGACGTGGGAGGAGGCTCGTGAGCTTCACCGACCTCCTCGGACAGCACTTCGTGCACACCGCGCTGCTCGCGGGGGCCGTGGTCTCCGTGCTGTCCGGGGCCATCGGCGTGTTCGTGGTGATCCGAGGCATGAGCTTCGCCGTGCACGCCGTCTCCGAGCTGGGGTTCACGGGCGCCGCCGGCGCGCTGTTCCTCGGCCTGGATCCGGTCCTGGGATTGATGGTGGGATCGCTGGCCCTCGGCGCGACGCTGGGGGCGCTCACCGTCCGGGGCCGAGAACGCGACGCCGCGATCGGATCGGTCCTGGCGTTCGGCCTGGGGGTGGGGGTGCTCCTGATCTCGCAGTTCCACGGGAACGTGACGGCGGCCGCCGGCCTGCTGTTCGGGAGCATCGTGGGCGTGAACGACGGCCAGCTGGCGGTGCTGGTGGGCGTGGCGGTACCGGTCCTGGCGGTGCTGGCGTTCGCCTACCGGCCCCTGCTGTTCGCCAGCGTCGATCCCGAGGGAGCCGAGGCCCGGGGGGTGTCGCTTCGCCTCATCTCCGTCCTGCTCCTGCTGCTGCTGGCGCTGACCACGGCCGAGGCCGTCCAGGTGGTGGGGGTACTGCTCGTGCTCACGCTGGTGATCACGCCCGCCGCCGCGGCCACGCGCCTCACCGCCCGGCCCATGCTGGCGCTGGGCCTCAGCGTCGCCATCGCGTTCGGGGCCACCGAGGGCGGCATCCTGCTGTCCCTGGTCAAGGCGTGGCCCACGAGCTTCTTCATCAGCGCCATCAGCTTCGCCGTGTACGTCGCGGCCCGGGTGGTGGGCCGGGCCCGCGGCGCCGCGCGAGGCACACCGGTTGAACGAACCGCTGGGGTGGCAGGTCTGCGCGGCCGTACGCCGTCGAGCGTCGTCCCCATCGCGGGAGCCGGAACCGAGCGGGAGGTGGGCCGGCCATGAGCTCGCTGGAGCAGGGGCGGGAACGGGTCCGTCACGCCACGCGGCAGGGCGAGGCCATCAACGAGGTCCTGGACGAGGTGTCCGAGTTCCGGACCCCCCAGGAGATCCACGGCGAGCTGCGCCGGCGAGGGCGCCGGGTCGGGCTGACCACGGTGTACCGGCATCTCGCGCTGCTGGCCGATCGGGGGGCCGTGGACGTCCTGCGGACGGCGAGCGGCCAGACGGTGTACCGGCGGTGCGCCGCAGAGTCGCACCACCATCACCTGATCTGCCGGAGCTGTGGCAAGACCGTCGAGTTCGAGGGACCCGAGGTCGAACGGTGGGCCGAGGCCGTGGCCCGCGCGGCCCGGTTCCACGACGTCTCGCACACCGTGGAGGTCTTCGGGACCTGCGAGGACTGCGCGGCGGGCCGGGCCGCCGGGGCCGGGGGCGGGGGCGTCCATGGCTCGTGAGCAGGCTCCGTTCTTGTCGGTACCCCGCTGTATCCTGACCAGGTGCGAAACCGCTCCGCTTTCCGGGGCCTCCCGGTTGCCGGCACGGCCGCGGTGGGAGTCCTGCTGGGGCACTGGCTCGCGTACGCGGTTGCCTTCCCCGCCACCGCGGAACGCCAGCACGTGCTGGCGGACACCGGGCACGCCTACTGGCTGACCGCGGTCCGGCTGTCCGTCGTCCTGGTCGTGGTGGGGCTGGCGGTGGTGGTCGGACGCCTGGCCGGGGCCGACCACGCGGACTCGGCCGGCGAGCGGCTCACCATCCTGTCACGCCGCCTTACCGGCGTCCAGGTCGGTGCGTTCGTCGCCATGGAGCTGATCGAGCGCCTGGTGAACGGGTCGCCGCTCGGGGACCTGCTCGACCACAAGGTCTTCTTCCTCGGCCTGGCCGCGCAGGTGGTGGTGGCGTGCGCCGGTGCCGTGGTCCTGCTGTGGTTCGGGCGAGCGGCGGAGGCCGTGGTGGAGACGCTTCGCCGGGACCCCCTGCCCCGTCCCCGACCCCCCGCCACCACGTCTCGGCGACGTTCCGCCCTCGGGCGCCTGCCGGCGCTGGCCGGCGCCGCCGGCGTCCGCGGACCTCCCGCTCGGTAGTCGCGTTCCGTCTCTCCCTCGAATCGTTCCGCCCCAAGATTCCGGTTTGGCCCGAGGGAGCGGTGCGTCCACCGAGACCACGAGGAGGTACTGCGTGAAGAGACTGGCTGCGCTCGGAGCCATGACGCTGGTGGGCGCAACGATGCTCGCAGCCATCTCGGCGGGGCCGGCGTCGGCCCACGTCGTGAAGAGGGTGGGCAACTACATCATGGCCGTCGGCTTCGGGGCCGAGCCGGTGTACGTCGGGCAGCAGAAAAGCGTCCAGCTGATCCTGGAGCATTCGGACGGCAAGCCGGTGACGAACCTCACCGACTCCCTGAAGGTGGAGGTCGTCTACCAAAGCCAGAAGGTGCAGCTGCCGCTGGAGCCGACGTTCGACCCCGACACAGGGCTGGGAACGCCGGGGGACTACCGGGCGTGGTTCTTCCCGACCGCTCCCGGCAAATACACGTTCCATTTCTTCGGCTCCATCGGCAGCCAGCAGATCGACCAGAGCTTCGCGTCCGGGCCCACCACGTTCGACGAGGCCAGCGATCCTCGCGGCGTGGAGTTCCCGGCGAAGCTGCCCACGCTGACCGAGGTCTCCCAGCTGCTCGGGCGGCTCGGTCCGCGGGTGGACCAGGCGACCTCGCAGGTCGCCGCCCTCGGTCCGAAGGTCGCCGCCGCCACGTCCGCCGGGAACTCCGGCAAGACGCTCGGGACGGTTGGCCTGATCGTGGGGGCGGTGGGGGTGCTGGTCGGTGTGACCGCCCTGCTGCGCTCGCGGCGCCCGGTGTTGCGAGCGGAGGAGGCTGCCTGATCCGGCCATGCGCCGGCGGTTCCTGATCGTGCTGCTGGTGGCCGGGGCGGCCCTGGTGGCCACCGCTTCGGCCGCGAGCGCCCACGCGCTGGTGCGCAGCTCCGATCCGGCGAACGGGGCCATCCTGTCCGCCCCGCCCACGCAGGTCACCGTGAACTTCACCGAGCCGCCCGACCCGAAGCTCTCCTACATCCACGTGCTGAACGAGCAGGGGAAGGCGGTCGAGTCCTCGGGCGCGCACCCCCTGGCCGGAAACGGGCTGCAGTGGGTCGTCCCGCTCCCCAACGACCTGCCCGACGGGGTGTACACGGTGAGCTGGCGGTCCCTCTCCAAGACCGACGGCCACGTCACGGCGGGGTCGTTCTCATTCGGTATCGGGGAGGCGCCGACCGCTGCGGCCTCGCAGTCCTCGGTCACGTCCTCCCCCTCGCTGTCGCCCGTCGCCGTGACCGGACGGTGGCTGTTCTACTGGGGATTGGCCCTGCTGCTGTCGGCCGGGATCGTGGGGATCGTGGCGGCTGGCGTGGGCCCGCCGCCCCGGCGGGTGTTCCTGGCCGGGTCGTGGGTCCTTGCCGCCGTCGGCCTTGCCCTGATGACACAGTCCGAGGCGTCCCAGATCGGGGTGTCCGTGGGGACGCTGCTGGACTCCGCGTCCGGGACGAAGCTGATCCTCCAGGCCGTCGGGCTCATCGCGCTGGGAGCCGCCGCCGGCATGGTGATGTGGCAACGGAGCAGGGCCACCCTCGCCGTGACGACGGCGGTGGCGGCGGTGGCGATGCTGCTCCACGCCCTGGACAGCCATGCGGCGTCGTCCGGCTCCCTTTCCTGGTTCGACGTCGGCGTGCAGTGGATCCACCTGGTCGCCGTGGGGCTGTGGGTCGGCGGCCTGGCCTGGCTGGTGCTCGCCACCAGAGGGGTGAAGGGTCCCGAACGGGCCGCGGCGATCCGCCGGTTCTCCCAGATCGCGCTGGTCGCGGTTGTGGTGATCGCGGTCACGGGCGTGCAGCGCGCCGTCAGCGAGGTCGGGACCACCCGCGTGGTGCACGGCCTGGTCGACACCGGCTTCGGCGTGGCCCTGCTGATCAAGGTGGGCCTGTTCGCGGTCCTGCTGGTCCTGGCGGCCCGGAACCGGTACGTGAACGTGCCCCAGGTCACGGCGGGCAGCCGTGGCGTAGGGTCCCTGAGGCGCACTGCGGGCGGGGAGCTCTTCCTGGTGGCCGGCGTGCTGGCGGCGGCGGCGGTCCTGTCGAGCCTCCCGCCGGCCAACCAGGTGAGCCAGCAGGGCCTCGCCCCCACGCAGGCGGCGCAGCCCCTGGTGGTCACGGGAAACGACTTCGCCACCACGGTCAAGGTGCGTCTCACGGTGACGCCGGGGACGGTGGGGCTGAACACGTTCGAGGCCAGGGTGACGGATTACGACACGGGCCGGCCGGTCGACGCCCGCGGGGTCGAGCTCAAGTTCAGCATGCCGGGCCGGCCCGACCTCGGCACCCCCACCCTCGACCTGAAGCAGGCCGGGGACGGCCTGTGGACCGGGCGGGGCACGGTGATCTCGCAGGTCGGGACGTGGGACGCCTCGGTCCTGGTCCAGCAGGCCACCACCGCCACCGAGGTGCCCTTGAAGATCCAGCCGAAGCTGCCGCCCCAGACGGTGTCGGTGTCCCAGCGGGGCCAGCCCACCCTGTACACGATCACCCTGCCCAAGGGGGACACGCTGCAGACCTACATCGACCCGGGAACACCGGGGCCGGACGTGGTGCATTTCACCTTCTTCCAGGCCTCCGGCAGCGAGCTCCCCATCGGCAGCGCCACCGCCAGCGCGCTCACCCCGTCCGGCCAGCCGCTCGACCTCAAGCTGATCCGGTTCGACCGGGGGCACTTCGCGGCGAACGTGAAGCTGACCCCGGGGCAGTGGACCTTCCTGATCCAGGCCAACCCCACGGCCGGGACCCCGGTCTCGGCGTACTTCCGGCAGAAGATCGGCACGTGAGTGGAAAGGAACGCGACGTGAGAAGGCTTCGAACCATCGCGCCGGCACTGCTGGTGGCGGCGGCGCTCGTCCTGGCGGGGTGCTCCGGCGGCTCGGCGTCGGCCGGCAGCACCACGCCGACGGCACGTCCCAGCAGCCTGGCCAAACTGTCCATCCTTTCGCCCAGCAACGGGGAGGTGGTCAAGGGCTCGGTCGTCCACGTGCGCCTGAAGCTGGAGAACGCGAAGATCGTCCCGGCCACCACCACGCACATCACGCCGACCACCGGTCACGTGCACCTGTTCCTGGACGACCGGATCATCTCGATGAACTACCAGCTCCAGAACACGATCGCGAACGTGCAACCGGGGAGCCACGTGCTGCGGGCCGAGTTCGTGGCCAGCGACCACCTCCCGTTCGACCCTCGCGTCTTCACGCAGGTGACATTCGAGGTGAAGCCGTGATCCGCCCGAGGCACCGGGCGACCGCGACGGCGGCGATGGCCGTCGTGATGGCCCTGGCCGTGGTCGCCTCCGCATGCTCGCGCGGCCAGGGGCCGATCGTCGTCGGCGCCGTCTACCCGCTGTCCGGCTCGCAGGGCCCGGGCGGGCTCCAGGAGTACCGGGGCGCGCAGGTCGCCGTCGACCTGGTGAACGACCAGGGCGGGGTGGGCGGGCGCCCGATCGAGCTGCGTGCGATCGACGTGCCCGGCTCCGACGCCGTGCCGTCGGCCATCTCCTCGCTGAAGGGCGACGGCGTGCAGTTCGTCATCGGCAGCTACGGCAGCACGATCTCCCGGCCGGCCGAGGCCATGGCCGCCCGGAACGGCATGCTGTTCTGGGAGACCGGCGCGGTGGGGGAGATGACCCACGTCGGCGCGGGGCGGCTGGTGTTCCGGGTGGCTCCGTCCGGCCGGCAGCTGGGGCGCTCGGCCGTGGCGTTCGTGGCCCGCCGCCTGGCCCCCATGCTGGGCAAGGACCCCGCGACGCTCCGCTTCGCGGTCACCGGCGTGGACGACCCGTACGGCCGGGCCGTGTCCGGCGGCGCGGTGGCCGAGATCCAGCGGCTGGGCCTGCATTCCGCGGGTCTGTTCCCGTACGACGCGCAGCGGCTGGACGCGGCGGCGCTGGTCGGACGCATCGCGGCGTCCCGTCCGGACGTGCTGTTCGTGGCGGCGTACCTGCAGGACGGCGTGGCCATCCGGAAGGCCATCGTGGCCCGACACCTGCCGCTGGTGGCCAACATCGGGAGCTCGTCGAGCTACTGCATGCCGGCGTTCGGGGCGGCGCTGGGATCCCAGGCCGTGGGGGTCTTCGCGTCGGACAAGCCCGACGCCGAATACCTGAACCCGGCCGGACTGAGCGGCGAGGCCCGTGACGTGCTCCGGCAGGCCCGCCGGATGTACGAGGACCGCTTCGGAGGGGAGATGGAGGCGCCGGCCCTGGCCGGCTTCGCCGCGGCGTGGGCGCTGTTCCACTGGGCCATGCCGCGAGCCTCGGCCCTGACCCCTGACGCCGTGTCCGCCGCCGCCCGGAGCATGCACCTGCCCACGGGCGTGCTCCCGAATGGAAGCGGCCTGGCCTTCGCCTCCCCGGGCACGCGGCAGGCGGGGACCAACCTGGGCGCGTCCAGCGTGATCTGGGAATGGACCGGCGTGGACCACCGGGTCGTGGTGTGGCCCCCGCGGTTCGCCCTGTCTTCCATCGAGGCCCTCCCGCTTGGCACGTGAAGCCCGGGACGCGCGCGGCGGTGGCAGGGGCGGCGCTGGCCGCCGCGTATGTGCTGGCCACTTCGGGCGCCTCGTGGCTGGGGCTGGTGCACGGGCGTCCGCTGCTGGACGGACAGGCGCCTCCGGCGCCGTACCGGTGGGTCAGCCCCCCTCCCGCGCTGGCCGCGGGGAACCAGCCGCCCGCGGCCGGATCCTTCTCCATTCAGCTGGGGCCCGGAGGCTCCGCGGCCGGCGTGTTCAGCACCCCCGATCTCCAGGCCACGCTGATCCTGGAGAAGGGCGCCATCGCTCCGGCCGCCGGAGCAAGCACCGTCAGGCTGACCATCGTTCCTGTGGATCCCGCCTCCCTGGCCCCTCCGCCTTCCGAAGTGACCATCGCCGGGAACGCGTACCGGTTCCAGGCTGTGTACCGCCCGGGTGGGGAGCCCGTGGCGCGGTTCGCCGGGCCGGCCAGGGTGGAGCTGGTCTACCCGGCCACCGCGGGCACCTATCGCCACCGGACCCTCCAGCTGGCAGGGGGGACCGCCTCCTGGCGGACCCTCACCACGACGGACACCGGCCTGCAGCTCCAGACCATCAGCGATGTCTCGTCGCCCGGTGTGTTCGCCGTGGGGCAGGTGGGCCAGCCCTCCGGCGGCTCGTTGTTGCGATCCCTTCCGGCGTTGGTGCTGACGGTGGCGGCGGTGGCAGTTTCCGCGTGGTTCGCACTGACCGCCCTCAGGGACCGGGCTCGCCGCTCCAGGGCACGAGGCGGGAGGCGGGGCGGGACGGATCGAGCGCGATGAGGGGGACGCAGGCGTGATCGCCGTACTCGCGGACGGTGTGGGCACGCCGGACGCCGGCGTCTCGGAGATGCTCCTGTTCGCCACGATCCTGCTGGGAGGGTTCGCGTTCCTCCGTCTGCGGGAGCGGGGCTTCCGCGGCCTGCCCCGCGCCGCCGGCTGTGCGGCGGCCGGGACCGCGATGGCCACCCTGACCCTGGCGTTCGTCCTGCCGCCGATCATCCGGCCGGACCGGGCCTCGATTCGCCCCTCGACTGGGGCCAGCATCGAGATCCTCTCCCCCCGCCCGGGGCAGGTGTTCCATGGCGACCCGGCCCGGGTGCCGGTCCGGGTGCGGGTGGTGGGGGGCAAGGTCGTTCGGTTCACCTCACAGAACCTCGTCCCGGACGAGGGCCACGTTCACCTGTTCGTGGACGGCGCGCTGGTGTCCATGGCCTACAGCCTGGAACGGACGGTGTCCGTCCTTCCGGGGGACCACCACCTGCAGGCCGAGTTCGTTGCGGTCGACCACGGACCGTTCGATCCGAGGGTCCTGGCGTCTGTCGCCTTCCGGGTGGCTCCGTGAGCCCGGCCCCGCGGACCACGCGGGCCGCGCGGGCCCCGGCCGTGGTCGGGGCCGCCCCGCGGGACCCCGCGCTTCTGGCGGTGGCGGCCGGCCTGGCTCTGCTGCTGGTGCGGCCGGAGGTGGTGCGGGCGGTGGCGTCCCCGATTCCGGCCCTGGCGGTCCTGTACGGGGTGCTCCTGGCGGTCTCGGTCCTGCCTCGGCTGCACGCCGAACGCGCCCCGCCGCTCGGACCGGGGTGGTCCCTGGCGCTGGGATCCGCTGCCGTGGTGCTGGCCTGGCTGGCCGTCCGGACTCCGGCGGTCCCGGTCCGCGCGGGATCGGCGGCGCTGGTGCTGGACACGCTGGCGGCGGTGGCCGAGGAGGCCCTGTTCCGTCGTCTCCTCTACGGCTGGCTGCTGCGATGGGGTGCGGTCGTCGCGGTGGCCGGTTCCGCCGTCGCGTTCGCGCTGATCCACGTGCCCACGTACGGGCTGGCCGCGCTGCCGGTGGACCTCGGCGCCGGCCTGGTCCTGTCCTGGCAGCGCTGGGCGGGCGGCCGGTGGGAGATCAGCGCCACCACCCACGCGCTGGCCAACCTGCTGGTGGTGCTGGGGTGAGGCGCCGGCGGGCCGTGGCGTCCGGCATCGTGGCCGCGGTCGCCTACGTCCTGACGGTCGCCGCGGGATCGTGGCTGCACGCCGGCCCGGGCGTGCCGCTCCTGGACGGGTTCTCGCCGCCCGTGGCGTACCGGTGGGTGAGCCCCCCCCGCGCTCGCCTCCGGCAACCGGCCCCCCGAGCCCCAGCGCTTCACCATCACCATGGGCAAGCGGGGGTCCGATCCCCAGGTCATCAGCACGAGCGACCTCCAGGCCACGGTCGTGCTCGGGCCCGTGGCCATCCCCCTCCGCGCCGGATCGTCCACTGCCCAGCTCGACCTCAGCCCGCTCGCGCCGTCGTCCGTTGGTCCGCTGCCGAACGGCCTGGTGGTCGCCGGCAACGTCTACCGGTTCGCTGCCGCCTACGAGGGGGACGGGGCGGTCGGCCCCCTCCGCCGCCCGGCACCGGTCACCCTGGTCTACCCCGCCACCCCCAGCCCGACCACGCGCCACGTCACCCATCGGTTGGTCTGGTCGCCCGACGACAGGACCTGGAAACTCCTGGACACGCGGGACAACCGTCAGGGGCAACTGGCCGAGGCTTCCGTCGAATCGTTCGGCTACGTGGCCGTGGCCATCCCGGCCAGCGCCGCCGATGGCCTGATCCAGTCCCCGCCGGCCGGCCCATCGGGTTCGGCGTCAGCGGGATCGAAGACGCTCCCCGTCCTGGCCATCGCGGGAGTGGTCCTCCTCGCGCTCGTCGCCATCGTCGTGGTCGTGCGTCGCCGTCGGTATCGGGGCTTCCACCGGAGCGGTTCGTGAATCGAGCCCGAAGCACCCTCGCCCGGCGCAATCCGTTCATCCTCCGTAAGCTGCCGGGGACGTGACCGAGATGAGCGAGCGAGAGATGCCCGGTCGCCCTGCCATCGGTCGCCGGGAGTTCCTGCTCCTGGCGGGCGCAGGCGCGATTGCCGCGGTGGCCGTGGCCTGCACCCGGGGGGGGAGCACGCGAACGGCGGTCACCGGGCCTACATCGTCGGGCTCCATCGACGCCATCTCGCAGGACGCCATCGAGCTCTCGCTGATCAACGCGCAGAGCGAGATGCCCACCGGCCGTTCCCTGTTCACGTTCGGCCTGTCCACGCCCGACGGCAAGCTCGTTGAGGGCGGAACGCCGCAGGTCTACGTGGCGCAGGACCAGTCCCAACCCGCCGCGGGTCCGTTCTCGGCCACCTGGTACCAGTTCGCCCCGGGCAGCGACTTCGACGACGCGAAGACCACCCCCCGGTCGCCGCTGACGGGGTTCTACACCGCCGAGGTCGACGTCCCATCGGCCGGCACGTGGGTCTTCGCCGGCGTGGCCCAGGTCGGCGGGGCGAAAGGTGTCGGCATCGCGAGCCTCGCGGCCAAGAGCAAGGTCATCGCGGCCATCGGGTCCAAGGCGATCTCCGTGCGGACCCCGACCGCTCCACCGTCCAAACCCCGGGAGATCTGCACCCGCATCCCGCCCGACCCCATGCACCACGTCTCGCTGGACTCGGCCCTCCGAAACGGGAAGCCATCGGTCGTCACGTTCGCCACGCCGCTCCTCTGCGAGAGCCGGCTCTGCGGCCCGGTGGTGGACGAGCAGCTGCTCGTGTACCAGAAGGTGGGCAACGCGAAGGCCAACTTCATCCACGTCGAGGAGTTCCTCCCCGGCCCCGATCTGAAGCCCCCCGTCCCGTCGCTGCAGAACCAGTCCCCGGCGTTCAAGGCATGGAGGTTCACCACCGAGCCGTGGACCATCGTTATCGACGGCACGGGGATCATCCGGGCACGGTTCGAGGGGCCGGTGGTGGCCGACCAGATCGCGCAGGCGCTCCAGCCGCTGCTGTAGCGGCGCTCCGCTACGGCCCGGTGGACGGGTATGCGGACGGGAGCGGGGTGGGCAGCTCCTTCTGGGTCCCGTACACCACCACGATCTCCTGGTGCTCCTTGAAATCGAGCTGGGTGGGGTCGCTGGTCAGCAGCTTGCCGTTCACGAACACCTGGAGCGTCTTGTCGCCGGAGTTGCACAGGTTGCCGATGCAGCTCTTCGTGAAGTAGACGCCCCAGTCGTCGAAGAACTGGCCCAACGTGAAGTTGGTCTGGGTCGGGGACTCGAAGTGGATGATGCCCGTGGCGTCGTGGGTGTGCAGCTCCGCCAGGAACGACCCGTCGCTGGCGATCCCGACGTTCTGGGGCACGGTAGCAGCCTTCCCGTCAACGAAGATGTCCAGATGCATGTGGATGTGCTCCACGGTCCCCTCGGCACCCAGCGCGTGCAGCCCGACGGCGTCGAGGCGGCTCCTCAATGCTGTGGCGTCGTTGTTGGCGGGCCAGGGCGGGGCGGTCCGGAGGATCCCGGCGAGGGTCGCCGGGCTCGGCAGCCCCTTCGGCTTGCCCGACGACGTGCTCTTGTGGTGGCCCGGCCTGACCACCAGCACGATGACGATGACGATGACGACGGCGGCGATCCCGGCGACGATCGCGGCCAGGCGCGCGGTCCGCCGACGGGAGGCCTTCTTGCGCAGGGCCTCCCGCTGCCGGCGGGCCTCTTCCTTCCGGGCCTGGCGGTTCGCGGCCTGGGCTTGAGCCGGCCGGCCGGCCGCGGGAGCTCGCACCTGCCGGCCTTCCGGGACCGTATCGGGCGGTTCCGTGGCGGCCTGGCGTGGTGCCCCGCCCGATCCGGCCTCCCGAGTGGAGGTCGATCCGGTTCCGGAGGTCCGCGGCGGGCTCCAGTTCGATCGCTTCTTGGTCTTCTTGTTGGCCATCGACTCTCTTTGGGGGTGGCGTCGGTGCCGGGCAGGCATGGCCGGCGGGCGCGAGAGCCATCGTACTACGCACCGGCCCTCCCGAAACCCCGGTTCCTGGGCCCCACGGCTCGGCAGGAACGGGCCCGGCGTCGTCCCGTGACGCACTTGCAACATGTTGCAACTGCTACACTCGAGCCATGCCCACCTCGAGCACAGGGGCCGCGCTCTCCGCGGATTCCGTCCTCGACGCGCTGCGCGCGCGTGGCCTCCGGGTCACCCCCCAGCGGCGGGCCATCCTGAAGGAGGTCCTGCAGGCGGAGGGGCACATCAGCCCCACCGAGGTTGTCAGCCGCCTGCAGCGGGTCATGCCCGGCGTCAATCCGTCCACCGTCTACCGGACGCTCTCGGTCCTGGAGGAGACGGGCGTGCTGGCGCATGCCCACATGGAGGGGGGACCCGAGTACCACCGCCGCGGGGAGGCCGAGCATGTCCATCTGGTGTGCTCCAGCTGCGGGGCAGAAGATGCGCTGTCGATCGACGAGGCCAGCTCGCTGGAGGAGCTGGTGCGAAAGCACCACGGATTCCAGCCGGACCTGACGCACTTCGCGATCTCGGGGCTGTGCCGGAGCTGCCAGCGGCTCCGGGGTCCTTAAGGCACCCGCTCCGCGGCCTGATCCGGGCTCCGCTCCGCTGGCCGGCCGGACCCGTCGGGCCCCGACTCGGGCGCGTCTTCCTTGGGGACGAGGGAGCCGCCCCAGCGCTCCTCGATGTGCCGGCCCTTCCACACCGCCACCGATGCCGCCCACGCCACCACGAACAGCCCGACGATCACGTACCCCAGGGTCTGGAAGTTCAGGGTGTCCAGGAAGGAGAAGAAGCCGGACTGGAGATGGAGCTGGCTGGCCAGCACCTGGAGGAGCTCGACCGTCCCCACCAACAGCGCGATGGCCACGGACAGGCTGGTCACCGTGATGTTGTAGAAGACCTTGCGCAAGGGATTGGAGAAGGCCCAGCCGTAGGCCTGCATCATGAAGGCCCCGTCGGCGGTGTCCATCAGCGACATCCCCGCGGCGAACAGGATGGGCAGCGCGATGATGGCCAGGAATGGCGGCGCGTGCGTGCCCGTGGCCACGCCGGCGGTGATGGCCAGCAGGCCCACCTCGGTGGCCGTGTCGAACCCCAGGCCGAACAGCACGCCGAGCGGGTACATGTGCCAGCTCTGGTCGATCAGGCCGAAGAACCGGCGGAAGAACCGGCCCATGAATCCCCGGTTCAGCAGGGCCTCGTCCAGCTTCTCCTGGTCGTACAGACCGCGCTTGATGTCCTGGTAGATGCGGAGGATGCCCAACAGCACGATGAGGTTGAGGATGCCGATGGCCCACAGGAACACGCCCGACACGCTCGCTCCGATCAGCCCACCGTAGTGCTGAAAGGTTGGGATCCTGTTCTCGACCGCCCGGGCCCCCACCGCCAGGCCGACGGCAAGGCTGAACACCACCGTGGAGTGCCCCAGGGAGAAGAAGAACCCGGTGCCCAGGTTCCGCTTGCCCTGCTGGAGGAACTTCCGGGTGACGTTGTCGATGGCCGCGATGTGGTCTGCGTCGAAGGCGTGGCGGAGGCCGAAGCCGTAGGCGAGCGCCCCCAGGCCGGCCATGGCGGGGTACCGGGGCGCGTACAGCGCGAACAGCCCCCACCCGACGACGTGGAGCAGGGCGATGGCCGCGCCGAATCCTCCGAGGCGCCGCCACTCCGCATGGGTGAACGCCCACCGTGACCGATGCATGCGACCGAACCCTAGCACCCTGTTGCAAGTCGTTGCAACTCCTAGGATTCGCAACTGCAATGACTTGCAATTGGAACCGAGCGAACCACCTCGGGGCGGAGAAGCGAACTCGCCCGGCCGGCGGTTCTGGAAAGATGGCGAGGCGCCGTTGGCCTGCGGCGCCGGGGATGGCCGCAAAGCGAGGAGGAAAGCCGTGGGCGAGTTCGTCCGGCTCGAGGTCGACGAGGGGGTGGGGACCATCCGCCTGGATCGCCCCCCCATGAACGCCATCAATGGGGACCTGCTGCGTGACCTTCGGGAGGCCACCGAGGCGGCGACCGTCCGGGACGACGTCCGCGCCGTGGTCCTGTGGGGCGGGGAGAAGGTCTTCGCGGCGGGCGCCGACATCAAGATGATGGCCGGGCTCTCGCCGCCGCAGATCAAGCCCGTGATCGGGGCCATGCAGGACGCCTTCTCCATGGTGGAGGAGATCCCCAAGGTGACCATCGCGGCCATCGTCGGCTACGCGCTGGGAGGCGGTTGCGAGCTGGCCATGTGCGCCGACCTCCGGTACGTGGCTGAGGACGCGAAGCTGGGGCAGCCGGAGATCAAGCTCGGCATCATCCCGGGCGCCGGCGGCACGCAGCGCCTTCCCCGGCTGGTCGGTCCGGCTCGGGCCAAGGACATCATCTTCTCGGGACGGTTCGTGGGAGCGGACGAGGCGCTGGCCATCGGCCTGGTCGACGCCGTCCATCCTGCCGCCGAGGTGTACGCGCGTGCCGTCGAGACCGCCAGGCAGTACGCGAGCGGTCCCACCTCTGCCCTTCGGGCGGCCAAGGTCGCCGTCAACTGGGGCTCCCGGGTGGATCTGCGAACCGGACTGGTCATCGAGCGGGAGGCCTTCGTCGACTTGTTCGCCACGGACGACCAGAAGGAGGGCATGCGGGCTTTCGTGGAGAAGGACCAGCCCAAGTTCACCGGGCGGTAGGCATGGTCCGGACCGGTCGGTCGCACGGCTCGACGGCAGCGACGCTCGACCCGAAGGCCGCGACGCTCGACCCGAAGGCCGCGAACGTGCTGTACCACGACGCCGCGGCCAGCGGCTACGACGCCAAGTGGTCCATCTCGTTCGACGAGCGATGCATCGCCTACGTCCGTGACCGCGCCGAGCGGATGCTGCCTCGGCCGCGCTACGGGCGCGTCCTCGAGGTCGGGTGCGGCACCGGGTTCTTCCTCCTGAACCTGTGGCAGGCCGGCTTCGTGGAGCATGCGCACGCCTGCGACATCTCGCCGGGCATGCTGGACGCTTGTGGGCAGACCGCCGCTCGCTTGGGGTGCCCGATCGACCTCCGGGGAGGAGACGCCGAAGCGCTCCCGTACGACGACGGCAGCTTCGACCTGGTGGTGGGGCACGCCTTCCTGCATCACCTGCCCGATCCGCCGGCCGCCCTGGCCGCGTTCCTCCGGGTGCTGGTGCCGGGCGGGGCCGTGTTTCTGGCGGGGGAGCCCACCCGGGCCGGCGACCGGCTGGCGGGCCACGCCAAGGCCGTGACGGGGCGAGCGGTCCGGTTGGCAGCCCGATTCCGGCCGGACATTCGCACGCCGCCGGCGCCGGAGGCCGCCACCGAGGAGGAACGGATCGTCAGGGACCTCGAGTTCGCCGTGGACCTGCACACCTTCGAACCCGAGCAGCTGGCCGCGTGGGCCGGCCACGCGGGGTTCCGTCGCGTTCGGGTGGAGACCGAGGAGCTCACGGCGAGCCTGTTCGGGTGGGCGGCCCGGACCATCGAGGCGGGGGTCCGCCCCGGCCTCCTCGGGGAACGCTGGGCCAACTTCGCGTACGGCGCCTGGCGCCGGCTGTACCGTTTGGACCAGACGCTGCTGTACCCGGTCCTGCCGCACCGCCTTTTCTACAACGCGCTGCTGTACGGGGAGCGTCCCGGTGGATGAAGCGACCGGCGGTCGAGTCGGCGAGGCCGCCGGGAGGCTGGCGGAGCGGGGCAGCGTCTCCGACCGCATCCGCTTCCTCCGGGCCCGACGGCTGTACCTGCCCCGGTACTGGTGGATGGCCATGCGGTACCTGTGGCGGTTCCGGGTCCGGGGCCGGCACATCCGCACGCGAGGTCCGGTGTTCCTGAGCCGGACCGCCGACGTGACCTGCCGCCGAGGCCTCGGGCACATGGAGTTGGGCCGGTGGGTGTGGATCGGGCACCACGACGCCATCCGATGCCACGAGGGGAGCGTCCGGATCGGGGACCGGGTGGTCTTCGGGAGCGGGGTCACGGTCGACGCCTACCTGGACGTGGAGATCGGGGAGGACTGCTTGCTGGCCGACTCGGTGCTGGTGACGGACTTCGACCACCGCTACGACGACCCCGCCACACCCATCCGCAAGCAGGGCATCGTGAAGTCGCGGGTCCGCATCGGGGCGGATTGCTGGATCGGGGCCAAGGCCACCGTCCTTCGGGGGTCCACCATCGGGCGGGGCTCCGTGATCGGGGCGCTCTCCGTGGTGAAGGGGGACATCCCGCCGTACTCCGTGGCGGTGGGGAACCCGGCCCGGGTGGTGAGGAAGAGGGGCGCCCGGCCCGAGGGGTGAGTGGAAGGGCCGAGGAAGCACTCCTCGGATTTCCGCTCCGCCGGGAATGAACCCGCGGGGGCCGTGGTTCGTACCGTCAACATGTTTTCTCGAAATGAGTCCGTGCTCGAATTCGGGCCCATCCGGAGGACCTGTCGATGAGAGACGCCAGCACGCTCGAGTACCGGGGCATGCGGGTCCGGGAGCTCCCGCGACGGAACCGCACCTACCCGCACGGCCGGGTGTGCGCCGAGGAGGGCTGCGGCACGCGGCTGTCGGTCTACAACCGCTCCGACCGCTGCTGGCAGCACGAGCCGGTGCGCCCGTACTTCGAGCGAGGCAGGAAGCCCAAGCGCGAGGCAGCCTGACCCCCGCCGGGCCTTGGCCCGGTCTTCCCCTCTCCGCCTCGCGTTCGAGACGCCCTCCCCCGGGAGGGCGTCTCCGCGTGTACGGTGCGTCCCGCCGCCCGCCCCTACAATGGCGCCGCTCCGGCCGTTCCGATGCGAACCGAATCCGCCATCTCGCACCGCGTCGTCGTGCCCACCCCGTACCGAGTGGGCCCCGCGAACGTGTACGTCCTCGACGAGGGCCCGCTCACCCTGTTCGACTGCGGGCCGAACACGCCCGCCACCATGAACGCGCTGCGCCTCGGGCTGGCCCAGCTGGGGCTGGCCGTCGAGCAGGTCGCCCGTGTGGTCATCAGCCACGGCCATCCCGACCACTACGGCCTGGCCCCCGCCATCCAGGCGGCCTCCGGGGCACGGGTCTTCGTCGGCGAGCACGACCTCCCGAAGATCAACGAGCGCCGGACGATGTTCGAGACCGGCGCGCTGCTGATGGAGACGGGGATCCCCATGGACGTGCTGGTCGACATGGGAGAGCGCGACCGGAAGATGGGCGACCTCCATCCGCGGATCGAGGACGCCGTTCCCCTGTCCGGCGGCGAGCGCTTCGCGTTCGACCATTTCACGCTGGAGGCCATGCACCTTCCCGGGCACACCTCCGGGCACATCTGCCTGCTGGAGCCGGAGCGCCGGATCCTGTTCGCGGGGGACACGCTGCTGCTGCACATCAGCCCCAACCCGCTGCTGGAGCCGACCCCGGACGACCCAACGGTCCGCCGCAAGAGCCTGGTGGAGTACCTGGGCACGCTGGACGTCCTGGAGTCGCTGGACCTGGCGGAGGTGTGGCCGGGCCACGGCGAGCCCATCCTCGATCCCGCCGTCACCATCCGGCAGATCAAGGAACACCACCGTGACCGGAAGGAGCGCCTGGCCGAGCGGCTGGACGGCGAGGGCAAGTCGCCGTTCCAGCTGGCCAGGGAGATGTGGCGGAACCTGGAGGGGTTCGACAACTTCCTGGCGGTCTCGGAGGTCGTGGCGCACCTGGACCTGCTGGAGCTGGAGGGCCGCGCGGAGCAGGTGACCAGGGACGGGGTGGCCTTCTACCGGCGCCGAACCCCTCCGGGCGCCTCGGAGCTGGCGGGCGCCTCGGAGCCGGCGGCTGACGCAGGCTAGGACCATGGTCGCCCTCAAGAGGAGCGCGATTCCCTCCGACAACCGGAACGACCGCTCCCCCCACAGGCGCGAACCCATGCCACAGGCCACCGACGGGCCTCCCATGCAGGAGGCCGACTGTCCATTCTGCGAACGGCCGGTGCTCGTCTACGAGGACCCGCCACGCTGCCCGCTGTGCGCGTGCCCGCTGGACCACGACCGGATGCGCCCGTTCATGTTCCCCCCCGAGCAGTAGCGGGCGCCCGGCGCCCGGCCGGCTACCCGATTGGAGGGTTGCGCTCGGCCACGATCCGGTCCCGGATGGCCTTGGCCTCGTCGAGACGGGACTTGTCCACGAACAGGCGGACGCCCATCTCCCACACCTGGCTGAGGTAGCCGGGCTCCTTGTACCACCACACGATTCCCGCCTGTTCCAGCTCGCCGGCGATCTCGTTGGCCGTTTCCCGGGTGAACTGGCCGAGGTGGACGGTGCTCACGCGCTTCTCGCCCGAGGTCACCTGCCCACCCTATCGCGGCCGGCGCGGGCGCTCGGCGACGGCGAACAGGTCGAGGCAGCCGGGAGGCCGGCCCATGGCGAAGTGGCGGGCCCGAACCGCCCGCGCGGCCATCCGGAGGGCCGGGGGGAGCCGGTGGAACGGGGTGCGGGCCAGCCGTTGGGGGAGCGACCCGCCGGCCGGGCGGTCCAGCGCCCGGAGCAGCGGGCGGGCATGGATCCCCCCGATCGCCACCCGTTCGAACCCCGTCCGGAGCAGACCCTCGAGCTGGTCCGGGGTGTACTCGTGGACGTGGAAGGGGTTGGGCTCCCCGTCCCGGGACGCCTCGCCGTTGGGAGTGGTCACCAGCAGCACGCCGTGCGGTCGCAGGAGCGTCGCCACCGTCTCCACGAACGCTCCCGGGCAATAGAGGTGCTCGAGCAGCTGGAACGCCACCACGGCGTCGAACGATCGGGGAGCGAACGGCAACCCGCACGCATCCGCCCGGATCACCGGGCCGGCGGGGTGCGCCTCGGCCGTCCTGGCGGTGGCTCGGGGGTCGAGGTCCAGGGCCACCAGGGGGCCGGCCCGGCGCAGCAGGTCCGCTCCAGAGCCCTCCCCGCAGCCGGCCTCCAGGATCCGCCCGCTGCCGCGCCCCGCCAGGAACCGGGCGGCCAGGCGGTAGGCGGCCTCGTGCCGGCGGAACCAGTAGTTCTCGGCGGCGTCTCCCGGGAAGGTCCGGGCCCCCCGGCTGGCCCGGACGAAGTCGGGGTCGGGCTTCCTTGCGGTGTGCTTCGCGGTCCTCACGGCCGGGGCCCGCACGCCGCCCCCACGAAGACCCTGATGGCCAGGTAGTGGTTGCGATCGAGCAGCGACTCCACGCACACCGGCGAGCCCACGTCGATCAGCTGGACGTCGTCCGCGCTCATCAGGACCCACTGCCCGGAGTCCTGGCGGAAGAACTTGGTGGCGCCCTCCGCCAGCCGGCGGATGGACAGCCGCGTCCCCGGCTGCTCGACGACGTTCACCCGGTGCGAGGTGACGGTCGCGGTTTGCCCCGAGACCCACACCACGGGCGGCTGCCCCGGGACGGTGCTGGCGGGGCCGGTGGATGGGGTCGGGAGATGGGCCAGCCGGAGGTGTGTCCCCGAACAGGCGGGCAGCGCGACCCAGAGCGAGAGCGCCAGCGCCAGGACACCCACCCGGATGGTTCCCACGACGCACCATCTTGGGGCATGCGCCGCCCCGACACCGTGCGCCGATCCCCGGCCCGCGCCGGGACCGCTCAGCCCTTGCGGGCCTGGATCTTCTCCGTGAGCTGGGGAAGGATCTTCAGCGCGTCGCCCACCACGCCGACGTCGGCCACCTTGAAGATGGGGGCCTCGGCGTCCTTGTTGATGGCGATGATCCGCTTGGACTCCTTCATCCCCACCAGGTGCTGGATGGCGCCCGAGATGCCGATGGCGAAGTAGACCTCCGGCTTCACGGTCTTGCCGGTCTGGCCGACCTGGTAGCTGTAGGGCACCCAGCCCGAGTCCACGATGGCCCGGGTCGCCCCCACGGCCGCGCTGCCGATGGCCTTGGCCAGTTCCTCGATCAGGGAGAAGTTCGCCGGGTCCTGCAGGCCGCGCCCGCCCGAGATGACCACCTTGGCGTCCTCCAGCTTGGGCCCGGTGGTCTCCTCTTCGTGGCGCTCCACCCGCTTCGCCTTCCTGAGGTCGTCCGGGACCTCCACGTTCACCGGCACCACGTTGGCCTGCCCGCCGCTCGGCTCCGCCGCGAAGGACTTCGGGCGAACCAGCACCAGCTTCGGGTCGGGCCCTTCCAGCTTCACGTCGACGACCTTGGTCCCGCCGAAGATCTGTGTCTGCGCGCTGTCCACGCCCAGCACGTCGGTCGCGTTGCTCATCAGCGCAGAACCCGTCCTGGCCTGGAGCCGTCCCGCCACGTCCCGCGAGTCGTAGGTCATCCCGAATAGGATGAGCGAGGGCTGGTGCTCCTTGACCAGCTCGTGCAGCGCATGGGCGGCGGGCTGGCCGATGAACTCGCCGAAGACCTCGTCGTCGCTGGCGTAGACGGTCGCGGCACCGTGCTCGCCCAGGGTCGCGGCGGCCTCGGTGGCTCCCGGCCCCAGGGCCACGGCGGCGACCTCGCCGTCGAGGTCGCGAGCCCTGGTCAGCAGCTCCAGTGCCCCGGGGTCGACCTTCCCGCCCGGCTTGACGTCTGCGTACACCCAGATGCCGCCCATCTCAGATCACCTTGGCTTCTGCCAGGAAGGCGACGATGCGGTCCACGCCCTCCTCGGCGTTCTCGATGATCTCGCCGGCGCCCTTCTCCGGCGCCGCGTTCACCGCGGTCACCTGCTGGGTCGGCGAAGTGTCGTCGCCGGAGAGCCCGAGGTCCGACACGGAGAGCTTGTCCACCGGCTTCTGCTTGGCCTGCATGATGCCCTTCAGGGTGGGGTACCGGGGCTCGGTGGCCCCGGCGGTGACCGTGATCACCGCGGGAAGAGGGGACTCCACGGTGTCGTAGCCCAGCTCGGTCTGCCGCTCCACGTGCAGCGTCCCGTCCTTCACCTCGAGCTTGCGGACGAAGGTCACGCTGGGCACGCCGAGCAGCTCGGCCAGGGTCATGGGGAGCGTCCCCGTGTATCCGTCGGTGGATTCCACACCGGCGATGACCAGGTCGAACTCAGAGCGCTTGATGGCGGCGGCCAGGACGCGCGCCGTGACCAGGGCGTCGGAGCCGCGGAGCGAGTCGTCGGAGACCAGGACCCCCTTGTGGGCGCCCATGGACAGGGCCTTGCGGATGGCACCCATGGCGGGCTCGGGCCCCATGGACACCACGGTGACCTCGCCGCCCTGCGCGTCGGCGATCTGGAGGCCGGCCTCCACGCCGAACTCGTCGCCGGGGTCGAGGGCCCCCTCCACGCCCTCCCGCTTCAGCAGGAAGTCGTCGCCGAGCTCAGGGATGCCGTTCGGATTCGGCACGTACTTGGTCAGGACCACGACGTTCATGGGCATCGCATCCTTCCTCGGAGCTTGCTCGGGCTTGGTCGCGGGCGAGCATACCCGCTTTGCTCTCGGGCCAGTCCCGGCCGAACGACCTCCTGCGGATGGGGCTGCTGCTAGGCTCGAAAGCCGTGGCGACCAGGACTGGAAGAGGTTCCGTGCTCGTGGCGATGTCCGGGGGAGTGGACTCTTCCGTGGCGGCCTGCCTGCTGGCCGAGGCCGGCCACGAGGTGGTCGGCTCGCACATGCGCCTGGTGCACACGGGTGGGGTGGAGCACGGCTGTTGCGGCCCCCAGGCGGAGGCCGACGCCCGGGCCGTGGCCGAGCTGGCCGGGTTCCCGTTCGAGGTCGTGGATCTGTCAGAGGAGTTCGAGCGGACCGTCCTGGCGGACTTCTTCGGCGAGCACCGGGCCGGCCGGACGCCCAACCCGTGCGTGCGGTGCAACGAGCAGATCAAGTTCGGCGCGTTCCTGGCGCTGGCCGACCGGCGGGGCGTCGATTTCGTGGCCACCGGGCACTACGTGCGCACGTCCCGGGACCCGGCGGGCATGTGGCACCTGCGGAAGGGGGCCGACCCGGGCAAGGACCAGTCCTACATGCTGCACACGCTGGGGCAGCGGGCGCTGTCGCGCGCGCTGTTCCCGGTGGGAGGCCAGCCCAAGGCGCAGACGCGCGCCTACGCCATGAGCCGCGGCCTGCCGGTCGCGGGCAAGCCCGACTCCCAGGAGGTGTGCTTCGTGCCCGGCGCGGACCACGCGGCGTTCCTGGAGCGCCACGCCCCGGACCTGGTGCGCGAGGGAGAAGTGGTGGACCCGGCGGGCCGGGTGCTGGGCCGCCACGAGGGGACCTTCCGCTACACCATCGGGCAGCGCCGCGGCCTGGGGGTTTCCACGGGCGAGCGGACCTACGTGGTGGACGTGGACACCGCCGCCGGGCGCGTGGTGGTCGGGACGGGCGAGCTGCTGGCCCGGCGGGGCCTGGACGCCGACCGGGTGTCCTGGGTGGCCGGGTCGCCTCCCGCCGGCGGCCCGTTCGAGTGCGAGGTGCGCATCCGGTACCGGGCAGAGGAGGTACCTGCCGTGGTGACGGCGCTGGGCGGTTCGCGCCGGGCCCGGGTGGAGTTCCAGAGCCCGCAGCGCGCCGTCGCGCCGGGCCAGAGCGTGGTGTTCTACCGGGGCGACGAGGTGCTGGGCGGGGGCCGGATCACCGGCGCCCTCCGCTGAGGCGGGCCGAGGCGTGGCCCGGGGCCGGCCCGTCTTCGCGGCCTTCTACGACGTCATCGGGCGGATCGACGAGCGCGCCGGCATGGCCGAGCGCCGCCGCGACCTCCTGGCCCAGGCCCACGGCCGGGTCGTCGAGATCGGCGCCGGGACCGGCCTGAACTTCTCCCACTACCCGCCGGCGGTGACCAAGGTCGAGGCCACCGAGCCCGATCCCTACATGCGCAAGCGGGCCCGGAAGGCGGCCGCCGTAGCGCCGGTTCCGGTCACGCTCACCGACGCCGTCGCGGAGGCCCTTCCCTTCGCGGACGCCTCCTTCGACGCGGCCGTTGCCACGCTGGTGCTGTGCTCGGTCCGGGACGCCGACATGGCCCTGCACGAGGTCCGCCGGGTCCTGAAGCCGGGCGGCCGCCTGCTGTTCTTCGAGCACGTCCGGGGACAGGCAAGGCTGGCCCGGTGGCAGGACCGCCTGGAGCGCCCCTGGGGATGGTTCGCGGGCGGATGCCACCCCAACCGGGACACCGTCCAGGCCATCCGGGAGGCAGGGTTCGAGCTGGAGCAGGTCGACGAGTTCCACTTCAACCCGGCCCTGGTGCTGGTGCGGCCCCACGCCAGCGGCGCCGCCGCCCGGCCCGTGGAACGACCCTGACACGGGGTCCGGCCAGCAGGAGTCGGGGGCCGGCCTCCCCGGTCCGGGTGCGGGGCTCCGGTATCATCGGCTGACCGGGGACCGCTCCGGCCGGGGGACGAGCGCGTTGCCGCTGTTCAAGAAGAAGCCCCAATCCTTCAACCTGCAGATCCAGGACTTCCTGCTCCGGGTGACGGCGCCCGAGGAGTACTACGAGGAGTGCCGGGCCGCCGCGCTGTCGGTGTGGGAGCAGCTCTCGGCGTACTCCGTGCGCGACCCCCGGTTCCGGACCAGCAAACGGCCGGTCGAGGTGCCCGAGCAGGCCGCGCCCCTGATCCGGGAGATGGCGGATGTGGCCCGGCTGGCGGGAGTGGGGCCGGTGTTCACCATCCAGGGGGCCATCACCGACCACGTCGGGCGGTACCTGGCCCGGTCCCTGCCGGAGGTGCTGGTGTCGTCGGGCGGCGACTACCACATCCGGTCGAAGCGGCGACTGAAGCTGGTGGTGCACCATACGCCGGAGGGCGAGCCGCTGTCGGTGGTGGTCGACCCGCGCCGGGGCACCAGCGGCGTCTCCACCACGCTGGGCCGGGACCAGCTCCCCGCCCGGAGCGTGGACGGGCTCACCGTGCTGGCGTCGTCGTGCATGCTGGCCGACGCCGCGTCGGCCGCCGCCATGGCCATCCTGTCCAGGCCGAACTCGCTGCGCCAGGCGCTGGGGTACCTCCGGGAGATCGGGGGCGTCCACGGGGCGATGGTGTTCCAGGGCGAACGCATCGGCGTGGTGGGCGGCCTGGAGGTGGCGGCCTGAGCATCACTTCCCCGCCCTAGACTTCCGGGAATGGCCCGACGACAGGAACGCCGGCTCGCCCACGCCAAGCGCCGGGTGGAGGAGCTGCGCGAGCAGATCAACCACCACGCCTACCGGTACTACGTCCTGGACGATCCCGAGGTCTCCGACGCCGAGTACGACGAGCTGGTCCGGGAGCTCCAGGCCGTGGAGGGCGAGTTCCCCGAGCTCATCACGCCGGACAGCCCCACCCAGCGCGTGGGCGTCTCGCCGGCCGACCTGTTCGCGCCGGTCACGCACTGGACGCCCATGCTGTCCCTGGACAACGCGTTCAGCCGGGAGGAGCTGGAGGCGTGGGGACGTCGGGTGGAACGCCTCATCGGGACCGGCGCCCGGTATGCCTGCGAGCTGAAGATCGACGGCGTGGCCGTGGCCCTCACGTACGAGGACGGCGCCTACCTCCGTGGGGCGACCCGGGGCGACGGCGTGACCGGCGAGGACATCACCGCGAACATCCGGACGGTCCGCGCCGTCCCGCAGCGGCTGCGGCTGGGCGACCCGCCCAAGGTGCTCGAGGTCCGGGGCGAGATGTACCTGCCGGTGAAGGCGTTCGAGCAGCTCAACGAGCAGCTCCTGGCGGAGGAGAAACGCGCCTTCGCCAACCCGCGCAACGCCGCCGCCGGGTCCCTCCGCCAGAAGGACCCCGCGGTCACGGCGTCGCGGCCGCTCCGCCTGTGGTGCCACGGCCTGGGGAGGGCCGAGGGAAAACGCTTCGCGGCCCACTCCGAGTCGCTGGCCTGGCTACGGAAGGCGGGATTGCCGGTCGACCCGAACATCAAGGTGGTGGACACGCTCGAGGAGGTGTTCTCGTTCCTGGAGCACTGGGGGAAGCACCGGCACTCCATCGACTACGAGATCGACGGCGTGGTGGTGAAGGTGGACCAGATCGCCCTGCAGGAGGAGCTGGGGGCGACGTCGCACGCGCCCCGGTGGGCCATCGCGTACAAGTTCCCGCCGGAGGAGCGGACCACGTTGCTCCGGGCCATCGAGGTCCACACCGGCCGGACCGGGGTGGTGACGCCCTTCGCCCGCTTGGAACCGGTGTTCGTCAGCGGCGTGACCGTGACCACGGCCACGCTGCACAACGAGGACGAGGTGAAGCGCAAGGACGTCCGGGTCGGCGACACGGTCATCGTGCGCCGGGCCGGCGACGTCATCCCGGAGGTGGTCGGACCGGTCCTGTCGAAGCGCCCGGCGAAAGCCCGGCCGTGGCGGTTCCCGAAGCGCTGTCCCTCCTGCGGGACCGAGCTCGTGCGCAAGGAGGGCGAGGCGTACCGGCGCTGCCCGAACAAGCGCGGGTGCCCGTCGCAGAACGTGGAATGGCTGTTCGCGTTCGCCTCGCGCGGGGCCATGGACATCGAGGGCCTGGGCTACAAGACGGGCTACCTCCTGCTCGACCTGGGATGGATCAAGGACCCGGCCGACGTCTATTCGCTGACGGCGGAGCGGCTCGAGCAGCTCCCGTTGTTCGCCGAGAAGCGCATCGAGAACCTGCTGAACGCGATCCAGGCCTCCAAGGACCGGCCGGTGTGGCGGCTGCTGGTGGCGCTGAACATCCCGCACGTCGGCGGGACCGTGGCCCGGCTCCTCACCCAGGCCTTCCCGTCGATCGACCGGCTGGCCGCGGCCTCGGAGGAGGACGTGGCGGCGGTGGAGGGGATCGGCCCGATCATCGCCCGCAACGTCGTGGAGTGGTTCCCCGACCACCACAACCGGGCCCTCCTGGAGAAGCTCCGCGCGGCCGGCGTCCGGATGGAGGACCCGGAGCCCGAGCGGCCGCCCGAGGGGCCGCTCAGCGGGAAGACCATCGTGCTCACCGGCGGGCTGGAGGCGATGTCGAGGGACGACGCCACCCGGGCCGCAGAGGAGGCCGGGGCCAAGGTCACCTCGTCGGTCAGCAAGAAGACCGACTTCGTGGTGGCGGGCGAGAACCCCGGCTCGAAGTACGACAAGGCCGTCCAGATCGGCGTCGAGGTCATCGACGAGCAGGAGTTCCTCCAGCGGATCGGCCGGTGAGGCAGTCGTTTCCCCGTACATTAAGTTGACACTTACGTAAGCACTGGCTTAAGCTCTGATGTCCATGGAAGCTGCCCTTCGAGCCATCGCCGCGCCGCGGCGGCGGGAGATCCTCCGGCTGGTGTGGGACACCGAGGTCCCGGCGGGGGAGATCGCGGCGCATTTCGACGTGAGCCGCCCGGCCATCTCCCAGCACCTCAAGGTGTTGAAGGACGCCGGGCTGGTCACCGAGCGCCGTCAGGGCACCATGCGCCTGTACCGGGCCCGGCCCGAGGGGCTGTCGGAGGTCCGGGCGTTCCTGGAAGGCTTCTGGGACGAGCGGCTGGACGCGCTGAAGCACGCGGCGGAGCGTGAGGAGCGCCGCACCACGTGGAAAGCGGCCTCGCCGCCGGCTCGCCGGGGGGGCGGAGGGAAGGAGCCGCGGCCGGGTCGGCGCGGGCGCACCGAAAGGAGAGACGGCGATGGCCCAGGAGGAAGTTGAGCGCCGTGACGCCGAGCGGACCGTGGTCCGGGAGTTGCACGTCGACGCCCGGCCCGAGACCGTGTTCGGGTTCCTCGTCGACGCGGACAGGATGACCCGGTGGAAGGGCCGGAAGGCCACCCTCGACCCCCGGGTCGGCGGGATCTACCGGGTGGAGATCAACGACCAGGCGGTGGCCAGGGGCGAGTACGTGGAGATCGACCCGCCGCGCCGTGTCGTGTTCACGTGGGGATGGGAACGGCATCCGGTCGTCCCCCCCGGCTCCAGCACCGTCGAGGTGGATCTGGCTCCGGACGGCGAGGGAACGCTGCTTCGGCTGACCCATCGGGGGCTTCCGGACGCCGAGGTCGACCAGCACGCGGACGGGTGGGACCACTTCCTGCCCCGCCTGGCCGTCGCGGCGCCGGGGGGCGACCCTGGCCCCGACCCCATGTCGCAGTCCATGTAGTCGCCGAGCCGGAAAGGAGCAGGGGATGGACAACAAGGAGATCGTGCGCACCGTGGAGGAGGCCTGGGACAGCCAGGACCTCGGCGCCCTTGACCAGTACTTCGCGCCGGAGTTCGACAACAGCGCCTCGGCCGTCCCGGGGCTTCCTCCGGGCCTGGCCGGAGCCAAGATGGCGCACCAGGGCGCCATGCAGTCCTTCCCGGACCGGAAGGTGGTCATCGAGGAGATCGTGGGCGACGGTGACACCGTGGCGGTCCGGACCCGCGTCACGGGCACCAACGACGGCGGGTTCCCGCTGTTCAGCGTGCCGGCCAACGGCGCGAGGATCGACTTCCCGGCCGTCGGTATCTACCGGTTCCAGGATGGCAAGATCGTCGGCCACTGGGGGCTGAACGACGCGCTCACCCTGATGATGCAGCTGGGGGCGATCCAGGCTCCCGCGTAGCCCTCCGGGCCGTTTGACATGCCGGCCGGGCGGGCGCAACGTACGAGCAGCGCAAGCGTTGCAGCCCAGGGAAAGGGGGAGCCGTGGGGATTCAGCACGGGTTCGATCCGTCGTCTCTTCTGCCCGTCTCGTCGGAGCCGCCCCTGCTCGAGCGCGGCCTGAACCGCCGGCAGTTCATGCGGACGGCCGGCGTGGCCGCCGGGGTGGCCGCGGGATCCGGCCTGTGGGGTCCCTTCATGAGCTCCGCCCTGGCCGACGGCAGCAAGAAGACCCTCCCCAAGCACATCCCGGGCGGGCTTCGCATCTTCGGCCCGGGGACGCGGGTGTTCCACCTGTTCCTGGCCGGGGCCGGGAACGAGCCCTCCACCATCACCGACTTCGACGGCGTCGTGGGCATCGCCACGATCAAGGGGTCCGGGACGGCCGAGAACGGCAAGGGCGAGAAAAGCACCCGTCCGTTCGACGTGGACATGCGGTTCATGAAGGGCCGCTACATCGACCGTGTCGGCCACGAGCAGCACGGCGCGTTCGCGTTCATATGACTTGACATCTTCGCGCGCCCGGGAGGCGTGCAGACCCACGACTTCAACCCCGGCCTGGACAACAACCTGTTCTGGACCGTGCCGGTGCGGTCGGACAGCGTCTCGGTGGACCTGGTGGACCACACGGCGACGATGCACGTCGAGGACATCGACCTGGAGGACTACGGCAACATCATCAACGCGCTCCAGGACAAGAACGAGCACCCGGCCATCGCGTCGTTCACGGTGAAATGGAGCGGGCACCAGGAGGACATCCACGTCCGTGACACCAAGCACGGGTTCCGGGGGACCTACTCGATCGGGAAGGCCACCATCGCGTGGACGGCTTCGCGGGGCGGGTTCTTCTACCGGTCGGACCCCGCCAAGTCCTCCGAGACCGAGTTCGCCATGATCGGCCGGGAGCGCAACGGGAGGTTCTTCTAAGCGGTCCGGGCTTCTCGGGGCCAGCTCCCGGCTCCGCCGGACCCCGGGTGAGATGGCCCGGCTACACTGGCGCGCATGCCGATCGAGATCGACATCGATCACGTCGCCCGCCTGGCCCGGCTGGCCCTGACCGCCGAGGAGCGTGAGCGCCTGCGGGTCCAGCTCGGCGTGATCCTGGAGCACGCCGCCCGGGTCCAGGAGGTCGCCGCCGACGACGTCCCGCCCACCGCGTACGCGGTCCCGCGCACGAACGTCCTGCGCCCGGATGCGGTCGCGCTGTGCCTGCCGGTCGAGGAGGCGCTGGCGGGCGCGCCCGAGGTGGAGAGCGACCGGTTCAAGGTCCCCCGGATCACGGAGCAGGAGTAGCGTGGCCGCCGAGGATCTCGATCTGTGCGACCTGGACGGGTCCGAGTTGGCCCGCCGCCTGCGCGCGGGCGAGGCCTCGGCGGCCGAGGTCGCCGAGTCCGCCCTCCGGCGCGTGGAGGAGGTGGATGGGCAGGTCCGGGCGTTCCTGACCGTCACCCCAGAGCTGGCCCGGGAACAGGCCGCCGCCGTCGATGTGAGGCTGGCGAGCGGGGAGGAACTTCCCGCCGTGGCCGGCATCCCGCTCGCGCTGAAGGACGTCCTGGCCACGCGGGGCATCCGCAGCACCTGCGGCTCGAGGATCCTGGAGACGTACGTACCGCCCTACGACTGCACCGCGTGGGCCCGTCTCCATGCCGCGGGCTCCGTCCTGGTCGGGAAGACCAACTGCGACGAGTTCGCCATGGGTTCCTCCGGCGAGAACTCCGGTTACTTCGTGACCCACAACCCCTGGGACCTGGACCGGGTGCCCGGGGGGTCGTCCGCGGGCTCAGCGGCGGCGGTCGCGGCGGGAGAGGCCGTGTGGGCGCTGGGCACCGACACCGGTGGCTCGGTCCGCCAGCCGGCCTCGCTGTGCGGCGTGGTCGGGCTGAAGCCGACGTACGGCCTGGTGTCGCGGTACGGGCTGATCGCGTTCGCGTCGTCGCTGGACCACGTCGGCACGTTCACCCGGAGCGTGGGCGACGCCGCCGTGCTGCTGTCGGCCATCGCGGGGAACGACCCCCGGGACGCCACCAGCGTGGACCGGCCGCCCCGGGACTACAGGGAAGGGCTCGACGCCGGGCTTGCCAGAGTGCGGGTCGGCGTGACGAAGGAGTCGTTCGACGAAGGCGTCGACGGCAGCGTGCGCGATGCCGTCCGCGCCGCCCTGGACCGGATGCAGCGAATGGGCGCCGAGATCGGCGAGGCCACCCTGGCCCACCAGGACCACGCGTTCAGCGCCTACTACCTGCTGGCCCCGGCGGAGTGCTCCTCGAACCTGGCCCGGTACGACGGCGTGCGCTACGGCCTGCGCCAGCCGGGGGCCGGCGACGTGGTGGAGATGATGATGCGGACGCGCGGCGCCGGGTTCGGCGACGAGGTGAAGCGCCGCATCATCCTGGGCACCTACTCGCTCTCCGCGGGGTACTACGACGCGTTCTACGGGCAGGCGCAGCGGGTCCGCACGCTGGTGATCCGGGACTACCAGGAACAGTTCGAACGGTTCGACGTGCTGGTGTCGCCGACGTCGCCCACCACGGCCTTCCGGATCGGCGAGCGGACCGACGACCCCGTGGCCATGTACCTCTCGGACATCTTCACCATCCCCGCCGATCTGGCGGGAGTGCCGGCCATTTCCGTGCCGTGCGGGGTGGACGGGGCCGGGCTGCCCATCGGGCTCCAGTTCACCGGGAAGGTCCTCGATGAGGCGACCGTGCTCCGCGCCGCATTCGCCTTCGAGCAGGACCTGGGGTGGCGGGCCCGGCCGCCGCTGCTGACCACGCCGGCCGGCTGACCGAGCTCCTGACGATGGCCGGCTCCGAACCCGACACCGATTCGGCGTTCCCCGCTGCCGAGGGGACCCGGCTGGCCTGGGAAGCCGTCCCGGCCTCGGTGCGGTCGGCCCTGGAGGAACGGCTCGGCTCCCCGGTGGCCGAAGCGGTCGTCCAGCCGGGTGGGTTCTCGCCGGGAACGGCGGCCCGGCTTCGCCTGGCGGACGGCCGGCGGGTGTTCGTGAAGGCGGTGGGATCGTCGCCCAACGCCGACTCGCCCACGTTTCATCGCAACGAGGCGCGGATCGCAGCGGCCATGCCGCGCGGGGCTCCTGTACCGCGGTTCCTGCTCACGTACGACGACGGGGACTGGGTCGCGCTGGCGTTCGAGGACGTGGACGGCCGTCACCCCGAGGTGCCCTGGCGGCAGGAGGAGCTGGACCGGGTCCTGGCCGCGGTCGGAGACCTGGTGGAGTCGCTGACCCCCGCGCCGGTGCAGGCGCCGCCGGTGGGGGAGTACTTCAACGATCAGTTCCGTGGCTGGCGCGAGCTGGCCGCCGGCCAGGCGGAGCCTGAGTGGCTGGACCCGTGGGCGATGTCGAACCTCGACAGGCTGGCGGCGCTCGAAGGGGGCTGGCCGGACGCGGCGGCCGGCGAGACGCTGCTGCACGGGGACCTCCGGGCCGACAACATCCTGGTCACGCCGGCCCGCGTGCTGTTCGTGGACTGGCCGCACGCGTGCGTCGGGGCCGGGTGGGTGGACCTGACGTTCATGCTCCCCAGCGTGGCCATGCAGCGCGGCCCCAAGCCGTGGGAGCTGTTCGACCGTCACCCCTTCGGACGGAGCGCGCCACCGGATCGGGTCGACGCCGTAGTGGCGGCCGTGGCCGGGTTCTTCGTGTGGCGGGGGTCGCTCCCGCCGCCGCCCGGGCTCCCCGGCGTCCGCGCGTTCCAGCGAGCGCAGGGAACCCACGCGCTGGCGTGGCTCCGCCACCGCGTGGACCGCCCGTAGACCCGGCGCCCGGCCTGGGCGAGAATGGGCGGCCGTGGTGCCGGAGACCCGTTACGCACAGAGCGGCGACGACGTCCACATCGCGTATCAGGTCGTCGGTGACGGTGAGCCCGACCTGGTCCTGGTCCCCGAGTTCTGGCACTCGATCGAGGCGCAGTGGGAGGAGCCGGCCCTCGCCGCGTTCCTGCGCCGGCTGAGCTCGTTCGGCCGCCTGGTCTCGTTCGACCAGCGAGGCACGGGGGTCTCGGACCCCGTCCCCCCGAAGGAGCTTCCGTCGCTCGAACAGTGGATGGACGACATCAGCACGGTGATGGCCGAGGTCGAGTCCGAGCGGGCCGTGCTGATCGGCTTCGGGGGCGGCGGGACGCTGGCCATGATGTTCGCCGCCACGTATCCCGAGCACACGCTGGGACTGGTGCTGGTGAACTCCTTCGCTCGCATGTTGCAGGCCCCGGACTACCGGTGGGGAAGGGCGCCCGCCGCCGAGGAGGACGTCTTCCACGTGATGCGGAGCGGCTGGGGGCGGGGCGTCCTCCTGGACCTCGTGGCGCCGAGCAAGGTCGGCGACGAGGCCTTCCGCCAGTGGTGGGCCAGGTACCAGCGCCTCGGTGCGAGCCCAAGCACGGTCGTGCAGGTGCGGCGGATGCTCGGGGAGCTTGACGTGCGCGACGTCCTGCCCACCATCCGTGTCCCCACCCTCGTGCTGCACCGGACCGACGCCACGCTCGTCCGCGTGGAGCACGGCCGCTACCTGGCCGAGCACATCCCCGGCGCAAGGTTCGTGCAGGTCCCGGGCAGGGACTACTTCTCGTGGGTCAGCCACGCGGGGCCTTCCTGGACGAGATCGAGCGGTTCGTCGAGGGGATCTCGCCCGAGCCCCACGTGGACCGGGTCCTGGCGACCATCCTGTTCACCGACATCGTGGGGTCGACGCAGCGCGCCTCGGAGCTGGGCGACCGCCAGTGGGGGGAGCTCCTGGCCGCCCACCATGCTGCGGTGCGCACGGAGCTGGAGCGCTTCCGGGGCCGGGAGATCGACACCACGGGAGACGGCTTCCTCGCGATGTTTGATGGACCGGCGCGAGCCGTGCAGTGCGCGCTGGCCATCCGCGACGCCGTCCGGCCGCTGGGGCTGGAGATCCGGGCGGGGCTCCACACCGGCGAGGTCGAGCTCACGGACGGGGACGTGGCGGGGCTCGCGGTGCACATCGGCCAGCGGGTGATGGCGGAGGCCGCCCCCGGCACGGTCCTGGTCTCCAGCACGGTCCGGGACCTCGTTGGCGGGTCCGGGCTCGCCTTCGCCGACGAGGGCCTCCGCCCCCTGAAGGGCGTGCCGGAGGAGTGGAGGCTGTTCCAGGTCCTGGGATGAGGCGCGGCCCGCCGGTCGGCGCCCCAGAGCCGGTATCGTTTCGGACGCGATGACCGACCTGGAGACCGTCATCGGCCTGGAGTGCCACGTGGAGCTCTCCACGGCCACCAAGATGTTCTGCGGCTGCCCCAACGAGTTCGGGGCGCCGCCGAACACTCACGTCTGCGAGGTCTGCCTGGGGCACCCGGGAACGCTGCCGGTGCCGAACGAGCGGGCCATCGAGTACGCGATCCGGATCGGCCTGGCCCTGGGGTGCGACATCGCCCCGCGTTCCCTGTTCCACCGGAAGAACTACTTCTATCCGGACATGCCGAAGAACTACCAGATCTCCCAGTACGACCTGCCGATCTGCGTGGGCGGCGGGCTGGACATCGAGCTGCCCGACGGCGAGACCAGGTGGATCGGCATCACGCGGGTCCATATCGAGGAGGACACGGGCAAGACCACGCACGCCAGCGAGACGGGACGCATCACCGGCGCCGAATACGCCCTGGTGGACTACAACCGGGCGGGCGTGCCGCTGGTCGAGGTGGTGTCGGAGCCGGACATCCGCTCGCCAGAGGAGGCCCGGGCCTACCTGACCGAGCTCCGGGCCACGCTGGAGGCGCTCGGTGTCTCGGACGTGCGAATGGAGGAGGGCTCGTTCCGGTGCGACGCCAACGTCAGCCTCCGCCCGTACGGCCAGGACGCGTTCGGGGTGAAGGTCGAGGTCAAGAACATGAACTCCATCCGCAGCGTCGAGCGCGCCCTCCGCTACGAGATCGACCGGCAGGCCGCGGCCTTGGACGCGGGGCAACCGCTGGCCCAGGAGACCCGCCACTTCGACGAGAAGGCCGGCGTGACCACGCCGGGCCGGTCCAAGGAGTTCGCGTCCGACTACCGCTATTTCCCGGAGCCTGACCTTCCGCCCATCGAGCCGAGCGACGGGTGGATCGAGGAGATCCGGTCGTCCCTGCCGGAGCTCCCCGCCGCGCGGCGGCACCGGTTCGCCGACACGTACGGGCTGCGGCCGGAGCAATCCCGGGTGCTGGCCGGATCGAAGGAATGGGCCGACTTCTTCGAGGAGACCGTGGGGCTCGGGGCGGCGCCGGCCGCGGTGGCCAACTGGATGACGCAGGACCTGGCGGCCCTGGCGAACGCCGCCCACGTCGACCTGACGGAGGGCAAGATCACCCCGAAGCATCTCGGGGACGTGGTCAGGCTGGTGGAAGCGGGAACCATCTCCACGGCCGGCGCCAAGGTGGCCCTGGAGGACGCGTTCGCCTCCGGGCGCGAGGTGGAGGACATCGTCGCGCAGAAGGGCCTCCGGCAGGTCTCGGACACCGCCGCGCTGGGCACGCTGGTGGAGGAGGTCCTGGCAGAGAACCCCGAGCCGGTGGTGCAGTTCAAGAGCGGCAAGGAGGGCGCCCTCCAGTTCCTGGTGGGCCAGCTGATGAAGAAGACCCGGGGCTCGGCCAACCCGCAGGTGGCCCGGGACCTCCTGCGCGAACGCCTCACCAGCTCGTAGGGCGCCGGCTGTGAGGAGGCCGCCGGGGCGAGCGTCCCGACCGTCCGCGCCCGAACCGACACCGCCGCCCGCTCCGCACGCGCGCCCCTCCGCCGGCCACCGGGCCCTGGACCGGGCCGCCGACGTCCTGCTGTGGCTGGGCCGCCTGGTCGAGCGGGCCACGCGGCCGCTCCAGCGCATGTACCGCTCCGGGGACCCCCTGGACCGGTACTCCCTGGTGCACATGGCCAGCGTGGCCGGGGACGCCATCGTGGCCGTGGCGCTGGCCAACTCCGTCTTCTTCTCCCTGCCCGTGGGGCAGGCCCGGCTGAAGGTGGCCCTGTACCTGGGGCTGACCATGGCCCCCATCGCCGTGGCCGGCCCCCTGCTGGTTCCGTTGCTCGACCGGGGCCGGTCGCGGCGGGCCATCTCGTTCGCGGCGGCCGCGGGGCGCGCCGCGGCGGCCGTCTACGCTGCGCCTCGGGTCAACACGCTGGTGCTGTTCCCCGCGGCGTTCGCGCTGCTGGTGCTGTCCAAAGTCCATGGCATCACCAAGAACGGCCTGACCGTGGCGTACGCGCCCTCCGAGGAGGGCCTGCTGCGGGTCAACGCCCGGATGGGGCGCCTGGCAGCGGTGGCGGCGGTGGCGGCGGCGGGCCCCGGCGTGGTCATGCTGAAGGTGGCCGGCTCGACCGGGGTGCTGTACCTGGCGGCGGTGGCCTACGCGGTGACGGTGGTGCTGAACCTCCGATTGCCGCAGCCTCCGGTCAAGCGGGTGGAGGGGGAGGTCGGGCCGCGGGGGCGGATCGCCCGGCTGGCCACGGCGGCGGCGGGAACGGCGGTGCTGCGAGGGGCCAGCGGCTTCCTGCTGTTCCTCCTGGCGTTCGCCCTGCGCCGGAGCCACCAGCCGACGTACTGGTTCGGCGTGCTGGCGGCGGCCGCCACGGCCGGCTCGTTCGTGGGCGACGTGGTGGCCCCTCGCGTCCCCAGCCGGGTCCACGGCAACACCCTGGTCCTGGGGGCGTTGTTCACCGCGGGCGTGGCGGGACTGCTGGCGTTCGGCGCGTTCGACCTGCTGGTCCTGGCCATCTTCTCGGCGCTGGCCGGCGCGGGCACGGAGTTCGGCAGGCTGGCCTTCCAGAGCCTGATGCAGCGCTCGGCGCCGGGCGGGATGCAGGGAAAGGTCTTCGTGCGATACGAGGTGCTCTTCCAGCTGGCCTGGGTGGCCGGCGCGTTCATCCCGGCCATCCTGCCCCTTCGGTTCCGGGTGGGGATCCTGGTCCTGGCGGTCCTGTACATCGTGTTCGGCCTGTCCATCGTGGCCTGGCCGTACCGCCCGCGGCGGCCCGCGAAGCCCGAGGCGGAGGCGGACACAAGCTGACCGAGCTCCGATTGGGTCACAATTCGTTCCCGGGCGGTCGGCCGCCGGGCCGCCGCGACATCGGAAGGGGGCATAGATGGCTGGGTTCGTGACGGTGGGATCGACCGGCGACGTCCCCGACGGGGAGCTCCGGGCCTTCGACGTGGATGGGACCCCGGTGGCCGTGGTCAACGTCGGGGGGACCTTCTACGCCTTCTACGACCTGTGCACCCATCGGCAGTGCTCGCTGGCTGAGGGCGACCTGGACGGCACCACCATCGAGTGCATCTGCCACGGCAGCCAGTTCGACGTCACCACGGGCGAGGTGCTGAACGGTCCGGCCACGGAGCCGGTGGCGAGCTACGAGGTCCGGGTGGAGGACGGAGCCATCCAGGTCCAGACGTGACACGTTCTGTGTCAACCCACCCGCCTCTCATGGGCGCTGCAGGGCTGTTTTCAGGCCACCTCCTTTCGGCCGAGTTCGAGTCGCTTGGCGCCACCGTGCCGGGCGGCGTCGTACGGGGTCCGGTCGACCCAGCATCGGTAGAT
>WNGG01000006.1_pt1 | contig 199576 bp, 176 predicted proteins | sample 5400661 | NCBI WGS metagenome assembly WNGG01 (sample SAMN13153372, study PRJNA577476) | soil metagenome | isolation source: 100 cm soil or saprolite under Garry oak tree replicate 1 | place: USA:California | collected 2016-06-15
TGAGAGATCAGATGTCTCTGCGAGGTTCTCGATGGTTTCGTTGCTCCGCCCGATCTGGCTGACACGTGCCCACATGCTCTGGTCTGGGCGATTGACAGTCACATCGACCACGGCGTACCTTCCGGCCAAAACCTGACAACGTTGTCGTCCCTGGTAGCTGGGGGATCTGGCGTGTCCCTGCCATGGAGAGGAGCTGTCGATGCGAGGCACTCAGGGCTCATCCTTCTCGCGGTTGCGGGTAGTCGCCGGATTGGCCGCCGCCGTGCTCGGCATTGCGATGTGCCTGACCGCCGCACCGGCGACGGCCGCGCCGCCGAGCCCCAGCCCGAGCCCGGCCCCGTCCGCAAGATCGAGCGGCTCGACGGCAGCCGCACCCACGGACATCGTGTGCACCGCGGGACTGGACGGCCGTCCGGTCAACTGCCCGAGCGCGCTGCCCGCGTCCAAGCTGCCGGCCAGCGCGAAGAGCCAGGCCGTGGTCGCCGCGCCGGTCACCGATCCGGCCCAACTCGTCGACACTCGCACGTGGACGACCGGCGGCGGCAACACGTTCCCCGGCGCCGAGGTGCCGTTCGGCATGGTGCAGTGGAGCCCGGACACGATGCCGCGCCGCAGTGCCGGCGGCGGGTACTCCTTCGGCGACACGTCGCTGACCGGCTACTCGCTGACGCACGTGAGCGGCCCCGGCTGCGGAGCCGGCGGCGACGTCCCGATCCTGCCGATCACCGGCGCGCTGCCGAGCGGCAACCCGAACTCCGTCCTGACGTCGTTCAGCAACAGCGGCGAGGTGGCCCAGGCCGGCTACTACTCGGCGCAGAGCAACCAGCCCAACACGATCACATCGGAGTTCACCGCCACGTCGCACAGCTCGATGGGACGGTTCACGTTCCCGGCCACCACCCAGGCCGGCTTCCTGGTCAAGCTGCACGACAGCCAGAACGGCGAGTTCGCGCCGAGCACCGCGCAGATCGTCAACGACCACGAGATCGCCGGGACGCAGACGAGCGGCCATTTCTGCGGCGAGGCCAACAACGACGGCCAGCAGCAGGAGTACACGGTCCACTTCGATCTGGTCTTCGACCACCCGTTCACCGCATCGCAGATCATCACCCAGTCCGGTCAGAGCGAGCCGGCCGCCGTTTACCTGACTTTCGACACGACCAGCAACCCGGTGATCCAGGCCAAGGTCGGCACGTCGTACGTCAGCACGGACAATGCGAAGCTGGACTGGCAAACCGAGAACGCCGACTGGAACTTCAGCGGCATCAAGGCGACCGCCCAGCAGGACTGGAACGCCCTGCTCGGCAAGATCCAAGTCGACGGCGGCAGCGTCGCGCAGACCCAGCAGTTCTACAGCAACCTGTACAAGGGCTTCATCCAGCCGAACATCAGCAGCGACGTCAACGGCGAGTACATGGGCGCGGACATGAAGGCGCACACTGTCGGCGGCCAGCAGCACGATCAGTACGGGACGTTCTCCGGCTGGGACACCTTCCATTCCCTGTCGCAACTGCAGGCGATGCTGGACCCGGCCGCGGCAAGCGACCATGCGCAGTCGCTGCTGAACTACTACGCGCAGGACAAGATCCTGCAGCAGTGGGGCTACCTGAACCTGAACAACTACGTCATGGTCGGCGACCCGGCTCAGTCGATCATCGCCGACTACTACGCCTTCGGCGCGCGCGACTTCGACACCAAGGCGGCGCTGGCAGACATGCTCGCGCAGGCCACCACGGTCAACGACGTGCGTCCCGGTGAGGCCCTCGAGCAGCAGTACGGCTACCTGCCCGAGGACGGCAAGTACGGCTGCTGCAACCCGCACGGGTACGTGCCGACACTGCTCGAGTACGACGCCCAGGACCTCGCGCTGTCGCAGTTCGCGGCCGCGCTCGGCGACAAGCAGCACGCCGGCATGCTGGAGGCGCGGGCCAACAACTGGCAGCACGTGTTCGACCTGGCCAACAACCTGCTGAACGGGCGCAACCAGGACGGTTCGTTCGTGCCGGGCATCACGCCGACCAGCTCGACCCGCTACGTGGAGGGAAGCGCGTACGAGTACCTGTGGAACGTGCCGAACAACTACGCCGCACTGTTCTCCCTGCTCGGTGGCAACGCCAAGGTCGCGCCCGCGCTGCGCGAGTTCCTCTCCCAGCCCGACGCGGGCGGCATGCACGCCCTGCTCACGAACGAGTTCGGCTTCGGCGAGCAGTACGCGCTGAACTACGCAGGCGATCCGGCAGGGACGCAGCTTGCGGTCAACAACATCCGCAACACGATGTACAAGCCCGGGCCGAGCGGCCTGCCCGACAACGACGACCTGGGCGCGAACAGCTCTGCGTTCGTCTGGGAGATGCTCGGCATGTACCCGGAGAACTCGGGTAGCGACAACCTGGTCTTCAACAGCCCTGGCTTCCCGCACGCGTCGATCACCCTGCCGAGCGGCAGGACCATCACGATCAACGCACCGGGCGCGTCGCCGACGACGTTCTACGTCAAGAACCTGAGGATCGACGGCGACGACTACGACCACCTGTACGTCCCGTTCTCGCGGCTGAGCCACGGCGCCACCCTGGACTGGACGCTCGGCACGACGCCGGGCACCTGGGGCACGTCGCCGAACGCGGCGCCGCCGTCCTACCAGAACGGCCAGGACGCGGTGGTCGCGTCCGTCGATCCCGGTTCCGTCGTCCTCCAGCCGGGCGGCTCGACCACGGCGACGCTGACGGCGGCGAGCATTGCCGGCACCAAGCAGACCGTGTCCTGGACCGCCACCGCCGACAACGGGCTCACGATCAGCCCGGCCCAGGGCTCGCTGACGCTCAACGCCGGCAGCCGAGCGACTGCGAAGGTGAGTGTCGCCGCCGCGGCGAACCTCGCCGACGGGCGCTACCACGTGACGTTCCACGTCACGGCGGGCAGCGAACAGCACACGGTGTCGCTCGGCGTCGCTGTCGCCAAGCCGGGTGAGCTGTGGCCGTACTACACGAACGCCGGTATCACCGACGACAACAACACGAGCGCCGCAACCTACGACGGCGGCGGCTGGAGCTACTCGGCGCAGGCGCTCGCCGCTCAGGGCGTGACACCGGGTGGCACCGTCACGGCCGACGGTATCGACTACGACTGGCCGGACGTGCCGGTGGCGACGCTCGACAACATCGAGGCCAACGGGCAGACGATTCCCCTTGCGGCACCGGCACATGCGTCCAAGATCGGGTTGCTGGGCAGCTCGACGAACGCGGGCGGTTCCGGCGCGGGCGGCACGGCGACGGTCACGTACACCGACGGGACCACCTCGCAGTTCACCGCGAAGTTCAGCGACTGGACGCTGGGCGGGGGCGGCGGCACGCCGCTGCCGGGCAACTTCGACGCGGTCGCGATGCCGTACCGCAACTTCAGCGGCAACCAGCGCGACAACGTGAAGACGCACGTGTTCGCGCTCGACGCCCCGGTGTCGGTGGCCAAGACGGTCGCGAGCATCACGCTGCCGCAGGCGACCGGTGGCGACATGCACGTGTTCGCGATCTCGCTACCGGCCGCACCGGCACACGCCGTCACGCTGTCGCCAACATCGCAGAAGGGCGGTGGACGAGTCGGCGCCGCCGCGACGTACACGGTGCACCTGACCAACAGCGGCTACCAAGCTGACTCGTACGCCGTCACGTCCTCGAGCACCTGGGCGGCGAGCGTCTACGCAGCCGGGTGCACCACGCCGCTCAGCACGACGGCGACAGTGCAGCCGGGCGACAGCGTCGACCTGTGCGTGCGGGTCAGCGTGCCGGCGTCGGCGGCCAACGGTGATACCAGTGACACCACACTCACCGCGACCTCAATGACAGACGCATCAGTGAGTTCGACGACGAAACTGACCACGATCGCGGTATCCGTCGAGACGCTCGTCGTGGACGGAGACCTCGGCGCTCCCAACGTCGAGAGCTACTACGAGAACGCGCTGTCCACGGCGTACAGCTATTGGGATCTGTCAGCCGACCCGGTGCTGCCGGCCTCGATGCTGACCGCGCACAAGAAGGTCATCTGGTTCACCGGCAACGCCTACCCGGGCCCGATCACGCCGTACGAGTCGGAACTGGCGGCGTTCCTGGACGGCGGCGGCCGGCTGTTCATGTCCGGCCAGGACATCCTGGACCAGTCGGCGGGCACGACCGCGTTCGTCCACGACTACCTGCACATCAACTGGGACGGCACCGACCGCCAGAACGACCTGCCGACTTCAGCCGTGCACGGCGTAGCCGGCAACGCGGTCACAAACGGCATCGGCACGGTGGCGCTGGACCATTCCGTGCTCAACGCGTCCTACGAGGATCAGGTCACGCCGATCTCTCCGGCAACGGCTGCGTTCACCGACGACACGTCCGCACCCGATGCGCTGACCGTGACCGCCGGGGCGTACAAGGTCGTCTTCCTCGGCTTCCCGTTCGAGGCGTACGGCAGCGCCGCGGACAAGGCCGACCTGATGGGCCGGGTGCTCACGTACCTGAGTTGACACAATGAGGGGGTGACTCTCTCCGACGGTGACGTTGCGGCGCTCGCTCGCCAGGTAGTTGACCGGCACGATCCGGACTTGGATGTTCGGATCGAGCCGGCCGATCCGGTCGATCCCTATCGGTGGGGCACGGCGGCGTGGCTCGTCTCCGCCGGCAAGGCATCCAGCTACATCTCTGCCGACATGAGCGCCGACGAGGCGCTGGCCAAGCTGAGCGCCGACTTGGACCCGACATGACCTCGGCGGCAGCGTGATCTCTCTCGGGCTGGCTCGCCAGCTGCGCGATGCCGGACTCAAGTGGTCGCCCGCCTCCGGGGACCGGTTCGTGGTGGCCGACCGCGATATGGATTCCGACGTGTTCGTCCTGAGCGACATGACGATCGAGGTGCACGACCTGCCGCACGGCCAGGTGATCGGTTTCAACGGCACGACCGAGTGGGCGCTGGATTCCGTCGAGAACGACAATGCCGTCTGGCTGCCCCGCGAGTCCCAGCTGCGCGAATTGCTCGCCGGCACGTTTCGCGGGTTGGACCGTATCGAGGACGGCTGGCGAGTGCGCACGGAACTGAACGGCGCCGTGCACGCGAGCCGGGACCCCGACGCCGAGCAGGCCTACGGCCTCGCACTGCTGCACCTGCTCGACTCGCTCCGCTAAGACGGCCTCAACTGACGCCCGTCCCGGTCGATGAGTGATGAGGACGCCATCGCTCGCCGGTCTGGAGGCACGCCGTGCTCAACAGCAAGCTCGGGGTGGCTGCCGTCGCGGCGTGCCTTGTCGCGGCGTCGCTTATCAGCCCGAATCACGCCGGCGCGGTGACGACGACAGCGTGCACGATCCTGCCGCGCGACAACGTGTGGCATTCGACTGTCACCGCATTGCCCGTGCACAAGCGCTCGGCCACGTACGTCCGCTCGATCGGGGCGAGCAGCCATCTGCATCCGGACTTCGGTTCGGGCCTGATCGGCGGCGAGCCGTTCGGCATCCCGATCACCGTGGTGACCCGCTCGGCGCCCGCCGTGCGCATCAGCTTCCAGTACGCGAGCGAGAGCGACCGCGGCCCGTACCGGATCCCGGCCAACGCTCTGGTCGAGGGCGGCTCGCACAGCACCGGTGACCGGCACGTCATCGTCTGGGACAAGGCGACCTGCACCGCCTACGAGCTGTGGAACGCGCATCGCCACCGCGACGGTTCGTGGACGGCCGGTTCCGGCGCCATCTTCAACCTGCGCTCGGACGCGCTGCGCCCGGCCGGGTGGACGTCCGCCGACGCCGCGGGACTGCCGATCCTCGCCGGGCTGGTTCGCTACCGCGAGGTCGCGAGCGGCCACATCGACCACGCGATCCGGATGACCGTGCCCCGCACCGACCTCGCCTACCTGTGGCCCGCCAGGCACTTCGCCGCGTACGGGCACAACACGGCGTTGCCGCCGATGGGGCTTCGGCTGCGGATGAAGAGCTCGGTGAGCCTTGCCGGACTGCCGCCGCAAGCGCGCGTCGTCGCAGAGGCGCTCAAGACCTACGGGGCGATCGTCGCCGACAACGGGTCGGCGTGGTTCATCTCAGGCATGCAGAGCGCGAACTGGAACAACGACCAGCTCAATGCCCTCAAGCGGTTCACCGGCAATGACTTCCAGGCCGTCGACGAGAGCGGCCTGCAGATATCGGCGGACTCCGGGCGCGCTGGCGGCTGATGTTGCTCGCGGTTGATGCACCGGGCATTGTTCGTGCGGTGGCTCGCGGCATGGCGCGTGATGCGTTCGACTGGATCGGGTCGGTCGCGATCGACGTCGACGGCGGGCAGGCGTGGCTCGAGGCCGGAGAGCTGTTCGACGACCTGTATTCCGGCACGGCCGGTGTGCTGCTGGGCTGCGCCGAGGCTGCGGCCAGCGGCCTCGAGACGGCCGACATTGCAGCTGGTGCGCTCGCCCGGCTGCTGTACCTCACCGCCCGCGGGCCGGATGTCGCCACGATGCCCGATGACGGGCTGTTCTCCGGATGGGCCGGAGTCGCCGTGGCGCTGCGCGCCTGGTCGCGAGTGGCAGGCGACGCCGAGGCGGGCGCGGCATCGGTGCTCGTGACGTCGCAGATCGCCCAGCGCGTCCTGCACGGGCCGGACGACCCCGCGCGGTACACCGACGTCATTTCCGGTGACGCCGGCATCCTGCTCGCCCTGCTGGCCGACGAGTCCGACTCCGCGATCGCAGCCGCGAACGTCCTGGCCGACCGGCTGGTGGCCGCCGCTGAGCCAGGCCCGGACGGGCTGCAGTGGCGGATGGTGGCCGGCTACACACACCTGATGCCGGGGTTCTCCCACGGCACCGCCGGTGTCGCATACGCCCTGGCCGCGGCGGGTCGCCGCCTGGACCGGCCGGACCTCATCGCCGTTGCGTCCCGTGGCGCCGAAGCCTTGCTCGCGCTCGGGCACACCCCCGATGGTTGGGCGTTGCCGCTCATCATCCCGCCACAAGCCCACCGTCCGCCGGTGTTCTTCGGCTGGTGCCACGGCCCCGCCGGCACCGTCCGGCTGTTCTTGATGCTGGACGCGATCGACCCGCAACCCCGCTGGCAGCATGCCGTCGACGCCTGCGTGCGAGCGTTGATCGACAGCGGCCTGCCTGCCCGGCTCTACCCCGGCTTCTGGGACAACCTCGGTCGCTGCTGCGGCACTGCCGGGGTCGGCCGACTGGTGCTCGATCGCTATCAGGCCACCGGCGACACCGACCTGCTCGATTGGGCCGACGTGCTGGCCGCCGACGTCATCGACCGCGCCGTAACCACCCCGGACGGCGTCACCTGGTCGCACACCGAGCACACCCGGACCCCGCCCGAGCTACCGCCGGAGCCGGGGCTCATGCAGGGCGCCGCCGGGATCGCCGGCTGGCTGGCCAGGCTCGACGCCGTGCACGCGGATCCCGACACGCGACCCGCACCCGTCGGGCTCGAACCGTCCTGGCTCTGACCTGACTATGCGCGGTGGATCCGCAGGGTGAGGATCTGGAACGGTCCTAGATCGACCGCGACGCGATCGTCGATCAGGTCGGCGCGATCCAGCTCGCGCTCCAACAGATCAACGATTGTCACCGCGGTTGCGGCGAAGCCGGCCTGGATCGCGGTCTGGGTGCGGGCGCCGCGTGCTTCATAGAGGCGGACGATGAGGTCGCCGGATCGATCGTCCGCGAGCTTGACGGATTCGACGATCACGCCGCCGTTGTCGATGGTGACGAGCGGCGCGACGGGACCGGCGCCGGGGGTGGTCCGTTCGGGGAGGTTGATCCGGTAACCCTCGCGCGCGGCGTCGACGATGCCTGCCCCGGGCACGAGCGCGTATCGCAGCCGGTGCCGCCCCTGGTCGGTGTCGGGGTCGGGGAAGCGTGGAGCCCGCAGCAGCGAGAGGCGCACCGCGGTGGTGACGCCGCCGCCGTGGCGCGGTCGGCGAGTCACGTCGTGGCCGTAGGTGGAGTCGTTCACGACAGCGACGCCGTATCCGGGTTCGCCGACGTGGATCCAGCGGTGTGCGCAGATCTCGAACTTCGCGGCGTCCCAGCTGGTGTTGGTGTGGGTCGGGCGCATCACGTGCCCGAACTGGATCTCGGACGCCGACCGGTCGGCCATGACGTCGAGGTCGAAGGCGACCTTGAGGAGTTTCTCGGTCTCGTGCCAGTCGATATCGGTGTCGAAGTCGACCCGCCCGCCGTCGAGCGTGATCGTCTGGCTGACCGTGGAATTGCCGAAGCTGCGAACGACGCGCACTCCACCGTCCACTGTGGACAGTGTCGCGTCGTCTACTAGATCGATCGACACGTTCCGGTAGAACGCGTCGATGTCCCACGCGTCGTAGAAGTTCGGGGTGTCGGGGTGCAGCTGCAGCAGGTTGGCGACGCTGCCCGGCGCGAGCACCTCCCGGTCACCGTCGCGGACGGAGGTGAGCAGTCCCCGCGCGTCGATCGCGACGCGCAGCACGCCGTTGTCGAGCACGTAACCGCCACCATCCGCGGTGACGGCCGTAGCGGGCGCCGCCGATCGCGGCCCAGCGGCGAGCGCGGGCACGCCGTTGCGGGCGTGCGGCGCTGCATTGAACACGAGATCGGTTGCGCCGTCACCAGCAAGCGTGCGCAGCGCCGCGGTGACGAGCTGCTCGAGTTCGGCGGCCACGGCGGCGTAGTTGGCCGCGGCTTCGCGGTGTACCCAGTGGATGGACGAGCCGGGCAGGATGTCGTGGAACTGCTGCAGCAGCACGACCTTCCACAGCCGATCGAGCGCCTCGTACGGATATTCCGTACCGCGGCGTACGGCCGCTGTGGCGCACCAGAGTTCGGCCTCGCGCAGCAGGTGTTCGCAGCGCCTGTTGCCCTGCTTGGTCTTCGCCTGCGACGTGTAGGTGCCACGGTGAAACTCCAGGTACAGCTCGCCGGACCATACCGGGGCGTCCGGATACTCGGCCTGCGCGCGCGCGAAGAACTCGGCCGGACGCTCGATCTCGACACGCGGCGACCCGTCCAGGTCTCGCAGCCGGGCCGCGCGAGCCAGCATCTCCCGGGTCGGGCCGCCACCGCCGTCGCCGTGCCCGAACGGCACGAGCGAACCGGTCGACGCGCCCTTGTCGGCGAAGTTCCGGGCCGCGTGCGCCAGCTCGGCGCCGGACAGCTCGGAGTTGTAGGTGTCGACCGGCGGGAAATGGGTGAAGATCCGTGTGCCGTCCAGGCCCTCCCACCAGAACGTGTGGTGCGGGAACTTGTTCGTCTGGTTCCACGAGATCTTCTGGCTCAGGAACCACCGCGAGCCCGACAACGCGATCAGCTGCGGCAACGCCGCCGTGTAGCCGAACGAGTCCGGCAGCCACACCTCCTCGGTCTCGACCCCGAACTCGTCGGCGAAATACCGCTTACCAACGGAGAACTGCCGAGCAAGCGCCTCGCCGCCCGGCATGTTCGTGTCCGACTCCACCCACATGCCGCCCACCGGCACGAACTGCCCGGCCTTCACGCGATCGGCAACCCGCGCGAACACCTCCGGGTGATGCTCTTGCAGCCAGGCGAACTGCTGCGCGGACGACATCGCGTAGACCAACTCGGGATGGGCGTCCATCAGGTCGGTGACGTTGGCCGTCGTGCGGGCAACCTTGCGAACCGTCTCGCGCACCGGCCATAACCACGCTGAGTCGATATGCGCATGCCCCACCGCACTCACCCGGTGCGCGCTCGCCCGCGCCGGCACCGCCAGCACATCGGCGAGCGCCTCGCGGCCGGCGGCCGTGGTGGCGGCGACGTCCTGTAGATCGACGGCATCCAGCGCACGATCGACCGCGCGCAGAATCTGCCACCGCCGTGGATCGCCGAGGTCGAGCTCGGCAGCAAGTTGGCCGAGCACATCGAGGTCGGCGACCAGCTCCCACACCTCGGCCTCGAACACCGCCAGTTCGGCGCGCTCGAGGCGATACAGCGGCTCATCACCTGCCGTGGTGCGATCACCCAATGGCGTAGGGCGAAAGTGCCCGTCAGCAAGGATCAACGGGTTCGCCGCGGCCTCGACATACAACTCGACCGGCTGGTCGGCAAGCACCCGGACCCAATGCGTGTGCGGGTTGAGACCCTTCACCGGCGACCCGTCAGCGCGATACACCAGACCTTCCGCGTGAAAGCCGGTCCGATCGGCATCGAAACCGATGTCGATCAGCGCCTCGACGGTGCGACCCGCCCACTCTGCCGGCGCGTGACCGGTCAGCCGGAACCACGTCGTGTTCCATGGCGGACCCCACCGATCGCCAACCCGTACCGGAGCGTATGGAGCACGCAAACCCTCGGCCACCGGCACCGGTTCGCCGGGCGCGGACCACGCGGCAACATCCAGAGCAGACCGCAGCGAATACACGGCCGGCGCCAGACGGCCCAAACTCCGCCGCAAGCGCTGCTCAGTCAACAAATGGTCGTCATGCATCGACGTCGATCCTCCCGCGCCACCATCGAATAGAACTCGCCGCCACTCGAATCTTGCTTCATCGGTGATCGACGTACCGAACAGGGCATCAGCGGATGGTCGACGGGAACGGCTACGCTTCGGGCGCGGCGTTCGGACTGAACTCGATCTTGTCGAGCTCCGGTTCGTCAGCCTCGGGCGCCTCCGGGGACGCGGCGAGCAGTTCGTGGCCGAGGCCGCGGAGCAGTGACCGAATCGTTGCACGGGCGGCCCGGTGCAGCATCAGCTCGTCGATGCCGGCGCCGATGCCGCCGAGCGGCGGGGTGTAGACGGCGTTGATCGACAGCATGCACCGATGCTCGTCAATCGCGGTGATGTCCAAGTCCGCGTCCAGCGCGGGAAACAGCTGACCGGCGCGTCCGGTGGCTACCCAGCGCAGCGGCACTCGCAGCACGTCACCGTCGCGATGCGGCTCGAGCATCTCCAGCCGAACCTTCTTGGACAACCCCGGCAGGTCGCCGAACGGCCCGACCCGAGTCAGCACGACCAAACCCTCCTGGTACGCCTCGTCGGACAGCGCATTGAGCCGGTCGCGTTGCAGCGCCGGATACAGCCGATCCGAGGCGGTCGCCGCCGGAGTCGGCAGTTCGAGGTTGGCATTGATAAACATGCCCCCCTATCAAGCCTGCGGGACGGCCACGGCGGCAGAGCACAAAGTCCTGTCTTTGCCCTGTGGCAGGAAAGCCTTCTCCGGGAGGCGGTCAGTCCGGATCTACGGCCAGCTCGCCGAGCTCGGACCAGTCGTCCTGTGGAATCACGAAGTTGACGATGCGCGGCGTGGCGACGAGATGCGGCGGCAGCTCACGTTGCGCGGCCTTGAAGTGGTCGGACTGGACGTGTGCCGCGCCGGCGTCGTTGTCGCGAAACGCCTCGACCAGGACGTACTCGTTCGGACTGTCGACGCTGCGCGACCAGTCGAACCAGAGGCAACCGGGTTCGGCGCGCGTGGCTTCGGTGAAGGCACGGGTGATGTCGGGCCAGCGATCCGCGTCGTCCGGGCGGACGTCGAACTTCGCGGTGATGAAGATCATCTGACGCTCCCTTCCTGTCGAGTCATCTGCCTCTGGCACCGGCGCCGAGCAGATAGGCCCCCGCACAGACAACGGCGATCACGGTGACCGCGAGGGTCAGCCACCGCATTCGCCCCTTCATGAACCGCAAGAGGTAGCGGAGCACGATGATAAGCAGGATGCAGCCAGCCACGAGCACCGCCGATGCGACGTCCGTCGAGGTCCGATCCGCCACCGCCGGAATGCTAGACCGGCGCGGGATGTGCCCGGAACTGGCGCTCGTACAGGGTCGCGTACAGCCCGCCCTGCTCGACGAGGTCGGCGTGACTGCCGCGCTCGACGATCCGGCCGCGGTCGAGTACCAGAATGACGTCGGCGGCGAGCACGGTCGACAACCGGTGCGCGATGACAAGCGACGTGCGCTGAGCGAACAGCGGGCGCAGTGCGGCCTGGATGTACTGCTCGGACACGGTGTCCAGGTTGGACGTCGCCTCGTCGAGGATGAGGATGCGCGGGTCTTTGAGGATGACCCGGGCGATGGCCACGCGCTGCTTCTCGCCGCCCGACAGCCGGTGTCCCCGCTCGCCGACGACGCTGTCGTAGCCCTCCGGCAGGGACTCGATGAAGTCGTGCAGGTACGCGGCCTTCGCCGCGTCGACCAGCTCGGCGTCGGTGGCGTCGGGGCGGGCGTAGCGCAGGTTGTCGGCGATGCTGGTGTGGAACAGGAAGGTGTCCTGGAAGACGACGCCGAGCTGGGCGGTCAGCGACTCAAGGGTGACGTCGCGCAGGTCATGCCCGTCCAGGCGGACGGCTCCGGCGTCCGGGTCGTAGAAGCGGGCGACGAGGTTGGTGAGCGTCGTCTTGCCGGCACCGCTCGGGCCGACCAGCGCGACGAGCTGCCCCGGTGCGATGTCGGCGCTGACGTCGTCGAGCGCGGGCCGCTTCTGACCGGGGTAGCTGAACGTGACGTGCTCGAGGGTGAGCTCCCCGCGCACCTCGTCGAGCGGCCGGGCGTCGGGGCTGTCGGTGATCTCCGGCGTCCGATCGATGTATTCGAACAGCCGGCCGAAGAGCGCGAGCGACCCGGTGACATTGACGTGGATGCCGGCGAGCGACGTGATGGACCCACCGAGCCGGGCGGCGAGCACGGTCGCGAACACGAACACGGTGCCCACGGTGGTGTCACCGCGGATGACCAGCCAGCCGCCGCCGAGGATGATCAGCGCCGGCCCGGCCGTCTGCACCGCGCCCATCACCATCCGGAACCAGATGCCGATCATCTGCTGGCGGATCTGCAGCCGGCGCAGCGCGTCGTTCAGCAGACCGAACCGCCGCCGCTCGGCTGGCGCTTTGCCGAACGCCTTGAGCAGCAGGATCCCCGAGATGCCGAGGACCTCCTGCAGGTACGCGGTCATCTGACCCATCTGCTTCTGGGTACGGGTGCGGGCGCGGTACGTGCGCTCGCCGGCGCGGCGCGTGGGGAATCCGATCAGCGGCACCAGCACGAGCACGAGGAGGGTCAGCTGCCAGCTGAACGTCAGCATCAAGATCAACGTAGTGATCGCCACGAGCGCGTTGCTGATGATCCCGAACACCGTGTCGGCGACTACGTCCTCGACGCCGCCGATGTCGTTCGACATCCGCGACATCACGTCGCCGGAACGACTCTTGGTGAAGAACGACACCGGCTGACCGATCAGCGACTCGAACAACTCCCGGCGCAACCGGAACACGATGTCCTGGCTGATCAGCGCGATCACGTACGACTCGGCGACGCTGACCAGTCCTCCGACGACCACCGCGCTGATCGCCGCACCCACAAGCAGCAGCACGTGCCCGAACCGCGCGTCGGCACGGCCGAGGTAGTCGATCAACGCCCGGAACATCACGGCGGGCGCGAGCTCGAGCGTCACCCCGACCGCGATGCACGCCAGCACCAGCAGGCCACGGCGCTTGTACGGCGCGAAGTAGGAGAACACCCGCCGCAGCAGCGGGCGCGTGACCTTGATCCGCCCGTCCTCGCCCCAGTCGACGGCCATGCTCGCGCCTACGCAGTAGCGCGCCATGCCGCAATCCTAAGCAGCCGAGCCAACCGGGTTTCGCGCGCGCGAAGGAGCCCGCCGAACACCATGCCGGCCAATTCGACGGCGGCCGGCTGATCGAGGATCTGGCCGGTGAGATCCTCACGCTCGTCGAAGTAGGTCTCGGCCTGCTCCGGGCGGGTGTAGAAGTTGACGTGCCCGCAGGTGCACACCGCGCTGGGACCGCTCGCGCGGGTTCGCGCCACCAGCACCACCGTGCTCTGGGGGCTCCAGTGCCAGTGCCGGCCGCGCGCTTCGACCCGGACCGGCTCCCCGGTGGCCGGATCAACAGCCGTGATCGTCGCGTCCCGGCCGGTCATCTGCGGGATCCCCAGCGCATCGATCGCGCACATTGCCGACACCGACGGCCCGTCGGCGAGCGCGACCTCGTGCCCGCGCGGCACGCCGGAGAACGGGTAGGCGACCGACACCATGCCGGCGTCGAGATGGACCAGGTCCGCCGCGGTCAGCCGCGCCGACGCGACGCCCGGGTCGAGGCGCAGGTCGGTTGCCCGCGCACGCACCCAGTCCGCTGAGGGCGGCGAGCCGGTGTCGACGAAGTGGCGGAGCACCGCCTGGTGCAGCCGGCGCATCTCGACCGGAAGTGCTGCCTGCCGGGCGCCCGTGCTCGCCGCCGGCCACGCTGGATCGAACGCCGCCTCGACTCGCTCACGCATCGTCGCGCCCGGTCGGAGCGAGCGCCGCCCGCAACTGCGCCAACGTAGGAACGCCGGACAGCCGGCCGTCCTCGTCCGGGTACAGCCGGCAGGACAGGCTGAACGGCTGGCCGGCACTCGCAAACGGGTCGACTCCGTCGATCAGCAATGTCGGCGAGCCCCGCATGCCCGCGGCGGCCGCCATGATGGCGTCGTCGACCACATGCTCCTCGACGTGTACGTCCGCGCGGCCGGCGAGCACCTCGGCCAGCCGCGTCCGCAACGATGCCGCACTCGGGCAGCCGAGGACGTGCAGTACGCGCACTCTCATCGCGGCACCGCCTCGTCGCCGTCCAGCGCCCGCAGCATCGGGCAGTCGCGATCGGCACGCGGCAACTCGCACGTCGCGATCAGGGCACCGAGCGAGTCGCGCATCCGTTGCAGGTCGGCGATCTTCGCGTCGAGCACGGCCGTGTGTGCCTCGGCCAGGGCGCGGGCCCGCGCGCATCCGTCCGGCCCGCCGTCGGCCAGCTCGAGCAGCTCCTCGATCTCGGCCAGCGTGAAGCCGAGCTCCTGCGCCCGCTTCACGAACCGCAATACGCTCACTGCCGACACCGGGTATTCGCGATACCCGCCCGGCGACCGCGGGGGCTCGGGCAACAACCCGCGCCGCTCGTAGTACCGCAGCGTCTGCGCGTTCACTCCGGCCTGGTCGGCAACCTCACTCGTCCGCACGCCACTCAGCATGAACCCCGTACGCAGGTACCGGGTCAACTCCGGATCTCGGTTGTCAGCCGGCGGGGATGAGCGCGGTGTACCGCTCGGTCATGGTCGCCAGGACAACGTCCGGGTCGGTGTCCCAAACCCGCTGGTTGAAGATCTCGACCTCGATGTCGCCTGTGTAGCCGGCCGCGTTCAAGGCGGCCGTGATCGGCCCGAAGTCGATGTGCCCGTCACCTGGCATGCCGCGGGCGAGCAGCATGTCGGCGGGGAGCGGCGTGACCCAGTCGCAGATCTGGTAGCTAGCGATCCGCGGGCCGGCGCGCGCGATCTGCGCGAACAGGTCCGGGTCCCACCAGACGTGGAACGTGTCGACGACGACGCCGACGCTGTCGACCGGGAACTGCTCGGCGAGATCGAGCGCCTGCGCCAACGTGGAGACCACCGCGCGGTCGGCGCAGTACACCGGATGCAACGGCTCGATTCCCAGCCGCACACTGCGCTCGGCGGCGTACGGGGCCAGCTCGGCTACGCCGTCAGCCACTCGTGCGCGCGCGCCGGACAGGTCGCGTGAGCCGGCGGGAAGCCCGCCCATGACCATGACCAGGCAGGCCGCTCCGATCGTGGCCGCTTCGTCGATGGCACGGCGATTGTCGTCCAACGCGGCGCGGCGAACGACCGGATCGACCTCGGTCAGGAACCCGCCGCGACACAGGGACGAGACGCGAAGGCCCGCCTGGTCGATCAGCTTCGCCGCGGCGCCCACGCCGACGCCACCGAGCGGCTCGCGCCACAACCCGATCGCGTCGATGCCGGCGCGCGCGCATCCGGCCACTGCCTCGGGCACGCTCCAGCTTCGTGTCGTCATCTGGTTCAGGGACAGCCGCTGGATCATGAGCCGAGGTCCTTCACGAGCATCGCAGCGAGTACCGCATCGCAGCGAGGAACGCAGCGAGGAGCACAGTGGAGGACCGAGGCGGGGGGCGGGATCATGAGCCGAGGTCCTTCACGAGCATCGCAGCGAGTACCGCAGCGCAGCGAGGAACGCAGCGAGGAGCACAGTGGAGGACCGAGGCGCGGGGCGGGGTCATGCGGCGATCCCGGCGACAGTTAGGTACGCGCACATTCGGCTCGCGGCGAGTTCCGGATCGGGAAACAGGCCGAGGTTGTCGGCCAACCGGTACGCCTCCGCCAGGTGCACGGCGCTGCGCCCGGACTGCAGCCCGCCCACCATGCAGAATCCCGGCTGATGCCCTGAAAGCCAAGCCAGAAAGGCGATTCCGGTCTTGTAGTAGTACGTCGGCGCAGCGAACGAGTGCCGCGCGAGCGGGACAGTCGCGTCCAGAATCTCGTCGTAGCGGGCCTCGTCGCCGCGGTCGAGAGCCTGCAACGCCGCGGACGCAGCCGGCGCGATCGCCGCGAACACGCCGAGCAGCGCGTCGCTGTGACTTGCACCGTCGCCCTTGATCAGCTCCGGGTAGTGGAAGTCGTCGCCGGTGTAGACCCGCACGCCGCTCGGCAATGCCGCGCGTAGCCGGGTCTCGTGCGCGGCGTCGAGCAGGGAGACCTTCACTCCGTCCACCTTCGCCGCGTGCTCGGTGACGATCTCGACGAACGTCCGGGTCGCCGCGTCGACGTCGGCGCTGCCCCAGTAGCCGTTCAGCGCAGGGTCGAACATCGGGCCGAGCCAATGGACGATCGCCGGCTCTCGCACCTGGTCGAGCAGCCGTCCGTAGACCTTCGCGTAGTCCTCCGGGCCGCGTCCGATTGCCGCCAGTGGGCGACTCGTCATGAGGATCACGCGCGCGCCGGCGTCCTCGACGACCTCGATCTGCTGCTCGTAAGCAGTCACAACCTCGTCGACGTTTGCCAAGCCGGCCTCGTGGTCGGTGCCCGCGCCGGCCGCGATACGGCCGCCCGATGCGCGGGCTTCTGCGCTGCTGCGACGGATCAGCTCCTGGGTCGCCGGCCAGTCCAGGCCCATACCGCGCTGCGCGGTGTCCATCGCTTCGGCGACGCCCAGGCCGAAGTCCCATAAGTGACGACGAAATGCCAGCGTGGATTCCCAGTCCACAGTGGACGGTGCGCCCGGGCTGTTGCCGCCGAACGGGTCCGCCGCCACATGCGCGGCGGCGTATGCGATCCGTGACGTGATCGGCTGGCTGGGGCGGCCCCACACGACCGCGTCACCGGGCGTGTGGTCCAGCAGGGAGCCGTCCGGCTGCGGCAATCTGACGATGCTCACCGGATGATCTCCGCGAGCTCGACCCGGCGCCCCTCGGCCGACGAGCGAAGCCCCGCTTCGGCAAGTGCGATGCCGCGCGCCCCCGCGCGGAAGTCGTACGGATGCGGTGCGTCCTCGACGACGTGGCGGACGAACTGCTGCCACTGCGCCTTGAACCCGTTCTCGAAGTCGTCGTTGTCGGGTACCTCGGCCCACTGCCGGCGGAACGGTTCGGTAACAGGCAGGTCCGGATTCCACATCGGCTTGGGCGTCATGGACCGGTGCTGGATCCGGCAGCCACGCAGGCCGGCCACCGCCGAGCCCTCCGTGCCGTCGACCTGGAACTGCACGAGCTCGTCGCGATCGACGCGCACGCACCAGGACGAGTTGATCTGGGCGATCACGTCGCCGTCCAGTTCGAAGATCCCGTACGCCGCGTCGTCTGCGGTTGCGGTATACGGCTCGCCGTGCTCGTCCCATCTGGTCGGGATGTGCGTGACGACCTTCGCGGTGACGGCGCGGACCGAGCCGAACAGGTTCTCGAGCACGTAGTTCCAATGGCAGAACATGTCGATCGTGATGCCGCCGCCGTCCTCGCTGCGGTAGTTCCAGCTCGGCCGCTGCGCGTCTTGCCAGTCGCCTTCGAACACCCAGTAACCGAACTCGCCACGCACCGAGAGGACGCGCCCGAAGAATCCGCCGTCGACCAGACGGCGCAGCTTGAGCAAGCCCGGCAGGAACAGCTTGTCGTGCACAACGCCGTGCTTCATGCCGGCGGCGTCGGCCATCCTCGCCAGCTCGACCGTCTCGGCGACGGTCTCGGTGGCCGGCTTCTCGACGTACACGTGCTTGCCCGCCTCGATCGCCGCCGCGACCGCCTTGGCCCGCACCGACGTCAACTGCGCGTCGAAGTACAACTGGACGGACTGATCGGCCAGCGCCGCGCTCAGATCGGTCGACCAGCGCTCCACGCCGTGCCGCTCCGCGATCTCGCGCACTTTGGCTTCGCTGCGGCCGACCAGTACCGGGTCGAGCTGTACCCGGCTGCCGTCGGACAGCTTGACGCCACCCTCGTCCCGGATTGCCAGCACCGAGCGCAACAGGTGCTGTCGATAGCCCATGCGCCCGGTCACGCCGTTCATGACCACGCCCAGGCGATCACTCATTCGATCACTCCTTGGAAAACGCTTTCCGAAAAGGTACAGCCGCGTCCCGCCACGGCGCAAGCTCACGGCGGATCGAACGTTACGAGCCCGCGGTCCGGTAGGCTCATCGCCTCGAACGAGTTGGGATAGCCCTTTCCTGACGCGGATTCGGAGAGGGGAGGACCGAGGCCGTGAACCGTTCCGCGACGCTCGCCGACGTAGCGCGCGAGGCAGGGGTCTCGCTGGCGACGGCGTCGCGCGTCCTCAACGGCAGCACCCGCGTCGTGGGTGAGCAACTGCGCGAGCGGGTACTGACCACAGCCGCGGAGCTCAACTACTCGGCCAACGCCGCTGCCCAGGCGATGGTGCGTGGTCACCTCGACGTCGTCGGTGTCGTCGTTCACGACATCGCCGACCCGTACTTCTCCAGCATCGCGGCCGGTGTCATGGAACGCGCCGAGCAAGCCGGCCTGCTGGTCGCACTGTCGAGCACGCTGCGCCAGCCCGACCGCGAGGCGGACTACGTGGCGGCCTTCCGCCGCCAGCGGGTTCGCGCCGTGATCCTCGTCGGCAGCCGCACCACCGATCCGGCTCAGCTCGCCCGGCTGCGCACGGAGGTCGAACGTTTCGAGTCCGGACGCGGGCGGGTTGCCGCCGTCAGCCAGCGGCGGCTGCCAATCGACACGGTTGTCGTCGAGAACCGCGCCGGCGCCCGGGCCCTCGCCGAGGATCTGGTCGCGCTCGGTTACCGGCGCTTCGGCGTGCTGGCCGGCCCGTCGCACCTGCTGACCGCCGTCGACCGGCTGGCCGGTTTCCGCAGCGGGCTCGCGCACCATGGCATCACGATCGACGACGACCACGTCGTCGCCGGCGAGTTCACCCGCGACGGAGGCTACGTCGCGACCGGGGAACTGCTGCGCCGCAAGGTCGACGTGTCGTGCATATTCGCCGTCAACGACGTGATGGCCGTCGGGGCAATGGCTGCCCTGCGCGATCACCGCATGCCGCCGCCACGGCGGATGGCGGTGGCGGGCTTCGACGACATCGCCACGCTGCGTGACGTCACGCCGCGACTCACCACGGTGCGAGTCGACCTCGAAGACCTCGGGCGCACTGCACTCGACCTCGTGCTCGGTGAACCCGGCCGCGCGCCGCGCACGCGCATGGCGCGCTGCGAGGTCGTCCTGCGCGAGAGCACGCCGGCCACGCGCTGACGGCCCGCTCATTGCTTGGCCAGCAGGTCCGCAACGCCCGCTCGGTCGCATGCGTGGTCGGCGAACAGCAGCCGCAGCGTGATCCGCAGCGGGTCGCGCGTCACGTGGACCGGGCGGTCCCACGCGAGCGCCGAACCGACCGCGGCGTACTCGGCAACGCGCACGAACCACGGATCCGCCGCGGTGCGCGCATCGGTCGCCGTGATGACGGCGGTCCACCCGGCGATGCTTACCGCGAGCCATGGCGCGCGGGCGCCGTTGACGGCGCACTCCCCCTCGGCGTCAGCGGTGAATACGCGGAGGCCACTCGAGACGACGGGCGCAAGCCGCCAGAAGAAGCCGCCGTAGCCTGCGCCGACCCGGCCGTGACTGCCGGGGCTGTTCAGCACGGCCGCGCGCGCACCCGCCGCGGTCAGCGTGCTGGACCAGTGCAGCGACCAACCGTCCGCCCATGGCGCCACCGCCACCCGGCGGGACTCGTGCAGCAGCGGCGCATCCGAGCCGTCGCACCACGTGAGCGAATCCTCGACGCCGTCAGCATGAACTCGCCGCGGATAGCGCTGCCGGACGAGGCCGTGGCCGGCGTCCTGGTAGCCCCTGCCCGGCTGGTAGCTCGGCCCGCCCCAGAGGTTCACGCCGTCCACGTCCGGCAAGGCCAAGCCGAGCCCGCGATGCCACGGATGGTCTCCTGGGCACGCGTCGGTGAGGACGGTGCCGGCCAGCGTGCGCATCGGGTGCACCGCGGGCCGGGCGACGGCCCCGGGCGGCGGATCCTCGTCCCAGCCGTAGCGGCCCACCTCCGTGCCGCCCACCCGCAGCGACGTCATCGCGAGCCAGGCACGACGACGGGCGCCCATGGCACGCCAAGCTCGCTGAACGTCCGCAACTGCTCGGCCGCATCCTCGATCGAGCGCTCTACCTGGACGACGCTGACCGTCGCATCGACGCCCGTGCCGCGCCGGCGGAGCCACTGCGGTTCGATCGGCGTCGGGCCGGGCGCGAGCCGCACCGCCTCGAGGACGCGCATGAACGCGCCGCACCCGGCCAGGTCGGACTGCAGCGGTTGGCGCGGATCGTCCAGGTGGGCAAGGAGATTCCGTAACGGTGTCGTCCGCCCGAAGGTGTGCGCCTCGCCGTCGAGGACGAGGACGTCGCGCGTGTAATGCAGTTCTGCACGGCCACGACTGCCGTGCACGACGACCACCGGCTCGGACTCGGACGCGGCGCACAGCGTCACCGCGATGACGATGGTCGTGCCACGGGCGGTGCGCAGCCGCAGGCATGACGTGTCGTCGGCCTCGACGTCGCGTGACCGCAGCAGTTCCAACTCGATGCCGGCGACGTCGTCCGCGCCCGTGCTGCCGTCGAGGGCGAGAGCGGTGGCGACCGCGTGCGCGAACGGGTTCGTCAACGCGCCGTCGACGACCGGCGTGCCGTCGCCGAGCGTGCGCCGTCCCGCCCAGTCAGAGCGCTCGTAGTAGGCGTCCGGACGCGACCACGCGCCCCACCCACCGATGCCACGCACCTCGCCGAGCTCGCCGTCGCGTACGAGGGACCGCAAGTGCGTGAACGCCGCCGAGCCGAGGCTCTGGAACCCGATCTGGGCGGCGGCGGCCCGCCGGGACGCGCACGTGACGAGGCCTCGCCACCCGGCGAGCGTCGAGGCGGGCGGCTTCTCGAGCAGCAGGCTCGCACCGGCGTCGAGCACGTGCCGTGCGAGCGGGACGTGTGTGTGGATCGGGGTGGCGAGGACGCCGATGTCTGGACGGGTCGCACTGAGCAACCGCCCGAGGTCGGGATCGACCGGGCGATCGCCGACCAGCGCGCGTCCCTCGTCGTCGAGCGGCGCCGGATTGCACACCCCGAGCAGTCGCACCGTGCCGGACGCCTCGAGCGAGGCGATCTCGCGCAGGTAGCTCCGCCCGTATCCGGACGCGCCCGCGAGCACGATTCCGTAGCTCACCGCGACGGCAGCCGATGCTCGATCGCGACTGCCGCCATGACCAGCAGTCCGGGCAGGATCACAACGAACGCCGGAGCCTGGTCGCCGACGATCACCAGGACGACAAATGCGCCGGCCAGCAACACACTGCCCGGCCAGTCGCGGAGCACCGCGGGCCCGGCGTCCGCGAGCACGTCACGCCACCCGATACCGGGACGCCACCGAGCGGCGGCCCGCGCACCGCAGATCACGCCCAATACGGCGGCCAGTCCGATCACCGGCCCGAGCAAGGTCGCGCCTGGGACGCCGGCGAGCACGGCCACGGTGTCCAACGTGCCGACCACCAGGAGCGCCAGCGGGGCGAGCCACCCGACCGGATCACGCAGTGCCGTACGCGTCAGCGAGACGAATCGGCGCACGCGCGGCGTACGGTCCGACTCGACCAGCTCGCGGATGCACGTCGCCCCCGCGCCGCCCGCTGCGAGCACCGTGACGAGCGGCAGGCAGGCCACGCACACGAGCACGCCGACCAGGAGCACCTCGGCGAACAGCTGCAGCGACGCGGGCGCATCCCGCCGGTCCGTCGCGGCGCTCATCCCTTCAACCCCGAAGTCGCGACGCCCTCGACGAGGAACCGCTGGAACGCAAGGAAGAACAGGCCGATCGGCACGAGGGCCAGCACGGACATCGCGAACATCGGCCCGAACGCCGACTGGCTCGTCTGGTCGACGAAGATCTGCAACGCCAGCGGCAGGGTGAACTTCGCCGGGCTGTTCAGGTAGATCAACTGGGTGAAGAAGTCGTTCCAGGTCCAGATGAACGTGAAGATCGCGGTGGTGATCATCGCCGGGCGCAGCAGCGGAGCGATCACGTAGCGGAACGTGCTGATCGGACCACAGCCGTCGATCCGCGCCGCCTCGTCGAGCTCGCGCGGCAGGGCGCGGACGAACTGCACCATCAAGAAGACGAAGAACGCGTCCGTGGCGAGGAACTTCGGCAGGATGAGCGGCCAGAACGTGTTCACCAGGCCCATCTTCTGGAAGATGATGTACTGCGGGATGAGCACGACGTGCTGCGGCAGCATGATCGTGGCGAGCATGAAGCCGAACATCGGGCCGCGTCCGCGAAAGTGCAGCCGGCCGAACGCGTAACCCGCCAGCGAGCACGAGATCACGTTGCCGGCGACCGCGCCGCCGGAGATGATCAGCGAATTGGCGAGGTACTGCCAGACGCTGTACCCGGCGATGCCCTGGAACACCTGCTGGTAGTTGTCGCCCGTGCCGTGCTTGGGCAACAGCGCCAGGCTCGACAGGATCTCGTCGGCCGGCTTGAACGACGTGAAGATCAGCCAGGCGATCGGGTAGAGCAGCACCAGCACGACGGCGATCACGCACACGTGCCAGAGCACCGACCGGCCCCTGGCGGCTGCCGTCCGCCGACGGCGCGGCACACGCGCAACCACCGCCTGCGCGCTCATCACTTCTCCTCGCCCGCGTAGAAGACCCAACTGCGGGCGGTGCGGAACAACACCGACGTGATCACCGCGATCACGACGAGCAGTACCCATGCCATCGCGGACGCGTAGCCCATCCGGAAGTCGTTGAAGCCGCGCTGGTACAGGTACAGCGTGTAGAACAGCGTCGAGTCACTCGGACCGCCGCGGCCGCTGCTGACGACGAATGCGCTGGTGAACGCCTGGAAGGCATGGATGATGCCGAGCACCAGGTTGAACAGCAGCACTGGCGACAACATCGGCAGGGTCACCGAACGGAATCGGCGAACCGGGCCGGCACCGTCGATCGCGGCGGCCTCGTAGAGATCCTGCGGGATCTGCTTCAGGCCGGCCAGGAAGATCACCATCGGCGCGCCGAACTGCCATGCCGACAGCGCGACCAGGGTCAGCAACGCGTACTGCGGCTGGTCGACCCAGCTACCGGTGTGGATGCCGAACATGCGCAAGACCCGGTCGACCGAGCCCCCGGAGCCGAACATCGCCCGCCACACGAGCGCGACGCTGACGCTCGCCCCGAGCAGCGACGGGGCGTAGAACGCCGACCGGTAGAAGCCCGCGCCGCGACGCGGCCGGTTCAGCAACAGCGCGACCGCGAGTGCCAGGGACAGTTGCAGCGGAACCGAGATCGCGACGTACTTCACCGTCACGGTCACGGCGTTCCAGTAGTGGTCGTCGTCGGTGAACATCCGGACGTAGTTCTGCAGGCCGATCCACTTCGGCGTGGTGAACAGGTCGTAGTTCGTGAACGACAGGTACAGCGACGCCGCCATCGGCCCGATCGTGAACAGTGTCGCGCCGATGATCCACGGCGACAGGAACAGGTAGCCCGCGTGCTCGCGCTTGCGGCGGGCCTTGCGCGGGCGTCCGGCCGACAGCTGGTCCGGTGCCGGCCGGGTCATCACCTGGCTGCTCATCGCCCGCCTTCCTTACCGAGTCGTCCTACCTTCGGCGCGCTATCCGACGCCGAAGGTAGAACAACTCGCGAGCGGCCGGCCGACTTCAGGACTTCAGGGATTGCTGGGCGTCGCTGACGACCTGCGCCGCGGCCGCCGCTGGACTCTTCTTGCCGAAGATGACGTCGTCATAGACCTTCTGGAAGTCGGTCTTGATCGCCGACGAGCCGCTCGGCCAGAGCCACCCGGACGACGGGCCGATCTTGGCCTTCACTGTCGTCTCGTAGTCGCACACCGCCTTGTTCCCCGGGTCGGCCGAAGCGCAGGCTTGCGAGCGGACGTCCAGGTTCGCCGGCAGGCCGCGCGTCGCGCCGAGCACCTTGCCCGCCGCCGGGTCATTGATCAGGAAGTCCATCAGCTTGACCGCGTCGTCCTTGTGCTTGGACTGCTTGGACACCGCGAAGAACACCGGCGGCAGCGCGGCCATCCCGGACTGGTTCGCGCCGGGGTTGTCGCTCGGCAGTGGAGCGGCCGCTACCTTGCCGCTCGTGTAGGACGAGATATAGCCGGTCAGGTTCGAGTCGTAGTTGAATTCGGATGCGGCCGCGCCGGTCACCAGGGCCGAGTTCTGCATCGACCCGTCCATCTTCGTCGTGGCCTGCGCGGCGCTGACGCCCTTCTTGTCGCGCATCTCGCCGGTCATCGTCCAGAACGCGGTGAGGTCGTCCGCGGTGAAGCCGAGCTGACCGTCAGCCGTGTAGAGCTGCTTGCCGCGCGTGTGCAGCCACGAGTCGAACCAGTCGACGGCCCAGCCGAAGTCGGTGGTTCCCGCGGTGCCGGTCGCGGCGCCGACCTTCTCCATGTCGGTCGTGAACTCCTGCCACGTCCAGCCCTCGGTCGGCACGGTCACGCCGGCCTTCGCGAACTTGTCGGCGTCGTAGGCGACCATCTGCGTCGTCTGCCCGGCCGGCGCGGCGTACTGGCCGCCGTCGGCCTTGCCGCCCGCGACCAGTTCGGGCGGCATCTTGTCCAGGTGCAGTGTCTTGCCGACGTACTTGCTCAGGTCGACCAGCACGTGCTTGTGCTGGTACTCGCCGAACGTCGGGCGGTCGACCTGGATCAAGTCCGGCGACGCGCCGCCGGCGATCTCGGTCGTGAGCTTCTGCACGTACGCGGGGTACGCGCTGAACTCGACTTGCACCTTGATCTTCGGATTTGCCTTCTCGAACAGGGCGACGGCCTGCTGCGTCGCCTTAGCCCTGTCGTCGTTGCCCCACCACACGAAACGCAGGCTTCCGCTATGACTCGAGCTGCACGCCGTCAGCACGCCGGCGAGCGTGACCGCGACGGTGGCCAGCACCCCACAGGCCCCGAGCCGGAACGGTCGTCCTGTCATCGCGTCCTCCTTCCCGACGGCTGGCCTGAGCGGCCCCGCGGGCATGATGCTTGAATCGGTTCAGGCAACATACGTGCCGCCTAACATGCCGTCAAGCAATCTCGGCAAACGCTATCCAAGCACGTTTGAGGCTTGACGGAAAGCGCATTCCCGAATAGCTTTCGGCCCGTCCCCATCAGCCCGGATGCCGCTCGCCCACGACGGCCAGCGCGAGCGCCGCACCTTCGTGCAGCCGATCGACGGGAGCGCGTGTAATGGATGTCAGCCGCGACAGATCCGTGGACGCCGAGAGTGACCAGACTGGAGCGGATTGGCGGCGTGGCGAGATCAGCCGGCGCTCAGCGCTCACCTTGCTGGGCGCGTCGACGGTCGCCGCTTGGACCGCGACGAGCGGCACGGCGGCGGCGGAACCGCCCGCGCAACCGTCGACTCCGGTCACCGTGCTCATCAACGGCACGGCCGCGCAGGTCGGGACGTACGCGTTCCCCGACGAGGTCGATGCGCTCGTGCTCGACAACGACCTGATCCGCTTCACGTTCGGCCGCGACGACGCTGCGGGCGGCATCGTCACCGGATGGACCGACGTCTCGATCACCGCCCAGTCGGTTGTCGTCGACGGCGTGGAACTCGCCCACAACCTCAACGGCGTCGAGCCACGTGACCCGGATCGCCAGCACTCGTTCTACATCGACGCGGGCGGCGGGCGGTCCCGGCTGGTCTGCTCCGAGGTACGCGTCCTGCGCGTCACGCCGCAACTCGTCGAGGTGGCGTTCGTCGACACGACCAGCACGCCGCTGCGCCACGAGCACCACCTGATCATGCGTGCTGGCAAGCGCGGCCTGTACGGCTACGACATCCTGACTGCCGTCGAGGCAACCTCGATCAACGAGGTACGCATGAATGCCCGATGGGACCGGAGCATCTTCGACCACTGCTACAACTGGGAGCACGGCAAAGGTCAGCAGCCGACGTACGCCTACCTCGCGACGCAGCAGTCGGTGCAGGACGAGACGTGGCGCATCGACGGCGTCAACAACCCGAACCTGCCCTCGCCGGACAGCAACGCCGGCGGCCTGCCACCCGGCACCGTCTACACGAAGTACAACTGGAGCCTCTACCACCACGAGAACCCGATGTTCGGCCACTACGGCCACGGCTTCGGCGTCTGGCTGACGCCGCTCGGCGGGGTCACGGCGGACACGCTCTGTGCCTTCTACGGCGTGGGTCCGCAGCACCAGGATCTCGCGATCCACCAGGACGCGCTGATCCTGAACTACTTCGGCGCCAACCACTATGGCCTGCCCAGCTACGCGCTGCCCGCCGGTTACCGCCGCCTCTACGGCCCGTGGTTCACCCACGTCACAACGGGCGATCCCGCCGATCCGGACGCGCTCATCGCCGACGCAGCGTCCGTTGCGCGCGCCGAGATTGCCGAGAACCGCGGCGGCGCCGACTGGATCGCCGACGACCTGTGGCCGACCGAGCGGACGCTGGTCATCGGCCGGCTCAAGCTCGCCGACGGGCGACCGGCTGCCGGGCACTGGATCGTGCTGTCGACGCAGGACGTCACCGACGTCTACACCATCCACGAGCCGACCTACTTCATGAAGACCGACGCGGACGGGAACTTCCGGCTGCCAGGTATCCCCCCTGCCTGGCAGCCGGGCACCACCACCCCCGGCACGTACACGCTCTACGCGTTCGCCGCCGAGGGCTCGGTCACCGACCAGTTCAAGCAGACCGGCATCGTCGTCCACGGCGCCTTGCAGAACCTCGGCGAATTCGCTTGGACGCCCGTCGCGCACGGGACGTTCCTGTGGCAGATCGGCCGTGCCGACCGCACGGCAGGCGAGTTCGCACTGGCCACCGGGTCGCCTGCCAAGCCGATGCCGCGCGCGTACGAGAAGCCCGCACAGGTCCCGGCCAACCTGACGTTCACCGTCGGCGCCGACTGGGAACCCGAGAGCTGGTACTACGCGCAAACCAACGCCGGCGTATGGACGGTCTCGTTCACGCTCGACCGGGCGTACAGCGGCACTGCGTACCTGACCGTGTCCACCGCCATGCAGGCAGGCGGCCGTCCGACCGTGGCGGTGAACGGCAACGCGGCCGACATCACCGGGACGCTGCCGCCCAACAACGACTCGACGATCGCGCGCCAGGCCGACCGCAGCGGCTTCCCGCGGCTGTCGACGCTGTCGTTCCCCGCTTCATTGCTCGTGGCCGGCGCGAACACCGTGACGTTCACGCACGGCTCGGCCAGCGTGGCGGGCACTGGGCCGGGATGGGACACCCTCGTCCTCGAAGTCGACGGCGCGTCAGCGCCTGCGCAACTTGCCGGCAGCGCGGTGCTCGTGGCGAACGACGCGAGCAGTGCGACCTGGCGGCTCACCGTCACGAACACCGGGACGGGCGCGGCGAACGACGTCCGGCTGAACGCGGTCGCCTGGCGTGATCCGCGCCGTGCCGGATCCGATCCTGGGCCGGCCGTCGCGGGACGTGATCCGAACAAGTTCCCGGTCCCGGTCGCCGCTGCCATCCCGCCCGGCGGATCCGCCACGGCCGAGGTGACGGTCGACGCCGCACAGGGCGGCGCCGCCTCCGACGTCCTCATCCAGTTCAGTGCAAACGGGGGGCGGGCGCGCGGGATCGCGGCCGCCATGCGCCAGCCGTAACCAGCAACCATCGGAGACGTCCCAATGCCCCAACTCAGCCGCCGTAACTTCCTCGCCGGTGCGTCGGTGGCCGCGGCCACCGTCGCGCTCACCCCCGGCCGCAGCGCCTCGGCAGCGCCGGACGACCTGGCCGAGGTCGCCGACGGCGTCGACCTGCACTGGCTGGACGGCAAGCCCACAGCCACCACGGGCGCGACCTGGGGCGTCCCGTGGCCGAAAGGGCAGTTGCCGAAGGACAGCACGTTCGCGCTGCAGGCCGACGACGGCAGCGCGGTCGCCGTGCAGTCGTGGCCGCTGGCGTACTGGCCGGACGGCACGCTCAAGTGGACGGGGCACGCGATCGGCTCGTCCGCGCTGGCGCCCGGGTTCCGGCTCGCCCCTGGTACGCCCGCCGCGCCGCCGACGCCGGTGACCGCGACCCGCAGCGGTTCGGAGGTGCGACTGGCCAACGGCGTGGTCGACGTCCGGCTCGCCACGTCCGGCAACATCGTGATCCGCTCGATCTCGCGCGGCGCGCGCACGACGGCGCAGAGCGGCCGGCTCGTGCTGCTGCTGCAGAACCGTCCGGACGACGACAGCACGGCGACGCAGACGTCGTGGGCCGGCCTCATCGACGGCGTCGACATCGAGCAGTCCGGCCCCGTGCGTGCCGTGGTGAAGGTGACCGGCCGCTACCGCGTCAACGGCGGGTCGAGCGGCCGCGCGATCCTGCCGTGGACGCTGCGCGTGTACCTCGGTGCGGGCGACGAGTCGATCCGGCTGGTGCACGGCTTCATCTGGGACGCCGACGCCGAGCACGACTTCGTCCGCGGGCTCGGCCTCGAGCTTGCGGTGCCGATGACCGACGAGGCGCACAACCGGCACGTCCGCTTCGGCTCCGCGTCCGGTGGCATCTGGGGTGAGCCGGTTCGCGTGCTGACCGGGCTTCGGCGAGACCCCGGCGCCGCGGTGCGTGCGGCGCAGGTCGCGGGCGTCGCGACGGCGCCGGTGTCGCAATGGTCGGCCCAGGTGCAGGCCGGCTATCAAGACCTCGCGCTGTGGAACGACTTCACGATCTTCCAGGAATCCCCGGACCACTTCGCGGTGTGGAAGCGCACGACGTCCGAAGGCAGCTGGCTCAAGCACGCCGGTCACGGCAGTCGCGCCTCGGGCTTCGGCTACGTCGGCGGGGTGAGCGGCGGGCTCGGCATGGGCATCCGGGACTTCTGGCAACGCTTCCCGCGCTCCCTCGACGTCCGCGCTGCCAGCACCGACAGCGCCACCGTCACGTTGTGGTCGTGGTCGCCTCTGGGCGGGGCGATGGATCTGCGCCACTACGACACGGTGGCGCACGGGCTGGACCTGTCCTACGAGGACGTCCAGGAAGGCTTCTCCACACCGCAGGGTGTGGCCCGCTCGACCGACATGCAGCTGTGGGCGTTCGACGCGACGCCGTCGCGCGACACGATCATCGCGCTGTCGACTACGCTCACCGCACAGCCACAGATCATCGCGCCGGCCGCCTGGTATCACGGCGCGGGCGTCTTCGGCCGGTGGAGCCTGCCCGACCGCAGCACGTCCGCGCGCGCCACGCTCGAGGACTCCATCGCACGCGCCGTCACGTTCTACCGCGGCCAGGTCGACGAGCGCGAGTGGTACGGCTTCTGGCACTACGGCGACGTGATGCACACCTACGACAGCGACCGGCACACCTGGCGTTACGACGTCGGCGGCTTCGCCTGGGACAACGCCGAGCTCGGCACGGACGCCATGCTCTGGTACGCGTTCCTGCGCTCGGGCGACCCCGCCACGTTCCGCCTTGCTCGGGCGATGACGCAGCACGTCAGCGAGGTCGACGTCCACCACAGCGGGCGCTTCGCCGGGCTGGGTTCGCGGCACAACGTCATGCACTGGGGCGACGGCGCGAAGGAGGCGCGGGTAAGCGAGTCGTTCACCAAGCGGTTCTCCTACTACCTGACCGCGGACGAGTGGCAGGGCGACCTTATGCACAGCTCGCTGCAGGTCGACCAGACGCTGCTGAGTATCGACCCGCTGCGCGAGGTGCTGCCGCCGCAGACTCTCGCGCCGGCCCGCGTGCGGATCGGGCCGGACTGGTACGCGCTCGTCAGCAACTGGCTGACCGAGTGGGAACGCACCGGCGAGACGAAATGGCGCGACCTGATCGTCACCGGGATGCGCGACATCGCCGCGCTGCCAGCCGGGCTGTTCACCGGCGAGGCCGGCGGCGCCGTCGGCTTCGACCCGGCGACCGGGCACATCGTCAACTTCAACAAAGGCGATTTCACCGGCGGCTACAACCTCGCGATGGCCTTCCTCGGCGAGCAGATCCTGTGGGAGTCCCTCGATCTGGTGGACGTCCCGGAGTTTCGGCAGACGCTGCTGGACTTCTGCCGCTACGTCCAGGCGCCGTCGGCGGAGAAGATCGCCCGCTACGGCCGCGACTTCAACCCGCAGGTGTTCGGGACGATCTACTCGCGGATGACAGCCTGGGCCGGCGAGCAGCTCAGCGATGCGACGATCCGGCAGCGCGGCTGGGCGGCGTTCCTGAACGATCCGGCCGGGCGGCCGTGGCCGGCTGCGGTGCAGGTCGGGGGCAATGCGGTCGCCGAGCCGGTCGACGAGGTCCCGTTGCACGACTTCGGCACGAACGACGCGGCGCAGCGTGGCCTCGCGATCATCTTCCTGCTCGACATCGCCCCGGCGGAGGCGCCATGAGACTGGCACTCGCTGCGGCGGCTGCGGTCGCCGAACCGTTGCCAGGGCTGGCGGGATGCACTCCCGAGCTCGTGTGCTCGTTCAACGTGCCGCCGGGTGACTACGAGCTGCAGGTCGCCTTAGGCAGCTCGACCGAGGCGGCAGATACCGGCGTGCAGGTCGAGGCGCGCCGGGTTGCGCTCGCCCCGGTGGCCACCGCCCCGGGCCAGATCGTCGTTCGCTCGGCGACGGTCGACGTGCGCACGCCGGAGAGCATGCCGGACGGGCAGGAAGGCGACGGCACGCCCGGCCTGCAGGTTTACCTGACCGGCGACGCACCGGCACTCGCCGGTATCCACGTGGTGCCGCTCCAGCACATCCCGCGGCTGTTCGTGGTCAGCGACTCGACGGCCGCTGACTGGCTCTTCGGCCCGAAGCGCGGCTGGGCGCAGGCGTTGCCGCAGGACTTCCGCGCCGGCATCAGCGTCGCGAACTGGGCCGTGTCGGGATCGAGCACGGTCAGCTGGCTGGCCGACCCGGCGCTGTTTGCGACGCTCGCGCCGCTGATCCGTCCGGACGACGAGGTGCTCATCCAGCTGGCCCACAACGACAAGACCACGACCGAGGCCGACTACAGGGCGAACCTCACCGCGCTCGTCGACGGCGTCCGGGCGCGCGGTGGGCTGGCCGTGCTGGTCACGCCGCCCGTTCGGCACCTCTTCGCGGCGGACGGGACGATCACGCCTACGGGGCGCGTCGTCAACAACCTCGGCGTCGACCTGCCCGCTGTCATGCGCGACGTCGCCGCCGAGTTGGGCGCACCGCTGCTCGACCTCACAGCCGACAGCCAGGCGCTGATGGAGCGACTCGGGCCGACCGACTCGTGGCAGCTCTACGTCGGCACGCAGGCGGTGCCCACCGACGCCACGCACTTCAACCCGTACGGCTCGGCCGTCATCGCCGGTCTCGTCACGGCTGAGATCGCGGCCGCCCACCTGCCCGCAGCAGGATTCCTGCGCTAGCGGTCGGCTCCTGCGGATAGCCGCGCGGCTCAGCTTCCTCGCTGGTATCGCGGCTTTTTCGGGCGCCGGATGGCGATTTCGGAGGGGAAGCTGTCTCGCGCGGCAGGCCTTACCCCTCCGTCATCCGGTAGCCCATGCCGGGTTCGGTGAGCAGGTGTTTCGGACGCGACGGGTCGGGCTCGAGCTTGCGGCGCAGCTGGGCCATGTAGACGCGCAGGTAGTGCGTCTCGGTCTCGTAGTTCGGGCCCCACACCTCCTGCAGGAGTTGCCGGCCGGTGACGAGGCGCCCGCGGTGCCGGGCCAGCATTTCGAGCAGCTGCCATTCGGTGGGCGTCAGGCGCACCTGCGCGCCGGAGCGCAAGGTGACCCGCTTGGCGGCGAGATCCACGGTGAAGTCCACGGCGTCCACGACGGGCTCGTCCGTTCCGGGACTGGCCCGCCGGGTGGCCGCACGCAATCGGGCGAGCAGCTCGTTCATGCCGAACGGCTTGGTGACGTAGTCGTCGGCGCCGGCGTCGAGCGCCTCGACCTTCTGCGTCTCCTGACCGCGCGCCGACAAGACGATGATCGGCGCGCTCGACCAGCCGCGGATACCTCGAATCACCTCGGTGCCGTCCATGTCGGGCAGGCCCAGGTCGACGATGACGACATCGGCGTGGTCGCGTGCCATCGCCGCGAGTCCGGATGCGCCGTCGGACGCGGTGCTGACGGTGTAGTCGCGGGCGACGAGGTTGATCCGCAAAGCTCGCAGCAGAGCCGCTTCGTCGTCGATGACGAGCACCCGGGTCACGGCCGGGCGCCCGCCGCGTCGTGGGTCGCTGCCGCGACAGGTAGATCCACGCGCATGGTCAGCCCGCCGCCACGAGTCGTCGTCGCGGTGATCCGCCCGCCGACGGCGTCGACGAACCCCTTCGCGACCGCAAGGCCGAGCCCGACGCCGCCGGCTGCGCGCTGGTCGCCCAGTTGCTGGAACGGCTCGAAGACGCGCTCGCGCTGATCCGGCGCGATGCCAGGACCGTGGTCGATTACCGAGACGGTGACCGTGCTGTCCGAGGCGGCGGCGGCCAGAGTCGGCGGACGGCCCGGCGGCGAGTAGCGCAGCGCGTTGGCGACGAGGTTCGCCAGGGCGCGCTCGAGCAGTCCGGGATCGGTGGCGAGCAGTGGCAACGCGTCGGGGATCGCGAGGAGCAGCCGCTCGCCGCCGTCCAGGCCGCGGGTGACGAGCGGGGCGACCTCGTCCAGGGCGGTCGGGCGCAGGAACGGTTGCAGGGCGCCGGTCTGGATGCGGCTCATGTCGAGCAGGTTGGCGATCAGGGAGTCGAGCCGGTCGGCGCCCTCCTCGATGGTGGCCAGCAACGCAGCCTGGTCTTCAGGGCTCCACGCGACGTCGGTCTGGCGCAGGGTCGTCACCGCGGCTTTCACCGCCGCGAGAGGGGTGCGCAAGTCGTGGCTGACCGCGGCGAGCAGCGCGGTGCGCATCCGGTTGCCCTCCGCCAGCGCTTCGGCCTGGCCGGCCTGGATGCGCAGCCGCTGCCGCTCGAACGCCGCCGCGGCCTGCGCGGCGTAGCCGTCGAGCACCCGGCCACCGGCGGCGGACTGCACGAGCAGCCGCAGGTCGGGCCCGGCCGGGATCACGTGCACGCTATCGCCGTCGTCGAATGACGTCGCCGCGACGCGAACCCACTTGCCATCGACGCGTTCAAGCAGTTCCGCGCCGAACCCGAGCGAAGCGGTGAGGTGGTCGAGCACGGCCTGCGGGCTGTCGTCGCCGCCGAGCACCGTGCGGGCCAGGGCAAGCAGCATCGCGGCTTCGTTCGCCCGCTCGGCGGCGAGCGCGCTGCGGCGTGCGGAGACGTGCACGATGCTGCTCACCGTGACCGCGATGGTGACGAACAGCAGCAGCGCCAGGATGTTCGCCGGCGCCTCGATCGTCCAGGTGTGCTCCGGCGGGGTGAAGAACCAGTTGAGCAGCAGGCCAGCCGCCACCGCTGCGGCCACCGCGGGCCAGAACCCTCCGATGATCGTCACCGCGATCACGACGATGAGGTAGAACAGCAGGTCGTCGACGAGCGCAAGGTGCGGTCGTGCCGCCGCGAGCGCAGCGGTGAGTGCGGGCAGCGCGGCCGTGGCCACTGCCAGACCGGCGAGCAGCCGGCGTCGGCTGATCGCGGACGGCCGGATGCGCAGGCTCCAGCCCGGGTTGCGCTCGGTGGTCACGGCATCCAGTGTGCCGCGCCCACCAATCTTGCGGCCGAGCGTCCCGAGGCCGACCGCCCCGGCGGCGACCCCGGCGAGCACGACGCCGGTGTGGACGCCGCCCGCTGCCTGCAGGTCGCCGTACGGAGCATGCGAGAAACCGGCCACTGTGAACCAGCCGACCGCCGCCGCCGTGCAGCCGCCCGGCTACCGCGATAACGCCGATGAGCAGCATGCCGGCGAACGCGACGGGCAGGACGAAAGCCGCGTCCACCGGGTCGAGTCGTCGGCGAGGCATCGCCTTCCAGTCGAACCTCGTTACGTCAGCGAGCAGGCCGTCTTGACGTTTTCTTTGCGCGCGGCCGGGCGATATTTATGCCGCGCTGACGGCTCGCGAGCGCGCCAGTTCCTACCGTCGAAGACGTGCACATTCGCCGCGTCGTACGACCCGTTTGATGACCGCTCCCGGCGCCGTCAAGCGGCTCCTCGTCGGACGGGCGCTACGCAGCCAGCAGCTGCACGAGACGCTGCTCCCGAAGTGGCTGGCCTTGCCGATCTTCGCGTCCGACCCGCTCTCGTCAGTCGCCTATGCGACGGAAGAGATCGTCCTCGTCCTGGCGTCGGGCGGCGCCGCCTACCTGGCCTTCTCGAAGTGGGTCGCCGCGATCATCGCGGCACTGCTCGTCATCGTCATCCTGTCCTACCGGCAGACCTGTCGCGCCTATCCCAGCGGCGGCGGCGCGTTCGCCGTGAGCCTCGACAACTTCGGCGAGAACGCCGCGCTGATCGCGGCGGCGGCGCTGCTCGTCGACTACGTGATGACCGTCGCCGTGTCGGTCGTCGCCGGCGTCGTCGGCATCACCAGCGCAGCGCCCGGCCTGCAGAAGCACGCTGTCGCGCTGGCCGTAGGTTTTGTCGTCCTGCTGACGCTGGCGAATCTGCGAGGCGTCAAGGAGTCCGGCCGGGCGTTCGCGATCCCGACGTACACGTTCGTCTCGCTGACCTACCTGATGTTCATCGTCGGGACCGCCCGAGGGCTCACCGGCCATCTGCCTGACGCGTCGACCGCCGCGGACCAGTTGCACCGCACCGCACACGTCGGCGGCATCTTCACGCTGCTGCTCATCCTGCGCGCGTTCGCATCCGGTTGCACGGCGCTCACCGGCGTCGAGGCGATCAGCAACGGCGTGCCGTCATTTCGCCGGCCGAAGGCACGCAACGCGGCGAACACGCTGGCCATCATGGGTGTTCTGTCGGTGACCATGTTCGTGGGCATCACCGTCCTCGCGCTGCACCTCAAGGCGCGCGCTCAGGCAAGCGGCAACCCGTCGGTGATCTCGCAGATCGCTGCCGCGGTGTTCGGCAGTCACGCGTTCCTGTTCTACCTCTACCAGGCGGCGACCGCCGGCATCCTCATCCTCGCCGCCAACACGGCATTCAACGGCTTCCCCGTGTTGTCGTCGATCCTGGCCGAGCACCGCTACCTACCGCGGCAGATGCACAACCGCGGCGACAAACTCGTGTACAGCAACGGCATCCTGCTGCTCGGCGCGTTCAGCGTCGCGCTGATCATCGGGTTCGACGCCAACGTCGACAAGCTGATCCACCTCTACATCATCGGCGTGTTCACCAGCTTCACGCTGAGCCAGGCAGGCATGGTCCGGCACTGGAACCGGTCGATCCCGTCAGCACCGCACGAGCGGCGGTCCCGCATGCGGGTGTCGCGAGTCATCAACATCGTCGGCGCGATCTCGACGGCAGTGGTGCTGGTGATCGTCCTTGCGACAAAGGTCGTTCAGGGTGCGTGGATCGCCATCCTCGCCATGATCGCGATCTTCGCGATGATGAAGTCGATCCGCCGCCACTACGACGCCATCAGCCGCGAGCTCGAGCTCCCTCGGGGCGAGAAAGCCGTATTGCCCTCTCGCAATCACGCCGTCGTCCTTGTCTCCCGCCTGCACCTGCCGACGCTGCGCGCGATCTCCTACGCCAAGGCGACGCGTCCCAGCACGCTCGAGGCGCTGACCATCCAGATCGACGAGGCTGACACCGCCGACCTGCTGCGGCAATGGGACGAGCACGACCTCGACATCCCCCTCGTCATTCTCGAATCCCCGTATCGCGAGATCACCCGGCCGGTTCTGGACTATGTGCGCGGCCTGCGCCGGGAGAGCCCGCGCGACGTCGTCACGGTGTTCGTCCCCGAGTATGTGGTCGGCCGCTGGTGGGAGCAGCTACTGCACAACCAGAGCGCGCTGCGGCTCAAGGCGCGCCTGCTGTTCGAGCCCGGGGTGATGGTGACCAGCGTCCCCTGGCAGTTGCATTCCAGCGCAATGAATCGCCAGCCGGCCCTGATCGAGCACGCCGACGGGGCGCCGCCGCGCGACAATGTGCCGATTGGCAGGCCGTAGCAGGCCTACCTGCATATTGTCGCGAGTGGACGGGAGCCCGACGATGCCGATGCCTCGAGTGATGGCACGCCTGAACCGGGTCGGCGTCAATCGGCTGCTGCTGCGCGTCGCGCCACGCATGCCGGGCCTCGGCGTCGTCGTCCATCGCGGACGCAAGTCCGGCCGCACCTATCGCACACCGGTTGCCGTGTTCCCCACGTCGAACGGCCCGGTGATCGGGCTGTTCTACGGTTCGCAGAGCGACTGGGTCAAGAACGTCCTGGCTGCCGGTGAGCTCGACCTGGTGACCACAGGCCGGACGCTGCACTCCGACTCGCCCCGGATCTATCACGACGAGAGCCGCGCCGGGTTCGGCATCGTCCGACGCCAGATCCTGCGCGCGTTCCGGGTCAGCGACTTCGTCGCCCTCGACAGCTGAGCCTCGCCACCTCAGCCTTCGCGATCGGGGCCGGCGCGCTCGATCCGGATCCGGATCAGGCAACGCTTGTCGCGCAGCATCGCCCGCCGGTAGTCGTCCCAATCGGGATGCTCGCTGGAGGCCGCCCGGTAGTAGGCGACCAGCCCGTCCATCGCCTCGGGCAATGACACGATGTGCGCCGCACCCTCGAACTGGACCCACTGACCGCCGAAGAAGGCGTCCGGCAGTGAGCACAGCCAGGCGCGCGGATCGCGCCGAAGGTTGCGCACCTTGTACGCGGTCTCCCGGGTGCTGATCACGGCGTAGCCCTCGTCGTCGAGAACGGCCAGCACGGGCGACATCTGCGGCTGGCCGTCGGGTCGTACGGTGGCCAGCACGGCGTGATGCTGTGCGCGCAGGACGTCCCGCGCCAGATCGAGATCCATGCTTGCGACGATATCCGCCCGGTCGGGACGCTAACTCCGCTCGGCCGGTGTCGCGCTGACGATCTGGTTCCGGCCGGCCCGCTTGGCCGCGTACATCCGCGCGTCGGCATGCCGGACGAGCTCGCCCGGCGCGTCCAGCGGGCCGATGGCGCATCCGCCGCTCACCGTCACGTGGATGCTGTCGCCGCCGACGACCATCGGCGAGTCGGCCGTGGCGGTGCGAATCCGCTCGGCGAGATGCATCGCGCCGGCGAGGTCGGTCCTGGGCAGGATGACAAGGAATTCCTCGCCGCCCCATCGGCCGGCCGTGTCGCCGGCTCGGACTTGCTCGCGCAGCCGACGGGCGAATTCGCACAGCACGAGGTCGCCGGCGGGGTGGCCGTACGTGTCGTTGACCCGCTTGAACTGGTCGAGATCGAGCAGGAGCGACACGATCGGATCGCCGTGCCGGCGGGCGTCGAGGTGTTGCCTGTTCAGCTCTTCCTCGAGATGCCGGCGGTTGTAGAGGCCGGTGAGCGTGTCCGTGCGGTTCATCTGCTCCAGCAAGGTGTTGCGCTCGCGAAGCTGATCTTGCAGTCGCTTGACCTGCACGGCGGCGCCCACACGGGCCACCAGCTCGTCCGGCTCGAATGGCTTCCTGAGGTAGTCGTGCGCGCCGCTGCGCAACGCGTCGACGACGTCACCGACCCCGGTACGGATCGTGAGGAAGACGACCGGGATGTCCTTGAGCTCCGGGTCGCTCTTGAGCTGGGCTAGCACCTGGTGACCGTTCAGGCTGGGCATCTCGATGTCGAGAAGCACCACGTCGGGGCCGTGCCGCCGGCACTGCTCGATCGCGGCCGGCCCGTCGTCCGCTTCGGTGACGCGGTACCCGTACGCCTCCAGACCGGCACGGACGACCGCGCGGATCAGCAGCGAGTCGTCGGCGACCAGCACCGTCGCGTCGATGGTCATCGCCGCGCCACCATGTCAGTAACGTTCCTTCGCCGCGGCAGCCGCCGTCTCGAGGTTGCCAGCCAGATCGGCCAGGCTGCCCGCCGCGGCAGCGATCTGCTGGGCAGTCGCGGAGACCTGCCTGCTCGAGTCGGTGAGCTGTTCCATCGTCTCGACTACCTGGACCGTGGCCGACCGTTGCTGCTGGGTGGTCAGCCGGACCTGGTCGTTGGCGTCGGCGACGGCGGCCAGGAGGGCCAGGCCCTGATGCATCTGCTTGGCACCGGTCTCCATCGCCATGACCGTCGCATTCGTCTCGTCTTGGACGGCCGCGACGATGTCGGCGATCTCCGCGGCGGACACCTTCGATCGCTCGGCGAGGCGGCGGACCTCGTCGGCGACCACGGCGAAGCCGAGTCCGTTCTCGCCGGCCCGTGCCGCCTCGATGGCGGCGTTGAGTGCGAGCAGGTTGGTCTGGTCGGCGATGTCGTTGATCAGCTCGAGCAGACGGTCGATGTCGTTGATCCGGCCCGCCAGCGCGAGCGTCCGCTCGCCGGACAGGGTGACGTCGGCCTCGGCCTGTTCGAGGCTGTCGCGCGTCTCGGCAGTCTGCCGCGCGACCTCGTCGACAGTCTCGGCGATGCTGGCCGAGGCGCGAGCCAGCTCCTCGGTGGCCGCGGTGGTCTGCGTGACCGACGCGCTCTGCTGGGTCGTCGTGGCGGCCAGCTCGTCCGACGATGCGGAAAGTTCGGCGGCGGCCGTGTTCACTTCGAGCCCAGCGTTGGACGTCTCGTCGGCGAGGCCACGCAACTTGCGGCCCTCGCGGATGCCGAACGCCAAGGCCGCGGCGATAGCGATGACGGCGGCGAGGCTGACGACGAGGATGGCGCGATTGCGTTGACTGGTCACCGGCGCCAGCACGACGCTCGCAGGCTGCTGGGCGATCAGCACCCAGTTCAGGTCATCGACGACGTCGTAGCCGCCGATCAGCTGACGACCCGTCGAGTCGGTGAACCGAGCCGTGCCCGGCTCGGCGCGTGCGATGGCCTGCCGAGTCGCCGAGTTGTCGATCGTCGTGCTGAACGCTCCGGCCGCGACGAGGGCCGTGTCGTCGGCGACCTTGCCCATCGCCGTGTCGTAGACCAACCGGTGCTGGTTGTCGACCGCCACGACCGCATCGCCGTTGTCCAGCTCCGGGTTGAGCAGCTCGACGAGAATCGTCGGGTCGAGGTTTGCGATCGCCACGCCTTGCACGCGGCCGCCGTCGCCGCGGACCGGCTCGGCCAGGATCCATTGCACCCGACCATCACGCAGCACTGGTGAGGTCACGACCGGATGCCCGGCCGCGACGGTCCGAAACCACGGCTGGCCAGCGGTCGCGACGCTGACGCCGGGCCGGCTGGTGGCAGTCACCTTTCCGGTCAGGTCGGTGATCTGGAGCAGCGAGTAGTCGCCGTAGGTCTTGTCGATCTTCGCCAGCTCGGCGGCGGTCGCCGGCGAGCTCAGCCGGCCGGCGGACGTTTGCGCGATCACCGTCAAGCTCTCGCGTCGCTCGGAGAGCCAGTCCTCGAGCCGCAGCGCCACCGCACGGGCGACGCCGATGCCCTTGCGCTGCGACGCGTCGGTGAGGCTGGACGACGCTTTGGTGGTCAGCAGCACCGCGAGCACGACCATCATCGGCAGTGACACGACCAGCATCGCCGCCATCAGCCGATATCGATAGCGCAGTCCCCGCCACATTGTCGGGGCCTTCATCGCGCCACGTGCCAGGCGCCGACTCGTGACTGTTCGTTCGTTGCGTACACCGGTGCGCTCCTCATGACATATCGCCCGTGGCTGCTGTGATCGCCTTGGGTCCTATCGGCACGATGCGACCGAACTTGACCGACCAGTCAGTGAGAAGCGCACGCAAGAGCGCATCCCGGCCGAAACGGCCACGTCTCGGATGGCCGACACGGCCGGGAAGCCGGATATCGGCAGTCGCCGCGCACTTTCAGATCTGACTTAGAGATGAGTGTCGGTGACATCTAGCGCATGGCTGCCACGCGTCGTAACATCACGGTCGCGCCCCGTCTACCTGGCATCCCTCCCGCTTGGTGGACGGGGTCGTCCACGTCCAGGGACGTTCGCGGTCGTTTGGCCATGCGGCGCGCTCCGGCCGGACATCGGAGCGGCGCACGAGGCGCGCACGGGGCGCGTCAGTACCGCGGAGGTACAACCTCCGCGGACGCGTAACGAGATCGAACGCCTACGGCGTGCGCACGACGGGCTGCGGAAGCAGCCCGTGCAGCTTGCTCGTGTCGTGGATCGTCATCATCGACGGCTGCGCGAGCCCGGCGTCGACCATGTGCCGCGCGCATCGGGAGATGACGTCCTTGCTGGCGCCGAAACGGCGGGCCAGGTCACCCAAGGTGGCCGGTCTGTCGTCGATCTTCATCGCTTGCAGGAAGTTCAGGATCTGTTGTTCCAAGTCCGCCGGCATAGCCTGACACTAGCCCCCTTCGGTACCGAGTGGGCGGCCTGATCACGGCGTGAGCGGTTCGATCACCTCTTGGCGCCACTCCTGGAAGATCAGGTAGCTCTGCACGGCGACGACCTCGGGACGGCTGGTGACCCGGTCCAGGACGAAGTCGCGCATCGCCGAGGTATCGGGCACCGCGATGTGCACGAGCAGGTCGTCGTTGCCGGACACGTGATACACGGCGAGCGCCTCGGGGCGCGCGAGCATGGCCTGCACCAGGCCGTCACGCAGCTCGCGGGAATGCGGGCGCACCCGGATCCCGAGCAGAGCCTGCTCCGAGCGGCCGAGCTCGGCCAGGTCCGGCTTTGCATGGATGCCCGATATGACGCCTCGGCGCAGCAGGCCGCGCATCCGCTCGGCACAGGTCGACGGGGCGACGTTCAAGTCGGCGGCGAGATCCTTGACCGCCCGCCGGCCATCCTTCTGCAGCATGGCCAGCAGCTGGCGGTCGATCGAATCGAGTTCGACGTTCGGCGGCATCTGCCGAAAATACAATGGCGATCAGTGCGGCAGGCGGCGGCGGGCCCGAGACTTGACGATTATGACGAACTTTCCGGCGTTCCTCGGCATCCTGCTGGTGACGTACCTGGTGCCGGGTCCTGATTTCGTGGTCGTCAGCACCGCCGCCCTGCGCTCGGCGAGGGCAGGCTTCTGGACGGCGGTCGGCGTGCTGTGCGGGCTCGCCGTCCACACGTCGGCCGCGGTGCTCGGCCTGTCGGTGCTCGTCGCGTCCTCGCAGGTCGCGTTCGAGGCGCTGCGCATCGCGGGCGCGGCGTGGCTGATCTACCTGGGCGTCCGGTTGCTGGCGTCGCACGGCCACGCGCCGGCCGGACCTGCGCGGCCCGCGCTCGCCCGGGCGGCATGGTGGCGCGGCTTCCTCTGCAACGTGTCCAATCCGAAGGCCGTGCTGTTCTTCCTGTCGCTGATGCCGCAGTTCGTCGATCCGCACCGGTCGATCGCGCCGCAGACGCTGCTGCTCAGCGCAATCGTGATCGCGGTCGGCGCGGTGTGGTGGACCGTCGTGTGCTGGCTCGCGCTGCGCGGCCGGCGCTGGCTGACCAGCGCCCGGGTTACCCGTCGAATCGATCGCGCAGGCGGGGCGGCGCTCGTCGCGCTGGGTGGCACGATCGCCGCCTCGTGAGGTCAGCGGGTTCGGTTTTGGCCACGCGAACCGCTATACGCGGTTCGCGTGGCCAAAACCGGCCGGTGAGATCAGCGCGCCCAGAGTGGACGCCGGCGGGCCGTGCGCACTTCCGCGGCCGGCTCGACCAGCTCACCCCGGAGCAGGTTGACGTCGCCGAGATACTGCGCGGACCACAGCAGCCGCTGCGCGTCCCGTGCCCGCTGCGCGTCGCCGCATCCCCGCACCGACGGGATCAGCACGTCGAGGAACGACTCGTCGTCGTCGCCCGTCCGGACCGGCGGGCCCACCGGCGGGACGTCCGCCGCAACTCCGGAGAGCACGCCGGCCAGAGTCTGATACCAGCCGGTGACGTCGTCGGCACGGCTGGCCAGCAACCGCGCCGGAGCGTCGAGCCCGTCGGCGGCCGCGCTGTTCTCGCCTTGCTGCATCCGCGCGATCGCCTCGCCGGCCAGCCGCAGCCGGCCGGCGCCGTTCGTCAGCGTCGTCACCTTCTCCAGCGCAACGTGCTTGCTGCCGCGCTCGGCCAGGTACTGCCGCAGCGCGTCGTCGAGTCGCCATGCGGCGGCCCGCGCCCGCTGATGCGCGGTGAACGGCCGTCCGCCGTATCCGGCCGCGTACCGCACCGAGTCGAGCAGATACGCCGCCGCCGAGCGATACCCGTCGCTCATGGCCTGACCGAGCGCTGCCGCGGCGCCACGCGGCCAGAACAGCAAGCCGGCCGCGAGGCTGGCCGCGCAGCCGAATGCGACGTCCTCGACGCGCAGCAGCCCGATCGTCCAGCCCTCGGGGGCGATGATGTTGAACAGGATGATCACGACGACGGTGAAGGCGGCCTGGCCGGCAAGGAACGAGATCGCGTCCGGGGTGAAGGCAGCGATCAGCACCACGACCGGGAGCAGCGGCCAGAGCACCGCGTGATCGGTGCCGATCGCAGCAAGCAGCAGGGCGCCGAACACGAATCCGGCAACCGTGCCGACGAGCGCCCGCAGAACTGTGGCGCCGGTCGACAACGCGTTCGAGCGCAGCACCGACAGAGCTCCGAGCACGACCCAGAAGCCGTGCTGGGCACCGGACACCCTGGCGATCAGCACCGCGCCGGCCAGCCCGGCGGCACCGCGCAGGCTGTTCTGCAGCCAGACCGAATGGCTCGCGAGATGGCCGACGGCGATCTGCTCGGCGGCCGCCAGCTCGCCCGTCATGGCGCCGCTGGGACGTCGTCCGGCGAGCCGCGCGAACCAGGTGCGCGCATCGGCGGCGCCGATGACCGCCGTCGTGCGACCGGTCAGGTCGACCGCATACCCGAGCTGGTGCGCCGCGTACAGCGGACGGTCGAGGTCGCCGGCGACGGCGGAGACATGCGCCGGCCGGGCCTGGACGAGCGACGCCTGCGTGGCCGACGTCAGCGCGTCGAGGGTGGCGTCGGCGATCTCCGCACGCCGCTGCTCGAGCTGGTCGAGGCTGTCGCGCAGCTGGTCCATTCGGCCCGCGCCGGAACTGCCGAGCGTGTGCGCGCAGGAGACCAGGACGTCCGCGCAGGCCATGCGCAGCCGCAGCCCCGCCTCGGGCCACTGCTCCGGCGCGTCCCTGCAGGCGTTGACCACCACGGTGGTGAGCCATTCCAGCTCGTCGACCAGGCGCATCAGCAACCGGCTGCCGGTGCTCAGTGCTACCGGCCTTGACGCCGACGCACGGAATGCCTTACGCAGCGCGTCGACGGCCTTCATCACGGCGACCAGCGAGTCGCCGCCGCCCGGCGGGGGCTGCTCCGGGTGCAACATGGCCGCCAGCGCGCGACAGGCCTCGGCGGTGCGTTTCCGCAACTGGTTCTGATGCGTCGTGGGCCAGACGAGCAACGCCACCGGAATCGCAACCGCCATCGCCATGGCCCAACCGGCCAGCCGAGGCGGGATGTCGCCAGGGCGGCCCGGCAGCATCACGGCCAGGATGAACGTGAGCAGTGCGGCTCGTCCGGCGGCCGCGATCACCGAGCTGATCACCCCGGCGAACAGCACCGCGAATGCGGCGATCGCCATCGCCGCGACCGCCAGCCAGCTCACCCGCGACGCCAGGGTGCCGAGCGAGATGAGCGCCACCCCGGTCACGCCCAGCATCAGGTAAGCAGCCAGCCGGCTACCCGGGCTGCCGGGGAAGTCGACGAACAGCAGCAGGGCGAACGATCCGAACGCACCGAACGTCGCCAGCTGGGCGTCGGCGATCACCACCGAGCCGAGCGCGAACACCGCGGGGACGACGACGGCGGCGCGGACTGCCCGGTGCGCCGCGTACCACCCGGGGTCGCGGGCAGCCAACCAGGTCCGGATGCGTCGCACGGGCGTCAGTGGATGTGCTGGCGCCAGTCGGCAGGCACTCGCTCGCGCGGGCCGGGGACGGTCTGGTCGACCGGATGATGATCAGGCGCGGCCAGCTCCGGACCGTCGTAGTACTGGTCGCTGCCGAAGTCCCAGAACCACGACTCGCCGGGCTCGAAGCTGCGGATGATCTGATGTCCGGTATCGGCCGCGTGAGCGCGCGCGTGCTGTGCCGGCGACGTGTCGCAGCAACCGATGTGGCCGCACTGGGCGCATCGGCGCAGGTGCACCCACCAGCCGCTGGCGGCCTCGCACTCGACGCAGCCGGTGCCGCTCGGCGGCACCGAGGGGTCGACGCCCGCCGCCAGTTCACTCATTGCCCGAGCCTTTCCTGTGGGGTGATCGGGATGCGTACCCGGAAGCGGGTGTCACCCGGCGCCGATTCGACAGACAGGTCGCCGTGGTGCTTGTTGACGACGATGCGCCAGGAGATGTCCAGGCCGAGGCCCGTGCCTTCACCGAACGGCTTGGTGGTGAAGAACGGCTCGAAGACGCGCGACTTGATCTCGTCGGGCACACCCGGGCCGGTGTCGCCGATCTCGACCTGGACCTCATCGCCCACCCGCGAGGTGCGGATGGTCAGCGTGCCGTGCCCGTCCATCGCGGCGACGGCGTTGTCGATCAGGTTCGTCCACACCTGGTTGAGCTCGGCGGCGTACACCGGTACGTCCGGCAGCGAGCGGTCGTAGTCCTTGACGACGGTGATCCCGTCTCCGAACTTGGCGCTGAGCATGATCAGCGTGCTGTCGAGCAGCTCGTGGACGTCGAGAACCCGAGACGGCGCGCGATCCATCTGCGAGTACTGCTTGGCCGCTCCGACGAGCGTCGAGATGCGGGTCGTGGCGTCCTCGATCTCGTTCATCAGCAACTCGGTCTCGAGGGTGTAGTTGAGCCAGCGCAGGGAGCCTTCCAGAGTCTCGCCGTCGACGAGAGACGTGAGCTGGTCGAGCCAGGCGATGTCGATGCCGGCCTGCACGAACGTCGCGGCGATGTCCCAGCCGCCGCTGATGCCGTGGTCGTCGAACCAGTCGCCGAGCTGGTCCTCGCGGTCGGACGCCTCCAGCGCGGTGAGGGTCGGGGCCTTCGCGACGTGCTCGACTGCGGCTTCCTGCAGCCGGATCAGCGTCTCGAGCGTGGTCTGGTCGTACGGGCCGCTGGCGATGACCGCGAGCTTGTGCCGCATGCCGGCGACTCGCTCGCGCAGCGACGACGTGGCGCGGACCGCGGCGGCGGCCGGGTTGTTGAGCTCGTGCGTCAGACCGGCCGACAGCGAACCGAGTGCGAGCAGCCGCTCGCGCTGGCCGACTGCCTGCTGGGCGCTGCGCGAACCGAAGAACAGGCCTTCGAGCAGGTGCACCGGCATCGGGAACCACTCGCGCATCGCCTGCGCGAACTTGCCCGCCGCCAGGACATAGAACCGCGACGGCATGAAGACGCGCAGCGAGTTGAGGTAGCTCTCGGGTGCCTGATCGCCCAGATAGGCCGTCCAGGCTCCGGCGTACACGCCGCGCTGGCTGGTCCGGTTGACCTCGATGTCGTCGTCACCCACCCGGCGGTAGTTGCCGACCTCGCCCTCGAGCAGTACGTAGAACCAGGCGGCCGGCTCGCCCTCGTGGAACGCGAAGCCCGGCTCGATCATCTCGACGTGCCCGTTGCTGCAGATCCAGTCGAGCTGCTCGTCGGTGAGCTTCTCGAAGAGGAACAGCGTGCGTAACTCGGCGGGATCGCAGATGAGGTTCACAACTTCTCCAGATATCTGTGCACGAGCATCACGGCCATCGCGCCTTCGCCGACAGCGGACGCCACGCGCTTGGCCGACTCGGCGCGGACGTCGCCGGCGACGAACACCCCGGGCACACTGGTCTCCAGGTGGTACGGCGCGCGCTCCAGCGTCCAGCCGGCCGGGCGCCCGCCGTCCGGCGCGAGATCGGGGCCGGCCAGGACGAAGCCGCGCTCGTCGCGCGCGACCAGGTCGCCCAGCCAGTCCGTACGCGGTGCCGCGCCGATGAACACGAACAGCCAGCCGGCGTCGACGGTCTCGACGGTGCCGGTCGCGTTGTCGCGCAGGGTGAGCCGTTCGAGGTGGTCCTCGCCGTGTGCCTCGATCACCTCGGTGCAGGGTCGGACCCGGACAGCGTCCATGCCGGCGAGCTGCTGGATGAGGTAGTAGGACATCGACGTCTCGAGCGTCGTGCCGCGCACAAGGATCGTCACCGAGCTGGCCCCGCGCGCGAGGTAGGCCGCGGCCTGCCCGGCAGAGTTCGCACCGCCCACCACGTAGACGTCCTGGCCCTTGCAGCTCGCCGCCTCGGTCAGCGCCGAGCCGTAGTAGACACCACGCCCGGTCAGCCGGTCGAGGCCGGAAACCGCGAGGCGCTGGTAGGAGACGCCGGTCGCGAGGATGACGCTGTGCGCCGAGACGGACGCGCCGTCGGCGAAGTGCACCGTCCGGCCCGAACCGGTCGGCTCCAGCCCGACGACGTCGCGGGTGGTGAGCAGCTCGGCGCCGAACCGGATGGCCTGGCGGCGAGCCCGGTCGGTCAGCTGGTCGCCGGACACGCCGTCGGGGAAGCCGAGGTAGTTCTCGATCCGCGAACTCTGGCCGGCCTGGCCGCCGGTCGCGGTGCGCTCGACCAGGACAGTGCGGAGCCCCTCGGACGCGCCGTACACCGCAGCGCCGAGGCCCGCCGGGCCGCCGCCGATGACGACGAGGTCGTAGAAGTCGGCGGACGGTGTCGTGGCCAGTCCCACCCGCTCGGCCAGCTCGGCGTCGCTGGGTTCGAGCAGCGCGTCGCCGTCCGGCGTGACGACCAGCGGCAGCGCCCGTCCGTCGGCCTCGGCCGCGAGCAGCAGGCGCTCGCCCTCTGGCGAGTCGGACGAGTACCACCGGTACGGCACCTGGTTGCGGGCCAGGAACTCGCGTACCTCCGACGAGCGCGCCGACCAGCGGTGGCCGACCACCTTCGTCTCGGGCACGGGGTGGTAGTCCTCGGCCGTCCACGCCTCGACCTGGGCGTCGATGACCGGGTACAGCTTCTCCTCGGGCGGGTCCCACGGCTTGAGCAGGTAGTAGTCGAGGTCGACGACGTTGATCGCCTCGATCGCAGCGCCGGTGTCGGCGTAGGCGGTGAGCAGCACCCGGCGAGCGGCCGGGAACAGGTCCATGGCCTGCTCGAGGAACTCGATGCCGCTCATCCGGGGCATGCGGTAGTCGGCCAGGATCACGGCCACCACGTCGCCACGCAGCTTCATCTCACGCAGGGCGTCCAAAGCCTGCTGACCGGAGTCGGCGCGGACGACGCGGTAGCGATCGCCGTAGCGACGGCGAAGGTCGCGGGCCACGGCGCGCGACACCCCGGGATCGTCGTCGACCGACAGGATCGCTGGACGGCGCGCCGTCGACGGACTGCTCACACCCGCCCCCAATCACCGTCGAGGCCCATCGCTTCCGGCCCACGATAGCGACCGCCCGGGCCGGTGAATTCCGCCAGCGGCGAACCGGATCGCCGGGCGCCGTGGGTGGGAGCAGCGGGGGGTACCGCTCCCACCCACGGTGGTCACCACCGGGCGGCAATCCGCCCGGTCGGGGTGCCCCACCCATGCGTCATCGGGCCACGGCCTGTGTGCCGCAGTTCGCGCAGCCGGCGCATCACGTCGTTGCCGTGCCGGCGGCAGGGGTCGTGCAGCGTCCCGACGTCGACGCCGACCACGGCCAGGTTCGTCCTGTTATCGTTCACAATCAACGCCTTCGACCGGGCGACACTAGTGGCAGGGAGCCCCGCAGGGCCGACAGGCCAGAGCGTTTACGTTCACATGCGCGGCTGTCAAGCGTCCGGCTGATTTCGTTATGTAGCCTCTGGGGAGTTGCGGGGTGCCGAGTGTGATCGTTAACCGGCAGTAGAGGAGCGTGTCGCCATGAGCCTGAGCGAGCCGGCTGCCCGGCCCGCGATCATGCATGACGTCGCCCGGCTCGCGGGCGTCTCGCACCAGACCGTGTCACGCGTGCTCAACGGCCACCCCAACGTGCGTCCGGAGACCCGGGAACGAGTCCTCGAGGCAATCCGCCGGCTCAACTACCGCCCCAACGCGCTGGCCCGCGGGCTGGTCACCCGCCGGTCGCAGACGATCGGCGTGATCAGCTTCGACACGCGGCTGTTCGGCCCGGCGTCGACACTGCTCGCCATCGAGCACGCGGCGCGGGCGGCGGGATACACGATCACCATCAGCAGCCTGGCAAATCTCGATGCGTCGTCGGTCCGCTCGGCCGTCGACGCGCTCGCGGGGCAGTCCGTCGACGGCGTGATCGTCATCGCGCCGCGCGAGAGTGCCGCGCGGGGGCTCCGCGACCTGCGGCCCGGGCTGCCCGTGGTCGCCGTCGAGGCCGGGTACGGCGGCGAGATCCCGGTCGTGTCGGTCGACCAGTTCGCGGGCGCCCGGCTGGCGGTCGACCACCTGCTTTCGCTCGGGCACCGGACCGTGTGGCACGTGGCCGGTCCTGCCGACTGGCTCGAGGCGCGCGAGCGCGTCGAGGGTTGGCAGGCGAGCCTGACCGGAGCGGGCGTCGCGGCGCCACCTGCGCTGCGCGGCGACTGGAGCCCCGACTCCGGCTATCAGGCCGGACTCGAGCTCGCCGCGAACCCCGATGTCACCGCGGTGTTCGCGGCGAACGACCAGATGGCGCTCGGCGTGCTGCACGCGTTCTACGAGCGCGGCGTGCGAGTGCCGGCGGACGTGAGCGTCGTCGGATTCGACAACATCCCCGAGGCGGCGTTCCTCATCCCCTCGTTGACGACGGTCCATCAGGATTTCGAAGAGCTCGGCCGGCGCGGGCTCAAGCTGCTCGTCGACATCATGGACGAGGGGCACGACGCCGCCGACGCACCCAGTCGCGTCCCACCGGCGCTCGTCACCCGGCAGAGCTCGGCAGCGCCCGGACGCTGACCGGCAGACCGATTCGCGTGGTCGATGCCGGTTGCGGACGTCAGTTTCGCGGTTCGCCGCGCACGGCCGGCGGCGCGGTGCGACGCTCAGCTCGCATATCCAGCCGAGGGAGGGGCGCCATGAGCGTTATCGTCATCACGAAGTTTCCGGGCAAGGCGGTCGAACTGGAACGACTCGCCGCCGCAGAACACGCCAGCACCCTGATGGACATCTCCGAGGACGGCAGGAGCAAGGGCGCGCTTCACCACATGTTCGTCGAGGACACCGACGGCAACACCCTGGTGATCGACGAGTGGGAGAGCGAAGCCGCGTTCAACGCCTTCTTCGCCGCCCAGGACGACATCAAGAAGGTCGCCGAGGCAGGTGGCGTCACCGGCCCGCCGACCTCGACCGCCTACCGGATCCTGGACACGCCCGACCGGTTTTGAGCACCGTCGCCGGCGCGGTCACGCGCCGGCGTCGACCACTGCGATCGCGCTGATCTCGACGAGGAAGCTCGGGTTGGCCAGCGCCGACACGAACGCGACCGAGATGGCGGGCGGGTTCTGCCGCGTCCCCCACACCTGCTGGAACGCGGCGAACGCCGGACCGAGAGGCTGCCCGTCGACGACCTGCATCGTCCAGCTGACCACGTCGTCGAGGCTGGCCCCGGCCTCGGCCAGGACGAGTTCGAGGTTGCCCAGCGCGCGGGCGGTCTGCGTACCGGCGTCGTCGCCGATCACGGCACCGTCGGCACCGATCGCGTTCTGGCCGCCGACGTAGATGGTGCGGGCGTGCCCGGCGACGCTCACCGCCTGCGAGAACGCCAGGTTGCGGGGCAGACCGTCCGGATTCAGATGCACAATGTCCAGCACGCGCGGCACCGTACCAAGCTGCCGGCTGCATTCACCCGGTTTCGCCCATGCCGCCCACCGGCAGCGCCTGCGCGACCGCATCGAGCACGCCGCGCGTACCTGCGAGCGGCAGAAGTTCTCCGGCAGGTCAGTGTGCAACGGCTTCCTGCCGAGCGCCCAGCTCCTGCACGGTCTCCAGCGACACGATCGCGACGCGAAGCGCGTAGTTCGCGACGACGTCCTCGACTGGGCCACCGGGGTTCTTGAGCTTGCGCTCGAGCGCGGCCAGCTCGTTGAGGGCGAGGTCGATCTCCTTGAACCTGTTCATGGCTGACTCCTCAGACCGTCGAGACGCTCACCGTCTCGATCATGAGACTGGAGGCGCAGCGGAGTCACTCTGATACGTCTGGTAGTCAGCGCATTACGCCTCGCATCGTGACTGGACGGGCCGATGAGTGGACGCGAGAATCCTTGCGCCGCCGCCTCCCCTGATGCGGCCGGTCGGAGGAGGGCACATGACGTCGTCGGGTCCAGAAGGTCCGCAGGATCCAGATCCCTGGACGCGTCCGCCGCAGCAACCGCCGCCCGACCAGCCTCCGCCCGACCAGCCACCGCAGTACGGTCCGCCTCCCCAGTACGGTCCGCCTCCCCAGTACGGCCCGCCTCCCCAGTACGGCCCGCCTCCCCAGTACGGCCCGCCTCCGCAGTACGGCCCGCCTCCGCAGTACGGCCAGTACCCCCCGCCCCCGCAGCAGCCATACGCCGGCTACGCCGGTGGCCCGATGCCGTCCGCCGGATCTGCCTACGGGTACGGATACGCGGCGGCGCCGGTACCCGGGGGCCGGCTCGCCGGCATGGGCGCCCGGTTCGGCGGACTGCTGCTGGACACCCTGATCCTGTCCGTCCCGGTAGGGATCATCGGGGCATTCACCGGCGCGTTCCACACGTCCAGGAACTGCGATCCGGGCGAGACCTGCACGAAGAGCCTCCAGTTCACGGGCGCGTGGGGGCTGGACCTGATCGGGCTCGTCCTCGGCATCGCGTACTCGGCCTTCTTCGTCGGCACACAGGGGCAGACCCCGGGGCACCGGGCGGCAAAGATCCGGGTCGTCGACGTCAACACCGGCGCGCTGATCGGCCCGGGGCGCGCGGCGTTGCGCTGGCTGGTCATGGGCGTGACCGGCGCGATCTGCACGCTGGGCTACTGGTCGCCGTTCTTCGACAGCCAGCGCCGACAGGGATGGCACGACAAGGCAGCGAGCTCCGTCGTCATCCCGGCCAGACCGCCCGGCTAGCAACCCGATGCCGACCCGTCCGGACGCGATCGCCCGAGCCGAAGCCGCGCGGTACCGGTTCGCAGCGGCGGCAGCGCTCGCCGGCGCGATCGACGTGGTCGGCGACCCATCGCGCACACACGTGCCGCTCTGCCCGCTACACGCGCTCACCGGACTGTGGTGCCCGCTGTGCGGTGGCCTGCGGGCGGTCCATGCCCTGTCGCGGGGAAGCATCCAGTCCGCCCTGCACGACAACGCGATGCTGGTGCTCGCGCTGCCGATCATCGTCGCGCTGTGGGCGCAGTGGGCCGCCCGGATGCGTACCGGTAGCGCGCGCCGGCGCTGGCCACGAGGCGCGACGCTGGCTGTGATCACCGCGCTCGCCGCATTCACCGTCCTGCGCAATCTTGCGATCGGGACGGCGCTACATCCCTGACCCACGCGAGCGTCAATCGTCCGGTTCGTGCCATTAGCGCGGACCCGGGACCCGCGGGTCAGATGTCCCGGCGTGATGGGACGGTCGGCTCTGCAGTCAAGACGCGCCGGGGAGTGAACTAACTCACAGGCCGCTACGGCGGCCAAATCCAGACAAAGGCCGACGGCGACCAGTCAGCGGCAGTCCCCGAGGAGCGAACCGAAATGACGCTAGCCAGCAGAGCGGAAGCACTGTTCGCAAGCAGCCTGCAGCCCTCAGAGCGTCCGACGACCAGCCAGATCGCCGCGGCTATCCGTACCAGCCTGCGCGACCACGGCGGTTCCTGCGGCTGCGCCGAGGCGTGCGCAGCCGAGTACGGCGACCACCCCGAGACGGCCCGTGATCGGATGCGCTGGGCGCTCGCGAGTGCCGCGCAGCTCACGCCGCTGGCAGTCGGCTAGTCCTGAGCGTCCCCGTTCGAGCTTTCGCAAGGAGTCCGGTCATGGCACAGGTCCAGGTCCAGATCAAGAAACGTCCCGGCAAGAACGCCGAGCAGCCGATCGATCTGCGCACGCCGTCGGGCAAACCGCTCCCCTACTGAGCTTCAGCTGCGATCGGACGCAGCCTGCGACCGCGGTTGCGCCATCGCGGCCACATGTGGCGGCGGGCGAAGCCGCGAGACATTCGCCGCTTCCGCGCTCAGCGGGGCCGGCCCGAGATGCCCAGTACTTGATGCCAAGACGGACAGTTCCTCGGCCGTAACGGGCTTCGAGTACAGATAACCCTGACCCTGACCGCAGCCCAGCGACCACAGCTCGTCGCGTTGCGCGAGCCGCTCGATTCCCTCGGCGACAACCCGCAGCCGCAATGTGTGAGCAAGCGACACGATGGCGTGTGCGAGGACGCCGTCTTCCGGATCGCCCGTTCCCAGGCCGTCCACGAAGGACTTGTCGATCTTGAGCGTGTCGATCGGGAACCGGGTCAGGTAGGCCAGGCTCGTGTAACCGGTACCAAAGTTGTCGACAGCGATCTTGACGCCGAGATCCTTCAGCGCGGCGAGCCGCTCCGGCACCGTGGATCCGTCATAGACCAGAACGCTCTCGGTGAGTTCGAGCGACAGGACGCCCGCGGGCAAGTGGTGCCGGTCGAGCGCGGACCGGACGTCGTCGACGAAGCCCGCCTCCTGCAACTGCCGGCCCGAGATGTTCACCGACACGCAGAAGTCGGCGAAGCCCTCGTCCAGCCAGATCCGTGCCTGGGCGCAGGCCTGGTCGAGCACCCATCGGCCGAGCGGAACGATGAGGCCGGTGTCTTCGGCGAAGCTGATGAAATCGGCCGGAGCGACGGCCCCCCGCGTCGGGTGCTGCCACCTGACGAGTGCCTCGGCACCCAGGATCTGCCCGGTATCGATCGCCACGATCGGCTGGTAGTGCAGGAAGAACTCGTGCGCCTCCACGCCGTGTTGCAGCTCGGTACGCAGCGCAAGACGGTCGGTCATCTGGTCGTGCAGACCGGCGTCGTACCGGACGAGCTGGCCCTTGCCGCGTCCCTTCGCCGCATAGAGAGCGAGATCCGCGCTGCGCATCAACCCGGGCAGGTCCATCGCGCTCGTCCCGATCCCTGTCGTGAGGACGAGCCCGGCGCTGGCGCTGACCAGCATCTCCTCGTCAAGGACGCTGAACGGCGCACCGAACGGGGCGAGCACACGAGCCGCGAAGCCCGCTGCCTCGGTCTCGTTGGCGATGTCCTCGACCAGGATCGCGAACTCGTCGCCGCTGAGCCGGGCGACGGTCGCGCCGGCGCGCAGGTTCTGCGTCATCCGGCGGGCGATGCCGACGAGCAGTTCGTCGCCGGCGCCATGGCCGCGGGTGTCGTTGATGCCCTTGAAACCGTCGATGTCGATCATCACGACCGCGACGAGAGTGCCCAGCCTGGTGGCTCGGGCCAGGGCCTGCTCGGCGCGGTCGCGGAACAGTACGCGGTTGGGCAGGCCGGTCAGCGAGTCGTGGAATGCCTGGTGCGTGAGTTGCTGCTCGACCATCCGGCGCTCGGACACGTCGCGCATCGTGAGCACGATCCCCGCGACGCTCGGATCGCCGAGCAGGCTGTTCGACAGAACCTCGAAGGACAGGTAGGTGCCGTCGGCGTGGCGCAGCCGCCAGTCGGCCACCGAACGCTCTTCGGACGTGCGGACGGTCAACCCGTCCAGCACGGCCCCGGCGTCGGCGAAGTCGTCCTCGTGCAGCAGGTCCGACAGCGGCCTGCCGAGAACGTCGGCCGGCGCGTGGTCGAGTACCCGGCTGAGCGACGGTGCGGCGTAGGTGATGCGACCCACCTCGTCGACGACCACGATGACGTCGGACGCGTTCTGGATCAGGCTGCGGCAGCGAGCACTGTGCTCAGGTGCGTCGTCCGCCTGCCGATCGAGTTGACGAACACCGCCGCCGGTCATCCGGCCGGCCGCGGTGTCCGCCATAGAACGCTCCTGCATCAACGTCTCCCCTGCTCTGCGCGTGCAACGATCAGCGCGGCAGCTGCCCCGCTTTTGGCGAGCGGGCGCTACCACGTTCCATGATCGCTTGCTTACCCTCCGTAATTGCCGGATGACATTAGCACCGGAGGTAGGGGCTCACGCTAGAGGCAAGTGGGCGCGGCGGGTCGCGTGGGTCCGATAGGCCTCGAATCCACCGCGAACGGCTACGAGCCCGGAAAACCGGCGTACCGGACGAGACGAAGCGCCCGAGCGGCAGGCGTCGAGCCTGCGCGTCAGCGCGGCTGCGAGGTGTCGAACAGGACCGTGGCGGCGTGAAGTGAGTCGAAATACTCGCGGACCGCGGCGATCCGGCCGTCCCGGATGACGAACACGCCGCACTACGCGTTGTCGTACTGCGCACCGGTGGCCGCGGACGTGCCGCGCACCGTCCACTCCAGCACTGCCCTCTCGTCTTCGACGGTGATGGAGCCGAACTCGAAGCTCTGCGTCCCGGGAATGTACAGGACGCCCGCGCTGAGCAGGAACTCGATGATCTCGTCGCGTCCACGCTTGGTACCCGACATCGGCAGGTCGCCATGCAGCCACCAGGTGGCATTGTCGGCGAAGCTGTCGGTGATCGTCGGCAGGTCGCCGGCGACGAGAGCGTCCAGGTACCGCTGCAGGACAGCGCGCGTGCTCATCGCGTCACCGTCAGCACGGCGTTGCCGCGAATCTGCCGTGACACAAGGGCATTCATCGTGTCCGGCGTGGTTCGCCAGTCGGCAACACTACCGATCTGCGGATGCAGGCGGCCGCCGGCGACCAGGCGCACCAGCGTGCCCAGGTCGGCGGCGTCGGTCGTGTCGCTGTCGGCGTACTGGAACTTGCGCATCGTCGCGCTCATGCCGCCGCGCCAGTCGACGAAGTCGATGGTCGGCGGTGTGCGGCTGGCTTGGCCGAACCACACGAGCAGGCCCCGATCGTGCAGCCGGGGCCAGACTGCACCCAGGCTGTCGCCGCCGACGGATTCGAGCGCGACGTCGAACGGCCCGGTCGTCTTCTCCACGTCAGTGACGATCTCGGACGCGCCGAGCTCGAGCAGGCGCTCGCCGCGCTGACGGCTCGAGACGACGGCCGTGACCAGAGTTCCCTGGGCGGCGGCAAGTTCGACGAAGTAGTGCCCCACGCCGCCGGACGCTCCGGTCAGCAAGACCGTCTTGCCGGCGAGCGAACCGGTGAGCCGGGTCAGGCGCAGCGCGGTCAGCCCGGCCAGCGGCAGCGCGGCCGCGGTGGTGGTCGCGATGCCGTCCGGCAGTGCCGCGAGCTTGCTGGTCGGCACCGCGACCCGCTCGGCCCAACCGGCCTGTTCGGGATGCCCGACGACCCGCTGCCCGCGCTTCGGCCCAGAGCCGTCGGCGGCCTCGCGCAGCACGGTGCCGGCGACGTCCTTACCAGGACGCCAGCCGGCGCGTGGCTGCTCGACCAGGAAGGTCTCGCCGCGATTGATCGAGTAGGCCTCGACGGCGAGCAGCGCCTCGTCGTCGGCAGGCCGTGGCTCGTTGAGATCGACCAGCGCCAAGGGATCGTCGTTGCGGCCCGTCGCCGTCCAGCCGAGCATGAGCGTGCGTCCTTCCAGTTGGTGGCTAGGCCGACGGTAGGCATCGATTTACTCGTTGGAAAGTAAGCACTAATTAGTGCTATAGGTACCTGATGGATACCAGCACGCTGCCGAAGCCGAGGGGTCGATGGGACGTGCTCAGCGCGCAGTGCCCGACCCGCGAGGTACTCAGCCGCATCGGCGAGAAGTGGACGATGCTTGTAATCACCGCACTCGCCGCCGAGGACGTGCTGCGTTTCGCGGAACTGCGCCGCCGCGTCCAGGGCGTTACCCAGAAGATGCTGACCCAGACGCTGCGTGGCCTGGAACGCGACGGGCTGGTCAGCCGCCACGCCAAGGCGACCGTGCCGGTCACCGTGGAGTACCGGCTGACCCCACTCGGGCACAGTCTGGCCGACACGGTGCACGTCCTGCGCGAGTGGGCCTACACGAACATCAACCGGATCGAGCGGGCCAGGACGCGGTATGACCGATCCGCATAGCGCCCTGGCGCAGACGCCCGAGCCGCCGTACGTCGCAGTCATCTTCTCCTCGGTCCGGACGGACGGCGACAACGGCTACGCGCACATGGCCGATGCGATGGACGAGCTGGCCCGGCAGCAACCGGGATTCCTCGGCGTCGAGTACGCCCGCAGCGACATCGGCATCACGGTTTCGTACTGGCGCGACGACGCAGCCGCTCGGGCGTGGAAGGGCGTCGCCGCTCATCTCGTCGCGCAGCGGCGGGGTCGCGGCACCTGGTACGAGGACTACCGCGTGCGGATCGCGACCGTCGAACGCGACTACACGATGCGGACATCCGAGCTCGACGGGTAACGGTGGAGCCGTCTGGGGCAAGCTCTGGGCATGGACGAGCCTTCGGAGCAGCCCTATTCGCGCGAGGAATCCGAGGCGCAACGGCTCGATCGCAACTACGCCGAGCTGCTGCAAGAGCTACGGGTCGCACAGACCGGCGTGCAGATCCTGTTCGCGTTCCTGCTGACGATCGCCTTCCAGCAGCGCTTCGCCTCGATCGACGCGTTCCAGCGCGGGGTGTACGTGACGACGCTCGTTGCGGCGGCGATCGCGGCCGTCCTGCTGATCGGGCCGGTCGCCGCACACCGCTTGCTCTTCGGGCTGCGGCTCAAGGACGAACTCGTCACGTTCACCGGGCGGCTCGCGACCGGCGGGCTCGTCTTCCTGGTGATCGCGATGCTGGGCGCGGTCTTGCTGATCGTCGACGTGGTGCTCAACGCCGTGGCCGCGGGCATCGTGACCGCGTTGATCGCCGTGCTGGTCCTGTGGCTGTGGTACCTGGTGCCGGCGCGATCGCGAGCATCGCGTACGGCGATTCCGACCAGCTCTCCCGCTGAAAATCGCGACATCGGCAGCTGATTCTCGCTGCTTCAGAGGGGAAGCGCTCGTGGCTCGCACTCCCCGGCCGGACCGGGTGGCTCGTTCACAGATCCGGGTGGTCGACGAGCTCGAGGCTGCGCCGCCACAGCTCGGCGCGGGCGCGCGTGTCGTAGGCCTGCGCGTTCGCGGTGGCCTCGCGCGTCCGGTCGAAGAACCGGCCCGTGGTGCCGGCGAGCGCCGGGTCGCTGACGAGCCGCTCGGTCGCGTACACGCCGTCTTCGAGGCTGTCGATGTGATGCCCGATCTCGGCGAGCACCATCTTGGTCGGCATGTACGTGGCCGGATGCAGGCTGTTGACGGTGACAGCCGTGGCCGGTACGCGGCTGGCCAGCTCGAAGCCCGACATGATCTGGGCGAGCTTGCTCTGGCCGTATGCCCGCATGCCGCTGTAACCCTGCTCGATCATCAGGTCGTCGAAGTCGATCGGGTGCTGGCCGATGGACGCGACGTTGACGATGCGAGCCGGGGCGGACTCGCGCATGAGTGGCAGCAGTTGCAGGGTCAGCAGGAAGCCGGCCAGGTAGTTCACCGCGAAGCGCAGCTCGTAGCCGTCGGCGCTGATCCGTCGCTCGCGCCCGTCCGGCTCTCCGCCGCCGATGCCGGCGTTGCTGACCAGGACGTCGAGGCGGTCCGTCGTCGCCAGGACGTCGGCCGCCAGGCGGCGCACCTGCTTGAGGTCGGACAGGTCGGCGATCACGCCGTGCGGGCGCGTCACGCCGTATTTGTCGCGGATCTCGTCGACGACGCGGTCCAGCCGAGCCGGGTCGCGGCCGTGCAGGATCAGCGTCTCGCCGGCCGCGGCGAGCCGGTGCGCGAGGGCGCGACCGAGTCCGTCGGTGGAGCCGGTGATGAAGACGGTCCGGGTGTCAACCATGAGCCATTCCTAGCGGACGGGCTGTCCAGCCGCATCCGGGCCGATCAATGCGCCGCGACGACGATGCGCGACACGGCCTCGGGGCCGCGTGCCCCGACCGGGTCGAGCTCCCAGAACAAGCCGTTGGCCCCGCTCGGTGCGTCCGCCGGAATCCGGATCCGCATCTCGAAGCTGCGCGATTCGCCCGGCGCGATGGAGCCCGCTGCCCGGCAGTTGAGCTGATGGACCTCAGGGCTGCCCGCCGGTGCGAGCATCTCGATCACCAACGGGCAGCGGTCGAACCGGACGGTCCCGCCCGACGCGTTGTGCAGGACTACCGCGAACGTCACCACCTCGCCGCGCTTGCCAGTGAGCGCCACCTTCGTCCCGTGCGGCGACTGGATCGTCGCCTGCACGGTGCTGGTCGTCCAGGGCGTCGTGGAGCGCAACGGCGAGGGTTGGAAGGGACCCACGCCGACCGTCGCCGGCTGGTGTGGCGAGTCGCACGACGGCACCGCGTTGTAGTCGACTTCGACGCCGCCACGCCCGCCCGGCAGCGTGACCAGGAGGGCGCGCGGCGGCACCGGCTTGCTCGTGCCCTTCGTGGCCGGCACGCACCAGTTGCTCCAGGCGACGTCAAGCGTCGCGGTGCCGTTTACCGGCAGGGCGAGCAACACGGCGACCGGCGGTACGACGTCGGGGAACGTCGCCGGCTCAGGCGGTAGCGGCTCCTGATGCTGTTTAGGCGAGGGCACCGCGCCGACGGCGCGCACGCTCGGACGTCCGGTGAGCCGGCAGACGTGCGGGCCGGCGTTTCGCAAGGTCAGCCGGCCGGTGCCGCCGGAGACGGCCGGTGTGAACAGCAGCCCAGCGCCGACCACCCGCAGGTTCGACGCGCGGCACGGCGTTGCCGCCTCGACCGGCTTGGCCGCCAACTGGGCGGGCTTTGCCGAGGTCCACGGGACGAGCTTGGCCGGCGTGTCCGGCTTGCGGCCGCCACCGCCTGTGCAACCGGCGGCGAGCACGACCACGACGCCGAGCAGCAATGCCCTCATCCGCAGGCGTCCTCGATCGTCTTGGACGCGTCGACGATGCGCTGCACGACGGCCTGGTCGGTCATCGCGTCCGTCGCGGCCTGGAAGTCGCCGCGAGCGGCCGGCGCCTTTGCCCGGGCGAAGTCGTCGGTGAATGCGCGCAGCGCCGCGACGAGCTGGCGGTTGGCATCGGCGAGCGGTGCCGGCACCGGACCGGCAGCCATGAGGTCAGCGGACTGCTTCAGCTGCGTCTGCTCGTTCGAGATGCGCTCGCTGAGCTGCTGCTTGTCGACCGCGTTGGCGATCAGCTCGGAGCTGGCGCTGAGCGCACCGGTGACTTGCTGCAGGTGCGTGAACAGTGCCGCGCAGGCAGGCCGATCGGCGGGCGCGATCGAGACAGCGCCCGCCGAGCTGACCGGGGCGGCCGGCGTCGACGCCGGGCCGCCCGGCCCGTGGCTCGTGCACGCGGCAGCCACGGGCAGGGCGGCCAGGAACATCAGCCGACGCGGGTTCACGCGGTTATGGTCTCAGTTCTGCTTGGCGGTCACCTCGGTAGTGCCCGCGTCGAGGCGGCTGATCAGGCTCGTGGCCTGTGCGGTGACGCTCGCCTGCTCGGCGGGGGTGAGGGTTCCGCACGGGTCCGTCGCGGGCGGCGCCGGCTCGCTGGGCAGCGGCGTGTCCGGGAAATGCGCAGGTACGAACCGCACCGCCAGCGCCTGGCGGTAGAAGTCCCAGCTGCTGCCGGACTTGACGGCGAGCTTCACGTCGTACCAGCTCGGCGTCGAGCTGTACGTGTGCGACGCCTGCGGGTTCGTCGTGGCCATCGTCGTGCCGTCGCCGAAGTCCCAGTAGTACGTCAGCCCGGTCTTGTTGCCGCCGGCGTTGCGCGAGAACGAGGCGTCGAACGTGACATTCGAGGTCAGGAACGGCTTGGCCGGCGACGTCTCGAAGTACGCGACGGGGCCGTTCGTTCGAGCCTCGGCACCGCCGTAGGCGTCGTCCGAGATCAGGTACGACGTCCAGGTGGCGGGCAGTTCGAGCGCGCGCTTGAGCCCCTCGGACGGCGATGCCGGACCGTCCGGCCCGTGCGTCGTGCCCGAGGCGTAATAGTTCAAGTGCTCGGGCGTGTCGTCGTTGGTGTCGTAGAGCGCGTACTGGCCCAGCCCCGGCTTGCTCGCGTATCCCGTCGGGTACGGGTTCTCGTTGCCGCCGACCTGCTGGTTGGTGCTCGTGTCGTACGCACCGATGATCCCGTAACCGGGGATTCCCCAGTCGCGGATGAACGACACCTGGTCGGTGCGGCCGGTGTTGTCGTCGACGACCGGCGAGTACTTCGGGATGTCGCTCGGCAGGTATGCCGGTACCGAACCCGGGTTCGGGTCGACCGGCGTCGAGCCGACCTGGTCGAGCCGCAAGGGGTTTTCCAGCGGCATGCTGAAGCCGTACTTCTGGCCCAGCACCTGGAACGCCAGGCTGACCGCGTTCGCGGTCGCGTCGCGGAACGCCTGCACCGCAGCCAGGTTGTGCTGGATGCGCTGGATCGCCGTGGCGTCATAGAGGTTGTTCGGTGTCGTGTAGAGCGGGACGGCGTTGATGTTCGTGTACCACGGGCCGACTCCGCCGCCGACGATGTTGTTCAGGTAGTGCTCGGTGCCGAAGTGCCGGGCCGGGTATTCGATGCCGTTCTGGTCCATGTTCGCGACGGCGACGTACTGCCCCTGCGGACCGTCTGGGATCAACCCGCCGACGTTGGCAACACCGGCCGACACCGTGGTCCCGGCGACGTGCGACGCGGTGAGCGCCGGCGTGAACGTGATGGTGTTCGTCGCATTGGTGATTGCCGTGATGGTGACTGTCTCCCGGGTGCCGAACGGGTCGATCACCAGTGTCTCGCCCACGGCGAGCCCGACGCCGGTCCGGCTGTTCACCCGCAGCGTGGTGTCGCCTGCGGCGACTGGCGCGGCGAGCGTCGCGACGTTGGTCTGCGAGTAGAAGCCCGAACCGACCAGGCCGCCCTCTTCGTTGTCGAACAGGCCGATCTTGATCGTCCGCTTCGGGTATGTGCCGTTCGCCTGGTACCAGCGAAGCAGCGCCTGGAACTCGGCCATGCCCATCGCCTCGCCGGATCCGGCGTCGTACACCGACCCGTTGCCCCAGTTGCCGCCACGCATGGCGCTCATCGGCGTGGCGCTACCGCTCGCCGCGCCGTTGGCCACACCGGTCGACGTCGGAGTGCTGTCGTTGTGGCCGGCGATCAGCGCGACCTGCCCGGCGCAGGACTGGCCCGGGATCGTCACGATCTCGTCGTCGAGCTGCCACACCCGCGTCGGGTAGAGGTGGTCCTTGGCGGTCATGAACCGGCCCATCGGCCCCATGTGGTCGTTGGCGGGGTTGGTCAGCTCGTCGCCGAACCACTTGTAGAACTCCTGCGCGCCGTTGTAGTTGGCCGGCAGGTTGTTCGGGTCGCTCGGGTTGGTCACCGGCCCGTCGGCGCCGGCGCTCCGGAAGATGAACTGGGTCGCCAGGTAGTACAGCTCGCTGTAGAGGAACGCGGTGTCGACGACCGGACGCGGTTGGCCCGCCGTCGTCTGGCCGGACGCGTTCTGCCCGGCCGCCGCGCTACCGGTCAGCAGCGCGAGCAACATCACGGTCGCGACGGAGAACCAACGCCGCACTCTTCTCGACTGCGCGCTCATGGCTAGTCCGTCCCTTCCTGGGCAGCTGCGATCAGGCGCGCCGCTTCGTCCGGCGCGAACGTGCCGCAGGCGGGTGTCGGTGGTGGCTGGCTCGACGGGCTGTCGACAGCGACGGCCTGGCGATAGAGGCCCCACTGGCCGCTCCTGCCGACCGCGAGCTTGACGTCGGCGAACGTCGCCGAGGTGTAGGTGTGCGTGACGCGTTCGCCGACCGCGTGCGTGCCGTCGCCGAAGTCCCAGTAGTACGTCAGCCCGCTCTTGGTGCCGCTCGCGTTGCGCGAGAAGCTCGCGTCGAACGTGACGGTCAGCGTCGAGTCGGGCTTGGCCGGGCTGGTCTCGAAGTACGCGACCGGCTTGGTCGGATGCGCCGTCGCGCCCAGGTAGTCATCGCCCGCGAGCAGCAGGCTCGTCCACTGTGCGGGCAACTCCAGAGCACGCTTGAGCTCCTCGGTCGGCTGCTGCGGCTGCAAGCCGTGCGGTGCGCCACCGGCGAAGTAGTTCAAGTGCTCGAGCGAGTCGGACAGGTAGCCGACGGGCTGGTTCTCGTTGACGTTGAACGGCACGCCGATCGCATGCGCGTTCGCCAGCGGCTTGGCAAGCGTCACCACCGTGCCGGTTATCGACTGGATCTGGCCGTACTCGAGGTTTGCGCCGGTGTCGACGAAGATCGGCTGGCCGGCGGTGAGATTGGTCGCGTCGGCGACCGTGACGTTCGTGTCGCCGGGAGCCGTGGCCGCCGCGACAGTCGTCATGCCCGGCTGCGGCGTGTTGTTGCCGAGCTGGAACGTCGTCTGGTTGCCGGCGTAGCCGATCACCGGCGTCGCCCGGCGCGCGTCGGTGACGCGGGGATCGGTAGTCGAGTACGGGTTCTCGACGCTGTTGGAGTTCTTCACGCCGGACACGGTGAATCCGGGGATGCCCTTGTTGAAGAACGCCTGCTCGTCCTCGAGGGCGTCGGTGTCGTCGCGGACCGGCGAGAACTGCGCTTGATCCGCGCTGGAGTAGGCCGGCTTGGTCGGGACGGTGCCGCTGTACGGGTTGGGCGCCTGGCCGGTCTGGTTGTAGCGAAGCGGGTTCTCCAGCGGGACGGCGAAGCCGTACTTCGTGCCCTGCTGGCTGAATCCGGACGTGAGGGCCGATTGCAGGTTGGTGTGCAGCTGGCCGATCGCGGACGCGTTGGCGCTGATGTTCGCGCCGGACGAGCCCGGTCCGTTGTCGGGGTAGGCGGAGTTCGGCGCCGTCGGCGTGGCCTTGATGAACGTGTTCCACGGCCCGACACCGCCACCGGTGATGTTGTTCCAGAAGAACTCCGTCCCGAGGTGGTAGGCCGGGTAGTCCATGCCGAGCGAGTCCATGTTCGCGAACAGGGCGTACTGGCCCTGCGGCCCGGACGGGATCAGGTTGCTCGCGTAGTACGCGGAGCCCTCACGGCTGAACAGGCCGTCAGCGGTCTTGCCGCGCGACGCGTCCAGCAGGGTGACCTTGAGCGTCCGCTTCGGGTAGGTGCCGTTCGCGTCGTACCAGCCGAGCAGCGCGTTGTACTCGGCCAGCGTGAGTGCGACGCCGGACAACCCGTCGTAGGCACCTTCGTTGCCGAGGTTGCTGTCGGTGATGTGCCGCCGCGCGGCGCCGAAGCCGGTCGTTCCGCTCGTCGTGCCGGAGTCGATCAGCGCGACCACGTCGTTCGGCACCGGGGTCTCGTCCGGATGCGTCGCGAGCAGCACTCGCTGGCCCGCGCACGTGGAACCGGGCAGGGTCACCTCGGCGTCGTCCGAGTCGAACCGGTAGCCGCCGCTGCGCCGGAAGTAGTGGTCGGCCGCGGTCGCGAAGTTCGCCAGCTGCGTGTTCGACTGCGAGTTGGTCAGCGTCTTCTTCCAGTACGTGACCAGTTCCTGCCAGCCGTTGACCGTCGGCGGCAGGTTGAACGGATCGCTCGCGTTGCGCGGGTCGCCGTCAGCACCCGAGATCCGGTAGCTGTACGCCTTGGCCATGGCGTAGAGCTGCGCGTACAGGTAATTCGCGTCGACGGTCGGGGACTGCTGAGGCGCTGCCTGCCCGCCCGCCGTCGCTGTGCTGCTCGCGCTGACCGCCATCGGAACGGCGACCACGATGCTCGCGATCAAGGCGAGCCACCTGCGCCGCCCGAACCTACGAAGCGCTGTCATCTGGTCAGGCCTCCTTATGCCGCTAGACCGCGGCGCAACTGATGGGGTTCTGCAGGACGGCATTGAATGCCGCTACGTCGGTCGAGACGACGTCGCGCAGCCTCTGCAGTTGCACTTGCAGCTGGGTGTTCAGCTCGTCGAAGACCTGGAAGGTCTGGTCGGTCGGCTTGCCGTCGACGCTCTCGATCACGCCATGCAACGCGCCGATCTTGTCGTTGAGCTTGATCGGGAAGTTCAGCGGGTCCTCGCCCGCCTGCAGCTTCGTCTGGTAGAGCTCCTTCTGGACGGCGTTCAGCTTGTCGTTCAGGGCCGCGCCGGCCTGTGCGAGCGAACCGTCGGCCGCGACGCGATCGTCGACTTGCACGGTACACGCGCGGATGTTGATCACGTCCTGGTTGGCGTCGTTCGTCTTGTTGCGAACGTTGAGATCCAGGGCGAACTGCGCGGCGATGTCGGCGTCGCTCACATGCGTCAGCCGTGCATCCTTGAGATCGTCGAAGGACTGCTCCAGTGTCTGCCCGTCGACGGTGAGCCGGACGGTGTACGTGCCGGTCGGCGCCTTCGGCCCGGTGTTCGTGCCGGCCCAGTAGATGAGCCCCGGGAAGCTGACCGCATTGGGATAGCGGAGGTTCCACGTCTGGTTACGCGTGCCGGCCGCCGTCGGCAGGGACGCCGTGAACGCGGTGTTGCCGTTCTGGTCGAGGATCGTCATGGTCGCAGAGGTGGCCGGCACCTTGAGCGTGTAGTTGACCGAGACGTTGCCGCTGACCGAGCGCACGACGTTGTTGGGGTCGCGCAGCGTTGCCACTGAGTTGTCCGCATCCGGCGCGGGCGTCGTCGGCGGGATAACCGCAGGCGGCGGCGCGACGGGCGGGATCGGCGTCACCGGCGGCACGGTCTGGTGGAAGTCGGCGATGTCGGCCGGCGTGGTGTTCGGAGAGAGCCGGCGAAGCAGCGCTGCCCCGTCGTCCAGGACGTAGAACCCGCGGCCGTGCGTGGAGACGACGAGATCGTCGCCCTTGACCTTCAAGTCGTACACCGTGGTGTCCGGCAGGTTCAGCCGCAGCGAGTGCCAGCTGTCGCCGTCGTTGAACGACACGTACGCGCCGTGCGCGCTCGTCGCGTACAGCAGGTCGCTGCGCTGCGGGTCCTGGCGGATCGTCCACAAGTAATCGTTCGCAGCGATGCCGTTGGTGATCTTGGTCCAGTGCTGACCGCCGTCGTGGGTGCGGTACGCGATCGGCGTGAAGTCGTCGAGCTCGTAACGCTGGGCCGCGACATACGCAGTCTCCTGCGCCTTCTCCGAGGTCGTCCCGGGCGCCGCATGACCGGCGTCGATCATGGAAACGCGGGTGAACTTCGCCAGGCCGGACGGCGTGACCTGGTGCCAGGTTCCGCCACCCTTGTTCGTGAACCAGACCTTGCCGTCGTCACTGCCGGCCCAGATCCAGTTCTTGTTCACTGTGGACGGGGCGATCGAGAAGACCGTCGCGTAGTACTCGATGCTCGTCTGGTCCTTGGTGATCGGCCCGCCGGAGTCGCCCGTGGTCGCCGGGTCGTTGTAGCTGAGGTCAGGGCTGATCTGCTGCCAGCTCTGCCCGCCGTTCGTCGACTTCATGACGTACTGCGAGCCGGTGAACACGGCGTCCGGCTCGGCCGGGTTCGTGACGAGCGGGAACGTCCACTGCATGCGGTGCTTCAGAGCCGCCGCCGGGTAGCCCATCGGGTTGTCCGGCCACGGATTGACGTTGCGGCTGCCGATCGCGCTCTTGCCACTGCGGTCGAGGCGCGTCAGCAACCAGTCGTAGTTGCCCGCGTAGAACACGTTGGAGTCGCGCGGGTCGACCGCGACCGGGCCGCTCTCGCCGCCACCGATGCCGAACGAGCCGGTGCCGCCGGTGCTCGACACGCAGAGGGAGCTGCGGTCCTGCTGCTCGCCGCAGACCAGGTAGGGGTCGTTGTTCGTCGTGACCACTTGGTAGAACTGCCCGGTCGGGTAGGTCTCGGCCGTGAAGTGCGCGCCCGTGTCGGTCGAGACCGCGGCTCCGCCGTCGTTGCTCTCGACCATCCGGTTGTTGTTGGTCGGGTCGATCCACAGATCGTGGTTGTCACTGTGCGGCGTGTTCACTGTCGAGAAGTTCGCTCCGCCGTCGTTCGACCGCAGGAACTCGACGTTGCCGATGTAGACCCGGTCGGCGATCTGCGGGTCGGCGAACACCTTGCTGAAGTAGAAGCCGCGCTGGCGGATGTCGGCGTCGGTGCTGACCAGCGCCCAGGTCGCGCCCGCGTCGTCTGACCGGAACAGGCCACCCCCGTTGGCCTCGACGATTGCGTACACCCGGTTCGGGTCGGCACCGGAGACGCTGACCCCGATCTTGCCGACCGGCCCGGCCGGCAGGCCGAGACGGCTGGTGAGCTCGGTCCAGGTCGTCCCGCCGTCGGTCGACTTGAACAGCCCGCTGCCCGGACCACCGTCGTCGAGCAGCCAGAACTTGCGCGACGCCTGCCACATCGCGGCGTAGAGGACGTTCGGGTTGGACGGGTCCATCGACAGATCGACGGCGCCGGTCCGGTCGTCGCGGTAGAGCACCTTCTGCCAGCTCGCGCCGCCGTCGGTAGTGCGGAACACGCCGCGCTCGGTGTTGGCGCCGAACGCGTGCCCCAGCGCGGCCACGTACGCGCGGTTGCAGTCGTGCGGGTCGATGCGAATCTTGCCGATCATCTGCGTGTCGGCCAGGCCCAGGTGCGTCCAGGTCTTGCCGCCGTCCGTGGTGCGGTAGACGCCGTCGCCGGGGATCACGTCACCACGCAGGTCGACCTCGCCCATGCCGATGTAGACGACGTCGGGATTGCTGGCACAGACGGCCACCGCGCCGACCGACGAGCTGCTGATCTGCTGGTCGGTGACCGGCGCCCAGCTCGTCCCGCCATTGGTGGTCTTCCACAGCCCGCCGCCGGTCGCACCGAAGTAGTACTCGTTCGGACGGGTCACGCTGCCCGCGACGGCCAGCGACCGGCCGCCCAGGTTCGGCCCGATGTTGCGCCATTGCAGCGAGCTGTACAGCGACCGGTCGACGTCCTTGGTCGGGGCCGCGGCGGCGGGGGGCGTCGAGGCGAGCCCGGCTGCGAGCAGCACGGCTGCCGATACCGCGAAGAAGGCGTGCCGGGCACGCGTTTGCGCGCCGCGCAGAACAAGGCTCATTGGCCTGCACCCTTCGTGAGGGCTGTCCGCCGTACGAGCAGACGGACGTGCCGCAACAACTCGTCACCGTGAATACGCGGCCGCCATACAACGCCAACCGAACTGACACGGCGCCCTGGGCAGGTGGATCGCATCTGCCCAGACATGTCGTAGTACGCATGCGATTGCATGTCAACAAATCCGGCATGAAGTGACATCGCTGCGCGGGCCGGCTCGAATGTCGCTGTTGATCACGCCAGGGAAGCGCTTGCCCACCCCAGGGGAGGCTAGGCGGTTGCTAGGCGAGGGCTGTGCGCAGCGCTTCTGCCGTCTGTGGATCGGCCGGGAAGAACGACTCTATCGACAGCTCGGCCACGGTGACGTCCATCGGGGTGCCGAACGTGGCCACGGTGCCGAAGAACCCCAGCTCGCCCACATCCGTGCGGATGCGCAGCGGCACGACCACCTCGCCCGGCCCGGGGATCTCGACATCGGGCGCCTCGCCCGCGGGGTAGTCGCGCAACTCGTCGTAGAGCTCGCTGAGCTCGGCGTCGGCGGTGACCGCGATCTCGCGGCGCAGCCGGCTGAGCAGGTGACCGCGCCACTCGCCGAGGTTCACGATGCGCGGCGCCACTCCCTGCGGGTGCAGCGACAGCCGGAGCACGTTGACCGGCGGCTCGAGCAGATCCGGCGCGGACCCCGCGGTCAGCAGCGCGAGCGTCGCGTTGGCGTCGACCATGTTCCACCTGCGGTCGACGACCACCGCCGGAAACGGCTCGTGGGCCTTGGGCACCAGCCGCACGGCCTGCCTGACGGCTGCCATCTGCGGGGAATCCAGCGAGCTCTCGCCGTATACGGGTGCGTACCCGGCGGCGAGCAGCAGGTGATTGCGCTCGCGCAACGGCACTTCGAGGTTGTCGGCCAGGTGCAGCACCATGTCGCGGCTCGGCGAGGAGCGTCCGGTCTCGACGAAGCTGAGGTGACGGGTCGAGATGTCGGCCTGGATGGCGAGATCGAGCTGGCTGATCCGGCGGCGCTCGCGCCACTGGCGCAGCATCTCGCCGACCGGGCTCTGCGGCCGGGTGGCGGTTGCGGACGTCATGAGCGTGGACGCTGTTCCGCGCGTCACCGCGAGACGATTACCCCTCGGGTAATCATCGGCCGCGACCCACACCCGGGATCCTGTCCAGCGGGGAGCCTATGTCGTATCGCGTCGACGAACTCCTCAAAGCCTTCGGCGAAGATTGATCGTCGATACGAGCGTGCTGCTGGCCTTCTACATACCGCGCGAACCGATGCCCACCTCGTCGCGACGCGCGAAGGCGTCCCGTCCGAGCTTGCGCTGCTGCGCGATCTCACCGGTGGCGCTTGGACCTTTGCGTCGTTCGACGGTGACGATCTGACGTCGGCGATCCAGATCATCGAGCGGCATTCCGACCTGAAGATCGGCCTTGCCGATGCGTTCAATGTCGTGATCGCCGATCGGCACGGTGCGGCCGCTGCGCGGTGGCCGCTTCTCGCTCGTTCCGTAGCGCGCGAGACTGTCCACGTGCGCATCGACGAGCTGACCGACATCGCGGCACACCACGAGGTGGCTGCGCTGCTCCATCTGGTCTGGCACGCGCCGGTGATGAACGCCAGCACGCTGCACGCGATGTCGCACGTCGGCAACTACATCGCGGGAGCGTACGACGGCGAACTGGTCGGCGCGGCCGTGGGCTTCTTCGCCGTCGACGGCCACCTGCATTCGCATCTGACGGCGGTGGCGCCCGCATACCAGGGACGCGGCATCGGCTACGCGCTCAAGCGGCATCAGCGCGACTGGGCGCTGGCCCGTCAGCGAACCACGATCAGCTGGACGTTCGACCCACTCCTGCCACGCAATGCGTACTTCAACCTGCACAAGGTCGGTGCCACCGTCACGGAGTACCTGCCGGACTTCTACGGTCCGATGGACGACGAGGTCAACGCGGGCGACGCGACCGATCGGCTGTTCGTCGTGTGGCACCTGAACGAACCCGTGCCGTCCGCGCCGGATCTTGCCGGCGCCACCGCCGTACTGGCCAACGACGGCAACGAGCCGGTTGCCGGCGCGATGCAGGGCAGCCGGGTCAGCGTCGCGACGCCGCATGACATCGAGCGGCTGCGAGTGGCCGATCCGGCCCTGGCCGTACGGTGGCGTATGGCAGTACGCGACGCCATGACCGGCGCGATGGAAGCGGGCTACCGGATCACCGGCATGACTCGCGACGGGCAGTACCAGTTGGAGGCACCGTGAAGCTCGAAGGCGTCGAACTGCGGCGTATCGCCATGCCGCTGGTGGCCCCGTTCCGGACGTCGTTCGGTACAGAGCACGACCGCCAGGTGGTGCTCGTCCGCATCGTCACGGAGAGCGCTGAGGGGTGGGGCGAGTGCGTCGCGATGACCGAGCCGCTCTACTCCTCGGAATACGTCGACGCCGCCGCTGACGTGATCCGCCGCTTCCTCGTCCCGGCGCTCGGCGCACTACGTGACGTCGAGGTGCATGCCGCCGAGCGCGCCTTCGCACGCATCAAAGGCCACCCGATGGCCAAGGCGGCCGTCGAGACCGCGCTGCTCGACGCGCAGTTACGGCAGGCCGGCATGTCGTTGGGCACGTTCCTCGGTGCTGTGCACGAGGCGGTTCCGGCTGGCGTGTCGGTGGGCATCATGGACTCCATCCCGGAACTGCTCGACGCCGTCGACGGCTACCTCGCCGAGGGCTACCTGCGAATCAAGCTGAAGATCGAGCCCGGCTGGGACGCTGCGCCGGTGCGTGCCGTCCGCGAGCGCTTCGGCGACGACATGCTGCTGCAGGTCGATGCCAACACCGCGTACACGCTGGCCGACGCCCGCCAGCTCGCCAAGCTCGATCCGTTCGACCTGTTGCTGATAGAGCAGCCGCTCGCCGAGGACGACCTTGCCGGGCACGCACAGCTCGCCCGCCTGCTGCGCACACCGATCTGCCTGGACGAGTCGATCACATCGGCGCGAGCCGCCGCCGAGGCGATCCGGATCGGCGCCACGCGGATCGTCAACATCAAGCCCGGCCGCGTCGGCGGATACCTCGAGGCGCGCCGGATCCACGACGTGTGCGCCGCCGACGGCGTGCCGGTGTGGTGCGGCGGCATGCTCGAGACGGGTATCGGACGGGCGGCGAACGTCGCCCTGGCCGCACTGCCCAACTTCACCCTGCCGGGCGACACGTCTGCGTCGAATCGCTACTACCTGCGCGATATCACCACGCCGTTCGTCCTCGACGACGGGCACGTGCGCGTGCCGGTAGGCGACGGCATCGGCGTCGTGCCCGACCAGGACGCACTCGACGATGTCACCGTCTCCACCGAGTGGCTGCCCAGCTAGCGCGTTCGTCCGAGGCAACAGCCCGGCGTGGATACCGGCGGCGAGCACGCCGCCCCAGCGACACGTCCGCGGCGTATCTTGCTCCGCATCACCCACCGAATCTCACCGAAGCGAGGCGGGGACATGAGCGGACGTGTCGTGCATTTCGAACTTCCGGTCGACGATGTCGAGCGGGCACAGGGCTTCTACCGCGGAGCTTTCGGCTGGGACGTCAACAGCCTGCCCGACATGGGGTACACGCTGATCGGCACGACGCCGTCGGGCGAGAACGGACCGACCGAGCCAGGTGCGATCAACGGCGGGATGCTCGTCCGGCAGGATCCGGTGCGCGTGCCGGTGATCACCATCGAGGTCGACGACATCGAAACGGCGCTCAAGACCGTCGAGAGCCTCGGCGGGCGCACCGTGCGCGAGAGCCTCCCGGTGGGCGACATGGGCTTCGCCGCGTACTTCGCCGACACAGAGGGAAACGTCGTCGGCCTCTGGCAGAACGCCGGCTGACGTCTCAGACCTCGCGCAGCAGCAGCAGTGCGCGCCGCCGGCGCCGCAGGAACACGCCACTGACCATCGCGAAGACCGGCACGGGCAGCCGGTCGCGCAGCCAGTCGGCGCGCACCGGGTCCGCGCCGTCGAGCAGCCACGGCATGAACCGGGTGACTCCGGCGAGTCCGGCCTCCTTGCGCTGCCGTTGCTCGAACGCGTCCCACTGCTCGCCGAGATGATCAACGACGTACGGCAGGACGCCCGTCTCCTCGTGGTCGAGATGCGCTCGCAATTCACCGCGCAGCCCGCCGACCGCATCGGCGGCCCGGCTCGCGTCCTCGAACGTTGGGTAGGACGTGAGCGCGCGCGCCATCGCGGACCGGCATTCACGCACCAGCGGGTCGACCGCAGCGTGCTCGGCCTCCATGTCCTCGAGCAGTTCCCCCGTCATCGGGCACACCTTGCGCAGAATCGGCCAGAGCCGCTCGTCCTCGATCGTGTGGTGGTGGTGCAGGAAGTGGTCGAAGTCGGCCCAGCAGAGCTCAAGCGCCCTGACCAACGCCCGCCGAGGCGGGCCGGCCGGCATGGACGCCAGCAGGTGCAAACCGTCCTCGAGACGGTCGAGGTCGCGGCGAAAAGCATCGTGGATCAGGTACATCATCGTGACGTCGGCGCGCGTCTTCAGCGCGGTCATGGCCACCCCCATCAGGCATGCGTCGTGATGTCCCTTAGGAGGGGCGCGGACGGCACCGTGATACGTCAAACGTCCAGAGTGTTCTTCGCTGCGACGTGTGCGAACTCGACGCCGTGCTCGGCGCCGATGCGCGTGACATGGCCCTCGACGAAGAACAGGCCGCGATCGTTCAGCATCCCGTCGTGGATCTGGATCGCCCTCGGCGCGCGAACCGATACGACGAAATCGATGACGTCCGCCGTGCTCGACCACGGACCATGGATCGGCACGAGCAGCGTCTGCACCTGCTTGGTCGGCACGATCACCGAGTCGCCCGGGTGGTATACCGCGCCGTCGATCAGGTAGCAGTTGTTCTGCACGACCGGCACCGTCGGATGCAGCAGACCGTGCTGGCCGCCGAACGTCTCGACCGCGAAGCCGACGGCCTCGAACGACTCACCCGGCGCGACGGCGACGACCTGCTCGCCGAGGTCGCCGAGCGATGCCGCGACGCCGGACGGCGCCCAGATGCGCAGCCTCGGGTCGGCGCCGGCGGCCGAGCGCACCGCGTCGAGGTCGAGGTGATCGGGATGTTCGTGGGTGATCAGCACCCCGCCGGCGCCGTCGAGCGCGGCATCGGTCTCGGACAGCGTGCCCGGGTCGATCACCAGCGAGCGGTCGCCGTCGTCGAACCGCACGCAGGAGTGCGAATACTTGGTCAGCCGGGTCATGCGACGTCTTCCCGGACCATCTCGAGCAGGCGCTCGAGCCGGCGCACGGTCTCGGCGTTGGTCGGCGTGTAGACGAGCATTCGCATGCCCGGGCGTGGGTTCAGCCAGGTGCTGACCGCCTCGAAACGCAACGTCCCGACGTACGGATTGCGGATCTGCTTCGCCTTGGTCACGACGGCGCTGACCTCGTGCCGGTCCCACAATGCGGAGAACTCAGGCGATGCGGCGCGCAGCCGTCGCAGCAGGGACTTCCACGCGGGCTCGGCGACGTGCTCGGCCATCTGTGCGCGGAACTGCGCCACCATGCGCGCCGCCGCGCCGTCCCAGTCGACGATCGTCTTGCGCCAGGTCGGATGCGTGAACAGCAGCCACATGCAGTTGCGATCCTGGGACTCGATCGCGTCGATGTCCGTGATCAACCGGGCGTATGCCTGGTTCCAGGCCAGCAGCTGGTACTTGCCGTCCTGTACACAGACCGGGAACGGCAGGAACTTCTCGAGCATCGAGCGCATCGCGGGTGTCACCTCGGCGCCGTCCGGACCCGCCGACTGTTCGGCGGCGCCGGCAAGGGTGTACAGGTGCGCGCGCTCGTCGCGGTCGAGCATCAAGCTGCGCGAGATCGCCTCGAGCACCTGGTCGGACACCTTGATGTCGCGCCCTTGCTCGAGCCACGTGTACCAGGTGACGCCGACGCCGGCCAGCTGCGCGACTTCCTCGCGGCGCAGGCCCGGCGTGCGCCGGCGTCCGCCCGCCGGCAGGCCTGCCTGGGCCGGCGTTATCCGCTCGCGCCGGCTACGCAGGAACGCCGACAGTTCCGAGCGGCGTATCGCGTCCGGATCGGAGAGCACCTTGCGCGGAGCGGCCACGCTCATAGTCGTCACATCCCTAGTCTCGCCGATGCCGGCGCGATGAAACGGTTAGCTCTTATACCTGGATAAGCAGGCTTCTGGTACCAGGTTAGCGGACGGCGCATGGTGGTCAACATGACCGCACAGCTAGACGCAACACGTACCGGCGCCGTTGTCGACGAATCCGCACGTCCGGCCGCGCCGCCTGCAATGCTGAGCCCGATCGGCCTCATCGTGCTGCTGTGCGGCGCGTTCCTGCCCATCCTCGACTTCTTCATCGTCAACGTAGCGCTGCCGACGATGAACAGCACTCTGCACGCGTCCGCGCCGATGCTCGAGCTGGTCGTCGCGGGTTACGGCGTCGCGTACGCGCTGATGCTCGTCGTGGGCGGCCGGCTCGGCGACGCGATCGGGCGCCGGCGCATGTTCGTGTTCGGCCTCGTCGGATTCACCATCTCATCGCTGCTGTGCGGCATCGCGCCGAACATCGAGGTGCTGGTCATGGCCCGGATTGCCCAGGGCCTCTCGGCGGCGATGAGCCAGCCGCAGGTGCTCGCCACGTTCCAGGCGACGCTGGACGGCCCCAAGCGGGCACGGGCGATCGGGCTGTACGCGGCGGTCGGCGGAATCGCGGCGTCGATCGGCCAGTTGCTCGGCGGCGTGCTCGTGAACGCCGACATCGCCGGGCTGTCGTGGCGGCCGATCTTCCTGGTGAACGTCCCCGTCGGCGTGGCGGTCCTCTACCTCACCCGACGCCACGTCCCGGCGACTCGCTCCCCGCATCCGGCAAGCGTCGACCTGCCCGGCACTACCCTGCTCGGCATCACGCTGATCGCGCTGCTCATCCCGCTGACCGAGGGCCGGACCATGCACTGGCCGCTGTGGATGTGGGTGCTGCTCGCAGCGGCGCCCGTGGCCGCGGTCGCGACGGCCGTTGTCGAGCGGCGCACCGAGCGCGGCGGCGGCACCCCGCTGATCCCGCCGTCACTGGTCAGCGTCCGCTCCATGCGGCGCGGGCTGACCCTGGCCGTCGCCTTCTTCATGGGATTCGGCGCGTTCATGTTCGTCTTCGCGCTCACCGTGCAGAACGGCCTGCACGAGAGCGCGCTGCAGTCAGGTGTCGCGATCACCCCGATGGCCGTGGCATTCTTCGTCGGCTCGCTCGTCGCGCCCCGGCTGATCGCCCGCTACGGGCACCTGGTCGTGACGGCGGGACTCCTGCTGCAGGCGGTCGGGCTGGTGTGGCTCGTCGCCACGGTGCGTTCTGACTGGCTGCACGTCAGCGCTCTGGACATCACGCCCGCCATGGTGATCGCCGGTGTGGGTCAGTCCTTCGCGCTCGTCGGCTTCTTCCGGATCGTGCTCGCGGACGTGCCGCACCGGCTGGCCGGTATCGGCAGCGGCGTGCTCGTCACGATGCAGCAAGGTTCGCTGGCGCTCGGCGTCGCGTCACTCGGCTCGCTGTTCGTGAGCCTCGCCGATAGTGGCGGCGCGCGTCACGCGTTCACGATCGTGATCGGCATCCAGGTTCTGATCGCCGTCGTCTTGAGCGTGGCGGCCCTTCGGCTGCCCGACCCGGCGTAGCGCGGCGTTACTCCTCGTCCTCGATGTGCATCGCGGCCTCCTCGGCACTGGACGCATAGCCGGCCCGGCCGACGTCGGTCGCGATCTCGTCAGACTCCTCGTCGGCGTGCGCACCCTCGTCCGGCGCGACGAGCCGGCCGGCCCGCGCATCGGGCTCGTCGTCTGACCAGGCCTCGGTGCCGACGTCCGGCTCCTCCTCGGCGAGCAACTGGTCGAGCGACTCACCCGCGCGCTGCTCCTCGGCCGTCATGCCGAACCTGGTGTTGCGCGGTTCGCGGTCCGGCGGCGAATACCCGGCGTCCAGCGGATCCTCGGTGAGGTCTCCGGCCAGCGAGTCGGCCGGGTCGACCTGGTCGGCACCCTCGAATCCGCCTTCGTAGATGTCATCGCTCATTGCTCTAGCCAAGCACAGTGCTCAGGTCGTCCACGGCGGCACGATGCGTGACCCGTCCGCAAGCTGAGCCTCGAGCCCGACGCTGGTCGTCACCCAGGCGCTGACCGGCTCGTCGCTGACGTTGTCGACGCGAACCGTCGCACCGGCCGGAAGGACCGCGACGTCGCCGGCCGGCACGGTGCTCGCCGCCTCGTCGAGCGTCAATTCCATCGCCCCGGAGAGCACGAAGACGATCTCCTCGCGCGTGATCGTGTGCGCGACGCCGGTGCTGCCGGGCGGGACGTCGATGCGCCAAGCACACAGTTCCTGGCTGCCACGCGCGGGCGCAGCGTAGGAGGTGAAGCGCGTGCCGTGCATCTCGTGGACGACGGCGTCGGCTGATCGGATGACTGGTATGACGCTCTCCTTAGTCAAGACACTTGACCATATAGTCAAGGAGCTTGCCTAGTATGTCAAGCTAGCCCCATGAGGCAGGACGAGGCACAGGCTCTGACGGCGGCCCTGCTCGCCTCCGCGGCCGCACTGGTCGACGGCATCCAGGCCGCGGTCGCCGCGCGCGGGTACGACGACGTGCGGCCTACGCACGGGTTCGCGTTCGCCCGGCTGGCGCCGAACGGCGCGACGGTCAGCGAGCTGGCCGCCCACCTGGGCATGACGAAGCAGGCAGCGAGCCAGCTCGTCGCGGAGCTCGTCACGAAGGGTTACGTCGAGCGGCGCCCGCACCCCGACGACGCGAGGGCGCGGCTCGTCGTGCTCAGCCGGCGCGGCTGGGCGTGCACCCGCGCGGCCGATCAGGCGGCTGCCGAGACGGTTCGTCCGTGGGCGAAGGTGCTGGGCGAGCGACGGATGCGTGCTCTCATCGCCGACCTCGCGAAGATCGCGCCGCACGGACCGCTACGCCCGGCGGCATGGTGAGCGGATCAGCCGATGGCCGCCACGCCCCAGGAGCCCTTCCACATGCCGTCCGGGTCGAGCACGATCAGCCCGGAACCGGAGTTGAACGCGTCGGCCGGGCAGGTCATCGGCTCGATCGCCACGGCGGCCGTGCCGGCCAGGTCGTCGGTGGTGAACACCTGCAGGTAGTGGAACGTCTCGTCGAACCACAACCGGGCGGCCGCTGACCCCGCACGGACCTCGGCCACTCCCCTACCGTCCACTGTGGACAGTCCGGTGAACGCGTCGTCGTATCGCTGTGCGCCCAGCTTGCGGCCGTGCCGCAGGTCGTAGGGTGTACCGCCTACCGCCTGTTGGCCGACTGGCAGCAGCGCCTCGTCCGTGACGATCCGCTGCTCCGCGTCGACGTGCAGCACCGCCTCGTCCAGCCGGCCGCCGCGCAGCGACAAGTACGGATGGAAGCCCATGCCGAACGGGGCTGCCGTCGCACCCTGGTTACGCACGACGGCCGTCACGGCGAGGCCGTGATCCGGATGCAGCGCATAGGTGAGCTCGACCCGCAGCTCGAACGGCCAGCCCGCTTGGGGCGGGATGTCGACGGCGAGCGTGACCGCAGCGGCGTCGACGGCCATCGGAGCCCAGCGAATCCAGCGGGCCAGCCCGTGGGTGGCGTTCGCGCGCGACATCTCGGTGATCGGCAGCTGGTGGGACTGCCCGGCGAACGTGTACCGCCCGCCGCGCAGCCGGTTCGGCCACGGGGTCAGCACGGAACCCGCCGCTTTCGGCGGCAGCTCGTCCTCGCCGTAGGACGCGAGCACGTCCGCACCGGCGTAGGTGCAGCGGCGCAGCCCGCCACCGATCTCTACGGCGGTCGCCGAGTAGTCGCCCGCGCTGATCGCGAACTGCTTGCCAGTGAGCGCCATAGGACGCGACGCTAGACCGTCACGATTCGATCAGCGTCGCAGGCTCGGCCGGCGCGGCGGCATAGCGCCAGAAAGGCCGCACCGCGAGCGCGGCCACGATCACCACCGCCATGCACGCGATTCCCCCGCCGACCCACGAGAACGTCGCGCTGGTCGCTGCCGCGGTGGCGCCGGCGCGCAGGTCGCCCAGGCGCGGCCCGCCCGCGACGACTGCAATGAAAACGCCCTGCATCCGCCCGCGCATCTCGTCCGGGGCGTACGTCTGCAGGATCGTCTGCCGGTACACGGCGCTCACCAGGTCCGCGGCGCCGGCAAGCGCGAGCAGCGCGACGACCAGCCACAACTGCCGGGCCAGCCCGGAGATCGCGACGCACGCTCCCCAGCCGACGATGGCGACGGTCAGGGCGATACCCTGCCGGCGCACCCGTCCGATCCAGCCGCTCGAAACGCCCGCCACCACCGCGCCGATCGCGATCGCCGCGTACAGCGGCCCGACGACACCGTGGAAGCGCTCGTCGGCGACCTCGGGGTACAGCGAGCGCGGCATCGCCAGCACCATCGCCACGATGTCGACGCCGAACGACATGACCAGCACGGGACGTCCGGCGATGAAGCGCAGGCCGTCGACGACCGATCGGAAGCCGGCCCGGCCGAGCGAGTCGGCGGGCTTCATCGGCGGCAGTCGGAACGCCGAGTAGAGCGCCGCGAGGAACAGCAGTCCGTCGATGGAGTACGCGTACTCGAAGCCGTGGTGCAGCGACACCAGCACTCCGGCGAGCAGCGGTCCGATCACCTGGCCGACGTTGCCCACCGTGAAGTTCAGCGTGTTCGCGGCCGGCACCAGGTCGGTCGGCACGATCCGCGGGATGATCGCGCCACGCGTGGACGACGCCACCGCGAACGCGCCGGACTGCACGACGACCAGCCCGAGGATGAGCGCCACGCTGCGGACGTCGAGCAGCGTCTGCACCAGCAGCGCGAGCGTGACCAGCCAGGTACCGACGGACGACCACAGGTAGAGGCGACGCCGGTCCATGGTGTCGGCGATCGCGCCGCCGTACAGGCCGAAGACCACGATCGGAACCAGGCCGGCCAGCCCGACGAAGCCGACGTACAGCGACGAGCGCGAGATCGAGTACACCTGCACCGGTACTGCCACCTGGGTCAGCATCGAGCCGATGAACGCCGTGCCCTGACCGATCAGCAGGCGCCGGTACGCGACGATCCGCAGCGGGCGGGTGTCGACCGCGTGGTGCCGCAGCAGCCCGCCGACTCCGGCACGGTTTTGGCCGCCCAGCGTCATATAGCCACCTGGGCGGCCAAAACCGGTGTCAAGGAGCGAGCCGCTCGACGATCCAACTCCCGTCGACGAGCCGGTACCGCAGCCGGTCGTGCAGCCGATCAGGACGTCCCTGCCAGAACTCGACAGTCTCCGGGCGCAGCCGGTAACCGCCCCAGTTCGGCGGCGCGGGCACGTCCATTCCGGCGAACCGGTCCGCGAACTCTGCCGCTTGCTGCTCCAGCTCGGCCCGGGACGCGATCACCGAGGACTGCGCCGACGCCCACGCCGCGAGCTGCGAACCGCGCGGACGCGTCGCGAAATACTCCTGCGTCTCGGCGCGCGTCACTCGCTCGACCGGGCCGGCGAGGCGCACCTGCCGCTCCAACGGCAACCACGCGAATACCGCGGCGGCATAAGGGGATTGTGCGAGGTCGCGTGCCTTCGCCGAGTCGTAGTTCGTGTAGAAGACGATGCCCCGCTCGTCGAGTTCCTTGACCAGGACGGTGCGGACGGACGGCCGGCCCGCGGCGTCGACGGTGGCGACCTGGATGGCATTCGGCTCGACGACGGCCGGATCGGCAACGGCCGCATCGAACCAGGCGCGCAGTTCGGCGTGCCAGCTGGTCCGCCGCGCCTCGTCGCCGAGCTCAGCGGCTCGATAGTCGCGGCGCAGGTCGGCGGGATCGGTCACTCCGCCGATCCTCTCACCCGGCCCTCGATCCCACAGGCCGATGTGAGCAGAATGGCCTGCATGACCAACGATTACAGCCCAGGCCTCGAGGACGTCATCGCCTTCGAGACAGAGATCGCCGAGCCTGACAAGGACGGCGGTGCTTTGCGCTACCGGGGGGTCGACATCGAGGATCTTGTCGGCGCGGTGACCTTCGGCAACGTGTGGGCGCTGCTCGTCGACGGCAAGTTCGGCCCGGGCTTGCCGCCCGCCGAGCCGTTCCCGATACCGGTGCATACCGGTGACGTCCGCGTCGACGTGCAGGCCGCGCTGGCCATGCTGGCGCCGATCTGGGACTACCGCCCGCTGCTCGACGTCACCGACGACGAGGCACGCGAGCAAGCCGCCCGCGCCTCGGTCATGGCGCTGTCCTACGTGGCGCAGTCCGCCCGCGGGATCGGCGTGCCGGCCGTCCCGCAGTCACGCATCGACCAATGCACGTCGATCATCGAGCGATTCATGACGCGATGGCGCGGCGAGCCCGACCCCATGCACACGAGGGCGGTCGACGCGTACTTCGTCTCGGCAGCCGAGCACGGCATGAACGCCTCGACGTTCACCGCGCGCGTCATCGCCTCGACCGGCGCCGACGTCGCCGCGGCAATGTCCGGTGCGATCGGGGCGATGAGCGGCCCACTGCACGGCGGGGCGCCTGCCCGGGTGCTGCCGATGATCGAGCAGGTCGAACGCGCGGGCAATCCGCAGAGGGTGGTCGCCGACATCCTCGACCGCCACGACCGGCTCATGGGCTTCGGCCACCGCGTGTACCGCGCCGAGGATCCACGCGCCCGCGTCTTGCGTCGCACCTGCGAGGAACTGCACGCACCGCGATACGAGGCCGCGCTCGCCCTGGAGCAGGCCGCGCTGGCAGAGCTGCGCGATCGGCGCCCGGATCGCGCGATCGAGACCAACGTCGAGTTCTGGGCCGCCGTCATCCTCGACTTCGCCGAGGTGCCGCCACACATGATGCCGGCGATGTTCACCTGCGCCCGGACAGCCGGCTGGTGCGCCCACATCATGGAGCAGAAGCGCACCGGACGCCTCGTGCGCCCGTCCGCCCGCTACATCGGCCCGCCGCCACGCAAACCGTCCGACGTCGACGGCTGGGGCGACATCGCCCACACATAATTCATCCCACTTGTCCCGCGGTCTTCGCGCGAGCGCTCATCGTGTCTGGCTCGGCTTACCCGTCTTGATCACCTGATCACCGGGCGGGCAGCCGTCGGCGCATTAGCCCAAATACGATCGGCCGATGTCTGCTGCCGGCGAGCCTGATCCGAGTCAGCCGCGGCGGCGGCCGCGCGACATGTCCGAGCTCGAGCTCGGCTTCGTGCCGCAACGGGCGGTCCGCTGGCTCTCGCCAGGCGTGCTCACCGGCACCGGCGTCCGGGCGCTGCTCGCCACCATCTTCGGTAGCTACTCCGACAAGCGCGAAATGCAGGCCGTGCTGTCGAGCGTCGTCCACGAGCACAACGACCCGCCGGAACTGTGGTTCGACTTCGCGGCCGACGTCGGCGACGGGTTCGACGCCACGTACTCGGTCGCGTCGCTGCTCGCCGCGCCTTCGGTGACGGTCGGCGGCACGGAGTTGCCGCGCGGGCGGCTGCTCGTCCTCGGTGGCGACGAGGTGTACCCGGCCGCGTCGGCACGCGGCTACGAGGACCGGACGAAGGGGCCCTACCGCGCTGCGCTGCCCGTCTCGTCCGAGCCGCGGCCGGTCATCCTCGCGCTGCCGGGCAACCACGACTGGTACGACGGGCTCACCGCGTTCCTGCGCGCATTCACCCAGCAGCGGCCCATCGGCGGCTGGGACACCGAGCAGACCCGCAGCTACTTCGCCGTCGCGCTGCCGCACCGGTGGTGGCTGTTCGCCGTCGACGCGTCGCTCTCGGCCTACATCGACGCGCCGCAGCTGCGCTACTTCCGCGAGGCGGCGTCCCGGTTGCGCCCTGGCGACGCGGTCATCCTGTGCTGGCCGACTCCCGCGTGGGTGGCCACGCCGCTCGACCCGCAGGCCTACGACCCGATCGAGTTCTTCGAGGACGAGGTCGTCCGGCCGCACGGCGCCACGATCCGGGTGATGCTGTCCGGCGACGCTCACCACTACGCCCGCTACAGCGACGAGGACGGCGACGGTGTGCGCATCACCTGCGGGACGGGCGGAGCGTACCTGGTGGCTACGCACCGGCTCCCGGACACGATCGAGGTTCCGTCGCCCCGGTCGAGGATGCGGCACCGGACGCCGCCGCGGCGGTTCAGCCTGCGCACTCGTTACCCGGACAAGCTGGCGTCCTCGTGGTTGGCGCCGGGCATCCTGCGGCTCGGTCTGCGCAATCCGGGATTCTGGGCGCTGCTCGGCGGGTTGCACACAGCCCTGCTCGTCGCGCTCGTCTTCGCGCTCGACTACGGCCGGCACTTCGGCGGCGGCCTGTTCAGCATCCAGACGCTGCGGGCATCGTTCCCGTACCTGGTGCTGGCGGCGGTGTACCTCTATGCGGCCGTGCTGTTCGCCAAGATCGACCGGCACAGTCCGCGCGGCACGGCGCGCATCGTCGGGCTGCTGCACGGCCTCGCTCAACTCGCGCTCGGCACGGCCTGGGCGGTCGGCGTGTTCGACCTGCATCACGACCGTCCGAGCTGGCTGCCCGACACCGTGCTGGCCGTGCTCGCGGTCGCGGCGACGTTCGTCGTCGTCGGCTTCGCCGCGACGCTGCTGACCGGCATCTACCTGCTGCTGGCCAGCCAGCTCGACGTCAACCTCAACGAGGTGTTCGCCGGGCAGTCGATCGAGGACTACAAGGGCTTCCTCCGGCTGCACGTCGGCCGCGGCGGCGACCTGACCATCTACCCGATCCGGCTGGCGAAGGTCTGCCACGCGTGGCGCGCCGCACCCGATGACGCGACCGAGGATCCGTGGCTTCGCCCGGCCGGCGAGCCGCTGCGGGCTGAGTTGATCGAGGCGCCGATCCGCGTGCCGCGGCATGACCCGTCCAGATAGACGACGATGGCCACCCGCGGGGGGTCGGGTGGCCATCGTCTGCGTCCGCTAAAGCGGTGCGCTCGAGAGAGTGTGGCACGGCGAGGTTGTAATTTCGGTTAAGCGACAGGAAGTCCGATGTTGGAGCGGACAGTTACGGCAATCGGCTTCGCACCGCGACCTGGACGCTGCGCGCGGACAGCATATGGCCAGGTGCCCGCCTGCTCGGCCCGCTCGATGACGTAGCTTTGCTGCGCGTCCGGCTGCACGTCCGACACGCTAGCGAGGAGGGCGGGGCCGCTGGCCGCTGAAAGCGTTCATGTGCCACCAGCCAGGGACGTGCATTGACGAGACGGCGCTCAGCGGCAATAGTCGCTGAAACCGTTCAGGCATAGAGTCGGCGCGCGACATATCCTGCACACATCGCGAAGGGGGGCGGCATGGTCGGAGGGGCTGACGACGTGCCGGGAAAGCCGCTGACCGGTATCAAGGAAGTCGCCCGCATCGCCGGCGTCTCGCTCGGCACCGTTTCCAACGTCCTGAACCGCCCGGAGAAGGTCTCGCCCGCGACTCGCACCCGGGTCGAGGCGGTCATCGACCGGCTCGGGTTCGTGCCCAACTCAACGGCCGCCGAACTGCGCCGGGGCCACGGCCGGCTGATCGGCCTGGTCGTCCCCGACATCACCAACCCGTTCTTCGGCGAGGTGGCCCGCGGTGCCGTCGACGTCGCATTCGCCGCTGGATACGTCGTCGTGCTGTGCAACAGCGACGGCGACGCGGTCCGCGAGTCCAGGTACCTGGAGGTGCTCGAGGAGCAGCGCGCCGCCGGGGTGCTGTTCAACCCGGTCGGCAAGGTGCCGCCGCGGATCGAGCGGCTCCGCGAGCGGGGCGGGCGTGTGGTCTTCGTCGACCGGGCCGTTGCCGCGCAGGAGTACTGCTCGGCGTCGGTCGACGACGTCCATGGCGGGCAGCTCGCGATCGAGCACCTGCTCGGGTGCGGGGCCTCGAAGCTCGTGATGATCAACGGGCCGCGGTCGCTTCGGCAGTGTGCCGACCGGCGGCGTGGTGCCCGGCGGGCCGTCAAGAGCGCCGGCCTGCCCGAGACAGCGCTCACCGAGGTCGTCTCCGACGTCATGTCGATCGCCGGTGGCGTCGAGGCCGCCACCCGTGCTTTGAAGCTTCGACCTGACCTGGACGCCCTGTTCTGCGCCAACGACCTGCTGGCGATCGGCGCGATCCGCGTCCTGCAGGGCGCCCGCGACGTGCCCCGCGACGTCAGCGTCATCGGCTACGACGACATCGCGATCGCGGCCGACTCGACGGTGCCGCTCACCTCGGTCGCGCAGCCAAAGTACGAGCTCGGCCGCGCGGCCGGCGAACTGCTGCTGCGCGAGATCCGCGACGGCGAGCACCACCGCCACGAGCGGATCCTGTTCCAGCCCGAAGTCACGGTGCGCTCGTCGACGCGCTCAGCCGCCCAGGCCATGGCCCGCCGTTAGCGGGTTAGCGCTGCAGCGGCCGGACGGCCAGTTGGCGCAGTTCTGGCAGCACGGTGCCGAAGTGGCGGACCTGCCCGGTGCGCCGCTCGACTGCGGCGAGGTATCCGTACCTGTCGGCGATGAACAGCCACCGGCTGTCGGGCGACCAGACGATCGCGCCGTCGGCCGAGCGCGTGTCGACCGAGACGTCCAGTGGCCTGTCGACGCCGTCGGCCAGCGTGACCAGGTGCACGGTGCCGGTGACAGGGTCGGTCATGGCCACCGTGGCGCCGTCGGGCGAGATCAGGCCCGCCGTCCCATTCTCGTACGCGTCGACGTCGTGCAGCACGTGCCGGGCGCCGGACACCCACTCGACGGTTACGGTCGTGCAGCGGTGAGTGGACGCGCACTCCCGAATCAGCCAGCGGGTCGGGCCGATCGCGAGCACCTCGCCTGTGGTGACCCGGCGTAGGTGCATGCCGGGCCGGGCGTCGTAGACGCCACGGCCGTCGGTCTTGGCGAGCAGCAGGTAGCCGGCGCCGTCCGCCACCGGGTACGGGCTGAATCCGGCGGGAATCGGAATGGACGTATCGGACGGGCGGCCGTCCAGACCGACCAGAGTCATCGAAGCGTGACTCGCCTCGCCGGTCTGCAACCACACGTCATCGGGGTCCGGGCCGGGCAGCACTAACCCGCCGGCACCCAGCTCGCCGGTGAGGTTTCGCGGCGGTTTCCCATCAGGGATCGCATAACCGGGGACGTCGTCCAGCGGCCGGATGACCGCTTCGTTCGAGCCGACGACGAACGACACCGGGCCGCCGCTACCCAACCCGACGCCCGTCGTCCGGGTGATCCGGTCCTCCGCGATCTGCAGCCGGACCACGGAACCCGGGCCACGGCCGAACAGCTCCCAGCCGCCCGTCTCGCCGAGCAGCTCCGAAAGCGCGAACGAGATGACCACCACGGGTGACGTGGCAGGCGCGGACGCTGTCGGCGTGCGCGACGCCGGCGCGGCACCCGGCTTGCCCCGCTGGGCGACGACCGCGATCACCAGGGCCGCGACAGCTGCCGGGATCAGCCACAACCACCATCGGGGCGCGCGACGAGACGGGTGGCCGCCGAGGAGCTCCTCCGGCCCGGCCTGGAGCCGCTCGCCATCGGCGAGATGCCCGGTCTCGTCTCGATCCACACCGCCCATCCTCGCCCACGCGCCGAATCGGCGCGCTCGGCGTGTGCTACCCGGAATCGGCAAGTCGACTACGTATGGTCTGGCCATGCGGCAGCTTCGCTTCGTCGGGCCCGGTGACGACAGCGAGCACGTCGTCGTCGAGACCGTCGACGGCGACGAGCAGCTCGTCTTGAAGATCGACGACGCGCTGCGGCTGGCCATTCGTCCCGAGGATCCGGCCGTGACGGTCTCGACCCGGGTCGCTCCCGAGCCCAGTTCGTCGATCCGCCCGCGAGAGATCCAGATGCGCGTGCGCGGCGGCGAGGCCCCGCACACCGTGGCCAGCGAAGCCGGCATCTCGATCGACCGCGTCCTGCTCTTCGCAGGGCCCGTGCTCGAGGAACGCACCCGCATGGCGGGCGAGGCACGCCGCGCCCGCGCGCGGCGGAGCACGCCGGACGGCCAGCTGGTCAACTTCGGCGAAGCCGTCGACGAGCGCTTCACCTCGCACGGCATCGATCCGGCCGGCGTCGCCTGGGACTCCTACCGTCGCGAGGACGGGCAGTGGGTCGTGTCGGCCGGCTGGCGTGGCGGCGAGTCCGAGCGCGTTGCCGAGTGGGCGTTCTCCCTGACGGCCCGCGCGGTGACGCCACTCGACGAGACCGCGGCCGACCTGCTCTCGGACCGTCCGATCAGACCGGTCGTGAGCATCGTCCCGGACGCGCCGGCGTCGGCCGATGCGCCGACCGGACCGCTGCCCCGCACCATCGATCTCGACCGGCCGGCCGCCGGCGACGAGGAACTCTTCGACCAGGCCGCTCACCACGAGCCGCCGCTGCCGTTGCAGCTGGTCGAGCCGGTCGCCGCCCGGTCGGGGAAGCCGCGCGGCGACTCGGCCAGCCGACGCGTCGCGACGCACGAGGACGAGACCGAAGAGCAGAAGGCGGCCCGGGCTCGCATCCCGTCGTGGGACGACATCCTGCTCGGCGTGCGCCGCAAGCGCGACTAACCACCGCGCGATCCCCGTTCGCCGGCGGGAAAACCATTCGTCCGATGTCGTAGTCGGGTCGTAACGTGAAGCAACGTGACCGGGCAGGACGACAAAGCGAACCACACCGGCCCGGGCGCCATCAAAACCCTCAAGCGCCTGCGCCGATGGACTCGTCCACACCGCAAAACGATCATCGTCATGATCATCACGGCCTGCGGGGCGATGCTCGCGCAGGCGCTGATCCCGCTGATCACCGGGCGCATCGTCGACGGCCCGATCCGCCGGCACGACACGTCCGCCATCTGGCCGCTGGCCGGGCTCGCGCTGCTGTTCGGTGTCGCCGAGGCGGTGCTCTTCTTCGTTCGCCGCTACGCCATGGCACGCGCCGCGCTCGGCCTGGAGAGCGATGTCCGGCACGACCTGTTCTCGCACCTGCAACGCCTGCCGGTCGCGTTCCACGACCGATGGCCTTCGGGCCAGCTGCTGTCGCGTGCCACCACTGACCTGTCGACCATCCGGCGATTCATCGGTTTCGGCTTCGTCTTCCTGATCGCCAACACGGCGACGTCCCTGGTCGTGCTGGGTCTGCTGCTGCACATCCATCTGGTGCTCGGGCTGTTCGTCGTCGCAGCCATCGCGCCGCTGGCCGTGTTCACGCGGCGCTTCGAACTGCGCTACAGCCGCGACGCACGCCGCGCGCAGGATCTCACCGGCGACCTCGCAACGTCGGTCGAGGAGTCCGCGCTCGGCATCCGGGTGATCAAGTCCTACGGGCGGCGTCCGCAGATGCTGGCGTCGTTCACCCGCGACGCGAGCGTGCTGCGCGACGCCGAGCTCACCAAGATCAACACGCTGGCCAAGTTCTGGGCCGCGCTCGAGGGCCAGCCGCAGCTCGTGCTGGCCGGCGTGACGTGCGGCGGCGTGCTCGCCGCGGCTCACGGCGCGATGACGCTAGGGCAGCTCGTCGCGTTCCTGACCCTGTACCTGCGGCTGATCTGGCCGATCATCTCGCTAGGCTGGCTGCTCGCACTCACCGAAGAAGCGGCGAGCGCGTCGCGGCGCATCTTCGAGGTGCTCGACACCGAACCGTCGATCATCGATCCCACGGTCGGCGACGCGCGCGCCGGCGATGCCACCGTCCGCTTTCACGACGTGCGGTTTCGCTACCCGGACGCGTCCACCGACGTCCTGTACGGCATCGACCTGGAGATCCGCGACGGCGAGACGATGGCGCTCGTCGGCTCGACCGGCTCGGGCAAGACGACGCTCACCGCGCTCGTCCCGCGCCTGTACGACGTCACGGGCGGATCGATCACTATTGGCGAGCGCGACGTGCGCGACCTGTCCCTGGACGAGCTGCGCGGCATCGTCGCCGTGGCGTTCGAGGAGGCGACGCTGTTCTCCGCGAGCGTCGCGGAGAACCTGACGCTGGGACGCCCCGGCGTCACCGACGACGACATCACCGAGGCCATCGACGTGGCGCAGGCCGGCTTCGTCTACGACCTGCCGTTCGGGCTGGCCACGCGTATCGGCGAGCAGGGCCTGTCGCTGTCCGGCGGTCAGCGGCAGCGGCTCGCACTCGCCCGCGCGGTGCTGGGACGTCCGCGCGTGCTCGTCCTCGACGACCCGCTCTCGGCGCTGGACGTGCAGACCGAGTCTCAGGTCGAGGCGGCGCTTCGGCGAGTGCTCGCCGGCACCACCGCACTGGTCGTGGCGCACCGCCCGTCCACCGTGCTGCTCGCCGACCGGGTAGCGCTGCTCGCCGACGGCCGGATCGCCGCAGTCGGCACGCACCGCGAGCTGCTCGACACGGTGCCCGAGTACCGCAACCTGCTGGCCCAGACATCCGAGCTGGAGCCTTCTTCATGAGCAACGACGAACGCGATGAGCTTGCGGTGCGGCCGAGAGACACATCCGGCGGATCGAATACAGACTGGCGCGGCAAGCTCACGGCCGACGCCAAGGCGGCGCAACGCGACGACGAGCTGGTCGTGATCACCGGGCGGCCGCGGCTGCACGACAATGCGCGGCGGCTGCTCGGCGAGCTGGTCCGTCCGCACAAGCGAGCGATCGCGTTCGTCGTGCTGATCGTGGTGATCCAGGTGGCCGCAACGCTGGCCGCGCCGTGGCTGATCGGCGTGGCGATCGACCATTCGCTGCCGCAGGCACGCGACGGCCACTACGGCTCGCTCATCGCCGTGACTATCACGCTGGTGGTGTGCGCGGTGCTCTCGGGATGGCTGCGCGCGGTCTTCGTGCTGCGCAGCGGCCGCATCGGCCAGGCGATCCTGTTCGATCTGCGCCGGCGGGCGTTCGATCACACCCAGGCTTTGTCGGTCTCCTTCCATGAACGGTTCACGTCCGGACGCGTGATCTCGCGGCTAACGTCCGACGTCGACACGCTCACCGAACTGCTCGACTCGGGCCTGGACGGGCTGATCACCGCGGTGCTCAACATCGCGGCGATCAGCGTGCTGCTGCTGTTCCTCGACCTGCCGCTTGCGCTGATCGCGCTCGCCTCGTTCGTCCCGTTGTGGTTCCTGTACCGGTGGTTCTCGTCGCGGGCGGCGGCCGCGTTCCGGCGCACGCGCGAGACGGTCGCGACGCTGATCGTCAACTTCGTCGAGACGTTCAACGGCATCCGGGCGGTGCAGGCGTTCCGGCGCGAGGAGCGCAACGACGCGCTGTTCGGTCAGCTCAACACGGACTACCGCGAGGCGAACGCCAAGGCATTCAAGCTGTTCGGCATCTTCGTGCCGGGCGCGACGCTCGTCGGCAACGTCGTCATGGTCAGCGTCCTGCTCGTCGGCGGCTACCGGGTCGCGGCGGGCGGGCTCGCGCTGGGCGTGCTGACCGCGTTCCTGCTGTACCTGCGGCAGTTCTTCGACCCGATGGACGACGTCGCCGTGTTCTACAACTCGCTGCAGTCGGCCACGGCAGCGCTGGAGAAGATCTCCGCGGTGCTCGCCGAGCCGCCTTCGGTACCCGAGCCGTCCTCGCCTGCGCCGATCGAGCGGCCGATCGGCGGCGCGCTCGATCTCGTCGCCGTCGAGTTCGCCTACCGTGCCGATCGGCCGGTGCTGCACGAAGTCGGCCTCAGCATCCCGTCCGGCCAGACGGTGGCGCTGGTCGGCGCCACCGGGGCGGGCAAGTCGACGATCGCGAAGCTGATCTCGCGCTTCTACGACCCGACGTCCGGCCAGGTGCTGCTCGACGGCGTCGACCTGCGCGAGATCGGCGAGAGCGACCTGCGCGAGGCGGTCGTCATGATCACGCAGGACGGTTTCCTGTTCTCCGGCTCGGTGGCCGACAACATCGCGTTCGGACAGCCGGGCGCGTCGCGCGACGAGGTCGTCCGGGCGGCGCGCTCGGTCGGCGCCCACGAATTCATCCGAGTGCTGCCCGACGGCTACGACACCGACGTGCGCAAGCGCGGCGGGCGGCTCTCGGCCGGGCAGCGTCAGCTCGTAGCCTTCGCGCGGGCGTTCCTCGCCGATCCGGCCGTACTGATCCTCGACGAGGCGACGTCGTCGCTGGACGTCCCGACCGAGCGTGCCGTGCAGCGCGCGCTGCGTACGGTGCTGCGCGACCGGACCGCGCTGATCATCGCCCACCGACTCTCGACGGTCGAGATCGCCGACCGCGTGCTCGTGCTCGACGGCGGGCGCGTCGTCGAGGACGGCTCCCCCGACGCGCTCATCGCCACGGGTGCCGGCGAGTTCGCCGCGCTGCACGAGTCGTGGCGCGACTCGCTCATCTAGGCCCAGCTCGGCGCGTCGGCGCCGTAGGTGGTCAGCCGCGGCGGCCAGGTCAGGGCGCGCCCGTCCAGCGACCCGGGCGGCTCTACCACCGTGACCAGGCGGTGGTCAGACCGCAGAGTGGTCACCCGCGCCGCAGGTTCGGGAGGGCTCGGGTCGTCCGGCGGCGGCTGCGCGAGCAGCCAACCCGCCGTTGCCGCTAGGCACAGTCCGAACAAGTGCGTCCCGCCGACTTCTCGTTGCCGGCGCAGGCCCTCGAGCGCGGCGGCCGCAGCCAGGTAGCCGGTGCCGTGGTCGAGGAGCTGGCAGGGCAACCGGCCGGGTTGCTCGCCGTCCGGCGACTCGACCATCGCGATCCCGCACGCGGCCTGGACGATGCTGTCGAAGCCGCGGCGCCCACCCCACGGGCCGCGGCCCCACGCCGACAGCGACACGACGACCAGCCCGGGATGCCGCTCGGCCAGCGCAGCCGGACCGAGGCCGAACGCCGCGAGAGCGCCCGGGCGGTAGCCGTGCACGACGATGTCGGCGCCGTCGAGCAGTTCGTGCAAGCGGCGCAGCCCGCCCGGCGTCCGCGCGTCGAGCAGGGCGCTGCGCTTGCCGGGCAGCCCGTCGTATTGCGCTTGGGGCAACTCGGGACGGTGCGGCGGATCGATGCGCAGCACGTCGGCGCCGAGGGCGGCGAGATACCGGGTGGCGACCGGTCCGGCGATGACGCGAGTCAGATCGAGCACGCGCACGCCGCTCGCGGGCAGGTCCCCGGCCGGTGGGTGACGCGGCGCGGCGCCGTCGACGACGTCACTGGCAACCAGCGGTTGATCGACGCTTCCCTGCGGATGCGCCCGCCACTGCTCGGGAGTGTGGACCGCCGCGGCCACCCCGCCCGCGTCCACGACTTGCGCTTCGACCTGATCAGCGCTACGCGCGGCGATGGCGGCGCCGATCGCCTCGGCATCGGGGGCGGCGACGTCCAGTGCGCGCGCCAGCGCCTCGCGGTGCCACGCGTAGTTGGCGTGCGTGCGGACCCAGCCGTCCGCCGCGCGCCAGAACCGCGACAGCGGATCGAACCCGGTACCGAACGCGCGGCCGTGCACCCGCAGGTGCGTTTCGCTGCGGACGGCCGCGGCCACGTGCTCGGCGTCCAGCCCGATCGCGGCCGGCCCACCGGGACGCAGCCAAGCGGCCGCGGTCAACGCCGTGGCGACGCAGGCGACCGCGGCGTCGCCAACTGGCAGTCTCGACGGCAGCCCGCCCGGCTCGCCGTCGACCCTCAGCGCGACCGGCGGGACGCCGAGAGCGGCCAACGCTTCGGAGAACGGCCGTTGCCAAGCCATCAGCGCAGGACGAGCAGGTCGAGGCGGTCGATCACAGGCCCGGTCTCGGTTGCCGCCGCGGCACGCATCCGGCCATCACCCGAGGTGTGCGAACGCGACGGCCGCGGCCGTCGCCACGTTGAGCGAGTCGACGCCGCCGGACATCGGGATGCGAACCAGCTCGTCCGCCTGAGCCATGGCAGCGTGCGACAGCCCGGCACCCTCGGCGCCGAGCAGCACAGCCCACTTGTCCGGACGCGGCACGTCCCGCAATGGCACGGCGTCTTCCCGCGGCGTCATCGCCAGGACGCGGAAGTCGTTGTCGCGTAGGGCTTTCAGCGACATCGGCCAGCTAGCGAGCACGACGAACGGAACCCGCAGGACGTGGCCCATCGACACGCGCACGCTGCGCCGGTACAGCGGATCGGCGCACTGCGGGTCGAGCAGTACGGCGTCGACGCCGAAGGCTGCGGCGTTGCGGAACAGGGCGCCGAGGTTCTCGAAGTCGTTCAGTGACTCCAGGACGGCCAGCCGCTGCGCACCGCTCAGCACCGCGTCGAGCGACGGCGGCTCGGCACGCGCAGCGGATGCCAGCACGCCGCGCGTGACCCGGAAGCCGACGACCTCCGACAGCAGCCACTTGTCGACGACGTACACCAGAGCGTCCACAGTGGACAGTGCATCTCGCAGCGCATCGATCCGTGACGGAACCCCCACGACCGCACGCACCCGATACGGCGACTCGATCAGCCGCTCGACGACGTTGACGCCCTCGGCGATGACGATGCCGCGACGATCGGGCCGAACGTCCGCGTCGGTGAGATCGCGGAAGTCCGCCAGCCGCTCGTCGGCCGGGTCGGCGATCTCGATTGGCTGCACGCGACCATTCTGCGGTGGGCGAACACGAGTTGGTTGTGCGATGTGGCCATGACGACAAAGCTCGACGATATGGACTACACGCATCTGGGACGCACCGGCCTAACCGTCAGCCGACTCTGCCTCGGCACGATGAACTTCGGCCCGCACACTGAGGAACTCGACGCGCACGCGATCATGGACGCCGCGCACGGCTACGGCATCAATTACTTCGACACCGCCAACGTCTACGGATGGGGCGAGAACAAGGGACGTACCGAGGAGATCATCGGCAGCTGGTTCGCCCAGGGCAGCGGGCGCCGCGAACGGACCGTACTGGCCACCAAGCTGTACGGCGACATGACCACGTGGCCAAACGACGGCAAGCTGTCGGCGCTGAACATCCGCCGGGCATTGGACGCATCGTTGCGCCGTCTGCAAACCGATTACGTCGACATCTACCAGTTCCACCACGTCGACCGCGAGACGCCATGGGACGAGATCTGGCAGGCCATCGAGGTCGCCGTCACGCAGGGCAAGATCCTCTACGCCGCCAGCAGCAACTTCGCCGGCTGGCACATCGCGCAGGCGCAGGAGGCAGCGCGCCGGCGCAACTTCACCGGGCTGGCCAGCGAGCAGTCCCTCTACAACCTGCTGGTTCGCGACGTCGAGCTCGAGGTTCTGCCCGCCGCGCAGCACTACGGCCTCGGCGTCATCGCATGGTCACCGTTGCACGGTGGGCTGCTCGGCGGCGTGGTGCGCAAGGAGCGCGAGGGCAAGCGGCGACTCGAAGGCCGTGCGCGCGACACGCTCGAGACGCACCGCGCCCAGATCGAGCAGTACGAGGACTTCGCCGCCGAACTCGGCCACGAGCCGGGCGAGGTGGCGCTGGCGTGGCTACTGCATCAGCCTGTCGTCTCAGCGCCGATCGTCGGGCCCCGCACGCACGAGCAGCTCGAATCAGCCGTCCGGGCACTGGACGTCGAGCTCGACGAGAAGGCCCTGGCGCAACTCGACGAGATCTTCCCTGGCCACAAGACCGCCCCCGAGGACTACGCCTGGTAAAGCTGCAGATCGCCGGCGGTGCACGCTCCTGGACGCTTGTGGTCTGCTCACATTGTTGTGAGCAGACCACAAGCAGCGCCACTAGAGCAGCAGCCGAGCGCGAGCGCCAGGCTCATGGTTCGCCGCCTCGGTCTGCCGCAGGTGATCAGGTGTCGTAGACGTGCCCGACGGGCCGTGACGCCCGGCGCATCAGCCGGCCGGCGAGGTCGGCAAGGCTGACCTCGCGGCGGTGCGCGACGGCGGCACCGAGACCGAGAGCAGCACCCGCTGAGATCAGTCCGCCGCCGATCATGCCCCAGCGCGGCCCGAACACCCCGGCCGTCCAGCCGACGATCGGCGCGCCCAGCGGCGTGCCGCCCATGAAGCACATCAGGTACAGCGCCATGACACGTCCCCGCATCGTCGGCTCGACGCCGAGCTGCACGGACGCGTTCGCCGCCGTCGTGAACGTCAACATCGCCCATCCGGCAGGGACCAGCATGAGAGCCGTCGACAAGAAGCCAGGCATCGACCCGGCCGCGACCTCGATGAGCCCGAACGCCGTCGCGGCACCGACCAGGAACAGTGACGACGGCCGGCGCGTGCGGCGGGTCGCCAGAACCGCCCCGATGCAGGCACCCACGGCGAGTGCCGTCGAGAGCAACCCGTAGCCCGACGCGCTGCGGTGGAACAGCTGCTTGGCGATCAGGGCCGTCGTGATCTGGAAGTTCAACCCGAACGTCCCGACGATGAAGATCAGCCCCATCGCCAGCAGCAGGTCGTGCCGTCGGAGCACGTACCGCACTCCGGCCCGAAGCTGCCCCTTCGCCCGCGCGAGCTGCGGCGCGGGGAACAGCTCGGCCGGCCGCATCATCCAGAGCCCGGCGAGCACCGCGACACTCGATCCGGCGTTCGCGATGAACGCCCAGCCGGTGCCCACCGCCGTGATCATCACGCCCGCAACCGCCGGGCCGAGGATGCGCGCCGCATTGAAGATCGTCGAGTTGATGCCGACAGCATTGGTCAGGTCGTCGCGGCCGACCATCTCCACCACGAACGACTGGCGAACGGGCGTGTCGATCGCGGTGACGACCCCGAGCGCCGTGGCCAGCACGAGCACGTGCCAGTACTGGACCACACCTCCGACGTCGAGCACGCCGAGCACGAGGGCCACCACGGCAAGCGCCGTCTGCGTAGCCAGCAACAGCTTGCGCTTGTCGCCACGGTCGGCCAGCACGCCGCCCCACAGCCCGAGCAGCAGTGACGGCCCGAACTGCAGGGCGGTCACGATGCCCAGCGCGGTACCGGAGTTGGTCAGGTTGAGCACCAGCCAGTCCTGCGCCACGCGCTGCATCCAGTTGCCGGTGAGCGACACGAGCTGTCCGGACGCGTAGAGCCGGTAGTTGCGCACGCGCAGCGACCGGAACATGCTGCGGCTAGCCGGAATCGGGGTCTGCTGAGCTCTCGTCGCCGTCGCCGTCGCCGTCGCCGTCACAGCTCGGCCAGCTTGTCGAGCACGGGTATGACGTCGCGGATCGCACCCCGCTCATCCGCGGTCAGCTTCGCGATGCGCTGGGCGAGCCAGGCTGTGCGCTGGCGTCGCTCGGACTCGAGCAGATCGGAACCGGCCTGGGTCAGCACGATGATGGCTTGCCGCTTGTCGGACGGGTGCGCCTCGCGGGTGACCAGTCCCTTGTCCTCGAGGCCGGCGAGGATCTTCGTCATCGACGGCGGTTGGACGCGCTCGCACGCGGCAAGGTCACCGGCGCTCTTCGGGCCCTTGGTTCGCAACGTGTCCATCGCGGAGAGCTGGGCCAGCGACACCGAGAGGTCGACGCGCTGGTTACGCACCCGGCGGGTGAGCCTGAGCAATGGCGGGCGAAGAGCGGCGGCCAGCTCGGCGGCGGTCTGTTTGGTCTGCGCAGGCATGATAGTTAGTTTACCTAACATTGTGCTTTGCGGCCACCGCCGATCTACTGACGGCTACGTGAAGCCGAGGCGGGCGGCGAGTGCGGCGACGTCGGAGTCGCGACGGCGTAGCTGCTGACCGTCGACGGACGCGATCGGCACCAGGCCGCTAAGGCTGCTCGTCCAGAACGCGGCAGCGGCGGCGAACAGTTCGTCGACGGTGAACGTGGCGAGCCTGGTAGCACGCCCCAGATCGCGGGCCAGATCGAGCAGCGCCCGGCGTGTGATCCCCGGCAGCAGGTCGTCGCGCAGCGGTGGCGTGACGAGGGTGCCGTCATCGCAGACCAGGAAGACGTTGCCGCGGCTGGTCTCCAGCACCGCCCCGTCGTCAGCGACGAACAGCGGCACACCGTGCGTCCGCTCGGCGTCGGCCAGCACGTCGCGGGCGGCCCACTTGTGCCGCCAAAGGCCGCGCCGTCCCGGCACCACGCGCACCGCCGAAGGCTCGCGGCGCTCCGGCGCAGGCGACGCGCTGACCGCGATCGGTTCGCCCGGACGCGCGACCACCCGAATCGCGACACGTCCCGCACCAGGTCGCAGGGTCGTCGCAAGATCGGGCGGCACCCCGTGGCCGTACAGCTCGCGGCAGGACCGGTCCAGGCGGGCCAGGTGGTCGGCCAGGCGCAGCGGCGTCCCGTCGACGGACAGGATCGTCTCGAGCAACCCACCGGCCCGCTGCTCGGTCGCCGGGGGCAACTCCGTCGTCATCAGGTCGTCAGCGAGGTCGGCGTCGAGCGCGCCCAGCAGCGGCGCCGCTTTGTGCAGGCACTCGCGCCACTCCAGCATGGGGACGCTGTCTGCCGTGATGCCGCCGCCCACGCCGAGCTCGATCTGGCCGCCGCCGATCTCGAACGTCCGGATCGCGACGTTGAACTCCAGGCCCCAGGACGGGCTGGCGAACCCGATCGCACCGGTGTACGCGCCGCGCGGTTGCTGCTCGAGGTCCGCGATCGCCTCGACGGCGCGCAGCTTCGGCGCCCCGGTCACCGAACCCGGCGGGAACGTCGCCCGCAACAGGTCGGCGTCGTCGCCGTCGACCCGAGCGGTAACCGTCGAGACCAAGTGCCATACGCCAGGGTACGGTTCGACGCTGAGCAGCTCGGCGACGTGCACACTGCCGGTCTGCGCCACGCGGCCGAGGTCGTTGCGCATCAGGTCGACGATCATGACGTTCTCGGCGGCGTCCTTGGTCGATCGACGCAGCGCCTCGGGCGCCTCGGTGCGCGGCAGCGTCCCTTTGATCGGCGACGTGGTGACCTCGTCGGCGCGCCGCCGCAGGAACAGCTCCGGGCTCAGGCTCGCCACCGCGCGCGAGCCGGTGTCGACGAACGCGGCGTGCGCGGGACGCAGGCGTGCGGCTGCATGGGCGAACAGTGCCGCCGGGCTGCCCTCGAACGGCGCGGTCAACCGGGTGCAGACGTTCACCTGGTACAGCTCGCCGGCCCGGATCAGCTCGACCGCCCGCTCGACCGCGTCCAGATGGGTGACCGGCGGCGGGCCGCCGAACGTGCCGACCCGCCAAGTCGAGCGAGGCGGCGGCATCTCCAGCACGTCGCGCAACTCGTCGCGGATGGCACACAGCGCCGCATCGCGTTCGTCGCTCCACAGCGCCTCGAAGTGCCATGTGCCGGCGCGGTACCGCAGCAGGTGGTCGTAGAACGCGAGATAGGACGACGGCGCGTCATAGCCGAGGACCCCGAACCAGCCACCGCCCACCACGTCGGGATCGGGCCGGTCGAGTCGCGGCTGGTCGGCCAGCGTCGCCGGGTCGGCGGTGCCGGCGATGACTCGCAGCGGGCGGCTGAGCACGATCGCGCCCCCGCCGGCCCAGCTACCCCACAGGCAGGCCAGGCTGTCCTCGCCCGACAGGATGCGCAGCACCTCGTCCGGCGACGGGCCGGGACCGAGCGGCTCGGTGTGCACGCGGCAGCGCATGCCGGTTAGCCTTCCGCATCATGGCGCAGAAGCGGCCACTGCGGACGCCGCCCGAACCCGTCCAGGTCGACAGCTGGCGCATCGTCGCCATCGGCACGGCGATCTGGTTCGCGGGCTTCGTGGTGCTGCTGCCGTTCTACGGATGGCTCGGTCGCCATGATCACCGCATCTGGTTGTGGACGTGCCTGGCCGGCTGGATTCTCGGGCTGATCGGCCTACCGCTCGTCCGCAAGCATCGCGGCCAGGGCAAGACCCGCTAGGACGCGGGCGCGGGCTCCGGCTCGACCGCCTCGACCAGCGTCGCCTCGGAATGCGCCCCGCAGCCGTGCTCTACGCTCACCGCGCGGCCGTCGGCGGTGGCCATTTCGTTGCCGCAGACGCCGAACCCGGCGCGCAGCGACCCGGCGATCGGCAGCAGGAACCCGCATGTGCCGCACCGCCCCGGCGCATTGCGGGCCATCGCCGTCTCCGGACCGCCGTCGCCCGCGTACCACCGCTCGGCGGCGTCCAGGCGCGCCTCGCGGGAGAGCACGCGCGCGCGGCCGAGCCCCACCTCGAAGGCGACCTCTTCGACGGCGGGATCGTCCGAGGCGACATACGACGGCACGAGCCGCCAGTCGTCCAGCTCGGCAGGCAGCAGGTCGCCGGGACCCAGGTCACCAGGACGCAGCCGCTCGCTCCACGGCACCCACGCCGGGGCGAGCAGCGCGGCCTCGCCGGGCAGCAGCACGACCTCGTCGACCGTGACCGCCTTCGAACGCGACACGCGCGCCACCGTGACTGCCCAGTACCAGCCGGAGTAGCCGGGCACCGTCGCCTCGAAGGAGTGCGTGACGACCCGCTCGCCCTCCGCGCGCTTGCCGATGTGCGCACCGACCTGCGCACCGGCCACCTCGACGGCAGCGGCACGCGCGACGTCGACGGCGGCGGCACAAACGGTGTCGAGCTTGCGGGTTTGGGTTCCTGCAGCGACGCTCACGTATCCATTGTGACGGATCACCCGACAGGTCAGGTCAGTGCGGCAGGATAAGAGCGTGCCTCGACGCGATGACGAAAGGCCGCGCAAGCGGTTCTCTCGCTCTGGGCACACCTCGCATCAGCCCGGCCGGTTGCCCCCGCCACCCGGGTATCGGCCGCCCGAGGCCAGCGGCCCGCCGCAGTACACGCGCCCGTACGGCGCACCCCAGCAACCGCCGCCACCCCCGCCCGGACGTCCCGGCTACGACTCGCCCACGTACCACCACATGCACGGCCCGACACCCGACTACGGCCCGCCACCTGCAAAGCCGACCGTCACCCGGGCGATAGTCAGCCGCAGCAACGAACTCGCCCGTGGCATCACTCGCAAGGTGATCAACGCGAGCAAATCCGACGGCGCGCACGAGTCCGGCCTCACTGCGCTGATCTGGAACCAGGTCCTGTCGTACGGCACAGACGCGATGATCACCGTCGCGCTGGCCGGCACCGTCTTCTTCGGCGCATCGCCGCATGCGCAGCGCGGCAACGTCCTGCTCTACCTGCTGGTCACCATGGCGCCGTTCGCGGTGGTCGCGCCCATCATCGGCCCGGCTCTCGACCGGCTGCAGCACGGCCGGCGCTGGGCGATGGCCGGTACAGGGGTCGGACGCGCGGTGCTCGCCGCGATCATGGCCGAGCATCCGACCGAGCTGCTCGTGCTGTACCCGTGCGCGCTGGGTTCGCTCGTGCTGTCCAAGGCGTACAGCGTGATCCGGGCGGCCGCGGCGCCCCGGCTGGTGCCTACCGGCATGACCCTGGTCGAAGCGAACGCCCGCCTGTCGATCTTCGGGCTCGGGTCCGCCCTGGCCGGCGGCGGATTCATCGCACTCGTCATCAAGGCGACGGGCTCCTACTCGGTGGGGCTGTGGGTCACCGCGCTCGCGTTCTGCGTCTGCGCGTTCTTCGCCGTGCGGCTGCCCAAGCACATCGATTCGGCGGCACCGCTCCCGCGGACGGGGCCGCGCCCGCCACGTCCCGCCTTCAAACTGCGGGTGCCGCCGCTGAGCCGGATCGGCACCTGGGCATCGCGCGGCTTGGCGCCGACGGTCATCACGGCGCTGCGTGGCGAGTCGACGATGCGGTTCCTGTCCGGATTCCTCGCGATCTTCATCGCGTTCCACATCGAGACGACGTCGCACGGCGTGGACGCGGCGCTCGCGCTCGGCGGCGTCGTGGTCGGCGCCGGTGCGGGCAACTTCGTCGGCACCGGCGTAGGTACCCGGCTGCGGTTCGCCCACCCCGAAGTCGTGATCATGATCTGCGGAGCGACGGCGGCGGTCACGTGCCTGCTCACGGCGATCCTGTTCACCATCCCGTTCGCCGTGTTCGGCATGTTCGCCAGTTCGTCCACCAACTCGCTGGCCAAGATCGCGCTCGACGCGGTGATCCAGCGCGACGTCGACGAGTCGTTGCGGTCGAGCGCGTTCGCCCGTTCCGAGACATTCCTGCAGCTGGCCTGGGTGCTCGGGGCAACCGTCGGGGTGCTGATGCCGTCCGACAACGGATCGCTCGGATTCTGGGTCGCGGGTGCCGCGGTCGGCGGGCTCACGACCGTGACCCTGTTGCGCAACCGGGCGATGCGCCGGGCCGCCCGGGCGCGGCCGCCCGGTGGTCTCGCACCCGGCCAGCCGAGCCCGTGAGGCTGCTCGTGGTCACCGCCGTGGCTGCCGAACGCGACGCGGTCGCTGCCGCAATCGGCGACGCCTCGACGGTCGTGCTCGCCGGCGGCATCGGTCCGGCATCGTCTGCTGCTTACACGTCGGCGGCACTCGCTGCGGACTCGTACGACCTCGTGCTGAGCGCGGGCATCGCCGGCGGCTTCGACCTGCCTATCGGCGCCGTGGTGGTCGCGTCGCGGGTCGTCTACGCGCAGCTGGGGAGGGAGACGCCCGACGGGTTCGAGCCGCTCGGTTCGGCCGTCGCGTCCCTGGACGTCGAGCCCGGCCTCGTCGCCGAGCTGGCCGGGCGGTCCGGCGCCACGACCGGCGCGGTGCTCACCGTCTCGACCGTTACCGGCACGGCACGCACGGCCGACGCGCTGCGCGCCCGCTACCCCGACGCCGTCGCCGAGGCGATGGAGGGCTTCGGGGTTGCGACCGCGGCGCTCGTCCACGGCGTCCCGTTCGGCGAGATACGGGCGATCAGCAACGCAGTCGGCCCGCGCGACCGGGCCGCGTGGCGCGTCGATGAAGCACTGGCCGCGCTCGCGAAGGCCGTCGCGGCCGTGGCGGGGGCGGCATGAAGATCGCCTTTTCCCCTTGCCCGAACGACACGTTCGTCTTCCACGCCTGGACCCACGGGTTGATCGAGGGCGCGCCGCCCGTCGACGTCACCTATGCCGATATCGACGTCACCAACACCGCCGCCGAGCACGGCGCGTTCGACGTGGTGAAGGTGTCGTATGCCGCGCTGCCGTGGTTGCTCGACCGGTACACGCTGCTGCCGAGCGGCGGCGCGCTCGGACGTGGCTGCGGCCCGCTGGTATTGACTCGCGGCGGCGTACCGGACCTCGACGGCCGCACCGTGGCCGTCCCGAGTGAGCGGTCCACCGCGTTCTTGCTGTTCCGGCTGTGGGCGTCCGGCCAGCGCCCGAAGCGGATCGACGTCGTGCCGTTCGCGTCGATCATGCCGGCCGTGCGCGACGGTTCGTACGACGCCGGCCTGGTGATCCACGAGGCGCGGTTCACCTACCCGTCGTACGAACTGACCGCGCTGGTCGATCTCGGCGCGTGGTGGGAGTCCGACACCGGCCTGCCGATCCCGCTCGGCGCGATACTGGCCGCCCGCGACCTCGACGCGGCCGCGCTGACGCGAGTCGTTCGGGCATCCGTCGAGCACGCCTGGGCGCACCCGTCGGCCGCGGCGGCTTACGTCGCCGAGCACGCGGACGAGATGTCGCCCGAGGTGCAGCGCCAGCACATCGAGCTGTACGTCAACGACTTCACCCGCGACCTCGGCGACGAGGGCTACGCGGCGGCGTCCGCCCTGCTGGACCGCGCCTTCGCCGCCGGCCTCACCCCGTCCTCGCCTCCCCTGCGTTAAGCGATGCCACTTTGGGCCGCCCAGCGTCAAATAGCCACCCGGGCGGCCAAAACCGAGCCGCTCAGGCGTCGAGGTTGTCGGCGAATGCGCGCAGCAGGGCGGCGATCTTGCGGGCCTCGCCCTTGTCGGGGTAGCGCCCGCGACGCAGCGAATTGGAGACCACGTCCAGCATCTTGATCAGGTCTTCGACGAGCGGGGCCATCTCGTCGGCCGGCTTGCGGGTCGCGCGGACGACCGACGGAACCGGGTCGAGCACACGCACGGACAGCGCCTGATTGCCCTTGCGGCCCTGGACGATCCCGAACTCCACCCGTTGCCCGGGCTTGAGCTCCGTGACGCCGCTGGGCAGGGCATCGCGATGTACGAAGACGTCCTCGCCATCGTCTTCGGCCAGAAAGCCGAAGCCCTTGTCAGCGTTGAACCACTTCACCTTGCCGGTAGGCACCGGAGCTCCCCTCATAGAACACAACTGAAGGCACCGCACCGCGGTGCCTCCCTCATACAGGTTACTTGTCCGAGACCCCCGTAGCACAAGACATAGAGCGCGTTCGCTCGGACGCAGGCGCGTCCTAGCCCGGCGGGCTAGGACGCGCGGTCAGCCGGCGTGGCGAGCCACCGGCGCGCTCGGTCGTGCACCTCAACGGGCAGTTGTGGTGCTTCGAGCAACCGCGCGGCCAATGACCGATCTCCGGTGAGCGCCCGGAACGTGTCGCCGATCGTCACGCCGTGCGCCGGTCGATGGACGACCTCGATCGAATCGCCCGCGCCCACGTCGCCCTCGACCGCGATGCGCAGGTACGCGCCCGGACGCCCGACCTCGGTGAACCACTTGATCAGGTGCGGCACGTCCCAGAATCCGGCGAACGTCCGGCACGGCACGCGTGGGCAGCTGACCTCGAAGACGGCCGAGCCGATCGCCCAGCGCTCACCCATGACGGCGCCGGTGACGTCGACCCCGGACGTCGAGAAGTTCTCGCCGAACGCGCCAGGCGCGACGTCGCGGCCGAGCTGCGCCGACCACCACGCGGCGTCTTCACGCGCGTAGGCGTAGACAGCCTGGTCGGGCCCACCGTGCACCCTCGTGTCGACGATGGTGTCTCCGTCGACGTGGTGGTCGAACACGCGCACTCGTCCCGATGCGGGGCGTTTGTCGATGCCGGTGCGCGCAACGTCCTGTTTCCAGGTCGCCACCATCACGTGCGCGAGGTTGACCGAGACGAGTTGGGCCACGCGGCGAGCGTAGATGACATGGCAGACTTGACCATTGCCGTTTTTCCGAAGGGACGAATAGATGGCCGGTGCAACGCCGAGGGTTCCCGAACCGTACCTGCCATACCGGGCCGCTCAAATCGACGATTTCCACATCTCCGAGTTCGCCACGGACCACCCGGGCGCGCTGTCGCCGTTCGGCGCGGACGTCGAGTTCCCGCTACCGCTCGAGCGGCTGCGCTACAAGCACCCGAGCCCGGCAGATCGGCCGCACCGGGCCGGTGACTGAGAGCGCCGCAGAGCCGGTGACTGAGAGCGCCGCACGGCCGCGGACGCGCGCGTCCTCGCTGTCGGAGTGGCTGCGCAACCGCAGTGACGAGCAGCTGGCCGAGCTGCTGCGCCGACGGCCCGACCTGGCCTTGCCGGCGCCCGCCGATGTGGCCACGCTGGCCGCACGCGTCGGCGTCCGCACGTCCGTGCAGCGAGCGATCGACGGCCTGGACGTATCGCGGCTGCGCGTGCTCGAGGCCCTTGTCCTCGCCGAGAGCAGCGGCGAGCCGGTCAGCGCCGGGGCAGCCGCCGCGCTGCTGCCGGGCGTCGACGTCCGCCCGGCGATCGACGAGCTGCGCACGCTCGGCGTGGTGTGGGGCGACGACGACCGCCTGCATTTCGTCGCGCACGTCGTCGACGCGGTCGGCCGGTATCCCGCCGGGCTGGGACGACCCGCGGCGCACCTGTTGCACGCCGTCTCGGACGTGACGCTCGCGCCCGTGCTGCGCACGCTCGGGCTGCCGCCCGCCGTGCAGCCGCGATCGGGCGACGCCGTGCTCGAAGTGCTGCACGACCCTGATCGCCTGCGGGCCCTGATCGACGAGCGCGACCCGGCCGAGCGGGCCGTGCTGGATCGCCTCGCCGCCGGGCCGCCGGTCGGGGCCGTCCGTGACGCGCTGCGTGTCGTGTTCGGCGAGGACGACGGCGCACCACCGGCGCGCCGGCTGATCGGCCACGGGCTGATCGTCCCGATCGACACGCAGACCGTCGAGCTGCCGCGCGAGGTCGGGCTGGCCCTGCGCGGCGCCAACCCGCTCGGCCCCGTCGACACCGCACCGCCCGCGATCGCCGTAGCCGACCGTGCCCCCGCCGAGCTCGACCGCCTCGGATCCACCGTCGTGCTCGACTGGTTGCGCCAGGTCGAGGCGCTCGCCGAGACGTGGAGCACCTACCCGCCGTCGGTACTGCGAGCCGGCGGCCTCGGCGTGCGCGACCTGCGGCGCAGCGCCCGCGACCTCGGCGTCGACGAGGCTGCGGTAGCGCTCCTGATCGAGGCGTCGGCCGCGGCAGGGCTCGTCGGCGCGACGCGCAGCGCCGACCCGACGTTCCTGCCGACCCCGGACTTCGACGCCTGGCGGCACCGCGATCCCGCGCATCGCTGGGTCGTGCTGGCGGGCGCGTGGCTCGCAATGACCCGCCAGCCGAGCCTGATCAGCCAGCGCGACGAACGCGACCGGCTGATCACGGCACTCGGCCCGGACGCCGAGCGCGGCACCATCCCGGCCCTGCGCCGGCAGGTGCTGGGCGCTCTCAGCGAGCTGCCACCGGGCGCCGCGCCGTCCGATCGGGCCGACGTGTTGGCCCGGCTTGCCTGGCAGGCACCGCGCCGGGCCAGCGGGCAGCGGCGGCTGGCCGAGGCGATCCTCGCCGAGGCGGACCAGATCGGGATCACCGCCGCCGGCGGGCTCACCGGTTACGGACGTGCGCTGCTCGCCGGCGCCGCGTCGGCTGCCGAGCATGCGCTGGACATCGCGCTGCCCGAACCGGTCGACCACTTCCTCGTCCAGCCCGACCTGACGGTCGTCGTGCCCGGCCAGCCCGCGGGCGGGCTCGGCGAGGAGCTGGCGCTGGCCGCCGACCTCGAATCGACGGGAGGCGCGAACGTCTACCGGGTCACCGAGGCGTCGGTGCGCCGGGCCCTGGACGCCGGCCGCACCGGCACCGACATCACGCGGCTTTTCACCGAGCATTCCCGCACGCCGGTGCCGCAGGCGCTCAGCTACCTCATCGACGACATCTCCCGCCGGCACGGCGTCCTGCGTGCCGGGGCGGCAGGCGCTTACCTTCGCTGCGACGACGACGCGCTGCTCGGGCGCGTCCTGGCCGACCGCGCCGTCGAGTCACTCGGCCTGCGCCGCATCGCCCCGACCGTGGTCATCGCGTCCGCGCCGGTGGCCCGCATCCTGCAGGTGCTGCGCGACGCCGGCTACGCTCCGGCCGCCGAGTCGCCCGACGGCGCCGTCCTGAGCCTGGGCGTCGACGCGCAGCGCGCGCCGTCGCGGCCGACGTCACGGCTGGTCCGCACCCGCGCAGCCACCGACTCGTCCCAACACGTCGACGAGCTCGTGCGGCGCCTGCGGGCCGGCGACCAGCTCGCCGAGATCACCCGTCGCGTTGCTCCGGCCGGGCAGCGCATCCCGGGCGTCACGTCCGCGGCCACCCTCGGACTGCTCCGTGACGCCATTCGCGGCGGGCGCCAGATCTGGCTCGGCTACGTCGACCAGCAGGGCAGGTCGTCGCAGCGCACGATCGAGCCGATCTCGATGGCCGGCGGCACGCTACGCGGGCACGACGTCGACACGGGCCGGCTGGAGGCGTTCGCGCTGCACCACATCACCGGCGTCGGGGTCGTGGACGATCCGGACTGACCTCCTGATGCAGGGCCACGCCCACGATGACCAGGCCGACGCCCGCGAGGTCGCGGGCGGTCGGTACCTGCGACAGCACCACGAGCCCGACCACCGTCGCGGTCGCCGGCAGTAGCGCGAGCATCAGGGCGAACGTCGCCCGCGGCAACCGCGCCATCGCGAGCTGGTCGGTGACGTACGGAATGACCGACGAGCACAGGCCCACGCCGATGGCCCACAGCAACCAGACCGGATGCGTGAACGCGCTTGCGGCCTGGCCCACCGCGAACGGCGTGGCCACGACCGCGGCGATCAGCATGGCCGCGCCGAGCTGGTCGATCCCGCTGATCTCGGCCTCTCCGCGCTCGTTTGCGATGCGGTGGCCGAGCATCACGTAGAGCATGAACAGCGCGCAGTTCGCGAACGCGAACGCGAAGCCGAGCGGCTCGCCGCCCAGCCGGACGTCGGTGAGCACGAACACGCCGCCGATCGCCAGCAGCAGGGCCGCGCCGTTGCGGGGCGTCCGGGCTCCGGCCGCGGCCAGCACGATCGTGCCGAGGAACTCGATCGCGCCTACGGTCGACAGCGGCAGCCGGTCGATCGCCAGGTAGAACAGCGAGTTCATGGCGGCCAGCACGGCGCCGAGCCCGAGCAGTACTCGCCGCTGGCTTGCGCTCGCCCGTTGCAGCACGCGCCACGGACGGCGCCATATCGCAAAGACCACGGCGGCGCTCGCGATCCGCAGCCACGCCACGCCCAGCACGTCCACGTTGACGAAAAGGAGCACAGCGAAGGACGGGCCGAGGTAGTGGAAGACCGCGCTGACGAGGAAGAACGAGGCCGGCGGCACCCGGTCGGCGAGTGCCGCCTGCTGCGGCACAGCTTCGGTGACCATGAGGACGATATTGGCAAGACGTCGGGCCGAGCAGAATGGCATCCTGAAGGCGAGGAGGCGGTAATGGCACGAGAATTAAGGCAGATCAAGCCGGTTTCCTACGTGGGGCCGAAGCCGGTCCTGGACGACGTCAACCGCCGGCTGCTCGCCGAGTTGCAGGACGATCCGCGCCAGACGATGTCGGCGCTGGCCCGCAAGGTCGGTATGTCGGCGCCGGCGGTCACCGAGCGGGTGCAGCGGCTCGAACAGTCCGGCGTCATCACCGGCTACCGCGTCGACATCGACCCGGCGGCGCTCGGCCTGCCGGTCGCGGCGTACGCCCGGATCCGCCCGGTGCCCGGACAGCTGCCGCGGGTCACCGCGCTGGCGGCAAGCCTGCCCGAGGTGAGCGAGTGCCACCGCATCACCGGCGAGGACTGCTTCTTGATCAAGGTGCACGCGCCCGCGATCGAAGCGCTGGAGGAGATCCTCGACAGATTCGTGGTGCACGGCCAGACCGTCACGTCGATCGTGGTGTCCAGCCCCGTCCCACCGCGACCTTTGCCGCTGAGCTGAGCGCAGCCGCTCCGGGCTCGGCGGCCCGCCCGGTGCGCCATGGCGTTCCCCGCGCGCTCTCCCTCCGCTGCGCCCCGACCCCTTGATCATCTCTGTCGAAAGTGCGACCGGACGCAGCTGCAACAGAGTTGATCTTGGACGGGAGTGGTGGCTCCGGCCTCGGCGCCCGCGGAATGTCGGCGCGATGCGGCAAGATAGCCGACGTGGCGGGTTCGCGGGTGCTCTTGGCGGTCGACGGCAACTCGCTGCTGCATCGCAGCTATCACGCGCAGGCGCGCACCGGGCTGCGCTCGGCCGAGGGACGTCCGATGTGGGCGGTGCGCGGGCTGCTGTCGGCGCTCGTCCTGGCCGCCGAGCGGGTCTGCCCGGACGTCATCGTCGTCGGCTTCGACGATCCTGACACCAGCGTGCGACGCGAGATGTGGCCGCATTACAAGGCGAATCGGGTCGACAAGCTCGAGACCCTGGTCGATCAGCTCGCGTTCGCTGTCGAGGTTCTGCGCGAGCTTGGCGTCGCCGTGGTCACGCCGGACGGCCTCGAGGCAGACGACGTCGTTGCGTCCGCGGCGCGGTTCGCGTCGGCGGCCGGGGCCACGACCGTGGTCATGACGTCCGACCGCGACGCGTTCACGCTGATCGACGAACACACCACCGTGCTGCGCATCATCGACGGCGGCGTCGAGGCGTCGCCGATGATGACGCCGTCGCGGCTGATGACGTTGTTCGGCGTCCGGCCCGACCAGTACCTCGATTACGCGGCACTGCGTGGCGACGCGTCCGACAACCTGCCCGGCGTGCGCGGCATCGGCGCCAAGACGGCGGCCGCGCTGCTCGCCGAGTTGGGTTCCGCGCGGGCTGCGTTCGACGACCTCGACGCCGGCGGAGCCCGGGTCGCCACCGCGATCGGGGCATCACGCGCGCGGCTGCTCAGCGAGCCGCATGCCCGGGCGGCCTGGGAGCTGAACTGCCAGGTGATGGCACTGCACAACGACCTCGTCCTGGGCATCGACTTCGACGGCGGCGCCGGATGCCTGCCGCTTGCGGCCGACGTCGTGCGCGAGACCTTCCTCGGGCAGCAGCTGACCTGGACGACCGCCGCCGCGCTCCGAGTGCTCGCCGGCCAGCAGCCGGGTGAATCGAGTCCCACAGCCCCGGCGCCCGCCACCCAGCCCGACGAGCCGAACTGGCAGTGGACCGGCGGGCGCCGCCGATACGGGCGCCTCGTCGTCGACCAGCCGAAGGTCGAGCAGCTCGCCCTGTTCTGACGCGCTCACGCACGGGGCCACCACCGCCTACGCCAGCGCCCCGATCTGCGGATGCCGGACCTTGATCACCTGCGGTTTCCGCACCGCGCGCGGTCTGCGATCTGCAGGTGATCAAGCCGACAGCTGGACGGATGCGGCCCGGCCTGCGCCCAGCCGAACGTCAGGGGCCAAGCCGGCTCAGGCGCGAACGACCTTCTAGGACGGCCTCCAGCCGGCTCACGCGCGGACAACCTCGATGCCGGCGTCCACGAAGCCTGTCGTCACGTCGTCGGGCGCGTCCTTGTCGGTGACGAGCACGTCGATCGCCTCCAGCGGGCACAGTCGCGCGAATGCCCGGTGCCCGAGCTTCGAGCCGTCGGCGACGACCACGACCTTGCGGGCCCGGTCGGCCATCAGCCGGTTGATGCTGGCCTCGCTCTCCTGGTGCGCCATCGCCCCGCCGTCGACGTCGATCGCGTCGACGCCGAGGATCACCAGATCGAGCGCCACCTGCTCCAGGATGCCGACCGCCAGCGGCCCGATCAGCTCGTAGGACTGCGGCCGCGCCACCCCGCCGGTGACCACGATCTTCAGGTGAGCGCGTACGGCCAGCTCGGTCGCGATGTTGAGCGAGTTGGTGACGACGGTGATCGCCGGGTTGTACGACGACTGCAGATCGCCGCGCAGCGCCAGAGCGCGCGCCACCTCAGTGGTGGTGGTGCCCCCGTTGAGCCCGACGATCGAACCAGCGGTGACCATTTCGGCCGCGGCCCGGCCGATGCGTTGCTTCTCCGAGGCGTATCGCGCCGTCTTGTACCGCAGCGGCAGGTCGAACGCCGCGTTGTTCGAGACGGCACCGCCGTGCGTGCGGGTGAGCAGCTGCTGCTGGGCCAGGATGTCCAGATCGCGACGGATCGTCGCGGCCGAGACGCGCAGTTCGGCGGCCGCGTCGTCGACGTCGAGCGTGCCGTCGCGGTTCAGCAATTCCAGGATCGAGCCGAGCCGTTCGTGTTTGCTCATTCGCTCCTGCCCCAGCGGCGAGATTCCTGCAAAACCGAGCAAGGAGACTGTACGTCTTGCGAAGGCCTCGCGCGAAGATGCACGATAACTCTGTCGAATGAGCAAGAACGCGCGGGCGGCTAATGCCCAGAGGAGCGATGCATGACCTTCGTCGAGGACGAGATCGCCAGCCAACCGGACTGCTGGGCAGCCGTGGTCGAGGAGGCTCCGTCGTTCGAGGCGATCTTGCCACAACCTGGCGAACGCGTCGCGGTCGTCGGCTGCGGGACGTCCTGGTACATGGCGCAGTGCTACGCCGCGATGCGCGAGAGCGCCGGCCTCGGTCACACCGACGCATTCGCGGCGTCCGAAGCGTCGACCGGGCGCGACTATGACCGCATCGTCGCCATCACGCGATCCGGTACGACGACCGAGGTTCTCGACGTGCTCAGCCGGGCACGTGACCGCATCCCGACCGTCGCCATCACCGCGGACGAGGCGACCCCGGTGGTCGCCGCGGCCGCGGAGGTCATCGTGCTGCCGTTCGCCGACGAGCGGTCGGTGGTGCAGACGAGGTTCGCGACCACCACGCTGACCCTGCTGCGGGCACACCTCGGGCACGACCTCACCGCGGCGATTGCGGACGCGCGGGTCGCCGTCGCCGAGGCGCTGCCCGACGCCGCTGACCGCGGGCAGTTCACGTTCCTCGGACGCGGCTGGACGGTCGGCCTGGCCAACGAGGCCGCACTGAAGATGCGCGAGGCGTCGCTGTCGTGGGCGGAGTCCTACCCCGCGATGGAGTACCGGCACGGGCCGATCAGCATCGGCGACGCGCGCAGCCTGGTCTGGATGCTCGGCGCGGCGCCCGACGGCCTGCGCGCCGAGGTCACCGCGACCGGCGCGACGTGGGTGCGCTCCGAGCTCGACCCGCTGGCCGACCTGATCAGGGCACAGCGGCTGGCGGTCGCCGTCGGCCACGCCCGCGGGCTGGACCCGGACAACCCGCGCAACCTCAGCCGCTCGGTCATCCTCGACCCCGCCTGATGGCGTCGGAGGCGGCAGCGAGCGAGCATCGCAGCCGAGCGCAACGAGGCGAGGAGCGGAGAGCCGACCAAGGCGTTCAGTGCGTGATCGCGCTCGACGTCGGGGGCACGAGCATGAAGGCCGCGACCGTCGACCACCGCTGCACGATCCTCACGTCGCACAACGTGCCGACCGGACGCCGCGATGGCGCCGACGCCGTGGTAGAGCGCATCCTCGCGACCGCGGCAGCGCAGCGCGCCGACGCCGAGCAGCACGGCCACACCGTCCGCGCCGCGGGACTCGTCGTGCCCGGAACCGTGGACGAGGACCGCGGCGTAGCGGTCAGCGCCGCGAACCTCGACTGGCGTGATATCCCGTTCCGGGCGCTGCTGGCAGAACGGCTCGGCCTGCCCGTCGCGTTCGGGCACGACGTGCGAGCGGGCGGGCTCGCCGAGGGCACCCTCGGCGCGGCGCGAGGCGTGCCCGACTACTTGTTCCTGGCGGTCGGCACCGGTATCGCGGCGGCCGTCGTGCTGGACGGACGTCCGTATTCCGGACGGGGGTACGCGGGCGAGATCGGGCATATCGTCGTCGACCCCGACGGGCCGCTGTGCGGCTGCGGCGCGCGGGGCTGCCTGGAGAGCATCGCGTCCGCGGCGGCCATTGCCGAGCACTACGCGACGCGCACCGGCGAGCGCGTCGACGCCGCAACCGTGCGCGAGCGGGTCGTCGCGAACGATCCGGATGCGCGGGTGGTGTGGGACGGAGCAATCGGCGCCCTGGCCGGCGCGCTCGCCGCGTACACCAGCCTGCTCGCCCCGGAACTCGTCGTCGTCGGCGGCGGTCTTGCGTCGGCCGGCGACACGCTGCTCGTCCCGCTGGCGGCGGAACTCGATCGCAGGTTGCGGTTTCAGCAGCGTCCGCAGCTCGTCGCCGCCGAGCTCGGCGACCAGGCGGGCGCCCTCGGCGCCGCCCTGCTCGCCTGGCGAGCGGTCGAGGAGTCCTGATGCCGCTGACCTCCATGCGAGAGATCGTGGCCGGCGCGCGGCGCGGGGTCGGCGCGTTCAACGTGATCCAGCTCGAACACGCCGAGGCGATCGTGCGCGGCGCGGACGACGCCGGCCTGCCGGCCATCCTGCAGATCAGCCAGAACTGCGTGCGGTACCACGGCGCGCTGGCGCCGATCGCGTCCGCGACGATGGCCGTGGCCCGGGCGGCGCGCGTGGCTGTCGCGGTCCATCTCGACCACGCGGACGACGCCGGGCTGGTGCGTGAGGCCGTCGAGCTCGGCATCGGCTCGGTCATGTTCGACGCGTCCGTGCTGGACTACGCGGCGAACGTGGCGGCGACGGCGGCCGTCGTCGCCTACTGCCACGAGCGACAAGCCTGGGTCGAGGCCGAGCTGGGCGAGGTCGGTGGCAAGGACGGCGTCCACGCGCCCGGGGCGCGAACCGACCCGGGCGACGCGGCGGCGTTCGTGCGCGCCACGGGAGTCGACGCGCTGGCCGTCGCGGTCGGCAGCAGCCACGCGATGCTCACCCGCGACGCCGCCCTGGACGAAGACCTGATCGCGGCACTGCGCGACGCGGTTCCGGTTCCGCTCGTGCTGCACGGCGCGTCCGGCGTGTCCGACGAGGGCCTCGCCCGCGCGGTCGCGCGCGGCATCGTCAAGGTCAACGTCGGCACCCAGCTGAACAAGGCGTTCACCGCGGCAGTGCGCGACTACCTGGCTGCCAACCCGGACGTCGTCGATCCCCGCAAATACCTCGAACCAGGACGCGCCGCGATGGCGGCCGAGGTCGCCCGCCTGCTGACCGTGCTGCACGGCTGAGCGGCGGAACAGGCGCGATGTCGGCGCCGTTTGGCAGGATGGCAGTTCGCCCTCGAGCCAGTGCAGGAGCCACGTGATCGAGCTCATCCGCGGGAAGGCCGCATGAACGACGGCCCGCTGATCGTCCAGTCCGACAAGACGTTGCTGCTCGAGGTCGACCACCCGGACTCCGGCGACGCGCGTGCCGCCATCGCGCCGTTCGCCGAGCTGGAGCGCTCGCCCGAGCACGTCCACACGTACCGGCTCACCCCGCTGGGTCTGTGGAACGCCCGCGCGGCCGGGCACGACGCCGAGCAGGTGGTCGACGCCCTGGTGCGGTTCAGCCGGTACGCCGTGCCGCATGCGCTCCTGGTCGACGTCGCCGACACCATGGACCGTTACGGCCGCCTGCAACTGGTCAAGCACCCCACGCACGGGCTCGTGCTCGTCAGCCTCGACCGTGCCGTCCTCGAAGAGGTACTGCGCCAGAAGAAGATCGCTCCGATGCTTGGCGAGCGCATCGACGACGACACGGTCCTCGTGCATCCCTCCGAGCGGGGACGCCTCAAGCAGGCACTGCTCAAGGTCGGCTGGCCGGCCGAGGATCTCGCCGGATACGTCAACGGCGAGGCACACGCCATTGCGCTGAACCAGGACGGCTGGCACCTGCGCGACTACCAGCGCCAGGCCACCGAGTCGTTCTGGCACGGCGGCTCGGGCGTGGTCGTGCTGCCGTGCGGCGCGGGCAAGACGCTCGTCGGCGCGGCCGCCATGGCCCAGGCCGGCGCCACCACGCTCATCCTTGTGACGAACACCGTGGCGGGACGGCAGTGGAAGCGGGAACTCATCGCGCGAACGTCGCTCACCGAAGAGGAGATCGGCGAGTACTCCGGCGAGCGCAAGGAGATCCGGCCGGTCACGATCGCCACGTACCAGATCATGACGACGCGCCGGAAGGGCGAGTACCGCCACCTCGAGCTGTTCGACTCCCGCGACTGGGGCCTGATCATCTACGACGAGGTGCACCTGCTGCCCGCACCGATCTTCCGGCTCACCGCCGACCTGCAGTCGCGCCGCCGCCTGGGCCTGACCGCCACGCTGATCCGCGAGGACGGCCGCGAGGGCGACGTGTTCAGCCTGATCGGCCCGAAGCGCTACGACGCCCCGTGGAAGGACATCGAGAACCAGGGCTGGATCGCGCCCGCCGACTGCACCGAGGTCCGGGTGACGCTCACCGACGCCGAGCGCATGAACTACGCGACGGCCGAGCCCGAGGACCGCTACCGCATCGCCGCCACGGCACGCACCAAGCTGCCCGTCATCCGCACCATCGTCGACCAGCACCCCGACGACCAGGTGCTCGTCATCGGCGCCTACCTCGACCAGCTCGACGACATCGCCGCCGAGCTCGACGGCGCGCCGATCATCCAGGGCTCCACCACCAACCGCGAACGTGAACGTCTCTACGACGAGTTCCGTCGCGGCGAGCAGCGGGTGCTCGTCGTCAGCAAGGTGGCCAACTTCTCGATCGACCTGCCCGAAGCTGCCGTCGCGGTGCAGATCTCCGGGACGTTCGGATCACGGCAGGAAGAGGCGCAGCGCCTGGGCCGCGTGCTGCGTCCCAAGCACGACGCACGCCAGGCGCACTTCTACACCGTCGTAGCCCGCGACACCCTCGACGCCGACTACGCCGCGCACCGCCAGCGCTTCCTCGCCGAGCAGGGTTACGCGTACACGATCGTCGACGCCGACGACCTGCTGCACCCGATCTAAGGTCCGCGGGCCGTTTCAAGATGCGGCTGATCAACTCCTCACTTATGGTCCAGCGGTGTCCGGCTCACGCGGATTGCGCTACCCGCAGCTACTCGCCGTCATGGCGCTGGTAGTCGCGGTCGTAGGCGTGGGGTGGCGAGCGCCTGCGAGCCCGGCAGCGGGTCTGCAGAAGTTGTCCGGTTACGGCGCCGACAGCTGCACGGCGCCGAGCCTGAGCCAGATGAAGGCGTTCTGGACGAACACCCCGTACTCGTACTGGGGCATCTACATCGGCGGTGGCGACCGCGGCTGCGCGCAGCCGAACCTGACCAGCTCGTGGGTCAACAGCGTGATCGCGATGGGGTGGGACCTCGAACCGATCTGGGTCGGCCGCCAGAACCCGTGCACGAGCGGGCAGGCCATCTACTTCAGTCTGACGCCGTCCACCGCGCAGGCACAGGGTAAGAGCGAGGCGCTGGCGGCGTACAACGCGTGGATCAAGCTGCAGAACACCCCGAGCGTGCCCGTCACCCTCGACCTGGAGGCGCCGTCCACGAACACCGCGAGCTGCCGGGCCGCGGCTAAGGCGTTCGTCGAGGGATGGGTCGAGCAGATGCACGTGGCCCCCGCGCAGTCCGCCGGCGTGTACACCTCGACCTGCGCCGGCAGCCTGGCCGACTTCGCGACGATCGCGCACCCACCGGACTACGTCACCGGCGCGCAATGGGACGGCAACCCGTCCACCAGTGTGTTCAGCTGCGTGTCGAGCACGTACTGGGTCAACGTCCAGCGGCACAAGCAGTACCAGGGCGGGCACAACCAGACCGAGAACGGCGTGACGCTGAACATCGACAGCGACTGCTCCTACGGCCCGATCTACGGGGCCGTCACCCATGTCGTAAGCACGTCGCCATGCCATTAGGAGGCAGCGCCATGCGACGCCGAGCGGTGCCGGTCGTCCTGGCAGCGGCGACATTCGCAGTCGCCGGCTGCGCGTCCGCCGATCACGCCGCACCCCCGGCGACGGGCGGCGCCGCCGCCGTCTCCTCACCCGTGATCACGGCGTCGCGCGACGGGCACACAGTGGCCTACGCGCTGGCGGCAACGCAGTGGACGACGGTCGCGCTGCCGCACCGCCCGGCCGATGGCCAGAGCGTGGCCGCGCACGGCCACGACATCTACGCGGCGATCCACGGGGCCAACGGCATCACGCTCGAGGCGTCGCACGACGGCGGGCAGTCCTGGAAACAGCGCCCGGTTGCCGGTACGTCCGACCCGGGCACGGTCGACCTCACGCTCAGCGCGGACGGCGCGCGGCTCGCGATCGTCCTCGACCACCCGGGGGCGGCCGGCGCGGTCGGCCGGGCTGCTGTCCTGCTCGGCGAGGCGAAGGGCGGCGCGTTCACGTCCCATGACGCGCCGGCCGGCGGACGGGTCACCTGGTGGAACGGACGGCTCGCGCTCAGCGGCGGCGCGCTGTCGTCGAGGCTGTACGTCAGCGACGCGAAGGCCTCGGCGTGGACACCGGTGGCGGTCGGCGGACCGGTGGCCCCGCTGCGCAACGTCGACCCGGGCGTGGCCAGCATCGGTGTGCCGATCGACCAACCCGACGGGTCGTTGCTCGTGCCCGTCACGAACCACGCGGGCTCGCCGAGCGTCGACCTGTTCACCACGACGGACGGGTCGACGTTCCGCAAGGTCGCGGGGGTCGCGCTCAGCGGCGAGCTCGGCGCCGGTACCGCCGCGCCGGTCGCCGAGCTGCCCGACGGCACCGTCCTCGTCGCAGACCCCAACGCGGTGCGCCTGCACGTCGTGCGGGGCTCGGCCCAGAGCAGCTTCGTCCCGCGGGGCCTGCCGGCACCACCGTCCACGATGACGTTCGCGACGGCGACGATGGGCATCGCTCGGGTCGACACCGCGACCTGTGCGAGCGGCAAGACCGGCTGCACGGTTCGCAGCGAGGTCTACACGACCACCGACGGCGGCAAGTCCTGGGAACGGGGCTAATCCCGCTCGCGCAGCAAGAGCTCCAGGGCCCGCTGTGCTGCGGGATTGTCGCGGACAGCGTGCCGCACGCGCACCAGGATGTGCCGGACGGGAACCGGCTCGACGACCGGCACAGCACGCAATCCGTCGGGCAACGTTGCGGCGCCGATGCGCGGCAGCACGGTGATGCCGACACCCGCCGCGACGAATGCGATGGCCGACGGGTAGTCGTGCGTCTCGACGTGGAAGGCGGGCGTGAAGCCGATGCCGGCGCAGGCGTCCAGAACGACCTGCCGGCACGCGCCACGAGCCAGGTCGTTGTCGATCCAGGCCTCCTGCTGTAGATCGCCGAGCCGCACCGTCGTGGCCCCGGCCAGCGGATGCGTGTGCGGCAACACCACGACGTACGGCTCGTCGAGCACGGCATGGACGTCGTATCCGTCAAGCGGCGACGAGGCATTGCCGTCGACGAACACTTCCACGTCGGGCACGAACGGCGGCTCGCCGGCGAGCTCGATGAGCCGCAGATCCAGCCGAAGCCTCGGGAACTCCTGTGACAGGGTGGCCACCACGCGCGGCAGCCAGCCGGCGCCGACGGACGCGAAGTAGCTCAGAGTCAGCCGGCCGATCCGGCCCGCTCGCAGGTCACCGGCCGTGGACTCCAGCGCCGCCAACCGCTCCAGCACCTGGCCCGACTCCTCGGCGAAGAGCCGGCCCACGCCGGTGGGCTGGATGCCGCGCCCGACTCGTTCCACGAGCGCGAGCCCGGTTTCCTTCTGCAGGGCGGTCAGGTGCTGGCTGATCGCCGACGAGGTGTAGCCGAGGCTGGACGCGGCGCCGTTGATGGAGCCGGCGGCGACCACGGCCCGGAAGACGCGCAGCCGGTGCATGTCGAGCATGGGCCGATCGTACAGTCATACTGAAGAGTCAGTCGCTAATTATCGCTTGTGCTGTTGTTTCCCGGGCCAAGACGATGACTCCCATGACCTCGCTCGACGTCGCAGACGTCCCGCCCTCGACGACGCCACGACCGAAGCCTTCCTGGACGGTCGCCGCAGCCACGGTGGCCGTGGTGTTGATGTGGGCGTCGGCGTTCGTCGTGATCCGAGTCGTCGGGGATTCGCTCTCGCCAGGACCGATGGCCCTGGGGCGCCTCACCGTGGGCTCGCTGGCACTGATCGTGCTTGCCGTGCGTGTTCGGCGGCCATTGCCCCGCGGCAAGCCGCTCGGCCTCGTGCTCGCATACGGGGTGTCCTGGTTCGCCGGTTACGCCGTCGTCCTGAACGCGGCCGAGCGGCATCTGGATGCCGGTACGGCCGCCCTGCTGGTGAACTTCGCCCCGATCATCGTCGCCATCCTGGCCGGACTGTTCATGGGTGAGGGATTCGCCCGGCCGCTGCTGGTCGGGATCGCTGTGGCGTTCGCCGGAGTCAGCCTGATCGCGGTCGGCGGCTCCGGCGGGCACAGCGACGGGTTCGGCATCGGCCTCGGCGTGGTGAGCGCGGTGCTCTACGCGTCCGCGGTGCTGATCCAGAAGATTGTGCTGCGTTCGATCGACGCGATCAGCGCGACCTGGGTGGGCTGCGTCGCCGGCAATGTGGCGCTGCTCGGCTACTTGCCCCAAGCCGTGCACGAGATGTCGCGCGCGCCGGCCGGGGCCATTGTCGGTGTGGTCTACCTCGGCCTGTTTCCGACCGGCATCGCGTTCACGCTGTGGGCGTACGCGCTGACGCACACCGACGCCGGGCGCCTGGCGTCCACCACGCTGGCCGTGCCCGCGATCACCGTGCTCATGTCGTGGGCCGCGGTGTCCGAGGTACCGAGAGCGTTGGCTCTGGTCGGCGGCGCAATGTGCCTGACCGGCGTAGCCATCAGCCGCCGCGCGCGCCGCCTGCCGAGCCTGCCAGCGGTGGAAGCGTCATAATGCCAGGATCTGGCTGACGCAGTCGCGCGCAGGAAACGCAGGCTCGGCGCTGCGTAACCGTGCGCGATGTTGTTGACTTTTGTTAGAGTGTGCCGGAAAGTGCAGAGTCACGGCAGCCACGACCTACGCGCCCGGGAGGGTCGACGATGCTTGCTCGCCAGCGCCAAGCGCTCATCCTCGACGAACTCCGCCGCACGGGCGGCGTGCGCGTCAGCGAGCTGACCGAATTGCTCGGCGTCTCGGACATGACGATCCGGCGCGACCTCGAACAACTTGCCGCCGACGGCGTGCTGCAAAAGGTCCACGGCGGCGCGGTCCTGTCCGGAAACGTGACGGAAGAGCCGGGTTTCGAGGCCAAGCGAATGCTCGAGCAACCCGCCAAACGGGCTATCGCCGCACGTGCCGCAGCGCTGGTGAAACCGGGTACCGCCATCGCGCTGTCGGCGGGCACGACGACCTGGTCGATGGCCCAGCACCTCGCGTCGGTACGCGGGCTCACCGTCGTCACGAACTCGACCACGGTGGCCGACACGATCGCGTCGCTCGGCGACCCCACCCAGCAGACCGTCATCCTGACCGGCGGCGTGCGCACACCGAGCGCGGCGCTCGTCGGGCCGGTCGCCGACCTCACCATCCGCTCGCTGCATGTCGACCAGCTCTTCCTGGGCGCGCACGGCATCGACGCGGGCGCCGGGCTCACGACGCCGAACCTCGCCGAGGCCGAGACGAACCGCGCGCTCATCTCGTCCGCGCGGGAGGTGATCGTGCTTGCCGACTCGACCAAGTGGGGCATGGTCGGCCTGGCCGACTTCGGGCCGCTAGGGGCCGCCGACATCGTCATCACCGACGACGCGTTACCCGCCGATGCCCGCGTGGCGCTCGAGGATGCGGTTGACGAAGTCATCCTCGTCGCGCCCACGCCAGACGGCGCATGAGCCTGGACGGCGGCTCGCGATGACCGTCCGGCAGTCGGCGCGGCTCGCCGACGGACGGGAGCTGTTCTACTACGACGACGGGCCGGGCGCCGACCGCTCCGCGCCGGACCTGCGCGACCTGCCGGCAACGGCCACGTCCTCGCAGATCCGCTGGGACCCGATATTTCGCGAATGGGCCGTGATCGCCGGGCACCGCCAATCGCGCATCTACCGCCCGCCGACGAGCGACTGCCCGCTGTGCCCGTCGCGCGGCGGGCGGCAGACCGAGATCCCGGCCAGTGACTACGACGTCGCCGTGTTCGAGAACCGCTTCCCGTCGTTGACGACGCAGGCAACCACCGAGCGCATCGTCGACGAGTTCCCGTTCCACTCGGCGCCGGGCGTCGGTCGCTGCGAGGTCGTCTGCTTCACCAGCGACCACGACACGTCCTTCGCGCAGCTCTCGCCGCGTCGCGCCCGCACCGTCGTCGACGCGCTCGCCGACCGCACCGTCGAGCTGAGCCGCATCGAGCAGGTCGAGTACGTGTTCTGCTTCGAGAACCGCGGCGAGGAGATCGGCGTGACGCTGACTCACCCGCACGGCCAGATCTACGCGTACCCGTTCGTGCCGTCGCGGTTCGAACGCGCCGCGGACGCCGTGCACGATCACCATGCTCGTACCGGAAACTGCCTGCAGTGCGAGATCGTGGCCGCCGAGCGCAAGCAGGGCGATCGGGTGATCGCGGAGACCGAGCACTGGACGGCGCACGTGCCCTTCGCCGCGCGGTGGCCCTACGAGGCGCGCATCGTCTCGCACCGGCACGTCGCCGACCTGGCGGGCCTCGAGGACGACGAGCGCGCCGACCTGGCCCGGATCTACCTCGACGTCCTGCAGCGCTTCGACCGGCTCTTCGGCGGCCGGACGCCCTACATCGCCGGCTGGCATCAGGCGCCGGTGCGCCGCGACCGCGACGTGTGGCATCTCGCTGCCGAGGTGTTCACGATTCGCCGGGCGCCCGGCAAGCTGAAGTACCTCGCCGGCTCGGAGTCCGGCGCGGCGGTGTGGATCAACGACGTCACTCCCGAGGTTGCCGCCGCCCGGCTGCGCGGCGAGCACAGCTGAGCGACGTTCCGCAGTTCGCATTCCGGAGACTGTGCCGTCCTTTGCCGGCAAGGTGCCGGGGACGCGGGCAGCCCGCACCGCGCCGCCGCCTAACCCGCACAATGTCGGGGTGGACGCGCCGCTCGGGATCCTCGGCCTGGTCATCACGGTCGCCGTCGTCGCGGGTGTCTCGCGCCGGTTCGGCTGGCCGACACCCGTGCTGCTGGTGGCCGCCGGCGTCGTGGCGTCCTACCTGCCGGGCGTCCACCGCGTCGACATAGACCCGGACGTCATCCTGGTCGGCCTGTTGCCGCCGCTGCTCTACGCAGCCGCCATCCGGACCTCGCTGGTCGACTTCCGGGCGAACCGGCAGGCCATCGCGCTGCTGTCCGTCGGCCTGGTGGCGTTCACCATGGTCGTCGTCGGGGTGGTGACCTGGTGGGTCGTACCAGCCGCGTCACTGGCAGCGGCATTCGCGCTCGGCGCCGTCGTCGCGCCGACGGACGCAGTGGCGGCCACCGTCATCGCCCGCAGGGTGGGCATGCCTCGGCGCATCGTGTCGATCCTCGAGGGCGAGAGCCTGGTCAACGACGCCACCGCGCTCGTCGCGCTCAACACCGCCATAGCGGCGATCACCGGCAATGTCATCGCCGGCCGGATCGGACTCGACTTCGCCATCGCGGCTGGAGGCGGCTTCGCGGTTGGCGTGATCGGAGCGGCGGTGCTGGCCAAGATCCGCCGCCATATCCGCGATCCCGTGCTCGACACGACGCTGTCGTTCGTCGCGCCGTACGCCGTCTTCCTGCCGGCGCAGGGCATTCACGCGTCGGGCGCGCTGGCCGTGGTCGTCGCCGGCCTCCTGCTCGGCCACAAGTCGCCCGTGCTGCAGACGGCCGCGTCGCGCATCGCGGAGAACACCAACTGGCGCACCGTCCAGTTCCTGCTCGAGAACGTCGTCTTCATGCTGATCGGCCTGCAGCTACGGGGGATTCTCGACGACGTTCACGACGCGTCGCTCGCGATACGGACGTGCCTGGCCGTCGTCGGCGCGACCATACTCGCGCGTATGGTCTGGGTGCTTACCGCTGTAGCTGCATACCGGTTCGGCCCGCGGAGCATGCGCGAGCGCGCCTGGAGCTGGCAAGCCGGCACCATTGTGTCGTGGGCAGGCATGCGCGGCGTCGTCACGCTCGCAGCGGTGTTCCTGCTGCCCGCCGAGACGCCCGGACGCGAGGTGCTGCGCCTGGCGGCGTTCGCGGTCGTCGCCGGCTCGCTGCTGATCCAGGGCCTGAGCCTGCCCTGGCTGATCCGGCGGCTCGGCCTGCCGGCGCCCGACGCCGCCGAGGACGCGCTGCAGTACGCCGCCCTGATCACCGAGGCCGCGCGCGCCGGGCAGGTGCGGCTGAACGAGGTTCGCAGCCCGGACGATCCGCCCGAAGTGATCGACCAGTTGCTGGCACGCACCAACAAGCGAACGAACGTCGCCTGGGAGCGACTCGGCCGGCCGCAGGCCGAGCTCGAACCTCCATCCGCCGCGTACCGGCGGCTTCGCATGCAGATGCTCGACGCTGAGCGCACGTCGCTCCTGGAGGCACGCGACTCCGGCCTGGTCGACGACGAGGTGCTGCGCGGCGCGCTCGCGTCCGTCGACCTCGAGGAGTCGATGCTCGACCGCGTCGATGACGCCGAGTCCCGGCTGGACACCGAGCTCGTCGCGCCACCACAGCCCGCGGAGGCGTGCGAGCACCTGCAAGCTGCCCCGCGCGTCGCGACAGCCCGCACGCCGGGCGCCTGCGAGGAGTGCCTGCGCGACGGCACGCCCTGGGTCCACCTGCGACTGTGTCTGCGCTGCGGCCACGTCGGTTGCTGCGACTCGTCAATCGGCAACCATGCCGCGAAGCACTTCGCCGAGGCCGACCACCCGGTCATGCGCAGCATCGAGCCGGGCGAGGCGTGGCGGTGGTGCTACGTCGACGAGCGGCTCGGCTGAGGCCCGCCAACTGCGAGCCGGAGCGCTGCGTAGGACGCGACGAGCTCGCGCCGCTCCTGGGCGAGCAGTTCGCTGGCCGGATCGCAACCGGACGCGACCCACTCGTCGGACAGCCGCATCGCGACCATCCGGTGCTGCGCGGCATCGCGGACCGCGTCGATGCCGACGCCGTAGACGTGTGAGTACAGATTGCACAGCGCCCTCGTCAGGTCGTCCTCGCTGAGCCCGTCCTCGCGCTGGTGGACGCGATGCACCCGCCACCACTCGACTTCGAGGCGTGCCGCCTCAAGCGGGTCCGGGCGCAACGCGCCGTCCGCGCTGACGAGCTGGTAGAAGCGGCGCATGTACTGCCGCGCCAGATCGGCGTCGTTGTCGGGATACGGCGCCCATGCCTGGTTCGCGCGCAAGACGTACCAGGCGCCAGCGAGCGTCCGCGCCCAATTCATGCCGAAGCCGGCGCGCACCATGCCCACCGCGCCCGCCAGGAACGCCGTCCACTGATGCCGGTAGTACGCCGCCCAGGCATCGCATTCGCGGCGGCCGACGACGACCGGGTCGAATGCCCGGGAATCGCCTCGTGTGATCGACATGCCTTTCCCCCCTCGGTGCGACGAGAATGCGGCAAGCGAACAGGGAGGGCAAATGGCCGAGGCCGTCGACCGGGTCGTACAGCACATGGATGAGCGGCTGGGCGCCCTGCAATCGCCACATCACCGGTTCTTCCTGGGCACCTACCTGCGCACGACCGCGGCCGTGGGCAAGGCGATCGACGAAGCGGGTTTCGAGGACCCGGCTTGGGTCGAGGAGTGGGATGTCTCCTTCGCCGAGCTGTATCTGGACGCAATCGACGCCCAGCAGGACGGGCACCGCAATGCCGTGCCCCGTCCCTGGCGGCTGGCGTTCGAGGCTCCGGCGGCGCTTCCGCCACTTCGGCATGTGCTGCTCGGCATCAACGCGCACGTCAACTACGACCTGCCGCAGGCGCTGCTGGCCGTGATCAGCGACGCCGACTTCGACGACGCGCCGTTGATGGATCGGCGCCGCCGCGACCACGAACGGATCGACGGCGTGCTGTCATCCCGGGTCAGCGCCGAGGATGCGGAACTCTCGATGTCGGGTAAGGCGCTGCTCGATCGCGTGCTCACCCCGTTGAACCGGCTGGGCTCGAAGCGCTTCCTGCGCGAATCGCGGCAGAAGGTCTGGCACAACACGATGGAGCTGCAACAGGCCCGGGTGGCCGGTGCCGATGCGTACCAGGTACGCCTCGCCGAGCTGGAGCTGCTCAGCGCCGCGCGCATCGCCGACCTGCTCGCGCCCGGGCAAGTGATCCTGCGCCTTGCGGTCGCCGGCTTCGGCGTGACGCTCCCGCCGGCGTGACACTGCCGTGACACTGCCGCCGGCGTGACGCTGCCGCCGGCGTGACGAAGGGGCGGACCCTTTCGGGCCCGCCCCTTCGTTTGCAGCTGGACTCAGCCGTACCGATGCTTCTGACCGCGAGCGGTCAGAAGTCCATGTCTCCGCCGCCCGGCATGCCGCCGCCCCCGCCGCCGGCCGGCTGCTTCTCCGGCTTGTCGGCGACGACCGCCTCGGTCGTCAGGAACAGCGCCGCGATGGATGCGGCGTTCTGCAGGGCAGACCGCGTCACCTTCGCCGGCTCGATGATCCCCTCGGCGAACATGTCGACGTACTCGCCAGTCTGGGCGTTGAGCCCGTGTCCGGCGGGCAGCCCGCGCACCTTCTCCGCAACGACGCCGCCTTCGAGGCCGGCGTTGATGGCGATCTGCTTGAGCGGCGCCTCGAGCGCGACCTTGACGATGTTGGCACCAGTGGCCTCGTCGCCGACCAGGTCGAGCTTCTCGAACGCGGTGTCGACGGCGTTGGACAGTGCTACACCACCACCGGGCAGCACGCCCTCTTCGACGGCCGCCTTGGCGTTGCGCACGGCGTCCTCGATGCGGTGCTTGCGCTCCTTGAGCTCGACCTCGGTGGCCGCGCCGACCTTGATCACCGCGACACCGCCGGCGAGCTTCGCCAGGCGCTCCTGCAGCTTCTCGCGGTCGTAGTCGGAGTCGCTGTTCTCGATCTCGGTGCGGATCTGGTTGACCCGTCCGGTGATCTGGTCGGCGTCGCCTGCGCCCTCGACGATCGTGGTCTCGTCCTTGGTGACGACGACCTTGCGGGCCTTGCCCAGCAGCTCCAGGCCGGCGTTCTCCAGCTTGAGGCCGATGGTCTCGCTGATGACCTGACCACCGGTCAGGATCGCGATGTCGCCGAGCATGGCCTTGCGGCGGTCGCCGAAGCCCGGTGCCTTGACGGCAACGGACTTGAACGTGCCACGGACCTTGTTGACGATGAGCGTGGCCAGGGCCTCGCCCTCGACGTCCTCGGCGATGATCGCCAGCGGCTTGCCGGTCTGCATGACCTTCTCGAGCAGCGGCAGGAGGTCCTTCACCGTGCTGATCTTCGACTCGACGATCAGCACGTACGGGTCGTCGAGGACGGTCTCCATACGCTCGGCGTCGGTGACGAAGTACGGCGCGATGTAGCCCTTGTCGAAGCGCATGCCCTCGGTGAGCTCGAGCTCGAGGCCGAAGGTGTTGCTCTCCTCGACGGTGATGACGCCTTCCTTGCCGACCTTGTCCATCGCCTCGGCGATGATGTCGCCGACGGTGGTGTCAGCGGCCGAGATCGACGCAGTCGCGGCGATCTGCTCCTTGGTCTCGACATCCTTGGCCTGGTTGCCCAGCACCTCGGACACCGACTCGACGGCCTTCTCGATGCCGCGCTTGAGCGCCATCGGGTTGGCGCCGGCAGCAACATTGCGCAGGCCTTCCTTGACGAGCGCCTGGGCCAGGACGGTGGCCGTCGTCGTGCCGTCACCGGCGACGTCGTCGGTCTTCTTGGCTACTTCCTTGACCAGCTCGGCGCCGATCTTCTCGTACGGGTCCTCGAGCTCGATCTCCTTGGCGATGCTCACGCCGTCGTTGGTGATCGTGGGTGCGCCCCACTTCTTCTCCAGCACGACATTGCGGCCCTTGGGGCCAAGCGTCACCTTGACGGCATCGGCGAGGATGTTCATGCCGCGCTCGAGGCCGCGGCGGGCCTCTTCGTCGAACGCGATCAACTTTGCCATGCGGTGTCGTCCTTACGTGTAGGTGGACTAGGTACGCACCGACTTGCGATGCCCGCGACGGACGGCGCATATCACGCCTCATCGCTGGTCGTTGCGCTGGCACTCAGCCTAGCCGAGTGCCAATCCAGGTTTAGCACTCGCCCCCGGTGAGTGCAAGCTCGCCCGGGTCACGCAGCGCGGTAGCGCTCATGATCATCCCTGCCGCAGGTGCGCTTACGCGCACATCCAGCAGAGTTGATCATGGGCGTGGGCCGCCAGCGACCGGCCGCGGATTACGGCTACTCGGCGTTAACGCCCGGATTGACCCGCCGGACGGACGGCGCCAGCGGGCGCACCGCCGCCGGGCCGGCGAGCAGCTCGGCGAGCTCGAGCTGCAGCGCGCGGAAGAAGTCGTGGTCGAAATGGCCGCGCACGGCGTCCGCGTCGGCGAACTCCTCCCACACCCACACCAGCTCGTCGTCGTTCGGGTCGGCCGCCGCTGCGAACAGCGTCGTGCCCGGCTCACCGTCGAGGGTGTTGACGTAGTTGGTGAGGACGCGGAGCAATTCGTCGCGCTTGCCCTCCTGCGCGGTCAGCTGCAGCAGGGCGCCGAATTGGGCGTTGTCGCTCACGCAGGCGTGAACGTGCGAACCCCCCGCGATGATTCCCCGCCTCGGCGCGTAGCCGGGAACGAATCGGCCCGGCGCGCCGAAGCGAACCGGGCCGATCGCGAGCTGTTGGTGGTCCAGCGAAACGTCAGCTGACGACGCGTACGCCGTCAGCCTGGGGACCCTTGGGACCCTGAGCGACCTCGAACTCGACGCGCTGTCCTTCGTCCAGCGAGCGGTAGCCGTCAGATTGGATGGCCGAGTAGTGGACGAACACGTCCTGGCCGCCGTCCACGGCGATGAAGCCGTAGCCCTTTTCGTTGTTGAACCACTTCACGGTGCCCTGTGCCACGTGCACTCCTTGCTAGGGGCCAACCGGTCCCACACTTCGTGAGGCCGGGGTCTTCGTTCCTCGGTCCCGCTTCACTGCAGTGCACGCGTGCACCGGGGTGCGCACGTGGTACTCCGTTAGCCGAAACGCTCGTAACTACGACCGGGGCGGACGGTACACGGATGGTCGCCGGAGAGCCAGACATCCGGCCAAGTCGATCGGGTCGCTTTGCGCTGTTCTGCGAGGTCATTTCGTCGCCAATGGCGCGTAGAGACCCGGGGAAGGCTCCTTCGGAGCTGTTCGACTCGCAGCGGTCCCGGCCGCGCGGGACGTCGAACAACTTCCGCCGCGGCGCTACAGCAGGCCGGCGTCGCGCATGCCTTTGAGCGTCGGCGGAATCACCGCGGTCGGCGCGACGACACCCGATATCGCGTCGATGGTCTTGAGGCCGTCGCCCGTGTTGTACACGACTGTTTCGGCAGACGTGTCGATCTGGCCGGACGCCGCAAGCTTCTTCAGCACGGCGACGGTGACGCCGCCCGCTGTCTCGGTGAACACGCCCGTTGTGCGGGCGAGCAGCCGGATGCCGTCGCGGATCTCGTCGTCGTCGACCTGCGCGATCGCGCCGCCGGTCGAGCGAACCGCGTCGAGCGCGTAGGGGCCGTCGGCCGGATTGCCGATGTTGAGCGACTTGGCGATGCCGACCGGCCGGACCGGCGTCACCGTGTCCAGGCCCTTCTCGAACGCGGTCGCGATCGGCGAGCAGCCCGCGGACTGCGCCCCGAACACGCTCCACTTTGCGTCTGGCACCAGGCCCGCGGTGACTAGCTCGTTGAACGCCTTGTGGATCTTGGTCAGCATCGAGCCGGACGCCATCGGGGCTACGTACTGTCGGGGCAGCCGCCAGCCGAGCTGCTCGGCGACCTCGAAGCCGAGCGTCTTGGATCCCTCGGCGTAGTAAGGCCGAACGTTGACGTTGACGAAGCCGGTGGTCTCGAACTCGTCGGTCTCGGAGAGCTCCGAACACAGCCGGTTGACGTCGTCGTAGGAGCCCTCGACGGCGACGAGCGTCTGGCCGTACACCGCGGTCTGCACGATCTTGGCCGGCTCGAGGTCGGACGGCACGAACACGATCGACGGCATGCCGATCCGCGCCGCGTGCGAGGCGACGGAGTTCGCGAGGTTGCCCGTCGATGCGCAGGCGATGCGCTCGAAGCCGAGCTCGCGCGCGGCCGTCATCGCGATCGACACCACGCGGTCCTTGAACGAGTGGGTCGGGTTCGCCGAGTCGTCCTTGATCCAGACCGGCGCGGTGAAGCCCAGTTCGTCGGCCAGCCGGTCGGCGCGGATCAGCGGGGTCATCCCGGTACCGGAGTCGACGCGGGTCGCCTCGTCGTGCCCGACGGGTAACAGTCCGAGGTAACGCCAAATCGACTGCGGCCCGGCGGCGATGTCTTCGTGCGTGACGCGAGCGAGCGCGTCCGCGTCATAGCCGATCTCGAGCGGCCCCCAACACTCGAAACACGCATGCTGGGCGGCGAGCGGGTACTGGGCGCCACAGTTGCGGCAGACGAGCGCCGATGCGGGCGACGCGGCGCGGTCGAGCAGAACAGTCATGGCAGAGCGAGGCCTTTCTCCTCATCTTTCCCGGACGCTGTTGCGCCAGGACGGAATTGGCACCTGCATGCGGCGGCCTCGCATCGCCATCGAGCGAGTCTTCGCAGTGGTTGCCGGGGCTTCGTCGGGCCGTTCCCTCTGCCCCTCTTGATGAAGGTTCTTTAGTTGTGCGGTCATTCTCGCATACCGGCGCACCTGGCTTTCAGGCCTGGATCGCGCTGCAGACCCGATGGGGTGCTCGTCGCTCGCGCGGTGGTGGTCCGCTCTTGGCCACCAGATCCGCGGGTCGGCCTGCTGCCAGGCTCGCCAGTGTCAGGTTGGCCTAATGCGAGTTGCCGTTTACCGGGACACGCCATTCCAGGCGCGTTCCGGCGTCGCTGCTCGTGGCCGTGAACGTGCCGCCGAGAAGTTCGGCGCGGTCGCGCATGTTGCGCAGCCCGCTCTCGCGGGTCACCTCGCCGATGCCGCGCCCGTTGTCGGTGATCAGCAACGTGACGAAGCTCTGGTCGGCGTGCAGGCTCACCTCGGCAGCCGTCGCCTGGGCATGCCGCGCGATGTTGGACAGCGCCTCGCGCACGACGGCTATGACATGCTCGGCGACGGCGTCGGGCACGGTCGTGTCGACCGGCCCGTCGATCGTCACGCGCGGCTGGAAGCCGAGCGTCTTGGCCGCATGGGTGCCGAGTTTCAACAACTGCGCGCGGGTGCTCTTCGCCTGCTGCATGCCGCCGTGGTACTGGAAGATCGTGGTTCGCAGATCGGTGATCGTCGCGTCGAGTTCCTCGGTGACCGCCGAGATCCGACGTGCCACCTCGGGCTGGTTGACCAGGCCGAGACCGCTCTGCAGGGCCATGCCCGCGGCGAAGATCCGCTGAATCACCAGATCGTGCAGGTCGCGCGCGATGCGGTCACGGTCGGCGAGGACGGTGAGATGTTCACGGTCGGCCTGCGCCTGGGCGAACTCCAGGGCGAGTGCAGCGTGACCGCCGAACGTCGTCGCCATCTCGACGTCGAGTTGGTTGAACCGCGGGTGGTCGTGCTCGTTACCGATCATCAACGCGCCCAGGGTGCGCTGACCGGCCACGAGCGGCACCACCATGAGCGGCCCGATTGCGAGTGCGTTGAGGACGGGGAACCCGGTGAGCCGTCCGTCCTTGGCCGCGTCGTCGATCACCATCGGCCGCCCGGTCGTCGACACCTCGCGGAACAGGTGGGCCTCGTCCAGCCCGACGATCCGGCCGCGCACGTCGTCGGTCACCGCGCCGTCGCAGGCGGCGATCACGACCGTCTGCTCGTCTGTGCGCACCTCGATCCACGCAACGTCGGCGTCGGCAACTTGCCGCGCGCCACGCGCGACCAGATCGAGCGCTTCGGCCGGCTCGGCTGCCAGCAGCGCGGACGTGATCTCGGCAGACGCCGACAACCAGGCTTGCCGCCGCCGGGAGTCGTCGTAACGATGCGCATTGCCGATCGCGACACCTGCCGCCGACGCGAAGGCGACGAGCAGATCCTGATCGCCCTGGCTGAACTCGGCGGCGCCATTCTTCTGGGTGACGTAGAGGTTGCCGAAGACCTTCTCGCGGACGCGGATCGGCACGCCGACGAAGCTGCGCATCGCGGGATGATGCGCTGGGAAGCCGCTCGATGAGGTGTGACTGCCCAGGTCGGCCAGCCGCAGCGCTGTCGGGTCCTGGATGAGTACGCCGAGCACGCCGCCGCCCGTCGGCAGCGGGCCGATCTCCTGCGCGAGCCCGGGCCCGATTCCGGAGTGGATGAACTCGGTGAGCTGGTGATCCTCGCCGAGCACTGCGACCGCGGCGTACCGGGCGTCGATCAGGGACCGCGCACCCTCGACAATCCGTCGCAGCGTCACCGACAGGCTCAGGTCGCCACCGACGGCGATGGCCGCCTCGACCAGTTGCTGCAGCCGGTTCTTCTCCTCGAGTTCGTGCAGCTTCTCGACGAGTTTCGTGTTGAGCACCCGCAGGTGGGCGCGGCTGAAGTCCTCCTCGGCGAGCGGCTCGGCGACGACAGTGGGTAGTCCGGTCAGCGCCTCGTCGACCGCATCGACCAGCACCATCGGGTCGCCCGACTTCGGGACGACGCGCGATACGCCGACCGCGGCGGCGATCGGGCGCGCCTCTTCCTCGAGGTAGTTGGCGGTGTAGAAGATCACCGGCAGGCCGGCGGTCGCCGGATTGTCGCGCAGCCGGCGGGTCAGCTCGTAGCCGTCCATGCCGGGCATCAGCACGTCGGTGATCATCAGGTCGAGCTGGACGTTACGGATCAACGCCAGCGCCGCAGCACCGTCACTGGCCTCGAGGACGTGGTGGCCGTTGTGCCCGAGCACGCCGGCCACCAGGTCGCGGTTGACCGCGAGGTCGTCGACCACCAGCACCGTAGCCATCGTTATCGCCGCCCGTTCCCGTATGCCGCGTGGTCGGCCGTCCGGCTAGTGATGATCGCTTCAAGATCAGCCGCCAGGTACGGCTTGGTGAGAATCGCGTCGCACCCGGCCGCGAGTGCGGCGGCGTGCTGCTCGCGCACCGCTCCCGCCGTGACGGCGATGACCACCGGACGCGTCCCCGGTGGGTTCTGGCGCAGCTCGCTCGCCAGCGACAGGCCGCTGCCGTCGGGCAGCTGCACGTCGAGCAGGACGACGTCGACGGATCGGTCGGCGACCACGGCCCTGGCCTCGGCAAGCGTCTCGGCCTCGATCAGCCACGCGTCGGCGAGCCTGGGCTCCTTGGCGCGCGCGAGGATTGCCTTGACCAGCTCGCGGTTGAGCACCTCGTCCTCGACGTGCAGGATCCGCAGATCGCGATGCGGCGCGTTCACCGCGCACCTTCCGCCGAGCGGACCGAATCAGCCGACCGGACCGACTCGGCGGCCGCACTGGTCGTCTTGCTCAGCCAGCGACGCAACCCGTCTTGCAGGTTCTGCCCCTTCTGCAGGACGCCGAGGATCTTGCCGTTCAGGCGCGCCTTGTCGGCATCGGTGAGGTCGTGGGCGGTGACCACCAGGACCGGCGTCTGCCGGGTCGCCGGGTCGCCGTCGAGCGCGGAGATGACGGTGAAGCCGTCGATGTCGGGCATCAGCAGGTCGCAGATGACCAGGTCGAAATGCTGCTCGCGGGCCAGGCGCAGACCATCTGTCCCGTTGCCGGCCGTCACGACCGCGATGCCCTCAGCCGCGAGGCTCGCCTCGATGACCGCGAGCGTGGCCGGGTCGTCGTCGACGGCGAGCACTCTCATCGGCTGCTCTGCCGCCGCGTTCCAGTCGACGAGCGAGAGCCGGCCGAGCCTCGCCAGCAACTTGTCCCGGTCGATCGGCTTGACGAAGTAGTCGACCGCGCCGAGCGCCAGGCCGACGTCCTCGTCGTCGACCACGCTGACCATCACGACCGGGATGTCGCACACCCGGCTGTCTTGCTTGAGGTGGCGCAACACCTCCCAGCCGTCCATGCCGGGAAGCAGGACGTCGAGGATGATCGCGTCCGGCAGGTCGCGACGCGCGGCGGCCAGCCCACTCTCGCCGTCCGTGGCGACACCCACCCGGTATCCCTCGGCTTCGAGATAAGTCCTCAGCATGCGGACCGCGCCGGCATCGTCCTCGACGACCAGGATGCCGCCGGAGCGTTCCGCGGCCCCGCCGGCCATGGGCACCGGCGCGTCGCGCACGTTCGTGGCGAGGTCGTCGCGCGGCAGCGTCACCGTGAAGCTCGAACCGCGGCCGAGCTCGGACTCGAGTTCGATCTTGCCGCCGTGGGCGTGGACGAGCCGCCTCGTCAGCGCCAGGCCGAGGCCGGTGCCGGCGACGTGCCCCGCGCCCGCGCCGACCTGCTGGAACTCGTCGAACACCCTGCCGTGGTCCAGTTGCGCGATGCCGATGCCGGTGTCGGCGACGGTCAGCCGAATGCCGTCGTCGGCACGCGCCGCGCTGATCATGATCCGTCCGCCCTCGGGCGTGAACTTGATCGCGTTCGACAGCAGGTTGTCGAGGATCTGCCGCGCGCGCATCCGGTCGGCACTGACGATCAGCGGCGGAACCTCCGTCGTCAGGTGCAGCCGCTTGCGGATCATCAGCGGACGCAACGAGCTGACCGCGCTCGCGACCACGTCGGCGATGTCGAGCGGTTCGAGTCGCATCTCCATCCGCCCGGCCTCGACCTTGGCGAGATCGAGCAGGTCGTTGATCAGGTCAAGCAGGTGGCGCCCGCTCGTGTGGACGTGGTCGATCCACTGAGCCGGGATCGTGCGCCGGTCGCCGGTGGCCTGCTCGCGTCCCATCAAGTCGCTGAAACCGATGATCGCGTTCAGCGGGGTGCGCAGCTCGTGGCTCATGTTCGTCAGGAACTCGGTCTTGGCCTGGTTCGCGGCAGTGAGCGCCTCGACCGACGCGGCCAGCCGCGCGCTGAGCCGTTCGTGCTCGGCAAGTACCGCACTGCGCTCGGCCAGCAGGCCGGCCTCAGTGCCCAGGTCGGCCAGCAGGTTCACGTCGTCGTCGATGAACAGGCTCCGGTACTTGCTCAGCATGATCACGGCGCCGCGTCCGGCCGGCGGTGACTGCAGCGGTATCGCCCGGACGAAGCGCGCGTGGCTGCGCCGCGCGAACATGACCGCGAGATTCGGCGTCTCCGGCGTGAACGGGTCCACCTGGATCGGCTGCGCGTGGGCGAGCAGGCGATCGAGGTCTTCTGGGGGATGGACGAGATCCTGTTCGACCCGCGGGCCTGCCCCGGCACGTTCGGTCACCCCGGCACCCGGGGACTCCCAGACCACGAGCACGGCGTCGCCGCCGCTGACCTCGCGGACCGTCTGCGCGAAACGCAGCCATGTCTGGTCCTCGTCGTCGCTCGCGTGCCCCCACAGCAGCTGCTGGCTCGCGGTGTACGCGGCCGACGTGGCCCACAGCCGACGCAGCCAGCGCGGCGGGACGAACGCTGCCGCGTATCCCAGCGCGGCGAACAGCCCGATTCCTCGCGCGACGGCCTGCGCCGTTGCGGCCGCGTCCGCGTCGAACCGGCCGATCGCACTCGCGATGACAGCAACCACGAACGAGGCGGTGGCCATCGCGGCGATGATCAGGCGTATCCGGTGCGAACCGGTGCGTCGCCGGGCGTTCGAGGCGAGCAGGGCCGTAGCACTGGTGCAGGACGCCGCCAACGAGCCCAGTACGAAGATCGTTGCCGGTATCGGCAACGGGCTGCTGTAAACGAAGATCAACAGCACGCTGATCAGGAAGCTGCCGACCGCACCCCAGCTGATCCATCTGGGCACCGCCCGCAACCGGGCGAGCAGCCGCAACGTGAGAATGCCCAGGGTGAACTGCAGGGTCGATGCGATGTCGTTGGGAAACTCCGGCAGGTCGCCGATCGTGCGCCGGCTGAGGTCGCGCAGGAAGAAGACGCCCATCGCGCAGAAGATCCACAGCATGTCGCGCTGGATCGGCCCGCGGTCACGCCAGTTCGCGACCAGCACCCGGAACAGCACTGGAACGAAGAGCAGGTCGATCACAATCGTGATCACTTAACCCCCGGGAAACTGGTCGGCTACAGAGTGTAGCAACCGAGTACGACCCGTTCTGTACAGCAAACGAGGCGAGCCGTGGTGCGATGCGCACGGATTTCGTATAACCGGCGATCGCATGATCAACGGTACGTCAGGCTCGTCACTGATGGGACACCTTGCCTAAAGTGGCGAGTCTCAGCCGTCAGCTGTAGTCGGATGTCAGGACGACGACGATCGGCCCCGCCGGCAGCTCCGGAAACCTCTCCTTAACACGCTTGATGGCCGGAAAGCGCTGTTGCAGTTCGAGGGCAGCCTGCTGGTTCGCCGGATCGTTCGGGTCGTAGTACGCGCAGGTCGACAGGATGTCGTTCTGGATGTTGCCGGTGGAGGTGACCGTCCAGCCGGCGGCCTCGAACCGGTGCTTGGCCGTTTCGGCCAGACCACTGGTCGACGTGTTGTTGAGAACGACGAGCGGGATGGGATGGGCCGCCGCGGATGTCGAGCCGCTCTGGTGCGGCGAGGTCGGGGCGTGCGTCGACGGCTGGGCGGTCTGGGTGCGCGTCGAGGTGGCGGTGACCGTCGAGGTGCCCAAGGACACCGCTTTGGCCTGCCGGCCGTTCGGGTGGCGCAGCGCGACGAGGGCGACGACAGCGACTACGACGCCCAGCACGGAGAGCAGGATGCCGCCGACGCGATCAGCCTGCCGCCGGTGCGGCATGGCTGGCGGGCGGCTGGACATATTGAGCGGCAGGATAACCCGCCGGGCTTAGACCTCTATGCCGAGCCGACGGGCCGAACGCTGCCGTTGCCTGCTGGCTCGCAAGCGTCTGAGCCGCTTGACGAGGAGCGGGTCGGCGGCAAGGGCTGCCGGGGTGTCGATGAGGGCGTTGAGCACCTGGTAGTACCGCGTGCCCGACATGTCGAACAGCTCGCGGATCGCCTGCTCCTTCGCGCCGGCGTACTTCCACCACTGCCGCTCGAACATGAGGATCTCGCGGTCGCGCCGGGTCAGGCCGTCTACGCCAGGCTCGTCCGGCAGGTCAACCCCGGGAGTCTGCGATACGTCGACACCGTCGGCAGACGCGTGGGCGAAATCCATGCTGCGCGCTCCCCTTCGTGTCGCGTCGGGTCGGTCGGCGTTCCCCAGTGAGCGGCCATTGCCCGGAGCCGCAATCGCCGCTCACGTTAGCGAACCTGACCGAAGTCATCCCGTGCGCTCAGTGAACCACGGCGTGTCGCGCGAGGCCGGTATCGGCGCGCTGTGGATATCGGTCGCCGTTATCCACAGATCGCCGCGGGTACTCGCGCGGGGCGGGTCCGTCGCGCCACGGTCGTCGCATGGCATTTCCAGGCGATCCAGCCGCACTCGACGCCACCGCGCGGCGCATCAACCACCACGCCGACGACCTGCGTGCCCGCGCGTGCCGGCTCGCGGCCGCGGCCGACGGCGTGCGGTGGCACTCGACTGCAGCCGGCGAATTCCGCCGTGACGTTCGCGGGCTGGCCGGTGGGTTTCGCCGTGCCGCCGACAACGTCGACGACGCGGCCGACGCGCTTCGCCGGCACGCGGCAACCCTGCGGCAGGTCCGGGCCGCGATCGGCGCTGCTCAGCACGCGGCGGCTTGCGCCGTGCACGGCATCGAGCACGCCGCGCGCGTCCTCGGGTTCTGACGTGGGCCGGCCCATCTCGGTCCGCGGCGGCACGAACGGCGTCGTCGCTCACTACGACGACATGACGGCGGCGGCTCGGTTGTTTGCCCGGGCCGGCGGTGACACGGCTGCGGCGTCGGTTGCCCTGCACGGCTACCTGATCGATCCGGACGTCCTCGTGTCCGCGCCGCTCGACCCCGTGGGGGCGGCTCGGTTCGAGGCCACGCTCATGGCCGCGCTCGACGGGCCGGGCGGCCTGACCTGGTTGGCTGCGCGGTGCGCGGCGACCGACCTAGGGCTGCGCGCCGCGGCGGCCACCTACCTCGGCGCTGACCGGCTCGACGAGCGTCTGGAACCCGAACTGGACGCAGTCGCGCGGGCGCCGAAGGCCGCACTCGACGCCGCCGTGCGGCTGTCCGGCGGCGACCCCGGCGGCGCACTGCAGCAGCTGATCACCGACGACCCGCAGCTCGCCGACCTCGGCATCGGCGTTGCCGGCGACGTTCTGGGCGCGGGCTCGGTCGCGGCCGGCGCCCGTCTGGTCGGGTTGCCGTTCGCCGACGGCGTGCCACGAGTCAGCGACCTCGGCGTGGACCACGGGCTCGGGGCGCCGCGCAGCCTCGAAGACCTGCTCGCGGGCCTCGCCCGGCGCGACGAGGGCCGGCCCGGCGAGATCGACGTGCACTTCCTCGACGGCGGCAGCGCGCGCACGCGCAAGGTCGTCGTCGACATCCCCGGCACCAAGGACTGGTCGCTCGCCTTGCAGAGCAGCGACGTCACGAGCATCGCCACGAACCTGCGCGCTCTGCGTGGTGCGGTGACCACGTACGAGCGTGGCGTGCTCGAGGCGATGCGGCGGGCGGGCGTAGGGCCGGACGACGACGTCCTCATGGTCGGTCACAGCGAGGGCGGCATGGTCGCCGTGAACGCTGCGCGGCGAGCGGCGGCCAGCGGCGAGTTCCGCGTCCGGCACGTCGTCACGGCGGGCGCACCGCTCGGGCTGATCGCGGGCACCGTGCCGGCCAGCGTCAACGTGCTCGCGCTCGAGAACGACGGCGACGTCGTGCCGCACCTGGACGGCGCCGAGAACCCGGATCGGCTCAACGTCACGACCGTGACGGCACATCGCGGCCACGGCGACGTGATCGCGAACCACAGCCTCGACGAGGCGTACCTGGCGGCTGCACGCGACCTCGACGCCAGCGGCGACCCGTCCGTGCGCGACTACCTCCGGGGTCTCGCCGGTTTCCTGACCGCGTCGACGGTGCGCACGCATACGTACCAGATCACTCGGACGTACCGATGAGGAGCGAGTTAGCTGTGACAGCGGTTGCCCGGGGCGTTCGCAGCGAGCACGATTCCGCCCATGTTGGGACTGATGCAGGACGTGCCGCTGACCACCAACTGGATACTCGGGCGCGGCGAGCAGTACTTCGCCACGAAGACGGTCACGACCCGCACGGCGAGCGGCATCGAGCACATGACGTTCGCCGAGCTGGCCGCCGGAGCGCGCATGCTGGCTGGTGCCGTGGACGCCCTCGGGCTCGCGCCCGACGCGCGGGTCGGCACGTTCGCGTGGAACACCGCCAAGCACCTGCAGCTGTATTTCGCGATCCCGGGCACCGGGCGGATCCTGCACACCGGCAACCTGCGCTACTCGCCCGACCAGTTCGTCTATACGGCCAACCACGCCGAGGACGAAGCGTTCTTCGTCGACCGTTCGCTGCTGCCGCTGTTCGCGAAGTACCTGTCCAGCGTGCCGACGGTCAAGCATGTCGTCGTGATGGACGACGGCGTGCCGGCCGAGATCCCGGATGACCCGCGCATCGTTCAGTGGGACGACCTCATCGGCGCGGCCGGCGAGGTCGACTTCAGCGATCGGGTCAGCGACGAGCGCCAGGCTGCCGCCATGTGTTACACGACCGGCACCACCGGCAAGCCGAAGGGCGTCCTGTACAGCCACCGCTCGACCTGGCTGCACTCGCTGGCGTCGATGAGCTCGGCAGTGTTCAGCATCCACGAGCGCGACAAGATCCTGCCGGTGGTGCCGATGTTCCATGCGAACGCGTGGGGGATCCCGTACACGGCGGTTCTCTCCGGGGCATCGCTCGTCATGCCCGGGCCCGACCTGTCACCGCAGGCCATCGTGTCGTTGCTCGAATCTGAGAAGGTCACCATCGCCGCGGGCGTGCCCACCATCTGGATGGCGATGGTGCCGTTGCTCGACGGCCGCGACCTGTCCAGCCTGCGCACGATCATCTGCGGCGGGTCAGCCGTGCCGAAGGCGCTGTCCGAGGCCTGGCGCGCCAAGATCGGCCTGCCGATCACGCAGGCCTGGGGGATGACCGAGCTCTCGCCGCTCGGCTCGGTGTGCTTCCTTCGCTCGGAGTACGACGAGCTCAGCGAGGACGAGAGGGCCGACATCCGCGCCACGGCGGGCGTCGCGGCACCTGGCGTCGAGGTCCGCATCGTCGACCCCGACACCCGCGTGCCGCTGCCGTGGGACGACAAGTCGGCCGGCGAGCTCGAATGCCGCGGGCCGTGGATCGCCAAGCAGTACTACCGGACCGACGAGCCCGGCGAGCAGTACACGCCGGACGGCTGGCTGCGCACCGGCGACGTCGCCGCGATCTCCCAACTGGGCTACATCCGCCTGGTCGACCGCACGAAGGATCTCGTCAAGTCCGGCGGCGAGTGGATCAGCACGGTCGAGCTGGAGAACGAGATCATGGCTCACCCGAAGGTGGCCGAGGCTGCGGTCATAGCCGTCCGGCATCCGAAGTGGATGGAACGCCCGCTCGCCTGCGTCGTCGTCAAGCCGGGCGAGCAACTCGACAAGGCGGACGTCCTCGACTTCCTGCGCGACAAGTTCACGCCGTGGCAGATGCCCGACGACGTCGTGTTCATCGACGAGGTGCCCAAGACGAGCGTCGGCAAGTTCTCCAAGAAAACCCTTCGTGATCAGTTCGCTGAGTATGTTCTGCCGACCGCATAGCGTGATGTAGCAAGCACAGAGGGTCTAAAGTCCCTAGGTTTCTGCCGCACATGAATGGTTTGCTCTTCTTGTCTTCGAGTCGGATCGGAGATGGGCGTATCGGGGCCTACGTCCATGTCTACTTGCGGCGCTCGCTGCCGCTGCGGCACTGGAAAGTTGACCATGACCCCCAGCCGGAACGCGCTCGGGCGCCTCGGCGCGCACGTCTTCAGCGTTGCTCTGCTCGTCGTCGCGCTCGTCGGCATCTCGACCGTCCACAGTGGATTGGCGCAGGCCTCTCCCGATCCGAGCCCGACCGGGAAACTGACTGCCCTCGAGCTCACCCCGCACGGCCTGCACGTCGCGGGCTGGGCGCGTGACCCGGACACCACCGCCGCGATCAAGGTGGCCGTCAGCTCCGACGGCACGTCGTTCATCCCGCTCGTCGCGAACAACCCCGTCTCCAGCGTCGGAAACTACGGCTTCGACCACACCTACTTGCGCCCCGCCGGCACGCACAAGATCTGCGTCACCGCGCTCAACGTCGGCGCCGGGACAGATCACATGCTCGGCTGCAAGACCATCACGTTCGGTTCGAGCCCGCGCGGCGCCGTCGGCATGATCGGGCAGGTGCCGAACAACATCCGGTTCAGCGGATGGGCGCTCGACCCTGACGTGACAACCGCCATCTACGTCGACGTGTATGTCGACCACCAGATGTTCCTGCGGATGACCGCGAACCGCGTCCGCGACGACGTCGCGCAGGCGTACCCGTACTACGGCGGCGCGCACGGCTTCGACGAACGTCGCCCCCTCTCGCAGGGCTCGCACCTCGTCTGCCTCTACGCGATCAACCAGAGCGCGGGCACGAACCGTCGCCTCACCTGCCGCACCGTCACGCTCAACTACGAGCCGAGCGGATCGATCAACACGCTGCGCCAGACGCCGGGCGGATTCCACGTCGCGGGCTGGGCGGTCGACCCGGACACGACGAGCGCGGTCCAGGTCCACGTCTTGGTCGACGGTCAACTGGTGCGATCGGTCCTGGCGAACAAGAGCAAGCCGGCAGCCCCGAGCGGCCTGGCCGCAGCCGGCTCGAACCACGGATACTCGGAGACAGTGCCCGCGGTGGCGGGTACGCATCACGTGTGCGTGTCCGGCACGAACTTGTCCTCCGGGCCCATCTTGGAACAGACGCTCGCCTGCCGGACCATCACACTGGACTTCGCCCCGTTCGGCGCCTTCGACTCGGCGACCCGGCCCGGCGCCCTGACGACGATCACGGTCAAAGGCTGGGCGGCCGATCCCGACACGGACGATCCGATCCATGTCCATGTGATGCTGGACGGCACGACCGTCGACTCCGTCGCGAACCTCTCCCGCCCGGACGTCGCGGCGGCGCGGCACATCGGACCGCTGCACGGCTACCTGGCCCACATCCCCGCGAGCGGCGGCGAGCACAAGCTGTGCGTGTACGGGATGAACGCCGACGCCGGCACAGTCAACAGGCTGCTCGGCTGCCGGATCGTCAACGCGAAGCATCCGGTCGTCCCGTGGGCGCCGTACGTCCGAGCAAAGGCCGGCTACGGGTCGGCGACGGTCAGCTGGCGGGCGGGCAACGACGGCGGTGCGCCGCCGACGAGGTTCACCATCCGGACCGGCACGATGGCAAAGACCGTCAACGGCAACGCCCGGGGCGTGGTGATCGGTGGCCTCAAGCCCGGACGGCGTTACCAGTTCACAGTCAGAGCGACAAACGTCGCCGGTGTCGGGCGCCGCGGCCGATCGAACACGATCACGACGCCGAAGGGGCCGCCGCCGCAGACCACGCCGGCGCCGATCGCGACGAGCCGCTACGTCCGCAACATCAACGGCACCAGCAGCGACATCACGAAGATGCGCGCCGAGGGTGCCAGCGACGCCTCGCGTAACCCGGCCGGCCACCGCTACCTCGTCCTGCTCGACATCGGCGGGCAGGGCAACTACGGCGGCAAGTGGGGAGTCGTGCTGTCGGCGACGTCGCGTTACGTCAGCGACGCCGCGCTGGTCAAGGCGGTCAATGCCTACACCGACGGATACCGCAGCACGCAGCGACTGGGCGCCCCGGTCACGATCGCCATCGGCGCCAACAACGACATGACCGTGAACTCCTCGACGGGCGCCATCTGGGCGCACCAGGTCGTCAACCCGGTGGCCGCGCACGTTGCGGGGCGTTCCGGGATGACCATCGCCGGAGCGAACGACATCGAGCCGGGATTCCGTGCCGACGCCGCGCATTCACGCGCGTGGCTCAGCGGCTACCTGCACGCCACGTCCCGCAAGTTCGTCTTCAACGGATCGGCGGACGGCTGCAACTGGACGACAGTCCGCGGGCGCTGCAACAACGGCTGGACGGCCGCGGACATGTACTACCTCAGCGGCGGTGCATCTCCGAGCCGCATCGTGAGCCTGCCGCAGATCTACAACCACACCATGGCCCAGCAGTGGAAGTACATCTCGCTGACCGGGGTCGTCGGCAAGCACCCGAGAGTGAAGTTCGGCGGCCCGCTGACCGAGTTGACCGCCTGCCAGCAGGCCGGCGGCTGCGGCAGCCTGGGCGGGCACACGGCATGGAACACCCTGTGGAGCGCGATCCGCTCCGACGCCCGGACCTCGCAGGGCAGCCTGCCGTACGCGACCGATCTGCGAATCAACTGATGCGTCGGTCCGCCTGGCTGATCGTTGCGCTACCGCTCGTCGTGGCGACGGCCTGCACCTCGTCGAAGACGTCCTCGCGCCCGACGCCGTCCGCGCCGCCGGCGACGTCGGCCTCGCCATCGTCGAGCACCCCGTCGACCGACATCGACACCGGCATCGAGGAGTCGCTGACGCCTCCGGCGTCGGCCAGCACGACGCCGGCTGGGCCGCCGACCTGCCTGGCCAAGAACGTGCGGGTGGACGTGCTCCCCGGATCCGGGGCTGCCGGGCGTCAGTTCGCGTCGATCTCGTTCGCCAACACCGGAACCGCGATGTGCGCCATGTCGGGCGCACCGCACGTGACGCTGCTGCGCGCAGGCACCGTGCTCGGCAAGCCCGCGGTCGCGTCGGCCAAGCCGGCGCGGGTCGTCATGCTCGCGCCGGGCAAGGCGGCCGACACGACGCTGACCGGGTTCTCGACGTGCAACGCCAAGAACTCCGACGCCGTGCGGATCGCCCCGCCCGGTCAGACGCAGACCGTCGACATGCCGCTCGAACTGCGCGGCTGCCCGCTGCAGGTCGACCCGGTGTCGGCCATGACCGGCTGACTGACCCGCGCCTGATCGCGGCTCGTAGGCTGACCGTCCGTGAGCTACGTTGCCGCGGACGACCGCTACCAGTCGACGACCTACCGGCGCTGCGGCCGCAGCGGTGTCCAGTTACCGCTGATCTCGCTGGGCCTGTGGCACAACTTCGGCAACGACAGGCCGATCGACACCCAGCGCGCGATCCTGCGCCGAGCGTTCGACCTCGGCGTCACGCACTTCGACCTCGCCAACAACTACGGACCGCCCTACGGCGCCGCCGAGACGAATTTCGGGCGGATCATGCGCGAGGACCTCGCGCCGTATCGCGACGAGCTGTTCATCTCGACCAAGGCCGGCTACGACATGTGGCCCGGCCCGTACGGCGAATGGGGTTCGCGCAAGTACTTACTAGCCAGCCTCGACCAGTCGCTGTCGCGGATGGGGCTCGACTACGTCGACGTCTTCTACTCCCACCGCTACGACCCGGACACCCCGCTCGAAGAGACGATGGGCGCGCTCGACACGGCGGTACGGTCCGGCCGCGCCCTGTACGCCGGCATCTCGTCGTACTCGCCCGAGCGCACTGCGGAGGCGGCGCGCCTCTTGCGCGAGATGGGGACGCCGCTGCTCATCCACCAGCCGTCCTACTCGATGCTGAACCGATGGATCGAGGGCGGCCTGCTCGACACGCTCGAGGCTTCGGGCGCCGGCTGCATCGCCTTCTCGCCGCTGGCGCAGGGGATGCTCACGTCGAAGTACCTGGACGGCATTCCCGCCGCGTCGCGGATGGCCGAGAACTCGTCGCTGTCACGCGACTTGCTCACCGAGCAGAACGTGGCGCACATCCGCGCGCTCGACGCGCTCGCCCGCGGGCGCGGCCAGTCGCTCGCGCAGATGGCGCTCGCGTGGTGCCTGCGGGATCCGCGCATGACGTCGATCGTGGCCGGCGCGAGCAGTATCGCGCAGCTGGAGGAGAACCTCGCCGCGCTGGACAGGCTCGACTTCTCCGCCGAGGAGCTCGCCGAGATCGACCGCTATGCCGTCGAGGGCGGCATCGACCTGTGGCAGCGCAGCAGCACGTCCTAGATGTGTCGCTGCAGCAAGCTGAGGTCGGCGGCGCTGAGCCGGTCGCTGGACGTGTTGGCCTGGTGCCAGTACGGGTAGAGCAGCGGCATCGCGCTCACGTCGTCGAGGCGGGCCAGCTCGTCGGTGGTGAGCGTGACGTCCGCGGCGGCGAGGTTGTCGGCCAGCTGTTCCTCGGTGCGGGCGCCGACGATCACCGAACTCACGCCAGGCTTTCCCATGATGTACGCCAACGCGATCTGCGCCGCCGAGACGCCGCGCGCTTCGCCGATCCCGACCAGCACGTCGATCGTGTCGTAGAGCTTGGCCTCGTCGCGGACAGGCGGCTCGTCCCATCCGGCGAACCTTCTCGTGCCCGCTGGGACGTCGGCGTCACGGCGGTACTTGCCTGACAGCAGGCCGCCGGCCAGCGGGCTCCACACCAGGATGCCCAGCCCCTGGTCGAGCGAGAGCGGCACTAGCTCGTACTCGGCGTCGCGGGCCTGCAGCGTGTAGTGGATCTGCTGGCTGACGAACCGCGGCAGGCCGGCTTTATCGGCAATGCCCAGCGCCTTCATCAACTGCCACGCCGCGTAGTTCGACGCGCCGACGTAGCGCACCTTGCCCGACCGCACGAGCAGGTCGAGCGCGCCGAGCGTCTCGTCCAGCGGCGTCTGCCCGTCCCACTCGTGCACCTGATAGAGGTCGACGTAATCCGTGCCGAGACGTCGCAGGCTCGCCTCGCAGGCCCGGATCACGTGATGCCGCGACAGGCCGGCGTCGTTGGGGCCGTCGCCCATCGGCATGCGCACCTTCGTTGCCAGCAGCACGTCGTCGCGCCTGCCGCCGAGAGCCTTGCCGACGATCTCCTCCGACACACCCGCGGAGTAGACGTCAGCGGTGTCGATGAGGTTGACGCCGGCGTCCAAGCACATACCGATCTGGCGCTGCGCACCGGCGACGTCGATCGTGCCGACCACGCTCGACCAGCCGACTCCGCCGTAGCCCATCGTGCCGAGCGTGAGAGCCGAAACGCGTAACCCCGATTTGCCAAGCTGCCGATATTCCATGTCGGGAAAGCCTAGCCAGCGATGCGACGATGGCTCCGTGGCGGTGGACGCGGCTCGGTGGAACCACAACATCCACTACCACCCGCTGATCCTGCGAGCCGCTGCTCGGTCCGGATGCCAGCGCGCCCTTGACGTCGGGTGCGGCGAGGGAATCCTGGCGCGCGAGTTGCGGCAACTCGTGCCGCACGTCTCGGCGATCGATGTCGACGAGCCGAGTATCGAACTCGCCCGCCAGGCCGGCTCCGACGTCGACTACATCGTCGGGGACTTCCTCAGCTATCCGTTCCCGCCCGGCTCGTTCGATCTCGTCGTGTCGGTGGCGGCCCTGCACCATATGAATGCGGCGCGTGCCCTGGATCGGATGCGCGAACTCGTCCGCCCGGGTGGCCAACTGCTCGTGGTCGGTCTCGCGCGTGGCAGCTACCCCGCCGATCTTCCGTATGAACTGGCCGCGGCCATGACGCATCGGCTGCATCGGCTGACGAAGCCGTACTGGGGACATTCGGCTCCGACGCTCTGGCCGCCGCCTCATAACTACCGGGACGTGCGGCGCCTCGCCGGCGAGATGCTTCCCGGCGTGCGCTACCGGCGTCACCTGATGTGGCGCTACTCGCTCGCCTGGACCAAGCCACGCGGTTGAGGCCTTTCGGCCCATCACATAAGGCGACCGCGACCGTAGCCTCCGTGCGGGCGCATCCGCCCGGACCGGGGAGGGGGTCGCCGTGAATACGCATCTCAACGTGCGAGGGCTGGTGCTCGTGGCGGTTGCCGTGCTCGGTGTCGCCGGCTGCGCGTCCACGATCCAGGCACCGCAGACGTCGACGAGTGCGTCGCATGCGCGACCGAGCAGTTCGTCGCACCCCCGCACCTCGACGTCGAGCCCCGCGAGCAAGCACGCCACTCCCACGACAGCGCATCGTGCCGCTCCGAAAACCACGAGCGCGCCGGCACGGACGCCGAAGCCCGCTACATCGTCGGCCAAGCCTGCGCCCGTGCGCTCGTCCCCGCGGGCGAACTGCGATTCGGCCTATCCGGACGTGTGCTTGCGCGACGGCATCGGCGACTACGACTGCGCCGGCGGCTCCGGGAACGGGCCCAACTACGTCGACGGCCCGATCCAGGTGCGCGCTCCCGACCCGTTCGGGCTCGACGCGGACCATGACGGCGTCGGCTGCGAGCGGGGATAGCCCGGGTTTCGTACGCTGACGCGATGGCCGCCAGCCCGGAGCCACCTGCCGAAACAGTGCGCCGCGCGGACTTCCCGGTACTGCGGCAGATCCCGACCCGCTGGGCCGACGACGACACGTACGGGCACGTCAACAACGTGGTGCACTACCTGATGTTCGACACGGCGGTGAATGCCTGGCTGATCGAGGCGTCCGGCGTCGACATCCGCGAGTTGCCCGCGGTCGGTCTCGTCGTCGAGACGTCGTGCCGGTACTTCGCCGAGCTGCGGTTCCCGGTGGTGGTGACCGCGGGCCTGGCGCTCGAACACGTGGGCACGTCGAGCGTCGTGTACCGGCTCGCGCTCTTCGGCGACGGCGAGCAGCCCGCGGCGGTCGGCCGCTTCGTCCACGTCTACGCCGACCGCGTCACGCGCCGGCCGGTGCCGGTGCCGCCCGAGATCCGCGCTGCGCTCGCCGGCCTCGCGCCCGCTCAGACGTAGATGTCCAGGCCGTCGACCTCGACGAAGCCCAGCCGGGCGTAGATGCGCGCGGCCTCGTCCGTGTCGGGGTGCAGGTGGGCGAGCTGAGCGCCTGCAGCGGATCCGCGGTCGAGCAGCCACTCGGTGATGGCGCTCGCAATGCCGCGCCGACGTGCATCCGGCAGCACCGTCACGCCGCCGACATACAGCGCCGCGCCCGCGCGCCCATCGCTGCGCAGCCCGTAGCCCGTGCCGACGGGCTCGCCGTCGAGTTCGGCCAGCGCGACGTCGATGTGCTCGCTGTGCAGGTGCGGCTCGATCCACTGCCGCTCGAGCCCGGTATCGGCGACCTCGAAGCCGATGGCGTCGATACGCAGCACTGCATCGAGGTCGTCCGACCCAGCTCGCCGGACTACCACGCCAGGCACGGGCGATGCGGCCACTCGGCCGTCGAGGGCGAGGCCCATCAGCCGCTTGCGGAACAGGAATCGCCCATGCGGCCACGCGGCGCCCGCCGCCACCCGCACGCCCCACGGCACGCCGATCCCCGCGTACCACTCGCGCATCGCCTCGACATCTGCCGTGGCAGGGTCGTCGACGTCTGCGTTGTTCCACTGTGGATGGTCGATGCCGCTCGCCATCAGCCGGGCTCCGCGGACCGTCGTGACGCCACCGCCGAACGCCAGCCGCAGCGTGCCCTCCGCCTGCCACGCGTCCCCGTGCGCCGCCCGAACCCGCGCTGCCGTCACGGGCATCCGAGGCGCCGCCGCGATCCCCTACGCGGCGGTACGACGGCGCGACTTGGCGGAACGCTCAGCGCGTGCCGCGGTGATATCGGCGTCGTCCAGGCCGAGCATGTCGGCGAGTATCCGGAACTCGCCAACGTCGGTGGCACACGCGGCGACCACGTACGCGGCGCGGCGACGATTGTCGGCGTGATGCGCTGCCTCGATCTCGGCTCGGGCTGCCTCCGAGTCCGACATCTTGCTGTCCCCCGATGCCCATGCGTCGATTCGGCTCGTCATGCATCAACTATTCCCGCTCGGTGGCGTCTGCTATCCGCGAACGGACGGCACGAACCTGCAGAGCAGGAGGTTGACTGCACATGACGTGCGAATACCACGACGAGCGGGGTGTCGAGCGATGAGCAGCGACGATCCGCTGGACGCGTACTCGGCAACGGTGGTGCGGGTCGCCGAGACCGTCCTGCCTAGCATCGCCAGCCTTCACGTACGCACCCGCCGCGGCCAGGGCGCCGGCAGCGCGAGCGTCATCACGTCCGACGGCTTCCTCCTCACGAGCGCCCACGTCGTCGAAGGGGCCGACGGCGCCGACGCGGCGTTCGCCGACGGAACCGAGGTCCATGCCGACGTGATCGGACGCGACCCGCTGTCCGACCTGGCCGTGCTGCGGGCCCGGGGCGACGTTCCGCCTGCGCTCACGCTCGGCGACGCGGCGCAGCTACGGGTCGGCCAGCTCGTCGTCGCGCTGGGCAACCCGCTCGGCCTCGCCGGCAGCGTCACGGCAGGCATCGTCTCAGCGCTCGGCCGCTCGCTGCCGACCCGGGCGGGGCGCGTCGTCGACGAGGTGATCCAGACCGACGCCGCACTCAACCCCGGCAACAGCGGCGGCGCGCTCGCCGACAGCGAGGGACGGGTGGTCGGCGTGAACACCGCAGTCGCCGGCGTGGGTGTGGGCCTGGCGGTGCCGATCAACGACACGACGCGGCACATCATCACCACGTTGATGACGCACGGGCGGGTGCGTCGGGCGTGGCTCGGCATCGCCGGCGCGCAGTCCCCACTTCCCCCGGCGCTGGCGGCGAAGGTCGGCCGGCGCAGCGGGCTGCGGGTGGCGCAGGTCATCGACGGCAGTCCCGCCGCGCACGCCGGGCTGCGGCTGGGCGACATCATGGTGTCCGTCAACGGCGAGGACGTCGTGACGAGCACCGCCCTGCAGCGGCTCATGGTCGAGGACGCGATCGGTCGCCGGCTCGAGATCACCGTCTGGCGCAACGGCGCGCTGGTCGACGTCATCGCCGTGCCGCGCGAACTCACCAGCGCGTAGGGACGCCGTATGACCGACGGCAACAACGGCGCCTACCAGGCTGGGCCCGGATGGGACGCGTGCACCGGGCTCGGCGTCCCGAACGGCGCTGCACTGCTCGCCGCGCGGAGCGCGCAAACCACCTGAGCCGAGCGCAAAGGAAACACAGAGCGGCTGAGACCCCTCCGGCCCAGCCGCTCTGTGTTCGGATGGCTACTAGATGCTGTGCTGACCCGGCCTGCGGATACCGATCGTGGCACCGTAGAGCCCAGCGCCCAGGCACAGGCCCAGCAGACCGAACAGCCCGATCTTGGTCAGCGTCGTCGTCGCGCCGGTCGAGGCCAACTGCCCACCCGACCCGTTCGCCGCGGCTGTGCCACCGCCACCGGTGCCTGAGCCGGTCGGCCCCTGCGCCGGGCCGGAGCCACCGGACTCCGAGCCCGACGGCGTGGGCTCGACCGCCCCGGTGCCCGGTCCGACCGACGCGGTCGCCAGGTTGAGCCGGACCGCCGGGTCGCCGATCAGGTCGATCCGCAGCGCACGCTCGGTGAACGTCCCCTGGCTGCTCTCCTGCACGTTCACGACCAGGTCGATCAGCTGCTGGAGCTGCTTGGCCATCGGGACGAACAGCGTGCTGGACAGGCTGTCGGCGCCCGAGCTGAGCGCGTCGGTCAGCGGCCCGAGCAGCAGCTTGAGCGCCTTGGCGACCTCGCTACTCCCGACGGGCAGCGGCGAGCCGGTCAGATTCAGCTTGTTGAACGCGACGGTGAGCTGCTCGCCGAGCTGGGTGAGCCCGTTGTTCAGCGCCTTCGGCAGTGCCTCGGCGACGTAGGTGATCAGGTGCGTGTTCGGCGGCAGGTTGTTCAGGTCGAGGTTGAGCGCCGACTTGATCAGCTTGGCCACGTCGATCGTGAGCGACCCTTCGGTGAGGCTGCCGGTGATCGCGCCGTCGCCGAAGTTGACGTCGCCGAGCGACGCCAGGGCCTTCTTGAGACCGTCGACCGAGCTGTTGGTGCCGACCGCTTCCAGTGCGCCGACCGGCAGGCCCGCGCCGGCGAGCGTCGAGATGAGGTCGGACAGCCCCGGCACCTGCGCGGAGCCGCCCGACAGCGTCTTGATCGCGTTGGCGAGCGCCGGGCTGGTGAGCTGCAGCTTCAGCGATGCGAGCTCGTAGTCGCCGGACTGCGCGCCGTTCTTGCCGGCCTTCTGGTCGGCTGTCGCCGCCAGGGCACCGACCGACGCCTTCACGTCGCCGAGCAGCTCGGCCAGCCCGCTCGCGCTGGCAAGGTCGAGCGTCGCGTCAGACTGCGGAGCACCGCCGCCGCCCAGCCCAACCGCGCCAGAGTTCGTGACCGCGCCGGATGCGCCGTGCGCGCTGCCGTCGGGGTTGGCCTGCGCGTACTGGTTGGCCGCGCCCAGTTCCAATACGCCGCCGCCTGGCAGCTGGAGACCGTCGGGGAGGTTGAGCAGCTGCTGGCTGAGCAGGCTGGCCGACAGGGAGTGCTGGTGGGTCACCGACGCCCCGCCCGTGTTTGCCGCCGACTCGCCCTTGACGGCGACGAGGTTGTCGAGGTCCGAGCCACCGATCTCGCCGGACAGGAAGCGCCCGGCCGCCTGGGACACGGGTGCGGGTGACGCGCCGGCGCCGCCACCCGGAATCATCGCGATGCCAATGCCGGCAACCAGTCCGGCGGCGACAATGGCGGAGCATCGACGAAGCATTCGGGCATCAAAGGCCGGCGCACGCCGACCTGTCGCGGACGATGGACGGCGTTGTGCCATTCTCCGGTCTCCTTGTTACGTCGAGTCGTCGATCAGATGCGACGCGCACCTAACAAGGCGAACGAGCCACACAGAGATCCGTTACGCACGCGATCTAGAAGTTCTCGTCGAAATCGACCGCTCCGGTAACGCCGAGTTGATAAGCCGAGACGCGCCGCTCGAAGAAGTTAGACAGCTCCTGGACGTCCTGCAGTTCCAGGAAGCCGAACGGGTTGGCCGAGCCGTAGAGCGGCTCGATGCCGAGCTGGACCAGGCGCCGGTCAGCCACATGTTCCAGGTACGAGCGCATGTCTGTCACCGACATGCCGGACACGCCCTCGCCGAGCAGATCCTCGGCGAACTGCGCCTCGCAGTCGACCGCCTCGGCGAGCATCTGGCGCACCTGCGCGACCAGGTCGTCGTCGAAGAGCTCCGGCTCCTCCTGTCGCACGGTGTCGACGACATCGAACGCGAACGCCATGTGCATCGACTCGTCACGAAACACCCAATTCGTACCGGACGCCAGCCCGTGCAGCAGGCCGCGCGAGCGCAAGAAGTAGACGTAGGCGAACGCGCCGTAGAAGAACAGCCCCTCGATGCACGCGGCGAAGCAGATCAGGTTGAGCAGGAACGCCCGCCGGTCGGCTGCCGTCTCGAGCCGGTCGACGGAGTAGATCGAGTCGATCCACCGGTAGCAGAAGTCGGCCTTGCGCTTGATCGACGGGATGTTCTCGACGGCCGCGAACGCCTCGTTGCGCTCGCGCTCGTCGGCGACGTAGGTGTCGAGCAACGTCAGATAGAACTGGACGTGCACGGCCTCCTCGAACAGCTGCCGGCTGAGATACAGCCGGCCCTCGGGCGAATTCACGTGCTGGTAGAGGTTCAGCACCAGGTTGTTGGCCACGATCGTGTCGCCCGTGGCGAAGAAGGCGACCAGCCGGCCGACCAGGTGCCGTTCGGCGGCTGACAGCCGGCCCAGATCCTTGAGGTCGCTGTGCAGGTCGACCTCCTCGACCGTCCAGGTGTTCTTGATCGCGTCACGGAACCGGTCGTAGAAATGCGGGTACCGCATCGGCCGCAGGGTGAGGTCCATGCCCGGATCGAGCAAGGCAGTCGGCGCCTGTCGCATCTCCGCCCCACCGCTCGCTCCGCTCGGGCGGATCGTCGATCCGATCCGCTCCTTTGTCGCGGACTGCGCTTCCCGGTTCGCTCCGCAAGCGTCGCTCACTGGCAGGCCTCGCACGACTCGGGGTTCTCCAGGCTGCAGGCGACCGCCTCGGCCTCGGGCGGCGCGCTCGCCGTGACCGTCGCTTGCTGGATGCGGGTGGCCGGCCGGGATCGCAGGTAGTACGTCGTCTTCAGGCCGGACTTCCAGGCGTACAGGTACATCGAACTGAGCTTGCCGATCGACGGTGCGCCCAGGAACAGATTCAGCGACTGGCTCTGGTCGATGAACGGCGCCCGAGCGGCGGCGAGGTCGATCAGCGAGCGCTGCGGCAGCTCCCAGGCGGTGCGAAAGAGCTCGCGGACGTCGGGCGGCAGCGCCGCGATGCCCTGCACCGACCCGTCGGCCCGCTTGATCGCGTCGCGTACCTCGGCAGTCCACAGCCGGTGCGTCTTGAGCTCGCGCACCAGGGCACTGTTGATCTGCAGGAACTCGCCGCTCAGCGTCTCGCGCTTGAACAGGTTGGACACCTGCGGCTCGATGCACTCGTAGCAGCCGGCGATCGAGGCGATCGTGGCGGTCGGCGCGATCGCGATCAGCAGCGAGTTGCGCAAGCCGGTCTGCTCAATACGCCGGCGTACGGTTGCCCACCGCTCGGTCTGCGTCGGCTCGACACCCCACAGATCGGGTTGCAACTGGCCGTTCGCCGCCCGGGTCTCGGCGAACGCGGGGTGCGGCCCTGACACTTCGGCCAACGTCGCCGAGGTCTCCAAAGCCGTGAGGTACATCTCCTCGGCGATGCGCGTCGACAGTTCGCGCGCGGTGTCGGAGTCGAACGGCAGGCGCAGCGCGAAGAAGACGTCCTGCAGGCCCATGACGCCGAGCCCGACCGGTCGCCACCGCGGGTTGGACGCCGCCGCCTGCTCGCTCGGGTAGAAGTTGATGTCGATGACGCGGTCGAGGAACGTCACTGCCATGCGCACCGTCTCGCGCAGCTTGGCCCAGTCGATCTCCGTGCCGTCGAGGTGCGCCGCGAGGTTCACCGAGCCCAGGTTGCACACCGCCGTCTCGGCGTCCGACGACACCTCGACGATCTCGGTGCACAGGTTCGACAGGTGCACCACTGCGTCTCCAGCGCCCTGGCGGTCGCTGGTCTGGTTGCACAGCCGATTGGACGCGTCCTTGAACGTCATCCAGCCGTTGCCGGTCTGCGCGAGGGTTCGCATCATCCGCCCGTACAGGTCGCGGGCCTTGACCTGACGGACGAAGCGTCCCTCCGCCTCTGCCGCGTGGTAGGCAGCGTCGAACGCCGGCCCCCACAGGTCGGGCAGCTCGGGAACCTCGTCCGGATCGAACAGCGACCACAGCTCGTCGGCCTCGACGCGGCGCATGAACTCGTCCGGGATCCAGTTGGCCAGGTTGAGGTTGTGCGCGCGGCGCGCGTCCTCGCCGGTGTTGTCGCGCAGTTCCAGGAACTCTTCGACATCGGGATGCCACGGCTCGAGGTACACGCAGGCCGCGCCCTTGCGGCGTCCACCCTGGTTCACCGCGGCGACCGACGAATCCAGCGTGCGCAGCCACGGGACAATGCCGTTCGACTTACCGTTCGTCCCGCGGATCAGGGCGCCACGTGAGCGCACGCGCGACCAGGAAATGCCTATGCCACCGGCGAATTTCGACAGCCGGGCCACCTGCGCGTACCGGTCGTAGATCGAGTCCAGCTCGTCGCGCGGCGAGTCGACCAGGTAGCACGACGACATCTGGGTGTGCTGCGTTCCGGAGTTGAACAGCGTCGGGCTCGACGGAAGGTAGGCCAGCGACGACATCAGCCGGTAGAAGCCGATCGCCTCAGCCGGCGTCGTCGAGAGCCCGCACGCAACTCGCAGCATGAAGTACTGCGGCGTCTCGATCACCAGCCGGGTGGACGGGTGGCGCAGCAGGTAGCGGTCATAGACCGTGCGCAGGCCGAAGTACTCGAAGCGGCGGTCCGCTGACGGATCGATCGCGTCATCGAGTTTGCGGGCGCTGTCCTTGACGAACTCGGCGGTCGCATCGCCGATGAGGCCCTCGGCCTGACCCAGCGAGACGGCCTGGCTGAACGACGCGATGCCCTGCCCGCGCACCTCCTTGTCGACGTAGCCGGCGAGCAGGCCGGCTGCCAGCCGCGAGTACTGCGGCTCCTCGCCGATCATCTCGGCCGCCGTCTGGATCGACAGGCGGTCGAGCTCGGCAGTGGTTGCCCCGTCGTAGAGGCCGCTGATCGTCTTGGTGGCGACGCGCAGCGGGTCGACGTCGTCCAGCCCGCCGGCCCAGCGCTCGACGGCGCGGACGATCTTGTTCACGTCGACCGGCTCGGCGTCGCCGTTGCGCTTGCGGACCCGCATCTGGGTGCGCCGGGGTGGCGCCGCGTTCTCCGTGACCGTCATGGCTCTCTCCTCGCGAGCTCGGGCCGATGCCGCGTGCGAGTGCGCGCGGCGCTGGCAGGTCTTCGGACTCGCGGGCGTCCGGATATCTCCGGTCCTAGTAGCCGTCGCTTCCCAGGCTGATCAGGCCCAGTGCTGTGCCCATTTCTGGGCGACGGCGTTCGTTCCCACTCACCGCTGCGGGGCAGTCCCGGACTCGCACCGGGTTCCCTGTTGCCTCGGCGCCCCGTTGACCCGGGACGTCGAACCAGCTGCAGGAGACACCATATGTAGGGGGTCCGACAAAGTGGCGCAACCACATGTCGTGGCGGCGTGTCGCGGCGCCGATCAGCGCTGGACGCCGCGCCAGCCGTCCGGATCGACGTCGCCGGGCACCGGTCCGGCCGGGTCGTAGGGCCCCCGGGTGAGGACGAACGTGCCGATGTCCAGATGCGTGACGGTGCCGTCGGCGTCGCGGATCACGCGCAGCGTCTCGCCGGTGTAGTACGCGTCGAGCCCCGTCCAGGTGCCGTCGTCCTCGGCGCGGAATCTCGACGCACGGCCGGTTGTGGTGAGCGGCTTGATCTCAAGGCCGCGGTCGGCGCGCAGGTACAGCGCGAACGGATTCGCTCCCCAGTACCAGAGCCCGGTCAACGCAAGCAGCTGCGGATCGACGTCGGCGTCGCGGGCTGGTTGCCACGGCTTGGGAATTGGCGGCTCGTGCTCGGCGACGATCCGGATCAGGTCAGCCGCGATGGTGCCGATCGACGGACCGGACGTGGCGTTGGCCATGGCCAGGCCGGCGAGGCGTTCCTCGACGCTGACCCAGACCGTCGCGACGAAGCCCGGCATCGACCCGGTGTGCCCACTGAGCATCCGCCCGCCGGTCCGAAGCAGTTGCACGCCGAGCCCATAGCCGCCCGTCCATGCGTCGTCGTCGATCAGCGAGGCCGGCCGGCGCATCTCGGCCAGCGTGTCAGCGCTCAGCACGGCGTCGTCGCCCGCGGCGAGGAAGGCCGCCCAGCGACAGAGGTCGTCAGCGGTCGACCAGAGCTGGCCGGCCGGGGCCATCGCGCGCGCGTCCTCGGCCGGCTCGGGCAGCACGGCGTCTGCCCACGGGTGCACCGCCAAGCCGCGCGCGTGCGGAGCCTGCGGCATCAGCGTGGTCCGCGTCATCGCGAGCGGGTCGAGCACCTCGCGTTGCAGCACCACGCTCCACGGCTCGCCACGCAGCCGTTCGACCAGCGCGCCGAGCACGCCGTAGCCCGGATTCGAGTAGTGGAACTGGCGCCCGGCCGGCAGCCGCATCGGCTGCTGGCCCAGCGCCTCGACGATGTCGGCCTGGCCCGGCGTGCGCTCCCACCACGGACCCGCCGACTCCGATGCCAGGCCGGACGTGTGCGCGAGCAGTTCGGCGATGCGAAGATCGCCGACGGCCATGCCAGGCAGGTGCGCGCCCAGCGGGTCGGCGAGGTCGAGGCGTCCCTCGTCGCGCAGCCGCATGACGAGCACCGCGACGAACGTCTTGGAGATCGATCCGATGCGGTACTGCGTGTCGGACGTCGGCTCGCTGCCGTCGACGTCGCCGCGCGCGGCGATCCAGACCGGCGCGCCGTCGCGGACGACCGCGCCGACCAGGCTCGGCGCCCGGCCGGCCACCTGGCCGGTTGCGATGCGGTGCAACAGGGCGCGGCGGGTGGCGGCAAACAACTCATCGGCCATGGGCTGAACCTAAGTGATCGACGAAAACCCTTTGCCGCGGCCTTCGCCTCGCGGGACCGTGTAGCTCGTGCCGCTCGACATCGTGCCGATCGATCCGCTGAATCCAGCGGACGACGAGCTGTTCGTCGCGTGGATGGCCGTGCAGGAAGCCACCGCCCGCGCCGCGTACGGCGAGCGGCACGCGGCGTGGTCCACCGACGAGATCCGCGCGTTCTACGTCGACCAGAAGGACGAGCGCCGAATTGCCTGGGCCGCCGTGGTCGACGGCGCCGTCGTCGGCCATCTCGAGCTACAGATCCCGCTGGCCGACAACACCCATCGCGCCGCCGTCGACATCCTGGTGCATCCCGAGTCGCGGCGGCGCGGCATCGGCAGTGCCCTGCTGGACGTGGCCGAACGCGTGGCACGTGCCGAGGGACGTGAGGTCATGGGCGCCGAGTCGGACGTAGCCACCGACCGCGACGACCCGGCGGCCGGTTTCGCGGCGCGGCACGGCTACACCGCGGAACAGACCGAGCTGCGCAGCGATCTCGAACTGCCGCTGGCCGACGGTGTGCTCGCCGCGACGGTCGCCGAGACTGACGAGCACGCGTCCGGCTACGAGGTGCTCACGTCCTGGGACGGCATCCCGGACGAGTGGCTTGCCGACCGCGCCGAGCTGTCGCGCCGGATGAGCACCGACGTGCCGCTCGGCGGCCTCGCGATCACCGAGGAGAAATGGGACGCCGAGCGGGTGCGCCGGAACTTCGCGACCGTCCGTGCGCAGGGCCGGCGCGTGGTCGAGTCAGTCGCGCGCCAGACCGCGACCGGGCGGCTGGTCGGCTACACGACGCTCGCCGTCGCGTCCCACACCCCGCATCTCGCCTACCAGTGGGACACCCTGGTGCTGCACGAGCACCGAGGTCGCCGGCTCGGCCTGCTGTTGAAGGCCGCGAACCTGCGCGCTTTGACGGCAGGCCTGCCGGGCGTCCGCCGAGTCGCGACCTGGAATGCGCGCGAGAACGAGCCGATGCTGCGGGTCAACCGCGCGCTGGGCTTCGAGGTCGTCGGACGGCTCACCGAATGGCAGCGCAAGCTCGACTGACTTCGCGACCCATGGCGTTCACGGCGACGAAGTGACAGTCAGGTGAACCTTCGCCAGCGCGTTCTCGGCGGCCTGCTCGACCAGGCCGTAATCGATGACCCCGCCGGACGCGCCCAGCTGTGCGACCGCGGCCTGCAACGCGGTGATCTTCGCAAGCGCGGCGTTCGCGGTGGCCCGCGCGTCGTTCGCGTACGCCTGGGCCTTGAGCAGCCGAGTGCGGGCGGACTCGGCCAGCCCATCGTTGACGAGCGTGTTCACGATCGGCTCGTCCCAGATCAGGTTCACGTCAGCGCTGGTCAAAGGCATGTCTTCTCCCCTTAAGGTTTGCAGCCACGACCCGTACGGGACGCGGAGGATGTCGTTGTAGTCGGTGCCGGGGAACTCCGAACCGCCATGCTGGTAGACCTGCGCCCGCGCCGATATCTTGCTGTGCGACCACGCGCTCGTCTGCACCGCGTGCCTAGCGGCGTGCTCAGCCAACGCGGCGTCAACCACGTAGATGGACCCGTACACGCCAGTCGCGTATTCACCGGCGAGGCCGTCTGTGACGCCACCGAGGTAGTCGCGCACCACTTGCGGGTACGTGCCCGCAGTGTCGTAGTCGATCGCGGCGAAGATCGTCATCCCCGCCGGGGCCTTCAGGATCCGGTGCGCGTAGTCGGCCCACTGCCTGCCCTGCGCCAGGCCCCGGGCGTAGCCCTTCCGCGCGGCGCCGGCCTCGTCCTCACCGTGCAGCCCGATGTCCAGCCCGGCATGCAGAATCTGGTCCCGCTCCACCGGCGTGAGCCGCTTGCCCGGCAGGCCTGCCTCCGCGCCGTCGGAGCAGACGTACCGGAAGGCGGCGCTGTAGCCGTGCGCCTTCACCTGAGCCAGCGGCGGCCGGGCCTGCGACCAGTCCAACAGCTTCCCGAGTGCCATCCAGTTCTCCCCGATACGTGACCCTCTGCTGCGGCAAGCTATACCCAGCGGTGCGAGCGGGTCCGGGTGGGCAGGCCCGGTACGGACCCGGCGCGCGACGGCCCGGGCTCAGATCAGCGCGCTCAGATCAGGCGGTACGTCCACCGCGTTTTCGCGCAATGCGTCGAGCGGGACGACCTCGAGGGCGCGCTCATGCGTGGCGGCGAGGACGACCGGCGCGGGCGCCCCGTCCTCGTACGCCTCCAGCCAACGGGCGGCGACGACACACCAGCGGTCGCCCGGCCGCAGTCCGGGAAATCGATACTCGGGCCGGGGCGTCACGAGGTCGTTGCCGACGCGCTGCTGGTGGGCGAGGAACTCGGCGGTGACCACCGCGCACACTGTGTGGCTGCCGAGGTCATCCGGTCCCGTGCTGCAACACCCGTCGCGGTAGAAGCCGGTCACCGGATCGGTGCCGCACGGCTCCAGCGGGCCACCCAGCACGTTCTGCTCGTCCGTCACGAGCCCAGTGTGCCCAGTCGTTGGCGAACCAGGAAGTCGCGTTCGGCGCCGTTGCCGACCAGAGCCAGCGCGTCGTCGTAGGCACGAACGGCCTCGTCGGTGCGGCCGAGGCGGCGGAGCAGGTCCGCGCGGATCGCCGGCAGCAGGTGGTGGCGCGCCAGGGCCTCGTCCAGTCCTTCGAGCACGGCCAGCCCGGCAGCCGGTCCCTCGCACTCGGCCACCGCGACGGCGCGGTTCATCCGCACGACAGGCGAGGCGGTGCGCTCCTCGAGCAAGCGGTACAGCTCGGCGATGGCCGGCCAGTCGGTGACGTCGGCGGTCGCGGCGACGGCGTGCTCGACGGCGATTGCGGCCTGGATGGCGTACGGCCCGGCGCCCGACCGGAGCACGCGCGAGGTCAGCCCGAGCCCCTCGGCGATCTCGTCCATGTGCCAGCGGCCACGGTCCTGGTCGGCGAGCCGGACGAGCTGACCCCCGTCGACGCGCGCGGAACGCCGCGCATTGTGCAGCAGCATCAGAGCGAGCAGCGCGCTCGATTCGGGATCGGACGGCATGAGCGCGACGAGCATCCGGCCGAGGTGGATCGCCTCGGCGCACACCTCGACGCGGACCAGCCGGTCGCCGTCCGTCGCCGCATAGCCCTCGGTGAAGATCGCGTAGACGACGGTGTGGACGCCCTGCAGCCGCTCGGCCAGATCGTTCGGACCGGGCACCCGGTACGGGATGCCGGCCGCAGCGATCTTCTTCTTCGCGCGGGTGATCCGGGCGGCCATCGTCGGCTCGGACACGAGGAACAGCCGAGCGATCTGTGCCGTCGTCAGGCCTGCGACGAGGCGCAACGTCAGCGCGACGCGGGCCGAGAGATCCAGAGCGGGATGCGCGCAGGTGAAGATCAGGCGCAGCCGCTCGTCAGGGAACATGTCCGGCTCGATGTCGTCGGGCGTCTGGTCGACGACGAGCAGCGGCAGCCGGCGGGCAAGCGCAGCCTGCCGGCGCAGGTCGTCGATCGCCCGGCGCCGCGCGGCAGTCAGCAGCCATGCGGCCGGATTGCGCGGCGGCGAATCGCCCCACGCACGCGACGCCGCCGAGAACGCCTCCTGCAGGGCGTCCTCGGCGAGATCGATATCGCGCAGCTCGCGAGCCAGCAGCGCGAGCAGCCGTGCCCAATGCTCGCGGTATGCGGCGTCTACGTGCACGCTGCGATGGTTCCATCAGCGGACGCCGGCCGCGTCACATCTCCAGCAGCGGGCGGACCTCGACGCGCAGCCCGGGGTTGTGCGGAATCTGCCGCGCGTAGCCGAGCGCCTTGTCCAGGTCGGGCGCCTCGATGACGTAGAAGCCGCCGATCTGCTCACGTCCCTCGGCGAACGGGCCGTCAGTGAGGACGCCGTCGGCGAGGGTCGTGGCATTGTCGGACCGGACCAGCTGCGCGGCGTAGACGTACGCGCCCTCGGCGCCGATCATGGCGGCGAACTTCCCGTGCTCCTCGAGGATGCGTTGCCGCTCCGATTCGGGCATGGCGTCCGCGGCCGACTCGTCGCCGGCCAGCAGCAATAGGTACTTCATGCCTCGTCCTTTCGTCGATGTCGTACACCTGACGCACGAGCATCGCGGAAATCGACAGCTACCCCAGCGGTTCGCGCTGAGGCCATGATGGTGGAGGAACGCTGCGACAGGGTGGACGAGACGATGTTCGAGATCGGCACGGACGGGCCGTCCCTGATCCTCGTGGCGGTCGACGGCTCGGACACGTCCATGCGCGCGGGCGCCTACGCCGGTGGGCTGGCCCGCCGGCAGGGATCGCGCGTGGTCTGCGTGTACGTGGCGCAGATCCCGGGAATGGCGGCCGGCGTCCCGGCTGCGGCCGGCGCACTGATGCAGATGCACGACAGCGTGGCTCGCGAGCTGCGGGCGACCATCGCGGCCCGGGCGCCACTGCTCGGCGTCGAGGTGACGTTCATCGAGCGCAGCGGCGACCCGTATGCCGAGATCGTCCGCCTCGCCGACGAACTGCGCGTGGACGCCGTGGTGGTCGGCGCATCGACGCAGGCTGGGCATCGCCTGATCGGGTCGCTCGCGATCCGCCTCGTCCGCGACGCTCGCTGGCCGGTCACCGTCGTGCCGTGACGCGTAGCATCGAGCGCGCGACTGGTTCGGCGGCCCAGGTGATCGGGACGTCGAGGCAAGAGGGAACCCGGTGCGAATCCGGGACTGCCCCGCAGCGGTGAGTGGGAACGAACGCCGTCGCCCAGAGATGGGCACAGCACTGGGTCTCGCCGACCTGGGAAGCGACGGCCTTTAGGACCGGAGAGCCGGGTGCCCACGAGTCCGAAGACCTGCCAGCGCCCGCTTGGTAGCAGCCAGGCGGCAGCCACGACCTCGCGGGCAGGTCTCCGGCGACGCGCGACCATACGCGCGCGTCCGGTGACCGCGGTGAGGTCCACGAACTCGCGAAGGAGAGTTTCGTGACCGGACGTTCGCTCGCCACCCTGTATGGCTATCCCCGGCAGGGCCCCGACCGCGAGCTGAAGAAAGTCATCGAGAAGCACTGGTCCGGCGCCGCCTCGGCGACCGACCTGCTCGCAACCGCCGCCCGGTTGCGGGCGCAGCGACTGTTCGAGTTGCGCGACGCCGGCATCGACGAGATCCCCGGCAACGACTTCTCGCTCTACGACCACGTGCTCGACACCGCCTGGATGGTCGGCGCGATCCCGGACCGGCACCGGCGCTACCTCGGCGAAGGTGACTTGACGGCCTACTTCGCAATGGCGCGCGGCACGGCCGAGACGGCACCGTTGGAGATGACCAAGTGGTTCGACACGAACTACCACTACCTGGTGCCCGAGCTCGGTCCCGAGACGGTGTTCGCCGCCGATCCGACCAAGCCGGTCGGCGAGTTCGCCGAGGCACTCGATCTGGGCATCACGACCCGGCCGGTGCTGGTCGGGCCGGTCACGTTTCTGCTGCTGGCCAAGCCGGTCGTGGACGGCTTCGATCCGCTCAGCCGGCTGGACGCGTTGCTGCCGGTGTACGCCGAGGTGCTGGCCGCGCTTGCTGACGCCGGAGCGCAATGGGTGCAGCTGGACGAGCCGGCGCTCGTGCAGGATCGCCCGGTCGCCGTGCTCGATGCCACCGCACATGCCTACGAGATCCTGGCGGCTGCCACGACGCGTCCGAAGATCCTCGTCGGGTCGTACTTCGACGCGCTCGGCGAGGCCCTGCCGGTCCTGGCCGGCACGCCGATCGACGGCCTGGCGGTCGACATCACGGCGCCGGGTGCTGTCGAGCAGCTCGAGGCGATCGACGGCCTGCCCGGCAAGCGGCTCGTCGCCGGCGTCGTCGACGGGCGCAACGTCTGGGCCAACGACCTGACGCGGTCGCTTGCACTTCTGGAACGGCTGCGCCTGCTGGCGGCCACGGTCGACGTGGCGCCGTCGTGCTCGCTGCTGCACGTCCCGCTGGACGTGTCGGTCGAGGACGGCCTGGACCCGGCGATCCGGCCCTGGTTGGCGTTCGCCCGGCAGAAGCTCGACGAGGTCGTGCTGCTGGCACGCGGGCTGAACGAGGGCCGCGACGCGATCGCCGCCGAGCTGGCCGCCAACCGGGTGCGACTGGCCGAGCGGGCCAGCTCGCCGCTCACCCGCGACGACGCGGTGCGGACGCGCGCCGCGGCCGCCTCGCTGTCGGACGTGACGCGGCGCAGCCCGTACCCGGTACGCCACGAGGCGCAGCAGCGCCGGCTCGGCCTGCCCCTGCTGCCGACCACGACGATCGGGTCGTTCCCGCAGACGCGCGAGCTGCGCCGAGCACGCGCCGATCGGACGGCCGGGCGGATCACGCCGGACGCCTACGACGCGGTGATGGCCCAGGAGGTCAAGGACGTCATCGCGCTGCAGGAGAACCTCGGCCTGGACGTCCTGGTGCACGGTGAGCCCGAGCGCAACGACATGGTGCAGTACTTCGCCGAGCAGCTCACCGGCTTCGCGGCGACGCGCCATGGATGGGTGCAGTCCTACGGCACGCGGTTCGTCCGCCCGCCGATCATCGTGGGCGACGTGTCACGCCCGGCGCCGATGACCGTCGACTGGACGCGATTCGCGCAGCAGCAGACGTCCCGTCCGGTCAAGGGGATGCTCACCGGTCCGGTGACGATGCTCGCCTGGTCGTTCGTCCGCGACGACCAGCCGCCGGGCGAGACCGCCCGGCAGGTGGCGCTGGCGCTGCGCGACGAGGTCGCCGACCTGGAGGCGGCCGGCGTCGCGATCGTGCAGGTCGACGAACCGGCCCTGCGCGAGACGCTGCCGTTGCGACGCGCCGCCCAGGATGAGTACCTGGCCTGGGCGGTGGACGCGTTCCGCCTGGCGACGAGCGGCGTCGCCGACGACACGCAGGTGCATACCCACATGTGTTACGCCGAGTTCGGCGACGTGCTCGACGCGATCATTGCCACCGACGCCGACGTGATCAGCCTAGAGGCGGCGCGGTCGGACATGGCGATCGTGGACGGGCTCACCCGCGCCGGTTACCCGCGAGAGGTCGGCCCGGGCGTGTGGGACATCCACTCACCGCGCGTCCCGTCGACGGACGAGGTGGTCGGCCTGCTGCACCGGGCCGTCGCGAAGCTGCCGGTGGAGCGACTGTGGGTGAATCCGGACTGCGGGCTGAAGACCCGCGGATACGACGAGGTGCTGCCCAGCCTGGCGCACGTCGTGGCGGCGGCCCGGCAGGTGCGGGCCGAGCTGGCCTGATCGCGGTTTTGGCCGCCCATGCCGCTATATGCGGCTCGGGCGGCCAAAAGCGAACGCCGCCCCCGGCAGAAACAGTTCTGGCTGCGGCGGGCGAGTGCCCGCCGCAGCCAGAACAACTCTCGAACGACCATCCCCCCGGATGTTGGTCGATCGGGAGCGTCTTCGGATTTGCGATCGTGGATCTTGCTGTGGCCGATTGCCCAAGATTCAGACATGAACTATCAGCGCCGAACCCGCGGTGTGTCAAGCAGATCATCGCGATCTGCGTCCGTCCGAGGCCCACCGGCACGTACCGTCTGCATCGCCCCCCTGCACAAGGAGCCGCACGTGGCCAAGTCCGGGCACATCCGGATGCATGAAGGATTCGAGGCCGAATGGCCTGGCTCTCGGTCCCTCGCGACCGAGATCGTGCTGAACGTCGTCCGCACCGGGATGACCCTGCACGCCCGAGTCGACGCGATCGTCCGCGAGTACGGCCTGCCCTCCGCGACGTCGCTCGGCGTGCTCGAGGTACTGCGAGCCGAGGGCTCGGCGCTGCAACCGTCGGCGATCGCGCAGCGCCTGCTCTCCTCCCGGCCGGCCCTGTCCGGCGTGCTCGACACACTGCAGCGGCGCGGCTTCGTCCGCCGCCAGGCGCATCCGAACAGCGGGCGCGGCCGGCTGGTCGAGATCACCCCGTCCGGCATCGAGGTCATCGAGCGCCTGCTGCCCGAGCTGCATCGCATCGAGGTGTCGTGGATGGCCGGCCTGAGCGAGTCGGAGCAGGAGCAGTTGATCGGTTACCTGGGGCGGCTGCAGGCCCAGCTCAACCCCGACGCCGCCGACCGAACCTGGCCGTGACGGCGCGCCCGGATGGGGCAGGATCAAGGCATGCTCGGATTGCCTGATCAAGTGACGGCGTGCCTGTTCGATCTCGACGGCGTGCTGACCGACACCGCCAGCGTGCACCGCGCCGCGTGGAAGGAGACGTTCGATGCGTTCCTGGCGCCACGCGGAGAACCGCCGTTCACCGAAGACGACTACGCCGACTACGTCGACGGCAAGCCACGCGCGGACGGGGTGCGCGACTTCCTGGCCTCGCGGGGCATCGAACTGCCCGAAGGCGACGCCGACGACCCGCCCGACCGGCCGACGGTCCACGGCCTCGGCAACCGCAAGAACGAGCTGCTGGTGCAGCGCATCCACCGCGACGGCGTGGCGGTCTACGAAGGGTCGCGCGACTATCTCGTACGCGCCAGCGAAGCCGGCCTGGCCAGGGCGGTCGTGTCGTCCAGCGCGAACACCGCCGAGGTACTGCACGTCACCGGCCTGGACGAGCTGGTGCAGGGACGCATCGACGGGCGCACGGTCGTCGAGCGACACCTGCACGGCAAGCCGGCGCCGGACTCGTTCCTCGCCGGGGCGGAGCTGCTCGGCGTGCGACCCGATCAGGCGGCCGTATTCGAGGACGCGCTCGCCGGCGTCGAGGCCGGACGCGCCGGCAGCTTCGGCTGCGTCGTAGGCGTCAACCGGCTCGACGCGTCGCATGGTCGCGCCCTGAAAGAGCACGGCGCCGACATCGTCGTCTCGGATCTTGCGGAGTTGACGCGATGAGCGCCGGTGGCTCCGCCAACGGCGGGGAGACACCGTGATCCCCGAGGGACGCTTCCCGGTCGAGGCGTGGGCGGTCCGCGAGATCGGCCTCGACCTCGACCAGCTCGCGCAGTCCGAGTCCGTGTTCGCCCTTTCCAACGGGCACATCGGCGTACGCGGCAATCTCGACGAGGGCGACCCGCATGGCCTGCCAGGCACCTACCTCAACTCGTACTACGAGACGCGTCCGCTCCCCTACGCCGAGGCCGGGTACGGCTTCCCGGAGACAGGGCAGACGATCGCGAACGTCACCGACGGCAAGCTGATCCGGCTGCTCGTCGACGACGAGCCGCTCGACCTGCGCTACGGCGCGCTGCGGCATCACGAGCGCATCCTCGAACTGCGGTCCGGGCTGCTGCGCCGCGTCGTCGAGTGGGAGTCGCCTGCGGGCCAGGTGATCCGGATCCGGTCGACCCGGATGGTGTCGTTGACACAGCGCTCGATCATGGCGATCCGCTACGAGGTCGAGGCAGTGGGCGACCCGGCGCGCGTCGTCGTCCAGTCCGAGCTCGTCGCGAACGAGGAACTCCCGGCACAGTCGAAGGATCCGCGGGTCGCCGCGATGATGGAGTCACCGCTGCAGGCCGAGGAGCAGTTCGGGCGCGGCACACGAGCGCTGCTCATCCACCGGACGCGGGCGAGCAACCTGCGAATGGCCGCGGCCATGGAGCACGTCCTTTCCGCACCGGACGATGTCGGCTCGGCGCTCGAGGTGCAGCCGGACTGGGCCCGGTTGATGACCGGCACCGTGCTGAAGGCGGGCGAGCGGCTACAGGTGACCAAGTTCGTCGCCTACGGCTGGTCGAGCATCCGCTCGCTGCCCGCCCTGCGCGACCAGGTCGACGCGGCGCTCACCGCCGTGACACGCACCGGCTGGGACCAGCTCGTGGCCGACCAGCGTGCGGCACTCGACGACTTCTGGGCCGGCGCCGACGTCGAGGTCGACGGCGATCCGGCCGTGCAGCAGGCCGTCCGGTTCGGGCTGTTCCACACTCTGCAGGCAGCGAGCCGCGCCGAGCAGCGCGCGATCCCGGCCAAGGGGCTCACCGGGCCGGGCTACGACGGGCACGCGTTCTGGGACACCGAGAGCTTCGTGCTGCCCGTGCTCATCGCCGCCGCGCCGCATGCTGCCGCGGACGCGCTGCGGTGGCGGCACTCGACCCTGGACCTCGCGCGCGAACGAGCACAGGCGCTGCACATGCAGGGCGCGGCGTTCCCGTGGCGGACGATCCGCGGCCAGGAGTGCTCGGGTTACTGGCCGGCCGGCACGGCCGCGCTGCACATCAACGCCGACGTCGCCGCAGCGGCGATGCGCTATGTCTACTGGACCGGCGACGACGACTTCGACCGCGAAACCGCCCTGCCGCTACTCGTCGAGACGGCCCGGCTGTGGGCGTCGCTCGGCTACCACGGCGACGACGGCGCGTTCCACCTGGACGGGGTGACCGGTCCGGACGAGTACAGCGCACTGGCCGACGACAACACGTACACGAACCTGATGGCGCAGCGGAACCTCGCCGGCGCCGCCGCCGTGGCGAAACGCTGGCCGCGAGACGCGGCGCGGCTGGAGGTCACCGCCGACGAGCTTGCCGCGTGGACGGCCGCCGCCGACGCGATGGCAATGCCGTACGACGAGGACAAGCGCGTCCACCAGCAGGATCGCGGTTTCACCAAACGTGACGTGTGGGACTTCGAGGCGAGCGCGAAGTCCGACGCGTATCCGCTCCTGCTGCACGCGCCGTACTTCGACATCTACCGCAAGCAGGTGATCAAGCAGGCCGACCTGATCCTGGCGATGCACTGGTGCGGCGACTCGTTCACCGCCGAGGACAAGGCGCGCGCATTCGCCTATTACGAGCCGCTGACGGTGCGCGACTCGTCGCTGTCGGCCTGCACCCAGGCCGTCCTCGCTGCCGAGACCGGCCATCTGGAACTCGCGCACGACTACCTCGCCGAAGCGGCGCTGATGGATCTGCACGATCTGGAGCACAACGCGCGCGACGGGCTGCACATCGCGTCACTGGCCGGTTCGTGGATTGCCCTCGTCGCCGGCTTCGGCGGGATGCGCGACCACGGCGGCCAGCTCAGCTTCTGCCCGCAGCTGCCCCCGGGAATCGCCCGGCTCAGCTTCGCGCTGCGGTGGCGTGGCGCGACGGTGCACCTCACGATCACCGCGGCCGAGACGACCTACACGTTGCGCGACGGCGCGGCGGTCGAGCTGCGGCACGACGGCGAGACGTTCACGCTCGGCACCGAACCGGTGCGCCTGCCCACCTGCCACGTCTCGCCGCTGACGCCGACGCCCGCGCAGCCGGCCGGCCGCGCGCCGATCCGCCACTCCTAAATCCCCGAGTCAGCTTTCGCGGACGACCTCGTCGGGCGACTTGTCCGGGCGCAGGCCGCGCCAGGCCGGATGCCGCAGCCGGCCATCCGACGTCCACTCGCCGAACGCGACCTCGCCGACCAGCCGCGGGCTCACCCAAAGCGCGTCGCGGGCGTCAGCGCGCGGGACGTCCGGGTTGAACGGTGACGTCTTGCGGGCCAGCCGCTTGAGCCGCGACAACAGGTCGGCGAGCATGTCGTCGGTGAATCCGGTGCCGACCTGCCCGATGTAGGTCAAGCCGCGCTCGCCGGGCAGGCCGAGCAGCAGCGACCCGATCGTCCCTTCTCGCCGGCCCTTGCCCGGTCTCCAGCCGCCGACGACGACCTCCTGCGCGCGAATGTTCTTGACTTTCACCCAGTCCGGCGAGCGGCGGCCGGGCCGGTAGCGCGACGTCAGCCGCTTGGCCACCACGCCTTCGAGCCCTTGCTGCTGGCTGGCGCGCACGGCCTGCGTCCCGTTGCCTTCGAAGACCGGTGGCGTCTGCCACGACGTACCGGCGAGCTCGAGCCCGTCGAGCAGCTCGCGCCGCTGCGTGTACGGCAGGCCGAGCAGCGAGCGACCGTCCAGATGCAGCAGGTCGAAGATCAGGTAGACGGCCGGATCGCTCTCGGCGAGGCGCCGCGCGGACGCCGCCGACGCGACGTGCATTCGCTGCTGCAGCCGCCGGAAGCTCGGCCGCCCCTCGTCGTCGAAACTGACGATCTCGCCGTCGAGCAGCACCTGGGTGGTGCCGAGTTGCTCGCCGAGCGCCCGCAGTTCGGGGTAGCTCACCGTGACGTCGATGTCGTTGCGCGACTTGATCGTGATGCGACCGCCCTCGACGCGTACGAGCGCCCGCACGCCGTCCCACTTCATCTCGTATGCCCAGTGCTCGTCGTCGTTCGGAAGACTGCCGAGCGTGGCGAGCATCGGGCGCACGTCGTCGGGAATCGGCTGCCAGTCCTCACGTGACGGCGCGTCCATGCGATGGATCATCCAGTTCTTGCCGCCCGTCTGGAACAGCACGAACCTGCCCTCGGTGCGCTCGCCGTGCAGCACGATCTTGACCTCGCGGTCGGTCCACTTCTCGGTGTCGTACGTGCCGTGGTCCCAGATCGTCACCTGGCCGGCGCCGTACTCACCGTGGCCGATGTTGCCCTCGAACGTTCCGTACTCCAGCGGATGGTCCTCGACGTGGACGGCCAGGTGGTTGCGCTTCGGATCGTCCGGGACGCCCTTGGGCACTGCCCACGAGACGAGCACGCCGTCGCGTTCCAGGCGGAAGTCCCAGTGCAGCGAGGTCGCGTGGTGTTCCTGGACTACGAACGAGTCGCCCTTCTTGCGCCGCGGGCTGCGCCGCCGCGGCATCGGCTCACTCGTGCGCTTGGGGTCTCGCTTGCGGCGGTACTCGTCCAGCGGAGCCATGCGCCCATCCTGCGACGAGGGAGCACCCTCCGCGAGGGCTCAGCGGTAGTCGTCGGGGTCCTGCGGCACCTCGCGGTGCTGGTCCATCGCGTCGGCCGGCTCGGCCTCCAGGGGAAGGGAGTCCTCCGGCTGCTCGTAATCGTCGTCGGACGGCTCACCGTCGACGTCGTCAGGATCTGTCACAGCGACCTCCCCTAGAACGGATACGACGGCCACGATAGCCGCCGCCGTCTGCTCCTCGCGATCTTGTGCGGATGCGCGATGTGCCTGCACGAGATCGCCGGAAACCGGCCCTCCGACATCGTTGTCATCGTGTTTCATTGCACGCGACTCCGCGAGAGCGTGACTATGCTCTGTCGAATAGCTTTGATTCGGCAACGATTGCGGAAGCGGCCGTAGGATAACGATGTCATGAAGCCTGACGAACCGGTGCTCGGACGGCCGACCCTGCGTCAGGTCGCCGCCCTGTCCGGGGTCAGCCTGAAGACCGCGTCCCGCGTTCTCAACGGCGAACAGTACGTCGCGGAGGCCACAGCGGCGAAGGTCAACGCCGCGGCGGCGCAGCTCGGATTCCGGCTCAACGTCATCGCCCGCGAGTTGCGGGCCGGCGCTCGGTCGACATCCGTGGGCCTGATCATCGGCGACCTGGCAAACCCGTTCTACTCGCGCATCGCGCGAGGTGCCGAGCGCCGCCTGCGAGCCGAGGGCCTGCAGTTGATCACGGCGAGCAGCGACGAAGATCCTCAGCTCGAACACACTCTCGTGTCTGGCATGCTCGAGCGGCGGGTCAGCGCGATGCTGATTGTCACGAGCGCCACGGATCATGCCTACCTCGAGGTCGAGCGGCGCCTCGGCATGCCGGTCGCTTTCGTCGACCGTCCGCCGGCCGACATCGTGGCCGACACGATCCTGCTCGACAACACAGCCGGCGCGCAGCAGGCCATCGAGCACCTGCTACGCCAGAAGCATCGGCGAATCGGCCTGGTCGGCGACCTGAGCCGCCTGTCGACGCATCGCGAACGCGTTGCGGCGTTCGAGAACGCGATGACCGGCGCGGGGATTGCCAATTGGCAGAAGTACGTCCGTTCGGACTCCCACGACGTAGCGACGGCCGAGCGCGCGGTACGCGAGCTGCTCGACCTCGTGCCCGCGCCGACCGCGTTGTTCACCACGAACAACCGCATCACGATCGGCGCACTGCGCGCGCTGCGTGATCGCCCCGACCCGCCTGCGCTGGTCGGATTCGACGACTTCGACCTGGCCGATCTGCTCGGCGTCACGGTCATCGCGCACGACCCCGAGCGGATGGGCGAGCTCGCCGCCGAGCTCGTGGTCAACCGCATCCACGGCGAGCAGGGCCCGGCCCGGCAGGTGCTGTTGCCGACCAGGCTCGTCCAGCGGGGATCGGGCGAGCGAAGCCGGCCGGCGCGGCGGGCAACCTCGCGGGCCTAGGCCCGCCCGCGCAGCGCCGGCGAGGCGATCGCAGTCTGCCCGTCGCCCAGCTGATCGGCGGTGGCGAGTGCCCAGGTGATCAGCCCGTCGACGTCGACGCCGTACGCGTCCTGCCCGGCGTAGCCCTCGATGCCCCGCGCGCCGCGTCGCAGCAGCGATGCAGCACCCACCGGATTGCCGCGTGCCGCGTGCGTCGCGCCAACGGCGAGCTGCGCCAGTCCCTTCCACAGCGCGCGATCGGGCTCCGGCGCCGCCTTCCAGGCGTCCTCGAGAACCTCGTGCGCGTGGAACGGCAGGCCCGCGTCGAGCAGCCGCTGCGCCTCGTCGAGCGTCTCGTCCGGTGTGCGGACAATGCCCTCCGGCTGCCGCTGGACGCCCTGCGCACCGCGCGGTAACGGGCGGCCGAGGCCGTCGCGCGGGCGCGCGTTGCGTGCCCGCCCGCTGCCGTCCCGGTCGCGCCCGTCGGTCACCGGGTCAGGACACCAGCGCCGAGCGCGGCCGCGGCTCGAACCCTGCGGTGCGGTAGCACTCGTCGATCAACTGCATGTTTGCGACCGCGTCGTCGGCATCGATCGGCAGCGGCGTGTCGTCACGCAGCCGGGCCGCGAACGCCTCCAGCTGATATGTGTAGGACGTCGTCGTACCGAGCTGCTCGATGCGGTCGCCCGCCGGGGTCACGACCAGAACCCGGTCGTCCAGATGCGGCAGCACGAAGTTCGCGGCGGTGGCCTGCCCGCGGCTGCCCAGGATCCGGCACGACATCCGCAGAACCTGGCCTGCCATGTTGCAGCGCGCGATTCCTGTCGCGCCGTTCGGGTACTCCAGGTCCGCGTCGAGCCACTGGTCGACTTCCGGGCTGCCCTCGCGTTCGTCGCCACGGGCGGCGACGAGCTTGGGTTCGCCGCCTCCCCACGGCGCGAGCATCCGGTGCGCGTGCAAGCCGTAGCACCCCAGATCCATCATCGCGCCGCCGGCCAGCGGCAGCGACCAGCGCACGTCGTCGGCCGGCGGCGCGGGCGTCACCATGACGGTCTCGACCTCGCGCAGCTCACCGAGCTCACCGGACTCGAGCAGTTCGTGCAGGCGCTGGGTCACCGGATGGAACAGGTAGTGGAAGCCTTCGAGCACGACGACGCCGGCTGCCTCCGCGGCGTCACGGACCTCGGCTGCTTCCTCCGCGTTGCTGGCAAAGGGTTTCTCGGACAGGACGTGCTTGCCGGCCTGCACCGCGGCGACGTTCCACGGACCGTGCAGCCCATTCGGGAGCGGGTTGTAGATCGCCTCGACCTCGGGATCGGCGATCACGTCCGCGTACGAATCGAGCACCCGCTCGATGCCGTGTGCCTCCGCGTACTCGTCGGCCCGCTTGCGGTCCCGCGCGGCAATTGCGACCAGGCGGGCACCGGTGTCCTTCGCCGGGGTGACGATGGCGCGCTCGGCGATACGGGCCGCTCCTAGGACGCCGAGGCGGATCGGTTCAGTCATGCGGCAACTTTCTCACGTCCGCCAGAGCTTGCCAGACCACCTATACCCCCCTGGGTATGTGTACGATGGGGTTATGCGACTGGACGAGACAGCATCGGCTGATGTGATCCGGCGACTTCGGCGGGTCGAGGGCCAGGTCGGCGGCATCGTCAAGATGATCGAGAACGGCCGCGACTGCGCCGAGGTCGTCACCCAATTGGCAGCCGCGAGCCGGGCGCTCGACCGTGCGGGATTCCACCTGCTGTCCTCCGGCATGCGGCAGTGCCTCACCGCCGCGGCGAACGGCAAGCCGGAGCCGATGAGCGCCGAGCAACTGGAAAAACTCTTCCTCAGCCTAGCCTGATCCACCGTCAACGAACGCGAAAGGACAGCACCATGAGCACCGTCGCTCTGACCGCCGATGACTTCGAACCCACCGTCACAGGCGACGGCATCACCCTCGTCGACTTCTGGGCGTCGTGGTGCGGCCCGTGCCTGCGATTCGGCCCGGTCTTCGACAAGGCGAGCCAGAAGCACGCCGATATCACGTTCGCCAAGGTCGACACCGAAACCGAGCGGGTGTTGGCCGCCTCGCTGCGGATCACGTCGATTCCGACGTTGATGGCGTTCCGCGACGGCATCCTGGTGTTCGCCCAGCCAGGTGCCCTACCCGAGCGGCAGCTCGAAGAGGTCATCGCCGCGGTCCGTGACCTGGACATGGACGAGGCCCGGCGCGCGATCGCCGAGCAGGTCGCGTCCACGAAGCGCGCAGCGTCATGACGCGTTACCAGCCCGGCCAGATCGCAGTACGTCACCTCGACAGGGACCGCTTCGCGATCGGCGTCCGCGGCCACACGATCAGGGTCGATCAACCGGTGGACGCCGGTGGCACCGACACGGCACCCACTCCGACCGAGCTGTTCGTCGCCAGTGTCGCGGGCTGCGTCGCGCACTATGCCCGCCGCTACCTCGCCCGTCACGACATCGGCTCGGACGGCCTGGCAGTCACGGCCCGCTACGTCATGGCTGAACTGCCGGCGCGCGTCGACGCGGTCGACATCCACATCACCCCGCCCGATTCGCTGCCAGTCGAACGACGTGACGCTTTCCTGGCCGTCGCATCGCACTGCACCGTCCACAACAGCCTTGCCCACCCGGTGGCCGTGCAGATCGAACTCGACGCGCCACTGCCGGCCGTTCCCTAGACGGGCGAGCTGATCCGGCCGGAGATCTGGTCGAAGCAGTAGTACAGCGCGATCGCGCCATGCACGGCGAGCGTCGCGACCGCGCTGACGAACGACAGCCCGACCGTTGCCGCGTAGACGACCGAACCAGCTCCGAATCGCCGCAGCGCCGCCGTCGACTCGGCCCGGCTCAGCCGGGCATGGGTGAGCCGGGCGTCGCGGGTAACCGCCAACCACAACCCGCTGAACGCGAAGGACATCAGCAGCATCGTCGCGCTGTAGACGGCCGCCGCGACGTGGGACGCGCTGCCCGGCGCCGTCAGGTACTCGGCCAGCAGCCGGGTCGGGAACGGGATGACCGACACGACGAACAGCAGGAGCAGGTTGGCGAACAGGACGCCGCGGTCGACCTGGCGCACGAGGCCGAACATCGCGTGGTGGTTCGTCCAGATGATGCCGATGACCAGGAAGCTCACCACGTAGGCGAGATAAGACGGCCACTGGCGCCCGAGCGCACTGGCCAGGTCGTGGTCGGCCAGCGTGTCGCGAGCCGGGACGCGAAGATCGAGTACCAGCAACGTGATCGCGATGGCCATCACGCCATCGCTCAATGCCTCCAGCCGAGCGCTGTCGCGCATGAGCTACCTCTGCTCCTTTGGATCGAGGTCGATTCGCCACCGTATCCCGAGCGAATCGACCTCGATCCTCAGGCTATCGGCGGACGCTCTCCGGCGGTCCGAGGTAGCTGTCCTCGACGCCGCCCGCATCGATGACGAAGCTCTGCGCGATGACGGTCGGGTCGATCATCCAGAACGTCAGCGTGTGCACACCGGGCCCGTCGATCATGTGCGTCGTCACCGTGCGGTTGACGTTGTCGGACGTGTTGCGCTCCCACTGCCGGTTCATCGTGGCGTCGCTCGAACCGGTCTGCTGCATGATGTTGACGACCTGCGGTGCCTCGCCGTCGATGGAGATGGCGTACTTCAAGCCGCCGTGGGCCAGGACGTCGTTGCGTGGCGACAGGTTCGCCCACACCTTCACCGGGCCGGCCGTCGAGAGCGTCATCGTGTACTCCAGGTGGGGGCTGCTCGCGCTCAGCGCCACCGGCGGCGCGGTGATCGGGGCCGGCTCCATGCCCGCGCCGGTGCGTCCGATACCTGGGATGCGCAGCCACGACACACCGTTCGCGCCGACCGCGCGCGAGTAGTGATCGGCGTTCATCGCGACGTAGCCGTTCGCCTCGACGAACCCGTGCACCGAGCCGGTCGGGTTGTCGACAACGGCCTGCACCACGACGCTCGCGCCGTTCGGCCCGGACACCGTGATCGGCACGGTGGCCGTCCCCTTCGGGGCGTGCTGCCAGTCGACGCTCACCGTGGCGCGCGCCTGCTTGTCGACGGTGCCCTGGTCCGGCGTGACATGCAGCCACGGCTGCGCGGCCGTGATGCTGTACGCGAACGGCGTCGAACCGCGGTTGAAGACGTCGATGTACTGCCCCGGCTGCGCCTGGTAGGGGCTGAAGCTCGGCAGCACGGCCGGGCCGGTCTCGTGCGGCCACCACTTGTCGGATCCGTCGATGGCCACGCCCATGTCGGCACCCGCCGGCGGGTCGTAGCTCTTCAGCGCCGGGAAGATGACGTCCGGCAGCGCGACGTTGTTGAGTTCGGGCTGCTGCCACGGCGCGTTGGGCCCGTACCTGGCGACGTCGCCGTAGTCGATGTGTGGCTGCAGCTGGAAGCCGTTCCACTTGCCACCTGCGACGTCGTGGTTGTACTTGTCGGCCAGCGCATGGTCTTGCGCGAACCGCGCTTCGGCCTCGGCGGCAACGTCGTTCGTCGCGGCACGTCCCTGCGACGCATAAAGGATGTTCGTGAACTCCGTATTGCGGAACGCGTACAGGTTCGCTGTCGCATCGACCTCGTACCGGACGAGCTCGTAGTACGCGTCCTGGGCATCGGCCGGCAGCGCGTCACCGATCGCATCGGCCTTTGCCGCGAGCGCCTGCCATTGGGCGGTGGCCCGATCCATCTCCTGGTAGTCGTTGAGGCTGTACGGGTTGCCCTGGTCGTCGTACACGACCGCCGACGAGTCGGTCGACAGGTTCTTGGTGGGGTCGAGGCTGATCTTGCGGTTGAGCAGTTCGGGCTTGCGGCGTGACTGCAGTTGGCCGTAGGTGTCGAGGACGTCGGCGATCGCCGCGGCGTGTTTCGAGCCGAAGTTCTCGGCGGCGTACTGCTGCTCCCACGCGCCGAGCTTGTCGAGCGGGATCGCATTCGGGTTCCACGCGTAGTCGAGGAAGAACTGCAGCGGCAGTTCCTCGCTCTTGACGTCGCCCACGTTCGCCATCCAGAGGCGGTCGTCGCCGTAGCTGTAGGTGGCGTGCAGCTGCTCCCAGGTGTTGGCGAGGTTGGCGGTGTCGACCCACTTGTAGTCGCGGCCGCCGCCGACGTAGTCGAAGTGGTAGTAGAGGCCGTAGCCGCCGGCGCGCGGGGGCAGCTTCTGCTCGGGCAGCTCGCGGACGTTGCCCCAGTTGTCGTCGGTGAAGACGACGGTCACGTCATCCGGCGGGCGCATGCCCTGGTTCCAGTAGCGGAGCACCTCTTTGTACATCGTCCAGACCTGCGGGATGGTGGTGACGTCCTTGCCGGTGACCTGGCCGAGGATCTGCCGCTCGTTGCTGATGATGCTCTGCATCAAGTCGATTCCGGTGCCGTCCGGCAGCGCGGTGTCGCCGTTGCCCCGCATGCCGAGCGTGACGACGCCCTCGATGTTCTGGTCGACCATGCGCTGGATGCCGTCGCGCCAGTACGCCTTGATCGCGTCAGCGTTGTTGCGGAAGCTCCACTCACCGGTGCCGCCGTACGGGTCGTGGCCCGGGGTGACGATGTTGCCGTTGCTGTCGCGCACTGCGGCGACGGCGTGCCGGTTCCACTCCTCGATGCCGCGCACCATCGGCGCCTCATGCGAAGTGCCCATCACGATGCCGTACGCGGTGGCTGTCGCGTGGTTGTCCGGGTCGTCCTCGGCGAACGCCCGGCCCCATACCGCCGGCCAGATGTAGTTGGCCTTGAGGCGCAGCGCCAATTCGAACGTCTTCGCGTAGAACTTGTGGTTGAAACCGCCCGGGTAGCCGGGGGCCAGACCCGGGCCGAAGAAGCTGGGCGCCCAGGTGCCGAGGTCGGGGTTCTCGTCGTTGATGAAGAAGCCGCGATACTTCACGGCCGGCGTGCCCTGGGTGTGCCGCCCGGGCAGCACGTACAGCGCGTCGTGGTGCTGTGCAGGCACGTCGTCCCACCACGTGTACGGCGAGACACCGCTGCCCTTGGACACGTCGTAGGCGCCGTAGATCGTGCCGCGCTGGTCGCTGCCGGCGATCACGAACGCTCGTGCCACGCCGGGCAGCGGGTTCTGCACGACCGTCTCGAGCGAGGTCTCCCACTTGCCGGCGATGCCGCTGACGTCGAGCTTGCCGGCACTCACCAGGCCGTCGATCAAGGCGCTCTTGCCGAGGGTGCCGATCAGCACGACGTCGCTCTGCGCGGGCGCGGTGTCGGTCGCCACGGCGGGCTCGACGCCGGTAACGGCAGCGATGTCGGACTGCAGGTCGCCGACCACGCGGACCACGCCCGCGTAGTCGCTGCTGTCGACGACGAGCGTCGCGGCCTGGCCGCCCGCGACGAGCGGGAACAGCCCGGGCCCGCCGACGCCGGAGATATAGCTGCCGGACCCGACATCGAGAGCGCCGGACGGCGCGGCTGTTGCCACGGCAGGTACAGCGACGGCAGGTGCAGCGACGGCGGGCGCCACGACGGCGACGAGCGCGATCGCGAGCAGCAGCCTGACCAGGCGGACCGCCATCGATGCGTGAACCGTCGAGCCGGCGATGAGCGAATAGGACCGATTCATGGCGTGATCTCCGAACGCGCGACCAGACCGGAGGAACCGCTTCGAAAATCTTTCGACGTATTTCTGCAGGGCATGCGCGACGTTAGTCACGTTCGCGAGGAGGGTCAATACTTGCATCTCAGCGCGTATGGCGCAGATCCGCCGGCTGGGCGCGTCGCTTGATTAGCGCCCGATGCCGAGCCGATAACCCGCAACGTTTCGGCATTCTGCCCGCCCGACGGCCCCCGTTCGACGGCCGGGGCGCACCGCGGACCGGACCTATCCGAGCCGTCTTCGCTGGTGCGCGCAGCTCGTCGCGGGTCCGAGTGGCGCGATTGCGGGGCTTGACTGGCTGCCGGCCGGCACCTACGTTTTCCGCCACCACACGGCGGCGAACGTCGAAACTATTTCGATATCCATGCAGCGCCCCTCCGGGTCCGAGTCCGAGTCCCACCGACGACCTTCTAGGAAAGGCGGACTACTGATGAAGCTTGGCCGCATCGCTGTCACGGGAATCGCTGCTGCGGTCCTCGCCGCAAGTGCCGTCTCGACCGCTCTCGCGTCCGCGTCGCCTCGGCAAGGCGACACGCTGCGCGGTCTCGGTGCGCGCATCGGTCTGCGCGTCGGCACCGCCGTCAACATGGACGTCCTCGGCAGCACGGGCGTCGACGCGCCCTACACCGCGATCACCGGATCGGAGTTCTCCACGGTCACGCCGGAGAACGTCATGAAGTGGCAGCTGGTCGAACCAACACAGGGCAAGTACGACTGGGCCGCTGCCGACAAGCTCGTCGCGTTCGCCGAGCAGCACGGGCAGCGCGTCCGCGGGCACACGCTCGTGTGGCACAACCAGCTACCGAATTGGCTGACTGGCGGGACGTTCACGAACGACCAGCTACGCGACCTGCTGCACAAGCACATCACCGACGAGGTCACCCACTTCCGCGGCAAGATCTGGCAGTGGGACGTCCTCAACGAGGCGTTCAACGACGACGGCACGTTGCGCGACACGATCTGGCTGGACGCGCTCGGGCCCGGCTACATCGCCGACGTGTTCCGCTGGGCGCATGCTGCCGACCCGAAGGCGCTGCTGTTCTACAACGACTACAACATCGAGGGTCTCGGCCCGAAGAGCGACGCGGTGTATGCGATGGTGCAGCAGTTGCAGGCCGAGGGCGTGCCGATCGACGGCGTCGGTATCCAGGGCCACCTCGACACGCAGTACCCGCTGCCCAACAACATGACCGCGAACGTGGCCCGCTTCGACGCGCTCGGCCTGGACACCGCGTTCACCGAGGTGGACGTGCGCACGTTCGTGCCCGTCACGACCCAGGAAGTGCTTGCGCAGTCCGAGGACTACACGGCGATGCTGCAGGCGTGCCTCGCCGCCCGTGGGTGCATCTCGTTCACCGTGTGGGGATTCACCGACAAGTACTCGTGGGTGCCGGGCTTCTTCACCGGTGAGGGAGCGGCCTGCATCTACGACGAGAACTACCAGAAGAAGCCGGAGTACGACGCGGTTGCGCAGACTCTGGCGCTGGCCGGCGGAGCGCCGATCCGCCACCGAGGCTGAGGCCACGGACGGGCTGAGCACAACACCGAGCGCACCGGTCGATTGTCCTGGTCGGCTGGTGCGCTGCTGTGTGTGCGGCCGGCGGCGCCGCCCCGGTCTAGGTGCTCGGGGCAGTGCCGAGGGGGCGTGCGGAGGGTGGACAGCGCGGGGTCAGCGTTGGCGTGAGCGTGGCGCGGCCGTCGACTCCCGGACGAGCAGGTCGGTCGACAGCTCCATGCGCTGCGAGCGCAGGCGGGACCCTTCGATCAGATGGCCGAGCATCTCGGCCGCGACGCGTCCCATCTCGATGAGCGGTTGGCGCACCGTCGTCAGCGGCGGGGACAGCCAGCGCGCGACAGGCAGGTCGTCGAACCCGACCACGGACAGATCCTCGGGGATGAGCAGGCCGCGTCGCCGGGCGGCTTCGTAGACGCCGAGTGCTTGCTGGTCGCTGCCGGCGAAGATCGCGGTCGGTCGGTCGTCCAGATCGAGTAGCTCGCCACCGCAGCGGAAGCCGCCTTCGTGCTGGAAGTCGCCGTACCGAACGAGCCCCGGATCGTGGACGATGCCCGCGCGCTCCAATGCGAACCGGTAGCCGTCGGTCCGGGCCCGGCTGCACAGGTAGTTGTCGGGCCCGGAGATGGTGGCGATGCGCCGGTGCCCGAGTTCGAGCAGGTGATCGGTCGCCGCGATGCCGCCGGCCCAGTTCGTCGCCCCGACGCTGGGCACCCCGGGGCCGGGGGCGTTGACCGGGTCGATGACGACGAGCGGGATGTCCTGGTCGTGCAGCTGGCGCCACTGGTCCGCGGTGAGCTCCTCGGTCACGAGGATCACGCCGTTGGTGTCGTGGCTGGCCAGCGCGCTCGTCCAGCTGGCCGGGCGGGCGTTGCCATGGCGCACCGCCGAGATGACGACGGCCCGGCTGTGCCCGGCGAAGTAGTCCTCGACGCCGCGCAGGATCTGGATCGCCCACGGGCTGTCGAGCTGGTTGAACACGAGGTCGACCAGGCCGGAGCGCCGGGCGCTTCGGCGGCCGCCGTGCAGGTAGTTGTGCTCCTCGAGCAGCCGGGCGACGCGTGCGCGCGTCTCGGGCGCTACGTCGGCGCGTCCGTTGACGACCTTGGAAACCGTCGGGAGCGAGACACCCGCCTCGACGGCGATGGACGCGAGCGTGATCCGCGAAGCGGCGCCACCACGACCGTTACGGCGCGGCCGGCCCGTCGCGCCCGTCTCACCCGTCGCGCCCACACGATCAGCGTTTGCCGGCACCGATTCCTATCTCCCTGTCGAGCGAAACTACGGCCCTCGAAAGTATCGGACATGCGCAGCGTACCTTCGCGCGAGTCGTGCGGCGGTGCTCGGCAACCGTCGGCTGCCGATCATCTGGCAGGGCGGCGCCGCTTCCCCGCTGAAATCGCCGCCGATCGCGCGTCAGATGGTCATATGAGCGGGGAAGCGTTCGACCAGAGCGCGGGCGACGCCCGTCCGATCAGCGGGCCGGCGGGCAGGCGCGGGCCGCGGCGTCGCCGAGCAGGGCGATCTCGAGCGGGTCGAGCAGGGGCTGGCGGTACATGATTCGATCGGCGAGCCGCGCGACGCCGACGACCTCGACCCCGTCGTCGACGTGCAGCCCGAAGTCTTCGCCCACGATCGTGATGATCGGGAAGACGGCGATCGTCCAGCCCGGATCGAGCTCACCGGCGACGGTGGCTGCCACCTCGTCGGCGGCGGCCAGGCTGAAGTCGGCGACGCCGGTCAGCGTCTGGCCGGCCACGCACGGCTTGCCGCCGATCCACTGCAGCGGACGCCGGCTGCTCACCGCAACGGCATTCACCAGGTAGATGCCGGACCCGGCGACCACCACGTGGTCGAGCTGGCCAGCTGATCGCGGCAGGCGGCGGTCGTGCAGCGTGCGGATGCCGACCCGGGTGAGGCGGTCCAGAAGCTTGCCGCTGGCGCGCTCGGCGCGTGCCTGGTCGCGCAGGTCGCGCTGCTCGGGGCTCATCCGGCCGGGATACAGCTCGCGGGATCGCGCGAGCCGCGCCGCCGTCGACTGGCCCGCCGCGTTCTCGTCCGCCGGGATGACGTCGGGCCGGTGGCGCGGCGTCGTCATGCCAAGGCGCGGTTCGTCCGGACGCGTCGCGTCTGCCTCGTCGTCCACCGGACCTCCTTCGCGATCAGGTTACGGCGTGGACTCGACGTGCAGCCCGTGCTCGCGCGCCGCGTTCTGTGCCGCGTAATACGGGTCCCGGCGGATGGGACGCCGCGCCCGGTACTCGTCCACGCGGGTCCGCGCCTCGTCCCGCTCGGCGAGCACTGCCGCCTCGACCGGCCGCAGTCGCACGTGGATCGCCGGCGCAGCCGAGGTGCACACCACGGCGCCGTCGCCGTCGCCGTCGACGTGGACGAGCACATCGGTCGCCTCGATGATCGCGCGGGCGGCGTCGTCGCCGTAGCAGGTGACGAGATCCTGCCGTTCGGCCACCGCCCAGACGACGGGAACCGGCAGGCGCCCCAATGTCGGGACGGGCGCCGTCGACGGCAGCGCGTCGAGCACGGCCGCGCACGGGCGGCCCAGGCCGAGCACGTCGTCGGCGATCGCGGTGAGCAACGGCGAGACGGGCGTGGCCGGATCGTCCTTACCCAGCAAGTAGATCGTGCCTCCTCGGCCGATCAGATCAGCGATGTCGGTGGCCCGCTGGCGGGAACTCGGCACGATCCCGCACACGAGGTCGTGGTACATGAACATGGCCATCGTCTGCTGCAGGGTCACGACGCTGCCGGGCGAGTCGCGCAACGCGCTGCGCAGCATGGCGGCCCAGTGCGGCTCGGCGTGCGGATGCTCGGCCAGGATCGCCTCCGCCGTGTGGTCGCCGAGCGGGTCGGCCACCCAGTCCATGACGTGGTCGAGCGTGCGCCCGGTCAGCGCGGCCGCGTGCAGGTAACCCTGCAGCACCTTTGCCGCGTCGGCCGCGGCGCCCGGGACCGTCCCGGGCGTGAAAGCCCGAGCTCGCCGCGAAGCTACGGACGCGTCGACACATCCGGCCAGCGGATCCCAGACCAGCGGGGGCAGTCCCGGCAGCAGCCCGAACGGGTCGCAGACGGCGATCGGCCGGCCGTCACGCGAGCGCCTGGTCAGGGTGAGCAGTACGGTATCGGGATCCATGGACGCGTACAGCAAGCCGTCCGGAGCGGCAAGCGCCGCCTGGGCAAGAACGGCGCCCCCGGGGCCGATCACACCGGCCGTCCGCTCGAACGGCACCCACAACTGCGCCCCGTGCAGGTGCCGCGATCGCCCGAGCGGCCACGCGGCTGATGTCGCCGAGCGCCGCCGGCTGCCGAGCGCGGCCGCCGCCTCGGCACGGGTCGCGTGATCGCTGCGCGGCCGATGCCCCTGGTTCACGACCCGGACCAGCGCGACCACGAGCGCCACCACGGCCAGCTCAACGATCACGACGACGACCCAGACCGCGGCGGCACCGGGCACGCGCCGGGCGCTCGCATCGTCGAGCCCACGGGACGGATCCCCCGTGACGAGCGACCCGAGTTCGCGGACGGCACCGGCAACGCCTGGCGGCCACACCCAGCCACGTCCGAACAGCAGCGAGGCCAGGCCGAGCGCCACCAGCGCGCCGAGCGCCAGCAGGAAGACAGCGGCACCCGCGACGATCACCGCGAGATCGCTCGACCGCAGCGCCGACGGCGGACGCGTCCGCGCCATTACCGCGACCGGGCGACGACCGCGGCGAGCAGCCGCTCGGCGCCGGCACGGCAGCGGCCGTCCTTCAACGGCCGAGAGCTGTGCGGGATCCGGACGGTCTCGACGCTCAGCCCGGCAAGCTGCGCCTCGGCAGCAGCCGCATCGGCCGGCCACCGCCGGCCACCGCCGACCACCGCGACGACCGAGCGCCGCGCGATGTCCGAAGCGCCCACGGCCCGGTAATACGTCAGCGCCTCGGCGATGCCCCACAGTCCGGCGCGGGTCGCCGAGGAAACCCACACGACCGTCGAGGCCGGGTCGCGGATCAGGTCGGCGGCCGGTGCGCCGCCGGCGTCCGCGACAGTGTCGACGAACGTCAGCCGGGCCAGCGACGCGATGCGCCGGATCGCCGTCAGCGTCGCGGGCGGATCGGCAGGCACGCCGCGAGCCGGTGACGGGCCGGCCAGCAACGGCACGCCGTCGATCGTCGTCATCAACTTCGGTAGGACGGACGGCGCGATCGGCCAGGACATCGCCGCAACGTCGGACGGGCAGTACTCGGCCGGACGGTCGGCGCCGGCGCTCAGGGCGCCCCACATAGGCACGGCGTCGACGATGACCGGATCCTCGCCGCGCAGGTGCGCGAACGCGCCGGCCAGCAACCGGGTGATCGTCGTGCGGCCGGCGCCGCCCTCCCAGCCGACGACCGGGACGGTCGCGCCGCGGCGCACCGGCTGTCGCGCGAGCTCGAGCAGGGCGCGGCGATTGTCGTCCAGCGGCGGCACCTCGTCGCGCGGGACGGCCGGTCGCAGGCCGTCCTCCGCGTCGTCCGCGCGCACGACCGTGAACGGCGCCGCCGCGCTCTGTACGGGGACCGGCCGCGCGCCGTGCTCGGTACTAGCGCTCATCGGCGCTCCTCTCATTGCTCATCGGCGCTCCTCTCATGCAGCGGGTACCGGCACCTTGCGTTGCTTGTCCATCAGAGTGGCCATCTGCCGGCCGGCGTCGGCGATCTGGCGGTAGTCGTCGATGAGTGCCGAGTCGGTTTGCATGATCGGCCACTCCGCGCCGTTCGCGTCGATGACGTGGTCGACGACCAGGTGGTGGCTGGCGCCCTTGCGGTCGACCACGCGCCAGATCGCCGAGCCCTGGTCGAGGCCGGTGAGCATGTCGACCACTGTCGAGGTCAGGCTGAGCATCCGGCCGGCGGCCGACGCCTCGATCGCGGACTGCCGGTGCAGCACGTGCACGTCGATGTCCTTGAGCATGCCCTCGGCGATGGAGTCCAGCCGCGGGTCGCCGGTCTGCCAGTCCGACGGACGGTGCGCGATCAGCAACGGGATGCCCCCGACCAGGTCGCGGACGACCTTGATCCGGTTGGCCAGCCGGCCGACCAGCCCGTAGAAGCGCATGTACCGCCACACCTCGTCGTAGCAGATCGTCCATACCGCGGAGTCGAACTGGACGCCGAGCTCGATCGCCGCCTGCGTGCACGTGACGACCAGCGCAAGCGACGCGTCGTCGAGCTGCAGGCGGGACAGGTCGACGACGACGGCCGGCCGGCTGGTGTCGATGGTCGCGTCGGTGTCGACGTCGAGCACGCCTGCGAACACACCGCGGACGAGCAGCCGCATCGTCAGCGCGAGGTCGTACGTCTCGTCGACGAAGCGGTCCACGTTCGGGATGAGCTCGCGCGTCAGCACGTCGCGCGGCGGATCGAGCAGCCACGTACAGATGTCGCCGAGGGTCGGCTGCCGCCACCGCGCCGGGTCGCCGTCGTCGTGGACGGCGTCGCGCAACGCGAGGTCGAGCGCCGTCTTCTCCGACGGCGTCAGCTCGCGCTGCAACGCCGCCTTGGCGAGCGACGACAGGGTGGTCGCCCGGTGGTTGGCGATCGTCTCGCGCCAGAACCCCTCGTGGATGCCGTCCGGACGAGCCGGCGTTGCCAGCGGCGAGAACCGCATCGGTGACCCCGGGCCGAGCACGATCGGCTCGCCGCCGGCGGCGCGGCACAGCCGCGAGTACTCGCCGCGGATGTCGCCGGGCATCGCCCACTTGCGCCCGAACGGCATGCCCCGCCACAGGATCGACTTGGCGCCCATCGACTTGCCCGAGCCGATCACGCCGTAGATGACCATCGCCGGATTCGAGACGATGCGCTGCTTGTATGCGACCTGGCCGTCCCATCCCCATGCCGAGCCGGACAGGCGGTTCACGCCGTGGTACTGCCCGAAGTAGGGCAGGCCGGATCCCGCGACGAACGGGTACGTCCCGGCGAGTTGGTCGGTCGTCTCGTCGAGGGATGGACGTTTCTCTCTCAGCCACACGGTTCCGCCGGCCGGTCCGGGGGGCCCGTACCCGAGGAACCGGGTGCCCTTGGTCAGCTCGGCGAGATTGCGTACGGACTCGCGGCGCAGCTGTCGCTGGTTGCGGCGCAGCGTCCGGTCGTCGTCCGATGCCCAGTCCGGGTGGGCGCCCGGCTCGTCGCTGTCGCGGCGATGCCGGTGCTCGCGATGCTCGCTCACAGCGACCTCGCCATGGGGACGGCGGCCACCGCGAACGCCTGGTCGTGCGCGTTGTACATCGGCTGCAGCTCGAGCTGCGACTGCTGGGCCAGGCTCATCACGTCGTGCTCGGCGGCGTCGAGCTCGTCCGGATCGGTGGCGGTCACGACCACGAAGGCGCGTACCGAGAGCATGCCCTCGCCGTTGAGCAGGGCCTCCTCGCGGCGATCGAGATGCGTCTTGGTCACTGCGGAGCGCTTCTTGCGGCGCAGCCGCAGCCAGCGGCGCAGCCCCTCCTCGCCCTCGTTGCGGTCGGCCTTCTTGTCCAGCCGACGAGCCGAGAGCCGCACCGACCGCGGTTCGAACGTGATCGAGATGGCCCGGCGGTACCGGCAGAACAGCAGCAGGGGGGTGAGGAACGCCGACGGCGCTGCCTTGCGCGGCCACTCGGCGACCCAAAACCCGCGGTGCCAGCCGGAGTCCGTGCGGTAGGCCGACCAGAGCGACTTCGCATGCGCCGGTCCGGCCTGACGCGGGTCGACGCCGGACGCCAGCCCCGGCGAGCCGCCCGGCACGTCCGACACGGCGCCGCCTCGCTGGTCGACCAGTGGCGTCACAGCGGGGTCGAACGCCGTCCGCAGGATGTAGGCGAGCTGCCGCGGCGGCGCGTACCCGTGCACCCGCACACCCGCCGAGACGAGGTCGGCCGACAGTCGGCGGATCTCGCGGTCGACCACGGCAGCAGCGCCACGATCGCCGCCGCCGGCCCGGGCGATGTCGCGCGCCGCGGACTTGGCGTCCAGGCAGACCGCGACGTACGTCTCGTGCCGCTGGCCCACCGGACCCGCCGCCGCGATCACCGCCTCGTAGGAGTCGATCGCCGCCTGCGGCGGGTGGGCCTCGTCCGGCCGGACCAGGTGCGACGCGCGCGAGGTGTAGTCGCGATGCAGGGTGTCGCCGGTGTCGGGCACCGTCCGTTCCAGGATCTGCAGCCGCTTGAGGTGGCGCGCGGAGTCGCACAGCGCGGCGAGCATCCGCCCGTACGCGCTCTCGCGCCGTTCCTGCTCCTCGGTCTCGAGCAGGTGGAACGAGCTGCCTTCGAGGATCAGCACCGCCGTGTACGTGTGCTCGCGGTGGTCGTGCCACAGCCCGATCGGCGGGGACGACGGCCCGGTCGCCAACTCCAGCCAGCGGGTCGCGCCGAGCAGGCCGGGCAGTCGCGCCGCGGGTACTTCCCATTCGTCGTTGCGCATCCGGAACAGGCCTCCTCGGTAGGTGATCTGCCCGGTCCAGCGCTGCAGCCGGGCGGAGACGAACAGGCGCGTCCAGTGGATGGGCGGCAGTCCGAGATAGACGGGCATCCAGCCGAAGGCCAGCAGCAGCCCCATGATCGCGATCACGATCACCCGAGCCGCGAGGGCGAGGCCCGGCGTCAGGATGGTCAGGAACATGCCGAGGATGGCCGCGATGAGCAGCAACTGACCGCCGGACTGCCCGAGGATCAGGCCGCCCGCCTCGCGCGGCCCGAACGTGTAGTGCTTGGCGGGCGGCGACTGCTGTGCTGTCTGTGCGCTCATCGGTCAGCTCCACGGTTGCGGGTGACGACGTCGGATGCGGTGGTGCGTGGCGGCGCCGGCGGCGTCGATGCAGGCGCCGGGGCAGGCGGCGCCGGTGACTGGGCAACCCGGGGCGGTGCCGGGGACGGCGGGACCGGTGTCGGGCCGCTGCCGTTGCTGCTCGCGCCGCGCGCTGACGCTCCCGCTGGTTGCGCCGCCCGTCCGGCTCCGACGAGGACGCCCGCGGCGCCACGTTCGGCCCGTCCGCCGACCCCAGCCGCGGGCTCGCTGCCACCACGCGACGAGGATCTGCCGCCTGGCAGCCACATTCCGCGCGACTGCTGGTAGAGCGAGCGCGCGCCGCCGGATGTGGCGGCCGCCCCGGCGACCACGGCCGTGTGCCCGGCCGCGCCGTGCGAGACGTGGTCGATGCCCGCACCGAAGAGCCGGATGATCTTCCACGGCGCGAACGCGGCGCCCAGGATGCACAGCACGCCGATCATGAACGCGGCCAGCGACGTGCCCGAGCCCATCAGCCCGATGCCGAGCAGGAACACGACAGCGACGAGGGGCTTGAACAGGATCAGCCCGAACAGGGTCGCGAGCGTCACTTGCGGACCGCGCCGCAGCACGGGTGGCCCGACGATGCCCGCCATCGCGATGGGAATCCCCAGCGTGGCAAGGGCAATTCCCGCCGATCGGGCCAGCGCGTACGCGGCGAGGAACAGCGCGGCCACACCGCCGATGATCAGCATCAGGAACAGCAGGATGCTCACCGTCACGTCCGAGTTCGACGGCACCGACGCGCCGAGCGAGGCGTTCAGGGCGGACTGGAAGCGCGCCGCCAGGTCCGGCCAGCTCGACCCCGCCCCGATCGTGGTGATCGCCGTCGTCAGGCCGTCGACGGCAGCAAGGATCAGCTTGATGAACGGGATGGCGACCGCCAGCGCCCAGCCCCAGATAGCGATGTTGCGCACGGTCGTCATCGCGATCGACGGACGGACGACGGCCATCGACACGCCCAGCGACAACAGCGCGTACAGCATGGCGAGCAGCGCCGAGATCAGCGCGAGCGCCATCCAGAGCCGGATGAAGATGTCCTGCGCGAACAGCGTCGACGGGTTGAGCCCGTGGACGAGCTGGTTCAGCGCGAACTTCAGCTCGTCCACGAGACCGTTGGCCATCCAGCGCGAGACCGCGTTGACGATGCAGTGCCAGCTGGTGAGGGAGCAGTCCTTGCCTTCCAGCCAGTTCGCCAAGGCGGTGCCGGCGACTCCGCCCGCGGCGCAGCCGATCACCAGGCCGGCCGGCCCGCCGACCAGCCCGCCCACGGACCCGCCGGCGAGGCAACCGCCCACCGCCCCGGCGACGAGGTTCCAGTCCAGAGCGGTCGCGGTCTTGACGTCCTTGCCGCGTACCGCGTGCGCCCATGGCGGCTGCTTGGCCGGACCGGATTCCTGCAGCGCCTGCCGGTCGGCCGCCAGCAGGTCCAGGCCGGGGACGAACGTCAGCGAAGCCCCGCTGAAGTAGTTGTCGAGCAGCAGGCAGGCCTGGCGCAACCGGCTCGGGTCGGCCTCGGCCCACGCCGAGATCGATACCGGGACGTGGTCGGCCGGCACGCGGTTGCAGTCGGCGCCGCCGTGCCCGTCGGCGTGCCACCACTGCAGCGCAACCGAGCCCTTGCCGTCGTCCGCCGGACCGCACGACAGCGTCGAGCGATTCTTCGGCGGCGGACACGTGTCGAAGACCTGGTCCGGCCACCAGGTGGCAAGCGCGTGCGCGAGCGAGTTGTTGATGGTCGGGTAGACGAGCGTCCGGTCACCGCAGAAGACGGGCGACACCGCGTCAGGTGGAATCGCATCAGCGCGGTGGGCGAGCAGTTGTCCGCAGCGCACGTCGTCCGGGTCGACACGCACCGAGGCGAGCGTCGTCGTCTTCCAGGTCGAGCCGTAGTAGGAGTGGGTGACGCCCTGATCGTTGCCGCACCGGTCGTGGTCGAGGTTGAGCTTGATCGACTGGGTCAGCGTGTGCGTGGCCGGATCGAGTTGCATCGGGCATTCGAGGTACCAGCGCCCGCCGGTGGGCATGACGAGGTAGGGGTAGTCGACACCGTTCGCGTCGGTGGCGTTCTGGAGCCCGGCCGTCGGCGTGGACTGCCAGTCCGTCGACGGTGCGGCGCCGGCCGAATGAGCGCCCAGCACCGCCGTCCCCGCCACGAAGGCGGCGACGGCCACTCCGAACGCTTTCCAGCGCCGTCTACCCAGCACCGGCTGCCACCCATCCCGGCCCGAAGCCGGATCGCGGTGCGGCGCCGGCCGTCTGTGGCGTGGCGTCGACCTGCGTGGCCACGCCGCCGTCGAGCCACCACCGCCCGTCCTGCCAGCGCAACTCGAACGTGGTGATCCACCACTGAGCGAGCGGCGCCGAGCCGTCCCGGTAGCTGTCGACGAAGGCCACCCACGCCTGACCGCTCGCAGCCGACGCGCCCCTCGCCGTCAGGTTGGTGGCCGCCACCGCCGCGTACTCCGTCGCCACCTTCGCGTCGAGCGCCTTGTACGACGTGCGCGCCGAGTCGAGCGCGCCGGGCAGCACGACGGCGGCCAGCTCGGCGTTGCGTTCCCCTGGTGCGGAGTTCTCCAGCGCGAAGTACGACGTGACGAGGCAGACGGCCGCGGTCCGGCGCCCAGCGTCGTCACGTCCACCGGGGCACGCGACCGCGCTGGGCGTCGTCGGCGAACCGGACGCCCGGCCCGACAGCGCCCACCCGGTGCCCAGCCCGGCCAGCATCACGACGGCGCCGCCCACGATCACGAGCGGCCACCGGCGCGGCTGCTGGCCCGGGTAGCGGGCCATCAGCAGGTCACTCCCGTGCCCCAGCTGTAGGCCAGGTTGATCAGCACGGCGATGAGACCGACGATGAACGCGACGGCCAGGCCGCCGACGACCATGATCCGTCCGTGCTGGCCGGAACCGTGCACGCCGATCGTCTTGCCGAGCGGGATCCAGGACAGCCCGCCCAGGCAGCACAGCGCGGCCAGGCTGATCACGATTACGGCCGCGATGTTGATCAGGTGCTGTAGCGCGCTCAGCCCGGGAGCGCCTGCACCGTCGAGGATGTTGATCGTCACCGGCTTCTTCGTGCAGGTCGACGAGCTGCCGGGCGCGTTGGGTGCCGCCGCGTACATGCGAGCGGTCACCGTCATGATGAGGGTGTTCATTCGGGGCACCTCCTCCAGAGGGACTCTGTTGATCTTGATTCGAATTCGTCAGCCGGCCAGGCGGACGGCATAAGGCATCACCTCCGGCTCGTCGATCCCGCGCCATTTGCGGACGTGCACGGGCACGTTGAAGTCCTGGGCCTCGATGATCTGGCCGGCGCCCGTGTGAGTTCCCACGTCGACGGACCAGACGATCGCGACGTGGTGGATGCCCTCGCTCGGGTTGGACAGGAAGACCAGGTCGCCCGGACGCGCCGCGGTGACGGGCACCTTGTGCCCCATCTGGTACTGGTCACCGGAGAAGTGCGGCAGGTTCACGCCCGCCTGCGCCCAGGCGTAGAGCGCCAGCCCGGAGCAGTCGAAGCCGACCGTCGCACCGTCGCAGCCGGAGCCGCCGCCCCCGTGCGTCGGCCCGCGTGAGTCGCCGCCGTCGAAGCAGTACGGCATGCCGAGCGTGGACGCCGCGGCCTTCAGCGCGACGGTGGCATGCGCGTTCGCGGACGCCCCGGGCAGCAGTGTCCCGCCCGTGCATGTCACCTGCGACGGGTCGTTCGTGACGAGGGCGCCGGACAGCGCCTGCGAGAACGGAACCCACTTGCGGTAGTCCTCGGCATTCGCGTTGCGCTGCACGGCATGCGCGGCCGCGACCGGGTCCATCGTCGCCCAGCCGGGCACTGCCGCGAGCCGGTCGAGGAACAGCCCGGTCGACTTCGCGGCGTCCATCCGGACGCTGAGTAGCCCCCACGAATCCCGTTGCTGGAACAGGCCTCGCGAGTCCGGACCGGCGGCGTCGCCGTGGTCGATCACGGTCAGCGCGCTCTCCTGCATCGCCGTCATCAGGGCGATCTGCGCGGCCGGCTGCGGCAGCCTGCGCGCCTTCACGACGGCGACGATCACCTGGGCGTTGCGCATCTGGTCGGGTGAGAGGTCGGTGCCGTCGACGGTCGCCGCGGCTGCCGGGCCGCCCGCGGAGACACTGCACGACGTGCCGGACGCGGCCGCGTTGCCGACTGCGGACGCGCCGGTCGCCGCGCCGAACACCGTGGGAACGAGCAGGAGCGCGCCCGTACCGAGCACGAGCAGGACGAGCGCGATCCGGAGCATCAGCCGCCCTCGCCATCCGCGGCGACCAGCCACCGTCCGTCTGGTTGCCGCTCGACGCGGTAGAGCTCCGCGAAGGGTTGCGCATGAGGGGCCGCCTCGCCGACCCGGACCGCCTGGGTCAGCTCGACCCGCTCGTAGCGGACGGCGTCGGCGTTCGGCGCCGTGGACACCAGGACGGCCCGCGGCGCCGAACAGACTGCCGATTCGCGATCTTGCTGGGTGCTCTGCCAGTTGGCCGCATCAGCCGTCGAGGAGCCGAGCGTCAAGGCGTAGGCGGCGGTGGCGAACGTGCGGGCCTGCGCCACGCGGGTGGCCAGCGACTGCCGCCAGTCGAAGTTGCAGACCGCGCCGGCCTCGGCGAGTGCGACCAGGCGCGGATCGGAGAACGGCGCCCGCGGCGCGACGGCAGGCCGCGCGGCGGCGCCGGACGGGGAGGGTGTGCGCAACGGCAGGTAGACGTGTTCGGCGGTCCCGGGCGTCCCGGGTGGCGGTGCCGGGGCGGGTGGCGGGCGGGCACCGGCGCACGCGCCGAGGGCGAAGACCACCGCCGCGAGGCACACGGCTTCCCCGAGGAGCGATGCGAATGTCCACCGTGACATCGCTGCCTCCACGACCCGGCCGAATCGTTGTCATGTGTTTCGCTGCGCTGCGCTGTCGGTGCGCAGAGTAGGAGGGCGGCTACCGTCGGGATGGGCGACACGCGGCGTGTCGCCGGGCATTTCGCGGACATTCCAGTTGGTGACACGACACGGCTTGCTCGGCGTTCGGGGCATCACGCGAGATTGACACCGGAGCGCGGTTGTTCGTAGCTTCGCTGCGGTGGAGGATCCGATTCCGGTCGACCGGTTGGTCCGGCTCGGGCTGACGTTGTACGAGGCGCGCGCCTACGTTGCGCTGGTTCGCCGCGAGGCCTCGACACCGGCCGAGGTCGCCCGGCTGGCCGGAGTTCCGCGTCCGCGCATCTACGACGTCCTGGAGAGCCTGGTCGGCAAGGGGTTGGCCGGCGACCGGCCGGGACGCACCGTGAAGTTCGTCGCGACGCCCCCCGAACGCGTGACGGCCCAGCTGATGGATACGCATCGAGACCGGGTGGCCGCGCTCGAGGACGACGCCCGCGAGCTGGTCGACGAGCTGCGTCCGGCCTACCAGGACAGCACGCGCTACACCGATCCACTCGACTACATCGAGGTAATCCGGTCTCCGGACGCCGTCGCGGCCAGGTTCGACGACCTTCAGGAGTCGGTGGAGACGGAGATGCTCATTTTCGCCAAGCCGCCGGTGGCGGTGGGCATCAACAAGAACGTGATCGGCCTCGAGCTCGCCAAGCGCGGAGTCATCCGCAGCATCTACGAGTTCTCGTTCCTCCAGGACGACGAGCAGCTGTCCGGCGTCGTGGCGTTCCTCGACGCGGGCGAGCACGCCCGGTTCGTCGAGGAGCTGCCGATGAAGCTCGGCATCATCGACGAGCGACTGGTGCTGTTCACGCTGCCCGCCCCGATCGCAGGGCGTGAGGATCTCACGACGATGGTCGTCGAGCACCCGTACCTCGCCCGCACGCTCAAGCTTGCATTCGAGTCGATCTGGGCCGGCGGCGCGACGTTCGCGCAGGCCTGCCAGCAGCTCGGCATTCAGCGGCGCGGCGACTCTTGACCGGCCTCGCGGCGTCCGCGTAGGTTCCCGACACCACGGTCAGTGGTGTCCGTCGGGGAAGGACGCAAATGCGAAGAGCGGCGGTATGCGCGCTGTCCATCGGGGTTCTTCTCGCGGCACTGGCCGATCCGTCCCGCGGCGCCGTGGCCGGGGCCGACCCGGCGGCACCGGATACCGCGGCGGTCCGGACGGTCACGCTCGTCACCGGCGACCGGGTCGGGATCGCGCAAACGCCGGCCGGACGCCCGTCGATCACGCTCACCTCGCCCGACGGCGCGGCGTCGAGCGCGTTCCGGGTGCTCGAAAGCGGCAGCCACCTGTACGTGATCCCGCAGGGTGCGGCCGGCTTCGTCGGCGCCCCGCTGGACCTGAGCCTGTTCGACGTGAACGCCCTGCCGTCCGGCTTGCAGGCAGTGCCGCTCACGGTGGACTACGCGGCCGGCAACCCGGCCAGAGCGCTGGCGGGCACCGCGCTGACCGGGCAGCACACACTCGCGCTGACCGACCGGGCCGCGTTCGGCCGCGCCATGGCGGGCGGCCACGCGTTCGACGGCGTGCAGCGCCTCGCGTTGGCGAGCGCGCAGCCCGCGTCCGCGGCCCCGGCGGGCAAGCTCTACACGCTCACCGTCAAGGCCTTCGACCGGCTGGGACACCGGGTCAACGGCAGCACCGCCGTCGCGATGAACGCCGACAACGTCGAGAACTACCTTGGCGCGCAGGCGTTCTTCAACGGCGAGGTGGCGTTCAGCGTGCCGGCCGGCGCGTACAGCGTGGACGCCTACATCGGCACGGGATACCGCGACGGCACGGCCGACTTCACGCTGGCCGCCGCGCCCGAGGTGAACGTCACCCGCGACACGACCGTCATCCTGGACGCCCGCAAGGGCACGCGGTTCACGGCCAGCACGTCCCAGCCGACCAGCCAGGTCGTCGGCCAGCTGAACTATCAGCGCAACGGAGCGGTGGGCGTCAGCTTCACCGATTCGCTCACCGCCTTCGGCACGACACCGCTCTACGCCACGCCGACGGCGCAGGTGCACACCGGCCAGCTGTACTTCTATCCCGGACTGCGCCTCGGCGACGCCGACGGCAGCGTCGACCACGTCATGTACGACCTGGAGTTCCCATACGTCGGCGCGGTCCCGGCCGCGTTGAGCCACGCGGTGAGCGACAGCCAGCTCGCCACGATCGACGCGCGCTATCACAGCGCGGTGCCCGGACGAGCCGAGATCGAGGCCCGGCAGGGCGCGATGCCGTGGCAGGCCGTGTCGGTGTTCGCCGCCAGCAACGTCGTCGCGCCCCTCCGCCGCACCGAGTACGTCCTCCCCCAGCCGGACCTGGCCTGGCTGCAATTCGTCGCCCTCGACGCGCAGGACTTCTTCGGGTTCGTCGAGGACGCGCTGCGCAGCTACCAACCGGGCGAGCACTCGACCGCCGACTGGGCCGCCCAGCCGATGGCTCCGGGCATCCAGCAGCAGCTCGACGCCGTGCAGGCCTGCCCGGCCTGCCGCACAGGCGACACGCTCGGCTTCGAGCTGTGGGCCTACAGCGACGGGGTCGATCGCGTGATGCTGCCCGACCCGTCGATGACGGAGAGCCTGGCGCTGTACCAGGACGGGACCCAGATCGGCCAGGCCCGCGGCGGCTTCGCGTCCTTCCCGGTCGGCGCCGCGCCCGCGTCGTACCGGCTCGTCTACGACGCCTCGCGGCAGGCGAGCTGGTGGCCGTCGTCCACCCAGACGCATACCGAATGGACGTTCGCGTCCAGTGAGCGCCCCGCTGACCAGCTACCCCCCGGCTGGACGTGCGGGGGCAAGGCCGGCGGCGGGGGCGGCCGCGACGCGACTTCGGCACCCGGGCAGGACGGCGGATGCAGCTTCGAGCCGCTGCTCTTCGCCCGCTACAGCACGGGTGCCGGCGTCGACGATGTCGTCCCCGCCAATGGTCCGGCCACCGTCGAGGTGAACGTCGCCCACCAGATCGGCGCGGCCGCGTCGCCGGTGACGTCGTTCGCGGCCCAGGTTTCCTACGACGACGGCGCGACGTGGACGGACGTGCCGGCGACCCGCCTGGGCGACGGCCACTATCGCCTCGCGTATTCGCAGCCGCCCCTGGACGCGACGAGCGGCTCCGCCTCGCTGCACGTCACGGCGGCGGACGCGGCAGGCAGCGCCATTGATCAGACGATCACCCGCGCCTACCCGCTGGCGGTCACCGCGCCCGCGCCGCCGCCGTCGGGCCGCGCGGATGCGCCGCCGATGCGCGCCTGCGCGACGCCCACCGTCGCCCCGTACGCGCAGTGCACGGCGCTCGTCAACGCGGCGGCCGGCGTCTCGGCCGACGAGCCGACCGGCTACGGCCCGGCCGACATCCAGTCCGCGTACCGGATCCCGGCACGCGGCCACGGCCGCACCGTCGCCATCGTCGACGCGTACGACAACCCGAACGCCGAGGCCGACCTCGCCGCGTACCGCGAGCACTACGGGCTGCCGCCCTGCACGAGCGCGAACGGCTGCTTCCGCAAGGTCAATCAACACGGTGCCACCGCTCCGTTGCCGAACCCCGATCCCGGCTGGGGCCTGGAGATCTCGCTCGACCTGGACGCCGTCTCGGCAGCGTGCCCGGCGTGCAAGATCGTGCTGGTCGAGGCCGACAGCTCCAACCTGCTCGACCTGCTCCCGGCCGCGCAGGCCGCCGCGGCGCTCGGCGTCGACGCGATCTCGAACAGCTACGACAGCAGGGGCGAGTTCGCCGCCGAGCGGCTCTTCGAGCCTTACTACCGCGACCTGCGCGTCCCGATGCTGTTCTCCACCGGCGACTACGGCTACGGCAACGGCGCGATCCTGATCGGTGGCATCGGCTACCCGTCGGCATCGCAGTACGTGGTCGCGGTTGGTGGCACGTCCCTCGTCCGCGACACGAGCGCCCGCGGCTGGGTCGAGACCGCATGGGACGGCGCGACGAGCGGCTGCTCGGCGTACATCCACAAGCCGGGCTGGCAGAAGGACCAGCTCTGCGACATGCGCACCGTCGCCGACATCTCTGCCGACGCCGACCCTGCCACCGGCCTGGCCGTCTACGACACGTTCGGCTTCGACGGCTGGCTGCAGGTGGGCGGCACCAGCCTGGCCGCGCCGCTCGTCGCCAGCATGTACGCGATGGCCGGCATCACCGCGCGACCGGGCTACCCCGGCGACATCTACCGCGACCGGTCGGCGCTGTTCGACGTCGTCGGCGGCAGCAACGGAACCAACTGCTCGGCCACCTACCTGTGCAACGCGGTCACTGGCTATGACGGGCCGACCGGCCTCGGCTCGCCGGACGGCGCCGCGCCCTACTGGACCGGCTGAGTGCCCGAGTCTGCCTCGGCCAGCTCGCGGGCGACAGTGAGGCCGAGCTGAAAGCGCGTCGTGACGCCACGCTCGGCCATCAGGTTGGCGAGCCATCGCCGGGCGGTACGCAGGCTGACGCCGAGCTGGCGGGCGATGGCCTCGTCCTTCATCCCGGCGGCGAGCAGCTGCAGGATCCGCCGGTCGGGGTGATCGTCGGACTGCTCCGGCGTCGTCCGGCCGCTGACGTAGAGGTGCACCGGGATCGAGCGGTCCCAGACGGTCTCGAAATGCATCGTCAGCATCGAGAGCATGGAGCACGGGTGGACGAGGATTGCCGTCTCCTCGTCGGTGCCCGGCCCGTCGATGGTGAGCGGCAGCAGCGCCAGCCGGTGATCGGCGATCGCCAGCTTCGTCGGCACCAGTGGCGACAGGCGCGCGTCCTCGCCGGCGTCGCGGAACCGCGCGATCGTCGCGAGCTGCCCGGGGATCTGCAGCGACTCGGACGAGTAGACGGCTCGCCAGTGCACGCCGCGGGCCAGCGCGTCGAACTCGTCGGGGTTGTCCGGCGAGCCGATGTACGGCGGCTTGTCGAAGATCATCAGGTCACGCTCGGCGCCACGGGTCAGCTGGACGGCACGCTGGTTGATCGCGTCGACGCCGCTGATCAGCTCGATGACCTGCGACGTGTGCTCGTAGCGCGTGCCGCGCCGGAAGTCCTCGACGAGCCGGTCGGCGAGCAGGCGGGCACGTTCTAGCTCGTCCTGGCGCTGCGCGATCAGGGCGCCGACCGCGACGTCGGGAGATGCCGGCACGTACCGCGCAGGCGTGCCCGGGCGTCGGCTCAGCAGCCCGGACCGCTCCAGCCGGGTGGCCGCCTGCCGCGCCCGCGCGACGCCGACGTCAGCCCGCGCGGCGAGTTCGGCGAGCGTCGATCCGGGGTTGTTCAGCAGCTCGCGGTAGAGCTGCTCGTCCAGCAGCGGAACGCCGACGACGGAGAGCCTGCCGAGCGGGTCCCGATCATCCGCGTCGCGCCGACCCTTTATGGACATTGTCACCACACTGCCATACCGAGCACACCAATTTCGGCGCGGCAGGTCGGGTTAGGGCGGACCGGCTCGATCGCTTGATCACCTGCGGATCACCCACCGTCGACGGTGCACAAATCGCAGGTGATCATGGCGAGACCGGGCGTGCCCACCCTTCGCGTCGACGCCGTCGCGTGTCGTGGCCATTCGATGTCAATGGCCCGTTCATGCCTCACTAGACCCCTATCGGTGCGGTCGTCCGGTGCGCAGACTTCAAGCGCCAACGAAACGATTTCGCTGATATTCGGGGAGTGCGCCATGCGTCGTCGCAGGTCTATGCGTCTCGCGCCTGGATTGACGGCGCTGGTTCTGCTGATACCGCTGGCCCCGGCTGCAATCGCGGCGCCGAGCGGTGGCCCCGCGACGACGCGCGTGATCGTCCAGCTTGCCGGTACCCCGGCCCTTGACGGCCCGCGCGCACAGGCGCACGAGCGGGTGACCGTGCTGCGCGCGCAGCACGCCGCATTCCGGCAGCAGGTCGCCGCCGCCGGCGTCCACGCCAAGATCGGAGGCGAGGTCACCCAGCTGCTCAATGCCGTGGCAGTCACCACCGACCCGGCCGGCGCGGCCCGGCTGCGCGCCCTGCCCGGGGTGGCCGCCGTCTACCCGGACGCCGCGATACACGCCAGCGTGGATGTGGACGTGTCGCTGATCGACGCGCCGCAGGTCTGGCAGACGAACGACCCGTCCGGGCGGCCCAACCAGGGCACGGGCGAGACGGTCGCCGTCATCGACACGGGCATCGACTACACCCATCCCGACCTGGGCGGCGGGTTCGGCCCGGGCTTCAAGGTCGTCGGCGGCTACGACTTCGCCAACGGCGACGACGATCCGCGCGACGACAACGGGCACGGGACGCACGTCGCGGGCATCATCGCCGGCGATCCGACCGGCCCCGGCGGGCGCATCGGCGTTGCCCCCAAGGCAAACCTCACCGCCTACAAAGTGTTCGACTCGTCCGGCTTCGGCGACGAGTCGACGGTCATCGAGGGGCTCGAGGCGGCCGTCAGCGTCGACAACCCGCACCGCGCCGACGTGGTCAACATGAGCCTGTCCGGGCCGCCGACGCCGGACGATCCGCTCGAGCAGGCCAGTGCGGCCGCCGTCCATGCCGGGGTCGTCGTCGTGGCGGCGGCCGGCAACGACGGTCCGGGCGAGAGCACGGTCGGCTCACCGGCCGAGGCGCCGGACGTGCTCGCGGTCGGCGCCAGCGCCAGCGGCATCGACCTGCCGTCGGTCACGGTCACGTCGCCGGTACACCACGCGCTCGACGTGCAGCGGCTGAACCTGTCGGCGAACCCGCCGGCCAGCCCCGAGGACGCCGATCTGGTCAACGTGGGCGACGGTGCCGCATCCAGATACGACGGCGTGGACGCGACCGGCAAGGCGGTGCTGTTCACGTACAACCCGTTGACCGCGACGCAGGCGCTGCTGACGGCCGAGCAGCACGGCGCCGTCGCGGCGCTGCTGAGCACGCCGAACTACTACAGCGGACCCGGATTCCAGCCGGGTCCCGCGTTGGCCGACTTCACGGCCGGGACGGCCGACGACCCCGACAAGCTGAACCTCGTCGCCGCCGTGGTGAACGGCACCGATGCCACGGACCTTCAGCAGTGGCTGGCCGACGGCCCGGTGCGCGTCCAGGTCGGCGGCACCGATGCCACCGACCAGATCGCGTCGTTCAGCTCGCAGGGTCCGGCATTGGGCAGCTACGCGCTCAAGCCCGACCTGGTCGCGCCGGGCGTCGAGATCGGCTCGACCTGGCTCGACGGCCAGTACGCGGACGACAGCGGCACGAGCATGGCCGCCCCGCACGTCGCCGGGGCGGCGGCGTTGGTCCGCCAGGCGCATCCGACCTGGACGGCGAGCCAGGTCGCGGCGGCCCTCACCGGTGGTTCGAAGCTGCTACCCGGGTACGAGGCGACGATCCAGGGCGCCGGCCGCCTCGACGTCGCAGCGGCGAACCAGTTGCCCGTGCTGCCCAGCGAGCGGATCGCCAACCTGGGCCTGGCCGACCTCGGCGGGTCGTCGCTGCACGCGACGGCCACGGTCACGCTCAGGAACGTGTCGGGCACGGCGCAGACCGTCCACCTCAGTGCGGCCGGGACCGGAGCGCACGTCGACGTCACGCCGACCAGCGGACGCCTGGCGGCCGGCAAGAGCCTGAGCGTGCATCTCACGCTCAGCGGCGCCCGACCGACCGGCGGCACCGACCTGACCGGCTGGCTGCGCGCCGCGGTGACCGGTGCGCCGACGCTGACCGTCCCGTACCTGCTGGCCGTCCGTCCGCTGGAACTGCACGCCGTGCCCGACCCGACCCCGGCCGGCGGCACCGTGTTCATCCACGCCGAGCCGGACCTCGCCGACGCGCCGGCCGTCACGGTCACCGGGCCCGATCGCCGCGTCACGACGTCGACGGCGACGTTCGACCACACCGGCTGGTGGCGAGTGGACGTCCCGGCCGGCCCGGCTGGCACGTACCAGGTCACCGCGACCGCACGCGCGCAGTCAGGCGTGACGCTGCTGGGCCAGACGTCGTTCGAGGAGCTGGGCGCCGCCGCCGGCGCGTGGCAGCCGGTCGGGCCCGACAGCGAGGGTGCCGCCGAGATGGCGTCGACCTCGCAGCCCGGCCGGATGTTCGCGATGCCCGCCACGTCACCGCACGCCGGGCTGTTCCGCACCGACGACAGCGGCGCCACGTGGCAGGAGCTGCGCAACCTGCCGATCGGCGACGGCGTCGACATGGGCGTCGCGGCCGACCCGACGCAGCCCGGCACCGTGTACCTGGCCGTCGAGGGCGGGCCCGGCAGCGACCCGACCTACGAGGGACGCATCCTGGCCAGCCACGACGCTGGCGCGACCTGGACGACGTTGCCGTTCCCGGACGTCGCGATGCACGACCTGTCCATCGACGTGACCGGGCGCATCCTCACCGCGCCAGCGTTCAACGGCAACGTCTACGTCAGCCTCGACCGCGGCGACACGTGGACCGCATACCCCAGCCCGGGCGGCTTCCCCCAGCAGGCCCGCGTGATCGGGCACGACCTGTTCATCGCCGACGGCGGCAGCGTGTACGCCGTCCGCAACGTCGACAGCTCGCCCGAGCCCGTGCAGGAAGTGCTCACTGCGCCGGGGTTCGGGTTCTTCCAGAACATCGTCGGTGACGGGCACATCCTGGTCGCGAGCGATGCGCAGGAGCTGTTCGCGTCGCACGACGGCGGCGCATCCTGGCAGACGCTGTTCACCCCGCCCGACGACGACCCGTTCGTGTTCTCGGTGCAGATCGTCAACGGCGACATCTACGCGGGCGGCGTCGACCACCTGTGGGTCGACCGCGGCGAAGGCACGTCGTGGACGACGATGCCGACCCCGGTGCCCGAGGACTTCTTCTATGTCGGCAGCTTCGGCCCGGGTGGCCCGCTGGCCGTCTCGGCAGTCACCTTCGGCCTGTACACGACCGGCGACGGCGGCGCCAGCTACGACAAGGTCGGCCTCACCGGGTCGGACGTCCACTCGCTCGCGATCGGCCGAAACGCCGATGACCAGACCGAGTTGCTGGCCGCCACCACGTTCTCGGCGTTCTCCACGGTGCTGCCCGACGGCAAGATCGTCGACCACGCGACGCGCGACTGGGGCATCACCGACGACCAAGGCGCGATCGGCAACCGGGTCGTGTCCCTGTCGGCTGATCCCGCCGATCCGCAGATCGTGTACTCGGCGGTCGCGAACGCGTTCTCGCGAACCAACATCAATCGCTCGACCGACGGCGGCGCCACGTGGGACACCGTCGAGGGCGTCCGCACCAGCTCGCACCCGTACCAGGTGCTCGTCGACCCGGCGGACCCGGACATCGTCTACGTGACGATCAACGACGCGCTCAGCCCGGGCGTCATCGTCAGCCGCGACGGCGGGCAGACGTGGCGCAAGAACAACCTGCCGGTGCTCGTCACGGCCATCGCCGCCGACCCGCAGAATCCGAACCGCATCTGGCTCGGCGGCCCGGACGGGCTGTTCCGGTCCGACGACCAGGGACAGACCGTCACCCGGCTGTCCAGCGTCCCGGTCAGCGCGATCGCCCTCGATCCGCGCAACGCCGCGCACCTGGTCGTCGGCGGCGATGGCCTCTACGACAGCCGCGACGGCGGGCGGACCCTCGCCGCGACGACGTCGGGCTTCCGGCTGAACATCTCCGCGCTCGCGTTCGGATCCGACGGCCAGATCTACGCGGCCGACAACGCCGCGCGTGACCAGGCCGGGCTGCCGGTCGGCGGACGCGGCGTGCTCGCCAGCCGCGACGGCGGCCGCAGCTGGCACAACATCTCCGCCGGACTTGGCAACCCGGACGTGGCCAGCCTGGCGCTCTCCCCGGACGGGCGGTGGCTGTACGCCGGGACCGCGGGCGGCGGCGTCTACCGGATCGGTACCGGCTGATTCGCCGTTAGCTGGCGGGCCAGTCTCACCCGAAATGATCCGGTGACTACCGTCTGGCGAAATTCACCCTTACAGTTCACGCCAGGCTTGTCTGGGAGGGAACCACAATGGCGGCTGCTACGCGGGCTTTTCGTCTGATCATCACGGTGGGCGCGCTCGTCGCGTCCGGGATGATCGCCGTCGCAGGCGGAGCGCATGCCGCGCCGCCGGCGGGTTCGACGCCGCCGTGGTTCGGCAAAGGCAAGGCGACCCACGCTCACCTGTCCACGGTCCTCGACCGGGTGGCGCGACCGGCCGTGGCCGCGGGCTCGGCCAAGGCGCAAGCCGCCGCAGCCGGCACTCCGGCTTCCGGGGCGGGCAGCCTGCTACGGGCCGACTCCGCGCACCTGCGGGTAGACATCCGCGTCGACGCCACCGACCCGGCAACCCTGTCGGCCCTGTCCGCCGCCGGCGCGCGTGTCACGTTCGTCAGCGCCGCGAGCCACACCGTCACCGCCGCGGTCAAGCCGGTCGACCTTGTCAAGGTGGGCAGCATCGCGGGCGTCCAGTACGTCTCGCAGATCTACACGCCGATGACTGCCGCCACGTGCCCGAGTGGCTCAATCGTCTCCGAGGGCGACACGCAGCTGAACGCGGCCACCGCACGCACCCACTACGGCATCGACGGCACGGGCGTGTCCGTCGGCGTGCTGTCGGACTCGTTCGCGAAGAGGACCAGCCCGACGTCGGCCGCGGGAGACGTGACGACCGGCGACCTGCCCGGCACGGCAAACCCGTGCGGGCACACGACGCCGGTGAACGTCGCGGACGACAGCGAACCTGCTGGCGATGGTCCCGAGGACGAGGGGCGTGCGATGGCGCAGACGGTGCACGACCTGGCACCGGGCGCGAACCTGGCGTTCCGCACGGCGTTCACCGGTGAGGAAGAGTTCGCCAGCAACATCAAGGCACTGGCCACCTCCGGCGCGAAGGTGATCGTCGACGACGTCACCTACTTCGACGAGCCGATGTACCAGGACGGCATCCTGTCGAACGCGGTCACCTCGGTGACCAACTCCGGCGTCTCCTACTACTCCTCCGCCGCCAACAACAACCTGCTCATCGGCGGCAAGGACGTCGGCTCCTACGAAGCGACGAACGGCTACCGACCCACGACGTGTCCGGCAATCACCGGGACCGATGCCGAGCCGCTGATCGACTGCCACAATTTCAGCACGACCGGCACGGACAACGACTACTCGATCACGGTCGCGAGCGGGGGCACCGTCAGGCTGAACCTGCAGTGGGCCGAGCCGCAGTTCGGCGTGACCAATAGCGCCGGCACGATCGTGGCCGCCAGCCAGTTGGACGACAACATCGCCAGCAAGCACCCGTTCGAGCTGCTGCAATGGCATAACCCCGGGGGAGCTACGACCGTCCAGCTGGTGATCGCGCGCTTCCCGACTCCCTCCGCGGCCACGCCTCGATTCAAGATGATCGACCTCGAGAACGGATCTGGCGACATCACCGCCGTCGAGCACAACACTTCGGTCGGCAGTGACGTCGTCGGCCCGACGATCTTCGGCCACAACGGCGCAGCCAACGCCAGCAGCGTGGCGGCGGTTCGATACAGCGACGGCAGCACGCCTGAGCCCTACTCGTCGCGCGGGCCCGTCACGCTGCTGTTCAACCCGGTGAACGGCACCACGCCGGCCGCGGCGCTCGGCTCGCCGCAGACGGTCGCCAAACCCGACTTCGCCGCGACCGACTGCGTGCAGAACACGTTCTTCGGCAGCCCGAGCCCGCGCTACCGCTTCTGCGGCACGTCCGACGCGGCGCCGCATGCCGCCGGCGTAGCCGCGCTGTTGCGATCGCAAGGCGTCTCGCCGACCCCGGCGGAGATGCGAACCGCTCTCGCCACGACGGCGGCGATCGTAACCAACGGCAGCACGGCGAGCACCGGCGCCGGCCGCCTCGATGCCGACGCGGCGGCAGGCAAGATCACGGCGACGACGGTGTCGCCTTCACCCGCCGCCACGACACCGGGGACGAACGTCACGATCAACGCGACGGTGCAAGGCTTCGGCGCGACGCCGACCGGTACGGTCGCCTTCACCGACGGCGCGACCTCCCTCGGGTCGGCGCCCGTCGACGGGTCGGGGCACGCGAGCGTGTCGACGACAAGTCTGGCCGTCGGCAATCGCTCGATCACCGCGACGTACACCCCCAGCGACAGCCATCAGGGGTCGTCGGGCACAGCCAATGTCGCGATCGACAACACGCTGCCCGTGGCGTCGATAACCGAACCCGCGCACCTGTTCCCCGCCTCGAAGACGCTCACGGTTCGCTATTCGGCCACCGACA